>Ga0208457_1000008_pt1 | contig 469815 bp, 481 predicted proteins | sample June2015DPH_10_1_FD_185513 | JGI IMG/M metagenome (GOLD analysis project Ga0208457, IMG submission 185513) | Peatland microbial communities from SPRUCE experiment site at the Marcell Experimental Forest, Minnesota, USA - June2015DPH_10_150... | ecosystem: Environmental > Terrestrial > Soil >... | reverse complement strand
GCAGTTCAATGACCTTATCGCGCACCGGGGCGTAATTGCTGCCCAGCACGATCGGGGCGCCTGCCTGCAGGAAATCAATATATTTATTCCCGTCCACATCCCATAGATAAGCCCCTTCCGCTTTTTCGATGGCAATCGGGAATGGGTGATTGAAGGCCAGGTTATGCTGGACGCCTCCGGGGATAAACTTCTTCGCTTTATCAGTTAAAATCTTCGAGCGGGTACATTTGGTATCGAAATAGGCCAGATATTCCTGCATCATCTCCTCGCGCACCCGTCGCATCGGCTGGCTGACAAGCTCCTCCAGTCGACGATAAATGTCAGCAACATCAGGGTATTTAAAAATGGCATATTGTTGTGTATCGCTCATAGTAACCCCCTCTGAAAAGCAATTGGTACGAATTCTCTTTTATTTATGATCTTATGGTATCAAGATTTGACAACTAATATTATACCCGTCGTCCAATAAATTCCATCTCACCAACTCGCAAATTCAAAAACAAGCAGGCCCAAAGCCTTTCCTGACTGTGGAAGGCTTTGGGCCTATATGCCAATTTGGTGTGTCCGTGTATAAGTTAAACCGATACTTTTGTCCCGGACAAATCAAAGTCTTTTTTGCCCAGCACAATTAGTATCAACGCCAAGACTCCCAGGAGGCGGCCGCTGACCACAGCAGCTATGGATCCTGCCAGGGCCAGGCCCCAATTCTTAGCTTTCAGGGCAAATATACCGCCGATTACAGCCAGAATGCTGATAACTATCAACGCTATTCCCATCCAGGGGTGAAAACCGCCGGGTATCGGTAGATGCATTCCGAACTTGGAGGCATTGGGAACTGCGCCGGCAGCCTGCCTTGCAGCGTTGGGAACTGCGCTGGCAGCGTGCCTTGCGAAGGTCATAAATAAGCCCATGCAAAGGCCGAAAGCTCCCGATACTATATCGAGAATGCCTGCTACTGTGGGCATCCATGTTTTTTCCATGTTATTACTCCTTTAAACTATTCTAAAGAGAATTATAAGGATAAATTGTTAATAGATAATTAAGTTTAGGAAAAATCTGTGTAAAAAAATAAGAAGGCAGCCATGCTCTGAGTCTGCCAGCCCCGCCACAATTTCACAGAATGATTACTAGCTAATTATGTTTGTGCCATTCATTTCAGCCATGCATAAGAGTATAATATTCACTCAAATAGTCATAGAGGAGGTTAAGTGCATTGAAAAGGGGGTTAATTTTGACCTTCGTGGCCACACTGATAGCAATAAATTCTTCCTATTCTTGTATTTCTAATTCTATTGCCAAGCCAGCAAGTAACAATCCGGCATCAGAAAATTCCACTAATCAACAACAACCTACGGTTATTACTGATAATATATCCAGCCAACAATCCGCACAGAAAGCCAATAGTATCAAATCTCAAATACTATTCGGACGCTGGGGCCATTTAGCAGAGACATCACCCGTCTTAAGTTTAATGGATCTTGATAAATGTGAGCTTTGTATGATGGATGAGGACGGCTCAAATCAGATTAGCTTAACACCTAGCAACCTCATGACGGCGGGGGCGGATTGGTCACCTGATAAATCAAAAATAGTTATCCAATCTAACAGAGATCGAGATTGGAAATGGGAAAGTGATCTATTCATAATAAATCCAGACGGTAGCGATATCAGAAAAATTACCAATGCCGGGGGAGGAGCAACTGAAAATAGTGGAGGGCCTGTATGCAAGGGACCATCATGGTCTCCCGATGGAACAATGATTGCTTACGCAAAGACATATGTTGTAGAGTCTACCATGATGCCTGCCTACAAATATAACGTTTATTTCATGAATTCTGATGGTACTAATGAGAAGCAAGTCATTTCCTGTCCACAAGGAGATACCGCTATTGAACCGCAATGGTTTCCAGACGGCAAACGGCTGGCTTATATGTACAGTGAAAACGGCTTCTATTACATACAATCGATTGATATTGTTTCACATAATTTAATCAAATATGGGATACGAATAAAGTTTCCCGAGCAAGTAGGTGATGTTCCCAGTTATTCGTTATCGCCAGATGGAAGCAAGATAGCCTTCGCAAATGATACATATCCTGATTATAATTATTTAGGTCGTGAACTGTTTATATATGATATAGCTACCGGACTAATTACCCAATTGACTAACAATAATTTTGACGATGATCACCCGTGCTGGTCACCTGATGGAAAACAAATTGTATTCGCTCGATATAATTGGAAAAACTGGGTAGCAAATGATTCAGGTATATTTGATTTAAAATGCGATGAATGCGGTCTATACAAAATTAACGTGGATGGGACAAATGAACGAAAAATGCCCGGTACGGATGCGTTCTTCATGCCTATCGAATGGCGATGATAAGTAATACAGCCTTTTTGTTCGTAAAAACTATCGTGGCGACGAATGATACGTAAACGTGCATCTTATAAAATGAACAAGGATAGGCGGAGGCAGCGTATGTACGGCATCATTATCGGTATTGCAGTTGTAATTATTGCTATTTTGATTTTACTCGTTTTGGTCATATTGCCACCAGCCGTTTTTCTTAATCCACCATCAGCTGAAGTAGGTGCCTATTTTAACGTTAACGCCTTTTTCTTTACACCAGGCGAAATAGTGACGGTATCTATTGTTCACACATCGGATAATCAAACCATCGATACGGACGCTCATGCCGTTAATGCCGTCGGTGTCCTGTCTTTTAGCTTCATCTCGTCTAATTTTAGTGCAGGTGATTATAGATTTGTTATTAACAGTAGCCGTGGGAATATTATCAGGGTATTCACATTATTGGCGCGGGGTAATAAGGGCCAAGTGGTCCCAGAAGATTCGGGAATTACAGGGCCAAATAATAATCTGATAATTGAACCATTCTCCGGATCACCTGGAATGACAATTAAAATAACGGCGACCTCACTTAAGCCGGATTGTAGAGTCACAGTCAAAGTTATAAATTGCTTGAACGATATTTGTACAGATAATAAGACCGTATATATCAGGCACGGAGAGCAGGAATTCACTAATGGTAGTGGTACTTTAGTTGATTATTTAGAAACCGATAATAATTGGCAAGGAAATAATTATATTTCGGTTGACGATGGTTTAACAACAATATCCGGGAATCTATTTATCCAAATCTCTCCCACGTGTTCATGTGAGGGATTAAATGAGTGTGGCCAGGACGGTTGCTGTGCGCCCAATTTTAAACTGGCATCTCTTTCTGGAGATTCAGTTACTCTGTGCAATGAATATGGGAATGGATTATTACCACAGCCCGTAATCTGGATCAATTTTTGGAATTCTTCGTGCCCTGGCTGCACTGAATATATGAAGATAATTCAGCATATCAAGGATACTTGGAATAAGGGCGTATTAAAGGTATTCACAATAAACGCAGGGGAAGATCCTGCTACAGTGACCAAATTCCTGAGCGATCGGGGATATTCCTTTTATAATGATCCTGATTATCCCGTCTTATTTGATACAGATAGAACCGTCAAAGGGCGGTATCAGCCTGGAGGTGACCCGCCACATTATTTTCTTGACAATAAAGGTGTTATTAGAAAAACAAAAATCGGTTATAGATCGATCAGCACTGAGGATGAGGTCCGGGCAATTGTCCAGGAAATCAATAATAAATACAATCAATAACTATAATCCCGGTTGGCATTTGTTTCTGAAAAATCTGTGGATGCGAATTAGCTATATGGTGTAAGCGGTATGGGGGTTACTCCCACCCCCTAGGGGGCCTTATATCGACACACAGCATCGACTGTGTTGTATATATCATATAACAAGCATAATAAGATGTACCCGCGCACGTTTTTGTCTGACAGCGCTATGCAATTGTAATCGAGAAACTAATATTGACAGGCATAGTACAATTAGGAATGATCGTTTGGGAGGTATGAAATGCGGTCATTCATAAGGCGGCACCGAACAGGTTTCCCTTTAGCATGTGGAATGGTAATTCTCTTTTTATTAGCCGCCTGGTATATATTTATAGGTTCGACAGTAGACAATACAAAACAGCCATTTCTTGCAAATCTATACGCATCATTTGCAGGTATGGCCGCTGGTGGTGTGATAAGCATCCTAGTTTTATATTTTAGTTTCGCAGGGCAGAAAGGAATCAGAACAGACGCAGTACAAGGTAAACGAATACTGTTCTTGCGCAAGCAATCGGAAAACCTCAAAGAGAAATACGTTAAATACGTGGATACGTTGGGGCTTGGAAACATCTATACAATCATACTTGGAGGTAAAAGTTGGAAAGGCCTAGATCAATCAAACTGGCCTGAAATACAAACAATAGAAGGAATTCAATACAATATAGAAACACAAGATATACAAACCAATAATTTCATCGTCATACAACCAATTAAAAATTCCTATGATGAATTACAGAAAGCCATGACAGAGGTAATTGAGATGACAGGTACGGAAATATTCGAAGGAGAAGAACAATTTGCTGAAAACGCCATCTACGAAGGATATTTCAACGTAAATAAATTAGCATCAAAACTTATTCTACCAGCTATTCCACAGAATATCCCACTTCCAAATTATTTAAATACTATCCATAATGACATTAAAGACGCGGCCACATCAGCCGGCAAAGTGCTAATAGATATATGCAAACTTGCAGAGATAGTTAAAAGGGAACCTAAAAAGAAATAATTAGCTAGTAAATATTAGACGACCGACTGATGTCCGGGCAACCAATAATTGTTTATGTTATCTGGCAGATAGGCAGATGGAGGGGAAGGCTCTGGAGTTTGGGGCCCTAATTTCGATTTGGTTTATTTTCTTATCATTGTCGGGCTGGTTGTCTTTCTCGTTTGGTCGATACAGAATGCCAAACAAAGCGGTAAGACGTATTCAATTTTTCGAAGTTTAACTGAGAGAAAAGGCAGTCGCCAATTGAAAATAATTAATCGCCAAAGAAAAAGACACGGATTACGACCGCTACGTGCATATTATGAGATGGACAAAGTTGCCAAGGGACATTGTTACTATTTAGCGAAGCATAAAGCCTGTAATCATGACGGCTTCTCACAACGTGCCGCCAAAGTGCGAGTAAAGACTGGTTCGTCTTACGTAGCAGAGAATTGTTTCAAGTACCCAGCCAGACAATATAACAAATGGGTCGCTGAAAAGTTGGTGGATGGTTGGATGAAATCAGCGGGACACAGGCAAAATCTAATGAACCCGAATTTTTCTAAGATTGGTATAGGTATTGTGGTAAGACACGGATATATCTATGCTACACAAATATTTAGCAGTTGATAATGAATGCAAAAAGGGAGAGTGAGAAAGTGAAAAGAAGCCGGAAGCTAAATCATACTGGTGGACCTGAGGGGATTCGAACCCCTGACCTCCTGAATGCAAATCAGGCGCTCTCCCAATTGAGCTACAGGCCCGCGAGACCCTATATTATACTAACCGCTACCCACGGTTAACAACCCGCCTACTTATAGCTCTTGCCGATGCTCCAGGCCTTCCCAACGTTCTTTCCAATGCTCCAATAGCTATTATCTCCCATGGAGAAGATAAGAGGATTTAGTTTGGCTATATCCGGCATTTTGCCGTCCATATATTTATCTTCGCAATAGGTTGCCACGATCTCACCTACGTAGGCGGTGTCGACTCCCAAGACAACCTTCTGCACTAGTTTGCATTCCATATTGAGCCGGCATTCTTCGATCATAGGAGCGGTCTCAAGTTTGCCATAGAAGACCTTGAAAAGGCCCGACTTATCCACCTTATGCCCGGATACCACGCCACAGTAGTCGGTCGCTTCTACCATCTCCACCGAAGGCAGGTTGATGCTGAAAACACCATTTTCTTCGATGCCGCGTGATGTAAAGTGCATCTTACTAAGGCCAAGAGCAACAATAGGCGGATTGATATTCAATATGCCGCAAAAGGCGGCCGGCATAAAATTGACCCGGCCCTCGTGCTTGGCGCCTATAAGAACAAGCGGCATCGGATACAGGTGACAGGCGTTCATTATCTCTTTCTTGGCCATCTTTCTACTCCTTAGAAACCGTCCACACGTTATCATGTACCCTTTCCGGCTTGAACCTGTCCTCTTTGCGCAGCTTTTCATCGGGATATCCGATAGAGACTAATGCCACCGGAATGACTTGAGAGGGGATATGCAGGAGCTTTCTCATGCCGTTCATACGCTCCTCAACGGGATAGATCCCCAGCCACACAGCACCCAAACCCAGGGCATGGGCCGCCAGCAGGATATTCTGCGTGGCAGCCGAGCAGTCCAGCATGCCGCGGCCTTTGACTACTTCCAGACTGGGGTCCTCGCATACCAGTATGGCCAGCGCTGCTTCTTTAAGCATATGGGAGTTGGGATGGAAAGAAGGCACTTCATTTAAGATACTGCGCTCTTTAATCACCACGAAGTGCCAGGGCTGCTCATTGGCAGCCGAAGGCGCTGCCATGCCCGCCTGCAATAAACGGGTCACGATCTCGTCGCTTACTTGCTGCGCAGTATATTTTCGCATGCTGCGGCGCGTCATTATAGCTTCTATCGCATCCATAGTCTCCCACCTCTCCCGCAGGACTTAAATCCTGCGCTGCATTTTATCGATCCATCTTACTATGAGCACAATGATAGCTATGACAACCAACGCCACCACGTAGGGCCAGATCAACAGGTACAGAGGAGTGGGCGGCAACTGGGTATAGCCCGTCAACTGTACCTTTACCTTGTTATCCAGCCCCCGTGAAATATCTATAGCCGATTCAACCCTCTTATTGTCTTTCTCAACGATCAACTCATACTGACCAAAAAAGCCGCGAAAAACGGCTGTCCCGCTGTTGCCTGTATAAGCATTGCCACGTGACCACCAATCATCACGTATAAGTTTGAGCAACCTGTCATAAGCGGGCTTTTTGCTCATATCCGCACGCAGAAGCCCGGATGGAGCTCCCTGCGCAGCATCCTTGTCGGAGAAGTTCCACCACGTTATGGCCTGCACCGAAGGGTTGCTGAAAAGCATGGTGTACAATTTCTCAGCGTAGTCGGCCTGCGCAAGCTCGCCGGCAGGCGTGCTGGGCCAGCTTTCTGCCCCGGCTGTAAGGTCGGTAAGAGGGCTGCCGCTGAGTACAGTTACGTCCGTAAAGTGTATGGGAACGTTGAGGTCCTTAAAACGGTCACAGATATCCCAAACCTGGTATAGAGGCCAATTACCGCGCAGCATGTCTGTCTCTATGCCGATGGCATCATAGCTGGCATGCTCCCTCAGAATGCCTTCCAGGATGTCCTTGAAATCCTGGTCTGTACGGAAATCGTTTATTATCAAATTCGCCTTGGGACATGATGACCTGGCCCAGCTAAGGGCATCCGAGCATACAACCGCCGGCGTGCGGGAGCTCATCCAGTTGCCTACAGAGGTCTTAGTACTGGTACCTGATGTCGGCTCATTTACCACATCCCAATAATCCACCAGCCCGCATAAATCGCCGGTGACCTCCTTAACACGTTTCTCCTGGCTGGCCTGCATATCGTTTACAGCCGGAGGCGCCCAGGAGGGCACGGCGTCAGCGGATATTAGGGGCGAACCCTTGGTAACGATACCCCTTTTCCTGGCCCAATCTGCCATGGCCCTCAGGGATTGCTCGTCAGTCTGGCCCTGCTTGGGCTCATAAACGTCCCAGTTGAAGGGCAGCGTACCGTAGTTAAAAAGCGCTGTATAGGCATTAGCCCAGTCCTGGTCGATGCCATTCGGCCCGTTGGTTGGCTCACCCAATGGAGCCAGATTGGAGCCAAAGAGGAAGTCATGGCTCTGTTGTTCGAAATACACCCGGGCATCCCTCACAGGTGCACCGCTGTCATCCACGACCGTGATGGAAGCATCACCTTTACGAATGCTTTCAATACGATCCTTGGCGCCCTGCATGATAAACCACTCACGGACATTGTTGTAAGCCCCTGTCAAAGTAGCGCCCAGGTCGGCGCCGCTCCCTCCCTGCTGACAGGCAATAGAGGGCAAAATCAGTGCAACCGTCAATAAAGCCAGTACTATAACCTGCAAATATTTCCGATACATATTCTCCCTGCGTCCGTAACTATATTTTGTATATTCTAACACAGGCATGATCCATGATCGACTACTTGCAGGGCAAAAGCAGGTGAACGGTCGTTGCCGGCCGTGTTACAATTTATACTGCTATGGAATCTATCCCGCTGCACAAGTTCCTGGTTGAAGCCGGCGTGGGCGCCAGGCGACAGTCGGTTGCTGCTGTAAAGCTGGGGCGCGTTACTGTCAACGGAAAGCCCGCCACAAGCTACACCATGCCCGTTTATCCCGAATTCGATGAAATCTCATGCGATGGTAAACTACTGAAATCCCATCACCAGGCCAAGATCGTGCTCATGCTCAATAAGCCTGCAGGTCTGCTCACCACTACCATCGATGACAGGGGCCGCAGGACCGTTCTGGATATAGTGCCGGCCGAATATCGCGGCCTGGGCATTTACCCCGTGGGAAGATTGGACCAGGACACTACAGGCCTGCTGTTGCTCACCAATGACGGTAACCTGACTTACCGGCTGACGCACCCCAAATTCGAGATGGGTAAGGAATATCTCGTTCACGTCGATGGCATGCTCAGCCAGCGTGAGAAAGAAGACATGGAAAAGGGGCTGCTGCTTGATGACGGCCTCACATCACCGGCCGCCGTCAGGGAAATCAGCTATGACCCACCCTTTAATTACAGCATCATTATCCATGAAGGACGAACCCGTCAGGTCAGGCGTATGTTTGCTTACCTGGGGCATCTTGTCCGGGATCTCAAGCGTGTCAGGATAGGCAATTTAAAGCTGGGGGACCTTAGAGAGGGAGAATTCAGAAAGCTTTTGCCTCAAGAAGTTGGCAACCTGCTTAAGTCCCACGTGGAATAAGTGAAGGGGTTTTATGAATCCAACGGCTCGAAGGGGGCCTTCTGCGGTTTAAAGCCGCGGTTTACTTCTTTCAACAGTGCCTCAAGCCCGAGGCCGCTCGTCCTGTCGAATGTCTTCTGAACTATATCGGCAGTATTTGTCAGGCAATCGCTTTGCGCCCCGTAATCCAGCATCAGGCGGCAGCCCATCAGATCAAGGCCGGCATTAATACATCGCTTATGCGCAGCCAGGATCCTTTTGTCCACATTAGCCAGCCTTTCAGCGAAGTCCATGACTGTTTTTTCGAGTCGTTCCGGCGGCACCGACTTGAGGGCAAAACCTATTTTCTCTGCAAATGCTCCGGAAATATTGTCCCCGGTCATCATCATGTACTTGGACCACTGCGGCCCCATATGGTAGAGCCACATATTAGCCACACTGGCGCCCCAGCAGCGCATGGTCGGGTACCCCACAAGACAATCATCGGCAACGATAGTGAAGTCAAGCTGGTGGCAGAGGTCGGTGGCGCCGTTTAGGCTGAAGCCGTGCAACTGTGCTATGGTCGCTATAGTGCATCTCCTGATTCCATCGTAAATACGCAGCACATCGGAGTCGCGCATGATATCCCGGTGCGGCGGCAGTTCATCACGCAGGGCAATCTCATCTAAGTCATAACCCGACGAAAAGCCTTTGCCCGACCCTTTGACAATAAGCACACTGATTTCTTCGGCCCAGTCCAACTTATGCATGGTGTCATTTAGCTCAAGCAGCAAATCCATGTTGAGCGCATTCCTGACCTCCGGGCGGTTTAAAGTAACTACCCCGATTTTTCCCGACTGCTCGTATTTTAAATATTTAAGCTCCATTCTGACTCCCACCTGCCCTTACTTGCCTAGATTGACTATCGGTTAGATACGATAGATTTAAGCTATTCTACCAGTACCGCCGGACGTTCACAACTGATTATATTTGAGAAAATAGCTGCCGTGCAGGCGTCGTGGCTGTGGTGTAAAATATGACTTTGGTAAGGAAATAATTATAAGGAGCGTATTTATATGGGCGATAGACTTAAGGGTAAAGTAGCTGTTGTAACGGGCGCAGGGCGCGGCATAGGCAGGGCTGAGGCCCTGGCACTGGCAGCGGAAGGGGCTAAACTGGTAGTCAACGATCTCGGTGCTGCCTCCGACGGTTCGGGGGCATCGCAGACACCGGCAGCCGAAGTCTGCGGCGAAATTATCAATATGGGGGGAGAAGCAGTCCCTAACTACAATTCGGTAGCCACTCCCGAGGGCGGAGACAATATCATCAAGACGGCCATAGATGCTTTCGGGCGGATCGACATCCTGGTAAACAACGCCGGTATACTGAGGGACCGCATGCTTTTCAATATGACCGAGGAAGAATGGGACCTGGTTATTAAGATCCATCTTTACGGCACTTTCCACTGCACCAGGGCCGCCAGCGTCTATATGAGGCAGCAGAGAGCCGGACGCATCATCAACACGTCCTCCATATCCGGGTTGGGCAACCTTGGCCAGGCCAATTACAGCGCCGCCAAGGAGGGCATAATCGGGTTCACGCGCACCGTGTCGCTGGATCTGGGTAGGTACGGAGTAACCTGTAACGCTATAAGGCCCAACGCCGCCACTAGGTTGACCATGACGCCTGAATTGAAGGCCAAAGTCGCCAAGGGCATCGCCGCACAGGGCATTACCAAACCCGAGGATGTGGACAAATTCTTCAACCAGATGTTCACCTCCAAACCCGAGCACATCCCGCCCATCGTCGTTTACCTAGCAACCGACGAGGCAGCATATATCAACGGGCGCAGCTTCTTCATCAACGGCAATAATATAGGCTTTTATACCGAGCCGCAGATAACCTCCCAGATCAACAAGGATAAAGACTTCTGGACCCTGGATGAGCTGCTGAAGGTGGTTCCCGAGCAGCTTTGCAAAGGCGTCGTCAATCCCGCTCCTGCAGAGCCCAAGAAATAGATTTTCTTGCGCATAAAATTAGCCCCTCCGTCTCAACGGACGGAGGGGCTTTATTCTAATCCTGTCAGCCAGCTATTTTACGTTAAAGTGAAATTCGTAGGGACCGAATTGATAGTTCTGAGGGGTCTGGTTATCGCTTTGACCCGGCTGCAGTAGTGAAGCGGGCAACTGCTCCGGCCATTCGCCCAGCACTACCGGCACCGACAAGGTCTGTCCGCCGCGAATTATAGTAAGAGTTACTGAATCGCCAGGACGCTTACCATTGAAATAGGTAAGCATATCTTCCACTTTCATAACCGGCACACTATCGAGAGAGGTTATTACATCGCCTCCCGCCTTAGGTTCACGCTGAACATCCTTGCCGCCCGGTACCAGGCCGGCTTTCTCGGCCGGGCTGCCGGTAAGGACCGACACGACATAAACACCTTTATCGGTTGTAAGCTTCAGCTTGTCGGCCAGGTCTTTATCCACGGGTGTTCCCTCAATGCCCAGCCAGGCGGTTTTGATAGAGCCGCCTTTAAGCAGGTCAGGCAACAAAGATTTGGCGGTATTTATGGGCTCGGCAAAGCCCACGCCGTTGGCCGCCGCTTCAATGGCTGTATTGATGCCAATAACCTCTCCTGAGGAATTGAGCAAAGGTCCGCCCGAATTACCGGGGTTAATGGCGGCGTCGGTCTGGATGATATTGGTTATATTACGTGCGAAAGACCCGGGTATCGACCTGCCGATCCCGCTGACAACTCCGACCGTGATTGATCCCTGCAGCCCGAATGGAGAACCCAGGGCGATTGCCATCTGCCCGGGTTTAACCTTGGATGAGTCCCCCAATACCAGGTAGGCTAAATTAGAAGCGTTGGAAACATCGATCTGCAGCAGGGCCAAGTCGTTATTATGGTCGGTGCCGACTACCTTGGCATCGTACTTGGTGCCGTCGCTGGTGATAACCGTTACTGTGGTAGCTCCGTCAACCACATGGTAGTTGGTCAGTATATGCCCTTGTGCATCTATGAAGAAGCCCGAACCCTGGCCCTCCTGCCTGGGAACTTGGAGCGTGAAAGGGCTTGGCAGTTGGCTTAAGGGCGACTCCATCACAGATACCACCTGGACGACCGCCGGTATGGTCTTATCATAAAGGGATACTACCGTGTTTTCATCGTAAAGCGGCGTTACCTGCACCGTGCCGCTGGCTGCGGGCAATTTGGCCTGCGTACCCGAAGGTGTATGTTTAGCGCAGCCTGCCAGCAGCACTGCGGCTATCATAACCAGAACTGCAGCCAGTACCAGGCTATTGCGCCTCCACGAGGCTGTTTTACTGAATAAAGTCATGCTGTGATCCTCCTGAAAAATTTGCAATGAGCTAGAGAGCTATTTGTGCGTAGCGGATTTCCAAGTAAGGGGATAAGTTGGACTGTGGCTCGATTATATGGTCAATCCTGCCCTCTTCCAGATTAACTTCTACCAGCCAGGATTTCCCATCGTATAGAATAGGCACAATTGCCTGCGAGGCAGCCGGGGTGACCTCCAAAATATTGCCGTTGACAAGGGCGATTTTTGATACCGAAGAAAAAATAGGGAGTACCCCGCCTATCAGGCCGCCCTGGGCCACCATTTCCTTAACAGCGGGATCAGTCAGCGCGATCTTAATTGCGCCATCCCTGGCCTCGGCAGGCAGTTCAGGGAGGAAAACCGCTTCGTAACGCCTGGAGCTGACCACCGCCCTGCCGTTTATATCCACATCGGCTTCGATAAAATCGCCAACGCTGCGTCCGCAAACTACGCTGGCAATACTGTCCCTGACTTCCACGCGCACTATTATTATCTCGCCTGTCCCGCCCAGTTTCTGTTGAATACCGGGATCGTTTTTAACAACGCTGGCAGCGATGGCAGCCGGGGAAGGGGAGCTCAGGTAAAATGTGACCGCACCTGCGGCGCCAATTATAAGCAGAACTATAGCGCTGGCCGCTGCAGCCCTCCAGGCGGGCGCCCTCAACCAGTTAAACACGGCTGTTAAACTCCATGCCCCCGGCCTGTCCGGTGACTTGCCAGCAGCTCTCCTGGCAGCCGGCTTTTCGAGCAGTAACTTCTTCAACCTTTCCTTGTGGCTTACCACTAAAAGGTCCGGAAGCTTCGCATTCTCCAGCTTTCTTATCAGTTCTTCTTTTTTCATGCCTTCGATTTCTTAATTATATAATGCTTTGCCTTACAAATAGTTGCATCACTGCATCTTTTCTTTGAGTTTTTCCAGTCCGCGGTGGATTAAAGACTTAATGGTGCCCTCTTTTTTGCCCAGTATGTTAACCATCTCACGTATTTTTTTCTTTTCAAAAAATTTGAGCACGATTACTTCCTGGTACATAGTCGGCAGTTCCGCCAGCTTCTGGCGCAGAAGCAGAAACTCCTCGTGTCTGCTCAGCTCCTCTTCCGCCTGATTGATCTCGTCGATATAATCATTGGTATCCGCCAGCTCGGCTATCTGCTCAATGCTGGCAGGGCGGCGGCCCTCCCTCCTGAAATGGTCGTTTATCTCATTGCCCGCGATCCTGTATAGCCAGGCGGCAAAGGGTATATCTCGCCAGCGGTATTTTTTAATCTGACTGAAGGCTTTCATGAAAGTGACAGATGTTATGTCAAGGGCGATCTGCACGTTGGAGGTGCGCTTAACGGCATAGTTGAATATCCTCTGGTAGTGCAACTCGTACAGCTCCCCGAAGGCTTCCCGGCTATGCTGCGCCCGCTTTACCAGCTCCCCCTCGGCCTTTAATGCGTATTCTTCGGGCGAAATATCGGTTCTTATCATATGCACGCCATATAGTTTACAAAAAAACGCAACAGTTGCAAAAAGGTTGCATTAAAAATTCAGAGTCAAACAGGCCTGTGGAATATGCTGATAGCCAAAGCCAAACCTTAGTGATAACATAATACTCACTCAAATGCCTTATACATCGCTTGATCCCATCTGGTTAAGCTATATATCAGCGCTTGCCCTTTCGTTTGCGCTGCCCCTTGTGCTTATCGGCTATATATGGCCGCGCCACCGTGCACCCGGCGCTAAACCCTTAATAGGGATCCTGGCGGCCGTGATGTTATGGTCATTCGGCTATATCATAGGATTCATAAATAATCATATGGCCGGCAAGCTGATAGCACTCAACATCAGCTATATAGGCATCGTCACGTTGCCGGTGCTGGCCTTTATTTTCGCCCTTCAGTTTACTAATTCGGATAGATGGCTGACTCCGCGTAAAATATTGCTGTTCTTCATCGTTCCTTTAATAACCGTGGTACTGCTATGGACGGGTAAATACCACAACCTGATGCTGTATGACCTGCATTTGACCATCGATGGCCCCTTTATGCTGGTGGCCAGCCAGTACGGCCTGTGGTTCTGGGTTTTTGTCACTTACAGCTATGTGCTGCTGTTTGCCGGCACATTAGTACTGGTCCATAGGCTATTTAGCCCGCCCCGCCTGTTCCAGGATCAAGCAGTCTACCTTATGATAGCCGTCGCGGTGCCGGCGATTGCCAATATTGAATATCTTTTCCCCTTTCTGCCAATTCCACAGGCCGACTGGACGCCCGCCGCTTTTGCCATTTCGGCAATCTGCCTGACCTTCGCTATTTCCAGGCATGGGCTTCTGGACGTTTTGCCGGTAGCACGTGAATCCGCCATCGAGCTTATGAACGAAGGGTTCGCAGTAGTGGACGATAAGGGGCGCATCGTCGATGTAAACAAAGCCATGTGCGATATTACCGGTTTGAAACAGTCCGACCTCCACGGTCAACCGCTTCCGGCGTTGATCGTAAACCAGTTGAATGCCGGCGGCGATTATTTAAACTTGCGTGAGGAGCATATCGAAATTGAGCTCGATCAAAAAGACGGCCTCCACTGCTATAGCACGCATGTCTCGCTGCTGCAAAGCAGAACTGGCACGCGCAGCCATGTTCTGATCCTGTATGACATCACCGAACGAAAGAAAAACGAAGAGGCCATCAAACAAATTGCTTACTATGATCCTTTAACCGGCCTGCCCAATCGGTCTCTCTTCAGCGACCGTGCCGGGATAGCTCTGGCAGAGGCCGGCCGCTATAAAAGAAAGCTGGCAATTATGATCGTCGATCTCGATAGATTCAAGGCCGTCAATGACACCTTTGGTCACGATGCCGGGGACCAGGTGCTGCAGGATATTGCGGCCAGGCTGACCCATGCAGTGAGAAAAGTGGATACGGTGTCACGGCTGGGCGGCGATGAGTTCCTGGTGCTTTTGCCCGAGATCGCCAACGAGGAGATAGTAGACCGCATTGCTCACAGGATTATAAGAGAGGTGGCCACTCCCTTTAACTTCAATGCCAACGATATTCACCTTTCTATCAGCCTCGGGATATCGCTATATCCCGAGGATAGCCAGGACCTGAACTCGCTGGTCAAGTATGCGGATACCGCTATGTACTATGTCAAGCAAACGGGGCGTAACGGCTATGCCCGTTACAGTGAAAATTTGAAAACTGGAAAGCCTACGAGCCCGCCGGCTTGATTGGCATATTGTTCTATTGGTTTTTAAAACCGTAACGCCAGACAAGTACAACTATAATTGCACCCAGTATAGGGGCTACCCAGAAGAGCCACAACTGGAATAGCGCCGTCAGCACAACTTCGGCGACAAAACAGGAAAGCAGCGAGTACTTGGCCGGTGAAAACTCCCCGAACCCGTTCTGACCAAGGCCATTCATGGCTATGGAATATTCAGGTATGCCGCTGGCAATCAGCCAGAGCAAGACCCCCCTAGTTATTCTGAACCGTCCTCGATCGAAGACGGCGTGACCGCAACATTTACTTATTCAGGGAATCAAGCGCTTCCTGCCAGGTTTCTACCATAGAAAAGGCAGTATTCTTGTTGAAAGCCATAAATAGGTCCGCCTTGTACACGTAGACGGCCGGCTGCAGGTCATCGGGGTTTACTCCCGCCTCTTTTGCCACTGAGGCAACGCCCTCACTGGTGCCCAGCCAGAGGTCGACGTCTCCCGCCATCAGCATCTTCAGGCCGTCTGCGGTCGACCCGGTATAAACAAAATTAATAAATCCCTGTGCAGCCAGTTCCTGCTGACCCGCCTCATCTTTCACCGCTGCTATTTTGCCCACTGTTTTAGCGTCGTCCAGGCTGTTCACGTGGACAGATGAGCCCTTTTTAGCGTACAGCCAGTTCTCGTACGATCCAATGGGGCCTACCCACATAAAGAGATGTTCGCGCTCCCCCGTGCGTGCAACTGAATATAATGCAGTGTTCGGCTGCTCAAGCGTCCTGGCGTATCCCTGTTCCCAGGGCAAGATCTCGATCGGTGAATCATCGCCCACCTTGCCCATAATAGCCTTTACGATATCGGTGGATTGCCCGATGATATTCCCCTGGGCATCAGCGTAGTTGTAGGGAGGGTAGTCCTCCGTGATCACCTTTATTTTCTCAGTTTGTACCGGAGCGTTGCAGGATATCAAAACCATAACCCCGGCCACCAATAACAAAAGCAGCTTTTTCATTTTTATCACCCTGATTTTTTTCTAAAGTACACCCCAGTAGCATTAATGTCAATAGGTGTATAGTACTATTTTCCCAGACTCAGTTTAGAATATACAACCCCTATAAAATCCAGTTTCAATGGTCGCCCGGTTCCAGCGCCACCTATTATATTAGGATAGCGTCGGTGCTACAATTATCCCTGCTATTTAAAATGATGATTAACTACGATTTTGATTCGGTTATCGAACGCCGCAATACCAATTCCATCAAGTGGGACTATACGGATAAATTTTTTTCCGTCAAAGATATCCTGCCCATGTGGGTTGCAGACATGGACTTTAAGTCGCCTCAGCCGGTTATTGACGCCGTCAGCGAAGTGGCGCATCGCGGCATCTTCGGCTACAGCGGCATCCCGCAGTCATACTGCGATTCTGTCATCGCCTGGATGAAGAAGCGTCATGACTGGGAGATCAGGCAAGAGTGGCTGGCTTACTCTCCCGGTGTTGTCCCGGCGCTGCACGTCGCGGTCAATGCTTTCACAGAGCCCGGCGACCAGGTCATCCTGCAGACCCCCGTATATTACCCCTTCTTTCACGCAGTAACCTGCGGCAACCGCGAGGTATTAGACAACCCCCTGCGCCTGGAAGGCAAGCAATACGTGATGGACCTGGAAGACCTGGAGAGAAAAATCGGCCCCCGCACCAAAATGATCATCATCTGCAATCCCCACAATCCCATAAGCAGGGTTTGGAAAGAGGATGAGCTCCGGCAATTGGGCGAGATCTGCATGAAAAACGGGATCATGGTGATCTCCGATGAAATCCACCAGGATATAGTCTACCCGGGTTTTAAGCATGTGCCGTTTGCATCGCTTTCAGAGCAATTCGTCGACAACTCCATTACCTGTACAGCAGCCAGCAAGACCTTTAACCTGCCGGGCCTGCAGACCTCCAATATCATTATCCCCAACCCGGCGCTCAGGTCTCGTTTCACCGAAATGTCCAGGACATATGGCGTCCCCTCCCCCAATATGTTCGGTGTGGCAGCTACCGAAGCCGCCTACAGGCGCGGCGAAGACTGGCTAAAAAAGCTGCTGGAATATCTCGAAGGCAATATCGCTTTCCTCAGTGGTTTCCTATCCACCAATATGCCGGGCGTAAAGCTGATACAACCGCATGGCACCTACCTGATGTGGCTGGATTTCAGGGGTTGCGGAGTGAGTCCCGACAGGCTCGCCAATTTTATTCGCGATGATGCACGCGTAGGGCTTGAGCCGGGAAAAATCTTCGGCTGTAAGGAGGACGGCTTCGAGCGCATGAATATCGCCTGCCCCAGGTCCCTACTCGAAGAGGGGCTGAACAGGATTGCGCAGGCCGTTAGATCGCAACGGGCAGGCTGAGGTAGGTATTTTTATTCATTGAAAATGGCGGCTACCCGCGTCCATCCGGCGCTGCCGCCGGTGAGTTTCACCGGGAAACATGCGACCGTGAACCCGAACGGTCTGGGCAGCTTATCCAGGTTGGCAAGTTTCTCGATGTGGCAATATTCCTTCCTGATGCCTGCTTTATGGGCCGTCCATAACAATTTTTTATAATGTGTTTTATCGAATTCCTCTTTGATAGCGGCGAAGGGACGGTCCCAGCCCCAGGCGTCTATGCCCATCACGCGGCATCCCTGGTCGATCAGCCAAAGGGTGGAATCCTCGGTCATGCCGCAGCCAGCCGAGAAATACTCGGGCTTTCCCCACAGCTTATCCACCCCGGTCTGGATCAAAACGATATCCCACGGTTTAAGCGAATAGCTGATTTTTTTCAGCGCTTGCTTTACATCATCGATGGAGATCCCTGAACCCTGTGGCTTGTGCCTGAAATCCAGCACTACCCCATCATGATAAAACCACTCCAGCGGCATTTCATCAATAGTGCGAGCCTTTCTGCCTTCGGATACAGGGGCATAGTGCCAGGGAGCGTCGACGTGCGTGCCTGCGTGTGCGCCCAGCGATACTGCATCGTCCGCCCAACCCAACCCGTCGGCCATATCCTCCTTTTTCCCACCAAGCAGCAGTTCCATTAAGGGCAGGCTGGCCTCGTGCCCCTTGTGTTCGACCTTCAGCGGCAGGGGCTCGCTGGGGCTGTCCTCCGTCGGTACGCTCAAATCGTAAATTTTAACCATATCAACTGCCCTCACTTCTTTGAAATTTTAAGCCCCAGTATCGTCCTGGCTTCATCAGGCGTTGCCGGCTCCCGACCCGGCCAGGGCGGCGGTGATAATAACCTTTTTCTGCATGCGGACCTCCGGTATTAATTATATTCGGCTTTACTGGAAAAGGACCGGGCCGATTTTATTGTGGAGGCTGTAATGGCAATCAGGATGGCGCTAAAAAGCAGCACGGTTATTGTGAATTGCGTTCTGATCTTCATGATTCCTCAATCTGCCTATAATACTCTGGGCGCATGCTGCTATTAAGCCATTGTCAAGGGCCAGCCATTTCAAGCGAATTCTAACACCGGTATTTACATAGTTCAACAGAATGAATATCTAGACCGGCAAGTCCCGGTCATGCGACTATGGAAGCTAAAGGCCAGATATTGAATGGATTGTATGGTGGGCGATACTGGATTTGAACCAGTGACCCCCTGTGTGTAAGTTAGGTATACGATTTCCAAAGTGTTTTATTACGTTCGGATTAGAGCGTTTACATAAAAATGCTAGTTCCATTCTGATCGTTTGCCGCCAACCGATGGCATTCCGTTTTGTTCAGTCCGTTAGCTAAATGTTAGCTATTTTATTGTATTTGCCCTGATCGTGAGACAATGGCCATCAAAACCCCGGCATTTTACCTGACGGTTTTCCTGCAATTTTCTGGCTGTATTTCTTCCGGGTAGTAATACCTTTAAGGAGACTAAGGAAAAACAGTCAGTCACAAACTATGGTTTACGTAAATTAATGCAATCCGGGCTACCATACGCGGTTGTATATCGACCTGCCCCCTCGAAAACGATACCAAGTAAAATATGGTAAGGGGCAAAGTAATTATACCTCGCCGCATTATCAATCCAACTTAGCTGTTAGTTTACTGGAGCAACCATCAGCCACTGCGAGCAATGATCCGGCCACCGTGGCAGCCGGTTTGTTTGAATCAAATGATAATTCTATTCCTTGTCCTGGCCGCGAAGAATCAGAAAAAATTAGTTTGATTTCTCCCGAAGTTTCTCGTTCCACTACGAATTCATTGCAATTAATATCTTGACCATATTTTGTGGTTGGTGTCCACGTAGTATTGCTTCTAGGTTCCCTGTGTTGAATATTTTGAATACGTGCCATACACTCCTCCTAATTTCATACCTATTAACTAAATGTTACACCGTGCCTATTATAAACTGGAACACCTGCCTGGTACACTTTATTGATAAGGAATATCTCGCTATAGAACACTATCAGGGTTAGCAGAAACTTTTTTCGAACCCTTTCCCTCCAAAGCCCGTATATTGTAGTTAACGTTTTGAAGGTTTATTGAAAACCGATTGACCCTATAAAACCCTTTGCCCAAGATGTAAAAACCCCAGTATTTGCCCCGTAGCGCTAAATTTAATGAGGGAAACTGATATGGATTGGCAATGTTTCTGGCAGAATTTACGAATTTGTAAGTATAAATCAGGTATTCCATTGTGTAGTGTACCGGTATATAATGGCTAAGACGTTAACGATTTTTATAAGAGAGGAAGTTTAGGTATGGGATTTAGCAAAGAAGACCTGCAGGACATATTTTATAATAATAACGGTGTATGCTATCACTGCCACCATATATTAGTTTTGGAATATTACGGAAAAAGAGTGTTTGGAGGTTGGTGTGTCGATCACCGTAATCCATCCTCAAGAGGTGGAGTAGATGATTTACGCAATTGGCGACCATCCTGTTATCCATGCAATGAAGAAAAGAATGATAAAACAACTTATGAGTATGGAAAGAGACAGCGTCAACCTCCATTTCTCAGAGATTATTGAATTAAATGTAATTTAATTTAATCTACTTATATGGACATCAATTCAAGTCTGCTAATTGTCATCGGGGTCTTACTAGTATTAGTAATTGCCCTCTTGATAGTAATAATAAAACTTAAGAAAAGAGCTGCTCCTCCTCAGCAACAGGCAGAACATCCCGGTGATTACATTGGCTATGGCAAAGACGTTTGGAAAGGTGGAGAGTGTCCTCAATGTTCTAATCACTATTATACGATGGTATATGGTGGTGTAATTCAATGTACAAGATGTTTTCATAGATTAAATAGTGAAAAGCAATTGTCTAATGAATCGAAGGTATGATTAGGACAATTATTCGCAGAATTGATCTAGGCTATTACCTCAATCCATCCACCGGACTAAACCTCTTTTATTACACGTGGTAAGATTGATGGTTAAGTGTGCATTGGAAGTAGAATAAATGATCCCTTTGGTGGCGAGCGGTTAAGTTTCCTACCCGATAGACTTACGGTCAAATTCTTGGGGAGGTAAGTATGGCAGATATTGAAATGGCAATCGACAGCATAAGAGTAAGTCTTGCAAACCAACAGCACGTGGTAATCCTTCACGAAAGAAAGACTAACCGCTATCTACCTATATGGGTTGGCCCGGAGCAGGCCGATTCGATATCGATGAAGTTACAGAATGTTAACGTACCGAGACCTATTACACATGATATGACATGTTCAATTATCATGGCCATGGGCGGTCGTGTTAAATCGGCTGTAATCAATAGAATCGAAAGCGACACTATCTACGCTAGATTAATTATCAAAACATTCTGGGGTAAAAAGGAGATTGATTGTCGGCCATCAGATGCCATTGCAATGGCCGTGAGGCAACACGTCCCTATTTTTGCCAATGATCGTGTATTAAAGATAGCGGGGATCACCTTGACCGACGGGGAAGAAAAGGACACATCGGGTAGCGCAGCTGGGAATAATTCGGCAGCAGTACCAGCTGTTCATCAAATAAGATGCCCGAATTGCCAGGGTACCGATATATTCGTAGGCTACCTTAACTACGATAACAAATTATGCGGAACTTGTTACCATAAGTTCACATAGAGAAACAGAGATTGCCTATGCAAAACATCAAATGCCCGTTCAGAAGGAGTAACTAAATGGAAGATAAGGATGTATCACTTCCTATGCAAGATATTAGAGCTCCAAGACCTACACATGTTTTTACTCCTGATGGTGTTGCCCATCCCATGCGGTATTCTTTTTCTAGTCAAGACGTAGGGGGTGCTAAACCTACACATGTTTTGACTCCTGATGGTATTTACCATCCCTACAGGGGATTGAAGATTCCTAACCAGGTAAAGGCTGAACCTAACCCTGAGACAGGTGAACTAGAATACAAAATTAGTGCTGACTTAATACCAGTTAGGCTGCATGACCAATATTTAGGGAAGACAGGTACTCTCCGTAATACTGATGTTAATAAAGCTAGGGATCTATTTTATGGTCCAGTGCCTCATTCTGAGCGAATTTATGGGGCTGTTGAAGAAGCCTATGTTAGAAACATGACTACTGAAGAGTATTTAGCTTCTTCCTCTAAGTCTTTCAAATCCAAGGGAAGGTCATATAGATACGGACCTAAACCTTATAGCTGGAGATTAATTATATCTTTACTAGTATTACTTGGAATAGCATTGGGCCTTTACCATAGTTTCCCTAACTTAAGGTACTGGCTTATGCTTCCTTGTATTCTCTTAGGTTTTTTTCTTATTGCAAGTATAATACCTTTCTTTTTCTGGACTTTTAGACGAATTATAGAGAAGAATAAAAGAAGTAAGCTGCCTAGAAGCGCTCGCTAAGGTAGCCATATATGGCATTGCAGGGCCATAGTCAGCCTAATCTTACAAGTTGAATAGGGAGATTTGAAAGATGGTAAAGATAGGGAAATGCTCTGCGTGTGGGCACAGTATCATAATAGAAAACATAGTAGATATAACTGATAGAATTACACAGTATAGGCGTCAATCTTGTAAATGTGGGTCAAATGAGATGCAGCTATTTGTAACGGAGTATATGGGGAATATGAATTTAACCGTGGTTAATGCATCTGTCCCGCTTAATTCACGTTTGAGGCTGCCCACGCACGGGATTGACAGAGATGGTAACATAGTGCCTCTTGACTATGATGGAGCAAAACTTAGATGGAGAGCGATTGATGGAGGGGTCGTCCAGTATGAGATTGGCAAGTCAGATGGGAAGATGGGCGGACGCTTGATCGCCGAATTACTGTGGAATAGTCCTCGCTTAGCTGCAGAGTTGTTCGGGCCGGAATACCACGCTAACAACGAGATGGAGCCACCCCCGCAGCGCATCAAGCCCACACTATAAGCCTTAATAACTCATTCAGCCTTAACTCAATAATGAAAATCCATTGCTATAATGTAATTTGCAACTCCTGTAATGCCAATCATAAAGCTCTTGTTTTCCCTTAGCGCTTGAAGCTGCAAAGGTGCTGGGGTAAAAAAAGGGGTAATAAATTAGCAGTACCCCGCCCTTACATTAAATGCCACCTGTTTTACATTCATTTTAGATATGGCAATGATGCGCTGCGGGGGTGTCGAACCATGAGCTGTGGAATGTGTGCGACCCCCCGCAGCGCGGTATATGGGTCTGTGGTCTAGTGGCTCTGAGAGAGCATACTAAAGATGATGGTCCTCACCTTAGAGATGGTCTTTCACTTTAACAGCAACTTTAAAAACATTAGCCTCCAATTCGCCTGTAGTACCATCAATGAAGCCATCGACAGTACCTTGAACACAGTTTAGCCAGGCTAACTCTTGTTTGCTGGCCTTATGGGTTATGCTTTCATGCAAAACAAAGCGCCCATTTGCCTCGTACCTCACAAATCCCCATGCATCCATAAAGACTATACCGCCGCCATCCACGGTAATAAGGCCGCGAGAACGTGTATTAGCTTCACCGTTGGGCTGTAGCAGCATATAGTAAATACCATCTACCTTTCCGTGTATGTTTGGGTTGCTTATCTCCCCAGTAGAAGGAAAATCAATTTTATTTTTTGCGAGCATAGTGACCATATTTTCATCAAGCATAAGCTTAAATCTCATCTCATACAGTAACTCTCTTTTCATCACAGTCCTCCTCAACTAAAAAATATTTGATGAATGCAAAATATTGTGCACTTTTTAAAGCCAAAATTTGTATAATTTTTCCCTTTTAACTTTTTTTAAAATTTTTGTTGTTTGTTTTTTCTCAATTATTTTTGGCTTTGTTTTTTGATCTGTTTTTAACTCTGTTTTTTTCTGCTTTTTTCTTTGCCGCTTTATTTAATATTATTTCGCTTGCTGTTTTTCTGTTTCTATTTTTTGTTTGTTTTTCGTCTATGATTCCGGCAACTTAACTTTTGTGATCAGTGCTGCTGTTTTCTCATGTATATTTCCTTGGGAATAATAATAATGACAGGCATGGATAATAGTTCTTTATAGCCATGTACATTATTCACAAGAGTATAAAAGTGTGATATCCTCGTTGCCAAAGTTTAAAAATCGAGAGGTACCAAGAATGAACGAAAACGCCAAAATGTTTTTATTTACAGCCTTTGTTGCCCTGTTTATTGGTGGTATAACCTTAGTTGAACAAGCTTATGAAATTAAGGTTGGGCCAACGGCAGCGGATAGCATGATGAGATTGGGATTCATATTTTTAATCGGTGGAGTACTTTCATGCGGGATAGCTCTATGGAATCCGAAAGTACCAGAAAAAACTGCAAAAATAATCAGAAAAGCAATACCTTGGCTACTAATAGTGGTAGTATTCCTATTAGTAATTTGGTGTATCAATTATCTAATGATTCCGATAAGCCAACCAGCGACGCCGACAACACTACCGCTAAAATAAATAACCATATATCATCGAAATACAATGTCTTCATAGGAATACAAATCACTTTGGGAACCTCAGATAATAGCTCGCTGAATCGCTAGCCTGGGGGGTAAACGCTATAGCCATCGAGACCTGCATACTTGTTCTTAAAACTCACAAGTAGTGGTATTGATATCTAACCATTTTGGGCACATAATTTCATTAGCGGTTTATTGCCTAACGAAATATATATAACGAGGTAAAACATGTCCGAATCTAATGATAATAATGAAGTCACTCCCAAACATGAGGAAAAGGGCATGGTCGAATTTATTGATAAGGTTGACCCCAATAAAATTGAGGCTATTGCTAAAGCCATAGTTACACCATTCCAGAGCGGGCCAGCTAAAGAACGTAGGTTTATTCTCATACTTATCCTAGGAGTGCTCGCGGCTATTATCGTTGCCATTTTTGTTCTCGCTGCATTAGGAAAGGTCGATGGGGGAATAGCCATTTTTGCTCTTGGAACTGCCTTTGGTTACATTTTTGGGTTCCTGAGTAAACTTTTTGTGAGTTAAGCATAAGGGACATCTGCAACAATATTTTGTTGTGCTAGGGCTGCTCCCTTTTTATAGCCTATTTCTGCGCCAACCTAGGGCAAGTTGGTTAAACGCACGGGTCTCAAATATATTCGACTACATGATGCACGACACACACACGCCTCGCTCATGCTAAAACAAGGTGTACATCCCAAGATAGTTCAAGAAAGGCTGGGACATTCCAGTATCCAGATAACCCTAGACACATACAGCCATGTTGCACCTGGCCTTCAAGAGGCAGCCGCCACTCGTTTTGACGAAGTCTTTATAACCACATCCAAAAATGAGCCTGCTAAAATAATTGGTTAGCTATCCGTTAGCTTTTTTGGAATAGTGTACCTTATGGTAAGTTTCGTTTGTGGCATTTTAGCTTCATAAAATGGTGGGCGATACTGGATTTGAACCAGTGACCCCCTGTGTGTAAGACAGGTGCTCTAACCGCTGAGCTAATCGCCCTGAGTGGCACGCCTGGTGGGGCTTGAACCCACGGCCTCAGCCTCCGCAGGGCTGCGCTCTAATCCAACTGAGCTACAGGCGCTTAATGTGGTGCCGAAGGTGGGATTTGAACCCACACATCCGTTACGGATACTACGCCCTGAACGTAGCGCGTCTGCCATTCCGCCACTTCGGCCCTGGGCAGCACAGGATTTGAACCTGTGACCCCTTGCGTGTGAAGCAAGTGCTCTAACCGCTGAGCTAGCCGCCCTTAACGCTATATTTTATTCTTTACATATCCTTAAAATCAAGGTAATCATGTTCGTACTCTTGCACGTGCAAGCCTGCGGCCACCGCTCCAAACCGCTCAAGTGTAGACATCCTGCGCCGCCTGCGCCTATAATTCATTTAAACTTATGCGGAACGTCAAACGGCAGGCAACAGGCGCCGGGCTGCTGGGTTTCATCCTCATTTTTATCTCAGCCTGTGTGCAGACACCACCAGTGCAACCCATCGTAACCGCCCCGGGCAACGCGGCAACATCGCTGCAGGCGGCTGCGAAGCCAGCCTCAAATTCAGAACCGGTATCTGCAACGGTTGACAATGTTACGGCTTCAAACAGCCCTACCGAGCCGTCGGCCGCAAGGGCCGGGCCACCCGTGCAGATTATAGCGGTACACGCAAGGGGCACCCTCAGCCCTCTCGGTTGCTGTGATTCGGACCTGGTGGAAACTGACGAGTTCGTAGCTGTCCGCAACACGAGTACGAGCCCACAGGATATCCGGGGCTGGACACTAAAGAACATTACCAGGGGATACCCCACGTTCACTTTCCCCGATTATTTCCCCTGCATAGCTTACAATGTCCCGGACCCTTACCTCTTAGTGCCGGGGGGCTATAATAATTTAAGCCTGCTCACACCGCAAACGGTGGGTAATACATTCACGACAGTCCATCAGGGCGCCGGGCCGTTGAATTCCCAGGACCCGATCGACTGGTCGCAATGCAACCCGACCCAACCGCTGGACGATTCCCCGCTCAAGCCAGCCGCCGCACAGCAGGGGACAGCCCCGCTCTGTATACTTTACCCGGGTCAGACCGTGCTCGTCTTTACAGACGAAATCCACTGCCAGTACGGCGGGCTGTCCTTCAACTACGGACCGGGAGATATCTGGAACAACGCTTACACAGATATCGCCGTGCTATATGATGCGCAGGGCCATGAAGTTTCACGTAACAGCTATGCTCCGGGTAAATAGTGCCAGGGCACTTTCGGATATTTGAATATATTGATTTATTTAATAACGCTGTATATAATCAAGAAAACCATTAAACATAATTTCGAGATTGTTATTATAATAGACAGCTTCGGTACGTAATGGAGAGATAATATGCAGCAATGGATAATGTGCCCCAGGTGCGGCGCCAATAACGCCCCCGGCCAGAGATTCTGTAACGCGTGCGGTATTCCGCTTGCATCCGGCTGCCCCAACTGCGGCACACCATTGAACCCGGGCAGCACCTTCTGCCCCAGGTGCGGCACACCAGCCGGCGGCGCAGCCCCTCAACAGGGAGGCTACTATCCTCCTCCGCAGCAGCCGGGCTATCCGCCACAGCCGGGCTATCCTCCTCCTCAACCGGGCTATCCTCCTCCTCAACCGGGCTATCCTCCTCCTCAGCCAGGCTATCCACCACCACAGCCGGGCTATCCGCCTCCTCAGCCCGGGTATCCGCCTCCACCTCCCGGCTATCCACCTCAGCCCGGTTATCCACCGGGAGCTTATCCTCCACCCCAACCGGGGTACCCTCCACCTCCACCCGGGTACCCACCTCCGTACGGCCATGGGAGCCAACCATCTTCAGGCGGCGGTGGCAAGGGCATGCTGGTATTCCTGCTCATTGTACTGCTGGCCGGATTGGGCGGGTTCGGATACTGGGCTTACAGCCAGGGCTATATGAAAAGCATACCCTTCCTGAAGTTCGGCAGCGAGAACGGCAGCACCAAGACCAGCTCCAATGCCGTGCCTCCCGTAATCAGTAATATATCGGTGGATACGCCGTCGCTGGATGGTTTCATCGTGAGGTGGACAACCGACGTGATAGCATCGTCCCAGGTCGAATACGGGCCGAAGGGATCTTTTACCAGCAAGACCGATGTCGTCACAGATAATGTAACGAATAAAATCCTTTACCCATTTTCACATGCAGTCGTAGTCACCGGCCTTACAGCGGGTACCAACTACCAATACCACGTCATATCCGTAACGCCGGCTGGCGGCACGGCCACATCCGATGTCCAATATGTCACAACAGCTACCAATGCAGGGCTGTAATCTTACGTATAGTAAATAACATGTATCAATCTACCGATCCCTGTCCCCATTGTGGAGCACAAAACCTTAGAGGCACGTGGGTTTGCGCGCATTGCGGCAACACCCTCCTGATATATTGTCCTAACTGCCGCGCTGGCAATGCCACCGGCAGCCAGTACTGCCAGTCATGCGGCTCACCCCTATCGCCAACCACGCAGGCCTCCACCCACCCTGCCACCGGTCAACCCTACCCTCAATATACTCAGCCTGGTTACCAGGCTCCCAGTCAACAGCCCTACACGCAAGCCGGATACGGGGTACAGGGCAGCCAGCAGCCCTATCAAGGTTATCAACAGTACCCGGAATATGGCGGGTATCCGCCGCGGCCCTTTGCCGGCGGCGCACCCGGAGTGGGCATGCTGGACGGTTTCGTCGGCAGGCTGAAGCAAATCGTTGTGAACACCAACCCCATACTGCTTTCGTCCCTGGTCGTACTGGTAGTAGGCCTGGGGATTTTCCTGTTGCTGGCTTTCCAGTTCCACTGGATAAAGACAGCCCAACCTACTACGACAGTCACGGCCACTGACAAAACGCCTCCCGTAATATTAACAACTAATGTTGAGCCAGGGGCGACCGCCAACAGTGCCATCATCTCATGGGTCACCGATAAAGACTCCAGTTCACAGGTAGAGTACGGGTTGGCGCCCAATGCCAATGCCTACACGCCCATACAGGACGATCCAACAGACACTGGGGGAGTTAAGACGCACGAGGTAACCCTTACCAACCTGATAGCCCACTCAACGTATGCATATAAAGTAATATCAATCGACAAGGACGGCAATAAAGCTGAACATACGAGTGAGTTCAATACCATCCAGTAATCCAGCATATTGCCCGCGTCATAAAACAAGCATAAAATATTAGCGAAATTCGATATTATAATGCAGCAAAATTTCCTCTGTCCGAATTGCTGGAAGGAAAACACCGCCGGGAGCCTGCATTGCAGCTCATGCGGGACGTGGCTGGGAAACGTGGGGGCGACCGGCTCGCAATGCCCTTCTTGCCGCTGGCCACGCGTCCCTTATGACCGCTTTTGCGGCAATTGCGGCCAGCCTCTCCAGCCCATTTGCCCCAACTGCGGCAACAGCGTATCTACGGATTCCCGCTATTGCCCCAAGTGCAGCTTCTTCTGCGGCGGTGGACGTGAGGGATTAAAATAGTACGCCCGTACCTGTTAGTGACTGCATGAGCAAAAAGATCAAGCTCATCTCCTGGAACGTGGTCAGCATGCGCAATATGCTGGATAAAGCCAACCTGGCCGCAGCCGGCCAGCCCCCCCTGGGTTTCCTCGATTGGCTGGCAAGGGAAGCACCGGATATCGCCTGTTTTCAGGAGACCAAGCTGCAACGAAACCAGCTTCCCCCTGCACTGGAATCGCCCCCCGGCTATTACACGGCCTGGAATTTTGCCGATAAAAAGGGCTACAGCGGGGTCGCCACCTTCAGCCAGCAAAAGCCGGTAAAGACGGAAACCGGACTGGGGACTGCCGAATTCGATGTTGAAGGCAGGGTATTGATGACGGAGTTCCCCGGCTTCAAACTTTTCAATGTATATTTCCCCAAGGCCTATGGTCATAAGGAGGTCGCCACCGCCCGTAAGGAGGGCGCTCCCAATGCCGAGAGAATAGCTGCCCGGCTGCCCTTCAAATTGCGTTTCTACGATGCTTTTCTGCAGCATATGGACTCGCTCAAAGCCAGGGGAGAGAAGCTGGTGATATGCGGCGATTTCAACACGGCGCACCGGGACATAGACCTGGCGCGGCCCAAATCCAATAAGGATACATCGGGCTTCCTTCCTGAGGAGCGCGCCTGGATGGATAAGGTGGTCGCCCACGGATATACCGACACCTTCAGGCATTTTAACAGCGAGCCCGGCCATTACAGTTGGTGGTCGTACCGTTTCAAAGCCCGCGATAAGGACATCGGCTGGCGGTTGGACTATTTCTTTGTCTCCGGCAACCTGGTCGAATCCCTGACCGGCGCATTCATTTTAAACGACGTCCACGGCTCGGACCATTGCCCGGTAGGCATAACGTTGAAAATTACGTAAACCTGTCATAATATAAGGGTTAATGGAGCAGGAATTTCAGCCGGGGTTGGAAGACTCTGTTGTATGCCCTCCCGATCAGGTGGAGGACCCGATTGAAACCCTTCTTTCCGCACTTGATAGACTCAAGGAGGACATATCCCGCGTTGAGGAAAACCACCCCCATCTGCGCAAGGATATGTCTGAGCTTTGCGACCTGGTAATTACACATCTGAAAAGGCCTGTGGAAGAACAAATTGCCGAGGTACTGGAAGCTCCAACCCTAAGCACCTGTGAGGAAATGGCCAAACTTGATGAGCCGGTGACGGATGACCCTCTTATCAGCCACTATCTGGAGTACCTGCACCGCAGCCATTCGCCCGGATATGAACCGCCGGATAGTCCTGCTCCCCTTCAACCGCCCTCCGTCGTCAATCCTTTTTCCAAAGGCGTTGATACTGCTGGCAACCACGTCGTACGGGCACTGGACAGCATGGGGAACGGTATCATCTTCGTATTTGAAAAACTGCTCTCAATCGGTAATAGAAAACCCCGGATTTAAGACACCGCAATTGTCCCAGGCCAAATCGTTTTGAAAACACCGAAGGCGGGGCAAGTCCCCGCCTTTTTTATTAAACCTTATAAATATAGCTGGTGAGTTCAATCAGACCTTGATAAACAGGCTAACTGCGCTAACAACAGCAAAAACGGCGACTGCCAAGATCAATATTGCCAGCACCACCGCCGACCAGTCCTTGCCTCTTAATCCGGTCCAGGAAAACCAGCCGCCGATGACTGCCATCAGAACAGCTATAACCAGGCAGCCTATACCCAGGCCGATATTAACTGCCACGCCCATCTATATCGCCTCCAACTAAGTTAAAGAGGTATTTAGCAGGTCCCGCAATTCACCCATCGTATACGGTTTGATCAGCGCGCCGACGAAACCGTATTTTTGGAAATTTAAGACCAACGGGTCCCCGGCATAGCCGCTGCTTACAACCGCCCTAGCATCCGGGTCTATCTTGAGTAACTCCTTGATCGCCTCCCTGCCGCCGATGCCGTCTGTAACGGTGAGGTCCATGATTACCAGGTCGAAGGGCTCCCCTTGCAGCCTGGCTTTGTTATAGAGGTCCAGGGCCTCGCCGCCCTCACGCGCCGTTGCCACGTCTCCGAATCCAAAAAGTGCAATCATGCGGCTGACGGTATCACGGATGGTATCTTCGTCATCCATAATAAGTATCTTATGAGTTTTGGTTTTGGAAGGAGCTATGTTCGTTTGGGATATATCGGCCGCGGCAGCGGATGAATATGCGGAGGGCTTTCCGGTCTTCAACTTTGGCTCAGAAGCGTCATCATTCATTACCATTTACCAGCCCTATATTTAACTTACGAGGCCTACTGCATCTTCTCCGGCGGTCTACCTCTGCCACATACAAGACGTCAAATCCGACCATGATTGTACGCCATCCGCCATGCATTATTCAACAAAGGCCCTCACCCGGTTCAAACCCAGGCAGTTTAAGAAAATTATACATATCACATATTCTGACGGCATCACCTACCCCCCTATACAACGGGAGCAGACTTGGTATAATTAGCTCAATTCACGAAAGAAACGAAGCGCAGGAGGTTTAAACATGGGTAACCGTTCCCTGGAAGATAAAATACGGCAGCTTACAGACCCCGAGCTAATGTTCCGAGAATACGGGAAACTCATGCAATCCCATTTACTCGATATTCAATCTGTAGAAGACGCCTATAACCACGGGGAATCTCCGGCGATGGGAGGAATACTGGGCAACTATATGTCGAAATATTCCAAGGACACTGACAAATACCTGCAGCGTTTGCCCATCGTCCTGGGTATGCTTCAGACTTCCTTCACGGAGTTGCTGGTGCAAAACAACAAGCGCATCATCGAACTGATGAATGCCACCATAGCCGGTCAGTCTGGCAAAGATATTTAATACCTAATAATACCTCTGCCTTCTCCAGACCATGTAGATGCCTATCAACAGTGCGCAGACTAGCAGGCCTGAGCTGATAAACAGTACCTTATCGGGGTTGAGCCAATCGTTAACCGTAAAGCTGCCGGCTGTTATTCCCCCCCCACGTAAACGGTATAAGTGCCGGGGCCATCCTTCACCACTGTAAATTTGAACGGCATACTGCTGCCCTTTGGCACGGTCACCGCCTGGCTTGCCTCCTCTTGGCTGTTCACGTAGAGCTTTAACCACATGCTGCCGTCGGCTGCGCCCCTATTAGTAACCATGGCCGTCTATCATATGCAACTAGAAGTGTAAAGCTCATTCTGTGTTTTACCCCGGTAAATAAATGGCCTGGTAATGATCGTCATCAACCTCTGGAAGGGCCGCTAAGCGGTTTGCTAAACCCGGGGGATACGGCCTATTATAAAATAATAAGGAAATACCCTATGAGTAATCAAAGGAATCCGGATAAGATGGTGGCCTGCAATTACTGCGGCTCAAGCGGCAGGGTGGACTCTGGATACGGAACCTTTGGCAAGACGGAATGCCCCGTATGCCGTGGACGTTGCAGGATTGCCGTGCCGCAGGATGCAAAGCTGTGCTCTGGCTGTAAAGGCACCGGCAGGAACTATACCAATTTCGGCCGCATAACCTTCGACCGCCATTCAACCTGCCATGGCACTGGCTGGACATGGCAGACTAACGTAGCTACAAGATCGCAGCGTTAGCGGCCAAATGATTGGCCGGCCATTGTTTCGTTAAATTTTTTCTGTCTCCTGCGGTATAATCTCTGGCAATGAAAAGGGTCTACCGCAACGATGGTATAACGGTATACTGGGACTCATCCAAATGCATTCATTCCGGCGAATGTTTTATAGCTTTGCCGGAAGTTTTCAGGCCGAGGAAACGCCCCTGGGTGAATATCGATGCCGCCGAAGCCCTGGAAATAAAGCGCTCCATAGATAGATGTCCCTCCGGCGCGCTGACGTGCAAGCTTAATGAATAAGACCGTAAATAAAGTCCGGCGGGTATGCATCATAACTATTGAATGATTTTGAGGGAGGCTGAGATTCAATGCCCAATATCAAATCGTGGTTCAACAACATGTCGGTGCCCATGCCCTGGCACCGCAAAATCAGGCTGCTTCTGCGCAATTTTTATATTAAGATACGTACCCGTCAGGACTGTTGCGGGCACCCGGGCGAGCCCGGTTGCTGCGAATGATTCAGCCACTTCCTAATATATGGCAACAACATGTGCAAGAGCAAAAGGATAACAAAGGGGATGATGAGGTTGTTATGTATGGTTACGCATAGACGCCTGACCAGTAACCCCAAGTCCTCAGGTTCGAAGATACCCAACTGAGTCATACCCAGTCCGGTGAGGATAAAGAGCGCAACGCCGGCAAACAGCAGCCACTGCACTATTTGCCTCAATAATTTTGAACATACCAGTTTTTTCATTGCCGAAAAGGCCTCCTGTACATCGCGGTTTCACCTGGCCGCCTGTTAGTTAACCTCGATACTCTTGACCCATTTAACCCAGATATTGCCGTACCTCCCTTTCACTACCAGGCGCAGGGGAAAACCATGCTCCACCGGCAACTGGACACCATCGACGTCGTAAGCCAGGAATACATCACCCTTTTCGATATCATCACGGGTGAGCGTCTGCCTGTATGAATCCAACCCAATAATAGTTATTTCAGCGGCCTTAGACTGTATGGCTGCGGCTTCCAGAAGGGTCGCTACAGGCACCCCTGTCCACTGGGCATTGTCGACAAAGAGGTCCGGGCAGATAAGCAACACGGTTTCGGTGACCGACGGGAATTTTTTAATCTCTTCGTAAGACAGCGACAGCGGATGGTCAACCAGTCCTTCGACTATGAGGCGGTATTGCGAAATATCCACCTGGCGGGGATTGCCGGTCAGGTGAAGTTCCTCTACCGGCGTTACCGGATACTTGCTGTTGTCTATTTTGGCCGGGTTGCCCTGCCTGAGTTTCTGCAGATCGTCGTTGGTATATGTTATGGCCGGAACGCCTGCCTCCTGCGGAATCTGTGCGACAGCCGTCGTATTTTCATTCAGAGGGACGCTTAAATTCTCAGCCTGCTGCCCGGCCGCCTGCCCGGGCGGATTTACATTGGCTGGAGTCTCGGGCTGAGCGGGTGCGCAGGCAATCAGGGTCGCGGTCAAGACCAGCGCTGATAGTAATAAATATATAATACGCAGTTTTAACATCGGTTCTAGGTTGACCTTTATATATGTAAGAGGTTCGGCGGAACTTTCTTCTCTAGCTTTACGACCTGATAACGATGATAATGCCGATTTGCTGAGCGGTCAAATACAGACCGTCTAATCTTGGGAACGTCGGCACGCTCGTGTTGCGTAGAATTCAGCCGGACATGGCCCTGCCCAGCACCGTATTCTTGATAGTAATGGCCCCCTCCGGACACATCTCCTGGCAGCAATAACAGCGGATGCACAGGCCATAATCGTGTTCGGGCACTTTACCGGACTGAGGATCCCAGCTAAGCGCCTTGGGCTCCACCGGACAAACCTCCACGCATGTGCCGCACTGCGTGCATTGAGCCTGGTTAATCACCGGCCTGGGGCAAATCTGGTTCTTAAAGAACCTTCTGATACGGCCTGCCGTGGCTCGTACGGGTGGCTTGCGCACAACATCGAAATCCTCGGCAATAAACGCTTCAATATCATCGCCTGCCAGCTCGATATTGCCGGGATGGTAGGTGCCCAGGCCGGATTCTTCACCGGGCTGAGAAGTGGGCACGAACTCTGGGTTGAGGTCGATTATGCGTGCAGCTATGGCATCCAGCGCTACGGGATCGCTGGACATCAGGATGACATTCAGGTTGTGCGGAGTGCCGTTGCGAGGCCCGTTGCCCTCCATGGCGACAATGCTGTCCATGATGTACAGGCGCGGCCTGATGAATGTATTGATGTCGACCAGCATCGTGGCGAAATCATAGGGGTCGGGCATTTTGAGGTGGAACTGGCTTTTCAAGATGCCGGGAATGCAGCCGAACTGGTTTTTAACGGCCCCGGTCAAGCGGGTAAGCCCGTGGGCTTTTAGTTTAGGCAGGCTTACCACCCCGGCACAGTCGAGCACACCATTGGCAATGACGAACCTTTTATTCAGCAGGGCGGTTTTATGGACGACCGTTTTGCCCTCGTCGAAATCGGCCAGTTTCACAGCCAACTCATCAGCCGCCTGCTTTAAACCGGCCTTTTGCATATTGGCTTCGCACTTTCCGAAGCCGGGCGAGTCACCGTAGTAAAGGTCGGCCCCTGCTTCTTTAAGAGCCTTGGCCGCCGCTTTAAAGACTGCTGGGTGTGTGGTCACGCATTTCATGGGGTCCATGCCGAACAGCACGTTGGGTTTCAACACAATGCGCTCACCCGGACGGACAAAAGCCGCGGCGCCTCCCAAAAGTGCAATACCTTTCTTGACAGCCTGGTAGACTGCTGCATCGTCATAAGTACTGCATGCTGCCAGCGCCACTTTAGATTTATTCATAGTCCCCCTAGTCCGGTGGCGGAAAACCCGGATTTTTTATAAAATCAGTCGATTTGGATTTTAGGCCTGGCGCGCTTTTAAGGGCCGCTACCTTTAATGGATTTTACATATACTTGTGTTTACTGTACAAATTTGAGAGAGGCATGATTTCATGGAGCTAAAACGTATTGCAGTGATCGGCTCGGGCGCTCTTGGGACCTACTATGGCGCCAGGCTGGCTGCGGCCGGGCACGACGTCCATTTTCTCATGAGACGGGATTACCACGCGGTAAAATCGGGCGGGCTGCATATAACCAGCCCGGAAGGCGATTTAACTCTGGAGCATCCTAAAATTTATAAGACCAGCGCAGAGATTGGCCCTGTCGACTGGGTTATCTGCGCGCTTAAATCCACCTCCATCGATGAAGGCCAGAAGCTTTTAGCGCCCTGCGTAGCGGAAAATACGCGCATACTCGTGCTCATGAATGGGCTGGGACTGGAAGAACGCTTCGCCGGCTGGTTTGACGCGCAACGTATTTTCGGCGGCATGGCCTTCACCTGCATAAACCGCGGGAATCCGGGGCATACTCACCACCTGGCCTACGGGCCCATCACGATCGGGCATTTCCAGGATAATAAAGCGGAGCTGGCCAAAGCCATTGAGCTGTGGTCGCAGAGCAAGGTTAGCGTCTTTGAATCATCCTGCCTGCTGCAATCCCGCTGGGAAAAGCTGGGCTGGAACATCCCCTTCAGCGGCCTGGCCGTGGCTGCAGGAGGGATAACCACCGACCGCATCATGGAGGATGAGGGCCTTAACTCCGCTGCTCATAGGCTGATGGGGGAAGTCCTGGCGTCAGGCAACGCCGACCTGGAACATCACTCCCAGAGGGCGCGCATCGACAGTGATATCCTTGTGGACCTCTTTTTCAAGTCGACCTCCACTATGGGCCCTTACAGGCCCAGCACTATGATTGACTTCGTGGAAGGCAAGGCCATGGAGATCGAAGCCATCTTCGGCGAACCCCTTCGCAGGGCTCAAACCCTGGGAGTGCCCGTACCGCAGCTCACACTGCTGACCACCCTGCTCAGGGCGCTCAATCATGGTCGCTAGTTTTTTCTGGGAAGCCGGTTTCTCCTCACCCTTTTTTGGTAATAAATTCGCCAGGTTATAAAATCTAATGTGGTATAAAAATGGAGGAGGTGGCAGGCATGGCCGAGAGCAAAGAGAAAAAAACACAAACCCCTAAAATGCCGGTGTTATTTATAGGACACGGCTCTCCTATGAATATCATCTCCCAAAATAGCTATACTGAAAGCCTCGTCAAGCTGGCAAACGAGCTGCCGCTGCCCAGGGCCATCATGGTCATCTCAGCGCACTGGCTGACTGACGGCACGCAAGTAGGCTGCATGCCCAAGCCCCACACCATTCACGATTTCTACGGCTTCCCTGACGAGCTTTACAGGATACGCTATGCCAGCCCGGGCTCGCCAGAATGCGCCGAACTCGTCTCAAAGCTGGTGCACAGCGTACAGGTCAAATGCGACATGGGCTGGGGGCTGGATCACGCTTCCTGGGCCGTCCTGAAACACATGTATCCCAAAGCTGACATCCCGGTTTTCGAAATGAGCCTGCATTATTCCTTCAATGAGTGGCACCCCTTGCCCCTTACGTACCATTACAACCTGGCATCCGAGATGTCAGAACTGCGCAGAAACGGTATCCTAATCATAGGCAGCGGGAATATAGTGCATAACCTGGGACTGATCGATTTTGATGATACGAACGCCAGGCCGTATGACTGGGCGGTGGAATTCGATGAGAAGGTGAAAGCCAATTTAATCAGCCATAACCATGAAGACCTGATTAACTTTCAGAAGATCGGCCAATCATCCAGGCTGTCCGTGCCCACGCTCGACCACTACCTGCCCATGATATATGCCATCGCACTCCAGGAAAAGAACGAGCCGCTGACATTCACGCACGAGGGCTTTCAGAACGGCTCCGTATCCATGAGAGGTTTCCGCATCGGGTGATGGGCCCGGCTTTAACTTTGATGGCGGCTATCTAATCCTGATATTATCTCATCATTGTCGTAGCGAAGTGAAGGAAAATGGCGAGTTCAGGTATCTCCGTAAGCGCCGTGGCCATGCTCAAAAGGTAGCCTCCTGAAATCACTTATTACAGCGATCAAAGGGAAGCTTTTATGCTATTATATTGAGCGAAAAACGGGCGGGGTCCGAAATACTCAACTTCCAAAAGGAGCGGCTATGGACATTTTATTAATCATTGGCATCATTCTGCTGGTACTGTGGCTTCTGGGCTTCATACTCTTGCCTGTTCTCGGCTGGCTGATCCATATAGCGCTAATAATAGCGGTTATCTTCCTGATTATCTGGCTGTTGCGCAAGGTCTTCAAGCTGTTTTAAATCGGCAGCCACAATTTGCTGTTATTCCGCCGAACGGACAACGTATACTGAAGTCCTGCTCCTCGAAACGCGCACGTAAGCTTACAGTTACTTGCAGACGTACGAAAGCAATGTCCGGACTGTCACCTTGTTCTTCTCAAAGTAGAACTCGACGATATTGCCGCCGCTGGCCATGAAAGCACAGATCCTGTAGTCTTCCGTGGCCCAGATCAGCATCCAATGATTCTGCTGTGCCCAGGCCAGCACCTCAGCTGCAGTCTGAATTTTATAAGCCATATCTTTCTCCCGGTTAGTTCACGCTGAACTGGATTAATCCGCTTAAAACTATACCAGAATTGGGATCCGCTCTCTACTTAACGGTCTCAGAAGATGCGGATAGGGAGAACCCTCCCGGGTCGCAGAAAGGACTATTGGAGGACGCGGCTGCTGGTTAAAATCGAAGGCGGAAATCATATCCATTGCGCTGGTATCACGAGCAGTCATGGGATCGATGCTGAAACGTTCCTCCACTATGCGCAGCCAGGACTCGAATGAGGTAGCCTGCCCAAAACAAGTTTTACCCGGCACGCCTCTAGCGTCTATAATTACTAATTGAAATTATAATATGGAAGGTCGGGCCAAAAAAATGAGATGGTTTGGATGCGCTTTGACGATACTGGGCATTATCCTGGTTATCTTTATACTCACCCACATAACTGAGATCTGGCAATTCCTCCAAAGGCTGCTGCAAAAGGGCTAATTGTCACCGCTCAAAGGTGCAGCCCGTCATAGATGAAAGCCTGAATTAAATCAGTAATTAGTCCTTGTCCGGCACTGACCACCGCGGTGCGTCCGGCAAGTAAGGCTACCCCAACAAATATTCTATTAACAATCGGCGCATATACTTGTGGCAACTGAGAAAAAACTTATATCTCAGCAATACCCACAAAACAGGAGGAGAACTACATGTGGAAAAAGGTTTTATGGCTGATTGCCGGGATACTCGTGATAACAATGACGGTATCCGGCGTCATGACTGCTGCCAATGCCGATGATGCTACTGCAGGCGGTCCTCCACCCGCCGGACCGGGCGGACACGGCGCTCCCGGCGGCTTCGGGGCCATGCTGAACGACAACCTGACCGCCAGGGTAGCAACCATTCTCGGTATCGATAAATCGAAGCTGACCGATGCCTTCCAGCAAGCTGAAAAAGACCTGGGCGCGGAAAGGATGAACAACATGTTCGCCCAATGGGTCACGGATGGCAAGCTTACCCAGACGCAAGCCGACACTTACAAGGCCTGGCTGGCCTCCAAGCCCGATAACGTGCCCTTGTTTGGTAGCTCGGACAATGTAACCCGTGATACCAATATGCTCAACCGGCTGCTCAAGGATGGCAAGTTGACACAGGCCCAGTTCGACAGCGCAACGGCCTGGCTGGCCACCAAACCCGCCATCAGCCTGCCCAAACCCGAGAAGCCGGCTAACGCTTCTGGAACTACTACGAAGAGTTGGACGGACCGTAGCACGGCGATGCTTGATCAACTGCTCAAGGATGGCAAGATAACCCAGGCGACTTATGACGCTTACAAGACCTGGTACTCGCAGAAACCAAGCGTCGAGCTGCCCGCTCCCGCTAGAGGGCCGCATGGGCCTCAGGGCGGCCCGCAGGGCGCACCTCCGGCTGCACAGTAACTGAAACCGTTTCATAAGGCAGACAGCAAAAGACCGGCGGGACTAAAACCCGCCGGTCTTTATTTCCAAGTAGCGGCTATTTACTTGCAGCGGTCACTAAAAATTTAACAAATATTTAACCTTTTTTTCCGCTATTCCATGACAATGCAATACGGCAGCGGCTACAATGCGAGATGTGGGTATTCTGCTGCGAACCGCGGAAAGTCCACTAATCAGCATTATGGAGGTGTTGAATGAAAAAGTTAGCCGCTTTATTGGTGCTAGTATTTCTGCCGGGTTTACTGAGCTGTGTCCCGCTAGCCCCCGGCGCTTCCGGCACGCCGGTTATAACCAGTTTTATTGCCAGCCCAGCGGTGATTACTGGCGGCCAATCCTCGAATTTAACATGGAATATAATCGGAGCTACCTCCGTTACGCTGAGCCCGAACATCGGTACGGTGGGAAACTCGGGCAGCATCACAATCGCGCCGGCTTCCTCCACCACCTATACGCTGACCACCGGCAACGGCAACGGAAGTTCCAACGCCAGTGTGACTGTGACAGTAAATCCCCTCTCCTCACCACCGGCAATTACCGGCTTCAATGTCAATCCTACCGTGATTTCTACAGGCCAGTCTGCCAGCCTGACCTGGAATGTGACAGGGTCGGACATGGTCAGGATTGACCCTTCGGTCGGCAATGTATCTGCTGTGGGCAGCCAATCCGTAGACCCCGGCACAACCACAACCTACATATTGACTGCGGGCGGCACAACGGGCGTCGTTACCAGCACTGTTACGCTGAGCGTCGTGCCTACCTACTCGACGTCCACACCTTACCCGGCCTACCCGATATATGCTCCCAACCCAAATGCATCTAACGTACCTGCTATCATATCTTTTAGCATAAATCCCCCTATCATTTCACCCGGTGAAACAACGGTGATGACCTGGGATGTGATCGGGGCGGATTCGGTTTCAATCGATAACGGTGTGGGCAACGTGCCACCCTCGGGCTCCCTTGTCCTCAACCCCAACACAACGACTTATTACCAACTGGTGGCAAGCAATAGTTACGGCCCCGTATCATCCTCGGACATGGTAACCGTTTATCCTTTGAGCTACTACACCCAGCCGCCTGTGATTCAGCAGCCTCCACCGGTAATCACACCACCAGGGGGAAAACAAGGCCAGGGAAATGGTAACAATTCCGGCAGTTTGCCGAGGATTAATAATTTCCAATCCAATCCGCCCAAATTGAATGTCGGCCAACCGGCTGAACTGCAGTGGCAAGTAGACGGGGCCACCTCCGTACATATCAGCCCTGATATCGGCCCGGTGCCGCCCTCGGGAAAGATGACGGTAGCGCCCAATCACACAACCGTATATACCATAACCGCCAGCAATTCCAACGGCGTGGTACAGCATCCTCAGGAAATAACGGTGCCGCGGACAATCCAGGGAACAGGGCAAAATGACAACACCACCGGGAGTGGGGGCATTAAACATTAGTGTCCCTGTGGGGGGTATGATTCGCAGTAGTAAAAAGTATTAATACCTTTGGATGGTAGCCTGTGACCAGTCAAAATGTTATAACTTATTAACTATTTGCTTTTTCATTTTATTATTATTCAATTTCTTATGTGGTACTATTCAAATAATTGCCACTCACGTCAGATCAGTAGCAGACAAAGACTTCTGCCAGGCTGGTAGCTTTAGCTGATATAACGTTCGCTGTGATCTTAATTAAGGTGAGTGGAAACTCAAGGAGTAAAGACATGGCAATGGTTAAGCAATCAAGTTCACGGTACGAACAAAAACGTATAGCAAGGCTTGAATCGGAAATCAGGGCAGCTCAGCAGTCCGGGATTTCTTCCGACCAGATAAAGCAGCTTATCGGCAAGGTTTACAGCCCAATAAAACACGACACCGAAGAAGGTCATGTCACCAGGCTCGATGTTGATAGGTGGGATGGGAAAGTTTTTGACCGGGAACAGGAGGAGATCAAAGCAGACAAACATGTTGTAGTACCTGCTGACACCTTTAAACAATTTGAGGGCAAGCGTTCACAGAGATTTAGCCGGCCCGTGGCTAAGATATTTCTGCATCACCCGGAGCTATTGGAGCAGTACAATCTGTTACGAGATCACCGGTTCAGCCGGTTTATGGCTATTGATATAGTTACGAAAGCTTACTCCGAAAAAGGCAATAGCAATGGCGGACATGAAGAGCTAACCCCAAAGGAGACATTTCCGTTAGACTTAACCACTCCACGCTGGCAAAAGTTCATGAAAGAGCATAAAGCCTTGTTTACCAAAATGTATGACATGCGAATACACGAGGGCCTCAGCCATTTACAGGCTATTAACAGTATTTTCAAAGACATGGACCATGCATACAAGGCCACAAATGGCAGATCCGTCTTTGACCGGATCGATGAAATGCCGGAACAGACGGGTCTTGCTGGTAAAGGAAAATACCTTCCTGATTTCAAAGCGAGAGACTGGAATCCAGAACTAAGACAACGGTATTACAAGCATTTTAAACAGAACAGATAAATGGTTGGGCCACAGGTATTGAGGTTAATACAGGAGACAAATATGATGATAACAACGCTTCTCCGGTCACTCACAGTGTTCATGCTGACAGCAATAGTGCTCATTGCCGGATTTGCCTGTAACCCATTGCAGGGAAAGATACAGGTCTATTCGGGGCCAGAAAAACCGGGCGGGCAGGAGATAACGCCACCCCCCACATCGCCCCTGACCCAATCTCCCGTTCAGCCCAATAACCCCACCGAACGGCAGGTTACAATCACTGCGGCTAACAGCGTATTTTCGATCGGCATGCCACCCGGCTACACAGAAGAACGCCAGGTAACTGCCCAAAAACCCATAGATTTCTGGTTCGAATACCTTCCCAGTGATAATGTGTCGCTGGAAATAAACGGCGTTGATGTTCAAATTCCAGCTCCCCAAAGCAGCGCCAGGTTGGGCTACACGTCGAGTGTAACCAGCTTCAGCTATGTGATAAAGAACTCCTCCTTACAAGCAATTTCATATAACCTGCACATGGTACCATCGAACGCCGGCGATTCCATCCCCGCCGTCACGCAGGAGACGTGGATTGCCCCTTAGCCCTTAAATTCGGAGGTGGGAGACAGTGACAAGAAGCGATCTGATACAAGCGATAAATGACATACTCGATGAAGACCAATTGTATTTAACAATAGATGAAATAAGAGACCGAATACGGGATAATACCGGACAAGACGCGGATGAAGGTGATATTAGATCCATATTAGATGAAGATCCTGACGATTATATTTATAACGATAGTAAAGACAAATGGACACGAAATACAGAGGATCATTCATAACTAATAAACGTATGCCTTAATCTGTCCGTTGAAAACTTCATAGAAACCTCCCGTCCTCTTCATAACAAACTTACAGACGCCCTCTATCCTTTCTATATAAACGCATAAAAAGGGGTGCCTGAAATGAACAATTGGTTAAAAATTGGTTTACCTATCCTGGTAGCAGTGCTTCTTGTAGTAACCGCTGTAGCTGTAACCCTGGCCGTTACAAGCGGAGGCAGTTCGAGGCAGGTGGAGACAGCATATAGACCCGCGGGCACGGGACATGTTCAGTATGTAAACGGTTCGTACGGGCCCGGTTATGGCATATGTCCGGCCTGGCGCTTAAGTGGTAATAATGTAAATCAGGGCAGGTGCTGGGGCGCTTACAATTAAGGTAAATACGGAGTAATACCGGTAAAACGTTAAGATAATACGATCCTCATGGCATAAGGGAAGAAGGCACCACTTCTTCCCTTAATTTTTTTCAAATCCAGATTTGAGTCTGCATAAACAGGTGCCTCAAAATATGCTGCGAAAAGCCCTAAAGCCTGTCAAACCCCGCGAAACTAACACTGTGAGTTGTGTACAAAAAACTGGGCAAGTTCAAACAGGCGGAAGGTCATGCCATCTTCAATTGTTGCGGTATTTTTCTTTAGGGAAACGATACCATCTTGCGCACATCTCCTTTGTTACACAGCCCTTTCCAGCGCAAGAAAACCTTACTCCATCAATGGGAGGAGGACTTCTGCGAATTTTGCTTTCCTGGCCGTTGTCCAATCTAATTTTTATTGTCATGATATTTATCTCCTAAATTTACTTTAAATATGAACACCTTTAAATGCTGGATTAGATTTGCTGCTGCCATTGGAGACCTCTTTACAGCCCCCAGTGGCAGCAACTTCAGTTTCTTCTAATCATACCCAAGCGTGGTAAGGTCTTCTGTTAAGACAGGCCCTGCACGTCATTGTAAAGTCGATTCGACTCGCTACCGTATCATTGAACCCATGGAGTATCCGAGCCCGAGCCGACCCTAGCCACTACTGATCTGGTAACCATACCAATATCGTTCGTCGAATTCCCCTTTGCCCAAGTAGCGCTTAAAGTATAAACAGTGGGTGCAGCCGGTGATACTATCATGGTCCCCACAGCACTAACCACTCCTATATATTGGTCTATGCTCACCGAGTTAGCTCCAGTCACATTCCACGACAGGGTTGACGTGCCATCGGTATTAAGATTACTGCTGAAGTCTGTGATAACCGCCGGCGTTCCTATAGATGATGTTGAGTTGACCATAGTCGCCACTGATTTGTAAACGGTACCCGTATAGTTGGTAGCACTTAGAGTATAAACAGTGGGTGCAGCCGTTGATACTAGCCTGGTCCCCGTAGCATTAACCTGACCTATACCCTGGTCTATACTTACCGAGTTAGCTCCTGTCACATTCCACCACAGGGTTGAGGTGCCATCGGAATTCAGATTACTGCTGAATCCAACGATAGCCGGTTGCGCTGATGCTGAGTTGACCGTAGTCGCCACTGATTTGTAAACGGTACCCGTATAGTTGGTAGCACTTAGAGTATAAACAGTGGGTGCAGCCGTTGATACTAGCCTGGTCCCCGCAGCATTAACCTGACCTATACCCTGGTCTATACTTACTGAGTTAGCTCCTGTCACATTCCATGACAAGATTGACGTGCCATCGGAATTGAGATTACTACTGAATCCTATGATTGCCGGTTTCATTCCTACCGGTGGGAGTGACGCTGAGTTGACCGTAGTTGTCGCTGATCTGGTAACGGTACCGGCTGAGTTGGTTGCACTAATGGTATAAACAGTGGATGTAGCCGGCGATACTGCCATACTACCCGCAGCATTAACCATCCCAATACCGTTGTCTATACTTACCGAGTTAGCTCCTGTCACATTCCATGACAAGATTGACGTGCCACCGGAATTAATAGTAGATGGACTACTGCTAAAGGTTCCAATAACCAAAGGCTGTCCTAGCGGGGCTTGAACTGTGATACAACCTGGAATGAGAATCAGCAATGATAATAATGATAAAAAAAGAAAACCTAACTTTCTCAATATAGTTACCTCCAAAAATATATTGCCTGCAGCATCGACACGTCCTTAATCTTTATATTGTTAATAGTTGCCTTAAACTTCTTATACGTTATCTTAAATACTTTAATGTCCTCTTCTTAAACCTTTTCTTATTGATTGCTGCCTGTTATTGAGACGTGTCCGTCACTAATAGCAATTACAAAAATCTTATCATGCGAGATATGGATTAGTAATAGAATAAGAAGGCAGAAAGTTAAATAGTTATGATATTTTGACGAAATAGCGGGCTCCAGGCTTAGTCTTTTAGGAAAACACACTCTCTGATGGTATAGACTTTTGTGAACTAATGCTTGGAGAAGAAATAGTCTGCGTCGGCCTTTGCCAGCCTGGCAGTCTCTGCGTCCGTTGTCACATTGGCTAACGCTTGCAAAGCCCTGGCGGTAGCAAGTTTATTGCCGTTATGAGCTTTAAGAGCGTTTGCTCGCCTCACTTCAGCCGACTGGTCCTTATGCCAGTGCATCTCCACCTTGGGATGATAGAACTTTTCATTGTCTGGCGTTTTACCTGGTTTACCCTTATCTTTGGTGTAGTAGGTGGTACCCTTTACCACGGTGCCGTCTTTGCGAACGTAACTCTTCCGTGTTACTTTGATTTGGGCCATCACGTTTCACCTCCTCTCCAGATTGGAAATGACTTTCTTATCTATTAGATTTGCTGCTGCCATTGGAGACCGCTTTACGGCCCCGATGGCAGCAAATTCATTATCTCCGGATTATTCATGCGGACACCCACAATTATGCCTGTCACCAATGATCTTCCACTACTAATTACAACTGAGTGTGTAATATACCGGAATCGACGTTATTTCACTGGGAGTCAACATGTGGACACGCACCCAACCGGAAGATGTTTCACCAAAATCCCACTGTAACGTTGTTGTTTGTGTACCGGCTGCGTTAAACGTGATGTTTTGGATATCACTATATCTGAGATCTTCTCTTTCCCACCTGTAAGTGGCTGTGCCGGGACCGTTGGCAGTGATATTGGCGTAAAGGGTAAAGGTTTTTGGACAGGAACCGGTGAAGATTGTTGGCGAAATATTGGCTGTTACACTGGTTACCGCGAATGCTACGGGCGGTGCTGAGCTGACCGTAATCGCCGCTGAGCTGGTAAGGGTACCGGCGGAGTTGGTAGCACTAATGGTGTAGACGATGGATGTAGCCGGTGAAACTGCCATAGTACCCGCGGCATTAACCTGACCTATGCCATTGTCTATACTTACCGAGTTGGCTCCAGTCACATTCCACGATAGGGTTGACGTGCCACCGGGATTAACTGTAGATGGACTACTGCTAAAGGTTCCAATAACCGGAAGCTGTCCTGACGGAGCTTGAATTGTGATACAACTTGGGATGAGAATCAGTAATACCAGTAGTGATAAAGCAAGAATAAAAAGCTTGTTCAATATATTAAACCTCCAAAAATATATTGCCTGTGGCATCGACACGTACTTAACCCTGTATTGTTAACAGAGTCGATTTGACCCGATACCCTCATTACTGGCCCTATGGAGTGCCTGAGACCGAGGCCCTAACCGTCACTGATCTGGTAATGGTACCAATGTCGTTGGTCGAATTCCCGATCGCGTAAGTAGCACTTAGAGTATAAACAGTGGCCGTAGCCGGCGATACTAGCTTAGTCCCCACAGCATTAACAATACCTATACCCTGGTCTATACTCACCTGGTCAGCTCCTGTCACATTCCATGACAGGGTTGACGTGTTATCGGAATTAAGATTACTGCTGAATTCTAAGATAACCGGTGGCGTTCTTACTGGTGGAGCTGAACTGACAGTAATCACCGCTGACCTGGAAACGGTACCGGCGGAATTGGTAGCACTTAGAGTATAAATAGTGGATTTAGCCAGTGATACTACCCCGGTACCCGCAGCATTAACCTGACCTATACCCTGGTCTATACTGACCGATGTAGCTCCTGTCACATTCCAGGATAGAGTTGACGTGCCACCGGAATTAGTCGTAGATGGATTAGTGCTGAATTGTATGATAACCGGTGGTGTTCCTATCGGTGGGGCTGAGTTGATTATAATCGTGGCTGACCTGGTTACGGTACCGGCGGAATTGGTAGCACTAATGGTATAGACAGTGGATTGAGTCGGTCCTACTACCCTGGTCCCCGCAACATCAACCTGACCTATACCCTGGTCTAAGGTCACCGACGTAGCTCCGGTAACATTCCACAACAGGGTTGAAGTGGCACCGGAATTAACCGTAGATGGATTACTGACAAAGGTTCCAATAACCGGTAGAGTTCCTACCGGGGCTTGAACTGTGACACAACTCGGGACTAGAATCAGCGTTGCTAGTATTGATAGAGAAAGGAAAACGAACCTTTTCAATGTAGTTACCTCCTGCAATATATCGTCTGCGAAATCGACACGCCGTTAACCTCCTATTGTTAACAAAGTCATTTTGACCCGATACCTCATCATTTAACGAATGGAGTGTTTGAGACCGAGGCCTGAACCGTCACTGATTTGGTTACGGTTCCGATATCGTTAGTCGAATTCCCCTTTGCGTAAGTAGCGCTTAGAGTATAAAGAGTGGATGTAGCTGGTGATACTACCTTGGTCCCCGAAGCATTAACAATACCGATGCTCTGGTCTATACTCACCATGTCAGCTCCTGTCACATTCCATGACAGAGTTGACGAGTTATCTGAATTAAGAGTGCTGCTGAAGTATGTGATAACCGCTGGCGCTCTCGTTGCACCGTCTATTGAGTTAGAGCCATTGTTAACCGGAGACTGTACTGCCGCGGGTTGGGCTGTAGCACAACCCGGGATGAGAATCGCCAGGACTAGTAATGATAATGAAAGAACAACGAACCTTTTCATTTAGTTACCTCCCAAAATATGTTGCCTGCGGCATCGACACTTGCGAGCCACTAACAGCAATCAAAAAAATCTTACCATGCCAGAAATGGAATAGTAATAAAATAAGGAGGCAGAAAGTTAAATAGTTATGATATTTTGATGAAGGGGCAGCCTCTGGTCTACAGCCTAAAGTTGCCGGTCAATTCTGATTTCACCGCCTGAATTTGCGCCAATATTAAAACCGAACTCTTTTACCAGAGCGAGCATACTCTCATTGTCTGCTAGCACTGTACCATAAATGCTTTTCAATCCCCTTTCACGCCCTATATCAATCAATGTCTCCATGAATTTCGTACCTAAACCACTGTTCTGGAAAGTATCAGCTACTAATATGGCAAATTCGCCGGTTTGTAGACTGGGGTCAATAAAAAGTCTGACAACACCCACGTTTCGTTTCCTGTCATTAGAATTGTATTCAGCTATGATAGCAATCTCATTCTTATAATCAATATCGCAAAATTGATTGACCATTTCTTCCGTGGCCTCTTTAAGAACATGGAAGAATCTGTAGTGAGATGATTGAATTGACAGTCCGTCAATAAGCTCTTTCTCTATTCGCTTATCTTTTGATGTTATCGATCTTAATGTTACGGATCTCCTATCTCGACTAGTCCAGTTTTCCCTATATGTAAAGAGGTGGAGAGCGTCATGCAAATTATTTGGTTTTTCTGGTTCCATGACTTAATTATATTCCTTGTTCGGATACAGAGGATTTAAGAGAAATGGCGGCATCGACTGGGATTGAACCAATGACCAAGGGCTTATTATTGCCAATCTGCCTTTATTACCCTTGCAGACTTCATTTTACTACCCCTCCTCATAATACTGCGACGATATATGACCAAGGGATCATGGCCAAGACATTACTAATTTTTTTATAGGTAATCCAGTTTATGCCGACTGGCCTTACAATTTGTTTCAGATTTGTGATTTAAAGTGCTATTGCCCTTATTGAAATGCCGGGCCTTTGACATCCGCATTATTATTATAGCCACCGCTTTCCCAATAGCCGCGGAAATTAGTATCGGAAGACAGCTCAATACGAGTTATCCACTTGGCCCACTTATAGCCGAATTTACTCATGGCTACAACCTGGAAAGGGAATCCCCTGTCTGCTGTAAGGGTGATATCGTTATCCTTCAAAGCAATGATGATGTTATTATCATTGATATAGCTTAAGTCCAGCGAACTATATCCTCCGGGGACGTCGGCAGTGTGGAAAATAGCAATTTTAGCCTCCGGTTTGACCTTAGCATCATTGAAAATAGCGGAGAGAGCGGGGCCGGTCCACTTAGCCGTAAAACTCCAGCCTTCGACGCAGTCCAAATCCATGAGCTGTGATATCTGGGGATATGCTTGCAGGTCCGCATAACTTAAGCTAAGCGGATTATCTACCAACCCGTCAACGGTCAGTTTGTAGGTTGTCTTGTCAATATACTGCGTGCCTTTAAGGGCATTATTATTCTGCTGGCTTATGGGCGTCAGCTTGTGGCCCATAAAATCTGTGGCCTCAACTTCACCGGGTACAGGGGTAGGAGCCGGTATGGAGGCATTTCTAACACAAGCTGTAAAGATCGGCAGGAACGTCACAAACAATATCGCCGCTGGAACAAGAAGTTTACTTTTCACTTAACCTCCCAGTCGAAAATATTCCATATACACGACCAGCCACATAATGTACAAACCGACAGCAATTAAGATCCCGTTGATCAACCAGTTAATGTAATGACGCTTAATGTTTTTTAGGTTCAATCTAATATTTATCAATACATGTGATAGAAAGAAGAGCGCCAGGGGAATATTGGTTGCCCTGTGGACCGCATCTGCCAGGCGACGGTCCATAAGGCCGAAGGTAATTTGATATATGACTCCTGTTTGGGTGATGCCCCAACCTGAAAAAATCAGAACAACCACGCATACCAAAAGCGCCCAGGCGCTGATACGGGCTATTCTCTTCAACCACAAATCCGTCACTACCTTCTGGTGCATTACTCTCGACTGCTATCAATGCTGCCGTTAGGGGCGACTGATGCCTTCATAATTATATTATAAATATCCAGACGATGTGATATTGCTGCACCACCCTTGAGCTGGTGGATTTAAAAGCTAAAACGCTCTACGGAGAAGATTTGCGATTTTGAGGGCTTATCGGTTTAGGTACGCTCAATTACCTTCAATGATATTTTCGTGGTGAATTTTCATTGATAGTACAATGAAATTTGCAAAAAAAGACCAGGGATAAACAGGGATAAATTGGATTGCCAGCGTGTTCCAATCCGTATTACCGGTACTATTATCTCTTCTTTTGTTCTGTCTTATCTGGTGTCTTCGCTGCTGACTTCTTTTCTACTTGTTTCTTAGGCTTTTTCTCGTTCCTTCTTCCTTTGCTTCCCATGTCTGACCTCCGTATTAAATTGGTTTCAATTAGCATTATAGCAGGTATATCAGCGGCGTAAGATATTTATTATAGCTACTCATTGGTTGAGCGATGTAATAACGATATTAATCCGACAGCTATTGAACCTATAGCGCCAATTGCGAAGGAAAGTGGAAAAACAAGGAAAAAGAGAATATAAGTTACTGGCTCAGTAGGGTAGTAATAATAAAGAAAATTGTGCAGGAAGAGGCTGGAGGGCCATCCGATGGCCGAAGCTCCGGCAACTACAAGAAAACACTTCAGGAGGGTATTCATGTTTAGCGTGGCGGCCAAGACTACCACCACGAGGCCTAATACAATTAGTGGAATGCCAGGAAATACTTCAAAACGTCCGAACTGCTCCCTGAATGGAGTCAGCGCGAATATGAAAAGCGCCACGAGGACTGCAAAGACACCCCAGACAACTTTGATTAATATTGCTCTCATTATTTCATTGTAGCATGTGCAACTTTAATATTACCCTGACCGGGTATCAGCACCACCAGTTAGACCAAGGTTAACAATATGAGCGTTCTTAGTATTGGCATTTCCTATTTGTTGACCGCCGTTCTCGAACCCCAATCATATCCAGCCACTTTCCCATCACCAGTCAACCACCCAAAAGAGACTAGTTTTTGAGCCTGATATGCCAGTCTAGCATCTCCTACCTTCAAACTGCTGGGAACTTGGAAGCACACCATTTTTTCCTCAGTTTGGTTTGCAGGGACGTTAAGAAGCGGCAGGCTATCCTGCTTTAATAACTCCGGTATCCAATAATACTTATCCCCAACCACGATATTCCAGTGGTCGTAACCGCTAATATCTGGTAGCTCATACGCCTTATTGGTGAAAGTGATGTCTACGACCCAGAAAGTCTCATCATTAGGAGGACTGTAAATTGACCCCTGTTCTGACAGAAACCCAGCTATGATAACACGCCCACTGATGTCCGCCGGGTATTGCTCGTTTGGAATATCCGTCGGGACGGGTGATTGACAGCTTAACGTCAATGCCAAGATAAGAAAACTCGAACCAGCAATTAGTATGAGCCGTTTCATATATGTTACAGAATTTGAGTGTAAATATTATAACATATTGGATATACAGCCTGACCGATATTAACTTTTACTGGATTCTGTAATTCAATATCCATATGGATAGGTTTGATATCCGTATGGATAGGTTCGATACCCGTATGGATAGGTTTGATAGATGGTATTAGGTTGATAGGCCGGCTGTGCATAGGTACCATACGTATTCTGACGCTGTAGCTGGGATTGCGCTTGAGAGAGCGACTGCTGGGCTGAAGACAGTTGTTGCTGAGTTGAAGACAGTTGTTGCTGAGTTGAAGACAGTTGTTGCTGAGTTGAAGACAGTTGTTGCTGAGCTGAATTGAGTGAGTTGCTGAGTGAATTGACCTGATTTTGTAAAGCCATGAACTGCTCCCTGGTTACGTACGAGGAACTACAACCCGTGGCCACTACTATTGTTAATAGCGCTAATGTCAGTAAAACAATAAGGGATTTGTTTTTCAATTTTAACCTCCTCTTGATATTACTTTATGCTTAGTATATTAGTATAGAGGAATAGTTTTGAGTATACTTGACAGCGGACTTATGAATACCTTATATGAAACTGACAATTTCTAAATTTGACTTAATATCGGTGCACAAATACACCTATTCCAATAACTGCCCAGAATAGCTATTACCTCAACCCATCCACCGGGCTAAATCTCTTATGTGCCTCCACGGCATCATAGCATCCACAGCGTGACAATATCTATTAGTCATCATCAGTGTTATATGCCCTAACAGCCTCTGTAGTATCAAGCTATCTCCGCCGTTCTTCAACCACAATATAGCGAATGTATGCCTTAATAAGTGTGGATGTACCGCTATTCCTGCCCATTGTTTTGCGGTTAAAGAATCCACTGCTAGGTGAATGAGCATTGTCACCACAGGTATATTAGAATATAATTAATTTTATACCAGAAAGGAGTAGCCATGGCATATAAAAAAATACTAGTTCCTTTGAGCGGCTCTGAACTAGCCGAAAAGGCTCTCCCATACGCTAAAAGTATAGCAAAGCTTAAAAAAAGCCAGGTGATACTTTTTGCTGTTAGTTTGACCATTTTCGTTGATAGACGTGACCGCCTTTTCTCATCCTATCTGGAAGTTAATGCTAAAGAACTCAATACAGAAGGAATAAAAACTACCACGGCTACAAGCTATGGTGACGTGGCAGAAGAAATAGTTAAATACGCTAATAATAACAAAATAGACTTGATTGTCATGGCCACACACGCTTATTCAAAAGCTAAGCAGTGGATGTTTGGAAGTGTAACCCAGAAAGTCCTCTATGGTACCGAAATTCCCGTCCTTTTAATGAAATCAAAATCCCTTGAAGTTTCAGCGGAATTCAACAGGATATTAGTTCCCGTTGATGGCTCCTCTTTCTCCGAATCTGTTTTTCCTTATGTTGAGGAATTAACTAAGAAGACTAATAGGGAAGTCTTACTCCTCCATATCTGCGAACCACCGATCGTACCATCGTACGGCTCGCACCCCATCAACTCGACCTGGAAGAAACGCCGTGACGATATGTGGGGAGAGATGGAAAAACTATCAACAAGTTATCTCAAGAAGACGGTGGCTGCACTGAAGAAAAAAGGGGTAAAGGTAAAATCTAGGGTCATAAAAGCTCAAACCGGGGAAGTTGTACAAACCATCACGCAAGTATCAAAAGAAGAGAATATTGATCTTTTAGTTATTGCTACCCAAGGACGCGCTGGTGTTAGTCGCAGGGTTTACGGCAGCGTAGCAAATAGAATTGTGGAGGAATTGTCACAACCCATACTACTTATACGTCCAACAACGTCAATACCGCCATCTCCTTCTCAAAATCTCCTTGATGATATTTGGCAAAGTTACATAGGTAGTAAAGTGTAAACTAATAGTGACCTGCTCCCTTAGAAATAGCAATCCCCTGTTCTGACGCGATAGCTAAATAAGCCTGTTGATTTTGACGAATCCCTTGTTCGTGAACAGAGGATTTAAGAGGTTTGGTGGCAGCGACTAGATTCGAACTAGTGACCAAGGGCTTATGAGTCCCCTGCTCTACCACTGAGCTACGCTGCCGCAACAAGCTAAAATTCTAACCACTCTAAGGCCTTGTGTCAATGGTATTTTTGATCCCCTCACCCTGCCCTCTCCCAAGGGAGAGGGATTTCATTTTTTCCAAGAGGGAACGGATTCCCTCTTCAACGCCTTCCTTTTTCCCACGCAGGAACAGGTTACCTCCTCAGCGCCTCCCTCAAGTAGATTCCATCCCGATGCTATCGGGACCAAGAACCACATTCCAAACAAGCTTAAAGGATTCATTTCCTACCCTGCCCTCTCCCAATGAGAAAGGGATTTGGCAAGATTTGTTTTCTTTTAAAGTCGCACGACATATAATGTGGACCAACTAAACTTTGTATCTCACGATTTCATGTTATTTTCACTCGATAATCAAAATGTCGGCAAACCTGCCATCGTATTCCTCCATGGTGGAGGCCTCAGCAGCAAATCATGGACCCCCATTATTGACCTGTTGCCGGATTTCCATTGCCTGGCGCCTGATTTGCCTGAACAGGGCGTGAGTAAAGATATCCCTTTTACCATGGGTGACGCTTCCCGAGGAGTGGCGGAACTAATCGAGAAGCACCTACCTCAGAAAAAAGCTCACGTAGTGGGCCTATCGCTCGGCGGCGCGGTAGCTCTTGCCCTGATTCGCACGACGCCCGATCTGGTGGACCACTGTATAGTGACTGGATGCTCCGGACGCCTATCGGCTATATATGCGGCGTTCGCTAGGTCCACGTTGTGGACATTGCGTTTTTACAAGCCCGAATATCTAGTCCAGGCAACTATGCACCAGCAGGGCATCCCGACCCGTTACCATGAACTTCTTCACGATGATCTGTTGGCAGGATCTTCCGTCCAATTCATGAACCATATCATCACCAGTTTAAAGGAGCTGGAATTGCCTGCACAAATAGACATGCCTTTGCTTGTTTGCGTGGGAGAAAGGGAGAATTGGCTGGCAAAGAGAATTGCCCGAGGTTTGCTTGCACGTTTCCCGTCGGCTCGCGGCCTGGTAGCCCCGGGGGGCAGCCATGTATGGTGTCTTCAATTCCCCGGCCTCTTTGCTGACATGGTGCGCGCATGGGTCACGGATAAGCTCCTGCCCCCATCATTGAAGCCCCTGTAACCCTATTTTCCGCACCACGATTGGCCTGATCTCTTTTGACATGCTAAAATTACTGCGGTAAAATATCACACAAGTTTAATACTTATGCTCATGTGCGCATAAATATGAGGCGATCGTAATGCGAGAGTTACTTAAAGTCTTTAAAGCCGCCGGCGATGAAACAAGGTTAAGGATCCTTTACCTTTTAACGGAAAGGGAAGCCTGCGTACTGGAAATCAAGCAGGCCATGCGCATCAGCCAGACCCGCGCTTCCCGCAACCTGGGCATCCTGAACGATGCCGGCCTGCTCAAGGCCCGTCGTGACGGCCCGCTGGTATTTTACTCTCTGGACAGCCGCGAGATTAAAAAGACTTGCCCCGGCCTGGATATAATGGTCAAGCAGGCTTTTGAGACCGATCAGACCGCCCAGCTTCACCGTGAGCGCCTGAAGAGGCCCATGGCTAGGGCTGATGACAAGAAACCAGGCAAGTAAAAAAGATTTAGTATTGACATTTCAGCAGGTTTTTAGTTTAATTTACAAGGCCTGTTGACGATTAAGTCAATACCTTAGCTTTACTAATATGACAGACTTCGAACCAAAGATCGTCGCGTTCCTATGCAACTGGTGTTCATACCGCGGGGCAGATCTGGCCGGCACCTCCCGAATGAAGTGCGCCGCCAATGTCCGCGCCATCCGCGTTATGTGCAGCGGCCGCGTTGAGCCCGCCTTCATCCTGCGAGCCTTCGAGCTCGGGGCGGACGGCGTGCTGGTACTGGGCTGCCACCCGGGCGACTGCCACTACGCCGAAGGCAACTACAAGGCCCTGCGGCGCATGATGCTGCTCAAAAGGACGCTCAAACAACTCGGCATCGAAGAAGACAGGTTCCGCATGGACTGGGTATCCGCCTCCGAGGGAGACCTCTTCACCCATGTTGTCAACGATATGACCGAGAAAGTCAGGGCGCTCGGCCCTTTTAAAGCCAAAGAGGAGGCCAAAGTTGCCTAAACTCAAGGTCGCCCTCTACTGGGCCGCCTCCTGCGGCGGCTGCGAAATCGCCACCCTCGCAATAGGCGACAAGATCCTCAAGCTGGCGGAAGCTGCCGATATCGTCTTCTGGCCCGTCGCCGTCGATGCCAAATACGCCGACGTAGAAAATATGGCCGATCAGAGCATCGACGCCTGCCTTTTCAACGGCGCCATCCGCAACTCAGAAAACGAGCACATGGCCAAACTGCTACGGCAGAAGTCCAAGATCATGATCGCCTACGGCTCGTGCGCCACCGAGGGCTGCATACCGGGCCTGGCCAATTTTTACAACCTCAAGATGATGGTGGATACCGCTTTCATAGATACTGTTTCCTCCGATAACCAGGACAAAATCATCCCGCAGACTTCCGTTAAAGTCCCGGAGGGCGAGCTCGAACTGCCCGTGCTATGGGAGACGGTCAAAACACTAGCGCAGACGGTCGACGTGGACTACTTCGTCCCGGGCTGCCCGCCTGAGGAAAGGACCACCTGGCTGGCGCTGGAAGCGCTGCTGAGCGGCAAGCTGCCGCCCAAGGGAACGGTCATTGCCCATCCGGCCAATGCCGTATGCAATGACTGCCCCCGCGTTAAACACGAAAAGAAGATCAAAGCCTTCCACAGGCCTTACGAGATAATACCCGAACCTGACAAATGCCTGCTCGAGCAGGGACTGCTCTGCTACGGCGTTGCCACCCGCGGAGGCTGCGGCGCCCCCTGCCCCCAGGCCAACATGCCCTGCACCGGCTGCTACGGACCAGTCGAGGGCGTACGCGACCAGGGCGCCCATTTCCTGACGGCGCTGGCCTCGGTCATCGACGCCAACAATCCGGATGAGATTGAGAAGATACTGGACGGCATCGTCGACCCGGCAGGCACCTTCTACCGCTACAGCCTGGCGGACTCCATGATCAACAGGGCAAGGATCAAGCAATGAAGAAGATAACCATCGATCCCATCACCAGACTGGAAGGCCACGGCAAGATCACCATTTTCCTCAATGACGACGGCAGCGTAGCCAACGTCTATACGCAGATACCCGAGCTACGCGGCTTCGAGAAGTTCTGCGAAGGACGCCCGGTTGAGGATATGCCCCAGATCACGCAGCGCATCTGCGGCGTCTGCCCCGAAGCCCACCATATGGCGGCTACCAAGGCGCTGGACGATATGTTCCATACCGAGCCCACCAGCACCACCAAGAAGATACGCGAGCTGCTTTACAGCGCATTTTATGTAACCGACCACACCACGCATTTTTATATACTGGCCGGGCCCGATTTCATCATGGGCCCCGATGCTCCGGTGGCCGAGCGCAATATACTGGGCGTTATCGCCAAGGTGGGCATGGACCTGGCGGGCCAGGTGCTCAAAACACGCCAGGAAAACCACTGGATCATCCAGGCGGTAGGCGGCAGGCAGATCCACCCGGTCTTCGGCCTCCCCGGCGGCGTTAGCAAACGCATCTCCGAGGAAGACAGGACGAAAATCGAAGATATCGCTAAAAGGGATGTGGCATTTGCACAGCTTTCACTTAAGGTCTTCAGCGATATCGTGCTCAAGAACAAGGGCTATGTGGACCTGATAGTCAGCGACGCCTTCACTAGCAACACTTACTACATGGGGCTGGTGGACGATAAGAATAAGGTCAATTTTTATGACGGCAAGGTCAGGGTGGTAGACCCCTCCGGCAAGGAGTTCGCCAAATACTCACCGTCAGAATATCTCGAGAACATTGCCGAGCACGTCGAGCCCTGGAGCTATACCAAGTTCCCCTTCCTCAAGAAAGTGGGCTGGAAAGGCTTCGTGGACGGCAAAGACAGCGGCGTTTACCGCGCCACCCCGCTCTCACGACTGAATGCCGCCGATGGCATGGCCACACCCCTGGCGCAGGCGGAATACGATAAGATGTATTCCACACTGGGCGGCAAGCCGGTGCACCACACGCTGGCCACTCACTGGGCACGCTTGATTGAACTGCTCTACGCCGCCGAGAGGCTGCTGGAGCTCAGCCAGGATAAGGAGATTACCGGACCCAATATAAGGAATATACCCACCAATAAGCCCACGGAGGGCATAGGCATAGTGGAGGCCCCGCGCGGCACGCTCACCCACCACTATGTGGCGGATGAAAAAGGCTGCATCAAGAAATGCAACCTTATAGTGGGCACTACCAATAACCAGGCGGCCATTTTTATGTCCGTCAAAAAGGCAGCGCAGGCGCTGATTCAGCCCGGCAAGGACATACCCGAATCCCTGCTGAACCAGGTCGAGATGGCGTGGAGGCCCTACGACCCCTGCATGTCCTGTTCCACGCACACGTTGCCCGGCAAGATGCCGCTGGAAATCACGGTTGTCGACAGCAGTGGCTGCATAGTTAAGAAACTGGCCCGCTGATCTCTTTAAAAAAGCTTTTAACTGAATAGGTTCACTGTACGTATCCGGCACCTATTTATGAACATATTTAAATATGCTGCATAGCCTTATGTGGAAAAAATAAACCAGAAGGAGTTGTTCATGCAGAACCGGGTGATTTCCAAAAAAGACCTGGCCGGCTTCGTGGATGATCTGATCAAAACGAAGGCCGCCGGGGAAGTGATCGGTATCCAGGCCAAGGACAGCAAATTCAATTTCGGCCCGCTGAAAAATGCAGCCGAGCTGCGCCTTGATTATGACATAGCCCTGCTGCCGCCTAAGAAGTACTTCTTCCCGCAGATAGAAACGGTGTTGAAGTACGAGTTCGGCGCAACCCCCAAAGTCGAGCCTGTGGTCAACGATAAGGCCATGTGCCTGATCGGCGTCCACCCCTTCGATATCAGGGGCCTCCTGCTCTTCGACGCCGTCTACGGCGGAGCCAACCCAGACGCCAACCTGATGATGAAGAGGCAAAAGTCAGTCATCATCGGCGTGGACTGCCTGACACCCAACCCCAAGGCCTTCGCAGCCAGCATGGGGACGGCCGTCACCGACGAGGGCTTCGACCTTATGCTTACCGATATCGGCAATGATTATTTCGTCACCGTGGGCACCAACAAAGGCGACAGCCTGATCAAGAAAGCCAAAACCAAGGAGGCGACGGCGGCCGACCAGGAGAAACGCGACAAGGTACGTAAGGATGCCCTTAAAAAATACCAGGTTACCCTCAAGATGAAGCCGGACGAGATACCCGCCCTGCTCGATGCCAACTGGGAGAGCAAGGTCTTCAACGATAAGGCGGCCACCTGCTTCAGCTGCGGCTCCTGCGTGATGGTCTGCCCCACCTGCGTGTGCTTCGACGTGCAGGACGATCCGGCGCTCAATCTCAAGGGAGGCGAACGCTACCGCCGCTGGGACGCCTGCATGCTCAGCGAGTTTGCCAAGGTGGCCAGCGGGGAGAACTTCCGGGAGCACAAGGAGCAGAGGTTCCGCCACCGCATGTACCGCAAGGGTAAGTACCTGCTGGAAAGATACAAGTACCTGGGCTGCGTGGGCTGCGGCAGATGTGCCATCGCCTGCCTGGCACAGATCGCCAGCCCGGCCGAGACCTTCAATCTGATCAAGGAGGCAAAGTAAATGGTAATGCAGCTTTCGGCCAAGCAATCACTTCACCTGCCGCGCATAGCCGAGCTCATTCGCGTGGAAAAGCTCAGCGACAGGGAGAAGGTATTTGAATTCAAATTCGACGACGGCAAAGAACTGGGGCAGATGCCCGGACAGTTCGTTGAAATATCGATCTTCGGCGTCGGCGAAGCGCCAATCTCCGTAACCTCATCCCCCACCCACAGGGGCTCTTTCGAGCTGGCCGTCAGGGCCACCGGCAGCCTGACCAACAAACTGCACACGCTGGAAAAGGGCGCCAAAGTCGGCATCAGGGGACCTTTCGGCAACGGCTTCCCCATCCAGACCCTCAAGGGCAAGGATATCCTCTTCGTAGCCGGCGGCATCGGCCTCTTCCCCTTGCGCTCGCTGATCAATTATGTCCTGGATAACCGCAAGGACTTCGGCGAGGTCAATACGCTTTTTGGCTGCCGCTCCCCACAGGAGAGGCTTTTCATCGGCCAGCTTCAGGAATGGAATACCTGCAAGGACATGTGCTTCCTGGAGACGGTCGACAGGTGCTCCGATGATTCCTGGACCGGCAATGTCGGCGTCATCACCACACTTTTCCCCAAGGTTTCGTTCGACCCGGCTAAAACTTACGCCATCGTGGTGGGCCCGCCCATCATGTACCGCTTCGTCATCGCCGAGTGCCTCAAGAAAGGGCTGGCGGAAGACCATATCATCATGTCGCTGGAGCGCAGGATGAAATGCGGCGTGGGCAAGTGCGGCCACTGCCAGATCAACGGGCTGTACTGCTGCCAGGAGGGGCCCGTCTTCACTTACGCACAGGTCAAGTCATTAAAGGAGGCAGTATAAATGAAACCGAGAGTCGCTTTCTTCGATTTTACGGGCTGCGAAGGCTGCCAGCTTGAAGTGCTCAACTTCAACCTGGAGATCGTAGACCTGATAAACGTAGTGGATATCGTGGAGTTCCGCGAGGCCAGCTCCGACCATTCCGACGAATATGATATCGCCTTCATCGAGGGCAGCATCACCACCGAGAAAGAGATCGAGAGGATCCAGGGCATCCGTAATAACGCCAAGATACTGGTATCCCTGGGCGCCTGCGCCTGCACCGCCGGCGTCAACGCCCTGAAGAACTTCTATACCATGGATGAGAACCTCAAGCTGGTCTACGGCGAGAACGCAAAGTGGTACAAGACCATACCGGCCAGGCCGGTGCATTCGGTAGTGCCGGTGGACTTTTTCATCCACGGCTGCCCACCCATCAGGGGCGAGGTCATCCGGCTGGTCAAGTGCTTATTGACCGGCAAGAAGTTCGAGCTATACCACGATCCGGTATGCGTCGAATGCAAGCTGAACGAGAATATCTGCGTCTACGAGAAAGGGCAAACCTGCTTCGGCCCCGTGACCAGGGGCGGCTGCAACTCCATCTGCGTTAACAGCGGGCGCCACTGCTGGGGCTGCCGTGCTCTGGTGGACGAGCCCAACCTGAACGCCGAGAAGGAGCTGCTGGCCAGGTACAACCTGACCGTCAACGATATCTTGGGCAAATACCGCATCTTCAACGGAACACTGGAGGTAGCTAAATCATGACAACAGCCAACATAAACTTTAAAGTGCACCATGTTGCCCGCATAGAGGGGCATGGCAATATAGTGGTCAGCGCCAAGGACGGCAAGATCGAAGAGTGCAAGTGGGAGGTCCCCGAGTCCCCACGGTTCTTTGAATCCATGCTGCGGGGGCTGCACTATTTAGATGTCAATTTCATCGCCCCCCGCATTTGCGGAATCTGTGCGGTGGCGCACGCAACAGCGTCCATCGAGGCTTCCGAGGCTGCCTTTGGAGTGAGTCTGACAGAGCAAGGTGAGCTTGTGCGCGAGCTGCTGTTCGATGCAGAAACCGTCACCAGCCATGTGCTTCACACCTATTTCCTGGTGGCACCCGACTTTTTCGGAGTGGGGAGCGTCATACCATTGGCCCCCACCCACACTGATGTTGTTTTGAGGGCCTTACGTATGAAGAAGGTCGCCAACAACTGGGCGGACATGCTATGCGGACGCAAAACGCATCCGCTGTCTATGGTTGCCGGAGGTTTCGTCAAATGGCCTGAGATCGAGCAGCTTAAAGAGCTCAAAGCAACTCTGGAAGGTCAATATATGCAGGACCTTGAGGCCAGCGTCGAGCTGTTCAAGACTTTAAAATTCCCTGAATTTGTTCGCGAGACTGAATACATAGCGCTTTACCGGCCGGATAAGTATTCGTTCATAGGCGGCGCCATCGGATCTACCGATGCCAAGCCGACGCCGATCAATGATTATCTAAAGGTAACCAACGAGTTTTGCGTTCCGTGGTCCACCGCCAAGTTCACCAAGCACCTCAGGGATTCCTACCAGGTAGGTGCGCTGGCCCGCTTCAACATCAACCACGACAAGCTGCATCCCAAGGCTAAAAAGGTCGCACAGACCTTCGGGCTCAAGGCCCCCTGCTATAACCCCTTCTTTATCAGTGTGGCCCAGCTTGTAGAAACCATGCATGCAGTCGAAAACAGCATCATGATACTGGACAAGCTGCTCACCAAGGGCATCAAGCAGGAAAAACCCGAGGTCAATGTCAAAGCCGGCCGCGGCGTAGGCGCTGTGGAAGCTCCCAGGGGCATACTGTTCCACGACTATACCTTCGACGATGACGGCAAGCTGATCGCCGCCAATATCATCATCCCCACCAACGAGAACCACAACAGCATCCAGCACGACTTCGACAAACTGCTGCCCGAGATAATCGACCAGCCGCAGGAGAAGATCAAGCTGACCATGGAGATGCTGGTCAGGGCCTACGATCCTTGCGTCTCCTGCTCCACCCATATGCTGGACGTGAAGTTTAAATAGTATTCATTGGGAGCATTTTCAAAAGGGCGTGCCGTGTACGGCACGCCCTTTTTATTCAGGACAATAGTACAATTTATTGGCCGGATGGGTACGGGATGTTAGACTACTGGCTGATGCGCAAGGGGCTGACATGAGATATAGTTGTTATCAATAAAGGAGAGGAAAGGTGAATCCAGTAGCCTGGAGATATTTTTCGGTATTAATGGTCCTGATGTTAGCATTGGGAACAGGCTCGATCGCTCTAATACAGGGCCCAGTAATGGCCGACAACCCGGAGCAGCAATCGGTCAGCAGATGCAGCCAAGGCGGCGCTTCCACGGTAGCCCAGGGCGCGGCGCCAATAGCCAATATCACAGTCCAGAGCGCCTCACTCTCCCCCACCAGAGTGAAGCCGCGCTCCGCCGTATATGTCACTGCTGATGTGGTCAACACCGGCACAGCCGACGGCTCGGCCAGGATTAAACTCTACGTCAATGATACTGTAGCGACAGACCAGGGCATCACTCTCCGTAGCGGCGGCAGGACCACCATTACATTTAACGTAAGTTGCGTCGAGCCGGGCAACTACTCGGTATTCGTCGACAACGTGCCCGCCGGCATCTTCACCGTTGACCCCTTCGCCGATACCAATGTCGTCCTATACCTCGTCGGTAGCCTGATATTTTTTGCGTTGGTGGGCGCCATGGTCTTTGCCGTATCCAGAAGCCCCAGGCACAGGTAATCATCATTTCTTGATAGGCATACATGTTTCCGGGGCGTGCTATATATAGCACGCCCCTTTTTTCATATCATAGCGAGGAGCATATTTCCCCAACGTCATTGCGAGGCCCGTGAGGGCCGTGGCAATCTCATAGCCGGAAATGTCAAAGGCAGGGGCAAACACTCCGCCTCTTTTTCAGCCTTTGTAATCTTCTCAAGTGACTGTATAATCTACTTATAACACTCGGAGGTGCAGGCTTATGGAGAACAAGGGCAGGTTACTGGATACCTTGAACGAATCTTTGAAGCTCGAATATTCTATGATAATACACTATCCCTTGATAAACAGCGCCATTCATGATACCGAGATAAAGAAAATGGTCAACACGCTGGGCGTTGTGTCCATCAAACACGCCGATACGTTAGCTGATGCCATCACAGCACTGGGAGGAATACCTCAGTGGGATTTCGAACCTGCCCCGGAAGAAATAGACCTGAAAAAAATCTTCCTGATACAAATGGGCAAGGAAAAAATGGCGCTCAAACTGCACACCGAAAGTGCAAATATGACAGCCGATCCATTACTGAGAGCCAAGTTCGAGCAAATAGCGCAGCAGGAAAAAGAGCATATAGAGCTCGTAGATAATATCATTGCGCTACTGGACCAGGGTAAAAGTTAACTGGTAACCACAGTTCACCTTAGGGCAAGCCGGTTCCTTGCCCGCAGCTACAGCTTGAAGTACAATTCGGTTGAACCTATGGCTAAAAGCACAAAAACCGAGCTTGCCCATATCAGCGCAAAGGGGGTAGTGCAGGGAGTCGGCTTCAGGCCCTTCGTATACGGACTGGCGAAAAAACACGGCCTTAAAGGCTGGGTCTGCAATACTTCGGAAGATGTGAAGATCGAGGTCGAGGGAGCAAGGAAAACCCTCGATCTTTTCATATCTGACCTGGAGCATAAGGCCCCGCCCCTGGCCCGCATAGAGAGCGTGTCCGTCAGCTTCGATGTGCCTGCGGGCTATAAGGGTTTCGAGATACGCCACAGCGTGGCGCAGCCGGGCAAGTATCAGCTTGTCTCACCCGACATCGCCACCTGCGAACCGTGTCTGGAAGATGTTTTCACGGCGGGCAACCGCCGCTGGCACTATCCCTTCACCAACTGCACAAACTGCGGGCCGCGCTTCACCATCATAAAGGACATCCCCTATGACCGCCCCCTGACCACCATGTCGGTCTTCAAGATGTGCCCGGACTGCCGGCGTGAATACGAAGACCCGCTGGACCGGCGCTTCCACGCCCAACCCAACGCCTGCCCGGTCTGCGGCCCTCAACTTGAGCTTGTCGACAACAAGGGCAAGCAAGTTGGTTACGATGACATCATCCAAAAAACGGGGTCTCTGCTGAAGGAAGGCAGCATCATAGCCATCAAGGGCCTGGGAGGCTTCCTGCTGGCCTGTAACGCCGAAAACGCCGGTTCTGTGACGCTGCTGCGGCAGCGTAAAAGGCGGCCGTCCAAGCCCTTCGCCGTCATGCTCAAAAATATGGATGACGTATACAGGCACTGCGAAATTACGGAGGCAGAGGAAAAGCTGCTCAAATCTTCGCAGAGCCCCATAGTATTATTGAAATGGCAGCCGGAATCCTCAATTTGCAAGGAGGTCGGACCCGGCCTTAAATACCTGGGGGTCATGCTGCCCTATACGCCGATGCACCATCTCATCATAAGAGAAACCGGCCTGCCACTGGTTATGACCAGCGGCAACCTCAGCGAGGAGCCCATAGCCGGGCAGAACAGCGAGGCGCTGCATAGATTAGGAGGCATTGCAGATTACTTCCTGATGCATAACCGCGAGATATATTCGACGTACGACGACAGCGTGACCATGGTCGTGAATGAAGCGCCCCAGATAGTACGTAGGGCCAGGGGCTATGCTCCATATCCTATTCACCTGACTTACCAGTCGCCACAGATACTGGCCTGCGGCCCCGAGGAGAAGAACACCTTCTGCCTGACACGGGACGACCATGCCTTCGTCAGCCAGCATATCGGCGATATGGAAAACATGGAGACCATGGAGCACTATGAGCGAACCATAGAACTGTATAAACGGCTTTTCCGTATTCAACCGGAGATCATAGCCTACGACATGCATCCTGAATATCTGCCGACAAAATATGCATTGGAGCAAATCGAGAAAGGCGGGCTCAAAGGGGTCGCCGTACAGCACCACCACGCCCATATAGCCTCCTGCCTGGCCGATAACGCGGCGGCGGGGCCTGTTATCGGCGTTGCCCTGGACGGCACGGGCTATGGCAGCGACGGACAGATCTGGGGTGGGGAATTCTTAATTGCCGATGCCGGCGGCTTCAAACGCGCCGGCCAGCTCGAATACCTTCCCCTGCCGGGCGGCTCGCTGGCCATCAAGAGGCCCGTGCGTATAGCTGTGGCCTATATTATGGCGCTCCTTGGATATAGAGCGCTGGACGGCAGGCTGGGATTTCTCAAAAATTTCGACCCGGTCGAGCTGGACCTGGTTCGTAAGCAGATAGAATCTGGCCTGAATTCGCCCCTCACATCCAGCATGGGCAGGTTGTTCGATGCCGTCTCCGCCATGGCAGGCATACGTTCAGTCATCAATTACGAAGCCCAGGCGGCCATAGAGATGGAGATGAAGTCCTACCAAGCGGAGCACGAAAAAGGCATGTACCCCTTCTCAACCACAGGCGATGAAAGCTATACCATCATCCTGCTTCACGACCTGTTGGCAGCCATACTGGATGACCTGCTTAAGGGTTGCCCTCCTCAGGTGGTGGGCATGAGATTTCACAACACGGTGGCAGTCATGACCCGCGACATCTGCCTCAAAATAAAAGGCCAATCGGGGCTGAATACGGTGGCGCTGAGCGGTGGATGTTACCAGAACCGTCTGCTGCTGGTTAAAACATTAGGGGAGCTTAAAGCGGCGGGCTTCAACGTGCTTATCCACAGACAGGTGCCCTGCAACGACGGCGGGGTCTCCCTGGGACAGGCGGTAGTGGCAGGAACCCTATTCAGGAAAACTCTAAACTCAAAACCCTGAACCCTAATAAAATTCAAAATCCAAAAATACAAATGCTTTGGACTTTGGGCTTGTTTGGAGTTTGGAACTTGGAATTTCGCCTAGACTATCTCTTTGTCCATCAACTCGCCCAGCTTCTCCTCGCTGTAACCCATTAGCTCCGTGTAGACTTCGCTGTTATGTTCACCCAGAAATGGGGCCGGGTTCTTAGGATCGCCCGGGGTCTCAGACAGCTTAAAGACCGTCCCCGGCATCTTGAGCGGACCGGATATCATCTGTTCCACTTCCACCGTCATATCACGGCTTTTCATATGTGGGTCATTCACCACTTGAGCCGTATCCAACACAGGAGAGCAGGGCAATTCTGCTTCATCCATCATCTGCACTATTTCGGCTACGGTCCTATCTTTCACCCAGGCCGCTACAATAGCGTCCAACTCAGCGCGCCTGCCCACACGCAAGACCATGGCACACTGATCCGGATCTTCCACCAGGTCCGGCCTGCCGATTATCCGGCCAAATTTTTGCCAGTGCCCTATGGTCAGAATGCAAAGGACTACATAACCGTCCCGGGCCTGGTAAACATTCCACGGCACGATGCCGGGATGCATATTACCAATTCTGCCCGGCGGATTCCCCGTAAGGGCATAGGCGGCCAGCGACTCAACGGCCGTCGTAGCCCAGATGAAGTCCTGCAATGAGATATCCACATGCTGGCCAGCGCCGGTGTTATGTCTGTGCTGAAGTGCCGCCAGTATCCCGATAGCAGTGTATGCGCCGCCGCCAAGGTCGGCAATAGGGGGCCCGCACTTGGTAGGAGGGTTTTCGGGAAAACCCGTTACGCTCATCAGGCCGCCCATGGCCTGCGCCACCATGTCGAAGGCCGGTTTGTGGGCATAGGGGCCGGTCTGCCCGAACCCTGAAAGGGAAGCATAAATAAGCCCCGGATTTATTTTTTTTACATCGTCCCAACCCAACCCCAGCCTATCCATTGCGCCGGGCTTGAAGTTTTCCAGCAGCACATCACACTTTGCAATCAGTTCACGCGCTATCTTTTGGCCCTCTTCTGCTTTCAGCTCCAGCGTGATACTCTTTTTGCCGCGGTTGAGCATAGAAAACGTGTAACCCTCGCCGGCATCGGTGATGGGAGGAATCGTCCGGCAGGCATCCCCGCTCTCCCGGAACTCCACCTTGATAACCTCCGCTCCCAGCTCGCGTAAAATCATCGAACAAAACGGGCCGGCGTACATCCGGCTGAAGTCCGCAACGCGGATACCTGATAAAGCTCCGGGCATGAATTTTCTCCTTTTATATTGATTTGTCAGTCAATCAATAGATATTATCGCAATTTTTAATGAGGGTGGCAAGTCCTCCGGCCGGGCATTGCACACCACGATTCTTGTTCGCCGTATCTTTTTTGAGTATACTTAGGTCATATGTGTTTGGCAGTTCCGGTTAAGATCATTTCGATCGAGGGCGAGCAAGCCGAAGTCGATATCGGCGGCGTGGGCCGCAAGGTCAGCATTACGCTTACACCCGAAGCCAGGGTAGGCGACTACGTGCTGCTGCATACCGGCTATGCCATTAACGTTTTAAACGAAGAAGAAGCGCAGGAAACGCTCAACTTATTGGAGCGCATGGTTGAAGCAGGTGAGAGCGGGGATTAAGGGCATACTCCCAATATATGCAGTAGACTATAATTCTTCGAATTTTTAAACTGCCAAGGAGGCCGGTTATGTTCAGGCGATTTGTAGTTCTTTTTTCTGTAATCTTAATGGCTTTAAGTGTAGCGGGGTTAAGCTGCGCTTCAAAGCCGGCCCAGGCGCCGGGAGTCCCGAGCGAAAATTCTCAGGCCACAACCAGGCCGCCCATGAATCTGCCCACCAACCCTTCTATCAAAGCCTTCCCTTCGCCGCAGACCGATAACGGGGGTTCAAGCGGACCGCTGGCTTATACGGGGAAACTGGTGTTTGTCTCCGGTACCAACGATGTAGGAGGTCCGCAGTTATATACTTCGACTGCCAACGGCAGCAACTGGTTAAAGCTTACCGCAAATACGCAGGGCGGTGAATGGTTCCCCAAGTGGTCGCCCGACGGTACGAAGGTTGCCTTCTATTCCGATATGACCGGCAATGGGCAGATCTACATTATCAACGCCGACGGCAGCAACCAGGTACGTATAACCAATAACAAGATCAATGATTCGTTACCCGCCTGGTCGCCGGATGGCAGCAAAATCGCCTTTACTTCTGACCGCGACAGTGTTGAGCAGATATACATTATGAATGCCGACGGCAGCAGCCAGGTCCGTATCACCAATGACTCTTACCGTGACGCTGCACCCTGCTGGTCGCCCGATGGAAATAAAATCGTTTTTCAGACGGACCGCGACGGCAATCCCAAGATCTACGTCATGAATGCCGACGGCTCCAGTCAGACCAAGCTTAGCTCAACCCTTTTTACGGATGACTATCCGGCCTGGTCACCCGACGGAAGCAAAATCGTATTTCAGAGCAACGAGTCAGGGCATTTCGAGATCTATCTTATGAACGCGGACGGGAGCGGCCGCACGCGCATTACCAGCGGCAGCATCGATAACAAGTACCCCGCCTGGTCACCGGACGGCAGCAAAATCGTTTTTTATTCCAAACGCGATTGCACTAATGATAACGGCGAAATATATATTATGAATGCAGACGGCAGCGGCCAGACCCGCATTACCTACAGCGACTGTACTGATGCCGGGCTCGCATCCTGGACTAAATGAGGGCGGGTTGCAGGTGGAGCTTGATTTCAGTTAGAGTAAACGCCTGATGAGGTTCATCGATGAGTTCCGGGATGTCGGCCTGGCGCAAAAGCTGGCACAGAAGATAACCGGCATCTCACATAAGCCTGCCAGGCTGATGGAGTTCTGCGGCGGCCATACTGTCGCCATCATGCGCAACGGCATACGCCAGCTTCTGCCTCCCAACATCGAAATGCTCTCCGGTCCGGGCTGCCCCGTTTGCGTCACCGCCAACCGCGATATCGATAAATCCATAGCACTGGCTTCCCTGCCGGATGTCACCATCACAACTTTCGGGGATATGCTGAAAGTTCCGGGCAGCTACTCCAACCTCCAGAAGGCGCGGGCCGAGGGCGGCGATATTCGCATCGTTTATTCCACGCAGGATGCGCTTCAAATTGCCAGGGGTAATCCTCAGCAGTCGGTCATTTTTATCGGCATCGGCTTCGAAACCACTGCGCCGACCATCGCCGCGGCGGTGATACAGGCTGAGAAAGAGAACCTTAAAAACTTTTTCGTACTCTGCCAGCTCAAGATGACCCCTCCTGCCATGAAGGCTATTTTGGACCTGGGCGAGGTGGATTTAAACGGCATCATCTGCCCCGGCCATGTAAGCGCCATAATAGGCACCAGGTCTTATGAGGCCTATGCACGTGATTACGGCATCGCCTGCGTGGTGGCCGGTTTCGAGCCCGTGGATATACTGCAAGCCATCGAAATGCTGGTCATACAGATAGAGAACAAAAACCCACAGGTCGAGATAGCTTATACAAGAGGTGTCAAACCTGAAGGCAATCCCAGGGCCCTGGAATTGATGCATAGCGTTTTTGACGTGGCCGGCGCAAGCTGGCGGGGTATCGGGGATATCCCCAACAGCGGCTTTAAACTCAAAGAAAAATATGCACGGTTTGATGCAGATGAAGAGTTCGAGGTCGAGCTGCCCCCAGTAAAAGAGGCTCCGGGCTGCCGCTGTGGCGAGGTGTTGCGCGGCATTATACAGCCGCCAGAATGCAAATTATTTCGCAAACTGTGCCTGCCGGAAAACCCCATCGGCCCTTGCATGGTATCCTCTGAGGGCACCTGCGCTGCTTACTATCAGTACGGAGACTTAGATGAATGACAGGATACTGCTGGCCCATGGCAGCGGCAGCAAACTGAGCCACGATCTGATCGAAAAAATACTGGCGCCGCCTATTAATAACCCCATTCTTTCGCGCATGGACGATTCAGCCGTCTTCGAGCTTTCGGGCAAGCTGGCCTTTACCACCGACAGCTATGTGGTCAACCCGATATTTTTCCCCGGCGGCAATATCGGCAGACTGGCCGTCTGCGGCACCGTCAACGACCTTTCGATGAGCGGCGCCCAGCCCCTTTACCTTAGCCTGGCCCTGATCATCGAGGAGGGGCTGGAGATTGAAGAGCTTCGCAAAATCATCGAATCGGTCAGGCAAACCGCTGAAGAGGCGGGCGTGCAGATAGTCACCGGCGACACCAAGGTGGTCAACCGGGGGAAGGCCGACCGCCTGTTCATCAATACTGCCGGTATAGGTGTAATTGCGACGGGATTGGACATCTCCGGCTCCATGGCCAGGGAGGGAGATAAGATCATACTGAGCGGCGGCATCGGCGAGCATGGGATGGCTGTAATGAGCCAGCGCGAGGGGCTGCAATTCCGCTTGCCTGTGGTCAGCGACTGCGCCCCGCTTAATAAGCTCGTGGCGGAAATGCTGGCGGTCAGCAATAATATCCACAGCTTACGCGATCCCACCAGGGGCGGCCTGGCCTCCACACTCAGCGAATTCGCCAGGCAATCCGGGGTGGGCATAAGCATAGAGGAAGATAAGATCCCCATCCACGACGGCGTCAGAGGCGCCTGCGAGCTGCTGGGGCTCGATCCGCTGTATATAGCCAATGAGGGCAAGCTGGTGGCTGCCGTAGCTCCGGACGACGCTGAAAAAGTGCTGTCCGTCATGCGCAAGAACATGTATGGCGGTCAGGCTGCCACTATCGGGGAGGTAACCGGCGAGCGAAAGGGCCGGGTGGTATTGAAGACCAGGATCGGGTCATCACGCATACTGGACATGCCCACGGGAGAGATATTGCCGCGCATCTGCTGAAGCCATGAATGAAAAAACGGGAATAGCAGTGCTTGGCATAGGCAATCCGCTTTGCCGCGACGATGGCATAGGCATCCGCGTTATCTCGGAGATGCGGGACAACGATAAATATGCTGGAGTTGATATTATAGACGGCGGCACTGCGCCAGACCTGTTCTCGCTTCTCGATGAAAATATTAAAAAACTGATCATCGTGGACTCCTTGCGTGGCGGCGGCAAGCCGGGCAAGCTATACAGGCTGGAAATTCACGGGTCCAATATAGCTGATGACACTTCTCCTTCGTTGCACGGGCTTGGCCTGCTGGATAGCCTCAAGATGATGCACAAACTGGGTATGCAGACGCCTGAAATGGTGATTATCGGCGTGGAACCGGCGGATACGTCGCACGGTTTGCAGCTTACACCTGAGGTCGAAGCCGTGCTGCCGCAGGTACTGGGCGCAATAGACCGGGAATTAAGCTCAGCATATTGAAATCGATTGCAGGTTGTGCTTAAATTAGACTAAACTTATAGGTAAGTTTAGTAAATAGGATTTTAGCTTATGGCCCTGAAGGAATTTACCCAGGATATCAAAGATAAGGCTTATATACGTCAGAAGGGGACGTGCGCCCACTGCGGCCAGAGGGTAGAGGTAGATAGCGGATACCCGCATCTTAAGAAGCCCGCCGAGTTGGGCGGCGATACTTCACTGAGCAATTGCGTAATACTCTGCCAGAAATGCCATCTGCTCTACGGTCATATCAGCAGATGGGATAAGTTTGTTATAACGCAGGATTATCCCTATTTTTCGGCGGACGGGCTTCCGCACTAAGCAGAATACAAGATGGGGGTTTTCAGTGTTTTAGTTACGGCTTCAGGAAGCTGACTGTTTGCCCGGTCATCACAAACTGATATTGCGTGCCCACCATCTTCACTTTCCAGATGCCGTAGTTGCCGGCTATACGCTCACCCGATTGGTCAAATGTAATCACCCCGCTGGCGCCCTGGTAGTTATTCCCTACGATAGCAAGAGCATCCCTGATAGCAGCACCGTCATAGACGTTAGCTTTCTTCAAAGCGGCTGCTATCAGCTTCACTCCATCATAACTGGTATCACAGAAAATAGTGGGGGACAGGCCGTAAGCCGCCTGGTAGGCCACGGCGAAGCTTTTGTAGGCATCGGACTGCAGGTCGGGAACAGGCACGGTCCCTGTAACAGCTTTCTCCATAAACTTGGCGGCTTCGAGGTATTTATCCAGCGGCATATCATAGACCCCGTCCGACGTAACCCACGGGATATTGTCAAGGCCAGACTGGCGGGCCTGTTCATATATGACAGCGCTATCGCCGTAGTAACCGGCCTGCAAAACGCAATCCGGCTGTTTGTCTTTAAGTTCATTGAGCTCAGCAAAGTAGCTGAGCTTGGCAGGATCATATTTAATGGAAGCAACGATTTCTGCCCTGCCTTTAAGGAATTGCTCCGCCATATCTGCAATCCCCCGCCCGTAGATAGTGTCCTGTACGATGGTGGCAACTTTCTTGCACCCGTCGTCCTTAATCAACTTGGCAACTACACCACCCTGCAGAGAGTCCTCGGGGGATACCAGATAGACCCATTTGGACCAGCTCTGACTGGCCAGGATGCTGGATGTCGCGGAAGGCGTTACCAGCAGCACTCCCTTGCTGGCAACGTAAGGGCCGATGTTCATTACTGCATCACTGGTCGTGCCGCCGATAATTACCTGCACCTTTTGCTCATCTATAAGCTTGTGAGCCGCATACAGGGCCGAAGCTGAAGTGGGTCCTTCATCCTCAACCACCAGCAAGAGTGATTTACCGTTTATGCCGCCGGCGGCATTTATTTCGCCTACTGCCAGTTGGGCTGCCTTGATTAAGTTGGGGCCCCAGGTAGGAGTCGTGGAGGACGGCATCAAGCAGCCGATGGGGATCTGTGCCGGAAGCTCGGGCGGGGTCATTTTGCAGGCTGGCGCCAGCAAAACAATTATAGCCAGAACAATTACTGTTATAAAAGTAACCGTTTTCATACCGTCTATTCCCGCTATTCCCGGTCTTTGCAGGTTATTGCTATTATAACATTTCCCCTGCCTCGCCAGTATATGTGGTTTTTACTGATGACAGCAATAAGGGTAAAATAGTGCCGGTGGGAACGGATTATTTCCTATATCCACGATAGCCTGGTGAATGCGGAGGCCTGTGATGGCGGCTACCGAGAGTAAATTTATGGATGTTATCTCTGACAGGACTGACGTCCTGAAAATATTGCCGGAAGCGGCTGCGGAGCTCTGCACTGCGCTGTTCAGAAATTCGCCGGCCGGTATCTACATTACCCGCGACGGTAAGTTCATCTACACCAATATCGAATTTCGCCGCATTACCGGCTACAGCCAGGAGGAACTTTCGGGCAAGGATTACCAGAGGATCATTAACCAGCGCTACAGGCAAATGCCCAAGCAGAACGTCGCATTCCTGTGGGATGAGGACAGCGATATAGGGCATGAGTTTAAGATCAGCACCCGTGATGGGAAGAAAAAATGGATCTCCGAGAAGATTACTTATTTCAAGTACGGCGGCAACTGGCTGACTCTGGGACACTGGCTGGATATCAGCGAGCACCATTCCGTTGAAAAGGCCTGGCGTGAGGCAGAAAGGCGTTTTCAATCCGCTTTCGAAGACCTGGCCACAGGCCTCACCATCATCGGCACAGAGGGTATTTTCCTTAAGGTCAACAAGTCATTCTGCGATATGATCGGCTACGAAGAAAAGGATATACTGGAAAGCCGCTTCGATGAGGTGCTTTGCCCGGAAGATCGCGAAGCCTGCGGCGATATCATGGCCCTCTTCCTCTCCCTGGAAAAACCGGATAGGCCTTTCCAGATGCGCCTTCAGAGTAAGGACGGCAGGTTGGTCTGGGCCGCTGTAAATATCTCGCTAATAGGAGACAGTGAAGACGGCCCGACATATTTCATCGTGAACTTCCACGATATCACGGAGCAAAAAAGGGTTGAAGAAGGGCTGAAGGAGGAAGAAAACCTTTACCGCTCGCTGGTAGACCTTTCACTTGAGCCTGTGGCAGTGGCCGATCTCGATTGTCATTTGACCCATGTATCGCGCAGGTTTGTCACGCTGCTCGGTTATGATAGCGGCAAAGATTTGCTGGGCAAAAATATTAGCAGCCTGGTGGAAGTTTCCGAAAGAGAAAGTATACAGCCTGGGATAATGGATATCCTCAGGCACGGTTCCCCGGGCAAGATCGGCTGCTCGTTGATCAAAAAGGACGGAGCCGCCCTCCCTGTGATAATGAAAATTTCTTGGATTAACAATGATAAAGGGGCACCGCTCTGCATCGTTATCAACGTACGCGGCAAGAAGGATGAAACACAGGCCGGAGTTGAGGTGCCTGCAACTCAAAATGAGAAGCCTGTCTACAAGGAGGCAATTCCTCCCGTTCACGCGGAGCAACAAGCAGTCCCAGCCATCGGGACAGCAGTGGAAAACACTTCCACCGCCTTTATCCTGATTAACGAAGATACTACCATAGCTGCCGTCAACGGCGCTTTTGAAAAGCTGTCCGGCTACCCCCGGTCCGAGATAGAGGGTAAGAAAAGCTGGATTGAGTTTGTAGCAGCTGAAGACCGCGCCAGGTTGAAAAGATACTATCTGATGAGGAGGCTCGACCCCAGCTCTGCGCCCGATGCTTATCAATTCAACTTTGTCAACCGGGAAGGTAACCTAAAAGAAGTCATGGTCTACATTGGTGCTGTACCCGGCTCCAATCAACAAACAGCGACCTTGTTCGACCTTGCCCTATATAAAAAACCCGTTAGCGAAGAGAAAATTGATATGAAAAAAAATGAGTTAGCCCTTGATGTGTCAAGGAATATCAAGAGCATGATCTGGCTGATGGATATGAATCTGAATCTCATATGGATCAATCCTCTCGGGCAGTGGCAGCGTGGGTTCACAGAAGAGGATAGGATGTCGCTTCCCTTTGACCAACAGGTAACGCCCGCTTCATTGGAAAAGGCGATGCAGCTCTACCGGGAGGAAATGGAAATAGAGAAATCGGGTAAGGCCGACCCCGACCGCACGCGTACTTTAGAGCTGGAATTTTACAGCAAGGACAGATCCACTTACTGGTCAGAGATAGTTTTTTCCCTGATCAGAAACAAAAAAGGGGAGCCCACCGCCATTCTCTGCGAGGGCAGAGATATATCCGACCGCAAGGACGCCGAGGAGAAGGCCGAGAGAAGCCTGGCGATGCTGGAGAGGACAGTCCTGGGAGTCATCGATGCTATGGCCAAGGTGGTCGAGCTCAAGGACCCATACACATCAGGGCACCAGGAAAGGGTTGCGCGCTTGGCGCGGGCCATTGCCGAAGAGATGGGCTTGCCCGAAGAGTTGGCGCAGGGCATCGAGTTCACCGCCAAAATCCATGATATAGGCAAGGTTTACGTTCCAATGGAGATCCTCAGCAAGCCGGGCATACTCACCGCTATCGAGCGGCAGATCATCCAGACACACGCCGCCGGCAGTTACGATATTCTAAAGTCCATTGATTTCCCCTGGCCGGTGGCCGAATCGGCTTATCAGCACCACGAACGGCTGGATGGTTCCGGCTATCCCCGTCATTTAAAGGAAAATGAGATCATACTGGAAGCCAAAATTTTGATGGTAGCCGATGTAGTAGAAGCCATGGGCTCTCACCGTCCCTACCGCCCCAGCCGCGGCATCGATGCCGCCCTTGAAGAAATATCAAGCAACGGCGGGAAACTTTACGATACGGCGGTTGGGGCTGCCTGTATCCGACTTTTCCGCGAAAAAGGCTTTTCGCTCGAGGAGCCGGGCAGTGTCACCTGAAAAAAAGAAACTGCGCCGCTATCATAAGGTAAAATCCGAAGACGTTGCAGCTCTGGCCGCCATAGCCGGCCGGCAAAATATAGTTGTTGCTCCGGAAAAGCTGCTGGATTATGGCCGGGACGAGACCCCATTGCTTGAACCCGTCTTGCCGGAGATCGTCATCAAACCGCAAAATACCCGGGCCATTTCCGCCCTGCTCAAATACGCCGACGACAAGCGCATTCCCGTTACCACGCGCGGAGGCGGTACAGGCCTAAGCGGCGGCTGTGTTCCCCTGCGCGGCGGAATCGTCCTGTCCCTAGAGAAAATGGACCGCCTGCTTGAGATAGACCATGATAATTTCGCGGCAGTGGCCCAGCCCGGCCTGCAGCTAGGTAGTCTAAGAGACAGCCTGGAAGCGGTCGGATTAAGCTATCCGGTCGCGCTGGGAGAGATGACCGCTACTGTGGGAGGCAGCGTCGCTACCAACGCCGGGGGTATGAACGCCGTCAAATATGGGGTGACCCGGCATCACGTTCTTGGTCTTGAAGCTGTGCTGGCCAACGGCGAAATAATACGTACGGGGGGCAAGTTCGTTAAATGCTCCTCCGGATACGACCTGACCCAATTGTTGGCGGGCTCCGAAGGGACCCTGGCGGTTATAACCGAGGTAACCCTTAAACTGCAAATCAAGCCGGCCTGCCGTGAAGCACTGTTCATACCGTTTCACAATCTACAGCAGGCCATTGAATCCGTTCCCGAGATACTGATGCTGGGCAGAGTTCCGGTCGGCCTGGAGTTTATGGAAGAAAGCATCCTGCAGATCGCGGAGGGCTATACAGGCAAGAAGCTTCCTTACCGGAGCTTTGAGGCGTTCCTGCTGGTGCTGGCCGAAGCCGATAGCCAGGATGAGATTGCTGACTACTTTTGCGAAGTGGAGGCGGTCGTTCGAAAACACGGAGCGGCCGATGCGCTGGTGCCTCCCGGACGGCTGGCCATGAAAAAACTGCTGGAGGCCAGGGAAGGCTTTTACCATGCTATCAAGAAATTCGCCCCAATGCAGATACTGGATGCCGTTGTACCCAGAAGCGAGATAGCGCGCTTCGTGGCCGACGTGAAAAAGCTGGAGCCCAAATACGGCATTCCCGTAGTCGTCTACGGCCATGCGGGAGACGGCAACGTCCACCTACATCCAATTAACCGAGGTATGCCTTATGCCACCTGGAAGAGGAAGCTGGTAAGCTTGATGAAAGACATCTATGAGCTGTGCGACTCCTATGGAGGCGCTGTTAGCGGTGAACACGGCATCGGCATCGATAAAAAAGAATTCTTCAATTCGACCGGAGATAAGGCGGTGCTAAAAACGCTCAAAAATATCAAGGCCGCCCTGGACCCCCACTATGTTCTCAATCCCGGCAAAATATTCGATTAAGTTGTCCCTCTTCCAGGATTTAATTGCTATAATGTACAACGCACATGCCTGAAGATTATGAGAAAATAAGCCCCACGGCCGTGCTGGTGGCATTCATGCGCGCCCGCTACACTGATATGCCTTATGCCAGGGAAATATATTCCGCGGCAAGGCAGATGACCAAACCCTACTTTTTTAAAAAGACCCCCTTGATTTTTCCCAGGCTGGCAAGATTTGCACCCAGCACCATGGGCCGGCTGGCCTATCTCGAGGGCAGATATCTATCGCTCAATGAAGCGATTAATACACTTGATGATAGCTATACCGTTATAGAAATTGCTTCCGGGCTGTCGGCCAGGGGCCTGGAAAGGATGTCCAAGCCTTCCGTTTACATAGAGACAGATCTGCCGGACATGCTGGCTACCAAGCAGAAGGTTATTCAGAAGATTCTGGCCGAGAAAAGTGCGGCGCCAAGCCCAAACCATTATTTCTATGCCCTGAATGCACTTGATCCTAACGCGTGGGAGCAGCTCGGTCACACGTTTTTCGACGGAAATAAGGGCAATATCGCGGTGATCCACGAGGGGCTGGCTCAGTACCTGGCTGCAGAGGAAAAAGTTAAGCTGCGGGATAATATAGCCCGGTTCTTTGACCGTTACGCTGCAAAGGGAGTCTGGATAACTACCGATTTTTTTCCCTACAAAAAAATACGCAAAACCTGGATACTAAAGCTCATAGACAGGCGTATTGAGAAAAAAACCGGCAGGAAGTACCACCAGTTCGCCACTCTGGAAGAAATCCTGAAATTCTTGGAGCAGGGGGGATTTAAAGCTTCCCTTCAGGATTGCAGCTTTATCTTCGACAGGCTTACCTGCGTGGGCAAAGTGCCGCTTGATAAAGCCAGGGTCCAGGAAGTGCTGCGCATATACAAAATCTGCACCGCCATTTATGCGCAGAACCGCAGGGACTCTTAATATTTAGGTCCAGTTCAAAACTGTGCTATGATACTTACCAATATTCGCAAAATAAACTTGAGTATTTTTACTTGAATTCGGAGGTTTGTGGTGAAAAAAAACCACATTTTTATAACGATACTTGTATTGTTCAGCGCGATGCTGATCGCGGGATGTAACGTCTTCAACTCTGCACCGCAGGCTAAAACAGGAGATACAGTCCAGGTGCAATACACGGGGAAACTGGCAGATGGCACCGTATTCGATTCATCTGTGGGAAAGGATCCTCTGCAGTTTAAGCTAGGATCAGGCCAGGTGATACCCGGCTTCGATAAGGCAGTTACCGGCATGAGGGTCGGCGAGAAGAAAACCGTGACGATACCCGCAACCGACGCCTACGGAGAACGCCGTGACGACCTGGTCGCCGAAGTATCCCGGTCGCAACTCCCTAGTGACATGATGCCACAGGTTGGGATGCAATTACAGTCGACCGCGAAAGACGGCTCAACTATGGTGGTCACCATCACCAAGGTGACGGACAACACATCGGTCACGATAGACGCTAATCATCCTCTGGCTGGCAAAGACCTGACATTCGAACTTGAGCTTTTAAAAATACTATAGGTTTTCGGCGCAGACAGAGATAAGTTTTGTAAGAAACACCGAGTAAATCGAGATTGATCGATTTCTATTCCACTTTCAAAATTCTTACCCAGTTTGGATAAATTACGTTAATATGGCATTTGCCGTTGGCAATTTTGAACATTTCGCCCTGATTGGCCAGATCTATGAGCCTGCACCCCTTTACAGGAATATTTAAACTAACTGATTCTAATTGTTCAGAAGCGTTTATGATTACGATTATACACTCTTCACTTGACATTCTTGCGAAGCAAAATAACATGCTCTTTACCAGAAGTTGTTTATATCGCCCGTGCATCAAGGCCTGTGAGGATTTCCTGATGCGAGCAAATTTTGCAATTGCTTCTGGAAGATCTCCATTGGGGCTATTTGCGGAAATATCGGCCAAGTCAAGCTTGGGACGCAAATCCTCATCAGAGCCGTTTACTTTTTTGCCGGGAATACCCCATTCACTTCCGTAATATATAGAGGGCATTCCAGGCATTGTAAACAAGACAGCGTACAAGGTGTACAAATCTGCGGGGCGTTTTAAGGTGCTGCCAATTCGTTCAACATCGTGATTATCCGCGAAGGAATACAAATATAAGCCCCTGTACAATCCATATTCCTCTTTAAATTGACGGTTCAAGGAAAATGCAACCTCGTGAAAATTTGCGTCATTATGACTAGAATATAGACTTTTATAGCATTCATAATTTGTTACTGAATCAAGGACACCCTCCGCCAACCATTTTGCGTAGCTCCCGTGCCCGTGTACAACTTCTCCCAAAAGAAAAAAATCAGGTTTTATGCCTTTGCAGAAAGAATTCAAATCCTTCAAAAAATCAAAATCCAGGCAGTCAGCGCAGTCAAGCCTGAGGCCGTCAATGTTGAAATTGATGATCCACGAACTTATGGCGTCAAATAGATATTTTCGTAGGTCTTCATTTTTGAGATTCAGTTTTACCAGATTATAAAACCCATTCCATGATTCATAACTAAAGTTGTCACCATAAGGGCTTGTCTTATCGAAACGTAGATTTGAAAACCAATCACGGTATTTTGAGTTTTGGCCGTCTTTTATGACGTCCTGAAAGGCCCAAAATCCCCGCCCCACGTGATTGAAAACTCCGTCAATGATAACTCTCATATTCCGTTCATGGAGAAGATTTGATAGTTCGGTAAATGTTTCGTTTGTACCTAAACGTCTGTCGATATAATAGTAGTCAACCGTATCGTAGCCATGGGAATCAGATTCAAATACAGGCCCGAAATAAATGGCATTGGCACCCAAATATCTGATATGCTCAATCCAGTTTTCGATTAGTTGAAGGCGGGGTGTTGGTGCTGAAAGATGATCGTTGGTTTTTGGTGCACCGCAAAAACCCAGCGGATAAATGTGATAAAAAATTGCTTCTTTTGACCAGTTGGCCACAATATTTTCTCCTTGTCGGCTGTGCGTTTTTGGTTTTTGATTGGGATTCCTATTTAAGCTGATCTCTGGTAAAGCCAAGCACGCGCCGGGCAACTATCAGCATATTGATCTGTCCGGTACCCTCGAAGATATCGTTGATCTTGGCGTCCCGCATGAACTTCTCGAAAAGCAGTTTGCGTGAATAGCCCAGCGGACCCATCAGCTCAACAGCCTTCTGTGTGATCAGCGTAGCGGCACGTCCGGCCTTTGCCTTGGCCATGGAGGCTTCCAGAGCATTGGGCGTCCTGCCCTGCAATTGCCACATGGCACGCAGCATCAGCAAATGGGCGGCCCTCCAGTTGGACTCCATCTCCATGAAATCGTGTTCCAGCGCAGTTTGCCTGTTGTGCGCCAGGTCATAACGTATCTCTATACCCTTTTTATCCAATTCTTCTTTAAGCAGATCCAGGGCTGCTCTGGCTACGCCCAGCGCCTGTGCGGCAATGACTGGGCGCGTAATGTCGAAGGTAGCCATGGCTCCCTTGAAGCCTTCGGCCTTGGTCTTGATCTCGGCCTTGCCCAGTATATTATTTAAAGGGATACGGCAGTTCTCGAAGACGACAGTGGCCGTATCACTGGCCTTTATACCAAGCTTCTTCTCGAGCTTTTCGACTTTCATACCGGGCGTTCCTGCTTCGACCACGAACGACTTAATGCCAGCGCGGCCCGCGGCCTTATCTACGGTAGCCCAGACCACAATAAAACCGTCGGACAGGTCCAAAGCCCTGTGCCCCATTGTAACGAAAATTTTCTCCCCGTTAAGTACCCAGTAATCGCCATCTCGAACGGCGGTAGCTTGAATGGCCGCAGTATCAGAGCCGCAGCCCGGCTCAGTCATAGCCATGGCACCCCACTTGGGCTTGCCATTCGTGAATCGGGCAAGAAAGTGCCTCCTCTGCTCAGGTGTTCCCGCGGCGCGGACAGCAGCGCCACCCAGGCCCGGAGTCGGGATGGCCGAGTAAAGACCGGCATCGCCCCAGCATAGCTCTTGTACCATCAATGCGGCACCGATGCCGACTGCTGTCAGGGAGCCCTTGAGACGCAAATTCCACATGGTGTCGAAGAGGTCCCATGGGTCTTCATGCTCATGCTCGTCATAATAGCGGCTGATCGGGCGGAAGAGGTTTTGCGCGATTTCGTGGGCTAGCTCAACCGTAGATTTCTCCGTAGGCAAAAGTTCAAAATCGATCATCGGTGCATTCCCTCCTTATACAATGGCCATGCCTGTGAAAGTGGTGAGCCCCTCTAAGTTACTTGTTGTTGCTTGTTTTTTCTAACGGTTTGCTGCTTATCAGGACAGATAATTAGCTTAGTATCTTAACTTATTAGTATCTTACATGGTTGCCACATAATATGTCAACGTCAACACATTGTATGCCAATTATACATTTATGCTAATATAATAAGTAACTAAATTATTTAACCTGCAGGACATACATGGTGATGAAAGTAGGAAGAGAAAAGCTCTTAACAGCCGTAGTAGAGAAAATGGGCTCGATAGTAAGAGGTATGTTTACTGCCAACCAATTCCCAATCGGGGAAACCAAAGTGGGTGGGCAACAGGTGCGTATCCTTTTCTATCTCGCCCGTAAACATGACGGGGTCTCCGTCAAAGAGCTCGCAGAAAAACTCAATGTAACTTCTGGAGCAGTCAGTCAGTTTATGGATGTCCTTGTGGAAAAAAACTTGGTCAAGCGTGAAGAAGATTTGAATGACAGGAGACTTCTGCGCATGAGACTCACCAAGCAGGCGAAAAGCAAATTCGCGGATTTTAAAAGGTACTATTTTGCAACAGTAAGCCGCACGTTCGATTCGCTGAGCGATGAAGAAATAGTCACACTCCTGGAACTCTTAAATAAAATCGGCGTTTGATCCCATTACTCTGTACTCATGCGAGCAATGGAGTCTATGACTACTACTTCCTTTGGCAGCTTCACCTGAATTCTCCTCATTGAGCCTTTATTGAAGCGTGTTCTAACGAATTAACAGTTTAGGCCTGTATCCGTGCGGTTGGGCAGACCGGGCGTCATAGGATAGAGGAGCGTGACTCTCTCCTACATCGGTTTGGTACTTATCTCTGGTTAAATCGTCTGCCTAACATGGCTGACGCGATGTTAATCCTCTGCATTTGCACTGTCCCCCCGGCAAGCGGCCAGCCGCGGCTATCTCTCAATAGCCGTTCAATCGGGTATTCCTTGGAATAGCCATAGCCGCCAAAGACCTGTAGCGCCATATCCGTGACCTCCTTGGCCATTTCATTGGCGAAACATTTGGCTATGGACGCCTCATATACTGAAGGTAATCCCATTCCAGCGTTGACGACAGCACGATAGATAAGAAGCCTGGCCGCCTCGACCTTCATGGCCATATCCGCCAGGAGAAACTGAATAGCCTGAAATTCGCAGATGGGTTTGCCGAAAGCTATTCGCTCCTGTGAATACTTCTTGGCTGCTTCTAATGCACCCCAGGCAATTCCGAGGGACTGAGTGGCATTTCCGCAGCGCTCCACATCAAAAGCCTGCATCAACTTGGCAAAACCGCCTTCCGGAATAACTAAATTCTCTTTGGGAACCAGGCAATCTTCAAAAATCAGGTCGCAGCTATGCATCCCGTGTAACCCCATGAATTCCTCCTGTTTACCAAAGGTGAATCCAGGGCTGCCCTTTTCTGCGATAATCCCTCCGATTCCTCTGTGTCCTTTCTGTTCGCTAAGCCGAACGTAGACCATATACCAGTCGGAATGGCCCCCACCGGAAATAAACCTTTTCTGGCCATTGAGAACATAGTAGTCTCCTTTGAGGACGGCCCGCGTTGTTAAGTCAGTTAGCGCCGATCCAACACCGGGTTCGGTCATGGCTACTGACATAAACTTCTCTCCCCGGCAACAAGCAGGGATAAATCTTTGCTTCTGTTCTTCAGTGCCAAACTTCTCTACCGCCCTAATAGGTCCAAAACTGCTCTCCATAACCGGGCCGGATGCCCTCGTACTAACACGAGCCAATTCTTCCATAGCCAAGATGGCATAAATTGCCGGTAGCCCCCCACCCCCATACCGCTCCGGCAATGTTATACCCAGCAAGCCCAACTCTCTATATTCAACAAGGAGATCACGCGTCATAGAAATGCCATGTTTTTCCCATCCATCGACGAGAGGGGAAATTCGTTGATCTGCAAAATCATGCACCGTTTGTTTGAAAATTTTTTGGCCCTCGGTTAATTGAAAATCCATCTTTCATCTCCTCTCGTGATATTCCATTCATCAACATTAAGCTCTGGAAAATCGTTCTGTAAGCTCATTCTTAATTACTTTTCCGCCCGGATTTTTCGGCAGTTCCGGTAAAAAGAAGAGCCTTTGAGGCATTTTATAAGAGGCCAGTTGATCCTTGCAGAACTCCTGAATTTCTTTTATGGTAATTTTTTCTGTTCCTGGCCTGGGAACAACCGCACAGGCAACGATGCTGCCCATAACTGGATCGGGCAATCCAAAAACCGCGACATCAAGAATCTTGGGATGCAGGTGAAGGATGTTTTCCACTTCAATGGGGTAGACATTCTCTCCTCCCCGGTTAATCATCTCTCGGCTGCGTCCCACAAGGTAGATAAACCCGTCAGCATCCTGATAGGCCATGTCGCCGCTATAAAACCATCCCCGCTGTAATACTTTGGCGGTTTCTTCCGGAGCTTTATAATAACCCCTGGTCACATTCGCGCCGCGTACCGCTAATTCACCCACGGCATTTGGTCCCAATTCTTTTCTGCTGAGGGGGTCAACGATCTTTATTTCTGTACAAAAAGTCGGTTTCCCTACTGATGTAGGATGAGTCTCCATATACATATCGGGCAAAGCGCTGATAGAGGGAGCTTCTGTCATACCATAGCCATTCCTCAAGCGTGCAAAGGGAAAAACCTCCCGGAGGTCTTTTATTAAATCGGGCGGCATAGGAGCCGCACCGAAACCGAGCCTCTTGATGCTATCTATTTTCTTCCCGCGAATGGCTGTTTTATTAAGTAGCAGCCAATACATCGTTGGAGTTCCTGTTAGTCCATGAATATCTCCATGATTTATCATTCCCATAATTTCTTGAGGATTGAAAGACGGGACCAGGATACTGCCTACGCCGAGAAATACGGCCGCCAACATTTGCTCCAGCGCCATGATATGAAAAAGGGGAGCTATAATCAACAAATACCGATCTTCGGTCGACTCCTCGGATGTGGGACCTTGAGCAATACCTTTGGAGAGAGCAAGAGCAATACCCTGTGAAACAGTAGCACCTGCCCTGAAAGCACAGGTAATTATATTGCGATGGGTAAGCATAACCCCCTTCGGAGTTCCGGATGTACCGGATGTGAAAAGAACAACAGCCGTATTATCTTCGGAAATCCCTTCCAGTGGTCGTGTTTGTCCCAGTGCGGGGAGTTTAGCAAGCCAATCATCCCCAAGTATGACCGTCTGAATGTAAAGTTCATGCGAAGGGATTACTTGAACTTTTTCTGATAAAACAGTTGAAGAGATTAATACTTTCAGATCGGAAAACTGAAGCTGCCGTTTTAACTCCGCAGTCGTTAACCGGGTATTGAAAATAACTGCCGTAGCTCCCAGGTTCTGGATCGCCCAGAAAGAGATTATAAAATGGATCGAATTCTCCATGAGGATCCCCACATGATCACCCTGGCAGGCCCCTGCCTTCTCCCTGAGGTGAGCAGCCAGACGGACAGCCATGTCGGCCGCTTGCCCGAAGGTAAGCCTGTTCTGACCTTCAATCAAATAAACATGATCGGTATACTTTACTGTGCTTTTATGAAACAATTCCCAGGTATTTGAAAAACGCTTCCTGAAGGTCAGCACTGAATAGCCTCCCACATCACTCGTTTCAATCGAAAAATCCTCAATTAACATGCTTTTAACCTATCTCTCTAAGTTTATTAACTTCTGCCGCCGATATTTATGCTTGAATGATATATATACTTAATTATATATATACTAAAGTATATGCCAAATAATTCTACAGGTCAATCAGAACGATGTTGTTATCATGGATAGCGGCCGCTCTATGAAATTATCAAGACCTGTCGATTCCTTTAAGCAAGTTTTGCAGTTAAATCAATAATAATCGCCAGTCTTTTGCCAGGCCGGCGCGGGACCGCAAGCTATATTTAGATCATCACCTCGCGCCTTTTGTTGTGCTGGCAGGCAGTCTGCTACCAAATAATGTTATGATGGATATTGGTCGCTCTGTGAAGTTAGCAGAAGGCCGCACCTGTAGTAATTCTAATTGGAGGTTGCGCAAATGGATATGGTAACCATCTCAAATCTCGTCTTGTCTACTATCATACTGATCATGGGCGTATGGGAATATGCACGCAGCCAGTCTCGTACAGTGCTTTACATCGGTATTGCTTTCGGCTTGTTCGCTATAACCCATCTGCTAAGCCTTATCGGGCTTGCGGCAGCACTATTAGGGCTTATTCTTGTGATCCGGGTGCTGGGATATTTGACCATCATCTATGCTATTTACATCGTTATGGCCAAGAAGAAAAAGGCATTCTGAAATAGCATCAACCAGCTGGAAAATAAGTCCACTTTATTACCGGGATGTCCTCTGCCTGAGAGCCTCGTACATGACGACCGCGGCAGCTACGGAAGCGTTGAGCGATGAGATTTTACCCCTCATGGGTATAGAAGCGGTTAAATCGCAGCGCTTCCTGACCAGGTCGGAAAGCCCCTTGCCCTCTCCACCTATAACGATGGCCGTGGGCAGCTTAAAATCTACGGCGCTGTAGTTTGTTTCTCCAGCCATATCAATTCCAACGGCCCAAACGCCCTTTTTTTTCAATACCTCAAGGGACTGAGCTATATTGGCGACCATAGCCACTGGCATATATTCCACTGCGCCGGCTGAAGCCTTGGTTACCGCCGGGGTGATGCCCACCGCCCTTCTTTCCCTGATAACCACACCGTGAACTCCGGTAGCATCAGCTGTCCTCAAAATCGCCCCCAGATTGTGCGGGTCCTCGATGCCGTCCAAAACTAGATAGAGGGCAGCTTCTTTCTTTGCCTCTGACATCGCCAGCAGGTCTTGCAGGCCGATGTATTTTTTGGTCGCGGCTACGGCAATGACCCCCTGGTATGAGCCTGTTGCACTCTGCCTGTCCATTGACTGTTTATCCACATACTGGATTTCAACTCCCTTGCTGTCGGCCAGGCGGACTATTTGATCAGCGGAGCCGCGCGCCATGAGGTTCTTATCCAGCAATATTTTGCTAATCGGCCGCCCGGCCTTGAGCGCCTCTATCACCGGATTTTTGCCTTCGATGATATCCATTACCGACTCATGTGCCGCCAAACTCTGCTATTAAGCCGTCCAGCTAGACGTAAGGCCAAGTTTTTCAAAGCGCTTTCCCGCGTAAATAACCGCTGTATTTGGCCATTGCATCCAGCACGGCCGCCGCTTCATGCGGCATGTGGTAGCAAACGGCATTATTCTTCCCCAGCTCATAACCGATCTCGGCCTGCTCGACCGCTGTAGACCACATATGTTCACTGGCCACCACCAGAGGCTTTTGATATTTATCTGCAATGGCGTTTAGCCGTTCAAAGGCCTCTATCACTGCTGCAGTTATCTCCTTATCCCATTTCTCCCTGGCCTCCGGCTGCTGTGGCGCATCGAATCCCCTTACTTTTAAGGCAGGCATAATGCTTAAAAACATCATGGAGTCCACCCAAGGGACCTGCATGACAAGTTCGATGGCTTTGAAAATATTGTCGCCCGCCACACCGGCTACAAGGTCGACCGGGTTACCCCGGTTCCACCAGGCGGGCAGCAGCTTATCCAGCTCTTTGATGGTTGCTTCCGGCAGCTTGACTACGTTAAATCCCAGTGCAGCGCAGGCATCGGCGGCCAGTACACCCCATCCGCCCCCAGCTGTGACTATACCCAGGCCACGCCCTTTGGGTAGAGGTTGCCTAAGAAGTCCAAGGCCGATATTGACCAGTTCATCCAGGCTGGCGGCCCTGATAATGCCCGTCTGTTTGCAGACCGCATCAAAAATAACATCTGAACCTGCTATCGAGGCCGTGTGTGAAGCTGCTGCTGCAGCACCGGCCTGCGTCCTGCCCGCCTTGACCATAATAATAGGTTTCTTTTTGCTGACTTCACGGGCAACTTTAATAAAGCGGTCGCCATTCTTGAAACCCTCTATATAGGATAAAATAACCCGGGTGTGAGGGTCGTCTGCCAGATATTCCAGGTAATCTTCTATATGCAAACTGGCTTCGTTGCCGCTGGCGATGCAAACGCTGCAGCCCTGGCCGTACATCATGACCTGGCGCGCCAGAGAGTCCATCACGTTGCCACTCTGGGCTACCACTGCTATGGGGCCTGGTGGAACGAAAAAGGACGGAAACTGCACATATTGTTTGTTCCAGGGGCTCATAACGCCGTTGCAATTAGGCCCCACGAAGACCATCCCGCCGGCACGAGCCGTGTCCGTGATCTGCCACTGCATACGGGCGCCCTCGCTGCCCAGCTCGGCAAAGCCGGCAGTGATGATGATCCCCGCCTTTATACCTTTATCAACGCACTGCTTAATGACGTCCGGAACAGTGGGAGGGGGCACTACGATCACAGCCATATCAGGCGTTTCCGGCAGGTCGCCTATGTTTTTGTAGACCTTTAGGCCCAGTATCTCGTCCTCGCTGGGATTAACAGGATAGATCCTGCCCGCGAAGCCGCCGTCGACCAGGTGTTTCAAGGTTACAAAGCCCCATTTACGTCTGTCGTTGGAAGCGCCCACCAGGGCCACCGAACGGGCATAAAAGAGAGCGGAGAATTTATCAGTCACCATTTGCTGCTTTTCAACTCTAAATATGTAACAAGATTATACCTGTTACACGGCAATCACTAACATAGCCGAGGCAAAGACTATTCCAACCTGTATTTATTGATGTCTAATAGCCAGTAGCCGTCCTGTGCCCCTATACCGGTTTCCTCGAATACCAGCCGACGGCGAAAGGGAGGGCCACCCTTTACCAGTGTATGATATTCGCCCTTTTCACCGCAGAAGTCGATGCCCTTTTGCCGCATATATTCTGCAAACGGCTTGCTGAGATTCTTCCCGATCCATTCGCGTTCTATCAATTCGGATTTGGCGCTGACGATGGAAGCTTCGAAGCCGGCATACACAAAAGAAAAGAATAATTCTTCTGTATTCTTTCCCCACAGGGGTTCCAAAGCTTCGATGCCTATCTCGCCGCAGACCCGGTTTACCCAGTCCAGGTGCTCCTGCAAATAGATATCCCCGAAGATCATTCCCTTTACGCCCAAAGGTTTTAGCTTCAACAGGGTTGATTTAAAGTCCTGCTCGTAACCCTTCCAGGTTGTCTCCACCTGTACAAGAGGGATGCCGAGGGCCTCAGCCTGGAGCTGGATCAATTTAGTGTCTTTGCCGTGCAGGCGCACCCTGTCAGGCTCCGTGTTAACCATGTTGACAAGGTGGGATATATTTAACCCGCCGCGCTGCGCCTCGTACATGGCCAGGCAGCCGTCTTTACCGCCGCTCCAGGAAACTGTATAGCTGTCGATCATGTTGCTATTCGGCATGTCAGCTATATATGGTATCACAGGGCAAAGGAAATAAGGAAAGTACTGAGTCTAAAAAAGAAATGTCTTATATGTATTTCCTGCTATTGTCAATTTGGCGGCAACATCAGGGTTTCAGACCGGAGTACTCCTGCCATTTTTTTTGCTTATAGTCCCATCTCATTAGATGGAACCCGCTGTCATCCAGCATGGCAAAGCTGGCGCTGTGCCTCATATCACCATCACTGACCAGATAGGGCAGCTCCGGCGCCTGCTGTATGGCAGGGAAATGCGTATGCCCCAGTACGATCCCCCTGCATACCTGGCCTTCTTCCTGAGCTTTTTTGGGGAGCTGCAAAAGAGCCCTGGTATGGACAAGGCTGACTGCCATGAGAAACTCTTCTGTTAAGGTATCGGTTTTCAATTCCCCGGGTGTTTTCTTGTGCAGGTAGCGGTCCCAGAAAGCGGGAAGCCACGATCCAATATATTTTGCGGCCGGATCATATTCATGTCCATGGCAATAATAGAACCCATCACGCCAGAAAGGCTTGATTATTTCAATGGGACTGATGGGATTGACCTGGTCAGGATTGTCATAATACATTGCCAGCTTCCTATCATGGTTGCCGGGTATGAGCCTGGTGGGTACTCTTATTGCAAGATCACGCAATTTGCGTGTTATAGGCTTATTCATGCACGCTTCCATGCCCATCTCATTAAGGTGAAACCAGTCTCCCAAGCCCCAGATGCTATCTCCCAACTGTGCATTTTGAAGGATATATTTGACTGCTTCTTCCATGACATCATATTGTGCCTGGGGATGGCCTATATGCAGATCGGACACAATAAATTTCCTCACGTTAACCTGCCGCTTTAGAGCCTATTTTGAGCCTCTACGAGCCAGGGTTTTCGCTGATGCTAATGATGCGCTGCTTGTTTATAGCTATGAAGTCGAATTTAGAAGCTCCGCCGGTCAGGGCGGGTGTGATCTCCACCTGCGTCAGCGGGATGAAGTTATCTGAACTTTCAATAGCGTCGACTACCTGTCCCCAGGTATCGATATAAAGCCGGCCTTTCAATATATACGGGGCGGCAAAGACCTGGGCGACATATATCTGTGCTGCGTAGATAGTTACATCTACGGGTGTTTTTTGCCTGAAGGGATAAGTGCTGAGCGGTTTGTCCCGGCTTACGCTCGGGCTCTGCGCCACAAAGATTATATTGCTTTTGGCTATATATATCTGATTGAACTTATGATCGCCGCCCTCTTTGGACGTCATGGTCACGTCCTCCAGCGGCAGGAAGTCCACGATCTTGGTTGAGGCGCTGGTCTTGACGCCCTCGTTCATAGCGTCTATCAGGCGCTGCTCGAACCCGTATACGAAAGTACCTGTAAATACTAGCTCGCCGGTGCACGCCAGTATTTTATATTTATTCACCAGGTCAGAGCTGTCCATTTGGCTTACCATTGATTACCGCCTGTGCCTCGTTATTTCTAAAATTTAGTCGAACCGTTTCTATATACTATCTCAGTTGACCGATATCCTGTCAAGCACTCCGCCACGAGCCCGGACTAAACCATTTTCCCGTTGCTATCGTTATTACTAACATGAAAACGCAAGGGGGGGTGCAAATGTGAATTTACCAAGTTTGTTTCTGCCCACCGGAGCAAGACAATTTTAACAGGAGGGATCAATTGAACCGAATTTTTTCAAGTATTTTAATGCTTACTCTGGCGCTGGCGGCCATCATACCCGCTACAGCGCCTGCTATTGCGGATTCCGGAGATAAAGGCAACCCCGCGGCATCATTTCCTGCTGCGCTGGCAATTAAAGTACCCAACAGGGTAGAGTTGGGCCAATCGGTTAATATATCCGTCTTCGGCAAACGCGGGCATGACCAAATATCCGGAGCCTCAGTGTATTTAATTAAAGCCGATGACCTGGTCATCAAGCCCGGCAGCGAAAATTACACAACCTTGATCAGCGAGTATGCAACGCTCGTTGAGTCCAAAGGGACATTGATCGGCGTCACCGGCGATAACGGCACCCTGGCATACCAGTTCACAGAAACAGGGCGATTTGTGCTGGCAGCAACTGCAGATAATTTTATACCCGGCTTTTCACGTTTGACAGTAACATCCGCAGCTAAAAAGGCACTGGCTATACAGTCACCATCATCGGCCGCTTTAAATGAGACGGTCACTTTCACGGTAACAGAGCAGGAAAGCGGGCAGGCCGTTGCCGGTTCGCAGCTATATGCGTGGCGATTTGACGGCAATGGCTTTGCTGAAGGCCTTGCTAAAAAGTCCCTTCCATTCGGCAATAAATCAAACGATAGTGACAACTGGTCGATCTCCATACCCGGCATTAAAGAGTCGGGCATCCTGCTTGGGTCCTCTGACGACCAGGGACAGGTTTCTTATGCTTTCTCTACTGCCGGCCGCTATTTCTTGATGGCCGTCAGCGATAACTATTCTGCGGGCTACTCCATGCTATCAGTCGCGCTTTCCGACCAGGATACCAAGCCGGACCGCAGCACGCAGCAACTCACAATCGCAGTTCCGCAATCATCTGCTGCCGGCCAACAGGTCACTATCACGGTCTCCGACAATACAACGCCCGTGCAGGGAGCCTCTGTTTACATCCTGACACCGAAGGGCGCCGAGGTTAAAAAGTTTACGCCCACTGTTTCCAACTCTCAGAATAACCATAACGACGCGTTCGGCGGCAAGGGGAACCGCATGGGTATATTGGAGAGCAGCCGGAACGTCCCGCAGAATAACAGGATTCAAAAAGAGGCGGAGCGGTCCATTCAATGCGTGGATAATAGCACCATCGCACTGGGATCCTGGTCCAACAGGGAGGATAATGGCAGGGGGACCCTGGCCGGCAATACAGACTCCAATGGGCAGGTCGTATATACTTTCATCTCGGCGGGCCAGTATGAAATAGCCGTTTACAAAGATGGGTACAAGCCCGGCTCCGCCAAAATCCAGATAACACAATAGAGAACACAATTTATTTACAATAACGGAAGAGGGGGCACACAAATTGTGTGCCCCCTCTTATTATGCTAAAACTCTAAATACTAAACTCTAAGAATCTAAACAAGCTCAAAACTCGAAACTCAAGGGCTAGAATTTGGAATTTAGAATTTGTTTAGTATTTAGTGTCTAGGGCTTAGAGTTTCCATGTACGGATTCGAATTTGAAATTTGGTGCACCTACAAGTGCACAACCGTAGCCCCTGTGCTGCCTTCGAAGCGGCCTCCAATGCGGAAGGATTTAACCAGCGGGTGTTTTTTGAGCTCGCGCATCACAGCCTGCCTGAGTGTTCCTGTACCTTTTCCATGTACGATTCGGACTTCCTTAAGACCGGCCAAGCATGCATCATTCAGGTAATCGTACAAAAGGGGTATAGCCTCATCCACTGTCATGGCATGCAGGTCAAGTTCCATATTTACATCGAGCTTCTTTATTTTCCCTGAAAAGTGTTCGTCTTTGGCCATTATCAGTCCTGGCTTGCACGGTGGAATTCCAGGCGCAACACCTGCCCGGTACCGCCCGTTACCTTAACGCGGTCGTCGATACGCCAGCCGACCACCCATACAATCTGAGAGGGCGAACATGCCAATGGAACTGTATCGCGCCACGATCGCGGTATGGCCGCATCGACCATGAAATCCTGCAGCTTACGGCTGTGCTCCATGCCCAGCGGCCTGAAGCGGTCGCCGGGTTTTCGGCTTCTGACCGTGAGCGACCTGCCGGTCTTAGCTAAATCGAGGCTGGCGCTGAAGATGTCGTCATCCCGATAATAATTTTCACCGATGATTTCGGCTGTAATATCCCAGCCCGGCAGCTTTGTTTCGCCTGGGATTTTCAAATCATAGCTCCGGGTTAAAACGGGCCAGGGACAGACCGGGATTCCCTGTTTAGATATGACCATGCGGCTTCGTTCGCTGGTGACTGTGACGCCCCCCGGCAGGCTCACACACCTGCCCGTAGCGCCGAACAGCAGGTCGACCAGCGCGTTGACATGCTGGGCTTCGATATCCTTCAGGTTTCCGTAGGCCTGCCCCAACGCAATTCGGAAAACGCGCCGTTGAAGCGCCAGCGGAGCGCCGCGCAGCTTGCCTGAATCCAAACAGGTCAGGCAACCCTCTGTGCTGGCAGTCTGTTCATAAGCAGCAGCAGCCTGTGCATCCAGCAGATCGGCGTCCTCACCAGCCAGGTCCGCCAACCGGGTTAGAGCATCATCTATGTCGGGGTTGTATTGTCTCAGCAGCGGCAACAGCTCCAGACGGATGCGGTTGCGCAGGAAGCCGGGCTGCTCGTTGCTCGAATCGTGGCGGGGCTTCAGGTCGAGGGAGTTGCAATATTCTATAGTCTGCACTCGGGTAAGATTGAGCAGGGGGCGGATCACCCATACGCCATTATCCTTCTCACCGTAAGGCATGGGAACGGCCGGCCTCAGCCCACGCAGGCCCTGTACTCCGGTGCCACGAAGATAGTGCATCAGGACAGTCTCAACCTGGTCGTTGTGCGTATGGCCAATTGCCACCCTGGAAGCGCCTACCTCATGGGCGATCTCATCCAGGAATTTATACCTGGCTTCCCGCGCAGCTTCTTCAAGCGAAATCTTGTCCTGGATGCTTTGCGCATGTACATCTTTTTTCCCTATGGCGACAGGTAAACTCAGTTTTTCTGCCAGGGCGGAAACATACTGTGAGTCGGCATCGGATTCCGCACCGCGCAGGCTGTGGTCAAGATGCGCCACGTGCAACTGAATGCCGAGCTCGTCTTTCAGGCTGTTCAGAATATAAAGTAGGCACACCGAGTCCGGCCCGCCGGATACCGCCACCAGTACCTTCTCCCCTCCTGACAGGAGGCCATACTGCTCTATAAAACTGCTGACATTTTTAGGGAGGCTGTTGATATTGGCGGGCAAATCACTTCTCCCTTAAATGACAGATATCGCTCAACAGTAAAAGGCGCGGGTCGCAGCCGTCCTCAAAGTCAAGGATGGTCCGGCTGCTGGGTTGAATGCGGATCCTGACAAGGTTCGTCAAGGGTAAACCCAGAGCAGTACAGACGATAGTGGCGGTCACGAAGTAATGCGAGACCAGGGCCACCGTGCCCTCGGGATTGGATTTAACAATCTTCTCTACCACCGACCATACCCTATCCCTGAACTCACCCAATTTTTCGCCGCCGTTAAAGTTGATATCCTCGCCCTTAGTCTGCCAGTCAACCAGGAATTGAGGGAAGCCTTTGGCAAAGGTTTCCAGTGACATGCCTTCCAATTCACCTACGTGTATTTCCCTTAGATCGGGTTCCGGATGGACTTTCAGACCATGATAGCCGGCAATTGCGCCGGCTGTCTCTATAGCGCGCTGCATGGGACTCGAATATATTGCAGTGAACGGCACATCCTTCATAACCAGGGCCAGCTTATCCACCTGCATTTTGCCGGTCTCGCTCAACTCCGTATCGCTCCCGCTGCCCTGGATGATCCTCTGTTTGTTCCAGACGGTCTCGCCGTGCCGTATAAGATAGAGCTTTATGAGTCTCCTCCTTGAATGATATCGTGTGCCGACGGCTTATTATATGGTTAAACCCGGATGCTAGCAATCGGGGAACAGTAAGGGTTCAGGCAAAGATGAGCTTAGTGCGCTCAATACAGGTGGGCGGCTGGGTGAAGTTCAATGCCCTTGCCACCTGCTCGGGCCTGCCGGTTCCGGAGGAGTCGCAACGGAGCAGCATGCCGATACGGCATGAGCTTTCTTTTATCTCGACCAGCCACAGGTCTTCGATCAGGGGACGCAGGTCGTAAAACCGCTCGCCGGTATCGCGTGAATGATGCCAGGGCAAGCTATCTTTGGCCAGCAGTGATTTAAGCTCTGCTGTTATTTGCCCGGCCTCCCTATCGGTTTCCAGCTCAACCAGGTATTCCGCCTGCCGCAATCGCGACTGCAGTGACGGGGCCTGGACATTCACAGGGTATACCTCAAGGATTTCTATTCCGTCGGGTAGCTGTGGAACAACTTTCTCCATGAAAAGCCCGGGCGATACCGTCCGGTTCAGGAAAACGTCCATCAATTCGGCGCGGCTGGTCACGCCCACTGCCAGCGGCGAGGCCAGAGAGATCCTGGGATGCGGGCTAAACCCTTCCGAGTAGGCGGCGGGTAGTCCGGCACGGCGCAGAGCGCGCTCCCATAATCTCATGAGATCAAGGTGCGAAAGGTATTTGAGCTTCTCGCCGCGGCTGAATTTAAGGCGCAGGCGGTGCATTCTTTTCCCTGGTAATAGTGATCCGCTCGATCTTCCTATCCTTCATCTCCGTAATCACCATCTTCAGATCGCGGAACTTGAAATGCTCGCCCTGCTTAGGTATGCGTCCCAGATGGCTCAGTATAAACCCGGCCACCGTATCGTACTCCCCCGCAGGCAGGTCCAGGTCGAGTTGGTCGTTGGCCTCTTCAATTCTGAGCCCGCCGTCAATTTCGTTGGTATTGGCATCGATGGGGGTGATTTCTTTTTCATTGGCGGCCCCCTCGTCGCCCATGCTGCCCATGATCTCGGCGGCCAGGTGCTCCAGGTTGGCTATGCCGGCCACCCCTCCGAATTCGTCTATGACGATAGCCATGTGGAAATTGTTGTCGCGCATCTCGGCCAGCATCTCGCCCAGACGCTTGGTCTCGGGCACAAAATAGGCATGCCTGACCAGCAGGTCTATGGGATCCGTCATTTCAACAGAGTTCCTGGCTATGGCCATCAGGACGTCTTTGGTGGTCAGCATGCCGGTCACATTGTCGGGCGTTTCCTTGAAGACGGGAAATCGAGAATGAGGATGGTCGCTGTATATTTTGAGGAACTCATCCAGCTTCGTACCTTCTTCGATGAACGAAATCTCGGTGCGCGGCTGCATCACATCTTTAACCGGGCGGTCGGGAAATTCCAGGGCCTTGTGTATCATATCGGCCTCGGTTTCCTCCCATACACCTTCAGCCTCACCTACATCTATGGCCGTGCTAATCTCGGCCTCGTCCACCGTCAGCTTGGCCTCCTCCTCTCCCGACACTATTCGTGTGAACCCAACCCCTATCCTGCTCAATACCCACACGAAGGGGTAAAGGACCCAGATTAAAAGCTGTACCGGGATGGAATAGGCCAGCGCCAGTTTTTCGTTATTGTGCGCCGCTATGGTTTTAGGGATGACTTCGCAAAATACCAGTATAATCACGGTTATAGTGATGGTCGCAACCACCACGCCAAGTTGCTCTTTAAACAGGCTGACGGCGATGATCGTAGCCATGGAAGCCGCTGCGATATTGACCAGCGTATTGCCCAGCAGGATGGCCGAAAGGAAAATGCCGGGGTTTTGCTTGAAGCTTTCAAGTATGTCCGCAAACTTAACGCCGTTGCTGAGCAGGTGCTTCACGCGTATCCTGCTCATGGAGATGACGGCCACCTCGGCGCTGGCAAAAAACGCCGATAGAAGCAGGCATATAAAGATTATTACGAAATATAAACCGTGCTGACTGTCCATATCCTTCCCGTCATAGCCGCTGCGTTGGACTTATGATAACATCAGCTATATATGCCGTCAAAAAAACGGCCCTTTTCAAACTCGCAGGTTCGAATGGGAAATACCTCCTTGCCGGACATGGTAAAATAAAAACGTAATGCAAGTAGATTTCTCATTTATCTGTGACTATGCCGAGGCCACCAATAAGATCAATGCGCTGGGCATTGGTTTCGATACTATCGTCGCTCAACATGTGCCAACCCGGCACCCGACCTTCTTCCTGGTTATCCAGATGCGGGCCACGGTAGTGGAGGCCGGCGATAAGAACTTCGAAGTGCATATGATAGATGAGGACGGTAAAGAGATCATCCCGCCCTTGAAAGGCAAGATCACCATACCCAGGCCCCCCTCCGGGACGGAGAGCACAGGCCGTATTGCCATGCGCTTCGACAACATGGAATTCCCCAGATACGGATCATACTCAATTCACGCTGTGGTGGAAGGACATGAGATGACGCGGATACCGCTCAGGGTTGTTCAGGCGTCGCCTATAGGCCTTAGCTAGCCAGACAAAGCTAGCTGCCGCGTTTACTGTAGTCCGGGCACCACACGGCATTGGGACGGGCGGGCTGATGGCAGGCGCCCCTCCAATCGTACCGGCAGGAATCGCAAAGGATGATTTTCATACCCAGCGCCTGTTTAACGCCGACCTTGAGATTATCCAGCCATGAAGGCTTGAGTTTCTTCTTCTTAGCCATATCATGTGAGTTTACTTCACCTTCAAAGGCGAGTCAAAGCACATATAAATCCAGCGATTACTTGCCTTTTTCAACCTGGTTAAGTCCCTGCTGATCGGACTGTCCCAAATTCACCTGATAAAAGTGCTTATTACCCGGCAACTCCATAATGAAATTGGCCGTATTGTCGATTATTATTTTGATATCGGAGGTCTGGCAATCGAGCACATGTCCTCCCTTTTTCAAGTCCTTATCGATGAAATGGAGATGGTATCCCGGGATGTTCACCCCGTCTATGTAAGGCGGGCATCTGAAGCCGATCATTGTGCCCTCGATATCATGGGACTCCGTGACCTGCTGGTTCTTAACTGCTTCGGTCAGGGTTGGATAGGGCTGGGACTGGGCGGGCACGCTCCTGGTCTTCATGTAACTGAACTGGCCTTCCACCTTTATGGCATAAAAGAGGTTCAGGCTGGGCAGAAGGCTATCTATGTATGCCTGCATCTGGCCCAAATTCATGGACTTATCAGGCGACACGATCACATCATTATCCAGGAAAGTCACCTCGGCAAAGGGTGTCCTGGTGTCATCCGGCACATTTATAATGCTGCCGTCAAGCTGCGCCCGGTAAAATTTGCCATCCAAAAGCAGCATCTCGCCATTCAGGTCTTTAAATGTGCCTATGCCGAAATCACCATAGGGTCTGAGCTCACCCAGCGTCATGCCCCCGTCATAAACGCCCTGCATCAGCGCGCTGATAGTTGATACCTGGAACAGAGTGTCCCGGTCTGCCTGTATGGCGGGCCTGCAGCCCTCTAAAGCCGCAATTATAATCAGTGCCGAGGCCAGAATGACTGTAACGCTCTTTTCATATCTAGTACTCTGGTTATTGCACCTTGAAGGGAACCGTGGCTATTTCGCCACTGTTCACCAGCAGTTTGACCTGATAGTCGCCTGTGATAAAGGGGCCGGAAGGGCTGTTCAACGAATCTACGAGCGGCCCTGAGCCCTGTATTCGCCACTTATCTTCTTTTACGACCTGGTCGATCACGGTCTGGTCGGTGCTTTTAACAATGCTCCATTGAAAGTCAAGGGCTGTATCCGCCGGCACATTGTAAGCTCTGACCTGCAGGTTGACCTTCGGGCTATCCGCCGGGAATTGCGATGTCAAAACAAATGTATTGTTATCCGAACCCGAGTACATGAAGGTCGACATGCCGGTGAAAAAAGGCCCGGGTATGGATGCGGGGTCCACTACTTTGAAGGGCAGGTCCGCCGCTTCCTTGTCCTCCACCAGCAACTTGAGGTCGTATTGCCCGTTCGGGAAGGGTTTGCCTGGCAGCGTCGCTATGGAAAAGCTTATGTAGTCCCTGCCCTCTGCAGTAGTAGTGCTGTCGTTAATAGTTTTGCCTGCCAGGGCCGGAAGTTCGCCGCCGACATATACCCAGTGTCCTTTAAGTACGGTGTTGATACCGGCTCCGCTTACCTTGAAGGAGCAGAATACCTTGCCGACATCATTGGGAAAGGTATCGATTTTATCGATAGGCTTATTGGTCAGCAGGTCAATGGAGGAGCACATGGTTGCTTCGCTCACAGTGGCTGCTGGCGCAGTCACATCGCCCTGTATTTTGAACGTGGCAGATTTCTCGTATTTATTGTCGTAATATAGTTTTACCTCGTAATCACCCCTCGGCAAGAGCTTGTCCGCACGTGTAAAGGTAAAAACAATGTAGGTGCTCGATGCCGCCAGAGTCTCATTCCCTATCAGGGAGTTGGTGAGGCTGGCTTCGTCGCTCTTAGCCACATACCATTCCGCTTTTACCGCAGATGAAGCCGCCACATTGGAAAGCTTGACCGAACAATATATATTGTTTACATCGGGGGCGAAGCTGTCGACCGACAGTGCCGGCTGGCCGGTCTTGGTCACATTGTCTGTAATGACCGCCTGATCGATGGGAGATTGGTTGATGCAGCCCGCTAAACCGGGCAACAATAATGAACTTAATAGCATCAAGTAAAATGCGAGTCTGGTTATTTTCATCAGGATAGGTTCTCCTTAATTCAAGATTAAATATTTTCATTCTGATAGCGGCCGCTGTAGCCGCGGCCGACATCGCGCGTAGTATACATGAAGATGAGCTGCATGACCCTCGCGTTCCTGTGCAGCCGGAAGCCATGCACGTTATATACAACCAGCATCGACTGGGACCGTCCGGAATAGCCTGCGTCCCAGACAGCGCTGTGCATGCTGACGCCGCAGCGGTTGAGGCTGGAACGCGGCCTGGCCAGAGCCATAATATTCGAGGGGAGGTTGACTATTTCATTGAACGTGATCAGATAGGCACCAGGCATCAGGTCAACTCCTCCATGGGCATCGAATACCAACGGGGATGTTTTAGACAGTTCCCTGCCCTCGTTGGTCTCCGTAAGGTTGCCCCTGGATGAGAAGGCGCTGACTTCACGCAGGGTCAGGTCGACACCGTTGGGCTGTAACTGTTCATCAAGGTTCACAAATCCCGTCAAAAGAGGGGGCTGGCCCTTTAGCAAATCGAGCATGTCCTCGCGTGTCAATACGCCGCTGGCTTCTTTCATTTTGAGACATATCCTGCCGGGTGGAAATGATGTTATTATAATACGGATTGAGAGGGGCATGCACGTACCCAGGACCCGGCGTTCAACATTCTCCCGGTTTATAACCGCTTTCGTTGATGAATAGCGCCATGAGCAAGAAAAAAGTTGTCGTTATCGGTGGTGGGGCGGCCGGCATGATGGCGGCCGGACGTGCTGCGGAATCAGGCGCCGATGTGCTGTTGCTGGAAAAAATGGAGCGCCCGGGGAAAAAGGTCCTCATCAGCGGCAATATGCGCTGCAACCTCAGTAATGCACGGGGCTTCGAAGAATTCATCGGCATGTACGGCAAGAACGGGAAATTCCTCTATTCATCTCTTCGGCGATTTTCCCGCAATGACCTGCTAAATTTCTTCGCCCTGCAAGGCCTTAAAACACTAGTAGAGCCGGACGGCCGCATTTTTCCGGCTTCCGGCCGGTCCTCCGAAGTACTGGCTGTTCTTTTACAATACATGTCTCAAAACGGCGTCAAAATCGAAACAGAATCGCCTGTCAGGGAAATTAAAACATCAGGCGGACATGTCACCACTGTTTACACTACTAGAAGCTCGTACGGGGCCGATGCCGTGATACTGGCAACCGGGGGCGCCTCCTACCCTCAGACCGGGTCAGCCGGCGACGGATATAAAATGGCCTCCGCATTGGGTCATTCGATCATCAAATTGCGGCCTGCGCTGGTGCCGCTGGTGACCGAAGGGTCCAAAGCCCGTGATCTGCAGGGTATAAGTCTGAAAGGTGTAAGGATAACATCCTTTGCCTGCAAAGCTGAAGATATCGACACGTCTTTGATCCCCCATAAAGACTGCGGACGCGGCATAGCGGGCCGCAAGGTCCGGTTGCCTCTTATCGAAAGCCGCACCGGTGACGTTATCTTCACGCATTTCGGCCTCAGCGGCCCGGCTGTGTTGCTTATGAGCCTGGCAGTAGTAGATGCCCTAGATCAAGGCTTCGTTGCCGCTACCATCGACCTTATCCCCCAAAAAGGCCATAAGCATGCGGAGGAGGAGCTGCAGGGAACGCTCAGCAGTAACGGCAGCCGTTATGTGCAAAATATACTCGAGGATCTCGTGCCGGCGAAAATAGCAGCACGGATTTTAGCCGAGGCCGGGGTTTCAGGGCGGACAAGGGCCAACCAGGTCACCGCCCTGCAGCGCGAAAACATCATCCGAACTTTGAAGGACTTCAGGCTGGATGTTAAGGGGTCACGCCCTCTGGCCGAGGCCATGGTGACGGCCGGGGGCATTTGCCTGGACGAGGTCGACCCGCGCACCATGCAATCAAAGCTGATAAAAGGGCTATATTTCTGCGGCGAAGTGCTGGACATCGATGCCGATACCGGGGGCTTCAACCTTCAGGCGGCCTTCTCCATGGGCTACCTGGCGGGGGATTCCGCAGCGAAGCATGACTGACATCCCCCGCTAGACTTATGCCAAATTTCTTCAACTCATTTACCAATGCGTACAGCGGTAGGCCGATCACATTATAATAATCGCCTTCAATCCTATCTACCAGCGACGAGCCAATGCCCTGAATAGCATACGCCCCTGCCTTGTCCAACGGCTCACCGCTCCGCACATAGTTTTCGATTTCTTCAGGACTAAGCTTTTTAAAATATACCCTGGTCTCCACCACCTTCGAAACAGTCCTGCCGTCTCCAGCATCCAGGACAGTGAATCCGGTCAAAACACTATGGCACTTGCCGCTCATCATGTGAAGCATGGCAACCGCCTCGGCCGCTCCTCGCGGTTTGCCCAGCAGCTTGTTTCCCAGCACACCAATGGTATCGGCAGCTATTATTATTGAATCGGGATGGCGTGCAGCGGCAGCGGTAGCCTTTTCCAGTGAAATGGTTTTAACCAGGTCGGTAGGGTTAGGTTTGCGACTGATATCCTCGTTGACCTCGCCGGCATCGACGGTGAATTTCAGCCCGATTTGTTCCAATAGCTCTTTGCGCCGTGGAGAAGAGGAAGCAAGCACTACAGGTTTCATTGCCAGGCTAATTTAAAGGATAGGAAGAAGCCTGTCAAAGTTAAGGCACGTAGACCACCGAAATATTTTTAGACGTCTCGTGACCCGATATATCCGTGGCCGAGATGTCGATGGAATTGGGGCCGGGTTCCAGGTCAACTGACGTATTGAAATGGTTGTCCTTGACATCAACTGAAACCCCGTTTACAGTAATTTCAGCCGGCGAAGTTACGGTTCCGCTAACCGCCAGCGGGGTGCTCCTCACTACCGATTCATCCTGAGGCTGGATGATTTTAAGGGTGAACGGGTTGGTTTCACCTTGGTCGTAACTTACGACTACCGGCGTGCCGGCCGAAGCTACCTGGCAGCCACCCACCACCGCTATGATAAAAACCGCCATAAACAGGATTATTAAGTTTCTCATGGCAGTAAGACCTCCATAATTTTGGGATTTCATATATATTAACGGGACTAACCGGCAAAGGTTTACATGCCCTGAGATTTTCCTATAATATTCCCTATGAATATTTTTGCTGTTGTTATTCTGGCGGCCCTCCTGCTCGAATATTTACTTGACCTTGTTTCCAATTTGCTGAACCTCAAGGCGCTCAAGCTCGAGCCCCCTGCTGCGCTCAAGGATATTTATACCCCGGATGCCTACCGCAGGTCACAAGAATATACGCGCGAAAATACACGTTTTGGACTGGTTACCGGCGTTTTCACCCTGGCCCTGCTGCTGGCATTCTGGTTCATCGGGGGCTTCAACTGGCTCGACCAGGCGGTGCGATCGTGGGGAATGGGAAGCATAATCAACGGGCTGCTGTATACCGGCATTTTACTGCTGGCCTACAACCTGGTAATGCTCCCTTTCAGCATTTACGCCACCTTCGTTATCGAGCAGCATTACGGCTTCAATAGAACAACGCCGCGCACCTTCATCACCGATAGGCTAAAGGCGCTGCTGCTGGCTGCCATCCTGGGAGCCCCGCTGCTGGCCTGCATTTTAGCTTTATTTGAACTGGCGGGCGTTTACGCCTGGCTTTACTGCTGGGCGGCACTGACCATTTACCTGCTGGTTATCGAGTTCATCGCACCGAACTGGATCATGCCGCTCTTCAATAAATTCATACCGCTGGAAGAAGGGGAACTGAGGAGCGTCATTATCAACTATTCTGAATCTGTAAAATTCCCCATCAGCAACGTCTATGTAATCGACGGCTCCAAGAGGTCGAGCAAGTCCAACGCCTTTTTCACGGGCTTCGGCCGCAATAAGAGGATAGCCCTCTTCGACACCCTCATAGCGCAGCATACGGTCCCTGAGCTGGTCGCCGTACTGGCGCATGAGATCGGACACTACAAGAAAAAGCATATCTATTGGGGCTTGATTGCCAATTTCCTTCATTTCGGCATACTGCTTTTCCTGCTGTCCCTGTTCATCAACAGCCCCGGCCTATACCAGGCTTTTTACATGCAACAGCCTTCCATCTATACAGGTTTGATCTTCTTCGGCCTCTTGTACACTCCTATCGAGCTCGTGCTCTCGGTACTGATGAACATGCTTTCACGTAAATATGAATATGATGCAGACCGCTTCGCGGCTATAACTGTGCCTGATGCTGCCCGGATGATCGATTCCCTGAAGAAATTATCCAGAGATAACCTTTCTAACCTCACCCCACATCCCTTCTATGTTTTCCTGCATTATACACATCCGCCGCTGCTGCAGCGGACCGGCGCTATACAAACGACTATCGAAAAGGCCGGCGGCCGCTGATGGGCCGCTTGTCTGTCACGGCCCTGGTATAATATAATTTCATTTGCCGCTGTTAATTGACTAATTAATCAACATATTCTCGCTCTAGTTATGGAGAAGGCCTGATGACTAAAATTTACGATATGCTCGACCCCATATTTCACCCCAGGAACATTGCCCTGGTAGGGATCACCACCAGCAATCCGCTTCACTGGACCAGGACCTTCTGGAGCGCCATGCGCGAATTCCAGTTCAAGGGGCCTCTTTACCCGGTCAACCCCCGCGGCGGAGAGTTGGACGGTTATAAGGTATATCAATCGGTCGATGAAATACCGGGGACCATCGACTACGCCATCGGCACTGTAAACGCCAAAATTGCTCCCGAGATCGTCAAGCAATGTGCGGCCAAGGGTGCTAAGGCCATCCATTTTTGCACCGCCGGTTTCGCCGAGACCGGACAGGAAGATGTTAAAGGATTGCAGGATGAGCTTACCCGGCTGGCGCACGAAACGGGCATCAGGATACTGGGCCCCAACTGCATGGGCATCTACTGCCCCGAATCGAGGGTCTCCTTCGACCCCAATTTTCCTAAGGAAAGCGGTCATGTAGGGTTCATCAGCCAGAGCGGCGGCAACTCTGACTATGTAATCATGGAAGCCGGCTGGCGCGGCGTAAGGTTCAGCAAGGTCATCAGCTTCGGCAATGCCTGCGACCTCAACGAATGCGACTTCCTGGAATACCTGATCGAAGACCCCCAAACGGAAATTATCGCCATGTACCTGGAGGGCGTGAAGGACGGCAAGCGGTTCCTCCCCCTGTTTAAGAAGGCGGCCAGGGAAAAGCCTGTGGTATTGGTGAAGGGAGGATGTGGAGAGGCCGGGGCCAGGGCGACCTCCACTCATACGGCTTCACTGGCCGGCAATCATGCCATCTGGGAAACGCTCTGCAGGCAGTCCAACGCCATCATGATGAGCAACGTGGAAGAGCTTGTGGATATGCTGGTCACCCTGTCATTCATACCCGATCCGGGCGGCAGGAATGCGCTTTTAATCGGCCCCGGAGGGGGCGCCAGCGTGCTGCTTACCGATGAGTTTGAGCGCAGGGGGTTCAGGCTGCCGCGCGTGCCCGCTGATATCAGGGAAACGCTGATGGGCTTCACCCAGCTTGCCGGCAATATGCTGAGCAACCCGGTAGACTACTCGCAGAGCATGATGGATTCCGGCAGCCTTGAGAAGGCCGTGGACGTGCTGACCGCATGGGATGAGATAGATTTCTGTGTTGGGTTTATACGCCCCAGCCAGATGCCCAGGGAAGCCTTCGCGGCCCTGTTCATGTGGGGCGATGCGCTCAGCCATGCTTATGATATATCGCACAAGCCTGTGGCCTATATTTGCGAAAACGGCATCATCCCCGAGCGCCAGAAGGTGATTTTCGAACTGGTGCAGAAGATAGTGGCATCTAAGAAACCGGTCTATTATAGCTTCCCGGCAGCCGCTGAGGCGCTGAGGATGGTTGTCGAATATAACGAGCGCCGCCGGCGCCTCAAAACGTCATAAAACCGAAGGCAGGATTTGAACCTGCGACCTTCGGGTTATGAGTTTGAGCAGCAGGTTGTTGAAAGGTGTTATTATACGGTGATAGATTGCCCGATGGATAATATTTTTAGTGAAGGAGGCAGGAAGTGTTCGATGCTACATATACCAATGATGAGTACGGCTTCACTTTCATGTATCCCGGCAACTGGATAACAGCGGAGAAATCGGGTGCCATGGTTTTTGCAATAGCTGCGAGCAGCTTCCAGGGCGCCGACAGCGTGAATGCCAGCGTTGCTCCGGCAAGTGTCAGCGGCACCCCGGAAGCTGATTTCGGCAAAGCAATTAAAGCCGCTTTCGATGAGAGCCCGGGCCTGAAAAACATAGGCGTTACCGTGAATATTGAGTCATCCAAATTGACAACGCTGGCAGACGGCAAAACTTTCGCAGTGGAAGCGATAGTTACTGCTAAAATAATGATAGTCAATATGTGGGGCTTTTCTCTTGGTATCAACAAGGACGGTGTGGGGATCGCTATTACCGGTTTCACACTCGGCGATCAGGCCAAAAAAGACCAGATCATGGCGATATGCAAGACCCTAGCTCTCAAGTAGAGCCACTCGAAATAAATTTGAGGACGCTGTCTTTCGGCAGCGTCCTTTTTTTTCGGCCTAGAAACCAATTGCCTCAATATTCACAAAAACTCGGGCATGCTGCTGGCGTCTGAAATTATTATAGAACCGGGGTTGGTATTGTTTTGCTATTTGTTGATGTCCGCAGTAAATCCAATGGCGGTCATGATGTCTGTTAACCTGGTTACACGTCCATTTAGTATTTTATGCTGCTTACTTGCTTTAATGGGCAGCATTTCAACAGCATTGGAAATTAATTTACCTAATCAAACAAGAAACTTTAATGAGGCTAAATGGCTCATGGTCGATGCCGTAACGTTTTTCATAACCGGTACTCTTGGAACCGGATTTGCTATTATTCTTGTGAAAGGCCATGACAGAAAAGCCGATAAGGATAGTAATCAGTAAAAGGATATTTGCCCATCGTATCGACAAGTGATAATTCTCAGTAGTCGCGGATCAGTCGATTTCCCTCTACATGAAAATGTCTGTCACAAAATTCGACACTAGTTACTACAATGGATTGCGAACTGTGTAAATAGACATAAAGGCATCTCTGGCTAGAAATCGGTGTCCCAACGCTATGAATTCTTACCGTGGGCGGCGAAATTTGTGCAAATGCCACAATTGAAGTAGGTTCCGTGCCAAACTTCATTCCGTGATTGCTTACACCTAATACGGTTCTATTACCTTGTATCGACATAAGCAACGGGCTATCCCACCAGATGCCTCCTCCCTCATCCTTCGTAAGATTAGTATTGATGGTAATTTCGATTGGGTCTAATGACCCGTACTTTACACCAAATTGAAGCAACAATCTGTAAGGCAACGTCTCATTCTCTGCTGGTAGGGGATTGGATATCTCAGATACATAGAGACTTTCGGATGGTTCTACTATGGATATCACGTCATAACGATATACAAACCCGACCAATATAATGACTAACACACTTAAGACAAAAGCTATGCCGATTGCTAAACTCTTCGGGGTAATTCTTATTCTGATAACATGCGAAAAACATGGAAGCTTGTCAATCACCTGTTTTGAATGCATGACCGTAACAATTACGGATATGGCTATGATGATTACCACAACTAGTTTCGCCATAGGCGGTAACCATCCCCACAAAATTGAGGCAATTAGCGTAAGTACCAGCCAATAACAAATACCCTTACGATGTTGCCAAATAAAACTCCACATAGCCGGAAGATGTTGAGGGGTCTGATCTGTTCCACCCACTTTGCCCATGTCATCATTCTACCACAATACTGATCGTGAAAGGAGGGGATATTCGTGCATTTTTGGCCTTCAGAGCCCAATAGGACACATAAAGGCAGTTGGGTAATAGAGAATTATATCCAGACCGCAAAAATCGGCCATCTCGAAGGCCTTTTAGCACGCCCAGCTAGAATTTATTACCATTGAACAAACATCGGCATGTTTGCATGGACTAAAAATATAGAGTAAATACTAAGTATTTAGATACTTTTATTGCAACAGCTAATCAGCAAAACGGACACCGCACCGGCGGAATACTGACAAGAGCGTTAATCTGAATCCGTCCATGGGTAGGGCAGTCAATTGTATATTTCGCCCTACCCACTTTTATTGATGAGATTCCGTTATTCCCCGGCTTTGGCCTAACCTCGCCGAACACGTCCCCATAGTTCAGGCATCTGTTAGAATCCGGCGGGACCGCAATCAATTTTAGCGTTAAGGAATCTTGGGCATGCCGTATGTCGATTAAATATAGAGCATGCCGCCGTCGGCTATCACCACGTGCCCGGTGACGTACTTGGAGGCATCCGACGCCAGGTAGATCATAGTCCCCACCATATCTTCAGGTTCTCCAATGCGTCCCTGCGGGACGAACCCTTTGCATTCTTCCTCACGTCCCGGCCGGGCCTGGAAGCTGGCATCGAGGAGCTTGGTATGCACGAATCCGGGCGCCAGCGTATTTACCCTGATATTGAAAGCCGCCAGTTCCCGCGCCATAACCTTGGTAGCCATAATAACACCGGCCTTGCTGACCGCATATACACCGTTGTCTGGTTCCGGTAAAAAGCCGTCTATCGAGGCGACATTTATGATGCAACCCCCACCCTGCTCCTTCATAATTTTGGCCACAGCCTGGCTCAGGAAGAACAGGCCCTTGAGGTTCAGGTTCATAATTGAGTCCCAGAGCCTCTCGTCCGACTCCAGGAAAGAGGCGAAAATGGGGCTGGTTCCCGCATTGTTGACCAGGATATCTATCCTGCCAAAGGCAGCCCTGGCTGTATCCGCCACGTTCTTAACGTCTTCCATCCGGCCGAGGTGTGCGCTGATAACCAGCGCTCTCCGGCCTTCATTTCTTATATCGGCCGCCACCTTTTCGAGATCTTCAACCTTGCGGCTGGTTAATATCAAATCGGAACCCGCTTTAGCAAATGCCAGAGCCGTAGCACGCCCGATGCCCCTGCTGGCGCCCGTCACCATGGTAACCTTTCTTTCCAGTGAGAACTGTTTCAAATTCGGCATTAAAAATCCTCCCGAACTTTTTAATTCAAAGCATCAACACACTTTATGAAGCCGGGGGTTGTTTTGTCAAGCCTGGCTGTATTCTGATAAGATGCAGAAAGGACGACCGGGAAGGAGGGATACATGTGCGATACCATCGTTGCCCTGGGACTGGCTACAGCAAACGGCAATACGCTTTTCGGTAAGAACAGCGACCGCGAGCCGGATGAGGTCCAGAATATAATTATACAGCCGCGCAAGCGGAATAAGCCGGGAGAAACAGTCAAATGCACCTATATTTCGGTGCCGCAGGTTGAGGAAACCGCCAGAATACTGCTCTGCCAGCCCTTCTGGATGTTCGGCGCGGAAATGGGCGCCAACGAATACGGGGTCATGATCGGCAACGAGGCGCTCTTCACCAGGGAAAAACCGGATAAGATAGGGCTGACGGGCATGGACCTGCTGCGGCTGGCACTGGAAAGAAGCAAGACTGCCAGAGAAGCGCTGGATATAATCATCCGGCTGCTTGAGACGCACGGCCAGGGCGGCAACTGCGGCTACCGGCAGAAATTCTACTATATGAACAGCTACCTGATAGCTGATGCCCGGGAAGCCTATGTGCTGGAGGCTGTAAAATCGTGGTGGGCCTGGAAGAAAATTAAGGATGCCTGGAGCATTTCCAACGTAATTTCTATAGGCGGCGATTTTGATGCAGTATCACCCGGGCTGATCCAGAACGCAATCAAGAAAGGCTGGTGCCGCAATGAATCCGCTTTCGATTTCGCCCGATGTTATTCGGACCCGCTATATACCTGGGCGGCTGCGGCCAAGAACAGGGTTGAATGTTCCCGGAAACTTCTAAACCAAAAGAAAGGAGCCCTGACCACGGCCGACTTCATGTCGATCCTGCGCGATCACGGCCGGCACGATGACTTCCGGCCTGACAAATACGGCGGCACGGTTTGTATGCACGCCGCAGATAAACTTATCCGCCGCAGCCAGTCGGTAAATTCCATGGTCGGCAATGTCAATGCAAAAAGGAGTTGGCTCTACGTTACGGGAGCGGCTAATCCCTGCCTCAGCCCCTTCTATCCGGTATTCGGCCCCGGCACCGCCAACCCTGCCGGCTATCTGGAGGGCCAGGCGGATTACAGCCCCGACTCCTATTGGTGGCAATGTGAAAAATTGCACAGGGAAGCCCTCCTGCGTTTTCCTTCCGCATTAAAAGAAATACATTCGAAAATCGAAGATTATGAACATGAAATGCTTCTAGCCGTTGAAGGGGCGGATATGGCCCCAAATCAGCCCACCATAGACAGGTATTTTGCCCGAACGAGAAGCATCGTCGGGGAGTGGGGGTCAACCCTGGCTAAATTGCCGGAGGCCAGGCCGGGCTTGCTCTTCCGCAAATACTGGCAGGGCTACGGCAAGCTCAATAGAATCGAGTAAGGGCTTTTCTTACAGCACAGGCATATAATTTATGAGATCAGGAACCGAACATGCCGGACATAAAACAAATAATAACTGAAGAACAGCTCGCAAAGAGCCTGGAAGTTATCAGGCAGTCTTTCAGGACGGTTGCCGAAGAAATGAATATGACGCGCGAAAAGACCCCTGACCACCCCGCATTTTATACCATGGAAAGGCTGCAGGACTTGCATAAAAGGGCAACTTTTTGGGGACTTTATGTTGACGGGAACCAGGTTGGTTTCATAGCGTCGGAAAAAAGCGAAGACGGTGTCTATTTTATGGACCGGCTGTCGATACTGCCCGCATACAGGCTCCAGGGCTATGGACGGAAATTGGTGGAATATTTGCTGGACTATATACGCAAGCAGGGAGGCACCAAAGTGGCGCTGGGTATGGTAAATAGCCAGACGAACTTAAAAAACTGGTATAAATCGTTCGGCTTCGTGGAAACTGGTACAAAACAGTTTAAACACCTGCCTTTTCTGGTCTGTTTCATGGAAAAAGACCTGTCAGCCTAGCAGGTAAAGTATCACGTCGCTGACGTTGGTGCCTGTCGACCCGGTAATGATCAGTGATCTGGTCATCTTGAGGAAAAGCTCATAGCTATCGAATCTGGAGATATAATCCTCGATATCGATCTTGGCAGCCATAGCGGCAGGCAGCGAGCGATCGTCCACCATGGCGCCGGCCACCTCAGGCAGATAATCCGAACCGTCCGTTCCCACTGACGCCACCAGCCAGGGAGAAGGTAGTTTCTTCATGGCCAGCATCGAGACAGCCGCATAATGCTGATTTCTGCCTCCCTTACCTGAGTTCTCAGGCAGGGTGGGCGTAGTCTCACCACCCAGCAAGATCGCATCGAATCCTTTATATTTGCCGCCGGCGATTTCCTGCGCCTTTTCAAAGGCCATCCTGGCCGTATCCCCACTGAATTCCGCCGTTACAATGGTGGGCCTCAAGCCCAGGTCCCTGGCTTTTTCTGCCATAGCTTCGAGGCACATACTGTTATTACCGATAATATAGTTGTCGCAGTTGCAGGTTTCTTTGGGTGTTTCAGCTTCAAGCCCCTCTATACCCCTTTTAATAAAATCAACCACGTCTTTGGGCGCCTTGGTCAACAGCCCGTATTTCTTCAAAACAGCCTGCGCATCAGCGAAAGTGGATGGGTCAGGAACGGTGGGACCGGAAGCTATGGTATTGAGATCGTCGCCAACAACATCGGAGATAATAAGAGACACTATTTTGGCCGGCTCATAAAAAGCGCCCATCTGGCCGCCTTTAATGAGCGACAGGTGTTTTCGCACGATATTAATTTCTTTGATATCGGCGCCGCTTCGCAATAGCAGCATGGTGATCTCCTGCTGGCCTTGAAGGGTTATGCCGCTGGCCGGGCAGGGCAAAAGGGCCGAGCCCCCGCCTGAAATTAAACATAGGACAAGGTCCCCCTTGCCTATAGAATGCCGGGCTTTCATAGCCAGCATTTCTTGAACGCCGTGTACACCCGCCTCATCCGGCAACGGGTGCCCCGCCTGCCTGACCGCTATTTTCCTGGTCTCATAACCGTCGGTATTGCAATTCACAATGCCCGCAGTGATATTGGCGGGACCAATTATCCTTTCCAGCTCCTCCGCCATCAGCCCGGAAGCCTTACCACCACCCACTACGAATATACGGCCCCGTGACAAATCATAGCTTTCGCCCATCACACGCAGGATTTTCCTATTATGACTATAGCGGACGGCAGCTCTGAGCAGGTTGGCCGGCAAAACACGGGTAATCCCCGCTTCGATTAGTTCCACTGCCCGGGCACGCAGGTTGGAAGATATCAGATCCTCACGGTTCTTAATAATCAAAAGTTCGTGACTCCCTTCAGAGATAAACGAAAAACGTGGGAATTATACCTCTTAATTACACCGCTGTCATGGACTTGTCTCAGACTGAGTGAATTGATCGACAATAAACTCCATTGGTTCAGCAATTAAATTTCACAAACTTTTAATATAACATTAACCTCACGTTAAACTTCTGCAAGTATAATACAAGCAGGAGATAACAGATTCGACAGACGTTTAAAAGGGTAGACATTAATTGCAAAACGTGATAATATTTGCCACGTTCGCTCAATCAGGAGAATCATTCGGATTTAGTTGTAAATATTATGAAAATAGGTGTAATTTCTGACACCCACGTACACCGCATCAGCGAGTTGCCCTCTTCCCTTATAAACGCACTTATCCGTATGGATATGGTAGTGCATCTGGGAGACTTCCATTCAGAGGACCTGGTCAACGACCTCAAAGAGATCGCAGATTTTCGCGGTGTGGCTGGTAACCATGACGGCCATATCCCGGGACTTCCCGAGAAAGACCTAATAGAAGTCAACAGCAAGCGCATAGGCATCATCCACGGCCACGGCTGTGTTTTCCCCTTTGGCTTTAAATGGGGCCTGACCACACAGTTCGATGGTAAGGTGGATGCCATACTGTACGGCCACACACACGCTTGCAGGAATACGGTCGAAGACGGCATCCTCTTCTTCAATCCCGGCAGCGTCATAGGCAGGTTCCCCGCCATGCACCGCAGCTACGGAATTATGACCGTGGAGGATGATATATCCTGTGAGCTAATTACGCTGGAGACGAAGCGGTACTACTATCTGAACAGGTATATCGGGCTGGCCAGCAGGGCCATCTCATATTGCTGCGGCCTCAATAAAAGCACCGACAGCTATATCTAACGTCCAAGATACCTTCCCTTTAGCACAAGCACCTGCAGTCCTATGCCCATTCCCTGATAATGTCAGCCGACGGAACGACGATGCTCACAATTGCCATTGTTTTTAGCGCTGCCTCGTGCATATCCCTGACCGAAGATGAGACGCAATCCTCAACAACCACCGGGTAGAAACCCCGGTTGGCCGCGTCCCTGGCAGACGAGCTGATGCCGAATTCAGTGGATATGCCGGTGAATAAAATCGTGGTTATGCCGGCATTTTTCATCAGGTTTTCAAAATGTGTGCCCACAAATATGCTAGCCGTGTGCTTGTCGAGTACAATATCGCCCTCTAGCGGCTTCACTTCGCCATTTATCTCGGCTTCGGGGCTCCCCGCCTGCGGGAAAGGCCGTAGCTTATCCAAGGAGTCCACATGGGATCTTTTCATCTGCATGTAAAGCCTGAAGGATGACTCCCAGCTCAAGGGCAAAGGCGTGATCTTAGTATAAATTACCGGGACTCCATGTTTTCTGGCGGCATCAGTCAGCGTTTTCAAATTAAGGAGAAATTCCTGCCTGTTAAATATCACATTTACCAGAGCATCCTGCACATCCCACAGCACCAGCGCTGTATGTGACGGATCGACTATCTCTCTCATGTTTTTGTATACTACCGGATTTTTCTTCATCGTAACCTCCCTTCACTATGTATATTATCACTTTCCTGTTCTGCTATCATTAAACTGTTAAGGGTGACTCAATAAATATGGATTTCCCCGCTCGTCGTACAGGTATAGCCCACCTTCCGCTGCACGGAGGCAAGGCGCCTGCATGGCTGTTCAAACGCATGACGGGCCTGGCCAGGGAGATAACCGTCGCCATCATCTCGGATTTCGGACCCGATGAAATGTTGAACCGCCTTTCCGATCCTTACTGGTTCCAGGCCTTTGGGTGTGTACTTGGTTTTGACTGGCATTCCAGCGGCGTGACAACCACAGTTTGCGGAGCAGTTAAGGAAGGCATTAAAGGCATGCAGTCCGACCTCGGATTCTACGTGGCCGGGGGCAAAGGCGGCACCTCCCGCAAAACCCCGTCGGAGATAGAGAATGTTGGACACTTGATCAAAGCTGACGCCGGCAAGCTGGTCTATGCCAGCCGCCTGTCGGCCAAGGTAGACAACAACGCCGTACAGGATGGATACCAGCTATATCATCACGTATTCTGCTTCACGGGAGAGGGCTCCTGGGCGGTAATTCAACAGGGCATGAACCAGGAGAACCACCTCGCCCGCCGCTATCACTGGCTGGGTGGAAAGGTTACAGACTTCGTCTGCGAGCCCCACAACGCCGTTTGCGCCGAGGCCGCGGCAAGTACGCTCAACCTGGTGGCCTTGGAAAGCGCCGTGGCAAGAGAAACGATTGCAGGTATAACCCGCCAGGAAAATCCGGATAAGATAATGTCCCACCTGCAACATCTTAAGAACCTCGAATTGCCCAAACGTCACGCTATCTTGACGGAAGATATTCATCCGGACCGCCTTTATAAAATCTTCGTCCAGACATATGAAAGGCAACCCGAGAACTTCGAGAAGCTTCTGGGTATGGAGGGCGTTGGGGCTAAAACTATTCGCGCCTTGAGCCTTATATCCGAGATCATCTACGGCGTCCCTGTCAGCTTCCGCGACCCGGCGCGCTTCAGTTTTGCCCACGGCGGCAAGGACGGCATCCCCTTTCCCGTTGACAGGAAAACCTACGATAAAAGCATCGAAATACTGCATAACGCGCTGGAAAGGGCCAAAGTCGATGATAAGGAGAAGATGGCAGCCATTAAACGTCTAAGCCACTGGACTGCACATTGAAGCCAAATTAATTGAGCGAGGCATTACGATGATAAGAAGTTACAAGGGGAAAACACCGCGGGTTCACCCCACGGCCTTTATCAGCGAGGCGGCCTATGTAGTGGGAGATGTGGAGATCGGTGAAAACTCCAGCATCTGGCCGGGCGCAATCGTCCGGGGAGATTTCGGCCGCATAAAGATCGGCAAGAATACCAGCGTAGAGGATAACTGCGTTATCCATACGCCGGACGAAATCACTATCGGCGACAACGTCATCATCGGCCATGCTGCGACCGTTCACTGCCGCAGTATCGGTGACGACAGCTTGATAGGCATCAGCGCAGTGCTGCTTCAACATGCCGATGTGGGACGGTCCTGCCTGGTGGCGGCCGGGACACTGGTACCACCGGACATGAAGATACCTGATAGATCGCTGGCCATTGGCTCGCCCGCCCGTATAAAGGAGCAGTTGAGCGATGAAATGCTGGCCGTTATACGGCTGGGCGCCGATGCCTACGTAGATATGGCCCAGGAGTACAAGAAGGCTGGATATATATAAAATCAAAGTCGTTGACTTTGATTTTAGCGGGTGATATAGTGCCGTCATATTCAAGGGCAACAAGTTGAGAGGAGGTTGTTTTATTATGTCCAAGGTCAATACCGTACTGGGAAGTATATCAGCCGATCAAATGGGTCCCACACTCATGCATGAGCATATGGTTCTGGCCTACGCCGGATGGGACAAGGACGCTTTATGCGAGCATATCGAATTGAACGACTTGGCAAAAATCGTGGCGGATTCGCTGGGCACGGTTAAACAATACGGGATAAAAACTATAGTCGATGCCACGCCTAACGATCTCAATCGGAACGTTGACCTTATAAAGCTGGTTTCGGAGAGAACCGGGCTTAACATCATTTGTTCGACGGGAATGTATATGGAAGAGGAAGGCATGCCCGCTTATATCAAGTTCCGTGCTCAGGTCCACGACACGCTGACCGAGCTGTACGAGACCTTTGTGCAAGAGATCACCTTCGGCATCGGAAAATCCGGTATTAAAGCCGGCGTCATTAAGGTTGCCACCGGCAACGGCCATATTTCACCCTACGAGGATCGTGTACTCAAAGCCGCAGCCAGGGCGCAGAAAGAGACCGGGGTGCCCATAATAACCCATACACAGCAGGGGACCATGGGACCGGAGCAGGCGGCACTGCTTACCGGGGAAGGGGTAGACCCCGGCAAGATCGTTATCGGGCACATGTGCGGCAATGCCAATCTTCAGTATCATATGGCGGTTTTGGATAAGGGCGTTTCAGTGGGCTTTGACCGCTGGGGTATAAATTTCCTTTTCCCGGATAATCTTCGTAAGGCTACCTTACTGGGCCTGCTGGGCCTGGGTTTCGCCGACCGTGTTGTGCTCTCCCACGATTTCTCAGCCAAATGGCTTGGGCGCCCCTATAACCTGCCCGATTTTGTGGTTCAGATGATCGCAGACTGGTCGTATACCCATTTATTCAAAAATATCATCCCGCAGCTTAAGCAAGCCGGGATCACCGATGAGCAGATCGGCCTTATGATGGTGGAAAATCCCAGGAGGATTTTCGGGGGTTAGCAATCTGCTGGTGTTATAATATAGCCGTATTCAGAGGCCAAGCCTCTTTATTGGTGTCTTTTAACCATGCGTCTCACACTTAAAATCTTTTCTCTCGCTTTGGTCGTCGCCACCATGGCAATATGGTTGCTGGCCTGCGCACCCCAGCAAGCGGAGACGCCCGCTACGTTTGAAGCAGCATCCCTGTCAGTGACCCCCTCCCAGGTACTTGCAGGAGATGAAGTCACTGTCACCGCCCAGGTTACTAACACCGGCAGCATGCCGGGCAATTTTTCTGACCCGTTGATGGTCAACGGCAAGCAAATACAGGGGCAAATGGTAACCATACAGCCGGGGGCCACCCGGACAGTGACCTTTGTTTTTAAATTGAGTGATCCCGGCAAGTACTCGATAAAACTGGAGGATTCAAGCACCTCGCTTACCGTCAACTCTGTGGCGGAAAAAGAGGTGGAGCTTAAATACGATAACGGCACTTCCAAAGATGCACTTTGGGCCGGGAATAACGGGGGCTTCCTCATCGACTTCACTGCGCCTGATAGCGGCCTCACCATCGATAAGGTACGAATCTGCGGAGGGCTCTATGGCACCGCCTGGGAAGGCAAGACCTTTGAGCTGTCTATATTAGGAAGCAACATGAAGTCAGTCCTTTACAATACTTCATATTATGCAGCCAAATTCCCGGTTGAGGGGGCTTTCCCCTACCGTCCGCCTGAATGGGTTGACTTCGAGATCCCACCGACACAGGTTTCGGGAAAATTCTTTATATATTTATATACCAGCATGAGCATGCACCATGGAGTTCAGATAGGCGTGGACGATAGTATTGAAAATGAACATTCAGACCTGGCCCAGGGCAAACCACCCTACCTTGCGATCATATCCATGGAACACTTCTACCCTAATTCGGTCTGGTATACCGATAGAAGCAAGGTGAACTGGATGATACGCGTTGACGGCACCACCATGGCTCCGGTACAGTAACTGAGAAGACCCTGATCTAATACCCGGCCGGCTTTTCCTTTCCGTTGACCTTGCCGCCGAAAACTTTGCGTACGTATAAATTGTAAATAATTACGATGGGGATGACCGCACCCGCTCCATACAGCATGAAAATCAGGGACGTCGTTGAGGAGGCCGCATCGTTAATAGTGATAGAAAACGGTATTAAGAATGGGAATATCGCTGCAACGATGGCAGAAGTCACACTCAAAAAAAGCACGATACTCCACACATAGGGCGCCCTGGTATTAGTGCGCCGGGCCGAGCCGATGAAAACCATGATGAAGGCGAAGATGGCTATCAGCAACAGCACAGGCATAATGTAAATATACTGCTGATGACCGGAAATAACCGTTCGTAACAACTGTCTGATCCACATCTCCGAAACGGGCGTGCGTACAATGGGCATCAGGATTACCGCCAAAACAAAAAAACCGTACGCAATCCAGGAACTGGCCTGCAATATTTTCCAATTGACGGCCCGCGCATCTTCGCGAACTTTATTGACCAGAAATGCTGCGCCCAGCATGATGTAACCAGCAAGAGTGCCTACAGCTATCAAAACCGACATGGGGTTTAGCCAGTCCCAGGGTCCGCCTGCAAATGAGCCGCCGGCTACACTGATATTGGTGAGCAGGCCTCCCAGGAGAAATCCCTGTCCCAGGATAGCTACCAAGCTGCCCACGCCCAGACAGTATCCCCACAGCCGTTTGTTTTGCGATTGGTCGAGGAACTCTATGGAGACGGCCCTGAACATAAGGCCGAAGATGAGCATCATGGCAGGGATGTACATCGAGCTAAAAATGATACTGTATGCCAGCGGGAAGGCTCCGAACAAGGTAGCTCCGGCAATGACCAGCCAGGTCTCATTGGCATACCACAACGGGCCAATGGCGTTCAGCAGTGTATCTCGCCGCTCGTCCGTAGCCCCCAATGATAATACACCGATTCCCAGGTCAACCCCATCCAGAATAACGAACAGCACCAGCGTTAGGCCGGCAATGAAAAACCAGATCAACGGAAGAAAGGCTTCCACAGGTCATTTACCCCCGTAATCGGCGTCGATTTTCGGCGGCGGCATCGATGATCCTTGGCCGGGCAAGGGGCTGGTTAAATCCGGCCCATTGATCAGGATTTTACGTGTAAAATAAACGAACAGTCCAAGCAGTACAAGATAAATCAGGGTGAAGATTGCCAGGCTGGTGGCCACTGTGGCTACGCCAATTGGGGAGACGCCGTCACTGGTGCGCAGGATGCCGTAGATAATCCAGGGTTGTCTGCCCATCTCGCGCACTATCCAGCCGCATTCAGTGGCTATGAAACCGGACGGCAGCGCATATATCCAGAAGAGCCAGAATAGCCTGTTTTGCGCAACGGCCTCAGACCTTAACATCCGGCGATACCACAGCCACAACGCCCATAATACGAGTAGAACCATTAAGATACCCAACACCACCATGATCCTGAAGGCATAGAACGGCAGGGTAACCGGGGGCTGGTCACTGAGCGGGAAATCTTTCAAGCCGGTCACCTGTCCTGTCAGCGAGCGATCGCTGAGCAAGCTCAGCATGTACGGCACCTTGACTTCCCAGACGTTTTTCTGCGCTGCCTGGTCCGGCCATCCGATTGCCACCCAGGAGGCGCTGCTATCGGGCGGATTAGTGGTCCAGTGCGCTTCCATAGCCGCCGCCTTAGCAGGCTGGTTCTTGAGCACCGCCAGGCCCGAAGCGTCGCCCAGGAAGACCTGCAGAGGGGCCACCAGGATACCTATGACGACCATAACCTTGAAGGCCTTAAGAAAGAAATCAATATTCTGTTTGCGCAGGATATACCAGGCGCATATGCCGGCTACAAAGAAAAGCGTGGTTTCAACACTGGCTACCCAGATATGTATGAAAGCAATGGGAAGGTCGGGATTAAAGACAGCCTGCAGGTAATTGGTGATCACCATTTTCCCACCCTGCATCTGCACGCCCGCAGGGGTCTGCATCCAGGAGTTGGCCGACATGATCCAGAAGGCCGATAGGGACGCTCCCAGGGCCACCATAATATTGGAAAACAAGTGAACCCCTTTGGATACCCTGCCCCACCCGAAGAAAAATATAGCCAGGAAGGCAGCTTCCAGTGCGAACGACATCGCCGCTTCGAAAGCCAGGATAGTACCGAAGATATCACCTGCTACTGTGGAGAAACGCGACCAGTTGGTGCCGAATTCCAGCTCCAGAGGGACACCGCTGGCCACTCCAATGCCGAAGGCCATGATAAAGATGGCCGACCAGAAACGCACCTGCCGGTAATATATTTCATTATTGGTTTTTAGCCATAGGATCTCCATCACCACCATCATAAGGCTGAGCCCAATGCTGAGCAGGGGCCAAATCATATGAAAAATTGTGGTGACGGCGAATTGGGCACGGGCTAAATCAAGTGCAATAGCTTCCATTAGCTATTTACCCGGTAAAGCCGAATTGGATATGCTGGTGCCCAGCAGAGATAGCACAAAAATGCAGGCCAGCGCCCCCGCGCCGATTATGACGGAGATAATCGTGAATACCGGATCGGTGAACGCCTTTAACCAGACCACTACGGCCAGGCATAGCGACAGGACAAACAGGATAGTCCCCAGTACTATCTTGGTCTTGAGTATATGAGAATTACCGATTTTGCGAAAGCGGGCCTTCCCATCCAGCAGTCCGACCAGAAAAGATAACAGGACAAGCAGCGGCAAAAACAGGACCAGCACTTTTGTGGTGCAAGTGAGAAAATCTTCTACCTGGCCTATGAAGATGAAGCTGGCCAGGGCGAACACCAGTACAGCTACGGTAAATGATATCGGGAAATGTACCGATATGGGGTGAAGGTCCAAATTGAGCAGCCTGCGCCGGTTTTCACCCATTGTATCAGTGTATACTTCGAAAGAAATATGGGGCACACCGCAGGCCGGGCATCTGTCACCGAGTTTGCCTTCCTCCATAATATAGCCGCATGCCTTACACCGGACCATTTTCTTCATTGGAACGCCGCCTCTGGCAACCCTGATAAATAAAAATGCGTTATAAGTATATCCCGCTAAAAGGGTGCCGCGCAAAGAAGCCCTTTTAACTACCAACTATGGCGCGAAGCGAACATCCTGCCCCTGGCCGCCCCTACAAGATAACGGAAATTGTTGGCCACTAGAGAAGACCAGAGCGAAGGGCGATACCTCCAGAAACGGCTTTTAGCCAGGTAGCGCGGGTGAAAGTATAAACGCAAGCCTTCCCAGAACATCGACATGGTAAGCTCGCGGCTGCTCATATGCCGTGTGCGTACGTTACAGATAAACCCATTGTACAGGCTAAAATCATCACGGTTGGTGATAAGGCTTTCGGAGAGAAGTTGCTCACGAATTTCAGTCTTGGGGTAAGGAGTCATGCACTGCATAATGGGATGGTCTACTCCCAACTCCAGCGCAAACCGGTACGTGGAACGTATATCCTCGCGTGTGTCATCCGGGTTGCCCACTATAAAACCTCCAAAAACTCCTATCCCGTGTTCCTGTAACAGTGATACAGCTTTCTGTGTATTATTAAACACACCTGCCTTGCCCATAGACTTAAGGTTCCTCTCGATCCCGCTCTCTATGCCCAGGAATACCCATCTGAATCCTGCGCTTTTCAAGCGGACGGCTAATTCGGGGTCCGAAGCGATCCCTTTAACGCTGGCTTGAATAGCATAGGACATAGAATCCAGTTTCTCATCTACGATCAAATCGCATAACTTTTTCAACCGCTGCACATCCAGAGTGATGTTATCATCGACAAAGAAGACCCCCTCGATACCACGCCGTTTAAGGCCTTTTAGCTCGGCGATGACGCGCTCAAGTGTAAAAAACCGGATCGAACGCCCGTACATTCGGGCTATGCTGCAAAATTTGCAACCCATAGTGCAGCCGCGCGAGGTTTCAACGCAATCGAAACGCTGCTGCAGGAAACGGGCGCCGTCCAGCGCACGAGAAGTACGATTCGGCAGATCTAGTGTATCCAGGTCTACCAGCGGCGCGGGCGGATTATGTTGAAACCCACCATCAATGCGGAATGAAAGGCCCTCAATAGGTCCAAACTCCCTGCGCCCGCTCTCCAGTTCCTCCACCAATTTGGGGAAGGTTACTTCACCTTCTCCCCGGACCACAAAATCGAAGAGGTGGGCGTCGGTCCCCACCCCAATCTCCTCAAACATCATCGAAGCGTGATATCCCCCCAGGACGGTTGTTATCTCGGGGTTAACAGAACGGCAGATTTGCGCTACCCGGCGTGCGCTATCATATTGAAAGCTCATGGCGCTTAGCCCCACTATTTCTGGGTTAAAGTTTCGCATCACCTTCCGTATAAAGCTGGCCATGTTTTTATTGTGAAATGCCAGGTCTACTATCCTTACTTCGTGCTCTTTCAGGTTGCCTGATATCGAACACAATCCGAGGTTGGGCATATGCATGACGGCATCTAATGCGCTGATGGTATCTGGCATAGCGATGAGCAACACTCTCAAGATAGTCCTACTCCCATCATTACTAACCTTAAATATACAAGAAGATTGGTCCGGAATGAAATTGTACTCAAAAGCCATAAGGATTGTACCTAAATTAATTGTAGGTCAGAGTTTGACAGTAATTTCCAATTAGTGATAGAGTACGGATCGCGCAATGGTCGGGAAGATGGTGTGTTGGCTTACTAGCCGGGGCGTAATCTTAACGACATATGAATACAAAGTGCTTTATGGTCCAGCAGTTGAATCGATCCGGCTTTCATCGTTCACAAACAATAATCATTTTTTAATAAGGGAGGATCTATGAAAGACTATCCTTGGTTCAAGAGTTACGACCCCAATGTACCCCATACCTTAGAGCCCTATCCAAATATTACCGTAATGGATCAACTGGCGGAGTATACCAAACAAAGGCCGGACTTCCCCATGGCCATTTTCATGAAAAGGGAGCTGTCCTACCAGGAGCTGGAGGATCAAAGCAACGCCCTGGCGCACGCGCTGATCGATATGGGCGTCAAGAAAGGCGACAGGGTGGTAGTGCTTTTCCTCAATAGCCCGCAGGTCTTTGTGGGCTATTTTGCCATCTGGAAAGCGGGAGCGATTGTAACGCCGATGAACCCGCTGTACACGCCGTTTGAGCTCGAACACGCCGTTCAAATCGTGGATGCCGAGGTTGCCATAGTACATTCTCTGTGGTATTCCACCATTAAAGGGTTTCAGCCGAAAACCAAGCTGCGCAAGGTGATTGCCACCGACTTGGACGCTTATGCGGTTAAGCCCATTAAGAAAGAGGCTGAGGGCGGCACCAAACTCGAGGAGGGAGACGTCTGGTTGAGCGATCTGATCGAGAAAAATAAGGGCAAGGGCCGCCCGGCAGTCAAGGTTACCAAAGATGACATTGCGCTGATTCTCTTCAGCGGCGGCACCACCGGCGCCCCCAAGGGCGTTATGCACAGGCATCACAACATGGTCATGATAGGCATGCAGCACTATGCATGGTGGAAGTCGCTCACTACGGATTGGGAGGACTGCATGCTGGGCAACCTGCCCATGTTCCATGCGTTTGGATGCTTCGTCGCCTTCGGTGTCTATTTCCAGGCCCATATGAAGCAGGTGCTGGTCTTCAATCCCCGCGACATGAAGGGTATTATCGAGCTGGTTAGGGATTATAAGATCGCCAGCATTTCAGCCACTCCGTCCATGTTAATTGCCTTACTCAATTCGCCCGACCGCGGACCTGAAGACTTCAGGTCCGTAAACCGCTGCAGCTCGGGCGCAGCGCCTCTTATGACCGAGACCAAGCTGGAGTTTGAGAAATTGATCGATCCCAAAGGCGTTCTCGCCGAAGGCTACGGCATGACCGAGTCGGCCATTGCCGGCAGCACCACTCCCATCTCAAACAGGAATAAATGGAAGCAGGGCTCCATCGGGTGTCCTCTTCCTGATACCATTTTCAAGATCGTGGACATCGAGACCGGCACCAGGGAGCTGCCTCTAAATGAAGACGGCGAGCTGTGTATAAAGGCCCCGCAGCTGATGCAGGGGTTCTGGAAGAACCCCGAAGAGACCAAAGAGGCCCTGCGCGACGGCTGGCTCTACACCGGCGATATTGGACACCTGGACGAGGACGGCTACATGTTCCTTACCTCCAGGAAGAAGGACCTCATCAAGTGCGGAGGTTTCCAGGTGTGGCCGCGTGACATAGAGGATGTCATCATGATGCATCCCATGGTAGTCGAGGCCTGCGTGGCCGGCATCCCCGACCCGCGCCAGGGTGAAGCAGTCAAGGCTTGGGTAGTCGTCAAGGAAGGGTGCGAGGTTACGGCCGACGAGCTGCAGAAGTTCTGCAGGGAGAAATTGACCGGCTACAAGGTGCCCAGGTTCTACGAGTTCCGCAAAGACCTGCCCAAGACCATGGTAGGCAAGGTATTGCGCAGGGTCCTCCAGGAAGAAGAGAAATCAAAATAAAATAAAATAAACGACCTGCATGCCGGCATATGAAAGAGGAACCCCGCATATGCCGGCATTTTTTCCTTTACGTTCACACAGTAAAGCCACTAATTCTTCCTAACTGATCATAGCTTCTTCCCATTATTTGTAGCTTAGGGATTACGGCTTTCGCAGGCCTGCCGGTTTCTTGACACTAATAAAATTTGATGCTAAACTCGCTTTAATGAAGGTTAGACCGACTAATCAGTCGATACTTCATTAATAGCAGGATGCGGGATCGCTTTATTGTATTGATTTAAGCGGTCCTTGTTTCAAGTCCTCCCAAACTGCGAGGCGTTCACGCTCACGGACGCCTCGCAGTCGCGTCTATAGCCCTAGTTAAATCCTGGTAAGAAGCGCGGTATGTGAAAACTTTGAACAGGAACGGGGAATATACGGATAGAAAATAAAATAGAAACCAAAAACTAAAAAGAGTGAGCGACTTACGGACTTGGGGCTAGTTTTATACGCCTAGGTAGGCTTTCTTGACGTTATCATCAAGCATGAGGTCCGACGTTTTACCCTGTATAGTCAGCTCGCCATTTTCCAAAACGTAGCCGTAATTAGCCAGCATCAATCCAAGCCGCGCATTCTGTTCTACCAGGATGACGGTGACGCCGTCACGGTTAATCTCTTTTATCTTTTCAGCAAGTTGCTGTCGCAGCAGGGGGCTTAAGCCCAGGGACGGTTCATCAAACATGAGAAGCTCCGGCAAGGCCATCAGCCCGCGGGCAATGGCAGCCATCTGCTGTTGGCCGCCGCTTAACTCGCGTCCCTTGGCACGCATCTTTTCCTTCAGTACCGGAAAGAGGATAAACACCTTCTCCAACGCTTCGCTTATCCTACGTTTGTCATTTTGGAGGTAGGCCCCCATTTTCAGGTTCTCCTCAACCGTCATAAGAGGGAAAAGCCTTCTGCCCTCCGGGATCTGTATTATGCCCTTGGCAGCAATGGTACCCGGTTTCAACCCGTTTATTTTCTCTCCCTTGTAATCTATCTCGCCGGCCCTGACCTTGGCGATTCCGCTGATGGCATTAAGTGTCGAGGATTTGCCGGCCCCATTGGCGCCCAGGATGGTGATAAAATCCCCTTTGTTCACCGATAAAGATAATTTTCTGACAGCAACAGTTTTTCCGTATTTGACCAGTATGCTTCTCAGTTCCAGCATAATTTATACTGTCTCCGTTCCCAGGTAGGCCTCGATGACCTCCGGTTTGTTCATCATTTCGTGAGGGTTCCCGTCGGCAATCTTACAGCCAAAGCTGAGGACAATCACCCGGGTGGCCACATCCAGCAGCACCTTCATATTGTGTTCGATCAGCAGTATAGTAATGCCCTGCTCATTGATCCTTTTGATATTTTCGACCACGAACTGGGCTTCCTCATAGTTCATGCCGGTGGTAGGCTCATCCAAAAGGAGCACCTTGGGATTGGCAGCCAGTGCGAGGGCGATTCCTAACATTCTCTGATACCCGTGTGATAATACGGATGCCGGCCTGAATGTCTCGTTAAAAAGATCGAGCAACTGAAGCGTTTGAAGAACATTACCCACGACTTTTTCATGTTCATCCTTGTATGATTTAGTTTCCAGGAAGGCTTCGAAGTCATTCTTTTTATACTGCAGATGCGAGCTTACCAACATGCTCTCGATAAGGGTGGCTTTTTCGTAAAGTACGTTCGATTGGAACGTCCTGACCAGACCCAATTTGACTATTTTATCTGGTCTCAGGCCGGATATATTCTTGCCCATAAAAGAAATCGTTCCGCGCGTCGGCTTATAGTAGCCCGAAATTAAATTAATGAGAGTCGTTTTGCCAGAGCCGTTGGGCCCGACGATGCCAAGGACTTCACCCTGCTCTACTTTAAAGCTGATGTCCTCAACAGCCGCCAATTTACCGAAAAGTTTAGTGACATCATTTAATTCTAAAAAGGCCATCGTTTTTAATCCCTGATTTATTAGTCTTCTTGTCTGGCTTCGCCCGGTATTTCGTAGTCCTCGACCTCTTTATATATCTTGCGCCATATTCTGGGCCAGAGGTCGATAAGCCCGGTTCCCTTGGGCAAGAATATCAGCACGAGTACGACTACCGCTCCGTAAAGCAATTGTGAAATACCGTAAATCGGCAGCTGTGCCAGTTGTATACCCAGCACATAAAGCACTGTCGAGCCAATTATGGGGCCTGCCACCAGTGAACTCATGCCGCCCACAATGCTCATCATCATTATCTGTATTGACTGCCAGAGCCCGAATATAAGCGGCGATATCACGGTCAGGTAATTGGCATAAATAGCGCCGGCAAACCCGGTGAATACGCCAGCCAGCGTAAAAGCAATAACCCTGTATTTCATAAGGTGGATGCCTTCATGTTCGGCAAGAGTTTGGTTTGCAGCCATGGCAAAGAAAGTGCCGCCCATGCGGGTTTTCCCTACCCTCCAGAAAACCAGGCCGGTTATTATGACAAGTAATAAAGTCAAATAGTAGAAAGGAATGGAGTTGGCCATGAAATTGATATGCAGCGGGCCAAGGTCGATATTTGGCGGTGGGTTAGCTATCAAGCCCCTTGAACCATGGGTAACCGGCTCCCACTGTTGAGCTATAATCCTGATGACCTCCGTGAGCGACAGTGTGATGATTGAAAAATAAATCCCGCCCACGCGCAGCACTACGGCGCCAATCCCCATAGCCACAATACCCGAAACGATGCCTGAGAGCAAAAATGCAACCCACCACGGCCATCCCAACACAACCGATAGTATGGCAGAGGTATATCCTCCTATGGCCATAAACGCTGCCTGGCCAAGGCTGAACTGCCCGGTCCTCAATATCAGTGTAAAGCCCAAGGCCGCCACCGCCCAGATGCCGCTTAAGATCAGCATATTGAGGACGATTTCACCCTGGGTGAAAACGGGGATGAGGAGGAAAATAATGACGGGGACGGCGGCCACTACCTTGGGCCAGGTATTTCTCCAATCGAATGTCCTGAATCTATTTAACCACACATTCATTTCAAGGCAGCTCCGAATAGTCCTTGCGGCCGGACCAGCAGTAGGATAATTACCAGCACAAACAGAACAACCTCAGAATAATATGAAATGTAATAGGTCATGACACTATTGAGGAAACCCAGGATGAGTCCGCCGATAATTGCACCGCTCAGGCTACCCAGGCCACCAATGACGATGGCCAGCAGTGAAAAAATCATGGGAATACGCCCGATGAAGGGATTAATGGCGTAAACAGGGGCCATGATGCAGCCTGCCCATGCAGCCAGCGCACAACCGATCCCCATAACGATCAATGAAACGCGGTCCACACGAACCCCGTATAAACTTGCCGCCCTGGGTTCCTGTGCCGCAGCCCTTATGGATAAACCAACTTTGGTGCGGTTCAGCACGATATACATGGCTATCATGACGACCAGCGTAAAACTCACCACGGCAATTTTCTGGTAGCTAACGCTGAACGATCCCAAGTCCATATTGCCGGGCATCACATTGGCAAGCCCTTTATCCTGCATGCCGAAGAGCATGCTGGCCAGGCCCTCTAAAAAGAAGATCAGCGCCAGCGTGACCGCTCCTACATATAAATCACCCGATACGCGATCGATAAGAACCTTTTTGACCAGCATGCCCAGGCCGGCTATGATCAAACCGGTAATGAGCATGCTTATGGGGAAAGGTACGCCCGCCGCTGTCACTCCATAGAAGACAACGACTGCTCCCAGCATGTAATACTGTCCGTGCGCCCAGTTCAATATTCCCAGGATGCTGAATACCAGCACCATGCCGAACGCCATGGTTATATAAGTACTACTCTGGACCAGTGCATCGATCCATATTCCAGCAGGGGGCATACCATTTCTCCTTATAATTCTTAAGTGCTACTAGGGCAGAGGAGTCCAGGGTGACTCGGAGAGATAGACTTCTTTATCGCCCTTAATCTGCGAGAGAGCGCCCGGGGTGCCGAAAACTATCGGGGAGCCATAGGTCTTGGCGCCTGACATCGTATAGGTGCCCGTGGTCGTACTGAAAGTTCCGCCCTGGATCGCTTTCATGATGGCATCGGGATCAGTGCTCCCGGCTTTCGTCATCGCCTGCGTGAGAATCAACATGTGCGAGGGCATCCAGCCAATCCAGCCTGTATAGACAACCGGAGCACCAGTATCCTTGGCCACGTCATCATTTACCTGCTTGGCCATGGCCATGATCGCGGGATCTATCTTGGTCTCTTTGTAATCCCAGATCCCAAAGTACTGATCGATGAAGCCCTGGGAAGCATCGTAACCTACGACCTCGTTGTATACGGCCGGGTCGACACAGGGTCCGGCAACCCCGCATATGATATCTTTGTAGCCCATGTCCCAGCGCTGCTTGGCAGTATCAAAAGCTGCGCCGATATCGCCGGCGTTGTAGATAACACCGCATCCGGCTTCCTTGAACTTGGTGATGTAAGGGGTATAGTCGGTGGCCGCGGGTGTATACCACTCATGGTGATACTTGATGCCCGCCGCATCCAGCGTCTTGTCGACAACGTCCCATCCGGCGCCTTTTCCCAGAGTCGAGTCTTCAATGCCGATAATTCTGCCCGGATACGCTTTTGCGATGGCCTTAAAGTCGGAGATAATCTGTTCGTGAGAAGGATTGGCAAACACTGTGTAGGGATATTTCTGAGGGTCATATATACCGCCCTCTGATTGGGGCACAGCCTCGTTGCCCGTCCTGGTTAGTAGGAGGACCTTGGCCGGAGTGGTTACTGCCTGTACAGCCGGCATGCCCCAGCTCCAGTAAGCGACTATTGCCTGGCAGCCGTCGCCGAAGATAAGCTGTTTGGCTGCCGCCGCGCCGCCTTCGGGGGTGTTTTCATCGTCTACTTCAGTATATGTAACATTATAGGTAGTGTCCCCTACTTTGAAACCACCGGCTTGATTAAACAACTCGATCCATTTTTGATAAAAATCGTGCCCTGCCTGACCCCAGGGCGCCGCAGGGCCGCTTAGCGGCGTTGGGCATCCCATCTTGTAGATGACCGGCCCGGTAGCTACCGGAGGAGCTGCCTTTTCTCCGCCTCCCGCACATGCCGAGGCCACGAGGCCCAGCACAGTCGCAAGAATGACTAAAACTGCTGTAATCCCATGCCATTTCCGCATATACCTTGAACCTCCTAAAAATTTATATTAGAACAAATCTTGTTTGGAAAGTCGACTGAGTGCTCGATTTATTTATGCGAAAGGTACTTTAACATCAACGGGAAATTATTGTCAAGCCGTATGAAGCAATATTGACTTAAAAAATTGCCGCACTTACACGTAAATAATTGAGCCGGCTGGACGTTTCCTATATAATGCGGGCGATTTGTGTATAATTCCGAGATTGCTAAATGACAAGGATAAAGGGCACACCAGAAACTAGCTCCGGGCAAAACAGAAGGAAAAGAAGCGCTGTTGCCAAGAGGAGGCAGATTGCCGAGGTAGCAGCTAACCTTTTCTTCAAAAAGGGATTCATGCAGACGACGACCAAGGAACTGGCCGAGGCCTGCGGCATGAGTGTTGGTACCCTCTATTATTACATTAAGTCGAAAAATGATTTCCCCCAGATGTTTTGCGAAATCCATAACAGCGATCTCGACATAATGGAAAAGGAAATACACAAAGAGATGCTCGTCAATACCCTTGAGAATACCCTCAGAAAAGCTGTAAAACAATATTTGTACTGGATCGACCGACGGAGTAAGTTAATTATGTTCTGGTACGATACGGTCAGGTACCTGAGCCAGGACCAGTTGAGGGCGATTACACACGCAGAATTTCGTGCTATCGGGTATTTTGAAGAGATCCTGGAAAAAGGTAAAAAAGAGGGCAGCTTTAAATTCAGGGATTTACGGGTTACAGCTTATAGCATAGAGCTGCTGTGTCATGAATGGATTCTGAAGGCGCCGTTTCTGAGAGGCCAATATACCCTGGAAGAATATTCCAACCTGTGCCAGGATATGGCAGTGGCGCTGGCCCGCGGAATATATAAATCATCAAAAAAGCCAGCCTGTTAGTTCCAACCGGCCCAACTCCTTTAGCCTCGCGCCGTGCTATCCTGCAAATAAAGCTGATTGGATTCGGGTGCCGCTATTCTGCTCCGATAGAAGTTGCTATCTCTGGCATACTCAGACTTTCCAGCCGGATTTTTGAAGGCTTCCCCGAAGATTTATTCCAGTCACGTATGCCGTAATAATCGGGCAACGACTTCCCCAGGTCGGGCACATGGCCTTCCTGCCCGGCATCAGGGATCGGCCTAAGAGCAAGCTCAGGCATTACATCATCCTTAGCCGAAATGCCCAGCTTGCAGGAAAGCGCCCGCTGCAACTGGAAGACGCGCTCGCCAGCCTTAAGTAACTGGTCGGCATCGGTATTCCAGCCGGTTGCAGAATTGACCATATCAACCATGCTGGCAAAGGGCAGCATGCAAAAATGGCAGATTCCCAGGGAATCGGTCAGCGCCCTGAAATTCTGGCTTTTTTCAACCATTGCCGCCTTGTCGTTATCCCAGCGGTCGCCGGCATTAAGGCCGAGGTCAAAATGGCCCGTGCCGCCGTCCACCTGGTAGGCATCGCTCTTATTATGATCGGCGCCGCGCGGAGCTGTAGCGTAAACCAGGGCCATTGAATGGTATGCCCTGGGATCGTGCATGGGAAACTCGAGTCCCTTGCACTGGACGGCTTCCCCGATGGGCCGGCCGTATTTTTGCGCCATGCGCTTGGTCCCGCCGGCCAGTATTTTGCCGAAGCCCTCGTTCTTGCCTATGAGATGCGCCAGTTCAATGGTGGCGTCGATATTGCCCCAGTTTAGCTTCAGCCCACCCGTATCTTTTTCAGTTATTACACCCAGTTCATACAGGTAAAAGGCATAGCCGACACTGGCGCCACTGCTTATGGAATCATAACCATAGGCGTTGCACAGTTCATTGAAATATACCGAAGTGGACATATCAAGGACCAGCCCCTGCATAGGACCCCAAGCCATCACCGTTTCATATTCGGGGCCTTCAACCTTATCGTACAAATACTTGCCCTCTTTTATTTGCAGCACTTTGCGGCAGCGTATTGGACAACCGTAGCAAGCGGTATTGCCCGTCTGGAACTTCTCCAGTTGGGTCACGCCGCTTATATCTGTGGCCTCGGGCATAGTAGGCGCCGTGTAATACCTGGTCGGGCCGTCACCGTAGCTGATGGCGGAATCTACCCAGCCTGCCGTCCCGGTCTCATGCATGATCTGGCTAAGAAAGCCTTCTTTTACTTCATCCATGGCTTTTTTTGCCGCTTCGCGGAACTTTTCGGGGTCCTGCATAGGGATCTTCAACTTGCCGCGCACAGCTATGGCCTTGACCTTCTTAGAACCCATCACACAACCCAGGCCAGCCCGTCCCAGACAATGCCCCCACTCCGACATGATATTGCCGAAAGGCACCAGCTTCTCGGAGGCAGGTCCGATACAAGCGACCTGTACGCGGTTATCGTCATACTCGCTCTTGATCGCGTTCTGCGTCTTATAAGTATCCATGCCCCACAGGTGAGCGGCATCCTTGATCTCAGCCACGCCATCCCGGATGAAGATGTAAACCGGTTTGGGGGATTGGCCTTTGAGGATAATGCCGTCGTAACCGGCATTTTTGAATTCAGCTCCGAACCATGCTCCGGCATTGGCATCGCCATAGTGGCCCGTATACGGGGAAACGGTTGCGCCGCCCCAGCGGCTTACGCTGGGTCCGCTGGTGCCGTTAAAAAGCCCGGGCATAAGTATTAGAGGATTATCGGGCCCCAACGGGTCGGTCTTTTTATCTACCATATCGAACAGGTAGCGCGCTGCCAGGCCCGTACTGCCCAAGAAATCGTGGGCATATTTTTCATTCAACGGCTCATCGGATAGAACGCCCTTTGTAAGGTCTGCAACCAGTATTTTCCCCCAGTATCCGTTCATAGTCTTCTCTCTCTATTTTCGTTAGAAATCGATGGGCTTGCCTTGATAGGCATAGGCGAACATTTTGATCAGGTCTTCGCTCTCCGGGATTCGTTTGACCGAAATGGTCATAACTTCATTCAAAGCACGGTCAACCAGATCCGGTATTGCTTTATCATATTTAGCCTTATCGATGCCGCAATCTTTTACCGAGAGCGGCTGTGCCAGTGATTTGGCCAGCTTGCGTATTGCAGCAATCAGGGCTTTAGCACAGGCCTTGTCATCCCCGCTGGCGCCAAGGCAAAAGCGGGCCATTTCGGCATATTTTACCGTGGTTTCTTCTGACCCGTTCATAAGGTATTCCATCGTATATGGCAGGAAAAGCCCAACTGCTCGCCCGTGGGGGATATGGAAAAGGGCTCCCAGCGCATGCCCCAGGCTGTGCCCCAGACCGGCCATGGAATTGCCAAACGACATACCGCCCAGTGTGGCCGCGTACATCATTTCCTTGCGTGCTTCCAGGTCGGAGCCATCCTTATAGGCTCTGACCAGGTACTGGAAAACCCGTCGCGTCGCTATCAGACCCGGCCCGTCGGTAATGGTGCTGCCCCATAAGGATGTGTATCCTTCGATGGCATGGCACAGGACGTCCATGCCGGTATCAGCCGTAATCAGCGGAGGCATGCCCATCACCATAACAGGATCAAGTATGGCAACATCAGGCATGGATTCGGGTGTGCCCAGGCCGAGTTTGCGTCCCAGCACCGTGTCGGTGAGCACAATGGCCCAGGTAGCTTCGGATCCGGTGCCGCTGGTGGTGGGGATAGCCATAAGCCTGGCCTTATCCCTGAAATTGAACGTCTCCGCCGGTGAAAGAGCGTCGGGCTCGAGGTCCGGCCTGGCCAGCAACAGGATGATGGCTTTGGCTGCATCCATAACTGAACCGCCGCCCACGCCGATCACCCAATCGGGCTGGAATTTAGCCACTGCGGCGCCGCCCTTTTTAATCGTTATGAGGGAGGGTTCGGGCTCGACTTCATCGAACACTTCCCATTTTTTACCGGCGGCGTCAAGCTGGTCCGTCACCAGCTTTAAAAGCCCCAGTTTTACAATGTTTTTATCTGCGACAACGAATGCCTTGTTACCCCGGATCTGAAGTATGTACTCCAGCGCATTATCGCCGTACGAAATCATTGGGGATGAAAAAGCCCACATGTTGAACCTCCTATTTTTTATATTTAATTATCGCTGAACCCCTAGTCTTCCCATTCGGTCGGCAGCTTCTGTGTGGTGTTGGTCAACTCATTGGCCGCCTTGGTGTAGCGCATGATCTTGGCCATATTGCCGGTCAGCTTGGACTGCTTGGTGATTATGGCCTGGGTGGAGTCGAGTTGCTTAAGGCAAATCCTTTTCCAAATAGGATATGGCGCTGAAATGATGAACTCGGGCTTGTATTTACTGGTATCGGTGACCATTTCGCAGGCACGGCAGTTACCATGCCAGAGATCTATATACATATAACGCGGCTCCTTGATCGGGCCTCCAACCTCGAAAATAAAATAGAAATCGCCTTCCCATGTCTTGGCGGCTTCCGACCACGCCGTGTTCTTATTCAGCGCCTCCTTGTAAAGATCACACCATTCCTGCGTTGCATACTTTGCCATGCTAATGACTCCTTTTTATTTGATTATTGTTGCCCTGATTATAATAGATTATACCAGCCTAAAATAGTGGAGAGACTAAGTAATCGATTGGTCGCTCGTTCGATTTATGCCGGCGTAATTTATCATCATCCCTAATTCTTTGTCAATTCGTTGATTTATAACTCGTTTTATCCGCCGGCCACTGCCAGCAGCAGGTCCAGTTTGTCACCGTCTTTTAATTTGGAGTCTTCGGCCATCTGTTTTACGTTCTTGCCGTTCAGCAGCACGTTGCTGCTCTGCCAGATGGACAACTGCCGCTTAACTCCCATGGATAGCAGTTTATCGCGGTAAGCGGGGCCGTAATTGGCCTCCACGTATTCTCTGGCTTCCCCGATGCTGCTCACATCAGCAATAACAGCCCCCACACCGACAAACAGCCTCCACGAGCCTATAAAGTTAATATTAATCCTCGCCATACCTATCTAGATCGCTTAAACAGCCTGATGTTACATATTATATTATGTTTTTAGTCTTTCAAGCGCAGTACTTGCCATAAAACCGAGCCGGGGCCGACTTTAAAAATTTCTTCGATAGCCAGCCCCGGCTATGTTTATTCAGTTTTCTCTGACTGGCCCGTATTTATAAACCTTAGTATGCCTGGGTGTAAAGAGCGATGATGTCGTTCGGATCGTTTACTGGCCGTCCGTTGAAAATAACAGCCGTATCTGCAATGGCGTGGAAAGCGCAGACTGGAATGCTTTCCTCAGGTACGCCCATATCGCGCAGCCTCATCGGGTGTCCGACCTTGACCATCAGGGCTTCAATAGCATCCGCCGCTGCCAGGGCAGCATCACGATCAGACATATTGGAGGTGTTGACGTTGAGCGCGTGTGCTACCTGCGCCAGCTTGTCCGCCGAGGTCTCCACGTTATAGCGCATCACCTTGGGAAGGATTATGCCGCAGGCCGCTCCGTGCGGAACATGGTGCAGCGCACCAACGGTATGGGCCATGCCATGCGCCAGGCCCACCTGTGCGATGGTGAAGGCCCATCCTGCCATGGTGGCGGCAAGCTGCATGTTCAGCCTGGCCTTCTCATTTTTGCCATCCGCTGCCACCAGTGGAAGGTTCTCATTGATCAGGCGGATGGCCTGCAGGGCCATGCCGTCGCAGATCTTATTCGACATGGTGCTGGTCATAGCTTCGATGGCGTGCGTCATGGCATCCATGGCCGTGCTAACGGTCATATCTTTGGGCAGGGACAGGGAAAAGATCGGGTCCAGGATGGCCACATTTGGCATGATCCTGGCATCGACTATGAAAAGTTTGCGCCCGGCTTTATGGCTGGTCAGTACCGACACGTTGGTCACCTCGCTGCCTGTCCCCGACGTAGTCGGGATGGCTATGTGCGGGGTCTGAGGCTCCGTCAGCACCAGGAAGTTCAGGTAATCGTTGGCGTTGCCGCCGTTCTTTAGGGTTACACAAACACCTTTGGCAGTATCGATAACGCTCCCTCCGCCCACACTTACTATGCAGTCCGCTTTCAGCTCACGCGCTACCGCTGTCGCCGCATCTACTGCTTCCAGGTCGGGATCGGGCGGAATTTTGTCATAGATGCCCACGCAAAAATCGGCCAGGGCATTCTTGACCTTTTGTGCCAGCCCGGCCTTGTTGACACCCGGATCGGTGAGTACCAAAGCCCTTCTGCAGCCCAGGTCGACGATCGCCTTATAGATGGAGCTGAGAGCTCCATGCCCGGCTATCACCATCGTCGGGCAATTGTAGGCAAAACCGTCCACCTTTTTGTAATCAGACATAAGCTGAAAGGTCATGTTGGTCTTGGCATCAGCCATAGTGTTGACGTGTACACGCTTGATCACAGTGTATTCATGAAGTCCCGCAACGCCAAGCTCGCGTCCCACGCCTGACTGTTTATAGCCACCGAAGGGGCAATAATCGGAAAAGATATGGTAGTTGTTGATCCACATCGTGCCGGTGCGTACGCCGCGGGCCACCCGTTCGGCCCTGGCCTGGTTAGAGGAGAATACGCCGCCTCCCAGGCCGTAGATCGAATCGTTGGCGATAGCTACCGCCTCTTCGTCGCTGTCATATTTAATCACGCAGACTACGGGGCCGAAGATCTCCTCCTGGGCAATGCGCATCTTGTTGTTCACGTTGGCAAAGATAGTCGGAGCGTAATAATAGCCGCCCTTAATTCCCGCTACCTCAACGCGTTTGCCTCCTGTCACCAGTTTGGCGCCCTCATCCTTGCCGATCTTAACATAGCGTTCTACCGTTGCCAGCTGCTGCTTGCTGACCAGCGGACCCATATGTGAAGTAGGATCAAGCTGATAGCCGATGCGCAGGGCTTCGGCCCGTTTCTTCATTTTTTCTACGAATTGATCATATATCTTGGCCGGGACCAGCACGCGGGTGCCCGATTCGCATATCTGGCCCTGGTGGAAGAAGGTGCCGAAGCAGGCGCCCTCTACAGCCAGCTCCATATCGGCATCGTCAAGTATGATATTAGCCGATTTGCCGCCCAGTTCCAGCGTTACTTTTTTCACAGTATCCGCCGCCATCCTCATGATCTCACGACCGACTTCGGTGCTGCCGGTGAAGGCGACCTTATCTACGTCGGGATGGGTGCAGAGGACACTACCCAATTCTCCACCCGGGCCGGCGATAACGTTTATCACGCCGTCAGGAATGCCTGCCGCCTGGGCGCACTCGGCAATGATAAGGGCGCTCAATGACGTATATGAAGCAGGCTTCAAAATCAGGCAATTACCCATAATCAGGGAAGGAGCGATTTTCCAGAACGCCATGGTCATGGGGAAGTTCCAGGGTATAATGCCCACGCACACGCCGATTGGCTCCCTGCGGATGAATTCACGGCCTGGTCCGAAGGCGTTGCCGGATACGGGGATCTCCTCTTCCCAGGGGAATTTTGTGGCCGCCGCCAGGGCCATGTTGCGCAGAAACCCGATGCCCAGCAAAGGGGAAAACTTGGCCAGGCCTATGATCTGGCCCGAGTCCATACACTCTGTTGCTGCCAGGCGCAGGCCCTGCTTGGCTACCTCGTCAGCAAAATCGTGAATCTTGGCCATGCGGGCCGCCGGGGTAAGTCCGCTCCAGACCCCGCTGTTGAATGCCCTGCGGGCTGCCGCTATAGCAGCCTCCGCATCAGCTTTACCTGCCTGCGCTATGGTCGCTATAGGGGCCTCGGTGCCGGGGTCTACCGATTCGAAGGTCTTGCCACTGGCTGCGTCTTGAAATTTGCCATTGATGAACAGCTTGTATTGTTCCACTTGTGCCTCCCTCCTAATAATATTTTTTGATACAAGATGCCATATCTAAGGTAACTGATCACCTTTACATATGCGGTGTTATTGCTTTAGATCGCAGACCCCAAAACCATCCCACTCATTCAAGGGCTTGCTGGAGGTCAGAACAAATCCCTTCTTCACTTTTTCATTCACATAGGATATGGTCACGTCTCCCGCAAGCTCGTGGATTTCGGGGCTGATAGTAAATGTCAGGCCTTCTATCTCCTGGATTAAATCGTTCTCTCGGACCTCATCCACACTCAAGTCGAGGGAGCAATCACAGCACCCGGTGTTATGTATATCTATGCGAATAGGTTTTCGATTGTCTTTGTTCACCAGAAATGACTTGATTGCCGTTACCGCGTCTACAGTCACATTGACTATCACTTCACTTACCTGCCTCATCATCTATCGATTGTAATTAAATCCTTTTATATAATAACATCCCTTGATAAACTGCCGCCATATGCTGATATCGAAGCTAGCCAATGATAGTCGAACGAATAGTCGATCGATTAATTATGGGCATCAGTTTACCATTAACCCAAATTTATTGTCAACGGTACCCCCAAAGCCCTTTATAACCTTCCGTATAGCTAATTTCAGCCGTTCGTAAACAGTCACGAAAACTCATGCACAATATTTTGAACAGGAATTTCAGTTAAGGTAAAATAGCTCTAACCCTATGGTCAATAGCGAGAAGAAACCCTCAGGGAAAAAGCTACAGCAGATCTGCAAGGTGGCTGCCAACCTGTTTTTTGAAAAAGGATTCTGGCAGACCTCAGCCCGGGATATAGCCGGCCTGCGCGGGATCAGCGTGGGAACTCTCTATCACTATATAAGCTCTAAATACGATTTCCCCCGCATCTTCAGCAAAGTGCACATCAGGGACATACGGAAGTGGGAGAGGGAAGTGCGCAAGGAGATGGAAGATACGGCGCCGGAGGAGATGCTGAGGAAAGCTATCCGGAAATATATTTACCTTATCGATTCAAGGGATAAAATGGTTCTCTTCTGGTATAACACGGCGCAGCACCTGGAATGGGACCAATTGGAGGATGTGGTACATACGGAATTCCGTACGGTGACTCTCTTTAAAGAGATCATAGATAAAGGATGCAAACTGGGGCAATTCAAGACCTGCGACCCGCTGCTGGCGGCGGTTAATATCGAAATGATCTGCCACACCTGGGTACTGAAAGGATGGCATCTTTATCACTTCTACACAGTAGACCAGTATGCAGATGTGTGCGAAAACTACGCCGTTTTGATAGCGCGCGGCTCCGGCGACCTGTGCGTTCCTTCCGCCACTAATGCGATCGAAGTAAAGCATCTTAAGGATAATTGGGACAGGGAGCGCAAGGAAAAACCGGACGGCCACGGCTGCGACTCATGGGCCCGATATACTGTCGACGACCTTTAATCCGATATCTTTAAGTCTTAAGTGTCTATTGTGCGCCGATCGAGGCGGCTATTTCGGCCATTCCCAGGCTTTCCAGCCGGCTTTTTGAAGGCTTGCCCGTGACTTTATTCCAGTCACGTATGCCGTAATATTCGGGCAGCATCTTGTCCAGGTCGGGCACATGGCCTTCCTGGCCACTGTCTGGGATGGGCCTGAGCGCAAGCTCAGGCATTACATCGTCCTTGGCCGAAATGCCCAGCTTGCACGAAAGCGCCCGCTGCAACTGGAAGACGCGCTCACCTGTCTTTAGTAGCTGGTCGACATCGGTATTCCAACCGGTAGCAGCGTTGACCATGTCAACCATGTTGGCAAAGGGCAACATGCAAAAATGACAGATGCCCAGCGAATCGGTCAGCGCCCTGAAATTCTGGCCTTTTTCCACCATTGCTGCCTTATCATTCCCCCAACGGTCGCCTGGATTGAGGCCGAGGTCAAAATGGCCTGTGCCGACTTCTACCTGGTAACCATCGTTCTTATTGTGATCGGCGCCGCGTGGAGCTGTGGCGTAAACCAGCGCCATCGCATGGTATGCCCTGGGATCATGCATGGGAAACTCGAGACCCTTACACTGAACAGCTTCCCCGATGGGACGGCCATATTTTTGCGCCATACGCCTGGTCCCGCCGGCCAGTATTTTGCCGAAGCCCTCGTTCTTGCCTATGAGGTGCGCCAGCTCAATAGCAGCGTCGATATTCCCCCAGTTCAGCTTCAGCCCGCCAGTATCTTTTTCAGTTATAACCCCCAGTTCATACAGATAATAGGCATAGCCGACACTGGCGCCGCTGCTTATGGAATCATAACCATACGAATTGCATAGCTCGTTGAAATATACCGAGGTGGACATGTCCAGAACCAGCCCCTGCATTGGACCCCAGGCCATAACCGTTTCATATTCGGGGCCTTCTACTTTGTCGTATAAATGCTTACCCTCTTTTATTTGCAGAACTTTGCGGCAGCGTATGGGACAACCGTAGCATGCAGTATTTCCCGTCTGATATTTTTCCAGTTGCGTGACGCCGCTTATATCAGTCGCCTCCGGCATGGTGGGCGCAGTATAGTAGTTGGTTGGACCATCTCCATAGCTGATAGCTCCATCTACCCACCCCGCTGTCCCAGTCTCATGCATTATCGCGGTAAAGAAACCTTCTTTTACTTCATCCATGGCTTTTTTCGCTGCCTCGCGGAATTTCTCGGGGTCCTGCATCGGGATCTTCAGCTTGCCACGTACAGCGATAGCCTTGACCTTTTTGGAGCCCATGACGCATCCCAGGCCGGCCCGCCCCAGACAATGCCCCCACTCCGACACGATATTGCCGAAAAGCACTAGATTCTCAGATGCAGGCCCGATACAAGCGACCTGTACGCGGTTATCGTCATACTCGCTCTTGATCGCGTTCTGCGTCTTATAAGTATCCATGCCCCACAGGTGAGCGGCATCCTTGATCTCAGCCACGCCATCCCGGATGAAGATGTAGACGGGTTTGGGGGACTGGCCTTTGAGGATAATGCCGTCGTAACCGGCATTCTTGAATTCAGCTCCGAACCAGGCTCCGGCATTGGCATCGCCATAATGTCCGGTATACGGGGAAACGGTCGCTCCACCCCAGCGGCTTACGCTGGGCCCGCTGGTACCATTGAAAAGCCCGGGCATCAGTATGAGAGGGTTATCAGGCCCCAGAGGGTCTGTCTTCTCATCCACCATATCGAACAGGTAACGCGCTGCCAGGCCTGTACTTCCTAAGAAATCGCGGGCATAGTTTTCATTCAGGGGTTCGTCGGATAGTATTCCCTTTGTAAGATCAGCAACCAGTATCTTTCCCCAGTATCCGTTCATAGTCTTCCCTCTCTAATTTCATTAGAAATCGATGGGCTTGCCCTGATAGGCATAGGTGAACATTTTGCTCAGGTCTCCACTCTCAGGAATTCGAGTAACTGTGATGGTCATAGTTTCATTCAAAGCACGGTCGACCAGCTCAGGGATTGCCTGGTCATACTTAGCTTTATCGATGCCGCAATCCTTTACCGAGAGCGGCTGTGCCAGGGTTTTTGCCAGTTTTCGTACTGCGGCAATCAGGGCTTTTGCGCATGCCTTATCATCCCCGCTGGCGCCAAGGCAAAAGCGGGCCATTTCGGCATATTTGGTCGTGGTCTCTTTGGAGCCGTTGATAAGGTATTCCATAGTGTACGGCAGGAACATCCCAACTGTCCGCCCGTGGGGGACGTGGAAAAGGGCTCCCAGAGCGTGCCCCAGACTGTGCCCCAGGCCGGCCATCGAATTGCCGAACGACATACCACCGAGTGTGGCCGCGTACATCATTTCCCTGCGTGCTTCCAGGTCGGAGCCATCCTTATAGGCTCTGACCAGGTACTGGAAAACCCGTCGCGTGGCTATCAGTCCCGGCCCGTCGGTTATGGTGGTGCCCCATGCGGATGTGTATCCTTCGATGGCATGGCACAAGACATCCATGCCGGTATCGGCCGTAATCAGCGGGGGCATGCCCATCACCATAACGGGATCGAGTATGGCGACATCAGGCATGCATTCGGGTGTGCCCAGGCCGAGTTTACGGCCGAGCACTGTGTCGGTCAATACTATAGCCCAGGTCGCCTCGGATCCGGTGCCGCTGGTGGTAGGGATAGCCATAAGCCTGGCCTTATCCCTGAAATTGTACGTCTCCGATGTTGAAAGAGCGTCGGGCTCCAGGTCCGGCCTTGCCAGCAAAAGAATAATGGCTTTGGCTGCATCCATGACTGAACCGCCGCCCACGCCGATCACCCAATCGGGTTGGGATTTAGCCACCGCCTGGCCGCCCTTTTTAATCGTTATGAGGGAAGGTTCGGGCTCGACTTCATCGAACACTTCCCATTTTTTACCGGCGGCATCAAGCTGATCCGTGACCAGCTTTAAAAGTCCCAGCTTTACAATGTTCTTATCAGTGACAATGAAAGCCTTTTTACCCCGGATCTGGAGTAGATACTCCAGCGCATTATCACCGTATGATATCAGAGGGGATGAAAAATTCCACATGTTTGACCTCCCTATTTTGTTTTATTAGGTTATTGGAGATTATCTACTCTTCCCATTCAGTCTGCACCTTTGCCGTAGTGTTGGTTAGCTCATTGGCCGCCTTGGTGTAGCGCATGATCTTGGCCATATTGCCGGTCAGCTTGGACTGCTTGGTGATTATGGACTGGGTGGAATCGAGTTGCTTTGTACTAATCCTTTTCCAGATTTGATACGGCGCTTGAAGGACGAATTCGGGCTTGTATTTACTGGTATCGGTGACCATTTCTGCCGCACGGCAGACACCATGCCAGAGGTCGACATACATATAACGCGTTTTCTTAATTGGTCCCCCAACTTCGATAACAAAATAGAAATCGCCTTCCCATGTCTTGGCAGCTTCCGACCACGCTGTGTTCTTATTCAGCGCCTCCTTGAAAAGGTCACACCATTCTTGCGTTGCATATGTTGCCATGCTTATAACTCCTTTTATTTGATTATTTTTACCGTAATTACAAATAGCAGCCTAAAATAGTGGAGAACTAAAACAGCCCATTTACCACACATTAATCAATCCATAGGGCATTTTCTTTGATTTCTCCGTCAGGTCGATATGCACAACTTTGAGTTGGGTGTCTTTCATATCAACAACCTCCTTTTTTAGCTTTTACAGCGGGGCAGAGCTGATTTTTTGGGCGAAAATCGGCTCTGCCCCGGAAACCCAAGAGCGCACGGGTCGGGCAGTAGTCACTTAATAGAGGACTTGCAGTTACCCACCTCTGAGTCATGTATTTGCCCTGTTCACTCCTTATTCATTGTTATTTACCCAGGAATAATTCCCTCGGAATTTTTGATTATTAGCGTATCGATGGGTCCATTTACCGTATTTATCATTGTTTCATGACCTCGCGGCGTGGTGAAACCAATTTCTAAACGCCCAGGTATGCCTTCCTAACACCTTCGTCCTGCATAAGGTCCTCGGTTTTGCCTTGCAGCACCAGTTGTCCGTTTTCCATAACATAGCCATAGGAAGCCAACATCAGGCCAAGCCGGGCATTTTGCTCTACGAGAATGATGGTGATACCTTCGCGGCTGACCTCCTTTATTTTCTCGGCGAGTTGCTGGCGCAGCAAGGGGCTAAGGCCGAGGGAAGGTTCATCGAACATGAGCAGCTCCGGTATTGCCATCAGCCCGCGTGCAATGGCAAGCATCTGCTGCTGCCCGCCGCTAAGTTCGCGCGCTTTGCCGCCGAGTTTTTCCTTTAGCATCGGAAAGAGTGCCAGGACTTTTTCCATAGAGTCCTGGATACGTTTGGTATCTCTGCATAGATAGGCGCCCATCTCCAGGTTTTCCTTGACGGTCATGAGTGGGAACAACTTTCTGCCTTCGGGAATCTGGATAATCCCTCTGGCCGCTATTTTCCCGGGCTTCAGCCCATTTATCTTCTCCCCTTTGAAATCGATCTCTCCCCTTTTGATTTTCACCAGTCCGCTGATGGCATTGAGGGTAGAGGACTTGCCGGCGCCGTTGGCGCCCAGGATAGTCACGAAATCGCCTTTATTAACGGTCAGGGTGAGCTTCCTCACCGCCACGTTCTTGCCGTACCTGATCCAGACGTTTTTCAACTCCAACATGATCTACACCGTCTCCGTGCCCAGGTAGGCCTCGATGACCTCAGGTTTGCTCATCATTTCGTAGGGGTCGCCGTCGGCGATCTTATTGCCGAAACTGACGACGACCACCCTGGTAGCCACACCCAGCAGCACTTTCATATTGTGTTCGATCAGCAGAACGGTGACGCCCTGCTGGTTGATCTTCTTAATATTTTCCACCACGAACATGGCTTCCTCGTGGTTCATGCCGGTGGTAGGTTCATCGAGCAGCAGGACGCTGGGATTGGCAGCCAGGGCCGCGGCTATTCCCAGCATGCGCTGGTATCCATGCGGGAGCGCAGCAGCTGGCCTGAAAGTCTCGTTAAAGATATCGAGCAGCTGCAGCTTTTCAAGCAAATTGCCGATTATTACTTCATGCTCATCCTTGTAGGTTTTGGTCTCCCAGAAGGCCTGCCAGTCATTGGTCTTATATTGCAGCTTGGAACTGAGCACCATGCTCTCGATTACCGAAGCACCTTCAAAGAGCACATTCGACTGAAAGGTCCTGATAATGCCCAGCCTGGCTATTTGATCGGGCCTGAGCCCGGAAATTTTCCTGCCGTTGAAGTAGATTGCTCCACGGGTGGGCCTGTAGTATCCTGAGATCAAGTTGATCAGCGTTGTTTTGCCGGAACCATTAGGGCCCACGATACCCAGTATCTCTCCCCTATTTACCTGAAGGTCGACGTCTTCAATGGCGGCGAGTTTGCCGAAGAGTTTGGTTACATCGTTTAGTTCCAATAAAGCCATCTCATTAATATCCTATTTATTCGTCTTCCTGCGAGGATTCCCCTGGCAGTTCATATTCTTCAACCTCTCTAAACACCTTACGCCAGAACTTGCCCCACAGGTCGACCAGCCCGGTTCCCTTGGGGAGAAACAGCAGCACCAGCACAACGACAGCGCCGAACACTAAATACTGAATATTAGGTATTGGCAGGCGGGACAGGTAGTTACCCAGAGAATACAGTACAGCCGCTCCTATGATTGGCCCACCGACTATCGAGCTCCAGCCGCCTACGATGGTCATCATCATTATCTGTACAGACTTCCACAAATCAAAAATCAGCGGATTCATTACTCCAAGAAAGGTAACATAATAGGCGCCGGCGAGGCCGGTGAACACGCCGGCCACAGTAAAAGCAATCACACGGTACCACATAAGATGAACACCTAAATGTTCGGCCAGTATCGGGTTAGCAGCTACGCTGCGGAACGTACCACCTATACGAGTCCGGTCTATTTGCCAGAAGAACAACCCTGATACAATTACCAGAAAGAACATAAAGTAATAGTACGGCACCACGCCGGCAGCGAAGTTAATTTCAAAATTCCCTATTGTTATAGGTGCCGGCGCCCGGGTCACTATTCCAGTGGCCCCCTTCGTAACACTCCCCCAATTCAGTGCCACAATCCTGACTATCTCGCCGAAGGCAATTGTAATGATTGAGAAAGATATGCCCCCCGCACGTAGCACAATCAGGCCGATCATCAGTGCTATCAACCCCGAGATAACACCCGCCGCTAAAAAACTTGGCCAATAGGGGATGCCCAGTCTAACCGTGAGTATGGCTGAGACATAGCCGCCTATAGCCATGAAAGCCGCCTGCCCCATGCTGAATTGTCCTGTTCTCAATACCAATGTGAACCCCATGGCCGCAATTGCCCAGATGCCACTTGATATCAGGGTGGACAGCGTGACGACATCGGTCGTGATTAGCGGGAAAGCGGCAAGAAGCACAACCAGGGCTCCAATCACAACCTTAGGTATCAAATTCCTGTTGGCAAAGTAGTGTTCCCCTATTATCATTTCGCACCAGTTCCAAACAAGCCTTGCGGTCTGATTAGCAAGATAGCAATCACCATCACGAAAAGGACAACTTCAGAGAAATAGGAAATCTTATATGCTATGACGCTGTTAAGGAGACCCAGTATAATGCCGCCCGCAATGGCGCCGGTAAGGCTGCCCAGGCCTCCAATGACAATGGCCAGCAGGGACATAATCATGGGAATGCGTCCCATGAAAGGATCAACTGACTGGACAGGTCCCATAATGCCCCCGGCCATCGCCGCCAGCGCACAGCCGATGCCCATAACAATCAGGGAGACCCGCCCCACGCTGACGCCGTATAAGCTGGCCGCATCCGGTTGTTGTGCCGTTGCCCTGATGGCCTTTCCAATCTTGGTACGGTTGAGCACGATATACATGGCGACCATAATAATCAGGGTGAAAGCGATCACGGCAATTTTTTGATAGCTGATACTGAATGAACTCATGTCAAGCACACCTGGGAGCACGGTGGCCATGCCCTTAGCCATAAGGCCAAAGGCCATGCCGGCCGCACCCTCAAAGAAAAAGATGAGCGCCATGGTAGCTGCGGTTACGGCCAACAGGCCGTAGCCCGGACCTGTGAGGCGCTCGATGATAACCTTCTCCACCACCATACCCAATCCGCCTACAATTACCCCTGATATCAATAAGCTCAGGGGGAAAGGTATGCCCGCCGCTGTGACTGCGTAATAGACGACGAAACCACCCAGCATGTAAAACTGACCGTGTGCCCAGTTCAGAATACCAAGAATGCTGAATACCAGTACCATGCCGAATGCCATGGTCATGTAGATGCAACTTTGAACCAGTCCGTCAATCCATATTCCAGCGGGGGGCATACCAATTCTCCTTATCTCATTCCTGTGTTATTACGGTATTGGGTCCATTGGATGTTCGGAAAGATATACTTCTTTGCCGCCCTGGATGCTACACAGGCAACCAGCGGTTCCAAAAACTACAGGTGAACCATATGTCTGTGCACCCGACATTGTCCACTTGCCCACCGTGGTGTCAAAGGTGCCACCGCGGATAGCTTGCATTATGGCATCAGGGTCGTCGACACTGCCGGCCTTCTGCATCGCCTGAGTCAGAATTAAGATGTGAGACGGTACCCAGGGCATTTCACCGGTATATTCAAACGGTGCGCCCGTCGTTTGCGCCGCAATCTTCATGGCTTCCTGACACTGGGCAATATATTTGGGATCGACCTTGGTCTTCTTGAACTCCCAAGGGGCATAGTACCCGCCAATGGCGCCCTGGACAGCATCGGCGCCGACAACCGCATTGTACACGTCCATGCTTACGAACGGGCCGGTACAGCCAACCTTCATGTCTTTATAGCCCATCTCATATCGCTGTTTGAGGAACGTCATAAATTCACCGATCCACCCGGCGACAAAGACGATATCACAACCTTCATCTTTAAATCTGGTGATAATGGGAGAAAAGTCTGTGGTGCCGGGCGCGAAATACTCGTCGTGCCACCTGATTCCCGCTTTATCAAGGCGAGCGAACAGGTCGGTCCATGTCGGGGCACCTTTGCCCACGCTTGAGTCCAAAATACCTATCTTCTTGTAGTTGGGGAAGGCCTCTACAAGCGCGAAGATGTTAGCCCGGTATTCTTCTTGCGACGGAGTGCCAAAGACAACATACGGCATGGTCTTGGGGTCATATGCACCGCCCCCACTGGCAGGCGTAGCATCCGGACTGCCGGTCCTGGTCAAAAAGATGACTTTAGCGGGGTTGGTCACGGCGGCTACGGCGGAGAAGTTCCAGGACCAGTGCCCGGCAAAGAACTTGCATTTATCTCCGTATATGAGCTGCTTAGCAGCTGCAGAGCCGCCTTCTGCTGAGTTCTCATCGTCCTCCTGAATCAACTTAACATTGTAAGTCTGGCCATTTACCTGAAAGCCTTCCTTATTGAAAACCTGGACCCAGGCTTCACGGAATGGTGTAGGAATCTCGCCCCACGGAGATGCTGTGCCGCTAAGAGGCATGGGAAGTCCGATATTTATGGTTATAGGCCCCGTGGGTTGAGCTGGCGCTGGTTTCTGCGCGCAGGCCGTGGCAAACATGCCAAGCACAATAACCGCAGTCACTAAAATTGCTAAAACGTTGTACCACTTTTTCATCGACTGTCTACCTCCTTTATTTAGTACGGATTACCATAAATGTACGCTGTCTAATAAATAACACCTCCTTCACATTCTTCGGCGATCTCGTGGATTTCGGGGTTGCTAACAAAGGCAAAGCCTTCCGTTTTGCTAACCAGATCGCTCTCCTGGACCTCATCCACACACAACCCGAGAGAGCAATCGCAGCATTCTGTATTATGCATATCTATGCGAATCGGTTTTCGCTTAATATTGTTCCACCCGAAATGATTTGATTGCCTTTAGGGCTTCCGCTGTCAATTTGATCATTCACCAACTATCGACTTTTACTTTGTTTTGATTTCTCCTCGTCCTGCAGGACTCTGCGTAATACTTTGCCAACCATGGTCTTGGGCAGCTCTTTGCGAAATTCGACGAATCTGGGCACCTTGTAGCCGGTCAATTTCTCCCTGCAGAATTTCTGCAGTTCGCCAGCCGTTACTTCATTGCCCTCTTTTAATACCACCCAGACTTTGACCGCTTCACCCTGGCGTTGATCGGGGATGCCCGCAACGCAGGCTTCGAGTACCATGGGATGCATCATAATGACATCCTCTACGTCGCGCGGCCACACCTGGAAACCTCCACACTTGATGAGGTCTTTCTTCCTGGAGGTAAGGAACATGTATCCGTCCTCGTCCAGATGTCCAATATCGCCGGTGTAGAGCCAGCCGTCGCGAATGGCTTCGGCAGTTTCCTTCGGATTCTTCCAGAACCCCTGCATCAATTGGGGGGCCTTAATACAGAGCTCGCCGTCTTCACCGATGGGAAGCTCTTTAGTGCCGGCCTCGAGATCTACGATTTTATAAATATTGTCGGGGTAAGGGCAGCCGATGGAGCCCTGCTTCCATTTCCATTTGCCCTCGACGGGAGTGCAGCTTCCGGCAATAGCAGATTCGGTCATGCCGTAGCCTTCGACGACAATGCCATTGGGATCTATCAATTTCTCAAACGCCAGCTTGGTCTCGGTCATGAGAGGAGCTGCTCCCGAGCTGCAGCGGTTGATGCACCTGATATCGTCTGGGCCGCGGTCGGGAGAATTGATTATGCCGATGAGCATGGTGGGGGTTGCCGCAATGTTCTGGATGTTATGCTCTTTAATTATAGCTATAACACCCTTGATGTCGCGGGGGTTGAAAACCAGCACCTGTGGCATGTGGGCCATGAAATATATGCCGAAGGCGACGAAACAGCCGAACGCATGGAACATGGGCAGGTTGCCCAGCACTTTGTCCTCCCACTCTATAGTACGTGACTTGAACCATACATGCTGCTGCATTCCAATGATGACCATATTGTGATGCCTGTGCATAACGCCTTTGGGGGCGCCGGTGGTGCCGCCGCTGAAGAGGATAAGCGCTATATCGTCTTTGGTTACCGTGACCTCCGGGCGTCCCTTGTACTTGTTTTTCTCTATCAGGTCGCTCCACCATACGTCGCCTTCCTCCAGCTTGACGGTTCCGGCCGCCTCGTTCTTGATGGGCGATACCGCGTAACTATCCAGGTCGGTGACAATCAGCTTGCGCAGCTTGGTCTTAGGCTGGAAGCCTTTGATCGTCGTGTACCACATTGAAGTCACGATGGCTAACTCGGCATCCACGGCCTCTATAGCATGCTGAAGCTCGAAAGGGGTGTAGAGCGGGTTGAGCGGCACTACTATAGCGCCGGCCTTCCAGATGGCAAAGTAAGCCACGAAGGTCTGCGGGCAATTGAGGAAAAGCACGGCCACCCTGTCGCCTTTTTTAACGCCTCTTGCAATGAGAGCATGTGCCAGGGCATTGCTGTGATCTTCCAGCTCTTTGTAAGATAGTTCCCTTTTCATGAAAATGGCCACGGGGAATTCCGGCCTTTCTTTGGTATATTCAGCCAGAAGGTCCATCACGGTAACATTGGGATAGGGTTCCATGGTACGGGGTACGCCGGGGTCGTAACTCTTGAACCAAGGATAGTCTTTCATTGCTCCTCCCTAACTTTGAGATGAAAACGATATGAATAAAAAAATATTGCCTAAGAATGGTAAGGTAAAAGATGTCTGATAATAATCAGGCGCGGATTGTTTCTTTTGTGTAGAGAAGGATGAAAATAATGTAAGTGAATTGCCTACTGTTCTTTCTCAACCCAGTTTAAGGCATATCTAAGCAGCTCAGTGGCATTCTTGAGTTTCAGTTTTTCCTTAATGCGTTCCCGATACGTACCTATCGTCTTTACGCTCACATGCAGCCGTTGCCCGATCTCGCTTACGCTAAAGCCTTGCCCAATTAGGGTGAATACCTCGATCTCCCGGTCGGTCAATGCCTTTAGCGGAGATTGGGCGGATTCCTTCGAGCCTTCGATGAATCTGGCAAGGATACGCTCAGTCACCCTGCCACTTGCGTAAAAGCCACCGCGCAGAACCTGGTGGATTGCCTGGACAACCAATCCAGAGGCCTCCTGCTTCATGATATATCCTTTTGCGCCCGCCCTGAAGGCGCGCTCTGCGTACAGGGACTCATCGTGCATGGAGATAACCAGCATGGGGATGCCTTTATGCTGCTTGTGCACCTCTTTGATAAGGTCGATACCGCTCAGGTCTTTCAAAGTGATATCGACGATGATCATGTCGGGCTTCAGGTTGCCGATCGCCTCCCATGCTCCGTGATAATCTTCGGCCTCACCGCACACTTTCAGATCGTCCTCCTGCTCAATGAGTTGGATTAGCCCGTGCCTAAAGATAGGGTGGTCGTCTACGATGAGGATTCGATGTCGGCCTTTTGATGGTTTACCTAAGACCATCCCCTTCTTCCTTACCAAGGCCAAGTGAACAGGTCACAAGAGTTCCACCTCCGGGTGCGGATTCCACCTGCAGTGATGCCCCGATCATGCGGGCCCTGTAATTCATGATTCTGAGGCCAATGCCGGAAGAAGACTTGGAAATATCTTGTATCCCAATTCCATTATCCCGGATCGAGAGAGAGATGATGCTGTTATTGTTTAGTAGATCGATGGATATCTTGGTGGACTTTCCGTGCTCGATGGCATTATGAATAGACTCTTTTGCGATATAAAACAAATGGGTTGCCACCAAATTGTCCTTCATGGGTACGTTCTGCGGGCAGTTGAAGGTGCACGACAAGCCGAAGATATTCGAAGTTGAGTCAGCCATCTCCTCCAGAGATGATTCAAGACCGTGCGAGACGAGGTAGACCGGACTTAGACCTCTTGCGAGCCTTCTGGTCTTTTTAATCGACTCCTTTACAAGTTGGTTGATCTCGCCCGCATAGTGTGTATCATCTGGGGATGTTCGCTTGAGTTTATTCTTCAGCACTTTGGTCATGAATTCGATGCCGATAAGCTGTTGACCCAGGTCATCGTGCAATTCATGGCTGATCTTCTGCCTCTCCCGCTCTGAGATGTCCAGGATTTCTTTTTCCAGTTGCTTCCTTTCCGTAATATCGGTAATTACGGCGAAACCTCCGGTATAACTACCCTGCGAATCGTTCATGGCCCCCTGTGAGATGAGTGTGTAGATGGGGGCGCTGTCTCCACCTTTCAAGGTCAGCTCGTTGGGTTTCGCGGCATCTTTACTACGCAGTTTCAGCATCCAGTTCTTGAAATCCAATTTGCTGATGAATTGTCTCATGGGCCGGCCTATTAGTTGTTCCCGCGGAAGTTTCAGTATCTTGCAGAAACTATCGTTCACGTAGGTGATGGTGCCTCGCTCGTCCTGGATGCAGAGCCCCTCGTTCATGCTCTCTACGAGTTGGCGAAACCGTTCTTCGCTATCACGCAGGGCCATCTCCTCATTGAATCTCTTCGTAATATCCATCATGGAACCGATGCTCCGGTCCGTGCCGGGGATCATGGCAATAGTCATAAGGATGTGTACAAACGAGCCGTCCTTACGCTTGATCTTGAATTCATAGTCCTGCGGCGCAGCATCAGGGTCTAGCCTTCTCGCATTATGGTACTCAAGCAATCTCGGGATATCATCATCCGCAACAAATTTCATCCACGACTGTCCTACGATTTCGTCCTTGGTATAACCGATATTAAGGTCATTGTTCTGCATGGAGATAGTGGTATCCTTTTCGATGAGGATCGTGGCTGTCCCTGTATTCTCAAAGAGGGTTTTGTAGAATTTGTCGGATTCCTTGAGCTCGTGCTCAAATTGCTGGTAACTACCCGTGCGGGTCTTCATCTCCCGAAGCTCAGTCCTAACTGCTTTGAGCTCTTCCAGGAGCTGTTCCTTCGTCTTCTGATTGTCTCTCACATTCATTCTGGGTAGATTGTATCGTAGAGATCCGGCCTTGTCTATCAGATGTACCTTTACTTTTACCCTGATAATGCTTAACATTAAGACTGATTTGTCCACCAATCAATAATTTGCCAAAAGGGGTGTCCTATGAGCGAAACCGCAACTCCAGCCAAAACAGACCAGAAAAGGGCCATCAACCGGCTTAAAAGCATGTATCCGCTGCGCAACCTGGTGCAGCAGGACTATATAGATACGCTGAACGCCAGCAACGAGGGCAAACCCACTGTTTGGGCCATGCTCAACTACTGGGAAGGGGACCTTCCCCTCAAAGCCATGGGGCTTAACATCGTTTATCCTGAGAATTACTCCACCCTGCTGGCCTCCACGGGCAGCGCCGAGTCCTTCCTGGATGCCTCGGACTCGGACGGTTATCCCACGCACCTTTGCGGCTACGGCCGCAGCACCATCGGCTACTCCTACCGCATGATGAAAGACCTTAATGGCCGCATACCTCCCGAGGCGCCACTGGGAGGAATGGCCAAGCCCACCCTGCTATTGGGCTCCGGCATTATATGCGATGCCCGTTTCAAATGGTTCCAGGCGCTGGGAAGGTATTTCGATGCCCCGCAATGGGTGCTCGAGATGCCCATGATGGGTACCGCCGAAGGCACCGAGCCCGACCTGGAAGGCTACCAGATTAAGTTCCTGGTCAGGGAATTGCAGGCCTTCATCGCCTTCCTTGAGAAATTGCTGGGCAGGAAAATGGACTGGGCCAGGCTGGAAGAGCTGATCGACCTGGCCGTTAAAATCCACGAGACCAACTGGCAGATCAGCGAGCTGCGTAAATCGATTCCGGGCCCTATGCACAGCACCGATTTCTGGAGCAGCATGCCCCCTTCGCTTTTCTTCGCCGGAGACATGGCCACGGCCCTCAAGCTCTATCAGGATATGCTGGCCGAGGTGCAGGAACGCGTAAATAATAAGATTGCCGGCATCAACTACCCGGAGAAATACCGCATTGTATTCAGCGAGCTGCCGCCCTGGCACAGCCTTAAATTCTTCGACAGCCTGGCCGAGAAGGGCTGGAATTTCGTTTTCGAAAGCAGGGGCTATCACGCCCCCAGACCGCTCGACTTCAGCCATGTCAGCGACCCGCTGGAGAAGCTGGCCCGCCTCTCACGCAATTTTATTTTCAGCATACACCCCTGCGCTCTGGAGGACGGGATCGCTAATCCTGTGGCAGAGGTCTACCTGCAGACAGCCAGGGAATTCAAGGCCGACGGGTTCTTCCTGCACCCGCTCATCTCCTGCCGCGCCGCCAGCGCCGGCTTGAGGTCGGTGCAGGACTTCCTGATGAAAAGGCTCAACGTGCCCACCCTATGGGTGGAGGGCGATATCATCGACAAGCGTGTCTTCAACCCGCAGGAAACGCTGGCCAGGGCGGAAGCCTTTGAACAGACCATGGAGCACTACCGCAAGGTACGCAAAGCGCAGGGCCTGGACTGGTGACCTGCAAGTAAAATCTGGAGATTGATATGGTAATAGCAATGACGAAAGGGCTATCCCTGGCAAGGGGCGTTTATCAGGACAGGGGTCTACGCATGCGTGAGCTGCGCAAATCCGGCAAGAAAATCATCGGCTATATATGCCTTTATCCCCCGGTCGAGATAATCACCGCCCTGGGCATGATCCCTTTCCGCATCTTCGGCGATATGAACGAGACCATCACGGCCGCCGACCAGGTATCCACTACGCTGGTCTGCCCCTTCCTGCGCAGCATCATTGACCTGGCGCTCAAAGGCAAATTCAACTTCTTGGACGGGGTTGTGGGCGCCCATACCTGCGATATCGGGGCGGGCCTCATTTTGCAGTGGCGCGACTTCGTTAAATCGCCCAATTTTTCGCACCTGCTGGACGTGCCGCATACCGACCATGCCCCGGCTGTCGATTATTTTGAAGGGCAGATCAACTCCTTCAAGCGGCACCTCGAGGAGTTCGCCGGCCAGCAGTTGACCGATGACAAGCTGGCCAAAGCCATCGAACTGCATAATACGCAGCGCAAGCTCGTGAGGCAGCTTTACGACCTGCGCAAACCCGACCCGCCCCTGCTGACCTCCATGGAAAACCTGGAAGTGCTGGTAGCGCTCTTCAGTCTCCCTGTCGACGAGGGCAACGAGCTGCTGGAGAACGTGATCGCAGATGTCCAGGAACGCAAAGATAAACCTGATAAAAAGAAGGCCCGCCTGCTGGTCTGGGGCCCGGTCTTCGACAATACCTCGCTCTATGAGCTTATTGAGAGCGCCGGCGCCAGCGTTGTGGTCGACGATACCTGCGTGGGCACACGCGCTTTCTGGGCCGACGTGAAGCCGCCCTACGACCTTCACAGCCTGGCGCAGCATTACCTGGTGGACATCAAGTGCCCCCGCACTTACCGCCAGGCGCAGCCTGCCGAATTGAAAAAGAATTACGATAAGGACCTGGAAAGCAGGTTCGACTATATCAAGAAAGCCGTAACGGACTGGAAAGTTAAAGGGGCTATTTTGCAGAGCGTTAAATACTGCGATACGCACGGCTACGAGGTTCCCAACCTGAGGCACTATCTTGACGGGCTGGGCATACCCAGCCTCTATATTGAGCACGATTACAGCGAAAGGTCGCTGGCTCCCATTAAAACCAGGGTGGAGGCATTCGTGGAGACGCTGGGCTGAGGTAAGCGCAGTCCGCCATGAATGATCTTACTTCCGGACCTTTCTTCGCCGGCATCGATATCGGCTCCACCATGTCCAAGGCCGTCATAGTCGACGCTCAAGGCAGCATGCGGGCCTACGTGGTGGGCCAGACAGGCGCCGAACATCGCTTGCGCGCCAATAAGGTCATGGAAGACGTGCTACAGAAAGCCGGCATCACTCTGGACAAGGTCGCCTATATCATCTCCACCGGCTACGGCCGGGTCAACGTCCCCTTCGCCGACAAACAGGTCACCGAGCTCACCTGCCACGCCAGAGGGGTAGCTTCCCTCTTCCCGGGAGTGCGCACGGCCATCGATATCGGCGGGCAGGATGCCAAAGTCCTCCGCATCAAAGACGGCAAATTAATCGATTTCCTGACCAACGATAAATGCGCCGCCGGCACCGGCAGGTTCCTTGAAGTGGCCGCCGATACATTGGGATTGGACCTCAACGAGATGGGACGTATATCTCTCCAGACCGACAAGCCGGTCAGGATCAACAGCCTCTGCACCATCTTCGCACAGCAGGAGATCATTTCCCGTTTATCCGAAGGCCAGCCCCTGCCGGACATACTGGCCGGGGTCTACATCGCCATTGCCACACGCGTGGTCAAGCTGGCGCGGCAGTTGAAGGTCGAGCCTCCCGTGGTCTTCACCGGAGGCGTGGCCAAGAACGCCGGCATGGTCAAGGCTATCGAGACCGTTCTGGGCACGCCCGTGCTGGTGCCGCAAGAGCCGCTTATCACGGGCGCCCTGGGCGCAGCCATACTGGCGCACGACCAGTACAATCGGCTCATCAAGAGCGGCGAATACGATGCCCATCGTGAGAAAAAGCTCAGCGAAGCCCGCATCGATTTCGGGGAGAACGGCCGGTGACAGAATATTTTCTGGGGATAGATATCGGGGCGGTGGGCAGCAAGGCTGTCATAGTCAATAACACGGATATTGTTGCATCGGCGGTCATACCCTCCGGCACCAACTACGTGAGCACCACGGCCGCCTTAAAAGCCGAAACCCTCGGCAAGGCGGGGCTGCAGGCTTCCGATATTAAAGGCAGCTCAGCTACAGGCATCGGCGGCAGGAACGCCGGAGCCGATAGTTATCACGGAGTAATAATCTGCTCTGCCAGGGGCGTCAGCCTCAATTTCCCTGCGGCCCGCAGCATCATCGATATCGGCGGCCAGGGCAGCCAGGTAATCACTATCGATGAAGAGGGCAGCGTGATCAATTTCACCGCATCCGAGATCTGCGCCACGGGCAGTGCACGGCTGCTGCAGGTGCTGGCCCGCATTTTGCAGATAAGCATGGACCAGATAGGCCCCCTTTCATTAACGGCTACCAGACCATCGAACTTCTCCACCTCTTGCAGCGTTTTCCTCGAGACCGAAGTCATCACGCGCATCTCGCAGGGCGACCGGCCCGAGGACATACTGGCCGGCATACACCGCTCCATCGCCGAAAAGGTTGCCGCCATGGCCCGAGGATTCACGCTGGAAAAGGAAGTCGTCATCATTGGCGGGGGAGCGCTGGATATCGGCCTTGTGCAGGCCATCGAAGAAAAGCTGGCTATAAAAGCCATTGTGCCCGATAACCCCCGGCTGATGGCCGCCCTCGGCGCAGCCGTCCTGGCTCGCCAAAGCTATTCCACCGTATAGCAAAGTTTTCAGAGGCAATTTGCTCTCTCTTTTCGCCTCTCGCTCAGGGGAGAAGCTGTCCAATGTTGTATAATTTCTTGTCATGATTCCCTGGTTCGTTGGCTCCGCCGTCCGCAACGAAGGTAAAAAATTCCTTAAATTCACTGGGGATATCGACCTGCCCCGCCTCTCCACTGAGGCTGCAACACTGGGCGACCGCGTTTCGCTCTACATCCATATCCCCTTCTGCCGTACGCTCTGTCCGTTCTGCTGCTTCAACCGCTATCTCTTCAAGGAGGAACAGGCCCGCAGCTATTTCGTCGACCTGCGCAGGGAGGTCGACATGTACGGAGCGCTGGGCTTCAAGTTCAATGACTTCTATTTCGGGGGCGGCACGCCTACCGTCCTGATGGACGAACTTAGCGATTTTATCGGATACCTTGGGTCCAAATTCGAGGTCAAGCGCATCTCCCTCGAGACCACGCCCCGTGAGCTGACGCCGGATACCATCAGCCAGCTTCAACAGCTCGGCATCAACCGCCTTTCGGTGGGCGTCCAGAGCTTCGATAATACATTGTTGAAAGCCATGGGCCGGACACTCTTCAAAGGCGAGGACTCTATCGAGAAGCTCAAGCTGGTTCAGGGCAAGTTCGACACCGTCAACGTCGACCTGATGTTCAACTTCCCCACACAGACCCTGGAGCAGTTCAAATCGGATGTAAAGATATTCAAGGACTTGGGCACCGACCAGGCCACCTTCTACCCGCTCATGCCCTCGCCCCACAAGATGGACGCCCTGGAAAGGAAATTCCGCCGGGTGGATACATCCAGAGAGAAGCGGTTCTACGATATTATCCTGAGGGAACTCCCGGATAGCGGTTATAAAGCTTCCACCGCCTGGTGCTTCTCACGTGGCGACCGCATGATAGATGAATACATCATAGATTATGACGACTATATCGGCGTGGGGGCCGGCTCTGTCGGCTTTTTGGCTGGGGACTTCCTGGTCAACTCTTTTTCGCTGGAAGGCTACCATAACCTTGTTGCACAGGGTAAGCTGCCCATCGTCCGTATGCGCCGGCTGTCAGGACTTGAGCATTGCCGCTACTATATGCTGACGCAGCTCTTCGGCATGGGGCTGAATATTGAATCGTTCAGGAAACGCTTCGGCGCGGATGTCCACTCGAAATTATGGGCCGAGCTGCTCTTCTTTAAAACGGCAGGCATTATCCAGAAGAGAGGCGGACTTATCTCGGTTACCCGGCGGGGCATGTACCCGGTAGGCACTATGATGAAGGAATTTTTCGCTTCGTTAAATACGCTTCGTGAATACTGCATCGAGAGCCGGATTTAGCGCGGTCTCAATATCCCATCTCGATCGAAGACTGCCCTTGGATTTTAACCACCTGGTCATATTGGTCGTCACTCACAAGCAGGTGGCGCACAAGCATTATACCCCTGTCGCTGGGAGAAACGACCACCTGCGCCTTTTCATTTTCCGGGATAGCTGCACCCTGTTTGACCAGCAATATCTCCACCGGGTTCGATTGGACCTGCTGGTCATTCAAGACAAAGAAGTTATCAGTATTGGCCGCGTAAAACGCTACCGACCAGTAGGTATCGGCGGGTATCTGGGCCTTAAAGCGGATGGGCTGCTGGCTTACGTCGTAAAGCAGGATCGAATAGACCAGGTCGGGGGATGGCCTGACCACCATCCGGTTATCGGCCGTTGTCCGGCCGCCTTTCATCAATACGTTTTGCGGATATTTAGTCATGGCGCTATTCATGATCACGATGGGTATGGCAAATAACGTGATGAAATGGACTATTACCGCAACAGCTACGGTTGCCAGCGCAGTCCACCATAACCATCTGTTCATTTACAGCCTTCCATTATAATATGAGGCAGCTCGACTATATCCGGGTGATCGCGGATCAACTGGCCGGGATTATACAGCCGTAACGAGAGAGAAAAAGTCTTTTGGTCGCCCAGCGGCAACCAGTCGTCTGTTTTGGGGGTTTTCGACAGGTAAATCACGAAATTATTGTCGGCGTCATATTTCACGTTGTCCATATTATAGGAATAGCGGTTTAATTCATTGGGAATGAGAAAATCATCCGCACCATAAGCCGTGATGCTCCACCAGCGCGTATCCAGCGTTTTGCCTTCTATCCTGTATGTGCAGTCAGCTTGCAAGGGATCCCCGTTATCATCCTTATATGCATTGTAATAGATAACTTCAAATTGATTGAGCGCCAGGAGATAGTGCATGGCAATGGAAGCCCTGGTATACGGATCGGCCTGAGGGCTGCCCGCCGCCAGGCTGGCCTGCCACGGCCCGTTATGGATGCTGAACCTGTTTGCCATAACATCCACGGCCGCGAAGGCGGACCCGATACCTATGGAACTGCCCACTATTAAGGCAATTAAAATTCCGGCGATTATTTTAGCGGTTTTGTTCACCTGTTCCCCTCGGCTGACATTAGTTTATTTTAGCAGATAAGAAAATAGATTTCAGCAAGGCCGAAATACCATCGACCGTGAAAGGGGTTTAGAACTCTTCCGAAACCCTTATCGCTATATTCATATAAGCACTTGACAAAACCGTTGGTACGTGTTAGATTATCAAAAACGCATAACACATGGTTTTCTCCACGAGAGTATGCGGGAGGAAAAGGGCATTGCCAGCTAAGGCCAAGAAGGGGAAGGACCCGGAGATCGAACTGCATTTGCTTGAAGCAGCCATTCAAGAGATAAGCCAACTGGATTCATTGAAAGACATTTTCCGTGAGACCGGCGAACTGGTATCCAGGCATAATCAATTAGCACGTCAAAAAACCATACCCACGGTGGGGCCAACGCGTGTAAACTGGTCCGCAATAACCAGGCGGGCCAATCATCTTATTGCCAGGCTGGCTTCCGACGAATATAAGTTCATTAACCTGGCAGCGCTGGAAAAGGGGAGCGCCAACTTACATCTCAAAGAGGAACTATCGAGGCTATTACACATCATTTCCTCGCTGATATCGGAATATACCGAGATCCTGACTGTCATGGATCAGTACCCGCAGACCATGATAATGATGTTGTCATCGGAAGTTGAGCATCTCGATGAAGCCTCATCCAGAGTACGTCAGTTGATTCGAAGCAGTATGAAGCCTACCGTCAGCGCTTAAATACCCGCCTGTTCGCTGATATCAATATCACACCAGCATATATCCGAATGCCTTCTTGCTGATGATCCTTACCGGCTTGGCGGGCTCAGGCTCCACCTTCTCGCGCAGGCGGTGGATAAGCTGGTCGATGGTGGCGTCGGAGATGGCGGAGGGGTCTTTGCTCTCCGGCCAGACAGCCTGAATTATCTCGTCACGTGAGCAGATATTGCCGGCGTTTTTGTAGAGAAAGAGTATCAGTTCATATTCCTTTTTAGATATATTCTTCTGCCTGGCATCCACCCACACCTCTTTCTTCCTTTCATCCATCCTGAGCCAGGCGACGGCCGCACCCTTGCTTTTGGCGGCGGAAGAATCCCTGGTCATGATGTTGGTGGTCTCCGACTCTTTGAACTGGAGAATTACCTGCGCCGTATCCCCGGCGACGCCCAGGCCGATCTTGCTGTTATGCTTGAGCTCATACAAATTCCCCGGCACTATCCTGTCGTCATCCAGCATGGTACCATTGGTACTGCCCAGGTCCTTTATATAGTACCGGACTCCTTTCTGTGTTATTTCCAGATGCCGCCGGGAAACGACCTCGTCGTTAAGCTGGATGTCGGGCTTGCTCTGCAGGGTGCGGCGGCCGATCACTGTCTCGATTTTATCGAGCGTGAATATCTTCCCCATATCCTCCGCGTCGCCTTTCTTGACAACGATAAAAGCCAATCTTTACCTCCGGCGCTTCTGAGCACCCATATGGATTGCAGTATAATATATTAAATGCAGTTGCGGCATAATATGATTTGTCAGATTTATATTAGGTATTCGTCAGATAGCTGTCAAGCAATGACCCTGCCGATTAACTAGACTTTTATGCAAACTATGGATGAAATAGCCGAAAATACCATTGTCTGCTCTCGCTGCGGCAACTCTAACAGCGCGGGCAGGTTTTTTTGCTACACCTGCGGCAATTATTTTGCCGGGACAGAAAACGGTAATGGCACTAAGGGCTCTGATAAGCAGGAGCAATCCGGTACCCTGGTATCTGTTACCAAAGCCAAGGTACTTATGCCCGGTGGAGCAGAGATCCTGCTCTCCGGCGCGCCTACCTTTATTGAACGCAGTAATTTCGATGGAACGCTGCCGCGCGATATTTTAATGAGCATCTCCAGGCAGCATGTGCTGATAACCTGCGACAACGGAACTTATTACATCCAGGATTACGGCCGCGACGGTAAGGGAAGCACCAACCATACCAAGCTGAATAATGTAGATATACACAATAAAGGCAAGCAGGCGCTTAAGGATGGCGACCGCATCGAGCTATCCCTGCAGCCGGAGCTGATGCTGACCTTTAAGCTAATGTAATGTTGAAATTACTCTGGAGATTTAATTGGACATAGGCTACGGCTGGGATACAGGACTTATTCGAAAGCTGAACGAAGACAGCATTTTTTTTACCAGCTTTGAAATCAAGACCCACCTGGGCACGGCATCGGCCGGGTTGTTCGCCGTGGCCGACGGCATGGGAGGACATAATGCCGGCGAGGTCGCCAGCAACCTTGCCGTCAAAACCTTCTTCGCTGAGTGTCTGGCCGGCCTGCTGGAACAGGAGCCCCCTCCACCCCTCAGTATCATATCGGATGCCTTCAATAGGGCCAACAACAGCGTTATAGAGGCCGCCGGGGACAGGGACCTGCAGGGCATGGGCACCACTCTGACAGCCGCGCTGGTAATCGACCATGACATGTATATGGCCCACATAGGCGACTCACGTTGCTATATTATCAACACCCGTGAGACGCTGCAGGTGACCAGGGACCACTCGGTCGTCCAGCATCTTGTAGATGCAGGGAAGATCACTCAGGTGGAAGCTCGAAGCCACCCGCGCCGTAATGAAATAACCCGCGTTCTGGGCTACTCGGGAGACAGTACGCCCGACCTGATCCAGGTGAAGCTGTATGCGGGCGACAACATCCTCATTTGCTCCGATGGGTTGTGCGGCGTGCTCCCTCAAGAGAAGATAACCCAAGCTGTGCTTAATTCCCCCGGGCCCAGCCAGGCCTGCGCGGAGCTGACGGCCGAGGCCAACCTGGCCGGCGGTCCCGACAATATATCGGTCATTATAGCCAGGCCGGTCAACCTGCCGTCCTGGCAGGCCCTGACCGCAGCCAAAACCAGTATCAGGACGGCATCATGATACCCGACAGAAATATCATCATCGTAATAATAGTGGGCATATGCGTAGCCATACCCCTGACCGTGGCCCTAGTCCAGGTAGCCCGCAAAAATAAGCGCCCCAAGCCAACCTCCAATAAGGTTAAGGCGGGCCGGCCTGCCGTGGGCAAAAACACCTTCCCGGTCAATGGACGTTACGATGCCAGGCTACAGCCATTTAAACAGGGAGGCATGGCGACAATCTGGATCGCAACCGAGCGCAAGACACGCAGGACCTATATCATCAAGACGCCGCGCCGGGGCACCAACATGGATAATGTGTACCTGGATAAGCTGATGCTGGAAGCGGGTTACCTCAAGAGATTGAACCATCCCGTCATAGTCAAGCATATAGAAGATTTTTACTATAACGGCGAGTTCCACGTGGTCATGGAATATGTCAATGGTGAGACATTGATGTCCTCATCTCCCAGGTCCTCACCCGGGGAAAAAAAGGTGCTTGATTGGGCCTGCAACCTGCTGGACGCACTCGGATACATTCACGCTGCGGGCATAATTCACAGGGATGTTAACCCCAAGAATATCATGCTGGTCAACGACGGCTCCGTCAAGCTGATAGATTTCGGGACAGCCAAAAATATGAACGAGACGAACAAGGAAAAGGAGCGCGGGGATCCCTTCACGCAGATTGCCAACAAAGGCTTCGACATCCCCGAGCTGTTCCTGGGCGGCGAGAGCGATCAGCGCTGCGACCTGTGCGGACTGGCACAAACAGCTATTTATCTGCTTACGCTCAGACAGCCCAACGAGATCTGCTCGGCGCTATTTAAATCAAACTGGCCGCGCACCTACGCCGAGGCCGGCAACGTCGCAGATTACCTGATATCGGTTGGAATATCCAGGCGGACTTCCAGGTGCCTGGCCCAGGCCATTATGTTCTCTCCCGGCGACAGGTTCGCCGACGCCGGCGCTATGCGCTCTGCACTTATACCGGGAAACGATTGTCAGGCAAAACCCATAGAGGCGGCGGTAAAAAAATGAATAATAAGCCGATGACCGCCGTCCTATGGATCCTGGGCCTTCTGACCTTAGCTGCCTGCTTTACAGCTGGAGTGGCGGCCATGGGCGCACCTACCGAGAATTACACTATCACCGATCTCCCCGGCAGCAGCTCGGGATACCCACCCATCCAGCCATCCGTCAATTTTATCCTGGAGGGGCCGACTTCGCAGACCGACAATACTTCCCCCGCATTCATCGCCGATTTCGTCAGCCCATCGGGAAACGGCACTGTTACGGGCAACGAGAGCTGGTACCTTGACATAGATATCAACAGCGCGGGCTGGCTTTATATCTATGAATACTATCCTCCCAACAACACGCAGGGGCAGTGGATCGCCTACAAATGGCAGTTGCCTGAAAGCGGGCAGTGGAGGCTGGGGCCTTTTAGCCCTTCGGACAATGAGACGGAAGGGCAACATATCTATCGCATTTGGTTTTATAATGACGGGCAGTGGGCCACAGAGGAAGCAGGAGGCCCCCGGGACAACTTGGTCTACTGGACCTATGTAAAAAGCGCTGCCGTCTCACAGGTACCCTCTCAACCCACTTCCACGGCCCAGGAAGAAGCGTCCCCAACCGATCAGCTGTACAATTTTTTTACCAACTCGCTGATATTCCTGCTGGGCGGCCTTATTCTGGGTATAGTCATTGCTGTCTTCTCATACAGGATTTACAGAAGGAGACGTGTGCAGCCGGTTGTGGAGCCGAAATTAATCGAGCCTGATGTAGAAGAACTTGTTTCCACCCCGGAAATCCCTGTTACCGCTGCACCCCAGGCCGCGGCCAGGGCCAAACTTTCTATGCCTAACGGCATGGAGATACCGCTTGCCACCGTCAGCAAAATCATTGGCAGGGGAGAGCTGGCGCGGGCGCTGGCGCTCGATGACCTGGGACTCATCTCGCGAAAGCATTTCGTTATTAACCTCGATGGGAGCCAATTCTCTATCGAGGATAACAGCAGCGCCAACGGCACACTGCTCAACGGCATCGATATCAAAGGCAAGGGACCGGTCGACCTGAATGATGAAGATAACATAGAGCCGGCCGGGGCCATCAAACTCAAGTTCCACCTGCTCTAATAGCCTCATTTTGTCAGAAAACTGTCAGTGACCTGTAAGCCCGCGGTCAAGCAATCGCCTTCCAGACTGGGTATATTTAATACCAATAGAAATTATTTCAACGGAGTTGATTGCTGGATATGAAAAAAATATTGATGCCGCTGCTTATACTAACACTGATATGTACGTCCGCAGTCAGCATTATTTCTCCGGTCCTGGCCCAGGGAGAAGCAACACCTCCCGTCAGCCCCGATGATACCTGGCAGCCTCCCTATGACGGCGGTACTACGCTCGACCCTTCGGTCGGAGTACAAACCTACGGTCAAAATTGGCCGGCTTTGCAGATACCGTTGCCTTCTCCGGTTGAACCGGGCATCCCCAGTTCGATTATAAATGCCTACCTGGTTAACAGCTACGGGCAACTGCTGACCAATCTTTATAGCAGTCAGCAGGTTTATCTGATCGTATCGTTCAACGGCCCGGGCTATTTTTATTTATGGGAGTATTACCCATCGGGCAGCAGCCCTTACGGGCACTGGCTATGTTACCGGTGGTACCGTCCGACCGCAGGTGTGTGGAGGATAGGGCCTTTCGCCGCCCAGCAGTGGGACGCATCCGGCCGATATTACTGGAAAATGTGGTTCATCTCCGGTTTCACCTGGTCGACGCGCACGCTGAGCTTCAACTATACCCGGGGCTACTATCCCAACGATGTACCGACCCCCACGCCAACACCTGTGGCAGCCCCCGTGATCAATTCATTTAACGTCAGTTTATCTTCGCTGGATCTGGGGCAGACGGCAACGTTGACCTGGACTACCAGCAATGCAAGCAGCGTGACTATCTCGCCGGGAGTGGGCACTGTGGCCTCATCGGGCGCCACTACTGTGACTCCCTCGGCAACAACTGCCTATACACTTACGGCTGCGGGCAACTCGGGCAATCCCGTATCGTCCACCTTAACCATTACGGTCATGCCCAGGATGGCTCCTACGCTTAAGGCCGACCAGGCCACCATACAGAGCGGCCACTATGCCACCCTGTCATGGAATGCCCCCTCGGCAACCCAAGTATATATTTCAGGTGTGGGCAGCTACGGCTCCAGCGGCAGTGCCAGCGTAACGCCCGAAAACACGACCACCTATAATCTTACGGCTACTTATATAGATGGCAGCACACAATCGGCATCGGTTACCGTCAACGTGCAATATCCGCCTTACCTGCTTTGGGGCTTGGTCGCCTTGCTGGCCCTGGCCGCCATCATTATAGTAGCGCTTCTGACCAGAAAACCGGCCAAAGTAGCTCCATCACAGGCCTCAGCCATTCATGCGGCCGGTACCAGCCCTGTCGAGGCTACCATCCCGGCAGGAACAGCCCCTGCGGTGACATCGATAGTGGATATCCCGCCGGCCAAGCTTGCGATGCCTGACGGAAGCGAGATACTGCTGGCAGGCAATTCGAGATCCTTCGGCAGGCATGATTTCAGCAAGTTCCTTCCTGACGACGGCGTCTCTTACATATCCAGGCAGCATATCAATATCTGGTATGAAAATGAAGGTTACTACATCGAGGACCGCAGCAGCACTAACGGCACCCGGCTTAACGGAACGGAGATCAAAGGCACCGGAAGGCATGTCCTGGAGAACGGAGATACCATTGACCTGGCAGATAAATTAAAGATTGATTTTAAAAAATAGTACGATCCAAGGAGGTTACTATGAACTATAAAAAGACCATTCTTGTACTGGCATCGCTGGTGGCATGCGCCATCTTTCTATTCCCTCTGACGCCCGCTTACGCGGCACCCAATACAGCGGCGCCGGGAACTGCGGCCGTTCAGCTTAACGACGATGCGGCTACAACTACCGCGGATACAACCACGGTTACGCCGCCGGTCGATACTACTTCGACAACGCCGACGGTTACTACTGTGGCTACGGCCCCAGCAGATACAACCCCGACAACGCCGACGGTTACCACTACGACTACGGTGTCAACAGATACGGGAACAACCGTACCAGCCGTGTCTGATGCGGCCGGAACTACCCCGCCCCCACCTCCTCCGCCTGCTCCTACAACCACTGATACCTCGGCAACAACGCCTTCTCTACCGAATACAACAGGTCCCTTGTTAGCCCCACCGACAGGTCCTTCGGGCACTTCGGGAACACTTGGACACCATCACCCGTTCACTCCGCCTGCGCCTGGAGATCCTCCGCCTTCTGACCCTTCGGGCACTCTGGGGCATCACCGTCCCCCACACCCTAACCCCAATCCCAATCCTAATCCCTATCCGTATCCCTACTATCCGAATACCTATTATCAATATCCGTACTCGTATTACCCCTATTACAACTATTACAACTCGGTGTTTCCTTATAACTATAACTATTACCAGGCCTATCCTGTTCAACAGCAGCAGGACTATGCGCCGACAATCAGCTCTTTCACAGCTAATCCCAACTACGTTCAGCCGGGACAGTCGGCCACTCTGTCATGGGTGGTCAGCAACGCTAACTCGGTCAGTGTTTCACCGTCCGTCGGCTCCGTAGCCATCTCCAACTCGGCCATCGTCACACCCGCAGCCACTACCACCTATACCATCACTGCCACCAACAGTGTGGGCACGGTGACAGCCATGACCACGGTCACGGTGGCTCCCTACGTAACCACCTATCCGACATACAGCAGCCCACCGGTCGATACCAGCACCGTCACTATGCAAGCCAACACGCCGCTCACTCCTGAAGGATCCAACCTGTGGCCTCTCATCGTCCTGCTGATCGCCCTTATGGCGGTGTCAGCCGCAGTTATCATAGCCCTCGTATCCAGGAAGCACACTGCAGCGGTTCAGCATTCCGGCACTGCATCGGCCTTTACTGCTGCAACCGGGACGGCGCCCGCAGCTACACTGCCGGCCACTGGCACGCCGCACACCACGCCTATAGGGGCGGGCACGGCGCGCCTGGTTTCGGCCGACGGTGGAGAGCTGTCCATCAGGGGCGGCGCCATGCCTCTAGGGCGGAGCGATCTACGTTCCCTGACGACAGCCGACAAGTCCGACCTCATATCCCGTAAACATCTCACCATGGAATATGAAAACGGCGACTATTACATAGAAGATAGCAACAGCACCAATGGTACCCGCCTCAACGGCGAATCCATACGGGGCAAGGGCAAACAACTATTGAGAAACGGGGATAACATCGAAATAGCGGACGCCGTGAAACTCACATTCAGAACCTAAAAGAAAAGCCGGCACGTTTTCATACTGCGTGCCGGCTTTTTGCTGTCCAAAATGGAGCCACCCTGGCTGTCGTTTTTATGCTAGCATTGTAGGGACGGTTGATTTTTACAAGTCAACTATACAGACTAGGAGGTTGAAACGATGGCCAGGGCTTTTTGGAAAGGGGTTATCAGCTTCGGCATGGTCGCCATACCCGTTAAAATGTATGTAGCTACCGAGTCCCACACTACCAGCTTTCATATACTACATAAGAAATGCCTGTCGCGCTTGAAACAGATGTGGTTCTGCCCTACCGATAATGAATACCTGCCCCTGCAGGAGACCGTGAGGGGGTACGAATACGCCCCCGGCCAATACGTGGTACTGGAAGAGAGTGATTTCAAGAAGGTCCCGCTCAAAACCCTGCATTCCATCAGCATCGACGGTTTTGTAAATTCCGGTGAAATCGACCCCATTTATTACCAGGGCAGCCATTACCTGGAGCCGGATGAGCTGGGAGTCAAACCCTTTTCCCTGTTGCGCCAGACCCTGTTGAAGACCGGTCGCGTCGGCGTCGCCAAGGTAACTTTTCAACGTCAGGAACACTTTTGCTGCCTGCGGCCCTTCGAAAACATCATGATGCTGCACACTATTCACTACCAGGCCGAGATTCTGCCCAAGGGCGACCTCAAGCCGCCTGTTCAAGAGCTTTCCAAAAATGAGCTGGATATGGCTGCTGCACTGGTTGAGGCTATGACTAAAAAGTTCCATCCGCAGGATTACCGGAACGACTATCACGAAGCCCTGAAAAAGGTCATCGATGCCAGAGTGAAGGGACTGGAGATCAAGTCGCCCAGAGAACCGAAGGCGGCCGTCAAGGACCTCATGGAAGCCCTGCGCACTAGCATTGAAACAGCCAGAAAGGAGACCACCGCCGCGGGTAGAACGAAATAGGCCGGCCGGTTCGGCGGGATTTGCTATAGGGTGCCACTACAGTGTAGATCAGGCCAGTAATCTGGCCATCTGCCCGGCATTCTTGACAGGGTTATCCTGATATTTATTCTTGAAGATGATATGCAGTTCATCGGTTGCATCCGCCATTTTCCGTATGCGCGGCAGCCATTCCCTCAGTTCATCTTCCCTGTATAAATATTTATAGCGTTCGTGGGCGGGAATATCCTTTTTCTCCCAGTTTTCCGTGTTGCGACCGTGAAATCGTATTATCCCGATCGAGGAGGTGACCTCGGCAAGCGGCTCTACACTGGTCTTCAAACCCTGTGGGCCGTCGACACAGACGAGGGCGATATCCAGTTTGCGCAGCAGCTCCAGCGTGCTTTCCCTGTTTCTTTCATTTAACCAGTCGTTGGTTCGGAATTCTACCGCAAGGTCATATCCCGGCAGCTTCTCTTTGCACTCAGCAATATAGCTCATGTTCCGGTGCTGGGCATGGAACCATGGTGGAAACTGCAGGAGCAATACTCCAAGTTTACCGGCATCCGACACAGGTTTAACCAGATCGTTAAATAATCGCCACAGGGCATCCACCAGGGGAGGCGGCATGAGGTTCAGATACAGGTTCTTCTGAGTGTAATCTTCCAGCCCCTTTCGGGCAAAACGGGGCAAGGCGCTGAAGGGAGTCGGGTGCCCGGTAAACAGGCTAAAGACCTTTATGTCGAAAACAAATCCCGGCGGCGTTTGGGTTAGCCACAGGTTGAGGTTTGTCCTGGTAGGCATGATATGGAAAGCGGAGTCTATCTCGGCCACTGCAAAATGGGTGCTGTAGTAGGCCAAACGCTCAGCCGGTGTTTTAATGCCTTCAGGATAAAAACCGTTTTTTAACAAGGCCGGGTCGGCCCACGAGGAAATGCCTATTAAAATTCGACCCATGGATTAAATTCGTTCCTAAGTTAATTTAATCATAAGCATATATGGGACTGCGGTCAATGCTATGCCGTTCCGAATCCATATTTGTTACACCGCAAAATGAGCATTTTGCTATCCGGCGGTATAATTTAATGATGTTGAGGGAATACGAGGAGAAACGCGATTTCACCCGTAGCCCCGAGCCGATTCCACGCTTACCCGGCAGCGAAGGGCCGCTCAAATTCGTCGTTCAAAAACACGCCGCCCGCCGCCTCCATTACGATTTCCGCCTGGAAGTTGACGGCGTTCTCAAGTCATGGTCCGTGCCCTCCGGCCCGTCGGCCGACCCAAGCATAAAAAGGCTGGCGGTCATGGTGGAAGACCACCCTCTGGACTATAGAACATTCGAGGGGGCCATCCCCAGGGGCCAGTACGGTGCGGGAGAGGTGATCGTCTGGGACGAGGGCGATTATTCACCGGAGGACGGCGGCAAGCTGTTCTTCGATGACCCTGAAACGGCCCAACGGTTAATGGACAAGGGGATTGAGAGCGGCAAACTATCGATTACGCTACGGGGCCGCCGCATGATGGGATCCTGGACTCTGGTCAAGATGTCCGGCCCCAACAATAACTGGCTACTGATTAAACACAGGGATAAATTCGCCGGGGAAAGTCGCGACCTTCTCAGTGAAAATACGTCGGTCCGTTCGGGCCTCAGCATCGAGGACATCAGAGCCGGACACCTCCCGCTAACGGGAAGGGACAGTTACCCCGACCCCTCGAATTTGCCCGGGGCCAGCCGGGAGCCTTTCCCGTCCTCCCTTGCGCCCATGCTGGCCGGGTTGGCCACCACACCGCCGGCGGAGCCCGGGTGGTTGTTCGAGCCCAAGCTGGACGGCTTCCGTTCTCTGGCAATTATTCAAGGGGGTAGGGCCAAACTGATTTCCCGCAACGGGCTGGATATTAGCGACCGCTATCCCCCGCTGATCAAGGACCTGAATAACCAAAATTATATCGATCTGGTGCTGGACGGGGAGATAACAGCACTGGACGACGACGGACGGCCATGCTTCCAGTGCCTGCAGGATTACCTGAAAGCCAATAGAGAAGCCGATCAGGACACGTCATCTGCGCCTCTCATATATTATGTCTTCGATATCCTTTACCTGGATGGATATGGGCTGTGGAATGTCCCTCTCATTCAACGTAAGAAGTTGCTGGCCAGGAATTTAAAGGATACCGGAATTGTACGCCCCGTGGCCTACTTCGAGGGCAATGGGGTTGAAGTCTACCGTGCCTCTATCGGGCAGGGGCTGGAGGGGATCATGGCCAAGCGTGAGTCAAGCCTTTACGAGGCTGGCCGGCGCAGCCATAACTGGATAAAAATAAAAGCTACCCTCAGTGATGACTTTGTAGTCGGCGGCTTCACGCCGGGTTACGGTAACAAGACGCACACATTTGGAGCGCTTCTGCTGGGATATTATGATAGGGAGGGTCACCTGGTATACGCCGGACACGTGGGCAGCGGCTTCGATGATCAGAGACTATCGGATTTGCTGGCCCGTATGGAACGCATGGTGTCTAAGGAATGCCCCTTCACACCACCACCCTCACTCCATACAGCGGCCACCTGGATACGCCCGGAATTGGTGGCCGAGGTCAAGTTCGCCCAGTGGACGCAGGACGGCCGCCTTCGTCAGCCCGTCTTTTTACGCCTCCGTGAAGACAAAATGCCGCGCGACGTTCATCGCACCACGATCATATCCGCACCCGGCGATGCCCGACCCCTGAAAGCCGACCCGCTTTCTACGGAGTTAGAAAAAATATTAAAGCAGCTTGCCGACCCGCGGGAAGACCTGGAAATCGCCGTGCAGGGGCATAAAATTGCGCTGACCAACCTGAACAAAGAACTATGGCCGGGGGTAGACGGCCGCATGCCTTTTACCAAGCGTGATCTGGTCACCTACTTGGCGACTATTTCACCCTTTATTCTGCCCCACCTGGAGGACCGCCCCCTTACCCTCAGCCGCTATCCTGGAGGTATTGAGGGCCAGCACTTTTACCAGCGGCACTGGGATAGTCCAAAGCCTGATTTTGTTGAGACTGTGGCCTTGGCCACAGAACATGAAACGAACATCAAAGACTACCTGGAATGTAACAACCTGGCCACGCTTCTGTGGCTGGGGCAACTGGGCACTATCGAATATCATTCGTGGTTCTCACGTGTCAGCACCGCCCCTGAAGGCCGCATCGGCGATACCGGTGGGGAAAATATAGATATTACCGACTACCCCGATTTCATTATCTTCGATCTCGACCCCTACATATATTCGGGCAAGGAGGCAAAAGGAGCTGAGCCGGAGTTCAATACAGCCGCCTTCGAAGGCGTATGCAAAGTGGCACTGTGGCTCAAAGAGATGCTGGACTCGCTCTCGCTCTCCTCCTTTATCAAAACTTCGGGGCGTACCGGTCTGCACATCTACGTGCCTATCAACCGGCAATTTGACTACCGTTCGGTCCGCACAGCGGCTGAAACTATCGCTCGATTCGTCCTGAAAGAGCATCCGCGTGAAGTAACCGTGGATTGGGCCGTGGAAAAGCGCACCGGCAAGATTTTTATTGATTATAATCAGAATGTGAGGGGCAAGACCCTGGCCTCTGCATACTCTCCCCGCGCCGCTCCCGGGGCGACCGTATCGGTCCCCCTGCGCTGGGATGAGCTCGGCAAGATATCGCCAACAAGTTTCGATATCAAATCTGTTCCCCGGCGCCTGTCCGAAACCGGGGACCTCTGGGCCAAAATTTTGGACGCCAAACGAGACTTAAAGAATTTGCTGAAACTGTGAAGAGCTTTCTATTGGACCCTGACTATACGCGCACTGCACCCGGTTCGATGTGTTCCATGTCAGTTGCTAATTGCTTTAAAACACCCAGGTGATATACCTTTTTCATCTCGCCCACGATCCATCTGCCTTTGGAGCAACTGACTGCGAAGGCCATTATTTTATCGATAAATTCATCTTCGTTGTACGTCGATGTAATTATTCCGCTGGCTGCAGCCTCTTTCCCCGTGAAGCGCCTGCCGCTGAATATGATATCCTCCACCATGTACATGGGCATAACTTGTTTCAACAACGCGGCAGTGCCGGGAACGATTGGATATCCTCTATCGACGGCCGGTATGCAGAAATATCCTCGCTGGGACAGCATAAAGCGGAAATCAAAACAGCAGCTAAGCACAGCACCTCCACCGAAAACATGGCCGTTGATAGCGGCTATGGTCAGCAGCGGATAGGTAAGCAACCTTCTGCGCAATTCGATATCCTTTGCCAGAAACCGAGTTACCGTCTCTTTATCGCCTTCCGCCAGCCGGGCGTTGATCCAATCGATGTCGAAGCCATTGGACCATACCCCGGCATGACCCGATTTTATCACCAGGGTCAGAGCATCGGTCTCTTTCTCAATCTCATCCAGCGTAGCAAGTAATGAAAGGCAAAGGTCGAGATTAAGCCGGTTATCGTCCTGGTCCAGGGTGACAACCGCAACTTTGCCATTCAACTTAAGGTCAAGCTTCGCCAAATCTAAATCCTCATACCTGAATAAAGGAGTATTCGAGAGATGCGCAGATCGGATAGCGAGTCAATTATTCTCCCCGCGGATAAGCTACTGCAGGCGCTTAAGAGCTTCGTCCACTTCTTTTACGCTGCCGAACCCGCCGTTTTTATAGAATCTGATAACCGATCCGGTATCCAGCACAACCCATGATGGTATGGTCTTGAGCTGGCATGTAGAGGCCAGCTGGCTGGTGGGGTCAATATAAACCGGAACCGTCAATCCATATTCCTTGGCCCAGTCTATCACCTCGGATATTTTGGGGTTGCCGGTAACCAGAAACATCGTAATATCCTTCCTGGCTCCATGCTCATAGTAATCATTTAAAATGAGAGCCTGTTGCGTGCATATCCCGCACTCTGTATTTACGAAGACCAGTATGACATTTTTACCGGCGATATCTCCGTTGGCAAAACCGGTATCATTGAGTGTTTTGAAGCTAAAATCCGGTATTCTGCAGTTGATTTTGCAGCAGATAGGTGCTGTAGCCAGAGTTGTAAAGGGCGTTGAGCCCAGCTGCGCCGATTCGCCGTATTCATTATCCGACTCTACACTGAAAAAGTAACGTATTTGCGGGTCCAGCCTGTCCAGATGGATTTTATGTTCGAAAACCATGTCGCTGTCCGACACAGTCTGGTTCTCACTGGTCTTATCCGCCGCAAAGTTGACCAAGCTATTGGCGGGTTTATTGGTGATCCAGCTTATCCAGGCGTCCGAACTAGTAATATCATAGACGTTGATATTAGTGATAGTCAGTTGACCCGGCATTACTCCGGTCTCAGCAGTGATAAAAGACCCATCTGATGAAACGGCCTCGTTGCCGCAAACGTCAACAGATTTCACGTGGTAATGATAGGTAGTCTTGGGCTGCAAATTCTGAATAACCGCACTATGGTCCGTCAGCATAGCCGCATCGTCTGTGGCTTTAAACGGATAGGCTCCCTGAGTTAAACCGTATTCCAGCAGGCTGGTAGATGGTTTGCTGGTCTTCCAGGAAATCACAGCATGGTCGTTAAACACACTGGAAGTGGTGACTGTGTCGATATACAGGGGGTGCAACTCGCAATCCTGCGCCTCGCTGAGGACCGTTTTGATTTCATTGATGGCCAGCACCAGGCCTTCACGTCCGGGTTCAGCGTTATTCCAGCCGACTGTCCCTATTATCTCGCCGGTCTTATTTACTACCGCTCCGCCAGCTGATCCGGGGTCCAGCGCAGCATCGGCCTGGAATTCTTTGTATATATCGCGGCCCGGAAACCCCGTAATTTTACCCTGGGTAGTAACCATGCCTTTAGAGGAAGGGAGATAAGCCGCAACTGAGACTTCGTCCCATAGCTGCACCAGGTCGGAGTCGCCCAGAGGCGCCGGTTGCAGAGCCGGGTAATTCCCTTTGATTTTTATTACGGCGATATCCCGCAAATAGTCGGTGCATAGCAGTGTTCCATCATAGCGCGGGCCGCCCGGCTTCAATTCTATTGCGATCTTGCCGCTGCCTATCCTTTGAGCGCTGGTAGCCACATAACCGGCCTTATCTACTATCACACCAGTCAAGGTGTCATTGTCTGTATAAATTCTCACAACCGAATCCGCGACTTTACTGGAACACGAGCACAAAATAAGCGAAAAGAGCGCAAGGGCAAAGATCAAGATAACGGCAATCTTGATTTTGTGCGTTCTGGAGTTGATTGGAGGGTTTTCTAATAACAATCGAGTCACTTTATCGGCACATTGGCCGGGTCCAGATTCGGCCTTTCAACGTGGTCTATGAGGTAGCCTATGTCCTTATACATTACTTTTTTCATTTCGCCGATGATCCACCTGCCCTTATTCAGGCTTTTAGCGAAGGCGGTAGCCTCTTTCGAAAGCTCGTCCAGCGTGCAGGCTTTGCGTATAACGTGGAATTTCTCCAGTTCGCCGGCGGTGAAGCGTTTGCCCAAAAATTCAGCCTCCTCCACCATATGCTTGGGCAGTGCCTTTTTTATGAGTGCGTCCATATAGTGAAGGAATGGAATGTTTATATCGACCTCGGGAAAGCATAAAAAGCCGCGGTCATTGCGCATGAAGCGGAAATCATGACAACAGGCGAAGATAGCGCCGCTGGCGAAGGCATGTCCCGTTATGGCCGCCACGGTAATCATGGGGTAAAACAACATGCGCTTCATCATCTTGTCCTGCAGGTCCAGGAACTTCTGGACATCAGGGTCCTTCCTGCCGATGGCCGGAATAAGCCAGTCCAGGTCCATGCCGTTAGACCATATCTTTTCATGAGTGGCCGTGACCACCAGCGCGTTAACATTCGTTTTCTTCTCGATGTCGTCAAGGGCGGCCAGCATCTCGTTGCAAAAGGCCAGGTTAAACCTGTTCTCGCCGACATTCATAGTAAGCACGGCGATATTCTCATCAACTTTCCATTCAATTGAAGACAAGAGAAATGCCTCCGTAAAATTAATCAGGCAACAGCCCTGTAGAGAAACCCTGACCGGGCGGCAACAACTATTATATACCAAACAGACTGAACTGCTCCAACGCCTGTTGTAATCTTAACGGATTTTTTGCACAATTAGTATGCCCCGGTCCGGCATACAATAAATTCACTTAAGGAGATAATTTTCATGGAAAGCGTACTCGTTATCGGCGCGGGCTTTATGGGCGGTGGAATCGCGCAGGTGGCGGCACAGAGTGGATACAGGGTTTACCTTCAGGATGCCAGTCCCGAAGCCGTAGACAAAACCATGCAACAGATAAAGTGGTCGACCGACAAACTGGCTGCCAAGGGAAAGATCAAGGACAGCGCCAAGGCTGTGCAGGACAGGATCAGTGTAGTCAAGGACTTATCGGTTGCGGCCCAGTGCCAGTGGGTGATAGAAGCGGTCTACGAGGATGAGAACCTCAAGAAAGGTATCTTCAAAGAGCTGGATAAAATCTGCCCAGTCGATTCAGTTCTGGCTACCAACACGTCATGCATCCCCATTACCCGCATTGCGTCCGCTACCAAACATCCCGGGCGGGTGGTCGGCATGCATTTCTTCGGCCCCGTTCCCCTCATGATGCTGGTCGAGGTTATCAAGGGCGAAAAAACAACCGATGCGGTATTTCAGAAAAGCGTTGACTTTATCCTGTCACTCGAGCACTACCCTGTGAAGGTCAGGAAGGATATACCCAGGTTCGTTATGAACCGTATCAGCTCGGTTGCCTTCAGGGAAGCGCTCGACCTGGTAAGGAAAGGCATCGCCACAGTCGAGGACGTGGATAAAGGGATGCGCTACGGTTTTAATTGGAACATAGGGCCTTTTGAAATTGCCGATAACTCCGGGCTGGACACTTACCTGCGTGTGGGCAAGACCTTCGCCGGGTTGGAAGACGCCGGTAATCCCGCATTGTTAATTATCATTGAAAAAATGGTCAATGCGGGGCGGCTTGGCCGCAAGGTGGGCAAAGGGTTTTACGACTATACGCCGGATGGCAAAATGATACCATTCGATGTTACTACCCTGAAATAACAATCTACCTGATAACAGAGACGCCCGCATATTTTCCTGGCCGTGAGGGCTTGTCTAACGGTTTTTATAGCTCTACTGTGAGCCCTTCGTAGCCAACTTCCAGCTCACTTCCCAGCCGCTTACTTGCTTCGGCGAGTTCCGCCCTTAGTTTGTCCTCCCAGAGCGTCGGCACATGAGCGGTTATTACCCGCGGTAGATATCCCTTTAATTTCCGAAACTGCTGCAGTTCTTCAATCAGCAGGTTCGGAGTCAGGTGTCCCAACCCGCGCATGGCCTCTCCCATGCTGTTCAAGCCTGTTATCTCGATAAGTAGCATCTCCGGACTGATATGTTCCCAGCAGCCGGACAGCCCGGGCCCGGTATCGCCTGTATAAAAGAAACTTTTTCCGCTGCGGGAGGTAACATGGAAACCGACCGAAGGCACTGAGTGGTTAACCGGCACCGGCATAATCATACAGCCCGCTATCACGATGTGCCGGTAGGGCTCTAAAGGTTTAAGCAGCAGCCTGGGCGCCTCCACTTTGGGCCACTGCGTATAGTCTCTGTACATCTTACCGTCCAGCAGGTATTTGTAAACGACCTCCAGTGTCTCAGGCAAACCATAAACGTCGACAGTGGAAGGCGGATGAGTATCGTTTGATCCTAGGGTCACCAGGTCACGCGTGTGGTCGAAATGATGATGCGTCAGGAGCACAGAAGTAATTTGGTGCTGCCTCTGCAGCGAGAGGCTGGCAGTTAAGCCGCCGGCATCCAGCGCTATAACATCGTTCACCAGAAGGCTGGGCAGCCTGGCTTTATCAGTCTCGGAGTTATGTGCGCCGAGGATTTCAATTTTCATTTACGTCCTCCTACATGACCATTATATATTAGCTCCGGCAATAGCAAAATACACCATAAGATAGTGCAGGACAGCCCCGCAGATGATCAGCAGGTGGAAGATCTCGTGAAAGCCGAATATGCCCGGGAAAGGATTGGGCTTTTTAATGGCATATATTAGAGCGCCCAGGGTGTAAGCGAAGCCGCCCGCAAATAGCAGGTAGAGGGAATTGACCGGCATGGTCAAAATTAGCTGGTTCAGGGCTATCAGAGCCATCCAGCCCATCAACACATAAATCACGGCCGTCAGCCAGCGCGGCCCTTCGATATAAACCAGCTTGAATACCAGTCCTATTGCAACGAGCAGCCACTGTGCTGCAATTATGCCCCAGCGCCAGTAACCCTCCAGGTAGATATAGCTTATGGGCGTATAAGTGCCAGCTATCATGAAGAAGATGGCGATGTGGTCCAGCCTGCGCCAGGGGTTGGTATTGTCCTCCTCCTTCTTCTGCCCGTGATAGATCGAGCTGCAGGTAAAAATAAAAACAGCGCATAAGCTGTAGATGGTGGAAAGTACTATTTTGGGAACGGAGCCGGCGGAAACGCAGAGCAGGATCACATAGCCGGCCAATGAGGCGATCGCCCCGGCCAGGTGCGAATAGAAATTTATCAGGTCGGATTTTTGAAAAGCCACAGTATTAAAAGTCCTCCTAAAAGGCAAACTTTGAATTGCTCACGATGGTCTCCTCTCACATCCTCCAGGGGGAATCCGCGGGCCGAGTTCTTGTAACTATTTTTGAGGAAACTATTTAACTATCAGAGCCAGACCAGGGAGTCAGTCTTGGCATCCAGCGCGGAACATTCTTTTTATATACCAGGTATTCGTCGCCAAACCTCTTATACAGCCCCGGCTCCTCCGACGTGATGAAATAGACATGGTTGATTCCGAAAAAAAGCAGGAAACAGGCAAAGATTTCTATGGACCCGAAGGCTATGGACTCGCCCAGAAGTACGGCCAGTGCGCCGCTGATCATGGGATTGCGCACATGCTGGTACGGCCCGACAATGACCAGTTTTCGGGTTGGCGACCACGGCGCCAGCGTACCCTTGCCTATATACATGAAGAGCCGGATGCAAGTCGCAAGGAAGTACAACCCATTGCCTATAATAACGGCCCCCAGCATAACCACCACCCCATCCCAGGGCAGCCCCAGTCCCCAACCTATTCTGAAGCCACTTAGCCGCAGGATGGCCGCCGGTATAATCAGCAGGACAGTAAATGGGAGTATCAAGGATCTTAACAGGTCGAGGGTCGAAGTTTTCATTTCATTTAAAAATGGATCTAAGACAATGGGCTATTATAATAACACTAAACTACGTTAGACTTCCCCCATCCCCTGCGGGTTAACCCTTTGACCGAGAATTCCTGCCCGGCTTTAATACCGAAGGTATCTTGAAGCCGCACCGCAGACAGTTCACAGGCAGCCGGCGAAATATCCATGCCTATCCACTTCCTGTCCAATTTCTGGGCTGCCGCCAGGGTGGTCCCGCAACCGCAAAATGCATCCATTACCATATCCCCCTTATTGCTGCCGGCGCTGATAATCCGCTCCAGCAGCGACTGCGGTTTCTGAGCCGGATAATCAAGACGTTCTCGGCTGGTGCGTCCGACCATACTGATTTCCCAGTAGTCTTTCATGCCCACCAGTGTGTACCAGCCTTCTTCATCACGGAATTCCTCGACGCCTTTGAACTTATAGGCCTTATGATCGCGGTTATACGATTTCTCCCGAAGCCTGTTGAATCGGTAGGCCGGCGTTTTGCTGTAAAAAAGAATGCTATCGTGCTTGCGGCTGAAGCGTTTTCCAGGGCTTGCGCCGCCAGACTTGTAGCACCATACTATTTCATTCTGAAAATTATCGTAGCCGAATAAATCCGGGGTATCCAACAGAACCTTTATATAGTGGGAGGCATGCCAGTCACAGTGGTAGAAAAAGCTGCCTGTGGGCTTCAAGACCCTGTGCATCTCTATTAACCGCGGCCTCATATAGTCCAGATAGGCGTTTATATTCTCGAATTTATCCACAAAGCTGTGTTTTGCCTCCCGGCTTCCCTTCGCACGGTGTTCCCTGTTGGAATTGAAGGGAGGGTCTATATAAATCAGGTCAATACAATCTCCGGGCATCTTCTTAAGGCCTTCCAGGCAATCACCGCAGTATATTAAATTAGCGTTCTGCATTGCCTTCCTCAACTGCATCGGGGAAGTCCGAAATAACCCCATCTATAGCAAACTCCATTACGGCCCTGATGGCGGCCGCATTCGGGCAGCCCCAGACAAATACCATCGTGCCGTCTTTATGCAGACTGGAAACCGATTCTGCGTTGGTATCCCGGCAGCGCAGGCCGATGGCAGCCGATCCCATGGCAGTGGTTATCTCCTCGGGATGGTCCATCGGCCTGTCAGTTATCACGGCCCGCATGATATCCGGCGCCAATGCGGCCAGCCGGGATATCAACCCGCAGTCGAAAGATACTATGACGACACGTGCGATATCGGCATGGCCGCGCAACATGGCCAGAAATTTCTCCAGCGATTTGACCTGTTTTAGCTCCACGATCAATATCATCTCGGCGCCGCACAGGGCCAGCGTTTCTTCCAAAGAGGGGATCATATACTTGCCCCGTATCCTGATCTGCCGGATATCGGCAGCCTGCATGTTGGAGATCTTTCTTCCCTCAATATCATCATTGTGGAAAATGAAGAATTCTCCGTCGGCTGTCTCCTGCACGTCGAACTCGATGCCGTCTACACCCAATCCCAGTGCGGCTTTGAACGCCTCCAAAGTATTTTCGGGAAAATCACGGCTATAGCCACGGTGGGCTATATTAATGACCGGCTTCCTGAGCTGTTTAGTGATTGCCCCCTCCCTATCAGTCACCCGGCCTGTTCTGATCGTTGTCGTCGGCAGCCAGTTTGCAGAAAAGCCCTTTTCCGGCGCACTGATTGCATTCGAATTGCACCGTCGTGTGACCTATGCCAAACTTCTCCCGCAGAGTGTTTTCGATGCTCCGGCGGATATTCTCGGCCTGGCTGACCGAGCAATCGTCTATGACCACATGGCTGCTCATGGCATTGAGATTGGATGAAATGCTCCAGACGTGAAGGTCATGCACATCCCTGACCTCGGGGATGGCCTTCAGGGCATTCACGACCTCCGAAACCTTTATATCGCCGGGTACGGCTTCCAGCAGAATGCGCAGGCCCTCCCTGAAGATGCTCCATGCGCCGAACAAAATGATAAGGCTGATGAGTACGCTGATCACCGCATCGACCCAGAAGAGTTTGGTGAACATGATGATGATTGCACCGACGATTACGCCCACCGAGGCCAGCGCATCGCCCAGAGCATGCCAGAAAACACTCCTGATATTGATGCTCCAGCCCTGCTCCCTGTACAGCCAGGCGGCCACAAATACGTTGGCCGCCAGGCCTATCACAGCCACGACCAGCATCATCCCGCCATTGACCTCGGGCTGCTCGAAGAAGCGCCGGTAGGCCTCGTAGAGGATAACACCGGCAATCACCACTATACTGACGGCATTGACGATGGCGATGATCACTCCCACCCTGTGATAGCCGAAGGTCATAAGGCTGCTGGAGGGCCGTTCAGCCTGCCTGACCGCATACCAGCTCAACAGCAGGGCAATCCCATCAGTAAAAACGTGGCCTGCATCGCTCAAAAGCGCCAGGCTATTAGATAAAACGCCGCCTGCGACCTCGATGGCCAACACAACGACGGTTATAATAATCCCATAGCCTAATTTTGTAGCGGCTCCCGACCCGCCGTGTTCATGTGCGCTCACTTAATTCCGTCCCGCCTTCTTTCATCATTTTGAATAATAAATATATTACGCCAATTGGTCCAGGGATATGACAATGGTAACATTCCACACTAACTGTTAAACGAATCTGACAGGGCCCTGGCTGTCTCAAAGGGATCGCTGTTGACCACATTGGCGCCATAGAACTCCATGGCTCCGATATCCGAAGATAAATCTCCGGTATCGCCGCGGTCCACCATCCTGGCAATCAGCGGGAAGCCCTCCCATCCGGAAACATCGCCCAGCGGCGGGAAGACAATGCCCAGGTTGAACGATTTTACCTGCAGCCGGTCGCGGAAACAAGACAGCACGCTATATATAGAACCGGTGAAATAATCGTCAAGGGTGGGACCCAGCACCATAACTTCCTTCTGCTTGAGTGGTGACAGGTATACGATCGTCCTTGCATCACCGGACTTCCAGGCCAGACCAAGAGCCTGGTGTACCATGAAGAGATCGTTAAAATAGTCTCGGCCATATTTATGGCTATATCCGGACACTGCTGTGCATAGTTGCTCGACCCTGGCATAATGGGAGTGACTGCCGATAACCACCTGGGCATGACCGTGCCTTATGCTGGCACCTGCCCGGTTGGTGCAGTTCCAGAGGAAAAGGCAATATTGGGCCGACGGGTCGTAAGCATGTGCCTTCTGCGCCCATTTCCAGCCCGTCTCTATATAGTCCGCAACCTCACTGCGGTTGAAGCTTAAAGGCTCACGGTTTTTAAATATGACCACACAGTGATATTGCTCGAACTTCGCTACATTGCCGGCTGTGATGCAGTATTTACCTTTCACCCTGCCAAAGGGGTCCTCGGGTGTGCTTTCCAGAGGCCTGGAAAAGGGGTCGTCATCTATAAGAGGAATATTTGGCGGTTCTTCCGTAGCTGCCTGATTGTAATCATGAGGACGAAGCGAACGAAGGGGATTGAATATAGCGCTCTCCGCGGTTACCATGTTGGTTACCCTGACCACGTTTTGCTGGGTTACCTTATCCACCGAGCCAAAACGTTCCTCTATCCAGGGAACCATCGAAGTGGGCGGTTTGAGTATACCTTTGGCAATATTGACGGAAAAAATATGATTGAAGACCTGCTGTGTATGCGTCGGCAGAGCTGATACGATTTCACCCAATTCCACTATAGAAGACATCATCACCTGCACACGTAAACTAAACTGAGTCCTGTCCCGGGGAATTGGTTAGCCGCTGTATAAGCTCCGGGGTTTCCTTTTGCCCCATGCCGTAGCTTATCAATAGCGCCAGACGGTCCAGCATGGGTGACGCCGAAGCCAGGTCGCCTTGCTCTATCAAAGGCAGGGCCTTCTCGAGCAGGTTGGTCTCTTCGTTTAGCTGGCAGGCAAATCCTCCCAGGTTGCCGCAGCAGGGAGCAATAGCTTCCGACCGCCATAGGTGTGCCTGCTTAATTTCGAGTATTTTCCTCAGCACATCGATGCCTTGCTGCCGTAGCGCCGGGTTGGCCAGCTTCTTTCGGGCATCTTCAAAGGTATCAATGTTGACAATCAACATGACTCACCGCCTGTCCCTATTTTACCTTCTTCTGGCTAATGCTTGAAATGGCGGACGCCCGTAAATGCCATGGCCATGCCGTATTTATCGGCAGCTTCGATGGACTGCTCGTCTCGTATCGAGCCGCCCACCTGTATAATGGCCGTGACGCCGCCTTTGGCCGCCAGTTCCACCGTATCCGGGAACGGTATGAAGGCATCGGATCCCATGACACAGCCATTTGACCTGTCGCCGGCACGCTCCAGGGCGATCTGTGCGCTGACCGAGCGGTTGGGCTGTCCCGCCCCCATGCCCATCAAGGTGCAATCCTTGACCAGCGTGATGCCGTTGGACTTGATATGCTTAACCGCCTTCCAGGCGAAGAACAGGTCGTCCCATTCTTTGTTGGTGGGCTTACGTTTGGTCACCACTTTGGGCTTGAACTCCTCCTCGGTGTAGAAGTCCTTGAGCTGCGAAAGGAACCCCCCTGTAATGGGACGGAACTCCACGATCTTGCCTTTGGGCACCCTCGCCTCCTGCGGCATGGAAACGAGCCGCAGGGTCTTCTTGCGCCCCAACAGTTTGAGCGCCTCGTCCGAGTAGCCTGCCGCAATGATAACGTCGAAATGGGTCTTATCCACCTCTGTAGCCAGGTCGAGGTCCATGACCTTATTTACAGCCACGATGCCGCCGAAGGCAGCCACCGGATCGCCCGCCAATGCCCGACGATAGGCTTCGGGCAGGTCGTGGTTGCTGGCAAGTCCGCAGGGATTCGTATGCTTGATAACTGCCACGGTCGGCTCGTCGAAATCGCTGACCACATTCCATGCGGAGTCGATATCCAGGAAATTATTGAAGGAGAGCTCGGGACCTGAGTGGTGCTTGACCTGAGCGATGCCCCAGACCCTTCTGCCGGCCACCTTCTCCACATATAAAGCAGCAGCCTGATGCGGGTTTTCGCCGTAGCGCAGATTATAGGATTTCTTAAGCGCCAGGGTGAGATCTCCGGGGAAGGCCTCTCCCTCCAGGAGATACTGCGAGATGGCCGTATCGTAAAGCGCAACGTGCTGAAACGCCTTTTGCGCCAGTTTCTTACGGAAGGAAAGATCTATCTTGTTATCTTTAAGCCCTGAGAGTATGTATTCATAGTCTGCAGGGTCGACCACCACGAGCACATGAGGGAAATTTTTCGCTGCGGCACGTATCATCGTGGGCCCGCCGATATCGATATTTTCCAGTGCGTCTTCCAGTGTAACGCCGCTACGGGAGACGGTCTCTACGAAGGGATAAAGGTTGACCACCACCATATCGATGGGGCTGATCTTATGTTTTTCCAGCTCGTCCATATGCTTGCGCAGGTCGCGCCGCGCCAGTATGCCCCCGTGCACCATGGGATGCAGCGTTTTCACCCGTCCGTCCAGTATCTCAGGGAAACCCGTGATGTCCGAGACGCTGTGTATTTTGAGGCCGGCCTCCGAGAGCGATTTCTTGGTGCCTCCCGTGCTGTACACATGTACCTTCAAATCCAGAAGTTGCCGGGCAAAATCGACGATTCCCGCTTTGTTGGATACGCTGAGGATAGCGCGCATACGAACCCCCCTTTATTGTATTATGACTCTTTCGCTGCCGTTGGATTTGATGACCCTGCCCATCTCCACTATATCCGGCAGGCTGTTCTTGAGCTTGCCAAGTGTATCGCCCTGTTCGGGGCAGATTACAACCATGCCGATGCCCATATTGAATACATGGAACATCTCTTCATCCCTGACATTACCACGTTTTTGAATAAGCTCGAATATGCCGGGTATCCTCCATGCGGAGCGGTTGATCTGTACCGAAAGGCTTTCAGGCAGTATGCGCGGTATGTTACCCACGAATCCACCGCCCGTGATATGCGCCAGGCCGTGAATATTATCCAGGAAGGGTTTGAGCTCATTGTGATAGCAGCGATGCGGCTGCAGCAGGGCCTCTCCCAATGTCATCCCCAGCTCGGGATAAAACATCTTCAGTGACAGCGCATCGCGGTCGATGCCGAAAACCTTGCGCACCAGTGAATAGCCGTTGGTATGCAGGCCGCTGGAGGGCAGGCCCAAAACAACATCCCCTTCGGCGATCCTATCGCCTTTTATGATCCTGGATTTCTCTACAACGCCCACGATGAATCCGGCCAGGTCGTAATCAGCGGACTTGTACATGCCCGGCATCTCTGCCGTCTCGCCCCCGATCAGGGCGCATTCAACCTCTTTGCAGGCCTGCGATAGCCCCGAAACAATGGCTGCCACCTTGTGTGGCATGAGCTTGCCCAGGGCGATATAGTCGAGCATAAACAGCGGGTTGGCGCCACAGCACAGGATGTCGTTAACACAGTGATTGACCAGGTCCGCGCCCACGGTATCGTGCTTGTCCATCAACACAGCTATCTTAAGCTTGGTACCTACGCCGTCGGCGCTGGAGACCAGCACAGGATCATGATATTGTTTTAGTTTGAAAAAGGCCCCGAAATGGCCGATATCCGTCAGGACCTCAGGGCCGAAGGTGGAGCGCGCCAGCTCCTTTATGAGGTCCTTGGTCTTATCGGCTGCTGATATGTCTACGCCGGCCTGGCTATAGGCATCTTTATGTCTCGATTTCACTGAGGCTCCTCGCAGATGTCGTAGGCAGAGTCTCCAGTTGCAGTTTATCCATCTCGAGTTGAACCGGCATGGGATAGTCTCCGGTGAAGCAGGCGGCACAGAATATATCGCTGGGCTGCCCCACAGATTCGATCAGCCCCTCCATACTCATATAACCCAGCGTATCGGCGCCGATAGCATCCCTGATTTCGGATACGGATTTCTGTGCGGCGATTAGCTCCCAACGCGTGGCCATATCTACACCGAAAAAGCAGGGATAGCGGATGGGCGGCGCACAAATCCTCATATGCACTTCCCGGGCTCCGGCTTTCCTCAACATATTGATGACCCTGGGAGTTGTGGTGCCACGGACGATGCTGTCATCCACCACGATAAGCCGTTTGCCCGATATCTCCTGTGAAAGCGGGTTGAACTTGAGGCGCACGCCCAGCTCGCGCAGCCTCTGATCAGGCTCGATAAAGGTGCGGCCTACATAGCGGTTCTTAAGCAGCCCCTCATGGTAAGGGATTCCCGATGCCCTTGCATAGCCTATGCCGGCCGCCGTGGCGGAATCCGGGACCCCGATCACGATATCGGCATCCACAGGATGCTCGCGCGACAGGATAGCCCCCATCCTCTCGCGGATTGTATATATCAGCTTGCCGTTAAGTACGCTGTCCGGCCGGGCAAAATAAATATATTCAAAGATGCAGAGGGCTCTGCGTATGCTCTCGATGCGTGTGCTGCGCACGCCGCCAGCATCGATCGTCACGATCTCACCAGGCTCGATCTCCCTCACGAACTGTGCGCCGATGTGGTCGAGGGCGCAGGTCTCCGAAGCCAACACCCAACCACCATCCAGGCTGCCCAGGCAGAGGGGCCTGACACCCATGGGATCTCGCACACCGTAGAGCTTATCGCTGGACAGCACCACCAGGGAATAGGCGCCCTGCAGGCGGCGCATGGCGTATTTTATCTTGCCTTCGACATCCTTATCGGGAGCCGACAGCACAAGATCGGCTATCACCTCGGAATCGGTCGAGGAGTTAAAGTTGAAGCCCTTTTCTTCAAGTTCGACGCGTAGCGAGCCGGAGTTGGTTATATTGCCGTTATGGCCCAGGGCCAGGTTGGTGTCGACTGTCCCGACCAGCACGGGCTGGGCATTGCAGAGAACGCTGGAGCCTGTGGTGGAATAGCGGTTGTGGCCGATGGCGATGTTGCCTTTAAGCTGTGCCAACTCCTCTTCGTTGAATACTTGTGATACGAGGCCCATATCCGTATGTATATAGATCTTCCCGCTCTCGGCGGTAGCGATGCCGGCGCTTTCCTGCCCGCGGTGTTGAAGCGCGTATAGGGCAAAGAAAGTTACTCTGGCTACATCTACTCCGGGGGCGTAAATACCGAAAATGCCGCAACTTTCGTGCAAATCATGCATCGGATTACATATGGATTATAAGGCTTTTAGCGCTTGACGGTCAATCAATAGCATCGAGATGGGATCGAGCTTCTCCGATCAATACAGCCGCCGGTGGGGCATGGTGAGCGCAGCCTGTTCTAGGTTACCTGTTCAGCCAGCCATTTCATGGCCGTGGTGACAGCTCTCTCATCCTGCCGCAGTCTGTGCCCGGCGCCCGGCAATATAACCTTCTGTTTTGGCTCGCCTGCCTCAACGTAAAGCCGATCGGCCTGCTCCACCGGCACGGTCTCGTCCTCATCACCGTGTACCAACAATAACGGCCTGGGAGATATCTTCTTAACATGGTTAATGGGAGCGATGGTTTTAAAGCCCTCCAGCCATTTATCCACCAAAGGAGGAAAAGCCGGGTCTTTGATTACACCGATCTCCCTGAACCTGTTTATCAACGAATCCACAGTCACGCCACTGGCCATGAAATTGAACTCCGCCGGGCAGGCGAAAGTAGCTACCGCGTGTATCCTGGGGTCGCTGGCAGCAAGGTAGACACAGACGGCCGCGCCTCCCGATGATCCCAGCAGGCATATCCTGGACTTATCGACTTCGGGCAGCATATTTAGAAAGTCGACGGCCGCGGCCAGGTCGTGGGTCCAGCCCAGCATATCGATATTGCCCTGGCTGGGGCCACAGCCCCGAAAGTTGAAAATCATGGAGACAAAACCGGCTTCGCAGAACCTGGCAGCCAGCTCGGAGTAGCCGCCCTTTTCATCCGGGTTATACGGTACGGCAGGTATGCCGTGGCAGATACAAATTGCAGGATAAGATTTTTCGCAGTCATCGGGGATATATACCTCCCCGGCGATCATAAGCTCATCGGCGCAAAGGATGACGGAAGAATTTTTCACAGAGTGAATACTCCGAAGGCCGCCAATATCAGGAAGCCCCATGCTAATACAACCAGGATGCTCCACACAATTTTATTCCAGTGGAAAATGTTCACGCCGTCCAGCGGGCCGAAGGGTATCAGGTTGAAAGCAGCCAGCCACCAGTTCAACTGAAATCCGAACTTGGCGATGAGTGTCAAAATGTTGAACGGATATGAGTTGAAGGTCGTGCCAAGTATTTCCAGGTGCCAGCGGAAATCACCGGCCAGGCCCCACGAGTAACGGAAGTAAAACATGATAAAAAACAGTACCCCCAACACCAGGTTGGTGACCGGTCCTGCACAGGAAATATGACCCTCCTCTTTGATGCTCAGTTGGCGGGAAGAGATGGTATTCACAGCCCCCGGAGCCAAAAAGATAAATGTGCCGAAGCTCAGGACGGAAGTGGCGATGGCCAGAATCAAGCCGGGCTTCCAGATCCTGAATTCCGCCCAGCAGCCGTAGCTCTGAGCCACCAGCTTGTGAGCCACCTCGTGAAAGAAGAACCCCAGGCCTATGGCCACAATGCTGACCACAACGTAGACGAAGAAATTCATCAGGTTAGTGGAGAAGGGTTCGCCCTCGCGGTTAAAGAACCAGCCGAAGGAGAAGCAGAATCCCATAACCAACATGCAGATGCCGAGCTGGCCGAGTTCGATTTTACTGAATTTCATATTTTAAGCGGCCTCATATATATTAGAAATTCCTTATTCCCTTCGGCTCCCAGTATGGGCGAAGCCGTAAGATTAAGCAACCTGAGGCCGTTTTGATTCATCCACACGATCAAGTTGGCTAAGGTCGCGGCATGGACCGCCGGGGCTTTGACTATACCGCCCTTGCCGACGTCCTCCCTATCGGCCTCGAATTGTGGCTTGAACAGGACCGCTATATCGCCCGGAGATTTCAGGTGGGGGAGCACGTTGGGTATTACGCTGGTCACGGATATGAAAGAGAGGTCCATAACCGCCAAATCCACTTTCTGGGGCAGGTCGAACGGGAAATGGGCATTTACTTTCTCCATCACTACCACCCGGCTATCCCGGCGCAGTCCGTAATCAAGCTGCCCGTAGCCGACGTCCAGCGCATAAACCTTCTTCGCCCCATGCTTCAGCAGGCAGTCGGTGAAGCCCCCTGTGGAAGCCCCCACATCCAGGCAAGTCAGCCCTTTGACGTCGATTTTAAACTCTTGAAGGGCGTGCTCCAGCTTGAGACCGCCGCGGCTGACGTAGGGCGGTTTGGCAGCCATTTGTACTTCGGCATCTTCCGCAACCAGGCCTCCTGCTTTAGTCATGACATTCCCGTTAACGGAAACTTCGCCCGCCATGATAACAGCCTGAGCCTTGATCTTGCTCTCGGCCAGGCCCCTGGTAACCAGCAACATATCCAGCCTTTGTTTTGTCATATACCACCCTGCACTCGCCGCCTATATTACCGCAAGGGGCACGGCCGCGCAAGGTATTCCGTATGTATTTTTGTATATATTCGCGCTCTTGCGGAGGCATTGACTTTGGATTGGCAAGGTGCTATATATAATCGAGTATCACAATCTTGCAGCTGGGCGGAGGCGCGTGCGGCTTTTTGTTTAAGTTATACATGGTGAGCATATCCGGGCAATAAATCTGCTTAAAGGAGGTAAATACACTGATGGGCGGAGCATTATCGGGTATTAAGATCCTCGATTTCGGTCAATATATCGCAGGCCCCTTTGCGGCGCAGTTGCTGGCCGAACAGGGGGCTGACGTGATCAAAGTTGAGAGGCCGGGGGGTGACCCGTACCGACACGTGGACGGCTTCATGGTCTGGAACCGCAGCAAGAAGGCCATCACGCTGGACCTCAAGAAACCTGAGGGATTGAAGATTGCGCTGGATCTGGCCAAGCAGTCGGATGTCATCATCGAAAACTTCAAACCGGGTATGATGGATAAGCTGGGTGCCGGCTACGAAGCAGTGAAAACCATCAACCCGCGCATCGTCTACTGCTCCATATCCGGCTTCGGCCCGCGGGGTTCCTATTCCAATATTGCCGGCTACGACCAACTGGTCAGCGCGCTGGGCTCGGTCTATACCGAGCAAGGCTTCGCTACCCACCCGCTTTACTTAGTGCTTCCTCTGGCCAGCCTGTATTCGGCGGCAGCGGCAGCCCTGGATATCACGGCCGGGCTGTGCGTGCGTGAGCAGACCGGTAAAGGACAGAAAATCGATATATCCATGTTCCGTGTAATACTTGGTACATTCCGGCAATTCCTGGTCGACTTCGAGGGCATGTTCCGTGCGCCCTGGGGTCCGACGGGTCCGATGCCGCTCTATCGTCCCTACCAGTGCAAGGACGGCAAATGGCTGTTTACCGGGTTGGGCAACCCCAAATTCTTTACCCTGTTCGCTCTGGCGCTGGGTCACGATGAATGGCTCACCGACCCTCTGTTCGAGGGTGCGCCCTTCCTGATCTTCCCACCCAGGAACGCCCAGGTGATGGCCATGATCAAAGATATTTACCTGACCAAGACACGTGACGAGTGGATCAAGATGCTCCGCGACAACGAGATACCCGTAGCGCCGGTGCAGGCGGTGGCCGAGTTCATGGAAGAGCCGCAGGTCATCGCCAATGATTTGGTGAAAACGCTGAAACAGCCGGGCGTCGGCATGGTCAAGGAAATGGGCATCCCGATCGAACTCATGCTAACTCCGGGCAAGATAAAAGGGCCGGCGCCCCTGCCAGGACAACATACCAAAGAGATACTGAGAACGCTGGGCTACCGCGCAGCGCAAATCAAAGAGTTGAAAAAAGCCGGTGTAGTCAGGTAGGAGATGAGAAAATGATGCCATTTGAAAATGTCAGAATTGCAGATTTCACTACTATGCTGGCTGGCGCCGGCATATGCCGCGAGCTGGCCGACCTGGGCGCTGATGTGGTCAAGATCGAGCCGGTCGACGGAGACCCCTGGCGCATGCTGGCCGGGGGATTTATGGGCGTCAACCGTGGCAAGCGTTGCGTCGTCATAGACCTGCGTAAGGAAGGCGCCTGCGATATCGCCTATAAGCTCATTTCTACCTGTACCATGCTGGTAGAAAATTCCCGGCCAGGTATCATGAAGAAGCTCCGCATGGACTATGACTCGGTCAAGCAGATCAAGCCTGACATCATATATATTTCCAGTCCGGCCTTCGGCTCACGGGGTCCCGAGGCCACGCGGCCGGGCTATGACCCCGTCCTTCAAGCATGGAGTGGCCAGATGGAAGGCCAGGGCGGGATCGGACAGACACCCGTCTTTCACAAGATCCAGCTAAACGACGAGATGGGCCCGCTGCTGGGCGCCTTCGGCGCATCGCTGGCGCTCTTCCACAAGTTGCGGACCGGGCAGGGGCAATTCGCAGAGACTTCCCTTCTGCGCTCCGCCGTTGCGCTGCAATCGGGCAATTTCATCAAATACAAGGGCATGAAACGCAAGGACCAGGGCAAGCCCGATATCAAGGGGCTGAGCGCCACCAACCGCATGTACCAGGGTATTGACGGCGAGTGGCTTTATGTATATTGCGCCAGAGAGGAGCACTGGGTTGCCATGTGCGAGGTGCTCGGATTGCAGAAGCTCGTCGGTGATCCCCGCTTTGCCACGGCCGGAGCACGTAAGAAGCATGACAGGGAGTTGACCGCTATATTGACCGATAGTTTTCTCATGACGCCAGCCGGCGCCTGGGCACTTCTCCTTCTCGTCAAGGGCGTGCCGGCCGCACGGGCGCAGAACCTGGAAAGCCTGCTCAAAGACCAGTTCTGTATGGATACCGGCGTTTACGAGTTCCAGCAGCATCCTCAGAACGGCCGAGTGCAGTTGCAGGGTATCGTACCCGAATTCTCGGAAACGCCGGGCAAGGTCAGGCGGCCCGCCCCCATGCAGGGCGAGCACACCGACGAGGTCCTGCTGGAGATCGGCTATACCAGGGAGCAGATCGAGGACTTCAAGGCCAGGAAGCTTGTGGTACAGGCCGTTGTACCTCAGAAAAAATAGGGATAAAAACTATTTGAAAGGTAAATTGGAGATCACGCATCCGGCTGAAGGCCTGGCCCTATTGACTATTAACGGCACGGGAAAAAATAACCATGCCGATGTCGGGCTGGCCGGCGAGTTGCGCCAGCTCTGCGAGGACATCAACTTCGATTCGGGCATCCGGGCGGTCATAATAACTGGCGCCGCCCGCAAAGGCTTCTGCAGCGGAACGGCCGGCGGCAAAAAGTCCGCCTTCTCACTGTCAGGCCCGGTTGCCGCCTTGAATTGCCCCGTCATCGCCGCCATCAGCGGTGAAGCCTCGGGCATGGGGCTTGAGCTGGCCCTGGCCTGCGATATCCGCCTGGCTTCGGTGAGGGCCCGCTTCTCCCTGCCTCATATTGAAAAGGGTCTAGTTCCCTCGGACGGTGCTACCCAGAGGCTGCCGCGCCTGGTGGGCAGGGCCAAGGCCATGGAACTTATGCTGACCGGGGAAACTATAACAGCCCGGGACGCCCTGCAAATTGGTCTGGTCAACAGGGTATTGCCCCAGAAGGAGTTGCTGCCATACGCTCTCGAAATGGGAAGGAATATGGCTGGCAAAGCCTCACTGGCGCTTAAATACTGCAAAGAGGCGGTAATGGAGGGGCTGGATATGGCGCTCGGGCAGGGCTTGCACCTTGAGGGCGATTTATACTTCCTTTTGCACACTACCGCCGACAGGACCGAAGGGATCACAGCCTTCAAAGAGAAACGCAAGCCCAGGTTCAAAGGGAAATAGGTATTTAAGCTCACTAGCGGAGTTGGTCATGTCCGGCTACGAGACCATAACATACGAAAAAAAGAATAAAATAGCCTTTATCACGCTCAACCGTCCTCAGGTGCTGAATATCTATAACGTGCGCATGCGCGACGAGCTTTATGAGGTCCTGGGGGCCGTCAAAGAGGATTCAGAGGTATACGCCGTCATCCTGAAGGGAGCGGGCGAAAAGGCTTTCTGCGCAGGCGCAGATTTGAGCGAGTTCCTGTCTGCGCCCTCACCCACAGGCGCTCGACGTTCACGCTGGCTGCGCGACGTTTGGGGTAGATTTTTAAGCCTGCCGCAACCTGTTATCGCAGCTCTGCACGGCTACGTGCTGGGGTCTGGCATCGAGATGTCCATGTGCTGCGATATCAGGATAGCCTCGGAGGATGCACAGTTCGGCCTTCCCGAGGTGGCGCTGGGCATCATCCCCGCCGCGGGAGCCACTCAGACCGTCCCCCGCACTATCGGCCTCGGCAGGGCGCTGGATCTTCTGCTGACCGGCCGCCGCATCAACGCACAGGAAGCTTTGCAAATGAAACTGATCAACCGCGTTGTGCTGAAGGAAAGGCTCTTTCCCGAAGCCGAGTCCCTGGCGGATAAAATAGCCGGCTGGGACCAATGCGCCGTGCGGGCTATCAAGCAGGCAGTCTCAAGGGGCCTTGACCTGCCGCTGGAGGAGGGGCTGAAGCTGGAAAAAGAAATTATAATTTAATATCAGTAACAAAGGCTGAAAAGAGTACTTTTATTTATTTCACGTTAGATTGCCCAACGTAAATAATATAGAAAATAGGGATCGTTTATATTCATTATTTCTTTTTCTTCGTCCCAATCTAATACGCGATCTTCGCCCAGTTTTGCATTAACCGATTTATGCATCTGCTGGACGGCTTGTATAATGCCTACCCCGCGTGGAGGATCATGAGGAACTATTTGTTCAACACGGTCCTTAATTGTTGCATATGGCAAACTCAATAATGGTTCACCGTGTGCCAATGCCTTTAAAATTACATAGTATATATCGCCAGAAATACCATTAGATAGAGAATATGTCTTGCGCTCTGACCCACGCGGCTTAGGGCCCGTTTTAATTATATCAAAAGCCGTTTGGCAATTTGCGAGGGAAGTTGTATTCTTGAATAAAGCTTTAGCTTCTTCCGCATTAAAATCAATCGTTCTAGCCAGTTTTAATTTTTCCTCAATATTCTTTTCCCGACATAACTGAAGACACAAAGCCTGCATTAACTGGGGCGAGGAAACGCTCTCAGCAGTGAGATTTTCTATAAGACTTGGACTAATGTTGATGTTTAGATAAGGGAACCCTTTCTCTGCGATAATTTTTAATTCTTCGCGTTTCCAATATGGTATATCAATGCTTACAACCCTGCCACGAAGATCAGGATTGGCCCTAATTGCTTGATCGCTTCTATGCGACACAGATACTACAACGATTGTTGCCCCAGCACGAGCGGCTTCTTTAAATTGTTCCGCAAGAGATTTTTGAACGTCTTTGCTTATATAATGGAAATCATCGACTACAATTGTATATCCTTGGGACGTAATATAATTGAGCAACTCTACTCCATCCGGTCCTGTATAATTCCTGAGTTCAGTAGTACCCACTGATTGGGATATTGTGGATCCAAGATCTCCTTTACCGCTTACAATCATTGGTATTTGAACTGACGCCCCAATACTAGTTGAACGTTGTGATTCAGTATTTTTGGAACTGGACTGAGCCCATTCCATGGGAAGACCAATCTGATTCCTTAGTTTTTTCCAAAAGGGTTCTTGAGCTGATATTCCGCCACCAGTAACCAGAAGCATTTTTCGTTTTCCAACTACTGATTCGCACAATACAGTTTTCCCTGATTTCGATGGGCCTGATACAGACGAAATAAAACCTTTTGTTTCAATAGCTTCAAGTAACTTCCATTCAAGTTTAAGATCATCCCGATCATAATACGTATATTTAGGTAATGATCCCGGTGTAAATACGTCTACTGGCCTTATCGTTATATTATTCATACTGGCTGCAAATTGGCATTAATATTTAAAAATACATATATGTATATTATATCATATCACATTACATAAATATTAAAGGGTCTATTAATTTCAAGCAGTTATACTTAATGACCAACTTATATTTCAAGTTTTTCAAATACCATAAATTATCACATATCAATTGAAATAAACTTTGTTAAAATCCGTGCCAGGTGCATACCTCGCTAAGGGGGACCCTCTCCGTGCGGAACTTGTTCACGGCAGCATCGTTATCCGGATAGCCTATGGCCATAGCGATGACAAGCTGCCTTGAATGGGGTACATTAAGCTTTTTCCTCACGATATCCGGGTAGCTGGCCCCGGCGGCCAGCATGATCGATCCCAGGCCGTAGTTGAGGGCAGCCAGGCTGATGGTCTGGGCCAACAAACCGACGTTCATCATGGCCCACACGCTCACATCACGTTCAGTGAAAATAAAGATGGCGCTGGGTGCATCGAAGAAGCGGTACATCTGCACAAACCAGTTCAACTGTTTTTCCACGTCGTCCCGCCGGATGCCCAGCAGCTCGTAGAGCCGCAGGCCGTTCTCCCTGCGGCGCTCCTTATAGGGTGAAGGCCATTCGGGGCGCGGTATGTCTGGCCCGCGCTCATCCTGGGCAAAAGCCCGGGAGGCCATGGTTTCCTTAAGGTCTTTCATCACATCGCCGCCCGCCACAGCGAACTCCCAGGTCTGGGTATTGGCCCACGAAGGGGCACGCAGGGAAACGCTGAGCAGCTCTTCCAGTACTTTTTTCGGCACCGGGTCGGATTTGAAAGCACGCACGCTGTACCGGGATTTTATAGTCTCTAAAACATCCATATCGTTACCCCCTTAGAGAGTTCTCTTATTGCGCCGATAGCTCTATATTATATGCCGCAGGAGGATTTATTCCGGCGGTTTTGACCGCCGCCGCCCATAATCATAAACTTATTGATAAACGGGGAAAATAAAGTTCTGGAGGTATGGACATGGGTGATATTATCAAGCTCCCACCGGCCAAATTAAAGGGCACTATGTCAGTGGAAGAGGCATTGCACGCCAGGAGGTCTACCAGAGAGTACGCAACCACAGCCTTGAAACTTCAGGATGTCTCGCAGCTTCTGTGGGCAGCCCAGGGCATCACTGCTGCCGCCAAGGGCCTGCGCACCGCTCCCTCCCCAATCGCAGTTTACCTGGTGCAGGCTTACCTGGTGGCCGGCAATGTGGAAGGGTTAAAGCCGGGCGTATATTCTTACAAGCCGCAGAACCATGGCCTTGAGCTGGTTAAGAGCGGAGGATTGGAGGCGCAGCTCGGGACGCTGGGCCAGCAGGTCTTCGGCGCCGCCCCTGCACTGGTGGTGATCGCGTCACTGGACGATAAAGCTTCCAAGACATTCGGCGATTTTGCCGTAAGGGCTTCCAGCCTGGAGATCGGCCATGTGGCCGAGAACGTCGCCCTGCAGGCGACCGCCATGGGCCTGGGACTGGTTACCGCCAGCGGCTTCGATAACGGCAAAGCGCGCGATATTCTGGGACTGCCGGCCTCGGAAACGCCGGTTTATCTTATACCGGTAGGCCGGATGGTTTAAAATATCCTATGCCTTCGGAAGATATCATCGGCCGCAAGCTGCGGGAGTGGACTGCGGGTCAAAGCCCGCGCCAGGCCATGATGACGCTCTTCTATAAGATACGGGATATCCCCTACGGCATCTTGCCGGAGCTCAACAGCCCCAAGCAATACTTGCGCATATTGGAAACCAACATGGGTTCCTGCACGCCCAAGCACCTGCTCTTATGCAACATGTACTTAAAGCTGGGCATGGATGTCCTCTACGCGGTCTATCCCTACCGCTGGGCCGAATTTGAGGAGCTTTATCCGCCAGATCTGTGGAAGCTGGCTCAAAAGATGGCACCCGTCAACCACCTGGCCTGCAGGGTTTACTTTGAAGGCAGGTATGTGCTGGTAGATGCCACCGTCGACCCGCCGCTGGGCAGGATCGGACTGCCCTTTACCCAAAGCTGGGACGGGAAATCAGATACGCCGCTCCCGGTACTGCCGATCGGGGAAGAGGAACTATACCATCCTTCCGAAGCCGAATTTATGCTGCCGCCCGACCTGGATGACAATGCACGCGCTTTTTATGATGGACTAAACAGGTATTTTCAGGATATACGGAATGGAAAGCTGTAAGGCTGACCTGGTGCTGCGCAACTGCCATGCGGTGACGCTCGATGCCCGCCGCCCTCATGGCAGCACCATCTATGCCAGAGATGGAAGGATTTTAAAGGTCAGCAGCAAGGTTATCGAACGCGGTCTGGCGTCCCCTTTTGCTCAGGTAATCGATTGCAAGGGCAAGACAGTAATACCGGCCTTCCATGATGCCCACTGCCACATCGTGGCCTACGCCGAGAGCCTGCTCAATATCAGCCTCGGCCCTGACTGCGTAAATTCCATCGAGGATATAGTACTGAAAATCAGGCAGGCTGCCGCAACCACGCCGCCCGGCCAGTGGATAAGGTGCAGTGGCTATAACAAGTTTTACCTGGCGGAAAAAAGGCATCCCACGCGAAATGACCTGGACAGGGCAACGACCTCCCATCCCATCAAACTGACGCACCGCAGCGGGCATGCACACGTTTTAAATACTCCGGCCATGTCGCTCGCAGGAATCCACAATGAGAGCGAGGAGCCGCCGGGATGCATGATCGAGCGCGACCTGGAGACAGGCCTGCCCAATGGACTGCTCTACGGCATGGGCGCCTACCTGAGCAACGCTATTCCAGCCGTCGGCTCCGACGAGCTGGATAGCGCGGTGAAAAAAACCGGCCAAACCCTGCTGAGCCTGGGCATAACCACTGTACAGGACGCTTCTCCGGGCAACGGCCTTGCACGCTGGAATCAATTCCTAAACTGGAAGAGGAGGGGTATTTTCCCACCCAGAACCATCCTCATGTTCGGCGTCGACGAAGCACAGGGACTGCCCTTAGAGGACCGGGAAACGGGGCTCGCAAGTGGGGCGGTCAAGATCATGCTGGATGAGGTAAGGGGCTGTCTGAACCCAACCCCGGATGAACTGAACCGGCTGGCCTGGGATATTCACAGCAGGGGCCTGCAGATGGCAATTCACGCTGTGGAAGAGCCCACGGTTGCAGCAGCCGTACATGCCCTTAGCTATGCTCTCAGGGAATTGCCGGATAAAACGCGGCGCCACCGCATAGAGCACTGCTCAATCTGCAATTTGCCAACAGCCAGACAGCTTCGTAGACTGGGGTCAATCGTGGTAACCAATCCCGCCTTTATTTTTTACAGTGGTGAGCGCTACCTGTCCACTGTGTCGCAGCGGCAGCTGAGGCACCTGTATGCTCTGAATACCATGCTGAAGGCTGGCCTGAAGCCTGCCGCCGGATCGGATGCTCCTATAGCACCACCCGACCCGTTGAAGGGGATTTATGCTGCGGTAACACGCCGGGCTGAGACGGGCCGGCAGATGCTCAAGGGCGAAGCGGTCTCAGTAATAGACGCCCTGCGTCTCTACACCACCAATGCAGCATGGTCTTGCTTCAAGGAAAAAGAGTCGGGCAGTATATCCAAAGGTAAATATGCTGACCTGGCCGTCCTGAGTGACGATCCCTTCCAGGTGGACCCGCAAGGCCTTAAGAACATCAAGGTGGAGATGACCGTGCTTGCCGGGAAGGTTGTTTATGATCGGATATCCTAACCTATTACCTCGTTTTCAAGATAGCTTTTGAACCGCTCTTCATCCATCCCCAGAATATCCCGGAAAACGTACCTGTTGCTCTCGCCCAGCAGGGGCGATGCTTTTTTAAAGCTGGCTGGAGTGCCGTTCATCTTGATGGGATTGCCGTCAGAACGTATCTTACCCAGAACAGGATGCATCAGGTCGATGAAGAAGCCGCGTTCTTTCAGGTGCAAGTCCCGGGCCAGGTCACGCGCATCATTGACGACAGCCGCGGCAATACCGGCAGCCTGAAGCTGTTCAACCAGCTGCTCCCTCTCGTGGCGGGCAGTCCAGTCAGCCATATTTTCATCCAGCTCCTCGAAGTTGTCCCAGCGGTCCTGCATGCTCAAAAACTTTCCCAGTCGCGTCCATTCAGGGTTGCCCATGACCCTGCACAAAGAGTCCCATTCCTCATCACTAAAAACCGCTATGGCTATCCAGCGGTCCTCTCCCCTGCACTGGTAGCAGCCGTAAGGCGCAGCCATCCTTCCCAACGGCCTGTTGGGCGCAGGACCGGCTACACGGCCGTTTGCAAAGTAGTCGAGCAGCTCCGGGCCTAGAAGGCTGCAGGTTGCTTCGTACTCGGAGATATCGATATAAGACCCTGCGCCGGAAGCGTCCCGGCGCCGCAGAGCCGCCACCGCAGCCAGCGCAGCATAAAGTCCCGAAATGTGGTCGGCATAGGCAAAGCCCAGTCCCGTAGGAGCGCCGGATTCGTAAGAGGTCAATGCGGTCAACCCGCTCAACGCCTGTACGGTCGGGCCCAGTGCCGCAAATTCGCGCCAGGGTCCCGAATGCCCAAAGCCGGAGAGGCTGACCATGACCAGGTCCTGTTTGACGGTCTTTAATTGATCATAGTTCAAACCCCAGTTGTCCATAACACGCGGCGTAAAATTCTCCATCAGCACATCGCACTTCTTGACCAGGTCCATCACGATTCCACGGGCCTCGGGCCTGCTCAGGTCAAGCGTAACTCCCAGCTTATTGCGATTCCAGGTGGCGAAATAGCCGGTATCGTTTTGCTCGGCGCCCGTAGCCGTCTTTTTCGACTGTATCTTGATAACTTCAGCGCCGAAGTCGGCCAGCAGACGTGTGGCGTAGGGCCCTGCCAGCATCCAGGTGAAATCAAGTATACGCACGCCTTCCAGCGGCAGCTTCCCCTCCGGCTGGTCCTTCACCTTATTAATTTTTGCTGGCCCTGCACCCTGAACCGTCCGAAAAACCTTCTCATTGTGTTCACCAGGTGAGGGCGCCCCCTGCAAGATATAATCCGGCCCTCCTGAGAAATTTATCACCGGACGGGGCGCCTTGAACTCTTTCTTACCAAACGGGCGGGCGTTGACGAAGTAGCCCCTGGCATTGAGCTGCTCGTCTGCGGCCACTTCGCCCATATTATTGAGCACCGCCCAGGGAAAGCGCATTGATTGACCCAGCTTGAATATATCCCTGTTACTCTGCATACACGTCCAGAGCGTAAACACGCCCTCGATATCATCGATGTGGTCCCGGCGGAAGGTCTCGTCGCTCCAGGCAAGGTGTTTGAGATCGGCAGCCATCGATTTCTGTTCCAGAAGCTCCACCAGCGTATTCCATTCCCGGTTAAAGGTCAGCAGTACGTAGCCGTCCTTACAGGGGAATATATCCGACGTACTGTTCCACTGCAGGCTGCCCTGCCGGCAGGCGACCTTGCCGTCATAAAAATACTGCACGAGGACATGCTCCAGGGCAGCAGCTGCCGCTTCCTGCATGGAAATATCGATATGCTGTCCCCGGCCGCTATGTTCACGCGCCCTCAGCGCCAGTGTGACCCCCAGCGCGGCGAACAATGATGAGAGATAGCGGGTCTGCCCGCCGCACGGTTTGAGCGGTTGTCTGCCGGGACGGCCGCAGATATACATCTGGCCTCCCGCCGCGGAGGCGATGAGATCGCACGATTTGTGCCGGCTGTTAGGGCCGGACTGGCCAAAGCCGGTTACCGAGGCCAGCACCAGGCGGGGGTTATCGCTTGAAAGCGTTGGATAGCCCAGGTTTATGCCGTCGAGGTAACCGGGCATAAAAGACTCGATAATCACATCGCTGACGGCGGCGATGTCCAACAATTTCCGCCTGTCCTGAGGATTTTTTAGATCAAAGCTGACCCCGAGCTTGCCGCCGTTATCATAGAGGAATGAAAGGCTGCTGTGTGGGCCGGATGTGTTATCAAAGAATGGGCCGTTGTGCCTGGACGGGTCCCCGGCCAGCCCCTCCACCTTTAGCACCTCTGCGCCCAGGTCATGTAATAATTTTGAACTGAAGGCGGCCTTCTCATCCGCCAGGTCGAGGACGCGTATACCGGACAGTGGCGCCTTAACTTCATCGGGGCAGGACATACAGCCCTATTATATCATCGGGATATGCAGTTAATCGGAAGAGGGCAGCGATTTGGGTTTTTGAAGCTCCATGTCTTTGCCGTCGCAGGCGACCGTGCCGTCGCCGGTCTTAGTGCAGAGGACTTCGGTGCTGCATGTATCGCACTTATATCTTTTGCCAAGCTGGTTTGCCATTTTATCTCTCCTGAAAAACGGCCCTGGTTATTTCTTTAATTCCATGGGCTTGTTGCAGCAGGTCAACTGGCCGTTGCCGCCCTTGGTAACGATAAACTCGGAACCGCAAACCGTGCAAACGTATTTTTTGCCTACCTGGTTGGCCATTGTAATTCCCTCCAGAGCTTAATTTTAATCCCGGACTAACTCTGTATGCAAGCTGTTTAGAGCTCCATCTCCTTAAAATCGGCAGCTACTTTCAAGGGGGCGGCCGTCATTTTTTGAATGTCCTCAGCAGTGACCCCCGGAATAGCTTCCTTCAATACTAGCCCATCGGGGGTGACATCGATGACGGCATAATTGGTAACGATTACATCCACACAGGCTTTGGCCGTGAGCGGGTAGCTGCATTCGCTCATGATCTTGGGCTCGCCGCCGGGTGTGAAATGCTCCATGGCAACAATGACCTTGCGGGCACCGACGGCCAGATCCATCGAGCCGCCGATATTGCCCACCTTGCCCAGTCCGCGGCTGGGGTTGTTCCAGCCCGCCAGGTCGCCCTTAGCCGATACCTGCAGGGCTCCCAGCACTGCCACATTCATGCGTCCACCCCTGATCATGGCAAACGACGTTTCAATGTCAAAATAGCTCGAGCCCGGCATAGCGCATATGAACTGGCAACTGGCATTGATGCGGTCCTGCTCCTCCTGGCCTTCTTCGGCCAGCGGCCCGCTTTTGAGCATGCCTATCTCGGCCTGTAATATAATATCCCGGCCCTCTATCCAGTTGGAAACCAGGGTGGGGATGCCGATGCCCAGGTTGACGTACGAACCTTCCTCCAGCATATTGGCGATCCTGAGAGCAATCATCTCACGCTCCAGCGGGGGCATCTCGGGTATAATAACTTTCTTCAACCCACTCATTTTGATATCACCCCTCTAAACGCTGGCCTTTTCCAATTTCGGCCTACCGACCTCGACCACGCGTTTGACGAATATCCCCGGCGTATGAATAAAATCCGGGTCCAGCCCGCCTGCATCGACCAGTGTTTCCACCTCGGCAATGGTGACCTTCCCGGCCATGGCCATGGCGTTATTATAGTTGCGGGCAGTACAGTGATAGACCAAATTGCCTTCACGGTCGCCCTTCCAGGCATGGATGAAGGCAAAGTCCACCGGCAGAGCTGTCTCCAGCACGTTTTCGATACCGTTGAAAACCCTGATTTCCTTACCTTCAGCGACCACGGTGCCGACGCCGGTGGGCGTATAGAAGGCGGGCAAACCCGCCCCGGCGCAGCGCAGCTTCTCGACGAAGGTGCCTATAGGATACACCTCCACCTTTATCCTTCCCTGCCGGACTGCCTGCTCGAAGGGATGCTCTAACCCTTTGGTCGCCGAGCGCGGGAAAGGATAGTTGGAGATCACCTTTTTCACCTGGCCGTTGACTACCAGTTCCAGAATTTCCTCGTTGCCCGTGCCGACCTGTTGGGCCACTATCGTAAGGCCCTTAACACCGGTTTTAGCCAGCGCTCTGGTCAGCTCCAGCGGCCTGCCAGCCGAGAAGAAACCGGCAAAGGCTATGACGGCGCCGTCGAAAACGTCCTTAATTGCTTCTTCAACCGAAGCATATGCCTTGTCCATACCACATCTCCTGAAAAATTATGTTATAGATTACGCCAGACTGCAGCCTTTTGTCCAATTTTGGTTGACTGATCAATTAATGGAATAAATTCTATCGCCGGGATCAGAAATTGTCTATGCGGAGGAAACTGCTTGACAGCGTAACCGGGGTTATCAGGGCCAGGTAAATAGCAACGCCAGTGCTATGCCAAGCACGGCCCCCACGAACACCTCCCACTTGGAATGGCCTATGATCTCGGAAAGGCGCTGGGTGAATTCTTTATTGCCCTTAAAAAGCTCGTCCAGCATCTTGTTGAGCATGGTGGACTGATATCCCACCGTCCTCCTCACGCCAGCAGCGTCGTACATCACGATAAAGGCCACCGCCAGTGAGATGGCGAAGAACGGCGAGTCGAACCCGTAGAGCAGCCCCATGGTAGTAGCCAGGGCCGCCATCAGCGCAGCATGTGCGCTGGGCATGCCGCCCGGGCTGTACATAAGGGACAGGTCCAGCCGCTTTTCATTGGCCAGGTGGATAATGACCTTGAATAGCTGTGCGAAGAACCAGGCCACCAGCGGCACCCAGATGGCCTTAAAGGCAATGAAACTTATAGCAGCCTGGCTAAACATAGTCGCTAATCACTTATCCTGTTCTAATTTTACAATTATCGGGGCGCCCGGCCTATATTTGATCTGCAGCGCCTTGCCGATCATCATGCCCAGCAATATCAGCGGGTATACGATCAGCATCCAGTTGGCAGGGAATGGGGACGGCGTAATTATATTAAAGGGCTGGACCGCCACGTGCGCAAACTGCATGCCAAAAAATATGATAACCAGCGCTATCATACCGATGCCGAATCCGTAGCTGGAACTTTTCACTATCAAGGCTGCCATGCCGGCAATAGCGGCTGCAATTATGGTCGGAACGGTTGCTATGGTGATCAGTACGCCCGCTATGACCGTAGCACCCAGGCCGCCCTGGAACTTGATAAACGGCGACCATTGGTGCCCCGCTATGGTGACTATTCCGGCCAGCAATATTACCGGTAAAGCTGCGCCCATCAACCAGGCAATCCATACCGCCAGTATGGCCTTACCTATATCCATGAATACCACCATCAGGAATGATAACGGGCCTACCCGCTTGTAAACAGCGGCGGCGCTGATGCGCCCGTCCGGCTCATCGCGGATATCGATTTTGCCATTGAACCTGGCTACGACGTAGGCTGAAGATATGGCACCCAGCAGGTAAGCGATAGGTATAGAGATTAGGCTGATCCAGTTCATGGTGGCAACCGCTAGTATACCATAAAAAGTGGCGGTTTAAATCACTTTTCGTCCTCGGGGCTGGCGCCAAGGGTCAGGAAATCCCTGGCTTCTTTGGAAAATGACATGCTCACGGCCAGGATAAAGACCAGCACGCCGCAGGTGGCATATATTGCCGGGATATTTTTGTTGGCGATATCGGCGATAACCCCCGCTACACCCATTCCCAGGGGGGCCAGGCCGCTGGTCAGGGTAGCCAGCAGTCCGAACACCCTGCCCCTTATCTTGCTGTTGGAAGAGAGCTGCAGGATAGTAGTAGCCTTGACCATAAAGACGCCTGCCAGCAGGCCGACCAGGAAAATCACTCCCAGCACAATGTATGGCTGCGTAAGGAAGCCCAGTATGCCCATGCCGACTGCGGCGCCCAGCAGGGATGTGATAATCATGCGGCTCTGGGCACGTCCGCGTACGTTGGCCGTCCCCGCTATGACATAGCCCAAGACCGAGCCCACGCCCAGGGACATAAGCAGGTAGCCGTACCACGAGGCATTCAGCTTCAAATAGTCTTCCACATAGAAGGGCAGCAGCAAAGCCATGGGTGCAATAAACAGGTAAAGCATGGCCGCCACTAAAAATAGCACCCTCATACCTTTACGGTTCCACACGTAATGCAGGCCCTCCCGGGTATCGGCAATAAAGGTCTTGAATGCCACGCTGCCTTTTTTCGCTTTATCCGGGATAACCTGTGGGATCTTAATCATGGCTTCTGTGCCGGATGAGAAGAGATAAGTGAAGCCGTTGATCAGGAACAGCATTGGGGCTCCCGTGACCGAATACAGGAGGCCTCCCAGTCCCTGTCCGATAAACAATGACACGAAGAGGGCCAACTGGTTGAGCGAATTGGCTGGATCGAGCTTATTCTCCGGGACCAGGTCGGGAATGGCGGCCTGCACTGCCGGGGTAAAGAAAGCGAAGATGATGGCGCCCGCCATAGCCACGATGAAAAGCCAGATCACATCCACGCCGATAATCCGCGGCATATAGAAAAGCAAGGCGGCCAGCGATAAGACAAAAATCCCGTTGATCAGGTCTCCGTAGACCAGGATCTTTTTACGCGAGAAATTATCCGCAAAGGTGCCGCCCAGCGGCCCCATGAGCACGCCTGGCAGGCTGGAAAGCATCATCATCAGCCCCATCAGGCTGGCTGAGCCGGTGGCCTCCTTGATGTAGAACAGCATGGCCAGGCCGAAGGCGCGCTGCCCTACCTGGCTGACCAACTGTCCCTGCCAGAGAAGCAGGAAATCACGGTTCCAGAGCTTGGTCGGCCTTTTTATCGAATGCTCGTTATCCATAACGATTATTCATTAAAAAGTTGTTGTACGGTTTTTTGGTCGGGCACCGCTATTCAGGTAACGCCCGGGCGGATAATCAAGATTATATAATTTTTTCGCAATTGGTTCTACATAGCCACGATAGAGGGCGGGCTAATCAGGATCGTTTGGCAACTGCCGGACTTGTCATATATCCCCCAAACTGTATAAAATCAACGCCGGATTGTTTAAGTAAAAGGAGTACCAACATGAAATTAGCCAGAGAAGTTGTCATCATAGACTATTTACGTTCGCCGTTTTCCAGGTCTCGGCCCAAGGAACCCGAGAAGGACCTGCTCAACGGCTATACCATGGACGAAGTCATAGGTATGTTATGGAAGGAGCTCGTAAAGAGGAACAACCTTGATGCAAAGGTCATCGATGAAGCGGTGGTCGGGGTGGCCAGGCCTGTAATGGAAATGTGGACATATGGGGGGAAATTGCCTGCCTTTTTCGCCGAGCTTCCCGTGGAAATAGCCAGCCAGCAGGTGGACCAGCAGTGCGGTTCCTCGCTGGATGCATTAAGGACTGGTGCCATGGCCATATCCGAGGGTTTCGCTGACGTAGTACTGTGTGCCGGGATGGAGCACATGACACATATTCCCCTGGGCGGAGCGAACCCGGCTGTGAAGATCAGCCCCAAGTTGAGCACTGACCCAAGATACAAGAAATACGATATCGATTTTTCAAGGAATATGGGCTTCACAGCGCAGAAGCTGCAAGAACTGGCAGGCTTCACTCGGGAGCAAATGGACAAGTGGTCGCTACGCTCGCACCAGCTTGCCGCTAAGGCACAGAAAGAGGGATTTTTCAAGGAGGAGATACTGCCCATCGAGATCACGCTACAGGACGGCAGCAAGCAGATGTATGATTACGATGCCTGCGTAAGGGCAGATACTACGATTGAAACTCTGCTGCAGCTTAAGCCGGCCTACAAGCCTGACGGCTCCATCACTGCGGGTAACTCTTCCCCTCTCAACGCCGGGGCAACATCCATGCTTATCATGTCCCGGGATAAGGCCAAAAAGCTGGGCATGAAGCCCATAGCCAGCTTTGTCTCCTTCGGCGTGGCCGGCGTTGACCCCACCATTATGGGCTCCGGCCCGGTGCCCGCTTCGAAGAAGGCGCTGGAATATGCCGGTATGAAAGCCAAAGATATCGACTTCTGGGAGATCAACGAGGCCTTCTCAGTTGTGGCGCTTTACTGCATGAGGGAGCTTGGCATTGCGGAGGAGAAAGTGAACGTCAAGGGCGGCGCCGTGGCCATCGGGCATCCGCTCGGCGCTACCGGCCTCAGGCTGGTGGGCACGCTGGCCAGGATACTCAAGATGGAGGGAGGCAAATACGGCCTCGCCACGCAGTGCTGCGGCGGCGGCCAGGGCGTAACCGCCATCATCAAGAAGGAATAGCCCGAACTAGATTGGTGGTATAGGAAAGAGGCCTGCCGCTTCAGCGGCAGGCCTCTTCTGTTTTGCTCATCAATTTGCCGTGTAAGCGTCACCACTGCACAAATATCGGCATGTCTATCGCGACATTTGTCAACCGAGATTAATAACTGCCCGGTGGTACAGGTAAATCAACCTGCAGTTGATCTCAATGCTATCCTCCGGGGAAGGGAAAGGTCCGCTCGCTCCCAGGGATTTTGTTAGCCTGTCATCGAAAGCTGCCTGCGGGAAAGCATTTCTGAGTTCTGCAGCAGTGGCGTTCAGGTTTTGAAGAGAGGAGGAAGTCATACCCTGACCTAAAAACGAATAATTAAAATTATTCTGGAAGATCTCGATGCTGGGTTCTATCGACGACTGGTCATAGAGTCGTATGAAACGTATAGTTTGAAAGGCCACATTCTTAATTTTCTCTTTGACAGGGCTCCAAACGGGGATGCCACCCAGTAATATCGTTCTGGGCAGGCTAAACTTCATTCTGGTCTTTGTTGACTCATTCTCCATATATTTTTGTATCGTCCCCTGCAGAATTAAAAATACATTCCCGGTCTGCACGCTCCTCTCTTTATTATTATTGTCCCGGAATGTGACCTTTCCCTCCTCACGTTTCAGAGTATGTGCCCTGAATCGTCCAGTTGGGGGCTTGTGAAGCTCAAAGTCTTTATACATAAATGCCACAATGCCAATGGCATTCAGACTTTGAACGATAGCTTTGGCTGCCTCGGCAGTTGGGTAACTGGCAATGATCCTGGGAATCTTCCCGGCCAGTAGAAGGCGTGTTCCATAGAGGTCCTTGTTGACTATAGCTGCGGCTTTCTCCACCAAACTCGCTTCAAGCACGTCCGGCGGAGCTATCGCAACGTCTATGACGCCTAATTCCGATGGCATACCACTTACTCAGTATTACCTTAGCACGACTTTTGAAGAATGGTAAAGTACGGTATCGCAGAGGAAGCTTTTGAACACTTAGCGCAGAATCTTTTCGAAGCGGTAGGTTATCGCATCAACTAAAGGCAGACTGAACTACTGAATACGGTCGTCTCGATCTACGCTAACATTGAACGAACATCGGCATGTATGTTAATCCATAATTACAAATCAGAGGGCCAAGGTTGCAGTTAAAAGAAAATGGGTTCGAATCCCATCAGCCCCACTATATCAGCAGCGTCACCTTCTCTGGTCGAACCTACGCCTCAGCAGCAAGGAGGCGATGGTGACCTTCTGTATCTCGATGGTGCCGCCGGCAAGGCCCCAGCCCCAGGCGTCGTGCATCATGCGTTCCACCGGGTAGTCCTTAGAGTAAATGGATACTTTTTTAAGTAACCAGGGTAACATTAATATGGATGGCGATTTAGCAAACCCCAACTCTCATAACCGATAGTTGCCAGAACTTACCAGCGTTCTTTAATATCAATTGACCTTTCCCCTCGAAACAACAGCACCTTGTTTTAAAGTCCTTTGAGAATCAAATACCCCCCGTTGATATTATGCGATCTCAAACTATTTGCGGTCGTCTAAACGCCGGTTTATTTTTTCAATTTTTTCGTTTAGATTCTCCAGATGTTGCAGAATAGTTTCAATCTCTCTTTCTGCTTCGATGTTTATTTCATAGTCCGCATTGGCTTTTTTCTCGGCGTGACGACCCTGGAGATTCTGGCCTATCATTATCAATGGCATAAGGAAGATCTGAATCATATTGGAGATAAAAAGCCATAAGACAAAAGCAGGCAAAGGGTCAAATCTTAATGCAACAGGCGCCAATGCATTCCAGGAAAGCCAAAAAATAGTCCATGCAAAAATAATGAAGAAAAATCCCATAGTGCCGATGCGCTCGGTGATCCAAAGTGCAATCCGGTCAAGATAAGTCAGGCTTTTCCTGTGTTCAATGTTTATGTTACGTATTTGTTTACGTAACTTCTTAAGCTCATCAAGCGAAAGCGGTGATTTTTGTTTCTCCACTAGCTACAGTCCATTATACATTTCGTGAAACGGATATTTGCAGCAGACAGACTGCCCAAATATCTTGGTTACGTTGTTAAAAGAGCTAAAATATCATCCTGAGCAGCCAGATAATTATAAGAATTACCCCTATGACAAGGGCTATGTGAATTAGCCATCCTAAAGCAGGTATTGCGATAAAACCCACGAGCCACAAAACCAGAATAATGATACCGATGATTAATAGAATATCCATAACACCTCTCAATATTCGATTATCTGTTAACAGATAATCGAATATTGTAAATTTAAACTAACTAGTCTTCTATTGTTTTTTTATAACTCTTTCAATCTTGCCGCTCTGTTCCTGCACTTTTCCGACTGCCTGCTGCGCATCACCTTTGATTTCCTGTGATTTATTGCCGGTTATTTTACCGGTCTCTTCATTGACTTTGCCCTTGACCTGGTTCCATTTTCCTTTAGCAATATTGTTATCCATGTATAGTACCTCCTAAAAAACTTTATTAAATAAATACTAGCAGAGTGAACATGTGGAAGTAATATAATCGAGGCACAATATGTTAAATAGTTATGATATTGGCGGCGTTATCGGTGAATAGATTGATGAAATAGGGGATGGGCACATATTGACAGTGTCAACACAAAACAGCACAATAATATGCCAAAGCGGTATGCGGTATAAAGTTATACAAGGAGAAAAACTATGCTGAACACTATCTTACTAATCCTTGGGCTGATCTGTTTCATCCTGGCGACAATTGGTATCTTTGCCAGTAGAATAAATCTAATAGCACTCGGACTAGCGTTCTGGATCTTGACACAAATTATTTAATGCCGACAAAGGAAAGGCTGGAAGTTTAGCCCCGGCCCTGTTGGTGATATCGCTATTTAATAGGGTGGTTAAGTACCATTGGCGGTACGGCAATTGTGCAATTCCACCTGACTGACAGTCAGGTGGCCTATCTCAAGGCTTTGGGGGACTATCCCTACCTCTGGGGTATCACGACATTGGAACTAATGGTATAAGTTGTCGAAACGGAAAAAGTCTCACTAGTGCTTACTGCAGTCAATGTTACGGTCCTTGTTCCCGTGGGCGAATCTGCGGGTTCAGTATAACTACTCTCGCCAGCATTATACAAAACATTGGAGAAATAGGTTACAGTCCCTCCAGTGGCTATCGCGTTTGTAAGAGTTAACTTGGCAGGTTTGTTTACTGAGAAATGTATTATGACGGGACTACTATTAATACCGTAGACGTTATTGTCCGTCCATATGCGCGCGTCCAACTTAGCAGATCCAGAAGGTTGTACGCAGGATACGGGAATAAGAAGGACCAGAAGAAGGACAGCAAAAGCAGAGAGCCTTGCCTTTATCATGACCACCTCCTATCAGAATTGGTGAAAGCGTAACATAGTCTTCGATATGTACGTTAATCCATAATAACAATAGAGCTAAAGTTGCTAACCTTTCTTGACCATTGACTATTTCTCTTTTAATCTTCAGACTATGGTTATAACTGGATCAGTTGGGGGGCAGGTCAAATATCCTCTTTAGGTAAAGACTATTAACTGCCGAGATGACTAAAGAATTGCGAGATTGCAGAATAGTTTATGATTACTAAGACCAGAATAATTATCACAACAATAGACAATATAATTATCCCCATAACAGATCCTACAATTCTCCCTATACATCCCATGTTTATTACTCCTTCTTGATTTATATTATGTATCTGTGGCGACTATTATACAAATCGCTACCAAATGACCTATTTTTACCTGATTCAAGGGTAATTCCTTATCTCTTTTATGTTGCGAGTCCCCATAATAAAAATTATCTGAATTCATTTTTGCTTTACATCGAGCTTAACAACCGGTTTAATAATGACCTTATCCTGGCCGGTAACATTAACCGATTTTTCAGCATCAAAATCGAACGTTAGCACCGTAGTCTTACCTTCAACAACGTCAAAGGAATTCACAAATTTAAGCTCACCGCTCGGGATCGTTGCTGACTCAATGGTATTGTCGGAAAAACCTACGCTTGCACTATCTATAACTAATCTTACCTGCGTATATTTCCCTGCTAGCACTTCACCTGCCGCAAAAAGCTCGTCGAGTCCCTTAATTTTGAGTAGGTCAAAAGTACTGTTCCCGGTAATATTGATTTTTATCCAGGTATCACCGCCCTGCTGCTGATTCTGCGGCCCCTGATCCTGTGCGTCGCCCTTGGTGGTATTGTCGCTGATTGGTTTATTTCCCTGGTTTTCCTGGCCAGTGCCAGTTGTATGGATTTCGATGCTTGAAATCGTAAGCATCACACTAGTGATCTCTTTCTTTTGCGGAGGAGCATCGGTCATATGTACTTCTATATGACCTGTGCCGGCTCCGGTTGTGTAACTAGGGCTACCTGCTGGGCCCTGAACATTGCTGCCAGTATTGCCCTGGGTCGGTTGAGCTTGCTGTCCTGAAGTACAAGCTGCCAATGGCAGTGTAAAAATACAGGCTATGAGCAATATCGTTAATATAGACAATAATCTCTTCATCTCTTCCCCCGCATATTTATAGTTTTAAAAATAATAGCAAGATGAGAATGGAATAGTGATATAATCTGGCGTGAATTTGTTAAATAGTTATGACATTCATATGACCCCTCCGGAATAAGTTAGCAAAACCGATAGAATTTTAATTTATACTGGACTATAAACCGGTGTTGGGTCATCTTAGCCGTAAGAATTGATCACCACTGGACCAACATTGGCATGTCTATCCGGCCATGCGTACGATTATTCTGTGCCATTTTTTGTTTCAATCTAATGCTGGTCAATATCGGGCGAACATCGGTATATACGTTAATCCATAATAACAATAGAGCTAAAGTATCTGTTAATCTTCCAGTTTATTAACACTCCATAAGATGGCAAAATCGGGATGTATTACTTGAAATATTAGATAATTAGCCGATTCACTAAAATTTAATATAGCCATAATAACCAAGCAGGCCAATTATCAGCAGTGTTATCCCTATAATAAGGACGATAGGTGCTATTAATGATGCAATACCCCAAAACTTCCATTTACGCTGACTTTTTCGAAACTGTTCTATGCTATCCCATTTTTTATACTGCCATGCCCATTCGTTGCCTTTTATTCCAAGAATTATCATCACAGCTATCCCAATGAGTGGGAATGGTATTAATGCAAGAAGGGAAATCCATACGCGATGACTTATACCCCAGATCCATGTCAGTGAGAAAGCTCCCCAATTCCAACCTTTAATTTCAGGGGGAACGATGGATGAGAACCCTTGCCCCGATGTATTTAGGATAGTGTCATTGATTTGAGCATTCGGTGAATTTTGCTGCATAACATCATTATATTTCATTTCTGATTTGATTATTTATATGAACTAGATTTATCTCCCACAGAAATGAGGATTAATAATCCTGTAAATACAGAAATTGTAGCTATTTTATTTATTGTTACAGTGCATGCTAATATCTTGTAAGCAAAATATACGCCAGCAAAATTACGAACGAGGTGAAAAATGATTGATCCCATTTACGAAAAGTTGCCGGGAGCACTTAACGCTCGGTCCATGGCGTACCCCGCGGTCAAATGTAAGGAGTTCTATGATCTGGTCACCTTCCTTTTCACCCCTGAAGAGGCTGCTACATTCGTCGCCATGCCGCTGGGGCTGGCTACGGTTGAGGAAATAGCTGAAAACCTCTCCATGAAGGACCTGAAGAAACTGGCAGGCCAGCTCGAGACGATGGCCGACAAAGGCCTCATCCATATACGTGATAGGAGCGGCAAGAAATTATACGAAGCACTTCCCTTCGTGCCTGGCATCACAGAGTACCAGCTCATGAGGGGCATAGTGGATGAGCGCCATAAGAAGATCGCCACTCTTCTTAGGGATTACTCCAAGGCTATGATCAATACACTCATGTCCACCAACCCTCCTCCGATGGAGTTTCACGCTCCCGGAAAGAAGGTGGCCGTGGATAGGGAGATCGAGCACAAATCAACCATCGTGCCATTCAAAGAGCTGAAAGATCTGATAATGGATACGGAATATATCTCGGTTGGGACCTGCATCTGCAGGCACCAGGCGGCCCTGCTGGGCAAACCGTCGGACAAGCCGGTTAACAACTGCATGGTCCTCGGAGAGTCGGCTAAATTCGCCGCCGAAAGGGGCTTCACAACACGCCTTACCAAAGAAGAGGCAATCAAAAGGATCGAGGAAGCCGAAGATGCGGGCCTTATCCACACATTCGCCAACAGCCCGGACCTTTACTCGAACCTGCTCTGCAACTGCTACAAGGATCGCTGCATGATCATTAAGGGCGTAAGCAAATCGCCCGTCCCCAGCCTGGCCGTAAATGCAAGGTGGGTGGTCCAAATTAATGAAGATGACTGCACGGCCTGCGAGGCCTGCATCCCGCGCTGCCAGATGGACGCCCTTAAGATGGTTGAAGGCAAGCTGGTGCGGGATGAGAAACGTTGCATAGGCTGCGGCATCTGCGTGTGGACCTGCCCCGCCGATGCTATGACCCTCGAGCAGAGGCCCGCCGCAAAAATACCTCTGAAATCATAATTAAATAAGGCTTAATAAACAGGGCCGCAGCATTTATAGTTGCGGCCCTGTTTTTAATATGTCATTGCATATCGGGGAAACAATCCATTGGCCTAAGACACGTTCTGTGCCACTCTATATTTCAGTCTAACGCCAGTCACCATTGCACGAACATAGGCATGTCTATCCGGCCATGCATACGATTATTCTGTGCCATTCTTTATTTCAATTTAACTATGGAACCTTGCGCGAACGTAGGGATTACAGTTAATTCATACGTATAACAGGAAAATGGTATAACTCACTAAATGCCGCCATATTTCAGGTCAGTACGCAATAATTTCCTGCCATCAGGGGGGCCTGATGGCAGGAAATTCAATTATGCCTGTCGCCAATGATCTGTTAACGGCAATTGACTGTGTAATTTATCGGGAGCGATGTTATGTTATTGGGAGTCAAAACATTGATTTTATATGAACCGGAAGCCGTTTCACCTAAATCATAATTTAATGATATTGCTTGTGAACCTGCTGCATTAAAGGTCATGCTTTGGATATGACCCCAGTTGTCATCGCTTCTTTCCCACCTGTAAGTAACTGTGCCGGGACCATTGACAGTGATAGTAGCGTAAAAGGTGAAGGTTCTTGGACAAGGACCGTTATAGGTTGATTGTGCAGAACTACCTATAACACTGGTTACTGCGAATGGCACGGGTGCCGGTGAGTACGCCGTGTTGTTGACTGTAATCTGTGCTGTGCTGCTAGCGTTGCTGGCGGCATTGGTAGCAGTTAAAGTATAAGTAGTGATTGTAGCGGGTGATATTACCTTGCTCCCTACGGCGTCAACCTGACCAATACCGTTATCTATATTAACCGAGCTAGCTCCGGTAACATTCCATGCCAGTGTTTGTGTGCCACCAGTAGATGGACTGCTACTAAAGGTCCCTATAACCGGAACCTGTCCTGCCGGTGGGTTAGCCGATGATGTGGGAGGTGACATTGTAATACAACCCGGGATGAGAATCACCAATGATAGTAATGATAATGAAAGAAAGACTAATTTTTTCAATGTAGTTACCTCCAAATATTTATTGTCCGTGAAATGATATAGGAAGCTTAACATCCGGGAAATGGATTAGTAATACAATTGGGAGGTAAAAAGTTGAATAGTTATGATATTTAGGTGCCTGTCGTAAACTTCACTTAAGAGATAATTGGCATAGTCCGAGTGGGATCATTTGCCACCATTCTTTATTTCAATCTAACGCTCGTCACCACTGCACGAACATAGGGATTACAGTTAATTCATAAGTATATTTGCGACCTAGCCAACGGACGTACCGAGACCTCTTGTGTAATCGCCCTAGGCGAAAGGCAGCCTTAAAAGGTCAAGGATCGTTTTCAGGATCCGTTTATCGGCAGTCCGGTTCTTATTGTAGCTCTCTCCAATAACGTCGTAGGCTGCGTCACCCATCTTAGTTAAGAGAAGAACCCTGGAAATACGATTATCAGAGGGTATCTTATCACACTGCAGGAGAAAAGACAGGCTTATATGAGGATTTATCGGAGGTCAATTAATGGAAAAATAACGCGGGGTCGGGGTAGAATGATGAATCAGCCAGGCTATTTATATTTAAAAATGAGCTGCCGCCGGCGATTGATCAGCTTGATAGATTACATAAAGGGGTCTAAAATAGCGCAAGGGCAAACTGGCAGGTCTAGAGCTACAAAATCGTGAATGGGGGCGAGTGTTTAAGGCGCTGCATCGGCTGTTTTCTGCAGGGATAAGGAGTGTATGCTTATGAAACGCAGTAATTTCCATGTTTACCTAGTCCTTCCGGCTGTAATAGCCTTGCTCGGAATGGTTTTCGCAAGCTGCACGCTTCTCAAACTGGCCGCGCCCTCGGCTCCGGCGACCCCGCCGGCCCCGGCCGCTTCAGTCGCGTCCGCCAACGTGACACCCGCAACTCCTGCAACTCCAGAAGTACCTAGCACTCCACCCGCCGTGGAGAAGCCAGCGCCAACTCCCAATGGTACATTGCCCGTCATAAGCTATTTCTCCGCATCGCTCAATACCATTCCGCCCAACGGCATCAGCATACTGGTATGGAGCGTGAGCGGGGCCGATTCGGTAAGCATCGACAACGGCATCGGAAAGGTGGACGCCCAGGGCCGCCATGCCGTCCTGCCCGTTGCCAGCACTACCTATACGCTCGCGGCAACCAGTTCGGCGGACAGCACGACGGCACAGGTAACAGTGTCTATCTCACCACACCAGGCCGCCTCGCCGCAATACAGTCCAGGCTACTATCTCACTCGTGTCGGCCAGACGGCTGTGGTCGGATCCCCGCTGACTATCAACCAGAACGCAGAAACTTCCAAGGGCTTCAAGTGGGTGGTTGATTACTATGATTCGACAATACTTTCATATGTGGGCAGCAACACTATAAAGCTTAACGCCATTGCCCGGGGTGTGGACACCCAGCAGCAATTTATCTTTATGCCGCTGCATTCAGGCGATACAATGATACTTGTTTCCTATGTTAACGACAAGACTCCGACACGATTTGATTCCACGATCTATAACATCCATATCCAGTAATGGCAGAAGAAGGATGTATCCTTGCGGGGACGGGCGGAGTCCCTGAACCAAACACGAACATCGGCATCACTGTTCCGCTGTAGGTATATTTACATCGAGGGTCAGGGGTATGCCTTGTCAAAGACATAGCTTTAATATAGACATTTAGGTCTACCAGTTGGGGTACCCCACTCATTGACATCCTATATTGGGATAGTATAATACTGACGAGAACGCTAGCGCCCCTCGGAGTTTGGTTGAATGCTAAAATTTGGCAGGTATGAATGAACTCTAGTGATACAATCCAAGAGCCTGGTATAAACATTTATTGAAATACGGGGTATAAAAATGGAAAGGAAGAGGCTTTCCGTGGGAACGAAGCTCGGTTACGGTGTCGCCGATCTAGGCAACAACCTGTTTATCCAGGCGCTTGGTTTCGTGCTGCTAATTTATCTTACCGACACAGTGGGTCTTTCTGCAGCCCTGGCAGGAACTGCCCTTATGATCGGCCGTATCTGGGATGCTTTTTACGACCCTATAATAGGCTATATCTCCGACAGGACCAAAACCAGGATGGGACGCCGCAGGCCGTTCATGCTGGGCGGCGCAATACCCTGGTTTATAGTCATGATCATCATGTTTACCAACCCTTCGCTGATCATTGGCTCGGGAATCAGCCAGGCAGTGCTTTTTGCCTATGCTCTGATTGTCTACATGGTCCTATGCACTGCATACTCCACAGTTAACGTCCCTTACTATTCGTGGGCGCCGGAATTGACCTCAGATTATCATGAGCGCACATCTCTAAACGGGTACCGCTCCGCTTTTGCATTTTTCGGCAATCTTATAGCATTGGGCACTGCCCTTCCGATCGTCGCTCTCAGCCAGAATAAAAGCGTGGGATTCGTTTTAATGGGGCTGATATTCGGCGGCGTAATGCTGATTACGACATTAACCACGGTATTCGCGACAAAAGAACCTGCCGACCTGAAACCGGCAAAGTCCCTGGACATCGGGAAAACCTATCTAGCAGTGTTTAAGAACAGGCCTTATGTCCTCATCCTGCTGTCATACATAATCAACTTCACCGGCATTACCATCATCTCCGGTATAGCGATTTACTACTTCAAATATATCCTCGTCGCCGAAAATATGGTGACATACGCCATGTTAATACTGCTGGTGACCTCGGTGGTTTTCATACCGGTAAGCGTCGTTATAGCCAAAAAGACGGGGAAAAAGCCCGTTTACGGTGCAGCCAGCGTTATCACGGCAGCCTCGGTCATGATGCTCTTTTTCTTCGGCCACACTCTGGGTTTGAATTTCGCCCTGGTAATGATGTTTTTCCTGGGGATAGGCCTGGGCTTTACATATGTGCCTCCATTCGCAATGGTGGCCGATGCCATAGAGTATGACTACCTGGTGACGGGAGAGCGCAGGGAGGGGGCGTTCTTTGGCATCTGGACATGGGGGCTCAAGCTAGGCCAGGCGCTGGCAGTTTTTCTCATGGGCGTGATACTTGAAGCAATGGGCTACGTGGCAAATGCTATGCCGCAGTCAGCGAGCGCCCAGCTAGGCATCCGGCTTTTCCTAGGGCCTATATCCGCTGCCATTTTCATCCTGTCGGCGGTGGTCCTATATTTCTACCCTATAACTGAAAAGCGTTATAAAGAGATACTTGCAGAGATCGCCGAGAGAGATGCGAAGAAGGCCTGAGCTGGCACAGGGGAGGGCGGCGGGCCTCCGTTACCCGGTTTCTTAGAGCCTGAAATCGAGGATGTCCGGGAACCTCTCCCTTATATAGAGCATGGCACCCAGCATATGCACCATGCACCACGACCCGGCACAGAAACCAGGAGACTGCTGAGGGAAAAGGCGGTGAATATCAAGGAGAAAGCCACCAAGGCAGTCAGTTGCATAAACGAATCTGCCGGTTCCATAAGCAAAGGGTAAGATTAAAACGGCCATCAATCTAATACAGAGCACACTATCACCGAATGGTGATGGCTCAATTGGAACTATTGAAAAACGTACTTTATTCCGACACTATTGAGAGTGCACTGCTGAGGCATCCTGTCAACTAACCGGTTGATCGCCTTCCAACCCGTGCAGTGCATAGGCACCCTAAACGTCTACTTGGGTAGGAGGTATCGGATACAAGCTAAAAAGATAGGGTAACCCAGATAACTATTCCTTCTTTATTATGCAGGCAACGCCCTGTCCCATGCCACAGCACATGCTGGCTGATCCATAGGTGCCTCCTTCCATTTGTAGTATCCTGGCGAGTGTACCTATAAGGCGGACGCCTGAGGCGCCAAGCGGATGTCCGATAGCGAGAGCGCCTCCTTTAACGTTGACCCTGTTGCCGTCTATACCGAGTTCTTTAATAGCGTACATCGGGACTATGCTGAAGGCTTCATTGATTTCGAAATAGTCTATAGTTTTGATATCGAGGCCGGCATTTTTAAGCGCTTTCTTTGTTGCCGGGACCGGGCCTTCTCCCATGGTCGACGGCTCCACGCCCGCAACGCCAAATGATATAAAGCTGGCCATTGGTTTAAGTCTGAGTTTGTTGGCCTTTTCACGTGACATAACAAGCATACAGGTGGCGCCTGCATTCATGGGTGAAGAATTTCCTGCCGTGATCTGGCCCTCCGGCTTATAGGCGGGCTTCAATGACGAGAGAATTTCAAGTGTCGTGTCGCCACGTACGCAAGCGTCATAATCGAAAAGCTGTTTGGTGCCATCAGCAAGCGTTACTTCAATTGGAAGTATTTCGTCTTTGAAATAGCCCTCCTTCTGAGCAGCAGCCGCCAAATGGTGGGACCTGACAGCGAATTCATCCATGTCCTTCCTAGTGTAGTCGGTCTTCTTAAGCAATTTCTCAGCCGTCAGTCCATTGCTAGCAGCATTGGCCATGTCCATATACGCATATTGCGGATCGGTAAAAAGTTCGTACGGTGGTTTCATGGCGCCGCCCCCGTCCATGGGCACGTGTGTCATGTGTTCGGTCCCGCATACAAAAATAATATCGGCATAACCAGTGGCTATACTCATAACCGCTGTCCTCACGCCGTTAAAAGAAGATCCACATGCAGTATCGACCTGCTGGGCTGCAATGGTAACCGGCAATTTGCCAAGGAGCACCGGGAACCTACCACCGCCGGTATACGTCTCGAGGAAAGGATTTGCCACTCCGACTATGCATTCATCTATTTCTTCGGGATTGATCTTCGTTCGGTTGATGATGGCGTTCATCAACATTCCGGCAACGTGGTCCATTCTCCAGCAATTGAGCAAGTCCTTATCCGGGTCCTTCGGCCTGGAACGTGAAAACGGGGAACGTAAGTAATCAACAAGTACTACATCGCGCGCTAACATGAAAATACTCCTCAGATTTTTATTTATTTATAGTACAACTACAATATTGCGAAGAAAGTCGCAACTGGATCATGCGTCTGCTGTCGTCCCTGTCAACATGCATCGATACAGGCCTTTCGCAGTCATCGACCAGTAGCTTATTTATACCGGCTATATTAAATGTGCTTAAGCCTTGGGTTTCTTGGCAACGGCGGCCTTGAGAATCAGGATAGCCACGTCCTCATCGCGCTGGTTCTTGATGTGCCACTGGTTAGAGATCACACCCATGTCACCTTTGTCCTTAATTTCGATAATCTCTGTTACTAGGTGTATCGTATCGCCGAGTTTAACCGGGGTTGTGAATCTCACCTTATCCATGCCATAAAATGCAATTACAGCGATGTCGTAAGGGGCTACAAACCCGGATGCAATGGAGAGAACCAGGAAGCCGTGCGCTATGCGGCCGCCGAAAATGGTCTTTTTTGCAAGCTCCGCGTCCACATGTATTCCGTACCAGTCACCGCTTAGAGCGGCGAACATCACGATGTCTGCCTCCGTTACCGTTCGGCTGCGGGTTACAATTTTCTGCCCTACTTTGAAATCCTCAAAATATAGCATAGCACTCCTTAATACTACTTTTTTTGTTTGGCTGCTTCCTCTTCAACAAGGACACGGCGCAGTACCTTGCCAACCGCAGTCTTGGGTAGAGTTTCGCGGAATTCCACAAATCTAGGCACCTTGTAGGCCACGAGTTTCTCCCGGCAGCAGCCCTGGATATCCTCGGCCGTCGCTGACGCCCCCTCATTAAGTACAATCCACGCCTTTACTGCTTCGCCCTGTTTTGCGTCGGGGATACCGGCCACGCAGACCTCGGCAACAGGCGGGTACTTGGTTATGATCTCTTCAACCTCGCGTGGCCAAACCTGGAAGCCGCTGGGCTTGATTAGATCTTTCTTACGCGAGGTTAAAAATATATGTCCCTCTTCATCCATATAGCCGATATCGCCGGTGTAAAGCCATCCATCCCGGAGCATTTCTTTTGTTTCTTCCGGTCTGTTCCAGTAGCCAACCATTAACTGCGGCGCCTTCATTATGATTTCGCCCTCAACACCGGGGGGCATATCGCCATCGCCAGTAGATATATCGCCTATTCTCACAACGACGTCGGGCAAAGGCAGACCCGTAGACCCCTGTTTCCATTTGCCTAAGTACGGCGTTATACAAGAAGCCATCGTAGACTCTGTAAGGCCATAGCCTTCTATCAGTCGACCACCGGTCAGATCTTCAAACCGTTTCTTGGTTTCGGCCATGAGCGGAGCCGCACCTGAGATGCAGAATCTCATCGATTTAAAATCAACTTTTCCGGCTTTTACCCTGGGATGCTCCAACAATGATATGAATAAGGCAGGTACGGCCGGGAAGAATGCGGGCTTATCGCGTTGAATGGTCTTAACGAGATCATCGCGATCACGGGGATTGGCCACCAGCGATATAGGAAGATGCGCCACTATGGCGGTGGACATTATGCCGTAAGTAGCAAACGCATGGAATAATGGCATCAGCCCCATTATGACGTCCTTGTAAATGACTGCCTGACTTCCAAACCAGGCAAAGTATTGAAGACCGGTTATAACTTGTGAATGATGGGTCCCAATTACACCCTTCGGTATACCCGTGGTTCCTCCGCTGAAAAGTATCAGCGCATAGTCTTCGGGCGATATTTTTACATCCGGACGCCTGGCTCCCGCATGTTTTCGCAGCAAATCTTGCATCCAGTAGTCGCCAGGTTGTAATTTAATATAGTGTCCTCCTTTTTTCTCCATAAGTAGCGTAAAGGCCGCTCGTGTTACGGGCGGCAGATATTCTTTGATATTGGTAGCAACGACCAACTTGACCTTGGTGTTCGGCTGGATTTTCTTAAACTGATTATAGAAGGTGGTCAGTACCACAACTGTCTCTGCTCCACAATCCACCAGAGCATGCTCCAGCTCGGGTTCGGTATAAAGAGGATTAAGGTGCACCAGAATCCCGCCCGCTTTCCACGTCCCCCAACGGCAGATTATCGCCTGGGGACAGTTGGGCATGATTAGCGCCACTCTATCACCTTTTTTCACTCCTTTAGCCACCAGTGCGGTGGCGAATTCGTCACTCAACTTCTGCACTTCAGAATAGGAAAGTTTGCTTCCCTTAAACAAGAGCATGGGATAATCAGGATGCTCCCGGACAGCATCATCTACATAATCGATCAACGTTTTCTGCGGATAGGGTTGAAGAGAATGCGGTACACCGGCGTCGTAATTGCTTAGCCATCTGTATTGAGTCAAGTTAAACCTCCTGATACCTCTAAATTTGTTGAATTGGCGTTCCTGAGTTTAGATAATATAATTATTTCCTTGTTATTCCCCAAAATTACCTGGCCTTGGCCGGCGTGGCCAGTTACCTTCCGAGTCAAAAGGCGACCTTAGCGCCCATCTTTACCTGACTCATACCTGCCTTTTGCCAGCCGCCGACGGGCATTCTAATATTATCCCCAAGTCCTATAAGCATATGTCCATCGATAAGACAGGACTGCATGATTGCCGGATATTGCTCTGTGCTTTGAAAATCGCCGATCCTGATTGTGCTCCGTGATGATTGCTTTTGGTTCCACAATTCCACCCTTTTACAAAATAGAATAAACCTTTGATGAATCGATCAATATGCCACGTCAAACGTTTCTTTTATATTTGACCTCTGCCTAGACTATTTGTGAGTTAACGATAAAACATCGTTTTGGCCCAGTATTATTACCTGGATACTTTACTATGTTAAATTGAAAGAAAACCGATAAAAAACAATGTTTCTCTATTATATTACGCTAATGCATTCAATACAGTCCATTGTCCGAATTCCAATCTAACACCGGTCACCATTGAACGAACATCGGGATGTTCATCCGACCATGCGTACGATCACTCAATACCATTTTTTGTTTCAATCTAGATAACAATGATGAAGTTTGGCTCAAATCATATATTTAGGGAAAAGAGAATAGAGATGAACGGAGACTCAAGTACAGGCTTTTTTTCACCTTTCCTTCTGTATTTTACCTATGACCCGGCGTATCGCAAGTCCAAAAATAGAACCATAAGTCTCGTTAAAGTGAACCGTATAGCAGCAGATTTCTTTATCACAAATCCTATAAGATTAATCCACTGAGAATGGATATATTTGACGTGGCAACCGGCCCCCAGGCTAAGGGTAGTAAGGCGCATGCGGAGGCACTTGAGAGGAAGTTGAATAACGTCCTCTGTCCAGTTTCGGCCGACATAGTTATCGACAGTCTGCCGGGCTTGTTTTACATGTGCGATATGGAAGGCAAATTTGTACGCTGGAACCAAAATGATTTGAAACTGACCGGCTATACAGACGAAGAGGTACCTAGTCTGAATGCACTTGACATTATTTCACCTGAACATAGAAAGTTAGCATTGGATAAGATGCTGGAAGCATTTAATAACGGTGTCGCCATTGCAGAAATAGACATCCTAACTAAAACCGGAGAGAAGATACCACACCACGTCACAGTTAAACGTGTTTCCATAGGTGAAAAGACATATTTGGTGGGTATGGGTATAGATATCACCGATCGAAAGAAAGCCGACGAAGCGCTGGTTGAGAGTGAGGATCAACTCAAAGCCTCTCTGGAGAATGCTCCGGACGGCGTCTATATGAATGACCACAAGGGCAACTTTCTCTACGTTAACCGCAAGTGCGAGGAGATATCAGGTTACCAGCGTGAAGAGGTTATAGGTAAAAACTTCCTGGAGGTGAATCTTATCCCTGAGAATGACCTGAGCAGGGCTGTAGAGTTGTTTCAGGATACTATTAAGGGTGGATCCACGGGTTCGGTTGCATTGGAACTCATCAGGAAGGACGGCCGCCGTATACCTATAGAAATCAGAGCCAATGTCGTGCGCTATAAAGGCCAGGCAGTCATGCTCTCCTTTGTCAGGGATATAAGCGAGCGGAAGCGGGTTGAGTCAGCCCTGCAGGAGAGCGAACAAAGCTACCGCCGGCTGGCTGATTACCATAAGCAGCTCAACGATATTTCAATTTTATTTATAGAGGCAGCTGACAAGCAAAACCTGTTCGATAGAATTGCAGAGTCCTTCCGCCTTCTTACGGGTGCTATGGCGGCGACTTTTTCGCTTTATGATCAGCAAACCCGGGACTTGAAAGTCGTATCATTATCAATCGACCCTGTTTCCAGACAAAAAGTAGACTTCATTTTGGGACCCGATTTGTTTGAGATGCGCATGCCGATTAGTGCAGATGTTATGGAGCAAATGCTCAGTCAGGGCATTAGAAGACTAAAAGACCTGCACGAACTTTCATTCGGGGTAATACCCCGGGATATCTCTGATGCAGCCATGGAAGCTACCGGGTGCCAACAGATAATTGGCCTGGCCATTAGTTATGCTTCAGAGCTGATTGGCGCCTGTGCAGCATATTTGCCGGGAGATCAGCCCGTGGTGCCGGACGACGCATTAAAAACCTACGCATACATATCAGGGCTGGCGGTTAAACGCAAGCGGTCGGAGGAAACTCTGCAAAAGACCGAGAATATCTATCGCCTGCTGGCTGAAAACATGACGGACACCTTGTGGATGATGGACATGGATCTGAATATTACATGGATGAGCCCGTCAAGTGTGAAGGCAAGGGGCATGAGCCTGGACGAAATAGCTGCCATACCGCCGGATAAACAGGCCACTCCTGAATCGTTTGGAAGAGCAATGATACTCTTTGAGAAGATGCTCCGAATTGAAAGGGAAGAACGCAATCCAACTCCCGGCGCTGCTGTTTCAATGGAAATGGAGTTCTATAGCGGAGGCGGTACTACACGCTGGTTCGATTGCACATTCCAGTTCATCAGGGACAAGCAGGGAAAGGCGACGGGTATTCTTGCACAGGGAAGGGATATAACCGAGCGCAAACGGGCGGAGGAAACTCTGATAAAGACCGAGAATATCTATCGCCTGCTGGCTGAAAACATCTCCGACACCGTGTGGATGATGGACATGGATCTGAATATTACGTGGGCGAGCCCGTCAAGTGCGAAATTAAGGGGCTTCAGCATGGATGAAATACTTGCCCTGCCGCTGGACAGGCAACTGACCCCTGAGTCACTTGGAAAAGCAGTGAACTTGTGGGGGAAATGGATGCATGTTGAGCAGAAAGGACGCACTCCAGACCCTAACGGCTCCATTTCGATAGAGTTGGAGTTCATCTGCAAAGACGGCCATACCGTCTTGCTCGACTGCGCACTCCAGTTCATCAGGGACGAAAAGGGAAAGGCAACGGGCATTCTTGCTGCGGGAAGGGATATAACTGAGCGCAGGCAGGCAGAGCAGGTACTGCGGGAGAGTGAGGCGCAATACCGCTTACTGTCGGAGCACATGGCAGAAGGTTTATTTCTATTGGATATGAACCTTAAGATTACGTACATAAGCCCCTCCGTGGAAAAAATACGCGGCTTTACGCCTCTGGAGGCCATGGAAATGCCGCTAGAGAAACATATTACGCCGGAGTCGCTCAAACTGGCGTTAGAAGTGTTTTCAGAGGAGCTACCCAAGGTGGAGTCTGGCCCTAACTATAATCCCATCCCCATGTTAGAACTTGAGTATTACTGCAAGGATGGAACCACCGCATGGGCGGAAAATAAGTTCAGTATTATACGGGACTCTAGCGGCAATCCGCTCTCCATCCTGGGCGAGATCCATGACATCACCGATCGCAGGCGGGCGGAGGAAGCGCTACGGGAGAGCGAGGCGCAGTACCGCCTGCTATCCGAACACACGACTGACACCGTATGGCTGATGGATATGAACCTTAAACCCACCTACCAGAGTCCCTCCGCGGAAAAACTGCGCGGCTACACACCTCAGGAGGTTTTGGACCTGCCGCTGGAGAAGCAAGTTGCACCCGATTCGCTCAGACTGGCGTTAAAAGTGTTTTCAGAAGAGCTACCTAAAATGAATGCTGATCCGGGCTATAATCCTGTCATCAAATTGGATATTGAGTATTTCCGCAAGGACGGCACAACCGTGTGGGCGGAAAGTAATTTCAGTCTCATACGGGACCCGAGCGGCAAGCCCATATCCATCCTGGCCGAGGCCCGGGACATCACCGAGCGCAAGCTATCTGAAGAAAAACTTGAAAAAAGCTACGAATCCCTCAAGAAAACCTTTAATGACGCCATCAATACCATGGTCAAAATCATGGAAATGCGAGATCCATATACTGCAGGCCATCAGCAGAAAGTAACCGCCCTGGCAACCGCCATAGCCAGAGAAATGGAATTAGTGGATACCCGAATTGATCAGCTCAAGATGGCGGCAATAATTCATGATATTGGGAAAATATATATTCCTTCTGATATACTCAGCAAGCCCGGAAAACTTAGCGACATAGAATTTAGATTGATCAAAACCCATTCCCGGAATGGCTACGATATTGTGAAAGGCATGGATTTTCCTAGTTCTGCTGCAGAGGCTATTTTGCAGCACCATGAAAGGCTGGATGGTTCGGGTTATCCTAATAATCTAAAGGATGACGATATAACCCTTGAAGCAAAAATACTGGCGGTTGCAGATGTAGTTGAAGCCATGTCTTCACACAGGCCATACCGGCCTGCATTGGGCATTGATAAGGCACTTGAGGAAATATCAAAGAACAAGGGCAAGTTATATGATCCCGATGTGGCGGATGTTTGCCTAAAGCTCTTCACCAGCGGCAAGTTCGAGTTTAAACCTGTTTGATATCCGCTGAATGTCGGCAGGTTAACGAAATGATGCAGGCTGGATTGATATATCAGGACAGGCTGATATCCAACTGATCGCTGGCGGTAAAGATTTTATACTGCATGTTGATTCTGAAGGATGCCCTCCCCTATTGGTTGACTATGGTTTTCAAATCCCAATCATACCCTGCCGCTTTCTCACCCCCGGTTAGCGGCCCAAGAGAAACGACTTTTTGAGCCTGATAATATAGCTGGGCATCGCTTAACTTTAAGTTGCCGGGAACTTGGAAACACACCACTGTCTTCTTAGTTTGACCGATAGGAACGGTCAGAAGTGGTGGCTTATCCATATCTAATAGCTCTGGTATCCGATAATACTTACCCCCGGCCACGACATTCCAATGATCGTAACCGCTAATATCCGGGTCTCTTGGTTGTTCGGTTGGTGCATTAGTTGGTGCTGGCGGTGGACCCGTGATTTCATACCCATTATTGGTGAAAACAATATCCACGACCCAATAAGTCTCGTTATTCGGAGGGCTGTAAACTGACCCCTGCGCTCTCAGAAACCCAACTATGGTAACATGCCCACTTATATCCGCTGGGTATCGCGTTTGTCCGGTTGGCGTGTTAGTCGGAACTGACGACTGACAGCCTAAAATTAATAGGACAACGACCAAACATAGTGTAAGCGGGATAAAAGGGAAACATCGATTTTTCATCACGTCACTCCCTTCATTAAGACACAGCCAGCCCCTTGTCGTATTTGTATTATAAGATACTATGAGACTCAACCGCCATGATACAAATCATTCGTTCAAAAAGTCAATCAACTGAGCCTTCTCACTATTGAACAAACATCGGCATGTCTATCCGGCCATGCGTACGATTATTCTGTGCCATTCTTTGTTTCAATCTAAGTCTGGTCAACATCGGACGACCAAGTGGCTGATAATCAAATCTGTCACCGATGCGCTGAACCAGTATAGGCCATTGACAAAGATACATATTGATGAGACAATTCCGCAACTGGGTCACGCGTGATTTATATGCCTGATGCTTATGGCCGTTGTTGGGAGGTTAACTGAATAAGAAGCAGTATCCCCAGATTTTGGTTTCCCTGCTGGTTTTAACCTCCTTGCTGTTATCAGGGCTGGCTATATTGCCGGGTTCGGCTATAGCGGATCTGGCGTCTACTTCCTGGCCTATGTTCCACCATGACCTGAAGCATACGGGCAGGAGCCCATATCTTGGGCCTCAGACAAACGCGGTCAAGTGGTCTTATCAAACAGGTGACTGGGTTGAATCTTCCCCGGCTATCGGCAGCGATGGCACCATATATGTCGGCTCGGATAACGATAATCTTTATGCTATCAATTCCAATGGCACTCTGAAGTGGTCTTATCAAACAGGTAGCTGGGTTGAATCTTCCCCGGCTATCGGCAGCGATGGCACTATTTATGTTGGTTCAATTGATGGTAACCTTTATGCTATCAATCCCAGCGGCAATCTGAAGTGGTCTTATCAAACAGGTAACATTGTAGCCTCCTCCCCAACTATCGGCAGCGATGGCACCATATATATCGAGTCATGGCCAGGTAAGCTTTATGCTATCAATCCCAACGGCACTCTGAAATGGTCAAGTAACATTGCTTGCCTTTACTCTTCACCGGCTATCGGCAGCGACGGCACTATATATGCCGGCGCATTTCATGGGTTTTATGCTTTAAATCCCGACGGCAGCCTGAAGTGGTCTTATAACACAAGTGATGAGTTTTTCTCTTCGCCGGCTGTCGGCAGCGATGGCACTATTTATGTTGGTTCAATTGATGGTAACCTTTATGCTATCAAAGATAACGGCACCAGCTCCACCCTGAAGTGGTCTTATCAAACGGGTGAGCCGGTATTCTGTTCCCCGGCTATCGGCAGTGACGGCACGGTATATGTGGGCTCATATGACGGTAAGCTTTATGCTATTAATCCCGACGGCACTTTGAAGTGGTCTTATCAAACAGGTGACATTGTATTTTCCTCTCCGGCTATTGGCAGAAATGGCACTATTTATGTTGGTTCAGTTGACGGTAAGATTTATGCTATCAATCCCAATGGCTCTCTGAAGTGGTCTTATCTCACAGGTAACATGCCGTTTACGGGCACTCTGAATGGATCTCTTAACACAGGTAATTCGTTCATGGGCCTTCTGAATCAGCTTACTACCACCACGGGTAAGTCGACCCAGGGCACTTTGAGCGGGTCTTATACCGGTGTCGTCGACTCTTCCCCGTCTATTGGCAGCGATGGCACGCTATATGTCGGCGCAGGTGACGGTAAGCTTTATGCTTTCCCCGGACCCGTCACCGCCTCGGTTAGCACCAAATCCTTTATCAGCACCACCCCGCCCCAGTCGTCTTCAGCAGGAGGGGTTCCCACGGTAGTCCAGGGTCCCGCGCCCATATCCAATATCACAGTCGAGAACATCTCGCTCTCCAGTGCCAAAGTAGGCCCGGGCGCTCCCATTACCGTCACCGCCAACGTGGCCAACACCGGCACGGCCAACGGCTCAAGCCGGATCAAGCTCTACATCAACGGTCAGGAAGAGGCCAATCAGGGCGTCACGCTCTCCAGCGGCAGCAGGACACCGATAAAGTTCATCGTCAGCCGCGATGAGCCCGGCACTTACTCCGTCTATGTAGGCAGCATAGCGGCCGGCAGCTTCGAGGTCGACGGGTTCGCCGATCCCAACCTTATCCTCTACATCAGCGGCGCACTTCTGCTCTTCGCACTGGCCGGTGGCGTGATCTTCATGACAACCAGGAGAAGGCAGCGGTAATAGCTATTTAAAGTTGAACAAAGGGGCCGCAGCCTTTAAGGCTGCGGCCTTGTTTTTAATATGTCATTACGTGGCGTCAGGGAAGCATTCTTTGACCGAAGGCACATTCTGTGCCATTCTTTATTTCAATCTAATGCTGTCACCACTGTACGAACATCGGCATGACAACGTGGTCGTAGTTGTCCACGCCGACCGGGCGGATGAAGCCGGGGTGCGTCACCTTCTCTGGTCAAACCTGCGCCTCAGCAGCAAGGAGGCGATGGTGACCTTCTGTATCTCGATGGTGCCGCCGGCAAGGCCCCAGCCCCAGGCATCGCGCATCATGCGTTCCACCGGGTAGTCCTTAGAGTAGCCGTAGCCGCCGTGCACTTGCAGTGCCAGGCCGGTCACCTCCCTGGCCATCTGGTTGGCGAAGCATTTAGCCAGGTTAGCTTCCAGCGGCGCGGGCAAGACGGTGGCCGCGTTGATTGCTGCTCTGTAAATCAGAAGGCGTGCCGCTTCAACCTTGAGGGCCATATCGGCCAGCATGGACTGTATAGCCTGGAACTCACAGATATCCTTGCCCCATTGTCTTCGGCCCTGGGAGTAGGCAATGGCCTCTTCCAACGCTCCCTGTGCAATGCCCAGGCACATGGTAGCGTTGCCGCAGCGTTCAAGATCGAAGGCAAGCATCAACTTTCTGAATTCGCCTTCCTTGACCACCAGGTTCTCCCTGGGCACGCGGCAGTTATCGAAAATCAGGTCGCAGCTGGGCATGCCCCTCAGGCCCATGAGCTGTTCCTGTTTGCCGAAGGAAAAGCCGGGCGTGCCCTTCTCGATGATTAACCCGCCGATGCCCTTGGCGCCTTTCTGCTCACTGAGCCTGACGTACACCATGTAGGCATCCGACTCGCCCCCGCCCGTGCAGAATCGTTTCTGACCGTTTACGATATAATGGTCGCCGTCGAGTACAGCCCGGGTAGAGAGGTCGGTCAAAGCCGATCCGGCCTCGGGCTCCGTCATTCCTATGGAGATCAGCGACTCACCCCGGCATACCGGCGGCAGGTATTTCTGTTTTTGCTCTTCGGTGCCGAACTGCTCAACTACCTTGACCGGGCCTACGTTCGATTCGAATACGGGAGCGGCGCACAGGCTCGATATCCTGGCCAGTTCTTCTATGGCAATCACTGCATCGAAGGCGGAGCGGCCCTGCCCTCCATATTTGACCGGTAGACACAAACCCATAAGCCCCAACTCAGCCAGTTTTTTCAGATACGTAAGCGGCATATGCTCGGCCTTGGCCTCCCATTCGGCCGCCCTGGGACGAAACTCCTTCTCGGCCAGGTCGTGCACCATCTTCTTCAACATTATTTGATCTTCAGTCAATTGAAAGTCCATCTTTACAACTCCCGTATCTTTATTAAATAAGCATTGGTCCGCGCTTTAGCGGGAAAATTTCCTGGTTAGCTCTTCCTTTATTATCTTGCCTCCCGGATTCTTGGGCAGCGATGTGGTGAACACGATGTATTCCGGGATTTTATACTTGGCCAGCTTATCCTCGCAGAACTGCTGTATCTCCTCCGCAGTAAGGCTGGTGTTGGGTACGGCCACAATGGAGGCGGCGGCCTTTTCACCCATGACTGCATCGGGGACCCTGTAGACGGCCACTTCAAGCACCTTGGGGTGTAAATAAATAATGTTCTCCACCTCCACCGGATATATGTTCTCACCGCCCCGGTTTATCATGTCTTTCTTCCTGCTGACTACGTAGAAAAATCCGTTTTCATCACATTTACCCAGGTCTCCGGTCAAAAACCAGCCGTCCCTGAACGACTCCGCAGTTGCCTGCGGGTCATTGTAGTATCCCCCTGCCACATTGGGCCCTTTAATGGCTATTTCACCGACGGCCCCCACGGGCAATTCCCGCGCTTTTGCATCCACTATCCTGGCTTCGCAGCCGAGACTCTGGCGGCCGATGGAGGTGGGATTCTCAATACATTCCCCGTCCAGGGAAGCCAGCGAAATCGAAGCCTCAGTCAGGCCGAAGCCGTTGAAAAATTTGGCCTTAACGAAGGACTTCTTCATCAGTGACATCAAGTCGGGGGACATGGGCGCAGCGCCAAAACCGGCCAGCTTGACCGAGCTCAGATCAAATTTGGCGACTTCTCCGGAACCGAGCAATATCCTGTAGATTGCGGGCGATCCCACCAGAAATTCCACTTTTTCCTTTTCCACTATCTCCAGGAAGGCCGTTATGCTGAGGGCGCTGAGCATTATGACTGTATTGCCCATCTTCAGTGAGGGTACGAGCTGTTCCTGCAACGCCATGACATGAAAGAGAGGCGCCACTATGAGGGTTTTGCTGCCTCCTTCGGGCGAGGCGAGATGCAGTACCTCATACATGTATTGTTCCATCCTGATGGCGCTGTGGATGAGATTGCGATGCATGATTCTGACTCCCTTGGCCTTACCGGTGGTGCCGGACGTGAAAAGTATGGTATGCAAATCCTCTTCATCGCAGTCTGCCGCCGGGTGCGCGCCGCCACCAGCCCAAATTTCAGTCAGGCTGTTTCGCTCGATTTTGTGTTTTACAAATCTGTCCAGCCCCTTGTCCCATATCTCACCGTCGACAATAGCAGCTACGGGCTGATTCATATCGAGCTGATGTTCCAACTCCGCTTTCGTAAGCCGCGTATTAAGCACAACCGATACAGCCCCAAGCTTGGAGATGGCCAGAAAAACCGGAGGAAAGGCGTCGTCATTTTTCAAAAACATCACCACCCTGTCTCCCTTACCAACCTTGTAGTTGCCGGCCAGCGCCGAGGACAGGGCGTCAACCCTCCTGCCGAGCTCGGCATAGGTGATGCTGACATCACCGAATTTTATCGCCTGGCGCTGCGGGTGCTCGTCTACAGTATTCAAAAACATGCTGTAAACACTAGCAGGACGGTTAGTGTAAACATTTATCAGAGCACTGCCGATCTGCTTTTGTTCAAACTTGAACCTAGTGTCCATTACCTTCTCCTGCCAATTATTGATATCACTAAGTTTTATGATGGATTAATAATTGCCTTGATTTCTAAAAACTCATCCATGGCATACTTGCTCCTTTCACGGCCGAGACCCGATTGCTTGTATCCCCCAAATGGGGCATTAACATCAAAATCGGCGCCATTGATAGATATCTGGCCTGTGTTGATCTGTCTGGCAACCCTTCTGGCTCGTTCCGGATCTCCTGACCAAACGCTCCCTGAAAGGCCATAAATACTATTATTTGCAATTTCTATTGCCTCTTCCTCGCTGTTGTATGGAATAATGCATAAGACGGGGCCAAATATCTCTTCCTGCGCTATCGTCATATCGGGTTTAACGTCGGCAAAGATGGTTGGTCTGACATAAAATCCTTTTGGAAGGTGTTCAGGTCGCTCAGGACCCCCTGTTATTAGCCTGGCGCCTTCTCGTATGCCGGTATTAATGTATCCCTGCACCGACCTTTGCTGCTGAAGATCAACCAGGGGGCCTATATAGACGCCCTCGGCAAATGCGTCGCCGACGATCATGGATTCCGCCATCTTTTTAGCCAATTCGGCGACCTCTTGCTGTTTGTTTGCGGGTACGATCATTCTGGTCAGGGCAGTGCAGGTTTGCCCCGAATTGAGGAAGCAGTTATATACTCCCTTCATAACAGCCGTTGGAAAATCCGCGTCCTCCAACAGGATATTCGCTGACTTGCCACCTAGTTCAAGAGTAACCTTTTTGATTGTCTTTGCTGCTGCCTGCAATACAGCTTCGCCGGACTTTGTGGAACCGGTAAGAGAAATCATATCAACTCCCGGGTGGGATGAAATCGCCCGGCCGACTTTTGAGCCCGCCCCGGCAACCAGATTGAAGACGCCGGCGGGGACCCCAACCTGGTCCATTATTTCCGCCAGAATGAATGCATTAAGCGGGGCCAACTGACTTGGTTTGAGTACCATAGTACATCCTGATGCCAAAGCCGGTGCCACTTTCCCCATTATTTGATGGAGAGGATAATTCCATGGGGTTATAAATCCGCAGACCCCGATCGGCTCTCTCACAACCTGCGTCCGGCCGATGGGATGCTCAAATTCATATTTTTCCAGGATCGATATAAAGCTTGAAAGAGTACTGATGGGCAGCCCGGCCTGTATCATCCTTGACCATGGAGACGGCATGCCCATTTCAGTGGAGATGGTATCGCCGATTTCATTTTGACGAGCCGTCAATGCTTCGACAATTTTAGCCATCAACTTCATTCGTTCCGGCACCGTTGTCTTCGACCAGGCCGGGAATGCCTTCCTGGCCGCGGCCACGGCTCTGTCCACATCTTCTTCATTTCCCATGGCTACAGAGGCAATAGCCTCTTCGCTGCAGGGGTTGACTACCTGCGTCTTTTCTGTCCCAACCGGCGAAACCCATTTTCCGCCGACATATAGTTTGTCGTATTTTTTCATACCTCATCTCCTTAATTGATCAGATGCCTACCGAATAGTCAAATCATGAACATGCTCTCCGGCTAATAATGCCATTCCGACATTCAGACGGCAACAGGTGACATGTGCAGACAAATGGCCGCAGGCCCGGCCCGCGTCAAAAATTTATTCTATCAACAATAGCAGTTTATTTCTTTTGAATGACGAGGTCGCTGCGGCCCATATCCACCAGAACCTTGGGGAACATAACAAATGCCGGCTTTATTACCGGTAAGAGCTTTAACATGGCAACGATGTTGCCACCCTGGCTGATCTTCCCCTTGGCAACTGCCGCCACCGGGTTTTCATAACCGTGCCAGAAACTGTGCGAAAAGTCGGCTGACTGTTTAGACCATACATCTTCCTTGACATTACACGGGCCCAGGTAATAGGAGCCGTAATAGCCCGGCTTCGACGGAGGATTTTTTAAATCTATGGTTATCTCGGCGTCCGGGTCTGTGTATATGAATTTTATGATGATTCCGGCGCTTCCAAACTTGGGCCCTATTTTCTCGTCTGTGAGCAGACGCTCCATTAAGTGCCCATAAATATCATAGAGCTCTTTGCTATCCTTGTAGTAATGACCCATTGTAAACCTCCTACTGGCAAATCTATTTCGCTCTCATTAAGAAGCGAGCCTAAACCGGGGACGATTATTACAGTGCGAATTGGCAGCGGCTTATTATCTCATCCTGAGCTACCTCGCTCAGGTCGGTAAAATACACCGAATAGCCGCTTATCCTAACTACCAGATCGCGATATTTTTCGGGATGCTTCTGGGCGTCCTTCAGCTTCTCCGTGCTTATCATGTTAAACTGGACCTGAAAACCGCCCCGCTCAAAATATCCTTTTACTAAAGCCGTTAGGTTATCTGGTTTGATCTTGTTTCCGGCAAACCTCAGGTTAAGGTTACATCCGTTATATACCCTGAGAAGTGGGAGCTTGGTCACCGAATTCATAACGGCTGTAACGCCTGATACGGCACTGCCCTCGCTGGGAGTAAGGCCGTTGCCCAGTATTGCACCGGCGGCCCTGCCGTCCGGGGTCGCGCCTGCAAAGGCGCCGAAGGCAATATGGAATGCCACGGAGAATATTCCGGGCCAGAAAGAGCCGTCCCTGAAATTCTTATATTTTGCCAGTTCATCGCAATAGTGATTGACTATCCTGGCCGCCATGGCATCGACTTCGTCATTATCGTTTCCATACTTGGGTACCCTGTTCAGAAAATAAGCCTTCTTATCTTCCTTATCCAGCCAATCATTGCTCAGGCACTCGGACAGCTCGCCGATAGACATTTTCCCGTCTTCAAAGACCGCCTTCTTTACGGCGTACAGGCTGTCCGCAGCATTAGAGAAACCCATATACTGCACGCCTGTTGAATTGTAAACAGCGCCTCCACGCGTCAGATCAATTCCCTTTTCCAGGGGTCCTTCGATCATGGCGGAGGCAAAGGGGGAGGGAACATTTTCGGCTATGGCCCTATCCAGCGCATTCATGCCCTTGACCACCTGGCCTATGAAATGGGAGACCTGAGCGGCGTAGGCATTCCAGACATCTTCAAAAGAGGTAAAGCCGGAGGGATCACCTGTCTCCAGTCCCGATTGATAGCCAAAGATATTGTCAATGCCATTGCTCAGCGCAAACTCCACGCATTTAATTCCATTAAACTGGACGGCAAAGGTCGAGCCGAAGGTCTTGCCCTGTGCATTGGCCTCCAGGCATCCGACCACACCGTAATTGCGGGCATCCTCCAGCGTATGGCCGCCTAAGACCAGGGACTTAACAATGGCATCGTCGTTTAAGAGGTGCAGCGGCACGCCGTCCCTGGCGTAATCCGCCGCTTTCGTGAAAAATCTCTCCGGCGCTTTGGAGCCCAGGCGGACGCTAAAATTGGGCTGCACTGTTCGGATATCGGCAAAAGCATCGAGTCCGGTGTAGCTCAGCTCATTGGTGGCATCGTTGCCATCTGTGCCGACCCCTCCGACCGTCACGTTCTGCGTCGTCTTCCCCTCGGCACCCTCACCGCCCGGGATGAAAGCCTCCTCAAGGACATTCCATATCTCATTGGTTTTCAAGAAAAGCAAAGCGAGAAGCTCCTTAGCCCTGTCGGGGGTGACTTTTCCTGCCTCTCTATCAGCTTTATAGTACGGATAGAGGATCTGGTCAATCCGCCCGAGCGAGATAGAATTGCCGCCGGATTCAATCTGGGCAACCAGGTGGATAAAATAAACGCTTTGCACCGCCTCGTGGAATGAAGCTGCCGGGTATTCGGGCACGCGGCCGCAGACCCGGGCTATCTCCCTAAGCTCAGCGGCACGCACAGCGTCGCTTTCCGTCTCCGCCATCGAGCGTGCCAGGCCGGCGTAGCGCCGGGCGAAACTGATTGCCGCCCTGAGAGAGCGTATAACGGCCTGATAAAAAAGCCCCTTCTCTGAGGATTTCTCCTGGCCGGTAAGCGCTGCGTATTTTTTCTCGGCCTCTTTGATAAGGCCTGCAAGGCCTATTTTAAGGACCTTCGAATGGTCCATGGTGAAATGGCCGATGCCGTAAGTAATCTCCAACATCATGGTGAAGATATACTTGTCCATGTCAGCAGCTACGTCCTCGGGGATCAGCTTCTCGAGGTATTCCTCTACAGTCTTGCCTTTCCAAAAGGGAAGTATTTCATCGCGCAGCTCCCGCTTCTCCCGTTCGGTTATACCCGCCCTCTGTAGGACCCTCTTGTCAAAGTTTTCCAGGTCACCTTCCATCCATCGGGACTTGTTCTCGGGGAAAAGGGGGGCTCCTTTAAGTTTGCTGGTCCTGCAGCCTACAATAATCTCCTCATCCCTGATGACAACGCTGATGTTATTCAGTATGTGCTCTAGTGCCAGGCTCATCCGTGTTAGTGGATGCTCGGACCAATGCCGGGCCATAGATTGAGTCACATATCTGGCACGCTCGATACACACCTCCTGAGGGGCAGTTATGACGCGCTCCCTGAGTCTATCCACCCGGGATCGCGGCGCTGTAATCACGGAACCACTTGTTCCTTTCATAGCGGTCTCCTTTAGGATACGCGGCTGTTACACCTTGATATCCATGAAATTCACAAGGATGTTATCCCTGACCGACACCGGCAGCCATTTGTTGATCATCATAAAAAACGAGTCTCTGAAGGCCATCTGATTGTGCAGCCTGGGCTTATCCGACTTTAACACCTTGACAATTATCTGAGCCCCCTGGATGGGTGTGGGCGCTGTTTTGACAAGCTCGTTATCCTTATCTATAAACCTCTTAGCCCTTTCCCTATAAGGCGAACCCTCGGGCGGCAGGTGATGGATCTTGGCGGCAAATTTGGTGGAAACCTGCGCCGGTTCGATCAGGGCCACCCGGATACCGAAGGGCGCGACCTCCAGTCGCAGGGCATCTACCATGCCCTCAATGGCGAACTTGCTGGCCGTATAGATGGATTCAAATGGGAAGGGGATCTGGCCGACCAGTGAAGACATGGCAATGAGCTTGCCTCCGCCCTGCTTTCTCAGCGAAGGAATGAAAGCCTGGAAAATGGCGGCACAGCCAATGACGTTGATCTCAAGGCATTTTAAAGCCTTTTCCAGGTTGACCTCTTCGAAAGGGTCGAAAAAGCCGATGCCGACGTTGGACAATACAATATCGACCTTCCCATACTTCTGCAGGACCTGGTCGCGGAACTTGAGGATACCGGGCCGGTCGGTGATGTCCATTGTAGTCAGCAAGTGGTCTCCCCCGATGGCCTTCAACTCATCTCGCAGGGAATTAACGCCCGCTTCATCTACATCGAAACCGGCGATAGAATCTCCGGACTGGGCCAGGAGTTTAGCTACGTCCCGTCCCATGCCGTCTGCCAAACCGGTAATAACTATTGTTTGAGCCATATCAACCTCCGCTTTTAATAAATAATGATCAGGGTCAATTATTGAGTTATCTGAGTCTTGTACCACTCCTTCATCTGGTCCATGGATTTTGTGAAGTCGGGATACAAGAACTTGTAGCCGGTCTTCTTGAGCTTTGAGTTATCCACCACGTAGTCGTCGTAAAGGTACCTGACGGCATCATATTCGAGGTCCGGCACCTTTCCGCCTGACGTCATACCGTTGATCCGGGCAACAATCTTGACCAGCCATAGAGGCAGGTGCAGCGAAGGCGGTTTGGTACCGAAGGCCAGCGCCGCCATGGTCAGGGCTTCTTCAACGGTGGGATGGCTGTCATCGGCTATGTTGTAGACCTGCCCCACCGCCTCATCCAGGTGGGAGAGGTATTCCACGGCTGCAGCCACATCCTCGGCGCGCACGTTGGATAGAAGCTGTGTGCCCTTCCCGGGAATAGCAGTAATGGAAGTCGGCCTGGAGAAGGCTTTGCCTGCGCCGTCGGTGCAACGGGGTCCATAGACCGTGCACGGCCGTGTCATCACAGCAGGCAGCCCTTCCTTAATCCTCTGTAATACCTTATTCTCGCCATCTCTCTTGCTCCTCCCGTAATCATCCTGCGGCTCCCTGGGGCCATCCTCCGTAAAGGGGATACCGCGATAAGGTCCGTAGGCGCTGGTGGAAGCAACATGGACAAATCTTTTCACTTTGGCCGTGAGCGCCAGGCCGGTTATGCACTCCACCCCGGCTACGTTCGTGGGATATAGCTTCTTATAGGGCGTGGAAAAATTGCAGATTGCGCCGAGGTGAAATACCCTGTCCACGTTCCCTTCAAATAGGGCCGGGACGGTCTCCGGTTTGGTCAGGTCGGCGGGGACATACTCTACGCCGAGCTTATCGAAGAAGGATGTGTCCTTACGGGGACGGGCGGTAGCCCTGACTCGAACGCCTTTTGAGACCAGGTATTCAACCAGGTGGCTCCCCATGAAACCCGCAGCGCCGGTGACTAAAGTTGTGCCGTTAAACTCCATGTATCATACCTCCGGTTTGTTCTCTTGGGCCTTTGTCGTTCCCTGTTTATGGGGATTTGGCAGGATTTAGAAGGAGATTGTTTTCACGGGTCATTATACTATTTCGCTGTATATATGCAAGCTCAAACGTAAATTGACCGGTCAATTAACGGAAATTTATCGGAAAATCATCGGCATACTGACATCCAATAAATCGAACCGATGTTATAAATGATTTTGTTGACAAACGTTTATGGTCTACGTTATAGTATAAACGTTTACAATTACGCAGCATAGTGTGTCATAATGGCTGGTAAACCGATTACATTATCACGAAGTGAATATGATGTATTAAGACAAGCAAAAAAAGCCTACGAACTATCGTCAGGTGAATCGGCTGACTGGGGACAATTTCTTTTGTTTTTGCTTGGTTTATACATTATGGATAATATTGGCAAATCAGCCAACCGACATACAAATGGAAAAATAAGAAATCATACTTTCCAGGATTGACAATATGGTTTTAGGTTAATAATTTGAGCTATTTAAATCAGTTTAATAAACAGAATGGAGTTGTCTACACTCCTAGCAATCTCGCACAATATGTTGCAGATAAGCTAACAGACTATTTCCTGCAGGATAAACTCTCTTCAAATAAAATGTTAGACCGTGGCTCGTCGGCTCAAGAGATTATTCGAATAATTGACCCAGCCTGCGGGAACGGAGAACTGTTAATCGCTTTGGCCAACGCATTATCTCGGCGTTTTAGGAAAATATCCAGCAATGTAGACGCGAAGTCAACTTTTAATGTGCAGCAAATCCTTTGTGGGATCGATAATGATCCAAACGCTATTTATAAGTCTCAAGCAAAGATTGAATCCCTCTTTCACCGACAAACAGATCAATTCGAATTCCGGTTGCTCTATGCAAACGCACTATATCCATTCGAAAACGTATCGAGTATGAAGGGCTGGGTGAAAGCAAAGGCATTGTTTAATTCAACCAATGGTTTTGATCTACTGATTGCAAATCCCCCTTGGGGCGCAGATATTTCATATTGTGCTAGTAGCTTATCTGAAGGGGAATTTTCTCTGTATAAGGGGCAATTCGACACGTCGGACCTCTTTGTCGAATTGTCCTTACGGATTGTTAGACCAGGTGGATATTTCGCTTTCATTGTACCTGATTCTTTATTCAATAAAGAGCGTGCACAGCTAAGACATTTGTTATTGGACAACACGGAACTTAAATATATTGCTCGTCTTGGTGAGAAAATATTTCCCGGTATAAATAGAGCTTGTGCCTTACTAATATGCAAGAATGGCAAACAAGCCGCGAAATCCAAAGTAGACTGCTTCCGTCTTACGTCCCAGTTACGCAAACAAATCCTTCTTAATCAATCTACATTTAAAGAAGCCGAAAACCAATTATTACACAAGGTCCCACAAAGTCGTTTTGTCAATAACCAAGATTATTCGTTCGATATATATCTTAAGGAAAATGAAAGGGATATCTTAGCCCTAATGGGACGTTACCATACTACCTTCAGGCAATATTTATATAGCACCCGCGGTGTCGAACTTTCAAAAACTGGTAAGGTAGGTAAATGCCCTAATTGCAGCAATTGGTTTCCATACCCACGTGCTACAAGCCCAAAATGTATCAATTGTGGGAAACCGTTAACCACTGATAGCATTGAATCTTCATTTATAATATCTGGTCAACAAAAGCCCGGCTATAAACCGATGTTAGCCGGTGAAGCTGTTGACCGTTACATAATTAATGCTCATCATTGGATCGATATCAACAGATCTGGCATTAATTATAAGGATAAAAAGACATATCAAAGCCCAAAGATAGTAGTGCGAAAAACAGGCGTTGGTCTGCTAGCGGCACTTGATTATCATAGCTTAATGACAAACCAAGTGGTATACATTTTTAAGAAAACTAACCCAAATGATAAGTTTCTCCCCATTGAATTCTTTCTGGCAATACTAAATTCCAGAGCCATTTACTATTATTTAGTTAAGACTAGTGGTGAGACTGAATGGCGATCCCACCCGTACCTAACTCAAAATCAGATACTTGATTTGCCTTTGCCCTTATTTCATGATTATTCTATTGGACGACATCTTTCGCATACAATTCAGGAGATCGTTTTGCTCATAAAGCCACATTTGAAGGCTGAACAAGGCTTACCACCTGATGTTGACGCGAAACTGGAATACTTGATTTCCACCTTATACGGTTTATCCCAAAATCATTATGACCATATTTATGATACGTTGAAAGACGTTCAGCAATTATTGCCTATAAAAGCATTAAAGACAGTTACGGTTAACGATATATTTCAACAGTAATAGAGGCAACATTTGGGTTATCGGTATATAGGTGCGAAAACAAAAGTCCTGAATAAGGTATTGGATAGGATATCTCATCTTATTCCGCTGGGTGGTTCTATCTGTGATTTGATGTGCGGCACCGCAGCCGTTTCAGGTGCTCTTCGAAAAGAAGGATATCGAGTTACAGCAATCGATATAATGACATTTTCTTATCACCATGCTCGGGTTGCACTTCTTTTTACAAAGCCCCCCGCTTTTCAAGGCGTTACTGAACTTGGAGATACTTATTCGGCGACGCAACAGCGTTCTTTATATCCTTTGTCCGCATACGAACGTGTTATAGCAACATTAAATCATGTCGAGCCTAAAAGTGGCTATTTCTGGAGAGAATATAGTATGGAGGGTTGCCCAAATAACGCAATGCGGCCGCGAAACTATTTTTCTGCTGAGAATGCAAAGCGCATCGATGCAATAAGGTCCCGCATCGTATATCTGCACCAGACCGGACAAATAAATGATCTCGAGCATTCGTTATTAATCCACGATTTAATAATGGCTGCTAATGATGCTGCTAATATCGCTGGTACTTATGGCCATTACCTAGCCAAACTGATTGACAGGGCTAAAATTCCTCTAGTACTCAAACCTTCACCAATAGCCATTTATGATGACCTTGGATGTCATTCTGTATTAAAAGGATATGCTGAGAATCTAGCTTCTGACGTGGAATGTGATCTTTGTTACATCGATCCGCCTTATAAGAAGAGGCAATATGCTGCCAATTATCACATACTAGAGACGTTAGCACGCGAGGATGAACCAGAAGCAATCGGGATAAGTGGTTTGCGCCCATGGCGGGATCAGTACTCCAACTTCTGCACCAGAACAAAAATATATACGTCTTTTTCGAAAATATTTACTGAAATGAAGTGCAGCAATTTTTTAATAAGTTATAGCGAGGATGGACTTCTCAGCTTAGATGAATTAATAGATTTCCTTTCTAAATTTGGCAAACTAGAAGTATCCGAATTTCGTTACAAACGGTTTAAAAGTAACGAAACTAAGTTATCTCCTGAGCTTACCGAATATCTGATTTACCTGAAAATTAATAATTAGGTTATTGCTTATCTTGATGGCGTCTTACATGATCAGCGTGATCAGGATGCCACGTTATTGTAAACGGTTGATCATTTATACTCAGGGTTAGTCTATTGTCTTCGGTTATCTTGGAAAGATCAAGCCCATCCACTCTGGCAAAATGTAACATCCTGTGAATCAATGGACTAACAATAATAATATTAAATGGTGAGTCAGCTCCAGCATTTCCTAAGGGGATCAGATGATGTGCTTCACTATAAAAAGTTCCATCCCTTTTAAGGAAAGTGTATTGTTCTCCCGTAATCTGGCATTTACCGTGATACAGCTCTTTAAGTCCATGCACTGCTTTCGTGTTTCTAGTTCTGATTTTTGTAAGCGCTTCTCTGAATTTATCTTCTGGTTCCAGACTATAACTATAATCTTCATCAAAAAGATCTTTGGTAATTTCTTCTTCGGTCCATTGTTTCCCTTTAGTCGATAATCCCGATTTTTTATCATTAATATCACGATAATTGTATCCAGTTTCCTTAGTTATCGTCCCGTTTGAGGCTACAAAGAATGGTTTCACGCTGTCAGATTCATCTAGGAGTAAATGATTTGTCGGCGTTATGAACCCCGCAAGACCTTCTGTCAGTGTATCAGGTATCATATCTTTCAAAATGACAGCCGATTCTTGATCACGATAAGGAACTTCATCTTGAAACCATCCCGCCCAATACTCGCCACTTGTCGTTCTAACTATATAAATTGCCAATCCTGGAGGGCACGATCTTCTATCAGTGGGATCTATTGGCTTGGGAAATCCGTGCCTAGGGTGCCAAGCTGGGACTCTATTTGATTGCTCGGACGTAATTCTTTGCGATGATATGGTAAAAGATTGTGGCCGTCTCTGATAAATATTTAAATTATGTACAACATCAAGGCCGATGCTATGAATTTTGAATGCCCAGTTCGGTCCCTGCCTTCTATTGGTGCTAGGTACACCTTCAAAAAATTGTTGCCACTGCAGTGCCGAAATAGCGCCAGTTTTAAAATCAATATATGATTGACCTCCGCCGCCAATTTCTGTACCTGACGGTTTGTAAATATTGAAAAAATCGGAATTGGTCAAATATCGAAAAACAATATATTGGACAGCTTTCAATTAAAATACCTATTTATAATTTATTATATTCAATAATTATATTACATAAGTCAATATCGAATTAGATCAGATAGGAAGATCAGTAGTTGCCATCATGCTCGAAATAGCAAGAACCTGAAGCTGGCATCAAAATTATCCTGTTCATCAAATGGCTACGAAGCTTGTCCCATTGGCCTGATCGGAAGTCATTCTCCAGAGGAGCTAAACATGCCTGCAACGCCGACAATCAGAGAAATAACGATGGCGATGTAAATATTCATGATTCCCACAAATCCAGGCAATTATGCAGCTATGAGCATGGCACAGAAATCACGTGCAGATACTTATTTATCTATACGGGGGAGGCTTGTGTACGGGGTCTCAGTATTACTATGTGACGCGAATTGTTTGACAGGTAAGTGTGCGCTCAATGCCGTCAACCTTGTGAAGACGTTCAGTGATAATCTTGCCCAGGGAGTCAATGGTGTCGCCCTCTACTTCGGCGATGATGTCATAGGGGCCCATGACAACATCCACAGATTTGACACCGTCGAGCTTTTTAAGTTTATTGAATACTCCCTTAGTCTGGCCCACTGACGTGGTGACGAGTACAAAAGCTTTGGCTACCATGATATCACCCCCATATTTTCAAATAACCATTAGGGCTAACCCTTTTCTTTCTCTTATGCGCCTATAGCCCACAACATAATAGCCCGATTCGTCAAATCTGAGTCTTATCTTATGTTCCGGATTTTCAGATGCAGCAAATGCAATTAACATCGGTAATCGTCTTGAATTCCTTACACTCTTAAGGATGGGCCGCTGGACAATGAAACCGTCAAGCTCTATTTCCACATATTTATAACGATGTTTGGGATATGGCAAGTCTTTCCCTTCTAAAATAGCTCTATATTTACATATTGCCGAGATTGTTTTTTGTGGCATCTTCCCCACCTACTCTTTCATTTCCCCCAAGATTTGAACTTGCAACCTATTATAACATCAATAGATTCAAATTGAATATGGATATCTACAGAAAAATGGGCGGTAAAAGAGTAAAGATCTGAGCAAATACTCCCTTGCGACCGAGAGGCAGGGACGACCGAGTCGCCTTGTTCAGATAGTTGTAGCCGCCTTCGCCAAACGGGTTATTGCTTCAGAGACCTGTCATACGTCGAGAGGAGCTCTCCGCGGTTCTGACTTAGGTCTATTCCGGTCGATGCGGCGGGATAAGGTTGACTGCTCATCAAGCCTGTCCAAAGGATGCGATTGTAGGTCGGGAAATCCATCTGGTCTGCGGCGGTAAAGTCCACCCCTTTCGTGACCTCTGCCCAGTATTCCGCGTCGTGCATTGGCTTGGGCACGATCAGGCTGGCCGGCTTGGGAGGCAGCGGCAGTTTTGTATTGTAGAGAGCCGGTGAGGGAGCGGCGGTAAAGCTCCACTTGCTCGGCGTCGTGTTGAAGACATCAGCCATGGGTGTCCCGAGTGCGTCGTTCAGGTTCATCGGCGGGAGGCCCAGGACCATTTCTATCGTGCGCAATAAGTCGATGGTGTTATACTGCGTGGAGACCACCGCACCCTGCTTCACATAAGCACCGGCAATGAACGCAGGACTGCGATGCGAATCGACGTGATCAGGTCCATCCTGGGAGTCGTCTTCAATGATAAAGATCAGCGTGTTGTTGGCGTACTTGCTGCCTGCGATCTTTTGAATCAGCAGACCAACCGCATAGTCGTTGTCAGCTTGTTGCAGCTCCGGAGTATTCACGCCGTCAATTGCGGTGGCAAAGTTTCCGGTGTGATCGTTCATCAAGCGGACCAGGCTTAACTGAGGAAGATCCTCTCCACCATTGACGTACTTGGTGTCGAACTCCCGCTCCCACTCCTTGAAACGCCAATAGTCCGGATACGTGGGATCCCAACCGCGGAAGTACGGATCAGTATATGGGATGAGGGAAACATTGGTAGGGTAAGCCGTAACCGTGTTGGTTGAGGCCGGATCGTGAGCGAGAGAAAGGCTGTAGGTGGAGGTTGGGGGGAATGTATAGCGGGTAATATCAATGGCGAACCCATAGTTTCGCACGGTGAGTTTTGCCCGCAACGCAGCGTCCCACAAAAAGCCGGTATTGATTTCATTGTCCGGTCCATCCGGCGCAGCCACGTCGGTCTGGCCCGGCAGCACATCCGGATCGTCCGACGTCAGGGGATTGGCGGCCTGACGTTCGGCGACGCCCGGAAGGGCAACGTTAACATTACGATTTAAACCACCTTGTTCGAGGCTGAGGCCGCGTCCCGCGTAGGTCACCGGGTATTGACTTTCTACCATGTTTTGAGCCTGAGCCGCAGTGGACCATGCCCAGCCATCATAGCTGACTTCAGCGGTGCACATAAAGTTATCCAACGTGACGAACGTTCGAGCCAGCGAATGCAAATTGGGCGTGAGCGCCTTGCCGAATTCAGCCAGAGCAGGGTCGCCATTGCCGATCTCAAGGTCGCCCAGAATCTGATCGTAGGTCCGATTTTCCTTGATGATAAAGATCACGTGCTTGACACCCTGGCGTACGGCGTCCATGACTGCCACGTCATTTGTACTCACGGTGCTTGAGAAACGGTTGTTCGCGGCTACCTGCGCAGTGAGCGTCAGGAGTTGCGCCTCATCGGGGGTCGGGAAGCTCTGCAGACCAGCTCTGGTCAACTGGGGATTATACGCATTACTGGCATAGCCATTTTGGTGCGTCGGCGGGCCGAAGCTATAATACCAGGTAGGGTTCGCACCCGTCGGCGACTTGGCATTCACCACGTACACATATTTGCCATCGCCGCTGAAACTCACGGAGGTCGGATACCAACCGGTCGGAATGAGTCCAACCACCTTGGAACCACTGTTGCTCGCGCTCAGCGCAATCACCGCCACGGCATTCAGATTGCCGTTCGTCACGTAGAGCATCTTTTCATCCGGGGATAGCGCCACGCTGTTGGGGTTCGCTCCTTTATACTTCTCTAGCGCGGCAGGCAAGACTGACCCACGCGGCAGTACCGGGATCGTTTCGAGGATCGCGTTCCTGGCAGTGTCGATGACATCGATGGTATCCGCCTGGTCATCGACGACATACAGCAGGGTCTGGGCGGCGTTCAGCGTCATCTTGTTCGGTTGGCCTTTTACCGGGATGCGTGCCGTTATTACCGGTTTCCCGCCCAGATTCACGACGACGATCTCACGGTCGCGCAGGCTTGACACGTACGCAGTGGTGCTCGATCCGGTCCCTTTCACAGCCACCCAAAACGGATATTCCCCACCCGGTACGCCCACCCTGGCAGGGTCGTTCTTGCCGGGGCGCAGGTCGAGATCCGTTCCCTTGGACCATTTGCCCAGTCCTCCGGTAAACACCGTGATCGAGTCGTTATAATAATTCGCCACTACCAGCGTCAGGCCATCCTGCGAGATCGCCACGCCAGCGGCCATAGGACTTACAGCGACCATCTCGTTGACCGGGATCTGTTCGCCGGTAGGCGGCTCTACAACAAGGCCGTTGCCCTCGGGATGGTTCAAGGCAAGCTCTGTGGCGTGCTGCCAGGATCCGCCGGCGTTCAGGGTAAAGACGTGGACATTGTCCCCGCCGGCCTTCGCGGGGTTAAAGGCGCCGGTGGTGTCATAGGGAAGATCCCCCAGTCCGCTGGATACGTAGAAAGCCGTCCCGGAAGGATCGAAGACCATCCCGTAGTAGGTATTGGGAACCATGACCACTTGCTTCTTGACCGGCTTGTTGGTCGAAATGTCATAGACGAACACGTACTCTTGCGAATCCGGCCAGTTGAAATAGGTGCCTAAGGCATCTATCTTGCCGTCGGTTCTAAAGACGCGGTTGTAGCCAGTCGTCAGGACCAGCAGGGTCTTTTTATCCGGACTCACCAGGGTAGTCGCCGCATGCCCGGCCAGCCAGTTTGGATTGTCGGCCAGACCGGGATTCAACGGTTCAAATGTGGAACCCTGGGGTGCCAGCGGCGAAATCTGTTGGCCCATATTGGGTAGGAACTGGATGCCCTTCGGGGTTGGTTGGGGCACTGGAACGCACGAACTGAGGACAGTGGCGGCAATAACCAGCACAGCCGCCCACAAACAAGCCATACGACGGATTTTCATTTCTTTCCCTTCTAAAATAGCTCTATATTTACACATTGCTGAGATTGTTTTTTGTGGCATCTTCCGCACCTACCCTTTCATCTCCCGCAAGATTTGAACTTGTAACCTATTATAACATCAAGAGATTCAAGTTGAATATGGATATGGGTGGCAGAGAGTAAAGAGTTACCAGAGCAAATGCTCCCTTTCGACCCAGAGATGGGGGCGACCGAATCGCCTTGTTCAGCGGAAGGCTCTTCGAATCTACTCACCACTGCACGAACATCGGCATGACGACGTGGTCGTAGTTGTCCACACCGACCGGGCGGATGACGCCGGGGTTGGAGGGGGTGGTGACTTCCAGCGATACCTGGGCCTGCTTGATGACCGACAGCACGTCCGAGAGATACCTGGCGTTGAAGGCTATCTTGGCAGCCTCGCCGTCCACCAGCGCATCGATCTCGCCTACATTATCGCCGATCTCGTCAGCGCGGGCTGAAATGGTAATCTTGCCGGCTTCGACAGTGGCCCCGGGCGTAACGATCACACGCGCTATACCGCTGCCGTCACGTGCGAAGATGGACGCCATCTTGATGGCCCTCTGGAACTCAGCCACGTCTATCCTGGCCTTGGTGCCGTAGGTCTGCGGAATTAACTGAGAGTAGTTGGGGAAGGTGCCCTGGATAATTTGCGATACCATCTCGATATTCTTGAGCTTGAAGAGCACCTGGCTCTTCTGCGCATTCTGCGTTATCTCGATTTCCTGGTCGGGTTCGGACATGAGACGGTGCAGCTCGTGATAGGCCTTGGCAGGTATGATCATGGAGACCTTATCCTTCACCGGTTCGATCAGGTTGGAACGATGAACAGCCAGCCTGAAACCATCGGCGGCAGCCAGGGTGAGTTTGCTGCCTTCGAACTCGGTCTGCACTCCAGTCAAAACGGGTCGCGATTCCTCGGTGGCCGCGGCAAAGGCGACCTGGCTGATAGCCTGCTTAAGCTCCTCCTCCAGTATCTTTGTCATGAAGCCGTCGCCCACCTGGGGTATGGGTGGGAAATCCGCCGCATCCAGGCCATTTATGCGGGCTTCGTAGCGCCCGCATTTAATCTCCAGCGTGTGGTGCTTGAGGTTAAGGCTTATAACATCGTTGGGCAATGAGCTTATAAATTCCGTGAAAATGCGCGCCGGCACGGTTATAGAGCCTTCGTTTTCTATCTTGGCCCCTATCCAGGAGCTTATGGCGATCTCCAGATTGGTGGCCGCCAGCTTGAGCTGAGACTGGTCGGTGGAGATCAATACGTTCTGTGTGATTGGTAGGGTGGTTCTTGTAGCGACTGCTCTGCCGATGATACCTAAGCCTTTGTTAAGATTCTCCTGCAGACACGACAGCTTCATAGAATACCCCCAAATATAATAGTGCCCAAAGTATACAGTCCTAATTTTTGTAAGTCAATGACCTTAAATAGTATTTTTAATGTTGTAAATAACTACATATAGTGGTTTAAATATTAGACTTTTCCGATATTGCACTAGCCGGGCTACACGGATGATCATATTGACGTGCTCGCTGAGAAGGGCGTAATCTTAATGGATCAATATAAGATGGAAATTATACCTGCCATAGATTTGAAGGGGGGCAAGTGTGTGCGCCTCTACCAGGGCGACTACAGCAAGGAGACTGTCTTCTCCGAGGACCCCGTTGCCACCGCCTTAAAGTGGCAGGAAAAGGGCGCACGGCGGTTGCACCTGGTGGACCTGGACGGTGCAGCTTCGGGCGAAGTGCGCAACACGCGCTCTATCGAGGATATAGTAAAGAATACAAGCCTGGCGGTTGAGCTAGGCGGAGGGATCAGGAGGGAGGACGTTGTAGAGCAGCTTATCAAGCTGGGGGTGCAGAGGGTGATACTGGGAACCGTAGCCGTGGAGCAGTCGGAGCTTACCCGGCGGATCATTAAGAGGTTCGGCGAGGCCATCGTTATCGGCATCGATGCACGTGATTCTTATGTGACGACGCACGGCTGGCAGAAGATTTCCAGGATAACGGCGGTAGCCTTGAGCAGTATGATGGCCGGTATCGGCGCCAAACGGATAATTTATACCGATGTAAAACGGGACGGCACGCTTACTGAGCCCAACTTCGAAGCCACGCAGGAACTGGTAAACAGCCTGCAAATACCTGTCATCGCCTCGGGAGGCATATCATCCGTAGAGCACCTGAAAAAACTTGCTGCGATAGGGGTTGAGGGTGCTATCATTGGCAAGGCCCTCTATACCGGTGATGTAGACCTCTCGGAAGCCCTGGCTGTAGCCTGACTAACTATTGCGGCCCCCTCCAACAGGTATAAAAGGAGTCACTTATGTTGAAATTCGATAATAAAGGACTGATACCCGTCATTATCCAGGACGCTGCCGACGGCACCGTCCTCATGCTGGGCTATGCCAACAAAGAGTCACTCAAGCTGACGCTGGAGAGCGGTGAGATGTGGTTCTATAGCCGCAGCCGGCAGGAACTGTGGCATAAGGGCGGGACGTCCGGCAATGTGCTGAAGGTGAAGTCCCTATCCAAAGACTGCGATAGTGATACGCTGCTGGTCAAAGCCGAGCCCGCCGGCCCTACTTGCCACACGGGAAACCGGAGCTGTTTCTTTACAGGTTTCACCAAAGCCGACCTGGACTAAAGCATGAAACTGTGTAGCGTCTGCGGCTCACCGCGCAATGGCAATACAGAATGGATGCTCAAGCAATTGCATGCCATGGCCGTATCCGGCGGCATTACGTCCGATATCGTACTTCTGCGCAAGCGGGACATTAAGGCATGCCGCGGATGCCTGACCTGCGAAAAAGGCGGAAAGAACAGAAAGGGTATCTGCAGCATCAAGGACGATATGCAGGAAATTTATCCACGGCTACTGGAAGCAGACCTTATCGTGTTCGGCACACCGGTCTACTTTGAAATGCTTTCAGGCCTGTTGAAGAATTTCATTGACCGTACCTGCCCCATATGGCCGAGTCTGGAAGGCAAATCCTTCGCAGGTATCGCCGTCGCAGAGGAAGGAATAGGCAGCGCTATCGATAACCTCAAGACCTATGCATCCATCTGCAACATGAAATGGGCCGGTAGTGTGACAGCACTGGCTAAGAAGCCGCGGCAGGTGGCCGGGGACGAAAAAATCATCGGACAACTTAGACGGCTGGTCAGCGGGTTCAAATCAAGCGCCGGCTAAATTCATGGGTGATGCATATCTATGCGCTACCTGGCGGAAATGAAAGCCGTAGATCGCCAGCGTTATCGACATCGGGAAGGCCCTCGGGCGCCTGAACATCGTCCAGAAAACCAGCTTCCAGAAATGCTGCCTGCCACTTTCTGTTACGCCTAAAATCCAGAATGACTTGAAAAGCGCCATATAATGCTGTGGTTTCAAGCGGCCTGCCCTGGGCGATTTACGCTTATATTGCTTCAAAAAGGTTATCACCCTTTCGTAGTACTGCTTGGGAGCATACAGGGTATCCACAATCCTTTTATAGCCGTCCATCAGGGTTTTCATGTTCATTTTGGGGACGAAATTAATGGCCAGGTCGGTGTTGTTGCCAGAGAAATTGCCGGTAAGACGGTTCTCGCTCTTTAGCCGTTTGTACAGCCTGGTGCCGTTGGGAGCATGCAGAAGTCCGACCATGGCAGTTACTACACCGCTGCCCTGGACGAAGTTGATAATATCCTGGAAAATGGCCTGGGGGTCGTGGTCGAATCCCACGATGAAGCCACCCTGCACTTCCAGGCCGCGGTCTTGAAGCGTTTTAATGGCGGCTGTCAGGTCGCGGGTCTCATTCTGCGTTTTGCCGCACTCGGCAAGGCTTTCCTTGCTGGGCGACTCGATCCCTATGAAGACCTGGTTGAAATTGGCCCTGGTCATAAGCTGCATCAGGTATTCATCGTCGGCCAGGTTTATGGACGTCTGCGTTAAAAATGTGAAGGGATAACGCCTTTTCTTCATCCAATCGATGACGGCTGGCAGGATCTCTGCTTTCAACTTCTTTTTGTTGCCGATAAAATTATCGTCGACAATGAATACACTCTCACGCCAGCCTGTTTTATAAATGGCTTCCAGCTCGCGCAGCAGCTGCTCCCTGCTCTTGGTCCTGGGCACCCTGCCGTTCAGCACCACTATATCGCAAAACTCGCAGTCAAAGGGGCAGCCGCGGGAATATTGAACGGACATAGCTGAATATTTGTTGGTATCTACCAGGTCCCACTTGGGCACCGGCGCCAGCCTGATATCCGGCCTGGTATCCGAAGTATAGATATGCTGGGCGCAGCCCTTTTTCAGGTCTTCCAAGAAAGGAGGAAGCGTAACTTCGGCCTCGTTCAGCACGAAATGGTCCACACCCGGAAAATCCTCATACTGCGTAGTGAAGAGCGGCCCTCCGGCCACTACACGGGCGCCCAGGCTCTTGCACTTATCGATGACTTTATGGGACGAGTCTTTTTGCACCACCATGGCGCTTATAAAGACCAGGTCGGCCCACTTGATATGGCTGTCTTTCAACTTGCGGGTATTCATATCCACAAGCTTAAGCTCATGTTCATGCGGCAGCATGCCGGCGACGGTCAAAAGCCCCAGCGGCGGGAAAGCGGCCTTTTTATTGACGAACTTTAAAGCGTGTTTAAAACTCCAGAAAGTATCCGGATATTCCGGATAGACCAGCAATATTTTCATTTTATTAAATTCTCCCCACGTTTGTGCAGAAGGCTTTCGCAAACCGTGCAAAATATAATTATAAACGATAATTCTTTATATAGATATTAGTACTTCAGCGTATTTTTAATGAAATTTATGGGTTGTTTTGCGATCAAACCCGCATATTCCCAGAATAAGGCCTCGGCCTAAATGTTACCCTCTTTCCGACGCCTTCTTGGCCCTGGCCCGCGCGTTCTGCGTAAGCAGCCTTTTCCTGAGCCTTATATTTTTGGGTGTGACTTCCACCAATTCGTCGCTGTTGATGAAATCCATGGATTCTTCGAGGCTGAACTTCAAGGGCGGCGTCAGCTTTACAGCTATATCCGAGGTAGATGACCTGATATTGGTCTGCTTCTTCTCTTTGCAGACATTGACAGCCAGGTCGGTGGGACGGGAGTTCATGCCCACTATCATGCCTTCATAGACAGGGGTCCCCGGTTCGATGAAGGTTATGCCGCGCTCCTGCGAATTGTTGAGGCCATAGGTGACAGCCACACCCTCTTCTGCTGCCACCAGTGCACCGCTGCGGATCGAGACTATCTCACCGGCATACGGCTCGTAATCCAAGAAGAGTGTATTCATAACGCCCTCACCGCGGGTGGCTGTCAGGTAAGCGCTGCGGAACCCGATCAGGCCGCGCGTAGGTATGCGATATTCCATTCGTAAATTGCCCCTACCGTCGTTATGCATATCGGACATTTTGCCCAGGCGTTTTGCCAGCATCTCGGTGATCACACCGATATAATCCTCACGTGTATCCAGGATTAACTGTTCGACCGGCTCCAGGAGTTTTCCGTTTTCCTCACGGGTGATGGCTTCCGGGCGTGAAATCTCGAACTCGTAATCCTGGCGGCGCATGGTCTCCACCAGTATGGCCAGGTGCAACTCACCGCGACCTGATACGAGGAAAAGGTCAGGGCTGTCAGTATCCTGCACGTGCAGGCTGATGTTGACCTCCAGCTCACGGTAGAGTCTTTCCCTCAACTGCCGTGAGGTGCAATACTTACCCTCGCGACCGGCGAAGGGTGAGCCGTTTACGCCCATGGTTATCTTTACGGTCGGCTCGCCGATCTCGATGCGGGGAAGTGCGTCCGGATGGTCGGGGTCGACCACGGTATCTCCAATGCTGACCTCGGCAAGCCCGGTGATTGATACGATCTCACCCGCAGAGGCGTCTTCAACCGGGACGCGGCTCAGCCCCATAAAGGTGAAGACATCATCCACCTCGTATTTTTGGGGTGTGCCGTCGCCGCCTATCACTGCCACTATATCCTTAGGTTTCACGCTGCCTCGGCTGATCCGGCCTATGGCAAACCTGCCCTTATAGTTATCGTAATCGAGATTGGAAACCAGCATCTGGAAGGGGCCGTCATCGATGGCGGGGGGCGGGACCTGCTTGAGTATGGCCTCAAAAAGCGGAACCATATCGGTGCCTTTCACAGCCGGGTCGGTCGTACAGGTGCCGTTTCGGGCGCTGGCATATAGAACGGGGAAATCGAGCTGGTCGGAGGTGGTAGCCAGCTCCAGGAAAAGGTCCTGAGTAAGGCTGACAACCTCGGCTATACGTGCGTTTTCACGGTCGATCTTGTTGATGACGACGATAGGCTTGAGGCCCTTTTCGAAGGCCTGCTTCAGTACGAAGCGTGTCTGAGGCATGGGGCCTTCCACCGAATCCACCAGCAGCAGGCAGCCGTCGGCCATGTTTACTACACGCTCGACTTCGCCGCTGAAATCGGCATGCCCGGGTGTATCTATGATGTTTATCTTGACGCCACGGTACATGACGGCGGTGTTCTTGGCCAATATAGTAATGCCTTTCTCGCGCTCCAGGGCGTTGAGGTCCATGATCAGTTCGCCCATCTGCTGGTTATCGCGGAAAACCTTGCTCTGCTTGAGCAGGGCATCGACCAGGCTGGTCTTACCATGGTCGACATGCGCAATAATAGCTATATTTCTTATATCTTCACGGAATGCTGAAGGCAAGGTAGCCCCCCTGAGATGGCTTACTGTCGGTACGGTCTCAACCGCGTGCGGAAATAGTAATCAAAGATAGACATTTACAATATATAGTAACATATCGGCTGGCTGGATATTAAATTTGTGAAGCCGGGCTATCCTTTTCCAATATGTATTGCCGGATGACTTTCAGGGAGGCCTCCACAGCCTCCGGCTCTATATATTTGCTTAAATCCCTGGGCGTATGATAGACGAAGCCCTGCTCAAAGTCCTTTATGTTAAAGCTCATGGCCGCCAGATTGGTGGCCTCGATGCCCGCCTCACCGAAGGCCGCTGCGTCCGTACTTCCCCCGCCGGGAGACATACGGGACATGGCGGCTTTGTAGCCCATTGATCCAGCGATGTCAATACACTGCTGCGCCATTTCACGGGATAGCTTCACTGTAGAATTAAGGTCGGCATCCATGAAATTCAGGTCTTTCACCTGGTAAATAGTATCCATATTCAGGACGAAAGTTTTAGTTTTGAGCAATTCCTCCTTGTGCGCCCTGATATAAGCCCGGGCGCCTCGCAGTCCGCATTCCTCGGCATCAAAGGAAGCCAGTATCAGGCGTGTATGGTTCAGCGGGTTAGTCGCTCCTGCCTTAGCCTCGCCGAAAATCCTGCCGATGCCGGCAGCTATGGCTACAGCGATCATGTTATCCCCCGCGCCAGGGACAACCTGCGAGGTGGTGAAGAAGAGGAAGGGTATTTCGAAAATGCCTGCCACCAGCAAGGTGATGGCAATCCACTGTGGAAAAAGAGCGCCAAACAGCGACATAATAGCGGCAATCAATGACACGAGGGTGGCCACCACCAGCAGCAAAACGCCTATAGCCATAAGAGGCGTATAAAGCTTCGGCAGGCGATCCAGAATATGGAAAACATAAGCGGCATCGTGATGTGCGCTGACAATGACCTGCTGCCTGACTTCACCTTCCGGCTCGATGCTGCCGGAGATATTGAATCCTTTCCTGGCGGGGAATAAAGGATCGAGCAGCGGCCAGTAAAATAGGAACTGGGCTATGAAAGCGAAAAGGGCAATGGCAAGTCCGGCGAAGGCCACCCAGTAATAGCCGAAATAAAGCAAAGCCGCACAAATAAAATAGACCACGACTAGCCCGGGAATATATTTGAGGAAGCTCCCGGGATGGATGATGAACTCTTCGGCCTTGACCGAGCCCCTGTCGCAGAATTTCTCGAATTCTTCCCTGACCCTCTGTCCGGCTTTGCGGCAGGATTCGCTGCCGGTTATGCGGCCGGGATAGTTATCTACAACTTCATCCGTAAAGGTAAAGGCCTGTTTAACATCCGCCTCATTTACCGCACGCAAGTTTTCTTTCGTGCTCATCTCTTAATCTCCTTACCGGTTTTTTAAAATCCCAGCCAGGTGGTTATCTTATCAACCGGCTCCCTGGGGGTGACCAATTTGTTGGCCGGGAAGTCCTGATCCGGATATCCCATTGAAATACCGGCAATAAGCCGCTTGGAATCCGGTATGTTCGCATATTTTCGCCATACCTGATCGTACATTATGCCCTGGTCGGCTATGCAGGTTCCCAGACCGTACTCCAGCGCAGCCAGGCATATGCTCTGGCACACCGCCCCGATGCCCAGCATGTCGAGATGGAACTCCATCTGCTTGTCAGCGCAGATAACGACCTCACACGGCGCGTCGAACAAACGGAACCCGCGGGACATCCATTTTTTGCGTGCTTCCTTATCTTCACGTGCAATTCCCATCAGCCGGAAGATCTCCATGGCCAGGTCAACCTGCCGCTGACGGTAAACCCCCTCATAGGGCTTGCGCAGCATATCATTGGTTGGAAAGCTGGCGGCATCGAAGAGCCTGCCGCACTCATCGCGTATTTGATCAAGAACACTTCCGGAGGCTACCACGAATTCCCAGGGCTGGGTATTCATACCGGAGGGTGTTCGGACGGCTGCTTCAAGAATGGCCTGTATGGTTGCCTTCGCAACAGGGTCTTTCTTAAAGCCGCGAATACTCTTGCGGGATTTTAACGCCTCAATTACATCCATTATCGCCTCCTTCAAGCTGACTGGGGCATATTCTACACTTTTTACCTGTAAACCGTCATCGTAAAATTTATCTTCCTGATGATTTGAGTGTTAATATTCTGCATATCTTTCAGGCGGTGGATATGAAAACACAGGTAATCGGTACTGTCGGCAAGATCGGCTCCGGGAAAGACGAAATCCTGAAATATCTATATGCCAAATATAATATCCCTTATATTTCCACCGGTGACATCGTGCGAAGGATGGCAGATGAGGAGGGGCTTGAACCGACGCGGGAAAATCTTGAAGAGATATCGGAGCGATGCTTTCGCAAGCTGGGGAAGGGCTGTTTCGTCAGGATGGTCGCAGAAGAGATAATTAAGAAAAAATGGAAAGTCGCCGGCATCAGCGGTGTCCGGGCGCCGGCCGATGTGCGCGTGCTGAAAGAGCATTTTGGAGAAAACTTTATCATGATACGGGTTGAGGTGACCGATCCCAGATTGCGCTTCAAACGCCTTCAGCTCCGCCACGAAGGAAGGGATGCTGCCACTTACAAAGAATTCCTCGTGCAGGATAAAAATGAGGAAGATGTTTTTAAAATCTCTAAGACCGAGGCCATGGCCGACTACTCTATCAAGAATGACGGCACCCTTGCCGACCTGCACCGCAGAATAGGGGCGCTTATCCGTACTGGTAAGCTGATCGTCAAATAGATATGGCCTGACGGCGTAGTTTTCACTCACCGGCAGGTTATCTGATATGCTATATAAAACTGGAATTCGCCTCAGGGAATACACAGCCCGGACGCCCCCGGTTTAGCTGCTTTATCTAATTTGAAAGGTGTAACTTCAATGAAAAAAACAGGCAACCTGATTGCTTTAGTCATTTCGGCCTTGATATTCTTCCAGGCCTGTGGAGATTCCACCACGGAGTACTTGAAGCAGGGGGATACTTACTATGACCAGGGACAGTTCGTCGAGGCTATAGCAGAGTACACCAAAGCCATAGAGTCCAATCCCAATTTAGTAGCCGCTTATATGCACAGGGGAGCGGTTTATAATGCCAGGGCGGAATGGGACCTCGCTATCGCCGACCTCACCAAAGCCATTCAGTTGGACCCCAACAGGCCGGATAACTACCAGAACCGGGCCTTTGCCTACCTGGCAAAAAATCAATATGATCCGGCTATAGACGACCTGGTAAAGACCTTGGAGTTGGACCCTAAGGCCAAGCTGGCCTATACCAACCTGAGCTGGCTCTACGTGCAGAAAGGCGAATGGGACAAGGCCATCGATGCCGCCTCCAAAGCCATTGCACTTGATTCCAATGACTATGAGGCCTACTTCGACCGCGGCTCGGCCTACTATGACAAGGGCGACACCAAGGACGCATTGGTTGATATAAACGCGGCCATCAACATCAACCCCAACCTGGCGCCCGCTTACAGCTACCGGGGAAAAATCAACATCATCACGGACAATATGACAGGCGCATTGCAGGAATTCGACAAAGCTTTAAGCACCGATCCCGACCTGGCCGAGGCCTACAAAATGCGGGGGTTGGCCAATATCGAACTCAAGAACGTGAACGCCGCTCTGACAGACCTGAACGCGGCCGTCGGGCTGAATGACAGTGACCCCATGGCTTATTACTATCGCGGCCATCTTTATAATGCCAATAACGATTTTGACCATGCCCTGCAGGACCTTAACAAGGCCATCGACCTGACTAGCAGCGCCGCAACCATGCCCAATTCCCACGATCCTTTTGCCAATGACCTGGCCGGCATGTACCTGGAGCGCGGCTACGCCTACAGAGGTGAACAGCAACTGGAAAAAGCCGTGGCTGATTACAGGAAAGCGGTGGAACTAAACCCTGATGACGCCGGTGCGCAGATGAGGCTGGGCGAAATGCTCATCGAAAATGCCGACGTACAAAACGGCCTTGACGTTCTGAACCGGGCCATCCAGATGGATCCGACCATACCTGAAGCCTATTTAAACCGGGCGGCAGCCTACGATATCCTGGGCCATACGTCTCAAAACCTTGATTACTATCCGCTGGAAGCCGCCGACCTGCGCAAGGCGCTGGAAATAGCCAAGGACCAAGACCAGATAGATGCGGCCAATGCAGCCTTAAGACTGCTGCAGACCAAAGGCTATATACCCTGATCCCCTATTGGAACATTTCGCTGAAAAAATCGGCGACGGCCTGGCCCATCTCCTGCTCGTACCCACCCCAGAAGTGATCTGGCCCTTCGATAATACGCATCTTAGCAGTCCCAGCAGCCTGGCGTCCATATGAATCAACAACCTCCGGTGAAACTTCGAGGTCATTGCTACCTCCCAAAATAAGCCCGGGTTTATGGCACGTCGTCAATAATTTAATCGGCGAACTTTCGAAATAGGGCGAGATAAGCGCAATCCCCTTCACTCGCGCCTCGGCACAAGCCACTGGTAATGCCACGCCTGCTCCGAAGGAGTATCCGGCCAGGCCCAACCTGTTTTTATCGATGCCTCTTTGCCCCTGCAGCCAGTCCAGGGCCGCTACGATATCCTGTTGTTCCGCTATGCCTCCGCCGTAACTTCCCTCGCTGCCTCCGACACCGCGGAAGTTGAACAGGAAGGCGGCCATGCCTGCGCTGCCCAGAGCATCGGCCACGGCATAGGTCACGTTATTGCGCATTGAACCGCCATAAAGAGGGTGAGGGTGGCAGACGACTACGGCAGGAACCGCCTGTTCCCATTCTCCATCAAAATAAGTGCCTTCCAGCTTCAGATCGGCGCAGGGAAAGGTAACCTGGCGCGCCTTCATTCTTTGTTATCCGTCCGGCTCCCCCACCAGGCCCTTAGCCTTGCCAGCACCGTCTTCTCGAAGCCCTGCTCCGAGGGTAAATAGTAGCGTTTCCCCTTCATGGAATCGGGCAGGTTCTGCTGCTCCACGAAATGGCCTTCATAATCGTGGGCATATTTATAGCCTTTGCCATAGCCCAGGTTCTTCATAAGGTTGGTGGGCGCATTGCGAAGGTGCAACGGAACCGGATCGTTGCGCGTGGTCTCCACGTCCTTCTGCACGTGTGAATAAGCGGCATAAAGCGAATTGCTCTTGGGAGCTGTTGCCAGGTAAACCACCACCTGGGCGAGGGCCAGGTTGCATTCGGGCATGCCGACAAAGTGGATGGCCTGCTGCGCTGCCACCGCCACGACCAACGCCTGGGGATCGGCCATGCCCACGTCTTCAGAGGCAAAACGTATCAGGCGCCTGACAATGTAAAGCGGGTCCTCACCCGCTTCCAGCATGCGTCCCAGCCAGTAAAGGGCGGCATCCGGGTCAGAGCCACGCAGCGTTTTATGCAATGCCGATATAAAATCATAGTGCTGGTCGCCTGCCTTATCGTACAACAGGGCGCGCTTTTGCATGGACTCCTCGATGTCGCTCAGAGATATGTCGCGTGCGCCGTCTTTGCCCGGTTTAACAGCGTGGGCCGCCATCTCCAGTGCATTCAAGGCCACCCTTGCATCACCGTTGGCGGCAGTCACCAGGAACTGGAGGGGCTCTTCAGCGAGCTTAACATTGAGTCCTGCCAGGCCGTTCTCTTTGTCCTTCATAGCCCTCTCCACGATGGTTTTAACCTCTTCGTCGCTGAGGGCATCCAACGTGAAAACACGGCAGCGCGACAGCAACGCCGAGATCACTTCGAACGAAGGGTTTTCCGTGGTAGCGCCGATGAAGGTTACTTCACCGTTCTCGACGTAGGGCAGAATGGCGTCCTGCTGACCTTTGTTAAAGCGGTGGATTTCATCGATAAAAAGTATGGTGCGCTGCCCGGTGGCCTTCCGCCTTTTGCGGGCCTCGTCTATCACCCTGCGCAGGTCGGCCACGCCTGCGGTTACTGCGCTCATGGGTACAAAATAGAAACGGGAGACGTTGGCAATGACATAGGCCAGAGTGGTCTTGCCGCTCCCCGGCGGCCCCCAGAGGATAATGGAGGGAAGCTGGTCGGCTTCAATAGCCTTGCGCAGCACCCTGCCCTCGCCGATGATATTTTGTTGACCGACGTATTCGCTGAAATTGCGCGGGCGCATCCTGGCGGCCAGAGGCATTGAAGAATCGGAATGGGGTTCCTTGATGTCCCCGGCGCCCTTATGGCCTTCCAGTTCAGGCGAACCGAGGTCGAAAAGGGTCATGTTAATTGCGTCTCGTTTTTCTTAAGTTCCGCAGCCAGGCTCGAAGCCCGCTCGTAGTAGTCCTTTATCTTCTCAAGATACGTTATCCTGGAAGCTATCAGCGTAACTGTAGCATAATCTTTGACACCGTAAAAATCCCCGCCCCTTACCTCTCCGTTGTTGGTAAGCTCACGCATGCGATTGCCGACCGCCCTGGTCATCCCGATGTTGGCATTCTTGCTGGGCACGCAAAGCAGGTAGAGCGCCTTGCGGGCGTCTTCCAGTTTGCATTCGATCGAGAAATGGCTGAGGGCCGAGCTCATGGCTTCCATGGCCTTCACTGTCTCTTCGCCCTTGTTCTCGAAGCCGTCCGTCTTTTTAAAAAGCGAAAATCCGCCGGAGGGTATCTGGGCGCTGCCATAGCCGATAGCTGTCCAACCGTTAAGAGACTGGACTATTTCACCCACGCCAATGTTGCTGGTCCCTACGTACTTGGGATCGACCTTTTCGCTGGCCCGGCAGAGATCGAAAAAGGGAAGCACCATCTCCCGGTTGATCTCGTCGTTCCCGGCCGCCGATTTGATGCTGGCCTCTGACCTTACCTTCTCGTTATCGAAAAGGAAGATAGCGTCAGAGGTCTTATCAATCGACTTCAGGCAAAGGGCAGTATTATAAACAAACGTAGGCACTTTGTCTTCTGAGGCAAACGGCAGCACAATGATGGCGTATACGGGCTTATTGACATACCTGTCCTGCAATTTCCTGGCTAAGATCGAAATCCCGCCTGAGCCTATACAGCCTGCGCTTCCGGCCACCAGGAGGAAAGCATCCGTTTCAAAGAATTCCCCCGCCCTCATAGTTGCGATGATGCGGTCGCCGTTGGCACGCATGACGTCTGCGCCCACTTCGGAAGCTTTGCTGGAGCTGTCCGGGGCCGGTAACTGTATAGTGAGCAGCTTGTCGCCAACTTTCTTGACGGTATTGAGGCAGGCAAGGTCGTCATTTATGGCATACGATCTTACGAGTATTTCAACGCCGGTCTCGGCTTTGGCCCTGCTGTTTAAACGGACAAACTCCGCCGCCAGATTGCTGCCACAATCACCTATGCCAATGACTACCAGCTTCATATCCCGTCTCTCCCCGGAAGTATACGTTCGCTGGATGCGCTGCAGGCTGCGCTCTTATACTGCAAATTCCGATACATTCTTTCCGATGATATATACCATAACAGATACGGGATGGTATAGCAACACCCGTTTTTACCTGTACCGGCGCACCTGAAAGCTGAAAAGCTTGATCGGCTCGTTGCCGCCTATGCCTGCTTTCTGACGGCATATGTCGATCTGCGTCTCTACGTCCTTGACCCCTTCCAGGTCAGGCAGCAGAAGGCCACGCCTGTAGCCGCACTGGACGATCACGCCGTGCTTTTTAGGATTGAGCTTAGACATATCTTCTACAGGCTCGGGTGAAGTGAGGACATCAACACTGTACTCAAGGTCCGGCAATTCAGAGGGCCTGACCGGGTTAAACCTGGGGTCTCCTGCAGCCGAGGCGATGGCATTGCGGACTATCTCTTCGGCCACGTTCGATTCAGTCGGTTCGAAGGTACCTATGCAGCCCCGTAATTGTCCGTGCTTTTTCAGAGAGACAAATACGCCGGCCTTTTCCTTCATCTCGGGCGAAAGCTTGCGCGGCCGGATTACCTCACCGTCTTTAACGTAGCTTTCCACGGCCTGCCTGGCAAGCTGCACAACCGGATGCATATTTTCAGTCATCTAGCACCTCTCACTTGCCGATTATTATCCCGGCATATCCAACCACACTGGTATAGTCGCCAGAGGTATCCCCGCTGGTCTGGTATTTAACCAATTCGGTTTTGCCGGCCCCCAGCTCTTTAGCTGCCGTTATCAGGCTCACCGCACCCGCATACCCGCACATGGTGATGTCGTATTTATTTATACGTTCTATCAACTCATCGGCATCGAGATCGAGAATAGCCTCGATCGCTTTCTGATCCTTGCTGCGAGCCCGCTCATTGGGCTCATAGTGGGTCATGTCGCTGCTGGCCACAATCACTGCTTCAGCGCCGGTCGCTTTCAGTGCTGTCGCCAGCGCAACGCCGATCTCTTTATAGACAGCCGGGTCGGCCTGAGAAAGCACGATCGGGACTATCATGACATCACGTTTAAAATATTGCAGAAAGGGTACCTGGACTTCCAATGAATGTTCGTAGCGGTGCGCCAGGCTGTCTTCCTTCAGGTTGTCTGACGCCTTTAATATAGCGCTTGCCAGCTCGTTATTGATGCGCACATCGCCCAGGGGAGTCCTCCAACTGCCTTCTGTCATAATGCTAAAAGGGCGGCCCATGCCGCGATGGTTGGGCCCTATCAGGATGAACGTATCTTTAAACTTTATGCGTGAAAATACCGCCCCCGCCACTGGTCCCGAATAGATGTACCCGGCGTGCGGGGATACCACTCCTATCGCATCCATTTTGGCGGTTTCCTTGCCGGTCATGAACTGGATCATCTCCTGCAATTCATCCGGCCAGCCGGGATAGAACTGACCCGCAACAGCAGCTTCCCTGATCATGTCTTCACCCCTGCGTTAATCGAATTCCTGATATTCAAATCAGCTCCGCAAACCGCACAGTGCGTCCCCTGGAGCGCCTTGAGACTAATGCTGTAACCCACCCTCTCAATAACCAGGCTGCCGCAATTATAGCAGACCGTGCTCTCGCGGGAATGGCCGGGTACGTTGCCCGGATAAACAAAACGCAGGCCGGCTTCTTTTCCTATATCCCAGGCCTTTTCCAGTGTGGCAATGGGAGTGGCTGGTATATGCATAAGGTTGCGGTCGGGATGAAAGCGCGTTACGTGCCACGGTGTCAGGTCACCTAGGCCGGCCTTTATCCAGGCGGCAATGCCGGCTAGCTGCTCCCGGTCGTCGTTCATGCCCGGGATGATATTGGTAACAACTTCGATATGCATATTCCATTTATTTTTGGCCCTTTCGGCCACTTCGAGGATAGAGCGCCAATTACGCACCTTTCCCAAGTCATGGTAGAGCCTGTCGCTGAACCCCTTGATATCCACCCGCCAGGCATCCAGGTAGGGACCTATAGTATCCAGCGCCTCAGGCGTCATATAGCCGTTCGTGACGTATACGGTATACAGTCCGTTCTCATGGGCCAGCCTGGCCGAATCCAGTGTATACTCGAACCAGATCGTAGGCTCGTTATAAGTCCAGGCCAGGCCCTTGTAACCGCTGATTTTCGCCATGCGTACAGCCTCGTCCGGTGGTATTTTGCGCAGCGACCCTTCGAACGTGTGAGGCTCCTCCACGCAGGCTATTTCCCAGTTCTGGCAATGTATGCAGTGGAAATTACAGCCTATGGTTCCCAGGGACAGGACTGTACTGCCTGGGAAGAAATGGAAGAGCGGTTTTTTCTCGATCGGGTCGGCGGCCACGGATGAGACCATGGCATAGTTCAAGGTAACTACCTTTCCGTCTTCGTTGCGCCTCACCCCGCACACGCCCAGTTTTCCCGGATTGATAACACAGCGCCAGAGGCACACGTTGCAGCGTACCCGCTGCCCGGACAGCTTATCGTAAAGTACACCCTCCACCATATCCAACTCCTCCAGCAAATTATAGCACTGTGAATATAAAATGTGTCATCGCTCACGGTAATTGCTTTGACATCAAAATCGGCCATCTGTTAAAATTTGACTTTGGGCAGATTTTAAATCATTAATCCACCCAATATTTTATAAATTGCCCGGATGTATTGCTTACCCCCAGTCTTTTGAAGCAGTATATCCGCTTGAAGGGGTGGCCATAAAAAAGGAGGCCCAATGAAATTAACTATTAGCGTCATCAAGGCTGATGTTGGCGGTTGGGTGGGGCACTGCGGAATGCACCCCGAGTTGATGGCGGACGGCGAAGCGTCCCTGGCCAAGGCCAAGAAGTCCGGGCTCATCATCGATTACCACGTTACCAAGTGTGGCGATGATTTACAGTTCATCATGACACATACCCACGGCGTGGACAACAGCGAAGTGCATGAGATGGCCTGGAATGCATTCAAAAGCGCCACGGTTGTTGCCAAAAAACTAAAGCTGCACGGCGCCGGGCAGGACCTGCTGGTAGACGCCTTCTCGGGCAATGTCAAAGGCCAGGGCCCCGGCGTAGCTGAGATGGAGATCGAAGAGCGGGAGGCGGAGCCGGTGGTCGTGTTTATGGCCGATAAGACAGCTTCGGGCGCCTGGAACCTGCCCCTGTATTCGATTTTCGGCGACCCCTTTAATTCCATCGGACTGGTTATTTCCTCCAACATGCACAAGGGCTTCAAGTTCGAAGTGCACGATGTGAAAGAGAGTAAAAAGATAACTTTCGACTGCCCTGAAGAGATGTATGACTTGCTGGTTTTCATCGGGTCGCCGTCCAGGTATTCGGTCAAAGCGGTCTATTCGCGTGAGACCGGCGAGATAGCAGCCAGCTCCTCAACTCAAAAGCTTTCCATGCTTGCAGGACGTTATGTCGGCAAGGACGACCCGGTATGCATAGTCCGCGCCCAGGGCATCTTTCCGGCGGTCGGTGAGGTGCTCGAGCCTTTTGCACGCCCTCACATCGTGGAAGGCTGGATGCGCGGCTCTCATCATGGCCCCCTTATCCCGGTAGCCATCCGCGAGGCCGTCCCCACGCGCTTTGACGGTCCGCCCCGTGTGGTAGCCGCCGGCTTCCAACTGGCTAACGGTAGGCTGGTAGGTCCGCTCGATATGTTCGATGATATCGCTTTTAACAACGCACGCCAGCAGGGACTGGATATGGCCGATATGCTCAGGCGGCACGGCCCGTTCGAGCCCCACAGGCTGCCACTGGACGAGATGGAATATACCACCATGCCCCAGGTTATGAAAAAACTCCAGCACAGGTTCGAGAGCATATAGACAGTCTTATGCCCAGGCTTTTGCTGGCCACGACCAATCGCGGCAAAGCCGCCGAATATGTGTCGCTATTGAAAGGGCTGGACCTGGAACTGGTCACGCTCGACCAGGCCGGCATTAGCCAGGAAGCTGAAGAGAACTATTCCACCTTTGAAGAGAACGCCCGCTCAAAGGCAGTCTTCTACGCTGCTTTGAGCGGGCTTATTACTTTAGCCGATGATTCCGGGCTGGAAGTGGAAGCGCTGCGTGGGGAGCCGGGAGTCCGCTCATCCCGTTATGCAGGTGAAAACGCCTCGGACGCTGACAGGGTAAATTTTCTGCTTGAAAAGCTTAAAGGGGTCCCCTGTGAATTACGCCGTGCAAGGTTCAGGTGCGTGATTGCCATTGCAGAGCCGGACGGCAATGTTGAGACCGTTTCCGGAGAATGCAGAGGCTGTATCGCTTTAGAGCCTCGCGGCAGCAACGGCTTCGGCTATGATCCTGTGTTTTACCTGCCGGAATATGACAAGACCATCGCAGAGATTTCGCACGAGTTGAAGAACCAGATCAGCCACCGCGGCAGGGCGGCGCAAAAAGCCAGGATCTTGCTGCAAAAGCTGAGCTGACTTACCGGCCTATTCACCCTTCCCTTGGATATAATCATCCAGTCCTGAGGACTCCCCCGGCTAGCGTCAGTTTGTGTACCAGGCCTCGGTTAGTGGTATGCTTACAGTTGATTTATTCATAATTCTTTCTTTCCAGGAGCCGATAAATGCCGGAAGATTATTCAGTCCTTTTTCAGCCCATAAAAATAGGCGCCATGGAGGTTAAAAACCGCGTCAGCGTGCCCCCCATGGGCACCGGGTTTGCTGCCGACGGGGGCGGAGTCTCCGACAGGCTGATACGCTATCATGAATTACGGGCTAAAGGGGGCTTCGGCCTTATCATCGTGGAGATCACGGCCATAGACGGTGAGACGGGGCTCGGCAGCGACCATGCCCTGTGCCTCTACGATGATAAATATATAGCTGGCTTTAAGAAGCTGGCTGATACAGTTCATAAATACGGAGCCAGGCTGGCGGTCCAGATTTATCATCCCGGCCGCAGCACATTCTCACGCTACATAGGAAACAGGGAGCCTGTGGCGCCCTCAGCGATCCCCGAGCCAATCCTGCGCCAACCCTGCCGCGCGCTGGCTACGGGCGAAATCGAAGAAATGGTCGAAAAATTCGCGCAGGGAGCGCGGCGCGTTAAGGAGGCAGGTTGCGATGCAGTCGAGTTTCATGGAGCGCACGGTTACCTCATCTCCGAATTTATGTCTGTTTATGCCAACAAACGTACGGACGAGTACGGAGGGGGATTCAAGGGCTTCCTGCGTTTCCCGCTGGAAATAGTTAAACGATCACGCCAGCTTGTAGGACCGGATTTCCCTCTGTTTTTCCGCATCAGCGCGGAAGAGATGGTACCCGAAGGACGCTCTACTTCGGAGAGCATTGAGATGATGAAAAGGCTGGTTGAAGCGGGAATAAACGCTGTGGACGTTTCCATCGGTGTCATGGAGTCCAGCCAGTATACCAGCGCGCCGGCGGATATGCCCCAGGGATTCAACGCCACGACCTCGGCGGAATTTAAAAAAGTATTCGGTGTTCCCATCTTGGTGGTTGGGCGCATTAACGAGCCGTCCGTTGCTGCAGGAATAGTACGGTCAGGCCAGGCCGACCTGGTGCATATCGGCAGACAGTCGCTGACAGACCCTTACTGGCCTAATAAAGTCAAAGAAGGCCGAACACAGGATATCGTTAAATGCATTTCATGCAATGAAGCCTGCATAGAGGGGCTGGCCATATGGCTTAGACCTTCCATTACCTGCGTTCAGAACCTTGCCCTGGGCAGGGAAGAGCAATACGCCCGGCCGACTGTGACCACACCGCGAACAGTGCTGGTGGCCGGCGGCGGGCCGGGTGGGCTGGAAGCTGCCCGTACGGCTGCCTTGCGCGGGCATAGGGTCATATTATTCGAAAAAGACGGCTACCTGGGCGGTCAGACCAAGCTGGTTTCCATCCCCCCGGCTAAGGGCATCTACTGCGAGGTTGCGCAGTCCAGAATAAAGGCCATCAGGGACCTTGGCGTGGATATCCACATCGGTAAGAATCTTACCGCTGATATCGTCAGACAACTCAAACCGGACATCCTGATTATAGCCACCGGCTCTGAGCCGGCCATACCTAATATACCCGGAGTAAACGCCAAGAACGTAATGAGCGCCCGCAGGGCCCTTTGTTCCGAGGAGGTTGGGGATAACGTACTGGTCATCGGCGGTGGTCTGGTGGGCTGTGAGACTGCCGACTATCTGGCGAGCACGGGCAAACATGTAACCGTGGTGGAAATGCTCAAGCATACGGCCAGGGATATAGGCCCGGCAGCCCGCTTTTTCCTGAGAAAGCGCCTCAAAGAAAAGCGAGTAAACTTGCTGACCCAGACTAAGGTCAATGCCATCTCGGGTGATTCGGCGCTGGTTGCCACAGCGGAGGGCGAACGCAAGATAGGGCCCTTCGATACTTTTGTGCTCGCTATAGGGGCCGTTCCGGTCAACGAGTTGGCGGAACAGGCCAAAGGCATGGTGCGCGAAATATATGTAATCGGCGATGCCGATAAGCCCGGCAAAATTCTGGCGGCGGTGGAAAAAGCCGCTGAGGTAGCGCTCAACCTTTAAGCCTTGCAGTTTTCACGGGATATGTTAGAATAGCGGATATCTGAAAACATGGATTTTTCAATCAGTCCTCAAAAAGTACAGAACGAAGCGGGTAGGTGGTTCGTCATAGTTAGCCAGATAGACGGTGGGTACCTTGTGCGCGATCCTGTCACCAGCGACCTGGTATACATGAAGTACTGCGATGTCGCCAACAACGCTGAATGCGATGCTGCAGAGTAGTCCAAGTTCTCCACAGTGAAAGCTTCAGGACCCATCCCCCTCCGGGCAAGCCTCTCTCATTTTACCCGCCCGATATTTGACACAATAGCGACTGATTGATATATTTATACGGTTATTGTTTTAAACAGGGAATGAAAAAATGAACAGTTCTTACGCAATCGTGACGGCCGGAGGCAAACAGTTCCGCGTCAGGGCAGGACAGGTAATTAATACCGAGTTGCTGCATGTAGAAAAAGGCAAAGATGTGGAATTAAGCCAGGTCCTGATGATATCCGATGGAGAAGAGGCAATTATCGGCACCCCCGAGATCGAGGGAGCCAAAGTCATTGCTACGTGTATCGAAGAGGGCAAAGCCCGCAAGATCATTGTGTTCCGCTATAAGAATAAAGTACGTTCCCGCACCAAGACGGGACACAGGCAGCCTTATACCAGGCTTTTGATCAAGGAAATCGTCAAGCCGGGCGGTAAAGTCCGCAAAAGGGCCTCGAAAGCCAAAGCCGCAACCGGAGGTGATAACTAATGGCACATAAGAAAGGCGGAGGAAGTACTCGCGGCGGCCGCGATAGCCAATCCAAGCGGCTGGGAGTTAAAAAGTACGGCGGTCAGAAGGTCAATGCCGGCACCATTATAATCAGGCAACGCGGTACTAAGATACATCCGGGGACCAACGTCGGAGTAGGCAGGGACTATACGCTCTTTGCCACGATTGACGGCTTCATTAAATTCGAACCCCATTCAAAAAATAAGAAAAAGGTCAGCGTGTACCCAGGACAGTAAAATGAAAGAGAAAATCCATCCCAAGTATTATACGGATGCCAAGGTGACCTGCTCATGCGGGAATACCTTCACAACCGGGTCCACCAGGCAGACCCTCAGGGTTGAACTGTGCAACAAATGCCATCCCTTCTTCACAGGGGAGCAGAAGATCATAGATACAGCAGGCCGTGTGGAGCGTTTCAACAAGCGCTATAAGAGGGAAAAGAAAGAGAAATAAAAATAAGCCAGGCGATCCAAAGGGGCGGATATGCAAACCGCCCCTTTTTTTTAGGTAAATGAAGAAGAATCTTTTTAGTTACGGCGGCCAGGCGGTCATGGGCGGGGTGATGATCCGGGGACGCTCCAGCTCTGCCATCGCGGTCCGCAGGATGGATGGCGGAATTGAAATCAACAGCCAACCTCTGGCTACCCTATATAAAGAGAAATGGCGTAATATCCCCCTGGTCAGAGGCATCATCATGCTTATAGAGACGGTGGCCCTGGGAACCAGCGCCCTCATGTACTCGGCAAGGGTCTCCACCGAGACCGAAGATGAGAAAATAACCACCGGAATGATCTGGGGAAGTGTTGTCGTGGGAGTGGTGCTGGCCGTTGCCCTCTTTTTCGTGCTTCCGCTGCTGATAGTGAGAGTCTTCGATGCTTACATTGCCTCCTCGTTTATTAGCAATCTCATCGAGGGGGCTGTCCGCATCGTTTTTTTCATCGTTTATCTGGTTATTATCGGGCGGATGCGTGATATCCGAGAGATCTTCGCCTATCATGGAGCCGAGCACATGTCTGTAAATGCCTACGAATCGGGCGTAACACTGGATGTCTACAACGTGCGTAATTATTCCAGGGCGCACACCCGATGCGGAACCAGCTTTCTGCTGGTCGTGCTGGTCATCGCCGTCGTGGTCTTTGCCCTGCTGGGGCGTCCGCCGATATGGATAGGAATTTTATCGCGTATTATTTTGATCCCGGTTATCGCTGCCGTCAGCTATGAATTTTTGAAATTTGAAGCAAAGTATAGCCATAACCTATTGGTCAGATGGCTTCTCATACCGGGCTTGTGGCTGCAGGCTCTGACTACGCGTCAGCCCACTGACAGCCAGTTGGAGGTAGCCATTGCAGCCATGAAAAAGGCGCTTGAGACAGATGGGATATACCCCGACACCAATGGTTGCTACGCTGCTACACCATAGTGGATTCGTATAGCCGTCCTTGACAGCCTAAAATCAAGAATCTATTATCAAGATTGGTCGGCAAACGGCGACGTTGATACTGCAAAGGCAGTTAAGATATTTACTCGGTCAGTAGATTGTTCTAAGGAGGAAGGTCAATGGAGATTTCGCTTAAAAACAAGGTGGCCATGATAACCGGCGCCAGCCGCGGCATTGGCAGGGCCATAGCGATTGAAATGGCAAAATCGGGAGCCGATGTCGTGTTGGCCAGCCGCAAGATTGCCGACCTGGAGAAGGTAGCCAGGGAGATAAGGGCCCTTGGCGTTAAGGCAGTGCCAGTAGCTGCGCATATAGGGCGGCAGGAGGATATTACTGTGCTGGTCTCCAAAGCTGTAGAAGAGTTCGGCAGGATAGATATCCTGGTGAATAATGCGGCTACCAACCCGACAATGGACTCCGCTATCGATGTCTCGGAGCGGGCCTGGGATTCCACTATGAACCTCAATCTCAAAGGCCTGTTTTTCCTTAGCCAGGCCGTCGCCCGCGTCATGAAGGAGCATGGCGGAGGCGTAATTATCAACGTATCTTCCATAGCCGGGGTCACGCCTGATATTTTACCGATTTACTCGGTCAGCAAGGCGGGCGTAAATATGGCTACCAAGGTCATGGCACAGCAATGGGCCTGTTATGGCATAAGGACTAATACCCTGTCACCCGGCCAGACTAAAACCCAGTTCAGCCAGGCCTTATGGGGCAACCCCGAAATCTATAAATACATCATGGCCAGAACCCCCTTAAAACGCATAGGCGAGCCCGAGGACATGGCCCGAGCGGCCGTGTTCCTAGCCTCCAACGAGGCGGGCTTTATCACAGGCCAAAACCTTATCGTCGACGGGGGCATGACTATCTAGGGCGTATTTATTTCCGGATCGTCATTGAGGCGATACAACAGAAAAAATTCCGTATGGATTAAAAATTTAAGGAGTTATCATGATTTCGTCAAGCCAGTACAGAAAAAGACTTACTAAACTGCGGCGCAATATCTACAACGACGGCAAGCTCGTAGATAGGGATTTCAAGCGGCTCGAGGGGGCGGTAAATATCATTGCCAAGACCTATGATATGATTACCGATCCTGAATTTAAAGACTACCAGGATATACTTACCGCAACTTCCCATCTAACGGGGGAAAAGATCAGCCGCTTCACACATATCCATCGCAGCATCGCAGACTTGCTGGCCAAGCAGAAAATGACCAGGATCACGTCTCAGCAGGTCGGCGGCTGCATCGCCAGGTGCATGGGCATTGACTCAACCAATGCTCTTTCGGTAGTAACTTACATGTGCGATCAGAAATATGGAACCGAGTACAATAAGCGCTTTGAAAAATGGCTCAAGGACTTCCAGATCAACGACCGCACGTCATGCTGTGCCCAGACCGATGTCAAAGGTAACCGGCCCTGGAGGCCTCACGAACAGAAAGATCCAGACCTTTACCTGAGGATCGTGGAGAGAAAGAGCGACGGAATCGTAGTGCGCGGCGCCAAGGTGCACAATTCCTTTGCCCCCGTAGTAGAGCAAATCAACGTAATCCCCACCAGGGCCCTGACCAAGGAGGAGGGCGACTGGGCGGTGGCATTTACCATCCCGGCTGATGCTGAAGGAGTAAAACAGATTGTCAGCGCCGCTATGCCTGAATACCCCAAAGGATTTAGCGGGCCTGGACCGTGGGGCGGCTCCGATTCCATGACCGTCTTCGACGATGTTTTCGTTCCCTGGGATAACGTGTTCCTTTGCGGTGAGACTGATATGGGCGGCTACCTGGCCCTGATGTTTGCCCAATATCACCGCCATAGCTACACGGGCTGTAAGCCGGCTATGACCGACGTCCTGACAGGCGCGGCAGCCCTGATGGCCGAAGTAAACGGTATTGAAAAGGAGCACCACGTCCGTGAAAAGCTGGCCGAACTGATATGTACGTCAGAGCTTGTTTACGGCACCGGTATCGCCGCTGCTGTTAACGGCAGCAAATCACCTTCGGGCACCTTTGTTCCCGATACCATGTACTGCAACGTGAGCCGCAGGCATGCCGGCCTCAATATCTATCATGAATACGACATTGTGGCGGATATTGCAGGCGGTATGCCGGCCACCATGCCCCGCTCAGGAGATTGGGTGAACGAGGAAACCAAGCCCTTTATGGAAAAATATATGGCCCGTAATCCGGATGTGGACGTTCAGGATGTGCTCAAGGCCTTCTCCTGGGTGCAGGGCCTTACCTGTTCCGAGTGGGCCGGCGTTATGCAATACGCCGGCGTGCATGGCGGCGGTTCTCCCAGGATGGAACAGATCGCTATTATGGGCGCCTATAACCTGGAAAATACCAAGAATATCGCCAAGCGACTGGCCGGCATCAAGGTAAACAAACCCTATACCTTTGACCGGCTTGGCAATACTCCCAAACTCTAAGCGCAACAACTATAAAAAAGGACTGGCTGCAGCTAATTCTTAACCTGCAGCCAGTCCTTTTTACATACATCGATTGAACGTTCGGCCAACCTTCCGCATATCTAACTAATCGCATATTTGTTGACGGCATGTGATATAATGGCTTCATTATATAGAGGAGGTGGCAATGAAAACCAAGGGCACGATTCTTTCACTAACCATTATTTTCACACTCATAGCTGCAATGATCGTGAGCGGCTGTGCGCAGCCCTCGACAGGGAAAGCCCCAATAGTCATAGGCTATGTCGGCGACGTCGCGTCACCGGGCACCAAACCCTGCATGGATATTCAGCAGATGGCTGTTGAAGAGATCAATGCAGCGGGCGGTATCCTGGGCAGGCCCATCAAGTATGTAATCGAGGATGGCAAGGGCGAGACATCGCTATCAGTGGCAGCCGTACAAAGAATGGTCATGGGGGACAAGGCAACCTTCTACTTTGTAGAAGGCAGGACGGAGATTGCGCTGGCAACCAAGCAGAAATCAATCGAGCTTTATAAAGATTTCCCGCACATTATGATTGCCAATGGCGCCAGCGGCGTGGAGGTCACCGCCTCAGTGATTCAGAACTACGACAACGAAAAGATGATCTTCCGTGATTTCAATCCCGAACCCGGTCATTACGCCTGGGCAAACCTCATTTTCTCCTGGTCCCAAGCGGACGGTCCTAACACACCCAAGGGTATGGCCCCTAAAAAATGGGCCTTGCTCTATGAAAACCTGGACTGGACACTGCTTTTCCGCAATGGCTATCCAACTCTCAATCTTCCTACCTGGGATCAGATGGCCAAAGACAAGTATGGCATCGATGTTGTATACAGCAAACCTTTCAGCGCCAGGGCGGGCATGTACCTGCCGATAATGGACCAGATCTCCAAGGCCGGCGCTGACATGATCTTCGTCGTTTCAAGCTGGTTTACAGATACGGAAGTAATTGCCAAACAGTGGGCCGACTCGCCGGCTAAAGATATTCAGTTATACTTGTATGGCGGCGTAAACCAGACCCACGATTTCTGGCAGCTTACCGGCGGCAAAGCGCTCGGTGCGCTGACGGCATCTTACGAAACGCCGATCACCAACTATAACATGGCTGTCGTGACCAAAGCCAGGGCCAGGGGCATACCCTGCCAGATGCATGTGCTCTGTGCTTACGATGACATTTACCAGATCAAGGCGGCCATTGAGATGGCCGGGGGTACGGATGATGTAGGCAAGCTGATTACCGCTCTGGAGACGGTCCAGGTCGATAATGGCACACTTGGTCCTACCAAGTACGAAATGACCAAGGTACCCGGCTTCTTCCATTCCCGCGTATGCGCCGATCCCAATAATCCCACACAGATGTTACCAAACGGTATGGCGATCGGTTCAGCCCAGATCCAGGCTAACGGTGAATATGTACCTATGTATCCCGGAAAATATGCTCAACTCGATAAATATCAGACCCCTGCACAGCTCAGGGCTGCTGCCGGTGCTAAATAGTTTAGGAGGAGGTGATAATTTTGAGAAAGCTATATTTGCCGATCGCATTCATTCTAATCGCAGTCCTGTTCGCGTCCGCAGCTTGTGCCCCTTCCGAGCTAAAACCGGCAACGGTCACACTCAACTTGATCTCCAACGAGTGGCAGGGCGCAGAGACAGTTGTTGCCGATTCAATCTTCAGCATTGAAAATCCCAATAATGTCGCGGTCACGCTTGACCAGTTCAACTATACCATCAGCCTTAACGGCCAGGCGCTGACTCAGAGAACAGTAGGGCCTGAGATTGAAATACCTGCCAATACCGCCGTGCAATTAACCTATGCCAACGTGCTGCCCTTCAATGGGTTCGGCGGCGTGGCATTCGAGGGTTATTACATGGCCAAGAGCATGCCTTACGTGCCGGCCCTTATTGCGGGCTCCGCCCCGTGGAAACTGCTTGGTGGCAAGGAGCCAGGTCTGTGGACAGATCCCAACATACAAGTTCTTAACCTTATCAGGAGCGCTCCGACAGCGGATAACATAACCAGCGGAGCTGTCGACAACAACACCGTTGCGGCAAAGTATTTGAAGATTATTGGATTGGTTAACGCCGTCCAGGGGCCTATGGATAAAGCCTGGGCTGCTTACCCCTCCGGACCCTGCAAATACGATGTCAGCGGAAAGGCCACCATATCCAATCCCAATTTCAGCAAATCTGTTGACACCACTTTCACCTTGAGCTTTACCAAGCCTTAAACGGTAACCTGAACAATAAAAGAAGAGCCTTCCAAATGGAAGGCTCTTCTTTATGCCTGCTAAAGTTCGTAATTATTTAAGGTATTTCTCGCGCACGTAATCGTTATCCTGGCCAATCTTACATTTGACCCACTTGACACGCGGCGGAGACTCAGACATCTTAATAAAATTGACGGGCATTTTAAATTTTCCCAGCATCTCGTCATCGAATTCCTGGAAGGATTGGCGCTTGGCCCAGTGAGGATTCTGCATGGTAGTCGCCGGCTTTTGCACTTTCATAATTATGGGAACGCCGCCGCCGCGCCATTTGGAGCGGGCGGATTTGATACTATATTCAAGCGCCATTTTGACCAGCTCATCAGAAGTGTATTTGATCGTTCGGTCTTCAATGATCTTGTAAAATTGCTCTACCTGGTCGAGTATGTCAGGTATCCTGTCGAAGGTGAAACGGTAGTCATCTTCATGCTGCCACAGCTTTAACACCTTAAGCAACGCCCTGAAGTCATGGTCCCTGCCGGCCGCAATAGCCACAATGCCATCCTTGCTTTTCCAGAATCCATATGGATATATGGCAAAATCGTGTATGCCAATCCTGGGCCGTGCCTTATTCCAGGTGAACCCGATGGTGACGGGGTATCCCACCAGCGAAGCATAAGAATCAGCCGTGGCCACATCCACCATCTGACCCTCACCGGTAGCTTGAGAATAGTAACGCGCTACTGCACCTCCCAGGGCCGCCTCAATACCCGAAATATACCAGCTCAGCCATACCCCGGCCCTCAGCGGCCAGTTATACGGCTCCCCGGAACCAGGCATATCGCCTATATTGGCGCACACACCCGATATCGCCTGGGCGGTTATATCCGAATCGGGGACGTTGATAAACTCTTTGGCCTTTTCACCATATTGTCCGTAGGGGCTGATCGCTATATACACCAGGCCCGGATTGATCTCAGCCAACTGGCGATATCCAACTCCCCATGAGTCCATAGTGCCGGGCGCATAGGTCTCAATAACTATCTGCGCCTTTGCAGCCAGGCTCTTTAAGTCCCGGCGCCCCTCCTCGGTCTTAAGGTCAAGGGTAAAATAGCGCTTATTGCGAGCCTCCATGATAAAAGGGACCCCAACGCCGTTACGATTTACGCCGTAGGGAGTTATCTTGCGGGACGGGTCGCCTTCAGGAGGTTCTATCTTGATCACCTCGGCGCCGAATTCTGCAAATATGCTCGAGCATATATCACCGGACAAATTGGCATAACTTACGTCCAGCACCGTGACATCGTTGAGCACTTCCGGCTTGCCTTCGGGGTTGATCATGCCACGGAGAAACTCTTCCCGTTCTTTACGGCTTCCGCCGTATCTAACCAGTATCTGCTCTTTCTCGATCTTGCTCATTTATCAGCCCTTATAGTTGAACATGGCGTCCTGGGACAGGTCGTAATAAACGGGTGGTTTGATGCCGGGCCTATCGTCCCAGTAGCCTACTATCCTTTCCTTTTCCAGCTGCTTGATCTCTTCCTCAGAATACCCGAGCAGTTGTTTGAGCACGTAGCGGTTGTGGTAGCCAAGTGGCCTGGACAGCCACTTAATCCTTCCCGGCGTTTTGCTCAGCATGGCCGATGGCCCGGGTATCATAAGTTTGCCGTACATATCATCCTGAAACACGATTACGCTGCCCCGTTCCTGCCTCCACTGGTCGTAAGTAATCTCATAGTCATCCTCAACCAGGCCAATGGAAAAGCCATATTTTTTAGCTGAATTAACAAGGTTTTCGGCAGTGCTGGCTTTGACCCATGCTTCAGCCGCATCATGGAGCTCCTTGGCATTGTCGGCCTTCAACCGGTCAAATGAATCCCCATATTTGGTTATTAGTTCGGGCCTGCCCATCGCCTGGCAAATAGCCTTATACTGCTCGTCAGTCACGGCCGCAATGGCTACGAACTTGCCGTCGCTCGATTTGAAAATGCCCGAAGGGGCCATTGCCGGGTCTGTATTGCCCACTCGCCCCAAATCTTCGCCGGTTATGCTTTCATAGGTAAAGTTGGGCATGATTCGCATTAAGGCTTCAGCCTGAGCCAGATCTATATACTGGCCTTTGCCCGTTTTCTTACGGTAATTGAGCGCCATTATGACGGCCAGCGCTCCGACGTTCCCTGGTAAAAAATCGCCCACATAGTCCGGCAACTTATAGTATTTGTCCGTGTCAGGATATCCGGTGAGGCTGATAACGCCGCTGGCGGCCTGGGCCAGCAAGTCCCAGCCGGGGAAGAACCTCATCGGGCCGTATTGCCCGTATGTGGCACAACTGAGATAAATCAGGCCCGGATTAATTTTACCGAGCTGGCTGTATCCCACGCCCCAGGTCTCAGCGGTCCCTGCCGCAAAGTTTTCCACCACGACATCCGATTGCTCCACCATTTTATAGATTATTTCCCTGGCTTTAGGCAATTTCAGGTTAAGGGCGAAGAAATATTTCCCGTATTGCACGAAATGGAAACATACGCTGGAGTGTCTCCAGAAACTGCCCCAGTAGACGCCGAAACGCCACAGGTCCCCCACCCAGGGCAGTTCAAATTTTATTACCTCGGCACCGTACTGCCCCAGTATCTTGGCGGCGGTCGGCCCGTATATAACATGTGTAAAATCCAGTACCCTTAAACCCTTGAATACCTCGGGTTTCTCCTTGGTTTTCGAGGGGTCGAACAGCTTTTTTGTGTAATCGAAATAATCGTCCATTATTTACATCCCGAGGTAAGCTTTCTTGACCACATCGCTGTCAAGCAATTTTTCGCTTACATCCGCATAGATGACCCGGCCATTCTCCATGATATAGCCCCGTCCGGCAATGGTCAGGGCCTGCCGGGCATTCTGTTCGGATAATATCAGTGTAATTTTCTCTTCTTTTAGTTTGGCCAGGGTGTCGTATACCAGCTCGAGTATTTTAGGCGCCAGCCCCAGCGAAGGCTCATCCACCATTAACATTTTGGGATTGGACATCAGGCCGCGGGCGATCACCATCATCTGCTGTTCACCGCCGCTTAACGTGCCTGCCGACTGATTTTTTCGCTCTTTTAATATGGGGAACATATTAAAAACCCTCTCCAGGGTTTTTTTCCGTATCGGCCAGGCGGTCCTGTTATAAGACCCGACCAGCAGGTTATCCATCACGCTCATGTAAGGGAAAATCCTGCGTGCCTCCGGCACCTCGGCAATCCCGCGTTTAATTATTTCATAGGGTTGCAACTTCTCTATACTCTCACCCTCGAATAATATCTTGCCTTTGGTGGGCTTTATCATCCCAAGAATAGTATTAATTAGCGTTGACTTGCCGGCGCCATTGGAGCCCAGCAGCGCAACCATTTCGCCTGTCTCCACTGTCATATTTACACCGTGGAGGACCGGCGTTACACCGTAGGCCACATACAGGTCCTGCACTTCAAACATGGCATGATCCCAGGTAGCACTCGATTACATAGGGGTCGTTGGCAACATCCTGCGGCAACCCTTCACAGATTTTCTGCCCGTAATGCAGGACAACCACCCTCTGTGCCGCCTGCATCAGCGCTGCCATGACATGCTCGATCCAGAGTATGGTAACGCCGAATTCTTCCTTGGCCCTTTCAAGCAGCCTGACCGCTTTATAGGCCTCATCGGGATTTAAACCCGCCATAACCTCATCCACAAAGATTAATTTAGGAGTGGTAGCCAGCGCCCGGGCCAGTTCCAGGCCGCGCAGCTCGTATAATGTAAGGTCTTTGCCCAGCACATTGCGTTTACTGAACAGCCCGCAGAACTCAAGGTAGTGGGTAGCCTCCGTTGCAGCGTCTTCAAGGCTCTGGTTGGCCCTGTCCTTTCCATATAAGGCGCTTACTACAACGCTCATTAAAGCTGTAAGCTCAGGGAAGGGCCTTGGTATTTGATATGTCCGGCTTATGCCCAGCTTACACCGCCTGTACGCAGGCATCCTGGTTATGTCATGTCCCATGAACTGGATGTTGCCGCTATCTGCCAGATACTTTCCGGTGATCATATTCACCAGAGTTGTTTTACCTGCGCCGTTGGGGCCCATAAGTCCCAGCGTTTCGCCCTCGATAATTGAAAAGCTGACGTCGTTAATCGCCATCAGCCCCCCGAAATGCTTGGATACGCTATCTATTTTCAGTATCTCAGTCACAACTTATCTCCTGACATGCAGTGTCGGCAGGTATTCCCTGTAGCGGCGTTTTCTGTATAGGCCGAATAGGCCTTCGGGAAGTGTGAGCAGCAGGATGAGCAATATAATCGGGAACACTACCTGTGAATACTCACCCAGCACGCTTGACAAAAAGAGCTCAAGGATCACTATAAAGTAACCGCCGATCACATTGCCGTATATCTGCACACGGCCGCCGATCATGCTCACCAGCAGGACCTTGACCATAAATGCCAGGGGCAGATAGGTAACGCCGGAGAAAGTGCCGTAATAATGAGCGTAAAACCAGCCTATCACCGCTATCATCACCGCCGGGATGGTAAAGCTGATGATCTTAATCTTCTTTACGTTTACGCCCATGGCCTCCGCCACTTCTTCATCATCATTGATGGCGGCCATCGACGCGGCAAATTTGGAACGCATGATCTTATCCACGATAAACATATATAGCAGCATCATAAACAATGACATCAGACATATGAGGAACTGATTAACTGTAAAGTGGCCTACATTGACCATCTGCGCAATGCCGAACAGGCCGGTATCGCCTTTGAAGAGGTCCGTATAAATGAATGTAATCTCCAGGAAAACCAGCGGGAAAAGCAGTGTTAACAGCGTGTAATAAAGGCCGCCCGCAATGATGGAGAGCGGGCTCATTAATAGTCCGAAGATCAGGCCCGCCAGTATGGCCATTAGCAATGTTACAAATGGCGGCCAACCCAGGTTGATGCTGCAAAGGGCTGCTGTAAACCCGCCCACTCCAATATAAAACTGCGGGCCGAAATTCATTCGTCCGGTTCCGATAGTCATCCACCCCAGCGGTATGGCTATGGCGGCCAACAGGTTAGCGTCTATTACAGTGGGAAGCCATTGGGGGTATAAGAAATAAACCGCTATCGGCACCAGTATCAGGATACCTACATAGATAAAAGGATTGCGCCAGTACCTGGGCTCGATATGCCATTCGTACTTTTGCGTACCAACCCTTAATACCAGTTTTTCCCGTTTTATTTCTAGTTCCATCGGATCACCACAAACTCTCGGTTTTGGCTATACCCTGTGGCCTGACAATTAGCATGATGATTACCACGATTAAAGCTGCCAGGTTCATCAGTCGGGGCTCGCCAAGGGGGAAGGATACGAAGGAATGTGCAAAGCCAATAATATAGCTGGCGATAATGGTGCCCCTGATATTGCCCAGGCCGCCCATAACCGATACCAGTATGGCGGTTGTCATGTAGCCCCATCCCATGTCCGGGTTGACTGCAAGCACGGGGGCAATCATCAGCATGGCAATAATGACTGGAATAACCACTATTACCATGATAAACATATATAACTGTTCGACCTGGATTCCCATCATCTTGGCGGAATTAATATCATATGAAATAGCGCGTGCGGCCAGCCCGGTCTTGGTCTTAAGAAAAAAGAGCACGAACAAGGCAGTGACTACAATGCCGGTTATGGCAGCCAGGACCATCTGTATGGGAACAGTGGTGGAACCGACGTTTAGAGTGCCGTCTATGATCGTGGTAGGCAGGTTTACGGCGCTCTGTATGGGATACCACTTGTTGGCGGCCGCGTTGGCAATAATTGCCACCAGCAGTAGCCCGGTAATGATCTTCTCTTCTTGTTTTAAATATTTGGCTATAATGCCGTAATAAAGACCGATGGCTATAGCGGCCTGCAGCACCACCATCAATAAAATGGACGGCCACAGCGGCAGGTTGAGCGTGTGGAAAAACATCCAGGTCAGGTAAATGGTGGCTACAAATATATAAGCATAGCCAAGATGGAAGATCCTCAGGACACCGCATATCAGGGAGAAACCCAGAGAAACCAACAGATAAAGAGAGCCGAGAAGAAAGGTGTAGATCAGCGTTATCTCAATTGTTTCGAACACTTTCTTCTCTTTATTTGATTATTTCTTTATCTCCCCACTCACTCACCGAAGGGTGATATTAACAGATATTTTGGGCACTGTCAATGGATTTTATGTAAATATCTACACGTGTGGTTAAATTTATTCGCGAATAAATTATATATAGAAAGAACTCCTACATATTGTTTAAGTAATTAATCAATTATCGGTGGCACGCCTCTGCAACTTAAATTGACAATTAAGCTGTCGACGCATTACCATCACTTACCGTAACTACATATAGCCATATCTTTAAGTAAATGAACAAACCTCTTTTTGGAACGAGCGGTGTGCGGGGTGTAGTAAATCAGGACCTCACTCCCGAACTGTGTAAAAATGTAGCAAGGGCGCTGGGAACTGCGTTGCCGCAGGGGTCCGCAGTCTGCGTCGGTACCGACTCCCGGTTAAGCCGGGAGCTTATTAAAAACGCTGTGACTGAAGGGCTGACTGAGTGTGGTATAAATGTCGCCCATCTCGGTATAGTGCCGACCCCTGCCCTGGCACTGTTGACGCGTGAAATCGGCTTCGACGCCGGTGTTATGATCACCGCCTCACATAATCCGCCGGAGTTCAACGGAATCAAGCTTTTCAACAACGATTCCATTGGCTACAGCCGAGTCCAGGAAGAGGCGCTTGAGAAAATATACTATGACGGCAACTTCAGGAAAGGCCAGACCGGAGCAGTCGAGGCAGTCCCACGCATGAAGGACAAGTACTTCGAATACTTAAAGACACTTATACGCGGTTGGGATTTTAATTTAGCACTTAAATTAATGATCGACCCCGGCAACGGGGCCGCCTCCGGCATCGCCAGCGAGATATTTGAGAAGCTCGGCTTCAAAATAATACCGGTCAATGACTTCCCCGATGGCCGTTTCCCCGGGCGGAGCGCGGAACCCAGGGAGGATACACTACAGGGCACAATTAAGTTCTTGCGTCAGAAAAACGCCGACCTGGCCATTTGCTTTGACGGTGACGCAGACCGGGTGGTTTTTTGCGACCAACAGGGCTTTCTGGGGTTCAATGAAATGATAGCTTTTATTGCCCGTCATGCCATCCGTTCATCCGGGAAGAAGCTGGTAGCCACTACGGTGGAAACCGGCATATTGTTAGACCTTGCCGTGCAGGACCTGGGCGCCACAGTCATCAGGGGAAAGGTTGGCGATGTTTACGCCGCTCATCTTGCCAGAGATAATAATGCAGCGCTGGGGGTTGAATCCGTGGGAGTCTATATACTGCCCGAAGCGGGCTATTATCCAGAAAGCATCTTCGCGGCCATAATGCTCTTAAGCTCTATTAAAAACGTCTCCGAGATACGCCAGTTCTTCAAGACGCTACCCCCGTTGCATTACGACAAGGACAAAGTTGAATGTCCCAACGAGCTTAAAATTGCGACCATGGAAAGCATCAAAGGGCGGGCAGCAACTCTTCAAGCTGCCGGCATGAATGATCTCGACGGACTAAGGTTTGAGTTCGGCGACGCCTGGATGCTGATAAGGGCCAGCGGCACCGAGCCGGCCATCCGGGTTCTGGCAGAATCCAGGCAGGCAGCCCGGACACGTGAACTTATAACTAAGGGCGTTGCAAGCGTAAAAGAGGCCTTAAAAGAGGTGGGAAAATGAAAGTTGTCTTCCTGTGCGGTGGAGTGGGCAAGAGGATGTTCCCCATAACTGAAGACAAGTTCCTGCTGGATTTTCTGGGCAGGACTTTGCTGGAGCACCAGGTATCGATGGCGCGTGATGCCGGCCTCAATGATTTTATCATCATTGGAAATCCGGGCAATATCGAGCAGATCAAACAGGTTGTATCAACGGTCAGCGGCCCCAGATTCGAATTTGCCCTGCAGGCCAAGCCGCTGGGGATAGCGGATGCCCTGAAATGTGCACAACCATTTCTCGACAGAGAAATCTTGATAGTTAATCCTAACGATGTCTTCCACGCCTCGGCTTACGGCGTTTTGCTCGACGCCTTTAAGAAAGGAAAGTCCTCGTCCTATATGCTGGGCTATGAAGTCAAGCAATACTTTCCGGGCGGATACCTGGCCGTCAACGGGCAAGGTGAGCTAACACGAATTGTCGAAAAACCCGAACCCGGCACCGAACCCTCCAACCTTGTGAACATCCTGCTTCACCTTCATACCGACACCGGCAAGCTGTTCGGATATGTAGCAAAGGTTAAGACTAAAAAGGACGATGTATACGAGTGCGCCATGGATGACATGGTAAAGGAGGGGCATAAGATCAGCGTCGTCCCTTATAATGGGTTCTGGGCCCCTATCAAGTACCCCTGGCACATCTTCGATATAGTTAACGATTTCCTCAGTGCCGGTGAACGACAAATCGCTCCTTCCGCATCTATATCCGATCAAGCCGTCGTTGCCGGCAAGGTGATTATCGGTGAAAACGTGCGCATTTTAGAAAATGCCGTGGTGCGGGGGCCTGTCTATATCGGGCCGAATACAGTGATCGGCAACAACGCACTGGTCCGGGATAATTCTCATATCGGGGCCGACTGTGTAATAGGTTTTTCTACTGAGATAAAAGGTTCCTACATCGGCGACGGTTGCTGGTTCCATTCCAGCTATATCGGCGATTCGATTATCGGCAATAATTGTTCTTTCGGCGCAGGCAGCATAACGGCCAACTTCCGCTTTGATGAAAATGAAATATTGGTCCGGCGCCATGAAAAGCCGATAGGGACAGGAAGGGACCACTTCGGCGCCATCATCGGTGATAACTGCAAAACTGGTATCAACTCTGGGATACTGCCCGGCCGGCGCGTCGGCCCCAACTCGATAGTTGGGTCTCACGTATGCCTGAACACAGACCTCGAACCAAATACTATCGCCCTATATCAGCCGTCCATCAAATACATGAAGAACGATATTAAATTAAAAAATCTCGATAAACATGAGATACAGAAAAAACTCGGGAAATAATGCCTGACGTAAAGAGTATCAAGCTACCCAGACATGTTGCCATCATCATGGACGGTAACGGCCGCTGGGCTAAAAAACGTCATAAGCCACGCATATTCGGCCATGAGCAAGGGGCATTGCACGCCCGCGATTTCGTGGAATTTTTTTCCGGGTATGGCATCCCCTATTTAACGCTCTATGCGTTCTCGACGGAGAACTGGAACCGGCCCAAAGCCGAGGTTGACAGCATCATCAAATTACTTTCAGAGCACCTGGATGAAGCCATTAAAATCGCCCATGCCAAAAACATCCGCATCAAACACCTTGGCAGGATGGACAGGCTTTCACCGGGCATCCAGAAAAAAGCAAGGCAGGCTATCAATCTGACCAAAGGCAATACAGGCCTGACGGTCAGCATCGCCTTCAATTACGGCGGCCGGAGCGAGATTGTTGATGCTGTTCAGAATATAATCCGCAGGAAGTTAGACGCCGATAAAATTGATGAGGCTCTATTTTCAAAATACCTTTATACAGCGGGTATGCCTGATCCCGATCTGTTCATCCGTACGGGAGATGAAATGCGCCTCAGCAATTTCCTGATCTGGCAGGCGGCTTATGCTGAGCTTTATTTTACTCCGGTTCTCTGGCCTGATTTTGGCAGGGAAGAATTGGAGAAGGCGCTTGTCGATTACAGCAGGCGGCATCGGAGATTTGGCGGTCTGCGCACCGTGTAGTATTCCATCAAGGACTCCTGGGTGGATAGTCCTTCCTGAACTTAAATATGTATGATGTAATTATTGTTGGAGCGGGCATTGCGGGCAGCTATACCGCCGGCAAGCTGGCAGGGCAGGGGTTACGCGTCTGCGTACTTGAGAAGAACGCCCATGCCGGGCATAAGTCAAGCTGTACCGGTATCGTCAGCAGGGACTGCTTCGAACTGCTTCCTGTGGATACAAGAATAGTTCAGTGGCAGGCTCGCTCTGCTAAGATATTCTCCCCCTCGGGTAAATATATCCGGGTTGAACGTGAAACGACCCAGGCTTATATACTCGACAGGCCAGCTTTGGATCTTAGTATAGCCAAACAGGCAGAGGCAAGCGGCGCCGAATTTCACTTTTCCACATATGTATCCGGCATCCACAAGGATGCAAAATCAGTCCGCGTGCAGGGGTCCGACAAGAACGGGCAAGTCAGCTTTGAATCCAAGGTGGTTGTCATTGCCAGCGGCTTTGGGACCTCGTTTACAAAGGCCCTGGGCCTCGGCCAGATAAACGAGTACGCCCAGGGTGCACAGGTTGAGGTCGTCAACAAGGACATTGAAGAAGTCGAAGTATATTCAGGGACAGATATCGCTCCGGGTTTCTTTGCCTGGCTGGTGCCTGCAGGCGCCGGGAGGGCCAAAGCCGGCCTGCTGTGCAGGAATAACCCCGGACCGTACATAAAAATCCTCCTTGAACATCTTCAACAGCAGGGCAAAATAGAAGCTGTCAGGAGCAATATAAGCTACGGCGCCGTACCATTAAAGCCGCTGGCCAGGACTTATGCCGACCGCCTGATAGTCATTGGTGATGCCGCCGGACAGGTCAAGCCTACGACAGGGGGGGGGATCTATTTTGGGCTGCTGTGCGCCCGGATAGCTGTCGGAACTATATGCGACACTATTAAAAATAATAATTTTTCGGCAAGGAACCTGTCAGTCTATCAAAAGAAGTGGCACGAGATGCTCAAGCGTGAGCTGGCTATCGATTACTGGGCGCACAAATTTTACCGTAAACTCAGTGACCGGCAAATAGAACACATATTCGATATAATCGAACACCATAGTATCCACGAGTCCCTGCTGGCTTCGCCGGATATCACCTTTGACTGGCACAGCAACGTTATTCTTGACGCCATTAAGCACCGCTCACTGGATAAGTCCCTGGGAAAGCTTAACCTCCGGTTAGCCAGCCACTCCAACAATTCAAAGCGCAGGTAAACAAAGGCCCACTATCATTCCGCATACTTAGCCCGTCTTGCACTTTCAATTAAGATATGATATTATTTTACTGCATTCAATACTCGTCCAAAAAGTGGGTCCTAGTACCCACTTTTTTATTGAAAAAATGAATATGAGGGAAATTGGCTTAAATGGCAAAGACTGAGTTTATGAATGCCCTCATGCAGCTTGCGGCGGAAAAGAACCTGCCCAAGGAAATAGTATTGACTGCGCTGGAATCAGCCTTGGTTTCAGCTTACAGGAAAGAGGCATACACTCACGGAGAGGATATCGCCGTTAAGATTCACCCCATCACTGGCGAGGTCAAGCTCACGCTTAAGAAGGTTGTGGCCGAGACGCCGGAGGATGAATACCGCGAGGTTTCACTTAAAGAAGCCAAGAAAAAAGATAAAACACTCAAGGTTGGAGACACGGTAGTCGTCGATATACCGCCCCCTAATGCAGGACGCATACCCGCACAGATTGCCAAACAGGTCATACTTCAGAAGCTTCACGATGCCGAGCGCGGTGCCATCTACGAGGAATTCGTAGGCAAAGAAGGTGAAATCATCACCGGAACCGTCCAGCGCGTAACGCCCGAGCACGTCGTGGTGGACATAGGTAAGACCGAGGCCATCATACCGCAAAATGAGAAGGTGCCCACCGAGCGCTACCGGCAGGGACAGCGTTTAAAGCTTTATATAGTTGAAGTAGCCAGGACAACCAGGGGACCACAGGTCATCGCCTCGAGGGCGCATCGCAACCTTTTGCGGGATCTGCTTATACTGGAAATCCCGGAGATATCCAGCGGCACAGTAGAGATCAAGGCTGTAGCCAGGGAGGCCGGATATCGCAGCAAGGTGGCTGTGACCACCCGCCAAAGCAACATCGATCCGGTAGGCTGCTGCGTGGGACTGCGTGGCATCCGCATTCAGAATATAGTCAATGAGCTGAGCGGAGAGAAAATAGATGTAGTGCAGTGGTCCGACGATCCCAAAGTGTTTATAGCCAATGCCCTTAGCCCGGCACAGGTACTTGGCGTTTCTTTGAATGAAACTGAGACCACAGCGCTGGTCAAGGTTCCCGATAAGCATCTTTCACTAGCCATTGGAAAGGAAGGGCAAAACGTTAGGCTGGCAGCCAAGCTAACCGGCTGGCGCATTGATATCAAGAGCGCGTCAGAACTGGAAGCCGAAAAGGCCCTGCAAAAGCCGGAGCATGCGGAAGCCGAAGCCGCTGAAGAAGAGGAAATAGGAGCGGAAGTATCCACCGGAGAACCGGAAGAGGCCGAGTTGGAACCTGAAGTGGCGGAGGCTATACTGGCGGCTGCAACAACGGAAGAACAGGCACAGGGACAGGAAATCGAGATATTAATGCCGGTTGAAACGGGCCCTTCTCAGCCCTCCAAGATACGCTTCGCCGAGGAGATCATGGCAGGCCGTGAAGGCAAGGCCAAGAAGAAGGAGACCGTCAAGAAAGAGGCCGAGGGTAAAGACACGGGCGTTAAAGCTAAGAAGGCCAAGCATAAGAAGACCGTATATTATGAAGACGAAGACGCCGAAGGATGATAACATTGGGCAGGCGACCCGGCCTAAACACATTCCTCAGCGCGCCTGCATAGCGTGCCGCCAGTCTCGCGGCAAAAGGGATTTGATCCGCCTCGTTTACTCCACCGATTTTGTGGAAATAGACCTCAAGGGCAAAAAGCCGGGCAGGGGCGTATATATTTGCTCCCGTAAGAAATGCTGGGAAGCTGCCCTGAAAGGCAACCGTATTGAATATGGACTACGAACTAAATTATCAGCAGAGAACCGGCACACGCTGCTTGAATACGGCGGAAGTTTACCGGAAAAGGAAGATTGATTAAATGAAAAATAAGCAGGACCAGGCTGGAAGCCAGGGCGAGAATGCCAAGCAGGCCGCTCCGCAGCTAGGTCTTCCTCCCGTAATCACCGTCAAGCAGCTTGCCGACCAGGTGGGCGTCAGCGGAATTGAGATCATAAAGCAGCTAATGCGCAACGGTATCATGGCCAATATCAACCAGTCGCTCGACTATGAGACAGCCGCCAAACTGGTTGCCGATTTCGGTTTTTCAGCTAAGAGGCTGCATGCACCTGTACACGGGAAAACGAGTATTGCTGCCATGGGCGCTAAATTACGCTCGCGTCCGCCTGTCATTACGATCATGGGACATGTCGACCATGGCAAAACCAGCTTGCTGGATGCCATCAGGCAGACCAACGTTGCGGGAGGCGAGGCCGGCGCTATAACCCAGCATATAGGCGCCTACCAGATCGAGAAGAAGGGCCGCAAGATAACCTTCTTGGACACTCCCGGCCACGAAGCGTTTACCGCCATGAGGGCACGCGGCGCCAGGGCTACTGATATAGCCGTCATGGTAGTAGCCGCCGATGATGGGGTCATGCCGCAGACGATTGAGGCCATCGACCACGCCCGCGCAGCCGGTGTAAGCATAGTTGTGGCACTAAATAAAATAGATAAACCTGAAGCAAATCCGGATAGGATCAAGCAACAGCTTGCCGATCTTGGCCTCGTAATCGAGGAATGGGGCGGCGATATAATTTGCGTACCTGTTTCGGCCAAGAAGAAGCTGGGTATCGACGATCTACTGGAAAACCTCCTGTTGGTAGCAGATATGCTCGAGCTTAAAGCCGAGTGGGATTGCCCAGCGGAAGGGGTCGTAATTGAAGCCAAGCTCGACAAGAACCGCGGCCCGATAGCCACCGTACTGGTACAAAAGGGTGTATTGAAACCCGGCGACAATATAGTTATCGGCACGGTAGCGGGAAAAATTAAGGCTATGTTCAACGATGCCGGTAAAAATATCCGCAAAGCCGAACCCGCCACCCCTGCCGAGATACTGGGTATGAACGCAGTGCCCGAGGCGGGCGAGACGTTCCAGGTAGTAGCAGGTGAAAAAGAAGCTAGAGTACTGGTTGAGAAAAATCGTGATTCGGGGGTCGGTACACCGTCTGCCAGGGGCATTAGCCTTACTGCCGTTGCAGCGCAGGCAAGCGCAGGCGAGATAAAAGACCTGAATATAATCCTTAAAACCGACGTGCACGGCAGCATCGAACCCATCAAAGATTCTTTAGAGAGGCTCAGCACTGACAAGACCAGGGTTAAAGTTATACATTTTGGCACCGGAAGCATTACGGAAAGCGACATTTTGCTGGCTATGGCGTCCAAAGCTGTTATAGTCGGATTTAACAGCAAGCCCGAGCCCGGCGCAAGCCGGTTGGCCGAACAGGAGAGCATCAGCATCCGCCAGTACAGCGTCATCTATAAGCTTATAGAAGACGTCGAGAAGGCGTTGAAAGGCCTTCTCGAACCTGAATTTGCCGATATCGTAGTGGGCCAGGCCGAGGTAAAAACAGTATTCGAGGCCGGCAAGAAAGGGCAGATAGCGGGCGCCCAGATAAAAGAAGGTAAAGCAACACGCGACTCGCAGGTAAGGGTCATACGTGGAGGCAAGGTCATTGCCGAATCACGTGTGGGCGGGCTGCGCCGTTTTAAGGATGATGTGAAAGAGGTAACAACAGGAATGGAGTGCGGCGTGAAGCTCGAAAGCTTTAACAGTTTCGAAACCGGCGATATACTGCAGTTTGTTCGCCGGGAACAAATAGACTGATCTTCCAGCCCCCTTTGCTTTCCCCGTACCAGGGGATAAAATTTATTTTGGGAGAAAGCCATGACGAGGCGTACAGAACGTCTAAATCATCTAATCCAGATAGAACTCAGTGACCTGCTGCGCAAGCATGTTAATGACCCCCGCCTGAACAGGCTCATCAGCATAACGGAGGTATCGGTATCCAGGGACCTGAAAAACGCCAAGGTATCTATAAGCGCCCTGGGTGATAACCTCGATCACAAGGAGATCATCAAAGGCTTTGTCTGCGCATCCGGCTTTTTGCGCAGGGAGCTGGCCCACCGCCTGAATATACGGGTTACCCCCGAACTAACTTTCGAATTCGATGATTCTATCGAGCGCGGCGTTAAGCTCGTCAGCCTCATAGAGAACGTAGCTGCAGCCGAAAAAGTGGAAACGGCGAATGGACCTAAACGGAATACTAAACGTAAATAAGCCGGGCGACTGCACTTCTTTCAGCATCGTAGCCAGGATCCGTCGTATGACCGGCGAAAAGCGCGTCGGCCACGCCGGCACCCTCGATCCCGCAGCTACCGGCGTGCTTCCCATCTGCCTGGGACAGGCCACCAGGATTACCGAATACCTGCATGCCTTCAGCAAAGAATATGTAGCTAACATCGAGTTTGGCGTAAGCACGGATACCTTCGACGGACAGGGCCGGGTGATGAGCTGCAAAGACGCGTCAGGTGTCACCCTTTCATCGCTGCAACACGAGCTTGAGGCCTTCGAAGGAATCATAGACCAGGTTCCCCCTGTATATAGCGCCATCAAAATAAATGGCAGGCAATCCTATTCTCTGGCCCGAGAGGGCATCAAGATATCTCTCCAGCCGCGACAGATCCGGATCGACCGGCTGGAGATGCTGGCATTCGAGCCTCCCTATTTGAAATTGCGTATCCTGTGTTCCAAGGGGACTTATATAAGATCTCTCGCCAATGATCTGGGCGAGAAGCTGGGATGCGGTGCGTATTTAAAAGAACTTGTGAGGACGGCTTACGGGCAATTCACGCTCGGTGACTCTCATTCACCGGAGGAAATTCAGTCGGCAGTGGAAAGCTGCAAGCTGGAGACCCTGCTTTATCCCGTGGATTACCCTCTTTTCGATTTGCCAAAGCTCGTGCTTGATGAAAAAATGGCCCGTGAAGTCCGGCAGGGCGCCGATATAGCGCCGGACTCAGCGGACCCGGCTAACGGCCCCCTCTGCCGCGCCTACGGCCCCGGCGGAACATTCATCGCTATCATGAAAGTCAGGCCGGAAACCGGCATGTGGCACCCCGAAAAGGTATTTGGGGGTTAAAATTGCCCCTAATCCCTCAAAAAGGCTTGACATAGCTATGCGTATTAGCTATATTAGCCTTAAGAGCTATAAATTAGCTTCAGGAGGTGCCAGATGACACAGGCCTACTGCTTTAAGGACAGAAAGAAGGTAGAGATCAAGAACCCGGTGAAGGTAACTCTGAAGAACGGCAGACCAGCGACCAAAGGGGTATGCCCCATTTGTGGAACTAAGGTATACAGGATAGGAAAGAGCTAACCAAGCCAGTTACAATCGACGTGCCTACAGCGACCGCCCGATCCTCTGCATCAATTTCAGGGGATTGAGTTCCAGTACCTGTTTAAACTTGCGGTTGCTTATACCTGCCTGACGAAGGATATCCTTCGCCAGATGTTCGTTTAACAGATCATCTTCCTCATGAGCATCGGAATTCAAAAGCATTAAAGCCCCGGCTTCTCCTGCCACTTTGGCCACATGGGAATTAGTGATACAGTGGCCCCTCCTTGCAGTTATCTCTATAAAAACTTGATTCTTGGCCGCCAGCTTCGCAACCTGGGGCGTGATATGCCCCGGGTGTGCCAGGATATCGACATAGGGCGATTTTACCGCTGCCAAATTTGTCCCTTCCTCCACCGGTTCCACCGGTGATTCACCGTGTACCACAACTATCCATGCCCCGAGCTCCTTGGCTTCCCTGGCTGCTTCATTGATGGCCTTATACGGCAGGTGCGTCAATTCCACGCCGGGCACAGCCAGTATATTCCAGTGAGATCTCGCCAGCTCACAATCACGGCTGACTTCCTGAATAACCCGTGCCAGTGAACCTAATGCCAGGTGATCCGTTATCGCAAGGACTTTATAACCATTAACTGCTGCGCGTCGGATCAACTCCATGGGGGATAATACACCGTCGCTATGGAAACTGTGAGAATGGAAGTCATAAAGCACGATATAAATTAGCATAAAATTCTTGGATTATACAAGAACGGCATCATTATCTGTTATAATAGAGCGGATTTTAAACGCTCATGTTTAAAAAAATACTCGTTCCGCTCGATGGTTCACGTGAGGCGGAGACCGTACTACCATATGTAAGGGATATTGCAATCCGTTTTGGCTCCGAGGTCGACATCCTTAGCGTAGGTCTGGGCAGCAAGCGCCGCAGGGTCAACCAGTTGCTGGATGACTACGTCCAACACACCGTGGAGCACTTCCAGAAACAAAATATCGTCTGCCAGGCAGTCCTCCTTTACAGTAGTCGAGAGGAAGAGCTGGCCGGATTCGCAGAGGTCAACGCTCAGGTGAACAACCTTAAGGCCAAGGGCAAGGTGGTTTATGGCGGGCCGGCCGACATGATACTGGATTATGAGCAGAAACATCGTGTAAACCTGGTTGTCATGGCGACTCACGGTCATGGCGGACTGCTTCGCTGGTGGCTTGGAAGTGTATTTGAAAAAGTCGTTTCCAATTCAATGTCGCCGGTGCTGGGAATACATGGAAGGCAGGCCAAGGAGCTCGACAAGGACAGGACGGTAACCTTTAAGCGCATACTGACACCGCTTGACGGGTCGGTTATCGGTGAAGCCGCCCTGCATGATGCTGAAGCTGTAGCACTCAAAACGGGCGCCTCAATTGTCCTGCTGCATGTCATCCCCGAGCCGCATGCCATCGAATCCCGCATCCTGGGGCCCGAATTCGTGGACTTCGTCAAAGCTATGCACGAAGCCGGCAACAAGTATCTCATCAAAGTCAGCGAAAGGCTATCCGAGAAAGGGATCAATGTTACAGCCAGAATCATTACAGGCGACCCTGCTGAAAGGATCGTTGATATAGCCAAACATGAAAAAGTGGACCTAATAGCCATGTCCACCCACGGAAGAAGCGGAATCGCCAGGTGGGTACTCGGAAGTGTTGCGGATAAAATCCTGCACGAGTCCAAGACCCCCATGTGGCTGGTCAGGCCGAAGAAGATCATCGACCGGATGCTCGATCACGAAGGCCACAAGGCGAGCTAAGCTTCAACATTTATCGTAAAGGAGTTGAACCAAAATGGGAAAAATAAATGTAGCAATTATTGGCGTTGGGAACTGCGCATCCTCCCTCGTCCAGGGGGTGCACTATTACCGGAATGCCAAAGATGGTGAGTTCGTACCCGGTTTGATGCACGTCAACCTTGGCGGCTATCACATCAGCGATATCAATTTCGTGGCCGCCATCGACATCGACAAGAACAAGGTGGGCAAAGACCTGGCGGAGGCCATTTATACCCCGCCGAACAACACCTATAAGTTCTGCGATGTCCCTACCACGGGAGTAAAGGTGGTACGCGGCATGACGCACGACGGCCTGGGCAAATACCTTAGCAAGATCATCGAGAAGGCTCCCGGACCCACAGCTAACATCATAGGCATACTTAAAGAGGTCAAGGCCGATGTGGCCATTAACTATCTGCCGGTGGGCAGCGAACACGCTACCAAGTGGTATATAGAGCAATTGCTCAGCGCCGGAGTAGGGCTCATCAATTGCATACCGGTTTTCATCGGCAGGGAACCTTACTGGCATACGCGCTTCCACGAGGCGGGGTTGCCTGTCCTGGGTGACGATATCAAGTCGCAGGTCGGCGCTACTATAGTCCACAGGGTGCTAACCCGGCTGTTCCGCGATCGCGGCGTAAAGCTGGAGCGCACGTACCAGCTTAACTTCGGCGGCAACACCGATTTCTACAATATGCTCGAACGCGACCGCCTGGAGTCTAAAAAAATATCCAAAACCAATGCGGTCACCTCGCAGCTCGACTATGAAATGAACCCAGACAATATACATGTTGGCCCCAGCGATTACGTCCCCTGGCTGCTCGACCGCAAGTTCTGCCATATCAGGATGGAAGGCCGGACCTTCGGCGACGTGCCTTTGAATCTAGAATGCAAGTTAGAAGTGTGGGACAGCCCCAACTCGGCCGGGGTGGTAATCGATGCCCTGCGCTGCTTCAAAATAGCCAAGGACCGCGGATTGTCCGGCTCTATCGTAGGCCCCAGCTCCTATTTCATGAAATCACCTCCCATCCAGTATTCGGATGATGAAGCGCGCAGACGGGTGGAGCAGTTTATAAGTGGACAGGACCAGCAACACCCCATATCCCTGCCCGATTCCGATTAAAAGACGCTGCGCCAGTGACCACAATTAAGCTAAAACGCTTCGACAGGGCAGGCCGATGAAGATTGGGATGATCGCCCCTTACGATTATTCGCATCCCGGCGGTGTTATCAACCACGCTTCATACCTGGCCCACCATCTTCATCTGCTGGGACATGATGTTAAGATTATCGCCCCCATGCGCAAGAAAGGAACGCGCTACTTCGAAGAGGACGTTACTTCAGTTGGCAGGCCCTTGCCCATCCCTTACGGCGGCACCACGGCGCGCATCGCGCTTTCACCCTGGCTGCCTTACCAGGTAAAAAGGGTTCTCGACAGGGAAAGCTTTGACATCATCCACCTGCACGAGCCGTTTATCCCTATGCTGTGCCTGAGCAGCCTGATAGAGTCTCATACTATCAATGTCGGTACATTCCATGCCTGTCATGACAGGTCTTTCGGCTACTGGGTGGGACAACCTATCATGCGCAGTCTGGGCAAGAAACTGCATGGCAAAATCGCCGTCTCCGAACCAGCGCTTAACTACATCCAGCACTATCTGCCGGCGGAGTATCGCATTATCCCCAACGGTGTGGATGCCCAGAACTACAAACCCGAGGGGCCTGTACGTAAAGAGTTTTGCGACGGCAAATTGAATATACTTTTCGTAGGCAGGCTGGAGGAACGCAAGGGCGTGGCCGACCTGATACATGCCTGTTCGCTGGTTAAAGAGGATTTCCGGGACTTTCGCTTGATCATTGTAGGGCCAGGCCTCCAGCGGCGCTACCAGTATGAGCTGCTGGCTAAAAGGCTGCTGCCCGACCAGGTTGTATTTACCAGGTTTATTCCCGTCGACGAGCTGCCGCAATATTACAGGACTGCCGATATTTTCTGTGCACCTGCCAACGGAGGGGAAAGCTTCGGGATCGTGTTGCTGGAAGCTATGGCCAGCGGCAAACCGGTTGTTGCCACCAATATACCGGGGTATGCCAGCGTTATGACCGACGGCCGTGAAGGGCTGCTGGCTACACCGAGAGACCGGCGTTCTATAGCCGACGCGCTTCTTACCCTGATACACGATAAGCCTAAACGGCAGAAAATGGCCGAGAACGGCCTGATAACGGCGGAAAAATACAGCTGGGTGAATGTCAGCCGGCAGGTCGAAGAATATTATAAGTCTCTAGTTAAATGATATTTAAGGAACTGTTTTATGGCTAACTTCCAGGATGTACGCAGGCAGGCTGGACGCATGCTGACCAACCCCCTGGTACCTATTATCAGCAGGCTTAAACTCACGCCGGACATGATGACCTTCACCGGTATAATACTGAATTTGGTTGCTGCCGTAGTCATCGGCTTCGGCTGTCTGCTGGCCGGAGGCATAATCTTCCTGCTGGCCGGGCTTTTCGACCTGCTGGACGGGGCGCTGGCCAGGTATATGGAGAAGACCACCCGGTTCGGGGCATTGCTGGATTCCACGGCCGACCGTATTACCGAGGGGGCTATTTTCCTGAGCCTGATCTTTGTGACGGGCGTATCCGTCTGGCCGTTCAATGTTACCTGGGAGCTGGTGCTGATATTCCTGGCCCTGATCGGGTCTTATTTAACCAGCTATATAAGGGCCAGGGCCGAGGGATTGAACATCGACTGCACGGTGGGCTTGTTTACCCGTGTTGAGAGGGTTATAATATTAGCGCTCGGACTGCTCCTGAGCCAGGTGTTCATAGCCCTGGCCATCGTAGTAGTCCTTTCTTTTGTGACCGTTGGACAGCGTTTAGTCCATGTCTGGCGGCAAGCGAGAAAATAAAGGAGTTTTAATTACCGTCGCAGGCCTGGAAATGAGTGACAAAACCTTCGAGTCGAGCCTGTCCTCCCTGGCTGTCCTGGTGGCAGTCTGGATCATAGCAGGCATCACACTGGCCTTCACCGGCATCCGCCCAGCCAACATGGATGCCTCCCTCCTGATCTTCCTCAATATACTTACCGGCCTGATCGTGCTCATCGTGGGCGGCGGCACACTTCTCTATTTCTGGGGCAAAGATTACATGTCCCGGGAATAATTGGTTGATCTTCTTATAAACCCGAAAGTTTAATGATTCGTTAATAATACAGGCACGTCCATTAGAGGAAAATAAAATGTCAGTTGTAGCAGTAATCGGCGCCCAATGGGGCGATGAGGGCAAAGGAAAAATCGTAGACCTTCTGGCGGAGAAGGCCGACGCAGTAGTGCGTTTCTCCGGCGGCGATAACGCCGGCCATACAGTCATAAATCCCAAAGGGGAATTCAAGCTGCATATCGTCCCCTCGGGCATCTTTTATCCCCGCGCAGCCTGCATCATAGGCAACGGCGTGGTAATCAATCCCGGTGTGCTGCTGCAAGAGTTGGACGAACTTAAAGCCAGGGATGTTAATGTCGACAATCTCCATATTAGCGACCGGGCGCATCTTATCATGCCCTGGCACATCCTTCTAGATGGCCTGGAAGAGGAAAAGCGCGGCCAGGGAGCTATTGGAACGACCAAAAAAGGCATCGGCCCGGCTTTTGCAGACAAGACGGCCAGGCGAGGCATTCGCACCTGCGATATGCTGGACCCGGTTATTTTCAAAGCCAGACTGGCTATTATCCTGGCAGCCAAGAACGACATATTGACCAGGGTATATAATACGGCGCCTTTGGACCTGGAGGCGGTTTTTAATGAATATTGGGGCTACGCCCAGCGTCTGGCGCGCTATATAGAGGACACCACGGCCCTGGTAAGCGACCTGCTGCGCAAAGGCAGCAACATCGTGCTGGAGGGAGCTCAGGGCTCCATGCTGGACCCCGATTTCGGCTCCTATCCTTTCGTTACGTCGTCCTCGCCGCTGGCGGCAGGGGCTTGCATAGGGTCAGGCATCAACCCGCGCATGATCGACCGCGTAGTGGGCATTTTTAAGGCTTACACTACCAGGGTCGGCGGCGGCCCCATGCCTACCGAGCTTAAAGACGATGTAGGCGAATATATACGGCAGCATGCCCACGAGTACGGCGCCACCACGGGCAGGGCGCGCCGCTGCGGCTGGTTCGACGCCGTGGTAGGCCGTTACACCACCGAGTTGAACGGTTTTACCAGCGGGATACTTACCCGCCTCGACGTTCTGGACGAGATGGAAAACGTCAAAATATGCGTGGCCTACAAGGTGGGCGATAAAACCGTAGAACACTTTCCGGCGGACGTGGAAGCCCTTGATCACTGCACTCCCATTTACGAGGAGCTGCCCGGCTGGAAAACCTCGACTACTGATATGCGTGAGGCTAGAAAGTTGCCCGCCAACGCCCGGAAATACGTCAAACGCCTGGAAGAACTAATCGGCTGCCCGTTCCACATAATCTCCATCGGCCCGCGCCGCGAGCAAAGCATCGTTATTAAAAACGTTATTTAGGTTTTCACAGCGAAAGCATCGATAATTGGGCCAGCAAACGCAAAGGCCATTACTACTGGCAGTAGCTATCTGCAGTTATTTTAGAGGCAGATCGATCTTATATTTCTTCAGCGTTTGCTCGATGACGGCCCTTGTCTTCTCGTCCGGCACGACCAGCGGGAGGCGCGGCTTGCCCACATTGAAACCCAGATAATTAAGTGCGTATTTTATGGGCATAGGGCTGCCAATCATAAACATAGTATTGACAAGCGGTATGAAGTGGCGGTGCATGGCCGCCGACTCTTCTATGCGTCCCGCAAAGAAATCATCCATCATCTTCTTATACTGCTTGCCTACCAAGTGCGTAATCACGCCAATCACGCCGTAGCCGCCCAGTCCAAGGATGGGGAAGGTATCAGCATCGTTTCCGCTGTAAACCATGAAGCTTTTATCCACACCCTCTATGATGCGAGCTATCTGCGCCAGATCTGCACTGGCTTCCTTGACCCCGACAATATTATCGATCTTACTGAGCTTTATGGCCGTATCGGCCGAGAGGTTGGTTATGGTGCGCGAGGGCACGTTGTAAATTATGCAGGGCAGCTTCGTAGACCTGGCGATGGCCTTGAAGTGCTCGTAAAGTCCTTCCTGGTTGGGTTTATTATAGTAGGGGACGGTCAGCAGGCAGCCGTCCACACCTGTCTTCTCCGCTTCTTTTGTCAGCTCTATGCTCTCGCCGGTATTGTAATTGCCGGTGCCGGCGATGATTGTCGCCTTGCTGCTGACCGCGGATTTAATCTCGGCAAAAAGGCGCAACTTCTCGGCGGTGGTCAGTGTGGGGCTTTCGCCGGTTGTGCCCGATACCACCAGGCCATCGCTGCCCGAGGCTAACAGTGCTTTGGCCAGCCTCCTGGCCTGAGCATAATCGACCTTTCCCTTGGCATCGAAGGGAGTGACCATAGCTGTAAGTAAACGTCCGAATTTCTTCATCTCGTCCTCCTCAAGCTATTTAACGGACTGCTTGACCCAGTCGCGCTTGACGGCTTCCTCGGCTATCTGAACTGCGTTCAGTGCAGCCCCTTTGCGGATATTGTCAGAGACCACCCACATTACCAGGCCGTTCAAATAAGAAGCATCCGACCGTACTCTGCCCACATATACCTCATCGGTGCCGGCCGCCAGCCAGGGCTGTGGATACAGGCTGACGTTGGGATCATCCAGTACCTTAACGCCCGGCGCCTTGCTCAAAATACCGCGTGCCTCTTCCGGCGACATATATTCATTAAATTCGATCTGAACTGCCTCACTGTGGCTGATAAAAACGGGCACGCGCACGCAGGTGGCCGATATAGCCAGGTTCTCGGCGTGCATGATCTTGCGCGTCTCCTCAACCATCTTCCATTCTTCTTTTGTATATCCATTTTCCAGGAAGACGTCTATCTCGGGCAGCAGGTTGAAGGCTATCTGATGTGAATATACGTGCGGGACGACGTTGCCCCCATCCAGCACAACCTTGGACTGTTTGGTGAGCTCTTCCACCGCTGCTATACCAGTGCCAGATACAGACTGGTAGGTTGCTACAGTCACACGCTTGATTGGATTGACCTTATGCAAGGGGTAAAGCGCCACCACCATCTGTATGGTGGAGCAGTTAGGATTGGCGATGATGCCTTTATGTTTCTTAATATCCTCCACATTGACCTCGGGCACAACCAGGGGTACCCGTGGGTCCATACGCCAGGCCGCGCTGTTATCTATGACCAGAGCGCCCGCCTTGGCTGCAACCGGGGCGAAATGCTTGCTTATCTCGGCGCCAGCCGAGAATAGGGCGATATCAACGTTATCAAATGAGTCGTTGGCAGTCTCTTTGACCACCTTCTCCTGGTGGCCCACGAATACCTTTCTTCCGGCCGACCTGTCGGAAGCAAATAACTGGATTGACGCCGTCGGGAAATTCCTCTGCAGGAGCACCTTGATAAACTCCTGGCCGACCATCCCGGTAGCGCCTACAATTGCCACGTGATAACCGTTATTGGCATTGTTCATGTATCAGTCTCCCAAATTTAGAAGTGTGTCCAATCCAACAACCAGGCCGTGACGTTTGACGACCTCTTTTACAGCAAGAATCACGCCCGGCATAAAGCTTTCCCTGCTTACGGTATCGTGCCTGATGCTCAATGTCTGGCCCAGAGCGCCGAATATAACTTCTTGGCTGGCCACCAAGCCGGGTAACCTTACGCTGTGGATGGCAATGCCCTCCACCTGTCCGCCGCGGGTACCCGTCAAAGTCTCCTTCTCCGTTGCCGGAAAGATAAAGGGTTTGCCTCGGGCCTCCAGCATTCCCCTGGCCGTCGCCAGGGCAGTGCCCGACGGGGCATCCATTTTTTTGTCATGATGCAACTCAATGATTTCCACATTATCAAGATATTTAGCGGCGATATTAGCCAGGTGCATTAAAATGACGGCACCGATGGCAAAATTGGCGGCTACGACTGCGCCTCTATTGTATTTAAGGGCAACTTTATCGATCTCAGCCAGGTCTACATCGGTCAGGCCAGTGGTGCCGATAACCAGGTTGGCGCCGTTCTTCAGGGCCAGCATGGCCGAACTCATAGCCGCGCCGGGAACGGTAAAATCTACCACCACGTCCGGGTGGTACATCTCTATCAGGGTGGTGAGGCTGTTGTGCAGCGGGATTTTTTTTGCCTGCCCGGGCACCCGTATATAGTCGCCATCCGCCTTGATGTCGGAGGCGCCTACTAGCTGAAGGCCGGGGTCCGCTACTACGGCGCTTACCACCTGCTGACCCATCCTGCCTAAAGCTCCGTTGACTACGACCTTGATATGAGACATGTTTAACAACCTTGCCGGGTTATATCCGGACCGTCCACCGCTTCAATTAAGGTTTGTCCGGGTGCCGCCTCGGTTCGTCCCTGTGTTCTCTGGAAGGCATACCGCCCCTTGAGGGTGGGTAGTGCCTGGGGGGCATGTGTGGCCTTTCTGCAGGCGTCGGCGCTTCGCCAGTGCCCTTCTGATCGTTGAAAACCGCTTTGCGCGACAGATTAATGCGCCCGAGACGGTCTATTTCCGTGACCTTGACCATGATCTCGTCGCCTATTTTTACTACGTCTTCCACCTTGGCAACATGATGGTCCGCTAGCTCGCTGATATGAACCAGGCCCTCTTTACCAGGAAGCACTTCTACGAATGCGCCGAAGTTCTGGATTCTGGTTACCTTGCCGGTGTAAATGGTGCCGACTTCGACATCCTGGGTAAGGCCTTCAACCCTACGGATGGCGGCCTGTGCGCCTTCCTCGCTTGGCGACCCGATGACCACTGTGCCGTCGTTCGAGACCTCGATGGTGGTCTTGGTCTCCTCAATAATGGCCTTGATATTCTTCCCGCCGGGCCCGATCAGGGCGCCGATCTTGGAAGGATCGATGGTTATCTTGTACATCCTTGGCGCATATTTGCTCAGGTTAGGCCGGACTTCCACTATGGCGCCCTTCAAAACATCCAGTATTGTCCAGTGAGCATCCCTGGCCTGCATGGTAGCTTTGGCCAATATCTCCTGGCTGACGCCCTTAAGTTTAATATCAAGTTGAATGGCGGTTATACCGTTGACCGTCCCCGCCACCTTGTAGTCCATATCGCCGTAGAAATCTTCCAGGCCTTCTATATCGGTCAATATTACATATTTGGAAGGGTCGTCCTTATCGGTTACCAGCCCCATGGCAATGCCGGCCACCGGGGCTTTGATAGGCACTCCGGCGTCCATCAACGCCAGCGTTGAAGCGCAGACGCTTCCCATGGATGTGCTGCCGTTGGAGCTTAGCACCTCGGATACCAACCGGATAGCGTAGGCAAAATCCTGTTCGCTGGGAATAACCGGCACCAGCGCTTTATGCGCCAGGGCGCCGTGTCCTATCTCTCTCCTGCCTGGGGAGCCCATCCTCTTGACCTCGCCGTTGGAGAAGGGCGGGAAGTTGTAATGGTGCATGAAGCGCTTGGTATTTTCCAGTCCCAGGTCATCCACGGTCTGGCCCTGTCCCAGTGAGCCCAGTGTGGCGATGGTGAGAACCTGCGTCTGGCCGCGGGAGAAAAGCCCCGAGCCGTGCGTGCGCGGCAGCAGGCCCACCTCGGCGCTTAAAGGCCGAATCTGGGTGAGCTCGCGGCTGTCGGCGTGCTTCTGCGTGCGCAGAATCTTGCTGCGGCAGGTCTTCTTGGCAATCTCCTCAATGACATTGCCTATCTCAAATTCCGGATAAGTTTCCTTGTATTTTTCCTTGGCTGCGGCCTTCACCTCGTCCATAATGGCCTGGCGCGCTGGCCGCCTGACCTGGTCCAGCGCTTCGGTTATCTTCTGGCCGAAGTCGGTGTTAATGGCGGCGAGCAGCTCGGCATTTATCTCGAATCCCGGGATTTCCCTCTTGGGCTTGCCGATGGCACTCCTGAGATCGTCCTGGAGCTTGATGATCTTCTGGTTTTCCTCATGGGCCAGCTTGACCGCTTCGAGGTAAATTTCCGGCGCTATCTCTTTGCAGCCCGCTTCCACCATAACGATGTTATCGCGGCTGCTGGCCACCACCAGGTCAAGCAGGCTGTCGTTCATCTGCGGCAGCAGCGGGTTTAAGACCAGCTTGCCGTCGATGTAGCCCACGCGGGTGGCACCGATGGGGCCGAAGAACGGGATGGATGACGTGGTCAGGGCTGCCGAAGCGCCGATGACGCCCAGCACGTCCGGGTCGTTCTCCTGGTCGCTGGAAAGGACGGTGATGACCACCTGTATATCATTGGGCAAGCTCTTGAGAAAGAGCGGCCGTATGGAGCGGTCGCACAGGCGAGCGGCCAGGGTGGCCTGTTCGCCGGGGCGGCTCTCGCGCCGCATAAAGCTGCCGGGTATTTTCCCGACGGCATAATGGCGCTCTTCGTAATCGACTGTGAGGCGGACGAAGTCGCTGTTTTCCCTAGCTTCGTCGCTGATGCATGCGGTGACAAGAACAACCGTATCACCGTAACGTACTGTTACTGAACTGTCAGCCTGCTGGGCAAGCTTGCCGGTTGCGATGATAAGATCTCTGTCCCCAATATGACACTTAAATTCTTGGGGCATTATTCAACCTTCTATTAATTTATTTGCGTAGTCCAAGCTTGCCGATGAGGGTGCGGTAGCGGTTGATATCTTCTCTGCTCAAGTAAGCCAACAGCCGCCTGCGCCTCCCGATAAGCTTGAGAAGAGACCGACGTGTATGCTGATCTTGGGCATGAGCCTTGAGATGAGTGGAAAGCTGGATTACCCTTTCGGTAAGCACGGCTATCTGAACATCGGCAGAGCCCGTATCTTTCTCATTGATAGCATAGGTTTTCATTATGGACTGCTTCTTTTCCTTATCCAATGCCTGACTCCTGAATAAACTCTAACGCAAGATTATAGCATAGCGAGACAATCATTGCATGCTAATCCTGTACCCTGCCCGAATTCGGTTTTGCCGCCCGCGGGGTTGGGGTATAATTAGTGCACCATGACCTCACAAGTCTTCTATCGTAAATGGCGTCCACAAACATTCAGCGAAGTAGCCGGCCAGGAACATGTAATACAGACCCTCCTCAATGCCATTAAAAGCGGCAGGATCGCGCATGCCTACCTGTTCTGCGGCCCGCGCGGTAGCGGCAAGACCAGCACAGCCCGTATCCTGGCCAAGGCGGTCAACTGCCAGAGCCCGGTCGGCGGCGAGCCCTGCAATAAATGCGACTCCTGCCTCTCTGTCAATAAGGGCAACGCCCTCGATATCATAGAGATCGACGAGGCTAGCAACCGCGGCATCGACGATATGAACGACCTCAAGGAGCGGGTCAACTACTCCCCCAACATTTTGCGCTATAAGGTCTACATAATCGACGAGGTGCACATGATCACCAGGGAGGGCGCCAACGCCTTCCTGAAAACCCTCGAAGAGCCTCCCCCACATGTTATCTTCATCCTGGCTACCACCGACCCTCATAAGATCATTTCGACCATCACCTCACGCTGCCAGCGCTTCGATTTTCACCGCCTGTCCAGCAGTGCCGTCATCTCCCGCCTGACGCATATCTGCGGCAAGGAAGGCATCAGCCTCGACCCCGAGTCTTTCAAGCTGATCGCCAGGGCCACCACCGGCAGCCTGCGGGACGCTACCAACCTGCTGGAGCAGCTCATCACCCAGTACGGGACCAATATCGAGTTGGCCCAGGCACAGGCCATGCTGGGCATCAGCGGTGACTCGCGCATCGGTGAGCTGGCCAGATATATAATCGCCAAAGACGTGTCATCCGGACTCAAGGTCATCAACGCCGTTGCAGCGGATGGGCTGGACCTGAGGCAATTCAACCGCGAGCTGGTGGACTACCTGCGCCAGTTGCTGCTGGCCAAATCGGGCTCCGCCGAGATGATCGATGCTACCGTGGACGACCTTGCCGAGATACAAAAACTGGCTGGTAGTGCCAGCCTGGACTATTTATTGAATACCGTCAAACTGTTCAGCAGTATAGACCTGCGCCTTGACAGCTATTCTCCCCTGCCTTTAGAGCTAGCCCTGGTTGAGAGCGTGCTCTCGCAGCATAATAAGGAGAAAGCCGCCGAACCTCAGGGTAACAGGGAGTGGCAATACCAGCGGCCCACCCCTCCACCCTCCAAGACAGTCAAGCCCATCGAGCAGGCCCGGCCGTCCAGCCTGGTCAATAAGCCATCCAAAGTTGCCGAGTCCACGACGCCTGACTATGCATCCGACCCGGCCGAGCAGCCCGCGCTCTCGGAGCCGCTCAAGATGGAAGATCCCAGCGACCTCGAATACCTGCGCACCCACTGGAAAGACTTCATCAACTCGATGCGGGGCGAAGGGTCGCAGGGCAATCTCGATGCTCGGCTACGCCATGCCTGCGAGCCGGTTGAGATCGACGGCCAGGTGCTCAAGCTGGGATTCTATCATGAGTTCCACAAAAACTATATAGATAACCGCAAATACCTCCATCTGATCGAAAAAAAGCTCAAGGAAGTATTCGGCCATACTTATACTATTGCGTGCACCATGATGCCCCAGGGCCAAAAGTCCGAACTTAAACCTGCCAGCAGCAACCACCTTGTGGAAGTCGCCTTGAGCATGGGCGCCAGGATCGTCGAAGAAAACGCCGAAACGGAGGAAAAATGAGCCAGTTTAATCTACGCCAGATCCAGGAGCTTCAAGCCAAGCTTGCCAAAGCCCAGGAAGAGCTGAACCAGACCAATATCGAGGTCACTGCGGGCGGGGGCGCCATCAAAATTGTCATCAATGGACATCAGCAGTTCCAGTCCATCACCATCTCACCCGAGGTCGTCAACCACGAGGAAGTGGATTTCCTGCAGGACCTCATCCTGGCGGCCTGCAACGAGGCCATCCTGAAATCACAGGAGATGGCGGCCCAGAGCATGAGCAAGCTAACGGGCGGACTTAAGATACCGGGACTATTTTAGGAGGCATTCTTGAACTCCTACTTCCTGCCTGCCGCCAAACCCATCTCAAGGCTCATCGAGGAGCTCCACAAACTGCCCGGCATCGGGCCCAAGACTGCCCAGCGCCTGGCCTATCACCTTTTACAGGCGCCACCCGAGAAATCACGCGACCTGGCCGACGCCATACTGGGCATCAAGGAAAACCTCAGGCTGTGCTCAGTCTGCCTCAATATAACCGACTCCGACCCCTGCGGCATCTGCTCGGATGAGACACGGGACGGTATGAAAATTTGCGTCGTGGAGGAACCGATCGATATCATGCCGCTGGAGCGCACACGTAAATTCCGCGGCCTCTACCACGTGCTGCACGGCGTAATATCACCCAGCGACGGCATTAAGCCGGAAGACCTGCGTATTAAAGAATTGCTGGACCGGTTGGGCAGCAACAGCGTGACTGAGGTCATACTGGCCACCAATCCCAACGTGGAAGGCGAGGCCACCTCCATGTACATCCAGCGCCTGATCACTCCACTCGGCATTCGGGTCACACGTCTGGCGCGCGGCCTTCCTTTCGGCGGGGACCTGGAATACGCCGATGATGTAACGCTCAGCCGTGCCCTCGAGGGCCGGCAGGAGATGTAGCAATCCAAAGATGACCTCACGGGTCTATCAGACTGAAGCCATCATCATCAAGAGGCATAAGTTTGGCGAGGCGGACCGCCTGATCACCCTTTTCACCTCCGACTTCGGCAAAGTAAGGGCCATCGCCAAAGGGGCCATGCGGCCCAAAAGCAAGTTGGGCGGCAATGTCGAGCTTCTCAGTTACAGCCAGTTAATGCTGGCCCGCGGCCGCAACCTGGATATCATAACTCAAGCGCAGGCCATCGATAACTTCCTGCCCATCAGAGATAGCCTTGAGCTGATGTCAGCGGGCTTCTACCTGACGGAACTGGTGGACGCCTTTACTGAGGAGAACGTCGAGGACCGTGAGCTGTTCAGCCTCTTCCTCAATACCCTGAAGGAGATGGCCGGGTCCAGCGACATGGAACGTGCTCTGCGCTACTTCGAGTTGCGCCTGCTAAGCCACATGGGTTACCGTCCGCAGCTTCAGAAGTGCGCCAACTGCAGCCGGCAGCTCGAGCCCGAAGCCAACTATTACAGCCCGCATCAGGGTGGTGCGCTGTGCCGTGAATGCGGCTACCCGGACATGAGCGCCAGGACCATCTCGGTAAACGCACTCAAGGTACTGAGGCTCTGGCTCAAATGCGACTACGCCACCGCCTGCCGGGTGAAGCTTACCGCCGATCTGAGCCGTGAAATCAAGAACCTGATGCGTGAAAACATAAGGTATTTGCTGGAAAAACAACTTAAATCGATCGAGTGGATGGACCGGCTCAATTCCGAGCAGAAAAACCACGCGTAGCAATTTTCTGACATAAGGTACTAAAACTGCTACAATAACCCATCATGTCGTCGGCTTTACCTCCCTACGTCAAGGCTTTACTAAGGCCTGACGCATATCCCGATCATCCCGCCCGGGTGGAAATGGTGCAGACTCAGATGTCCTTCGTATTCCTCACAGGCCTATATACATATAAGACTAAAAAGCCGGTCAACCTGGGTTACCTGGACTATACCACTCTGGAAAAAAGGCTGCATTTCTGCCGGCAGGAGCTTGACCTCAACCGCCGCCTCGCCCCGGGCGCCTACCTGGACGTACTGCCTATCACGGCCTCCAAGGAGGGTATAAGGGTCGGGGGCAGCGGAGAAACTATAGAATATGCGGTCAAGATGAAGCAACTGCCCCGGGACCGCATGATGGATGTGCTGCTAAAAAAGGACGGTGTTACGCAGGAAATGCTGGCACAAGTGGCTGCGCTGATGTCCGCCTTCCACGGTAAAGCCGCCACCAGTGCGGAGATAAGAAGCTACGGCAGCCTGCAGATGATCAAGACCAATACCGACGAGAACTTCTCGCAGACCGAGAAATATATAGGTTCGATCCTTCCAGCCCGGACGTTCGACTTCATAAAAAACTACACCAACGAATTCATCAAAACTAACAGCCAGGTACTCAACCGGCGCGTCTCGGAGGGCAGGATCAAGGACTGTCATGGAGACCTGCACGCCGCCCACATCTGCTTCGCCGACGAGGTTTATATCTACGACTGCATCGAGTTCAACGATCGGTTCCGCTACAGCGATGTGGCCTCAGAGATCGCCTTCCTGGCCATGGATATCGACCGTTACGGCCGGGCCGACCTCTCGAGCGCCTTCGTAGAGGCATATTTGAAAGCCAGCGGGGATGAAGGTATCGCCGGTTTGCTGGAATTTTATAAATGTTACCGCGCCTACGTTAGAGGCAAGGTAGCCTGCTTTAAATACGACGACCCCTACATAAAAGACAAGGGCTCCATTCTGGCCGAGGCGAAGCTGTATTTCAACCTGGCACGCAAGTATGCCGATAAGAGGCCGATGGTCATCGCAGTGACCGGCCTGATCGGATCGGGCAAGACGACGACTGCGACGGAGGCGGGGCATGGCCTGGGCTATTCCGTGCTCTCCTCCGATATCATAAGGAAGGATCTGGCTGGCGTCCCAGCTACCGAGCGGCACTATGATGAAATGGATAGCGGACTATACAGCCCCGAGTTCACGAGTAAAACTTACGAGGAGATGCTGAGGCGTGCTCGGGAGTTGCTGGCCGCAGGCCGCTCAGTCGTGCTGGATGCTTCCTTCAAAAAACGCTCGGACAGGCTGGCTGCGCAGGAGTTGGCACGTAGTGCCGGCGCCGCTTTCCTCGTTATTGAGTGCAGGGCAGATGATAAGACCATAAAAAAGTGGCTTAAAGAGCGGCAGAGGGGTGCGTCCATGTCGGACGGAAGATGGGAGATCTTTGCCAATTTTAAAAAGGAATTCGAAAAGGTGGACGAGGTGCCCCCTGGAAACCATTTGATACTTGACACAAATAAATCATCAGGTAATATTATTCCATTGATTTTGGAGAGGATATCGGGCTTATGAATTATGATATTAAAGACATCAAGCTTGCCGCCGAGGGCAAGCTGCGCATAGAGTGGGCCAGCCGCCAGATGCCCGTGCTGAAGCTTATTCAGACCCGCTTTGCAGTGGAGAAGCCTTTCAAAGGGGTGCGCATCGCCGGCTGCCTGCACATCACCACCGAGACCGCCAATCTGGCCCTGGCACTGCAGGCCGGCGGGGCTGACCTTGTGCTTTGCGCCTCCAACCCCCTGAGCACCCAGGACGACGTGGCGGCAGCGCTGGTTAAATACGGTTTCCCCATGTTCTGCGTAAAGGGTGAAGATAACAAGACTTATTACAGCCATATCATTTCGGCGCTGGGATACAAGCCCAACCTGACCATCGACGACGGCGCCGACCTGGTAAGCACCATCCACAAGGAGAAGACTCGATTACTGCCGGACATCATTGGCGGCACGGAGGAGACCACCACCGGGGTCAACCGGCTCCGGAATATGGCCAAAGCGAAAAAATTGAAATACCCCATCATCGCGGTCAACGATGCCAAGACCAAGCATTTCTTCGATAACCGCTACGGGACGGGCCAGAGCACCATCGACGGCATAACCAGGGCCACCAACATACTATGGGCCGGAAAGAGGGTCGTAGTTTGCGGCTACGGCTATTGCGGGCGCGGCGTGGCTCTGCGCGCCAAGGGCATGGGATCACATGTCATCGTCACCGAAGTAGACCCCATCTCCGCCCTGGAGGCAGCCATGGACGGCTACGAAGTCATGCCCCTGCTTAATGCAGCCAAAATCGGCGAAGTATTTATCACGGTGACCGGAGACAATAATGTTATAGATAAGGCGCACATATCGCGCATGAAGGACGGCGCCATCCTGGCCAACAGCGGCCACTTTAATGCCGAGATCAATATAGCCGCCCTGGAAAGCCTGGCTACCGGCAAACGGCGCATCCGTGCCTTTGTAGACGAGTACCTGCTGGCTGACCGCAGACGCATCTACTTGCTTGGTGAGGGCCGGCTGATCAACCTGGCTGCCGCAGAAGGCCACCCGGCGAGCGTAATGGATATGAGCTTCGCCAACCAGGCCCTGGGGCTGGAATACCTGGTCAAGAACGGTAAGGACCTTAAACCGCAGGTCTACCCTGTCCCCCACGATATAGATAGCGAAGTGGGCCGGCTTAAACTAAAGTCCATGGATATCTCTATCGACAAGCTTACCCCGGAACAGCAGAAGTATATGAACAGCTGGCAAGAGGGAACTTAATTTAATAAGGAGCTTCGATGAAAAATACCTTCATGAGTTTACCCAAATATTTCTTCACTTCCGAATCGGTTACGGAAGGCCACCCCGATAAGCTGTGCGACCAGGTCGCCGACGGCATACTCGACGCCATGATCAAGGGCGACCCCAAGTCAAGGGTTGCCTGCGAGGTTGCGGTTACCATCGGGTTGGTGATCGTGTTGGGTGAAATTACCACCAAGACGTATGTAGAGATACCGGACGTGGTGCGCAATATAGTCAAGGAGATCGGCTATACTAAGCCCGATTATCAGTTTGATTACCAGAGCCTGGCCTGCATAGTCTCCATCAAGAAACAGTCGCCCGATATCAACGCCGGCGTCAGCAAGGCGCTGGAAGTAAGGGCCAGGGGCAAGAAGGTGGACGAACTGGACCTGACGGGCGCCGGCGACCAGGGCATGATGTTCGGTTTCGCCTGTAATGAGACCGAGGAGCTGATGCCGTTGCCCATCGCGCTTGCGCACAAATTGACGCAGAAGCTGGCTGAGACCCGCAAGAAGAATGTGATACCCTGGCTCAGACCGGACGGTAAATCGCAGGTCACGGTGGAATACAGCTACGGTAAACCCAAGAGGATCGAGGCCATCGTTATCGGTGCCCATCATGACCCGGAGCCCGATAACGATACCATACGGCATACTATAATTCAGAAGGTCATCAAACCGGTCATACCGGCTTCGCTGATGGATAAGAACACCAAAATATACGTCAACAGCGCTGGTCGCTTCGTAGTGGGCGGGCCGGTATCCGATACCGGGTTCACCGGCCGCAAGCTGCTGGTGGATACCTACGGCGGCTATGCCCGACACGGCGGCGGGGCATTCTCGGGCAAGGACCCGACCAAGGTCGACCGCTCGGCCACATACATGGCACGCTATATAGCTAAGAACTGCGTGGCGGCCGGGCTGGCCGAGAGGCTGGAGTTGCAGGTGGCCTATTCCATCGGTGTGGCGCACCCTCTCTCCGTTTCCATCGAAACTTTCGGCACGAGTAAAATCTCCGATGCCAATATACTTAAATTAATCCACAAGCACTTCGATATGCGGCCCGAAGCCATCATCAGGTATTTCGACCTGCGAAGGCCGATCTACCGTGCCACCGCCTCATACGGCCATTTTGGCCGCACCGACATCAAATTCCCGTGGGAGAAAACGGACAAAGCGAGGATCTTAAAGGCTGAAGCCGGGATATAGGGGGTGATGTATGTCCGCCGGTATTAAATTCGGCACCGATGGCTGGCGCGCCGTTATTGCCGAGGATTTCACATTTGGTAACGTTCGCGCCTGCGCACAGGGGGTGGCCGATTTTCTGAAGACCGCCGGCACCGGCAGCAAGGGGCTGGTGATTGGATACGACACCCGTTTCGCTTCAGAGGATTTTGCAGCGGCCGCCGCCGAGGTCATCGCCGGCAACGGCATCAAGGTCATCCTGCTCTCCAAGGCAGCGCCCACGCCCGTAACAAGCTATACGCTGACCAACCTTAAGGCTGCCGGCGGCATCATGATAACCGCCAGCCATAACCCAGCCAGTTACAACGGGTTCAAGTATAAGGTTGAGACCGGCTCGAGCGCGCCCACCGAAGTAATATCTGTAATAGAGAAAGGCGCCAATGAAGCAGTAACCAGCGGCAAGATCAACCGGGTCGAGCTCAAAGACGCCATTAAGAAGAAGTCGGTCGCCTTTCATGATCCCTACCATGCCTACGCCAAACATCTGGGTAAGCTTATCGACCTGGAAGCCCTGCGGCAAAGGAAGCTGCAGATAGTGGCCGATTCCATGTTCGGCGCTGGCATCGGCTATTTTAAAAGCTTGCTGGAAGGCGGTCAGATTGACATTCACGAGATTAACCGGGTCAGGAACCCGCTCTTCCCCGGCATCCAGCCCGAGCCCATCAGCAAGAACCTGGGCAAACTGGCCAGGCACGTCATCAGGGATAATGCGGCCGTGGGATTAGCCACCGACGGGGACGCCGACCGCATCGGCATGGTTGATGAGAACGGCAGGTACCGCAACACACAAGAAGTGTTCGCCCTGCTCGCCATGTACTTCCTTGACGTGCGAAAGGAGCGCGGCGCCATCGTTAAAACCCTGACCTCGACAGATATGTTGTATAAGATCGGCGAACTCTACAAGGTTCCCGTCTTCGAGACGCAGGTGGGGTTCAAATATGTGGCTCCCATAATGATAGCGGAGAACGCCCTGCTGGGCGGCGAGGAAAGCGGCGGCTACGCTTTTCGTGGACATATCCCCGAACGCGACGGCATGCTGGCCGGCCTTTTCCTGCTCGACTATATCGCCCGCACCGGCAAGTCACCCTCCCAGCTCCTGGCTGACCTGTATAAAAAGGTTGGGCCGCATTATTATGACAGGGTGGACGTTCACCTCACAGAGGAATCCAGTCAGAAGGCCAGGGCGGCTATGGCATCCCTGGGCGAGATAGATAAAATAGGCCAGCAGAAAGTGGTCAACCTGAATAAAATAGACGGATTCCGCTACAAGCTGGAGGACGGCGCCTGGTTACTGATACGCTTCTCCGGTACGGAGCCACTCATCCGGATCTATGCAGAAAGCAGCAGCGCCGAAGAAGTGCAAAAGCTGATACAGGACGGACAAAAAATATTGGGGGTGTGAGCCGTGGTGAACTTGGACGATCAGGATTTATATACTTCCCTTGACAAGTCCTCGATGCGGCAGCAGATAGCCGGGCTGCCCGCACAATGCATGCAGGCCTGGAACAGCGCTGCCAATTTCAACCTGCCGCAGGATTACTCCGATATAGATAAAGTCGTCATACTGGGCATGGGCGGTTCCGCTATTGGGGGCGACCTGCTTAAGGCCCTTACAGCTTCTCTCAGCAGGCCAGCGGTATATGTTCACCGCGATTATGGACTGCCCGCTTTTGTCGACGAAAAGACGCTGGTTATAGCTTCGAGCTATTCGGGGAATACGGAAGAAACGCTCTCAGGCTTCACCGCAGCCCTGGGCACCAAATGTAAAAAGCTGGTTATTTCCACCGGGGGCCAGTTGACCCTGCTGGCCCGCACCAAGGGCGTGCCGGTTTTCGTCATAGAGCACGTTTCTCCGCCCAGGGCGGCCCTTGGCTATAGTTTGCTACCCCTGATGGCAATTATGCAGAACCTGGGCTTCACAGGCAGCAAATCGGAAGAAGTTAAAGGTATGGTCACTTCCCTGGCAGACCAGTGCCGTAATTGGCAGGAGGATTCTCCTCAGAAGAACAACGGGGCCAAGCAGCTTGCCGTCATCCTCGATGGTAAAGTTATAGTAGTTTACGGCGCCGGCATTCTTTCCGATGTGGCACGCCGTTGGAAGACACAGATCAATGAGAACGCAAAGGCCTGGGCCTTTTTCGAGGTCTTGCCCGAGCTAAATCACAACGCGGTCCTCGGATACCGCTATCCGGCCTGGGCCAGGGATAAAATGTACGTGATCTTCCTGCGCTGCCCTTTTATCAACATGCGAACACAATTGCGTTACAAATTTACCGGTGAGCTCCTATCGCAGAGTGAAATAGCTTACCAGGTTTTGGATGGTGAAGGAGCTGGTGAGCTCGCTCAGATGATGAGCCTGGTGCTTCTGGGAGACTGGGTCAGCTACTATCTTGCTATATTGAACAGCATCGACCCCAGCCCCGTACCTGAGATCGCTCTGCTGAAAAAGCGACTGGCCGAGTCCCAATAAAAATCCCCCTCTTGGAGGGGGATTTGAACTCTCTTCGTGTACTTCCGTTAACGTTTTGTGTACTGAGGGGCTTTGCGTGCGCGTTTGAGGCCGTATTTCTTGCGTTCCTTGATCCTGGAGTCGCGCGTTAGAAGGCCATGCTGGCGCAAAGGCGCTTTGAAGCTTTCATTAGTATCCACCAGCGCACGGGCGATGCCGTGCTTGATGGCACCCGCCTGGCCGGTGATGCCGCCGCCGACAACCCTGACCTCGACGTTATATTTGCCGGAAGTATCCGTAACAATGAAGGCCTGCTCTATCATGCGCCTGTGGTCCACCAGTGGAAAGACCTGCTGATACGGCTTCCCATTGATCATGATCTCACCCGATCCGGCTGATAGCTTCACCTGCGCGATGGCGCATTTCCTTCTGCCGGTGCCTCTATGATAAGTGGCTGCACTCATTTAACCACGCTCCCTTCGTCTGATACTTTTGCACCGGCAACCTGCGCCTTGTGCGGATGTTCGTCACCGGCATAGACCTTTAATTTCTTATACATGGCCCGCCCCAGCCTGCTATTGGGCAGCATGCCTTTCACAGCGTGCTCGACGGCGCGGGTCGGGTGTTTTTCCAGCATCTCTCCCAGGGTGATGGACCTGATGCCCCCCGGGTACCCGGAGTACCTGTAGTAGGATTTCTCCCTCATCTTCTTACCTGTGACCCTTATCTTGGCTGCGTTGATAACGACCACAAAATCGCCCGTATCGATGTTGTTGGCAAACATAGCCTTGTGCTTTCCCATGAGCAATTTGGCAATCTGTACCGACATCCTGCCCAGGATCTGGCCGTTGGCATCGATAACGTGCCATTTCCTCTCGATTTCCTTTAGTTTAGGTGCATAGGTTTTCATATTTAAACTCCGAACTATCTGCGTAAGTAACCTTTACCAGACAAAGGCCGTGCGCCGGCGCCGTCGGCCCTGCCAGGCTCAATTTCTTCGATTCTAAAATCTCCTTAAAATCTTCGACTCCCAGTTTGGACATTCCCACCCTGACAAGGGTGCCAACCATGTTACGTACCTGATGCGTCAGGAATGCGTTCGCAATAACCTGGAAGGCTATGATATCGCCTTCCTTTTTTATCCCCGTCTTATAAATATGCCGTACGGTGCTTTCTTCCCTATCCCATGAAGTAACGAATGAAGCAAAATCATGTTCACCCTTCAGCACTTTACAGGCTTCCTTCATGAGGCCGATATCCAGATCAGCACCGACGTGAAAATAAAAATCGCTGAGAAGTGGTGACCGTGATCTCCGGTTCAATATCCGGTAGCGGTATTCCCGCCTCACGGCATCTTTCATAACATTAAACTTCTCGCTAACCATGCCGGCTTTTAATACTGCAATATCTTCAGGCAGATAAAAATTCAGGCCGTTGACAAATGTATGCGGCTTCAGCGCCGCGCCGGTCCTGAAACTGACTACCTGTCCCTCGGCATGGACTCCCGTGTCGGTCCTGCAGGCTGCTACAACCCGCCTGTTCTCCCCGGTAAGCTTGTGAATGGCCTTTTCCAGTTCATCCTGGATTGTAGGCTGTCCCTTTTGCCACTGGTAACCGCAGTAGCGCTTGCCGTTGTATTCGACTACGAGGGCTATTTTTCTTAAGTTATTAAAGAGCTCCACCTGCGCACAAGTTGTTTATTCCACCATTTCGATAAGTGCCATGGGCGCCTTATCACCTTCGCGCGGGCCCAGCTTCAATACCCTGGTATAGCCGCCCGGGCGCGATTTATATCTCGGTGCATAAACAGTAAAGACCTTATCCACGATTTTCTCGTCGAAGATAAAGGCGAGGGCCCTCCTGCGTGACGCCAAGCTCCCCTCTTTTCCCAGGGTAACCATCTTGTCCGCCAGGCTCCGTGCTTCCTTGGCTTTGGGCAGTGTGGTTGTGATCTTCTCATGGTTGAGCAGATCGGTAACCAGATTACGGTATAAAGACCAGCGGTGCGCCGCAGGCCTTCCTAATTTTCTTCCGGAAAGCTTGTGTCTCATCAGTTATTCACCTTCAGAGCCTGTATCGTTTACACGCCCTTTCTTCTTTTTATCTTTTTCCATAGGGATACCGGTTAATTCAACTCCCAATTCCTTCAAAGCCACTTCCACTTCTTCCCTGGATTTTACGCCGAACCCACCCAGGGACATCAGGCCATCCAGACCCTTTTCCAGCAACTGCCCTGTCATGGTTATGCCCCCGCGGCGCAGGCTATTATAGGTGTGAGTGGAGAGATTGAGCTTCTCAAGAGGCATATTGTATACATCGGTCGGGATCGACTTCTGCCAGGCCTCGACCTCCTCTTTTTCAGCGATGGTCGTAGCCAGTCCGGTAAAGCAATTAAACTGCTCAACCAGTATCGAGGCGCTCTCGCCTATAGCTTCTATGGGATCGATAGTGCCGTCCGTCCAGATCTCCATAACCAGCCGTTCTTTTCCGGCGCCCTGGCCGGGACCGCTGCTCTCGACTAAGTAGTTGGCACGGGTGATCGGGGAGTATATAGCATCGACTGATATCTCCTTGCTAGTCCCGCCGCTGGTCACGATTATGCCCACATTATCGCCGGCGCTGGCTGTCTGGTAGCCTTTATCTACCTTAATGTTGAACTCAACATTAAGCTTGGCTTCGCTCGAATCCAGAGTGGAGAGGTAAAGTTCCGGGTTGACTATCTCAAAATTGGGCGGGCCGACAATCGAGATATCGGATGCATGCACATCCATCTTGCCCTTTACATTGAGAACCATCTTGCCGGAGGTTGCCTCTTTGGATAAGATCTTAATCCTGATATCGCGCGCATTTAAGAGGAAATCGATCATATCCTCTTTCATATTGGAGATAGTGCTGAATTCCTGAGTTATGCCCTCGATCATGACGGAATTAACAGCCGCGCCCGTAAGCGAGCTGAGGAGCACACGCCGCAGACTGTTACCGAGAATTACACCAAAGCCTTTCTCTAAGGGTTCCGCGATGAATTTACCGTAGTTCTCCTTGTATAAGGTGCACTCAATTTTTGGCAAAACTATTTGAACCAAAAATCCTCCTACCGTGAATAGAATTCCACGATTGCTTTCTCGTCAAAATTCGTCCTTATTTCCTGGGCAGCCGGCAGTACTAAAACTTTGCCGACCATGTTTTCTTTTTCAAGGGACAACCATGCAGGTATATCCTTATCCTCGATCTTCTCAACCAGGATTTTGTAATATTCGTTTTTAGTACTTTCTTTGCGCCATTCTATGAGATCGTCCGCCTTAACCAAGCAGGAGGGCACGTTGGTTTTGCGCCCGTTCAACTTGATATGTCCATGCCTGACAATTTGCCTGGCCTGCGACCTTGAATCGGCGAAGCCCAACCGGAATACAACATTGTCCAGCCTTCGTTCCAGCAGGACCAGCAGGTTAGCGCCTTTAATGCCGGGCAACCTGGAGGCTTCCTCAAAAAAGCGCCTGAATTGCCTTTCATAGCTTCCGTAGGTGTATTTGGCCTTCTGCTTTTCCATTAACTGGATGCCGTGATCGGATACCTTGGATCGCCTTCTTCCCTTGCTGGAAGCGTGCGGTCCCGGAGGTGTGTTGCGGCGCTCGATGGCGCATTTTTCGCCAAAGCACCTCTGGCCTTTGAGCATCAATTTAGTACCGGTACGGCGGCACAGCCGGCAGTAAGCTTCAGTATATCTAGCCATATTTTATACTCGCCTTCGTTTTCTCGGCCTGCACCCGTTATGAGGAACAGGTGTTACGTCCCGGATGCCGGTTACGGTAATGCCCGATGCCTGAATAGCCCTGATAGCCGCTTCACGTCCGCTGCCCGGACCCCTTACAAACACCTCCACTTGGCGTAAACCGTGTTCTTTGGCCTTAGCGGAAGCGCCCTGAGCGGCCATCTGCGCAGCATATGGTGTGCCCTTGCGGGAGCCTTTGAAGCCCGCAGTGCCCGAGCTGCCCCAGGAAATTACTCCGCCTTTGGGATCGGTTAAAGTGATGATAGTATTATTAAAAGATGATGTAATGAAGGCCTTACCTTCATGGATCAGCTTTTTTTCACGCCTTTTGGTTCTTACTTTCTTTTTCTGCGGCATATTACCTGGTTACTCCTTTATTTCTTAGTAGCTCCGCGTTTCTGACCGCGCCCGGCGACCGTCTTCTTGGCCCCACGCTTGGTACGCGCATTGGTGCGGGTCCTCTGCCCTCTCACCGGCAAATTCCTCTTGTGCCTTATCCCGCGGCGGCTACCTATCTCGATCAGCCGCTTGATATTCATGGTGACTTCTTTGCGCAGTTCACCCTCTACACTGTATTCCTTGTCGATCTTTTCGCGTATATGGCTGACTTCTTCTTCCGTAAGGTCTTTAACCTTCTTGGTAGGATCGATTTTCAGATCCGTCAATATTTTCTTGCTTATGCTGGATCCGATCCCATGGATATACTGCAGGGAAAACAGCACCTGCTTTTCCCTCGGGATGTCTACGCCTGAAATACGAGCCATGTTTTAATCTACTCCTGTGCCTATCCCTGACGCTGCTTATGCTTGGGGTTAGTACAAATTACCCTTACAACGCCGCGGCGCCGGATTATTTTACACTTTTCACAACGTTTTTTTACCGAAGCTCTGACCTTCATTTCCGATTATATCCTTGTTTCTTAAAAAAACCGCTTAATAATATATCTCTTTATTCACTTTATGTCAAAAGAAGCCGCTCGTCTTCACTTGAACCGGTAAGTTATCCTGCCCCGGGTCAGGTCATACGGTGAAAGCTCTACCAGAACCTTATCCGCCGGCAGTATCCTGATATAATGCCTGCGCATTTTGCCCGAGATATGGGCCAGTACCTTGTGACCATTGGCCAATTCCACTCGAAAATTAGCATTGGGCAACGATTCAATTACCGTTCCTTCGACCTCAATGGCTTCTTTTTTATCCATATAATAAGTTTACAGCAAGGTAAGTATTTCAGCCTCATCTTTCCTGATGGCAATGGTATGCTCGAAGTGGGCCGATAGGCTACCGTCCGACGTGTGCACGGTCCAGCCGTTGCTGTTCAGCCTGGTCTTCCAGCCGCCGATATTGACCATCGGCTCCAGGGCGAGCGTCATGCCTTCACGCAGTTTTAGGCCTTCGCCCTTCCTGCCGAAGTTGGGCACCAGAGGGTCCTCGTGCATATCCTTACCGATGCCATGCCCCGAGTACTCCCTCACAACGCTGTAGCCTTTCGATTCAACGAAAGTCTGTACAGCCGCCCCGATATCGCTCAGGTTGCCGCCGTCGCGTGCAGCGCTGATACCTTCTGCCAGGGATGCTTTGGTGACTTCCATCAACTTAAGGGCCTCAGAGCTGACTTTGCCGACGCCTACTGTTATGGCAGCATCACCCTGGAACCCCCTGAAAAGCACACCGAAATCCAATGAGACTATATCGCCTTCTGTTAAAACTCTATTACCTGGTATGCCATGTACTATTTCATCATTGACCGAGACGCAGACGTTGGCCGGAAAGCCATGGTAGCCCTTAAAAGAAGCGCGGGCGCCGTTCCACCTGCCGATTTCTTCCTCGGCAAGTTTATCGAGTTGCCTGGTTTTCATACCCGGTTTCACGGCCTCTTTCATTTTCTGCAACACAGTAGCTACAATTCTTCCGGCCTCTCGCATGACAGCGATCTCTTCGGCCGATTTGATGATCGTCATTTATTTCTTCTGTTTCAGTCCTCTCAGGAATTTTACTATGTCTTTGCCGACCTGGTCGATATGCTGATTGCCGTTGACCCTGAAAAGCCTGCCCTTTTTATTATAGTAATCAAGCAACGGCATGGTCTGGGCAAAATAGACCTTCAGCCTTTCCTTAATAGTCTCTTCCTTATCATCAGCCCTCTGGTAAAGTTCGCCGGAACATTTATCGCACACACCCTCCTTCTTAGGCGGAGAGTTCTTCTTGTGGTAAGGGGTCTGGCAGGTGCGGCAAACGAAACGGCCGGTCAGCCTGTCGAGCAGTGCGCTCTCCGGGACCTCTATATAGATGGCCTTCTCTATCGATTTGCCCTGCTTTTCAAGGGCGGCATCGAGTGCTTTGGCCTGGTCCAGTGTCCTGGGGAAGCCGTCGAAAACACAGCCGTCATTGCAGTCGGGCTGTGCAATGCGTTCAAGAATCATCTTGATAGTTATCCCATCGGGAACCAGGTTACCGGCTTTCATATAGGATTCGGCCTGCTTGCCCAGTTCCGTACCGTTTTTAAGGGCATGCCTGAACAGGTCCCCCGAAGCCACGTGAGGCAAGGACATCTCTTTTACTATAATATCTGCCTGAGTACCCTTCCCCGCCCCGGGCGCCCCAAGCAATATAAAGAACATTTTCAAATCCTCCTTATTTTAGGAAACCTTCATAGCGCCTCATGGTGAGCTGCGCTTCAATTTGCTTCATCGTATCCAGTGCCACGCCGACCACGATGAGGATGCCGGTGCTCGAAAGAGTCATATTGGCCACATCGGTGAGCGACCTGGCAAAGAACGGCATAATGGCCACGACTGCCAGGAAGATAGCGCCTCCCCAGGTCAACCGGTTAATAACTCCGTTTAAATAGTCCGTAGTGGGCTTTCCCGGCCTGACACCGGGTATGAACCCTCCCTGGCGCTGCAAGGTGTGGGCCAGGTCCATCTGCTCAAATATAACCATGGTATAGAAGAATGTGAAGGCCACCACAAGTACGAAATAGACAACCCAGTAAAATAGGCCTATGGGCAATGCCGTGGCGGGATTGAACCACAGCATGATAGTATTGGCAAAATTAGGCTCCTGACCGTTGGGAGCTGCAAAATAGCTGGCTACAGTGCCGGGGAAAATCAATAGGGACATGGCGAAGATCAGGGGTATCATGCCTGCCATATTCACCCTGAGAGGAACATAGGTGGAACCGGCCTGGCGGTACATCTTGCCGCCCCTGAAGGCCGTCCTTGCATACTGTACCGGTATACGTCGGTGACCCTCAGTAAAAATAACGATCATTACTACCGTCACCAGGGCCAGCACAGCGAAGACCACTATACCGATCCAGTTGGTCGACGCCGAGACGAACCCGCCGCCGACCGCAGTGGGGAGCTGGGCGATAATGCCGCCGAAGATGATGATCGAAACACCGTTACCTATGCCCCTTTCCGTAATCAGCTCGCCGATCCAGACCAGGAACATAGTGCCGGCTGTCAACGTTATAATAATGGCTATTGTTTCAAGGGGACCTGTTGGAAGCACACCGCCCTGGCTGCGGAGAAGTTGCAACTGGGCGAAGCCCTGAAGGGCGGCCAGGGGAATGGTAAGCCAGTGGGTTATCTTATTGATGCTGTCCCTGCCTGCTTCTCCTTCTTCCGAGAGCTTGCGCAGCGCCGGGATAACAGGCACCAGCAACTGCATAATAATCGATGAAGTAATATAGGGATACACACCCATGGCCGCAATGCTGAAATACCTCATAGCACCGCCGCTAAACAGGTCGAGCATGCCCAGCAACTGACTGCGCTGGAATATCTGCTGCAGCGCCGCTACGTCTACACCGGGAATAGGCACATGGGCAACAAACCTGAATATCACCAGCATGGCGAAGGTAAATAGCAATTTTTGCCTCAAATCAGGCAGTGAAAACGCATCGATCATCGCCTGGATCAGGCGGGGCCTGGATTGTGTCTGCGGCATATTAGATCTCCTCTACCTTGCCACCCGCTGCTTCAATTTTTGTCTTTGCAGTTGCAGAAAATTTGTTAGCTCTGACCGTTAAAGACCTTTCAAGCTCCCCGTTGCCGAGTATCTTAACCGGAAATTTGATCGATTTAACCAGTCCTTTATCCTGCATGGATTCGGGGCTGACCGCCGAACCTGCATCAAACAGCTTTAAGTCGCCCACATTGACCACGCTGTACTGGATTTTGGCGACATTGGTAAATCCCCTCAGCCACGGCAACCTTTTGATGATCGGAAGCTGCCCGCCTTCAAAGCCGGGGCGCAGATCACGCCCGGAGCGCGATTTCTGCCCTTTGCATCCGCGCGTAGAGAATGTGCCGTGTCCGCTGCCGTCACCGCAGCCAACACGTTTTTTCTTGTGTTTGGCCCCTGCAGGGGGCTTCAAATTACTTTGATCCATTATCGTTCTCTTCTACCAATAACATATGGTTAACTTTGGCAATCATACCCCGGATAACGGGAGTATCCTCTTTTTCGACCGTCTCATTCAGCCTGTGAAAGCCAAGCGCTTTAAGCGTGCGCTTCTGGTCGCCCGGGTATCCTATATCGCTTTTTATCCACTTGATGCGTATTTTAGCCACCTGCTTAACTCTCCTCGGTTCCAGACTGTCCCTTGCGTCTCCTGATGCTTTCCCCGGGATTCCTCAGGTTAGCCAAAGCAAGCATAGTTGCTTTAGTAACGTTAACCGGGTTGGAGCACCCTAGTGATTTGGTCAAAATATCTTTGATCCCGGCTGCCTCAACCACCGCGCGCACACCGCCGCCGGCAATAACCCCTGTGCCGGGGGAGGCGGGCTTTACCAGGACCCTTGCAGCGCCGAATTTGGAAAGGCTCTCATGCGGGATGGTGGTATTCAGGAATACCACGCCGATTACGTTCTTCTTGGCAGCCACACCGGCCTTGCGGATGGCTTCGGGAACTTCCCTGGCCTTCCCAAGGCCCACTCCGACATGGCCTTTGCCGTCACCGACCACCACCAAGGCGCGGAAATGCAGGTTTTTACCGCCTTTCACGACTTTGGTAACGCGGGTCAGCGAGACCAGCTTCTCGGTAAACTCCATTTCACTGGTATCGATCCTCGGCTTGGGTAAATGTATTCTTGTCGATGCTTTCATACTTAAATCCTCAGAATTTTAACCCGGCTTTGCGGGCCGCTTCGGCCAGGGCTTTTACCCTGCCTTGATACTTATAGCCACCCCGGTCAAAAACAACCTGGCTTACCCCTTTCTCCTGGGCATTCTTTGCCAGTTCAGAGCCGACCAGTTCGGCCACCTGGGTTTTGTTTTTACCGCTGAGCTGTTCCTTAATTTTGGCATTAAGGCTGTCCGCCGAGGCCAGGGTTACCCCGCTGGCATCATCGATAATCTGCGCATGAATGTTAGCAAGGCTGCGGAACACACACAGCCTGGGTTTGGCCGCCGTACCGGAAACCGTGACCCTTATGCGGGCGTGGCGCCTCTTTCTTGCTATATTCGAACTAACTTTAGCCATTTTTATTTCCCTTTTGTAGCTGTCTTGCCTGCTTTACCCGGCTTCAGGCGCAGACGTTCGCCGGCGTATTTGACACCCTTACCCTTATATGCGTCGGGAATACGTATCCTTCTGATCTCAGCCGCCGTTTCGCCTACCAGCTCTTTATCAATACCGGAAATGCGTATCTTGGTTGTGCCGTCGATTGTAATATCGATGCCCTTGGGCGGATCGAATTCCACCGGGTGGCTGTATCCGATCTGCAATATCAGTTTATTGCCGGCCTTCTGGGCGCGGTAGCCGACACCGCTCAGCTCGAGGTTCTTTTCAAATCCCTTGGTTACGCCTTCAACCATATTGTTCAACAGCGACCTGCTCAATCCGTGCAATGAGCGCTGCAGCCTGTTATCGCTGGACCGCGTAACGACCAGTTTTCCATCTTCCTGAGCAACTTTAATGTCAGGATGAAATTCGCGGGTCAATTTACCCTTGCTTCCCTCAACAGTAATTTCCCTGCCTTGGATTTTAATCTTAACCCCGGCAGGGATGACTACGGGCATTTGTCCTATACGAGACACAGATTCACCTCTCTGAGTTCAATTACCATACATAACATAATACTTCGCCGCCAAGGTTATTCTTCCAGGCTTCCTGGCCGGTCATAATCCCTTTGGACGTAGATAAAATAGAAATGCCCAGGCCGCCGAATACCCTCGGTATTTCTCCTTTGCCGCTGTAGACCCGGAGCCCGGGTTTACTCACGCGTTCCAATCCGATGAAAGCCGGCTGTTTATCAATATATTTGAGTGTGATCTTAATAACGCGCTGAGTTTCGCCTTTAACGATGGAGTAATCGGCGATGAATCCCTCGTCCTTGAGGATTTTAGTCATCGCAATTTTCATCTTGGAAGCAGGAACCAGCACGCTATCGTGGCGCGCCATGGCGGCATTGCGAACCCTAGTCAATAAATCGGCTATCGGATCAGTAACCATTGATAAACAACTCCGTCTACTTATTATTACCAGCTGGATTTCTGTACCCCGGGCAATTCACCGTTCAAGGCCAGCGTGCGGAAGCATATGCGGCAGATGCCGAATTTCCTTATGTAGGCCCTTGGCCTTCCACACAGCTTGCAGCGGTTATGCTGTTGCACCCTGTATTTCGGGGGTCGGTTTGCTTTAACAATCTTACAAAGTTTTGACATTACTTTACCTTACTAATTTTTCTTAAAAGGCATGCCGATTGCTTCGAGCAACCGTCTGCCGTCCTCATCTGTCTTAGCGCTTGTCACAATCGTAATTTCTATTCCCCTGGTCTTATCCACCTTATCATATTCGATCTCGGGGAAGACAACTTGCTCTTTCATACCCAGCGTATAATTGCCCTGTCCATCAAAGGCATCCCTGGGCACGCCCTGAAAATCGCGTATCCTGGGCAGGACCACGCTTACCAGCTTGTCGAGGAATTCATACATCCTCTGATCGCGCAGGGTAACCATCATGCCTATGGGCACGCCCGCCCTCAGCTTAAAGGCAGCTATGGATTTCTTGGCCTTGGTAACCACAGGATGCTGGCCGGCAATGGTGGTCAGGTCCTTCTCGGCCGCTTCCATGGCTTTGGGATTGGACAGAGATTCGCCCATCCCAAGATTGAGGACGATCTTGTTGACCCTGGGAACTTCCATAATGTTCCTATAGCCGAACTTTTTAATCAGCTGCGGCACGATCTCTTTTTTATATCTGTCTTTTAGCCTTACCATCTATCGGGTTACCTCTATTTAATCAATAATTTCAGAGCAATTGTGGCAGAACCTGGCCTTTTTACCGTCGTCCAGTACCCTGGAGCCGATACGAGCTGGCTTATTGCATTTGTTGCAGATCACCATGACGTTGGAAACGTTGATGAGCCCTTCCAGCTCGATAATACCTGCCTGCCTTGTTTGGCCTTTGGTCTTGGAATGCCGCTTAATTAAATTCAGACTTTCCACGATCACGCTTTCCTTGGTCGGTAAAGCCTTGCGCACCTTGCCTTTTTTACCCTTATCCTTGCCTGCTATGATAAGGACATTATCATTCTTCTGTATCTTCATTTTTAGAGCACCTCTGGTGCCAGAGAAATTATTTTCATAAAATTCTTGTCTCTCAATTCTCTTGCGACAGGTCCGAATATGCGGGTTCCCTTGGGGTTGCCCTTATCATCCAGGATGACCGCAGCATTATCGTCAAAGCGCACGTAGGAACCGTCCGGCCTGTGATGATGGTTGGAAATCCTTACGACTACCGCTTTCACCACCTCGCCTTTCTTTACCACGCCGCCCGGTATCGCGCGTTTGACGCTGCAGGTGATCACATCACCCACGGTAGCATAGCGCCTGCGCGTACCTCCCGGCACACCTATGCACATTACCTGACGCGCACCTGTGTTATCCGCTACCTTAAGTCTGGTTAAAGTCTGAATCACTTCAGTTCTCCTGATTTCCCTGATCTACATCGTCTTTTAAGACGCCGACTATGTCTGCTTTTTGAATTACTTCCACGATCCGCCATCTTTTGTCTTTGGACAACGGCCGGGTTTCAACGATCTTTACTACGTCGCCTACATTACATTCATTGTTCTCATCATGCGCCTTAAATCGGGCGGACTGCCTGATAACTTTGTGATACAGGGGATGCCTTCGCAGGCTCTCCGTCTGCACAACAACCGTCTTATTCATCTTGTTGCTGGTAATCTTACCAATTCTGGTTTTACGGTTTTTTCCCATCTTTATTTCTTGCCAAGCTCTCTCTCACGTATGATGGTGTTTATCCTGGCGATCCTTTTCCTTACAGCCGGTAACTGGCGATGGTTCACCAATTGCTTGGTTGCCAGCTTGAAGCGCAGGTTAAACAGCTCTTGATGAGCTTCCTCCAATTTTTTATGCAATTCGGCATCGCCCAATGCCTTGATCTCAGTGAGTTTCACCCTTTTACCTCTTCTTTAATAGTCTCACGTGCTACAAATCTGGTCTTGATTGGCAACTTATAGGCGGCCAATGTGAGTGCTTCCTTAGCCATATTCTCTTTAATGCCGCCGATCTCAAATAGCATCCGGCCAGGCTTCACCACAGCTACCCAATGGTCCACAGCGCCTTTGCCGCTGCCCATACGGGTTTCAGCCGGTTTCTTGGTAACTGACTTGTCCGGAAAGATGCGGATCCATACCTGTCCGCCACGGCGGAGGTAACGCACTATAACACGGCGTGCCGCTTCGATCTGCCTGGAAGTAATCCAATGGGCCTCACTGGCCTGCATTCCGAAGTCGCCGAAGACAATCGTATTACCCGATTGTGCTTTACCACGCAGGTGGCCGCGGTGGCACTTACGATACTTCACTCGTTTCGGTTGTAACACTTTCTCTCCTTACTTCAGGTATAATCCGTCCTTTATAAATCCATACTTTAACGCCGATATTGCCCATAGTGGTTGCGGCTTCAGCGAAACCATAGTCTATATCCGCACTCAAAGTATGCAGCGGCAACTGGCCTTCATGAATGGTTTCCCGTCTGGCGATTTCAGCGCCGCCCAGCCTGCCGGCACAGCTGATCTTAATGCCCTTTGCGCCGGCCTGCCTGGTTTTAAAGGCTGCCTGTTTCATGGCACGCCTGAAAGCAACACGCCTTTCCAGTGAATCAGCAATATTGCGCGCAACCAGCGCTGCCTCGATCTCAGGCTGCTCGACTTCCTTGATGGACAGTTTGACCTTCTTGCCGCAAGTCTTCTCCAGCTCCGATCTCAATTCTTCGGCCCGCTGGCCTCCCCTGCCTATCACGATGCCGGGACGGGCAGTAAATATAGTCACAATTATATCGTTCCCCTGACGGTCGAGCTCCACCCTGGCAACCGCGCCCTCGCGCAGTCTTTCCTTCACGGCCCTCCTCAACTTGAGGTCATCATGCAGCACTTCCATATAGTGCTTTTCATCGTACCATTTAGCCTTCCAGCCGCGTACGATGCCGATCCTAAAACCGTAGGGGTGTACTTTATGTCCCAATTATTTTTCCTCCTCGGAAACTAAAACCTTGATATGCGTAGCCCGCTTCAAGATGGGGCTATAGCGGCCCCTGGATTGAGGCCTGTACCTTTTAAGCGTTCGGGCCTCATCGGCTGCAATATAAACCACTTTTAATTCGGCTGGGTCCATCTGAAAGTTATTTTCGGCATTGGCCGAAGCAGACTTAATCAGCTTGGCGACGGCCTTGGCTGCGGGCGTGGGCGTAAATTTAAGAATATTGATGGCGTCTTCCACTTTTTTACCGCGCACCATATCCACCACAAGCCTTACCTTGCGGGGCGGTATGCCTAAATCTTTAACTACTGCTCCTACTCTCATTTTCTACCTGCTTACGTCAACGGCTTCTTGACTGGCGCTGGCGCTGCTGTTGCCTTGCCGACATGGCCTCGGAATGTACGGGTGATGGCAAATTCGCCCAGCTTATGGCCAACCATATTTTCAGTCACGAAAATAGGCACGTGGCGCCTTCCGTCATGCACACCTATTGTATGGCCGATCATTTCGGGCATAATGGTGGAAGAGCGAGCCCAGGTCTTAATGACCTGTTTTTCACCCTTCTTATTAAGGGCTTCTATTTTTTTCAGCAGCTTGGGATGACAGTACGGGCCCTTTCTCGCTGAACGTGACATACTTAATTTACCTCTTTATTTTTCGGCATACCTGCGCCTGACGATCAATTTATCGGACGGTTTGCCGCTGCGGGTCCTATGGCCCAACGCCGGCTTACCCTGAGGCGTTTTGGGGGCCATGCCGCGCGGCGCTCTGCCTTCACCGCCGCCATGCGGATGGTCACGCGGGCTCATAGCCGAGCCTCTGACCTTGGGCCGCCGTCCCAGCAGCCGTATTCGACCTGCTTTGCCTGATTTAACATTCTGGTGGTCCAGGTTTCCCACCTGGCCGATAGTAGCACGGCACTCGATCATAAACCGCCTGACCTCGCCGGAGGGTAAACGTACCGTTGCATATTTATCTTCGCGACCGAGCAACTGGGCGGACGTGCCAGCGCTCCTGACTATCTGCCCTCCCTTATTGGGTTCGAACTCCAAGTTATGTATCATGGTGCCTGAGGGGATATTTGCCAGCGGCAAATTGTTACCGGGCTTGATCTCGGCATCCACCCCCGTCATTACATTATCTCCGACACCCAATCCCAGTGGGCACAATATGTAGCGCTTCTCGCCATCGGCGTAGAAAATCAGTGCTATACGGGCGGAGCGGCCGGGATCATACTCGATTGCAGCCACCTTACCGGGAATGCCGAGCTTATCGCGTTTAAAATCTATAATACGGGTCCTGCGTTTGGCGCCACCGCCTCTATGGCGTGTGGTAATAACGCCCCTGCTATTCCTTCCGGCTTTCTTCTTCTGAGGAACCAGCAGCGACTTTTCCGGCTCGGTCTTGGTAATATCATCAAAGGATATCTTTACCATTCCGCGACGGCCGGGAGATGTAGGGCGAAATATCTTTAAAGCCAACTCTAACTACTCCTAGCTTTTTACGGATGACGTCTTTGCCATCGGTTCTTTCTCAAGAGCTTACGATGCTTATGCTTCGCCATCTTCTTTTTGCGTTTCTTTATAACAGAACCCAATTTCTACTCCTGTTATCTTATACTCCCTCAAAGAGCTGTATTTTGTCGCCTTCTTTGAGTGTTACTATTGCTTTTTTCCAGCGCGGGCTGGTCACCTGTCGCTTGCCCATTTTCTTCGTTTCGCCAGGCACATATACGACATTGACGTTTACCACGCCCACTTTAAAAGCCTTCTCCACTGCCTTCTTTACCTCGTATTTGGTAGCCCTTTTATTTACTTCGAAGACATATTTGCCACCCTCGGAGAGGCGGGTGCTCTTTTCAGTTACGAGCGGCCTGCGAAGCACTTCATATATATCCATAAACTTACATTAACCCTCTTAGAAATCTATGCTGCCTTCTGTTCCTGTTTATCCGATTCCTTCTTATCCCAGATCTCCTCAATGCGCCTTATCGCATCGACATCCAGGATCAGAATCTTATAGGAAAGCAGGTCGGCAACGTTGAGCATTGAGACCATGGTGGTTTTTACTCCCGGGATATTGGAGCTTGCCATAGTAATATAATCGTTGCCCAGCGCCACCCCTATAATGGCGGTGCTTTCAACGCCCAGGCGATCGAGTATCTCATCGACCAGCTTGGTCTTTGGCTCACTGATCTCCAGCTTATCCAGAATCTTCAATTCGCCGTCGCGCACCTTGCCTGAAAGCACGCTTCTCAAAGCCAGCCTTCGCATCTTCTTAGGCATGGCCTGCCGATAGCTGCGCGGGTGCGGCCCGAAGACAACACCGCCTCCCTTCAAGAGGGGGGAGGTGGCACTGCCCCGCCTTGCTCTGCCGGTATGTTTCTGGGCGTACATTTTCTTGGTGCTTCTGCTCACGGAGGACCGGGTCTGAGAATCGGCAGTGCCCTGCCTGCGATTGGCAAGCTGCGCCAACAGCGCCTGGTGAACTACCGCTTCGTTCACTGTCTGGCCAAATACGTAATCACTTACGCTGATTTTGCCAGCCTTTTTACTTTTTAAGTTAATTACCTCTAAATCCATCACAATAGCCCTTAAGAGGCGCTCTCTATTAACACTAATCCGTTTTTGCCGCCCGGTATTGCGCCTTTGAGTAAAACTATATTTTTAGCCTGGTCGACCTCAACCACTTCGAGATTGCGTACCGTCACTTTGCGGTCGCCCATATGTCCTGCCATTCGCAGGCCCTTGAATACACGGCCCGGTGTGGTTGTAGACCCGACTGAACCGGGAGCGCGGTGCCTGTCCGATTGACCGTGGGTCTTAGGCCCGCCCCGGAAATGATACCTTTTCACTCCGCCGGCGAACCCTTTTCCCTTGGAGATTCCCTCAACCTGGACGATATCGCCAGGCTTAAATATGGTCACATCTATCTTTTGCCCGACCTGGTAATCCTTAACATCATCGGTTCGCAGCTCACGAAGATATCTATAAGCGCCGTTCTCTTTCAGGTGGCCTTTTTCAGCTTTGGTCAGTTTCTTGGACTCGCCAAAGCCAAGCTGCACCGCATTATATTTGTCCTTTTCGACCGTTTTAACCTGCGTGACACAGCATGGCCCGGCCTCAATAGCCGTAACGGCTATCTCCAGGTTTTCCCTGTAAAGCTGCGTCATGCCAATTTTTTTACCAAGTAAGCCAGCCATATCTTCAATTCCTATAATCTGATATCGATTTCTACACCTGACGGCAACTGCAACTGCGTCAAGGCGTCAATAGTCTTGCTGGTCGGACCCACGATATCAATCAGCCTTTTATGAGTCCGTATTTCAAATTGCTCCCGTGAATCCTTGTCGATGTGAGGCGACCGTATTACACAGAACTTCTCTATCCTGGTCGGAAGCGGCACCGGCCCAATAACCTCTGCGCCGGATTTGATGGCTGTTTCAATGATCTGACCGGCAGATTGGTCCACCAACCTATGATCATAACCCCTCAATTTAATTCTTATCTTCTGCTTGGTCATTTACCTACCCTTTGATTTAGCTAACATTTCCTCAAGTATACTGGCCGGCACTTCGCTATAATGATCGAATTCCATCGAAGACGTGGCTCTGCCCTGAGTAAGCGACCTTAATGCTGTTGTATAACCGAATGATTCTGCCAGCGGCACAAAGCAGTGGATAACACATGTTTCGCCGTGGGTCTCGATTCCTTCGATGTGGCCCCGCCTGGAATTGATATCGCCTATCACATCGCCCATAAAGGAGGCAGGTGTCACCGCTTCCAGCCGCATGATCGGCTCAAGCACTACCGGTTTGGCCTTGGCCACACCCGCTTTGAGGGCCATAGATCCGGCCATCTTAAAGGCCATTTCCGATGAGTCTACCTCGTGTTCACTACCATCGAAAACCGTTACCGTGACATCAACCAACGGGTATCCGCTTAGTCCACCGCTATCCAGCGCTTCACGTACACCAGCTTCAATAGCAGGGATATACTGCCTGGATATATCTCCACCGCGAACCCCATTAACAAATTTAAATCCACTGTTCCGCTCGCCGGGCTCGATTCTTAACCAGCAGTGGCCGTATTGTCCGTGGCCGCCGGTCTGCCGAATAAAGCGGCCTTCCGCTTCAACAGCTAGGGTGACAGTCTCTTTATAGGCAACCTGGGGTTTGCCAACGCGCACCTGCACGCCGAATTCCCTCATCATACGGTCGATCAAGACCTCAAGATGCAGTTCGCCCATGCCGGATATAATGGTTTGTCCTGTTTCTTCGTTAGAACGTACTTTAAAGGTCGGGTCCTCTTCCGACAGCCTGCCAAGCGCATCGCCCAACTTATCCTGGTCAGCCTTGCTCTTGGGCTCAACCGCCATGGATATAACCGGCTCAGGGAACTTAATATCTTCCAGGAGTATGGATTGGCCCGCCTCGCAGAGGGTATCCCCTGTAAAGGTGTTCTTCAAACCGAGTGTGGCCGCTATGCTACCGGTATCGACTTCATCGATTTCCTCACGCTTGTTAGCGTGCATCAGCAGCAGCCTGCCCAGTCGTTCTTTGGTATCCCTGCTGGCATTGTAAATCTGGGTGCCCACTTTCACACGGCCTGAATACACCCTGAAATAGACCAGCCTGCCTACGAAGGGATCTGATACAACTTTAAATGCCAGGGCACTGAACGGCGCGTCATCACTGGCCGGACGGGCAACTTCCTGTCCGCTAACGGTATCGATCGCCTTCAAAGGCGGTTTGTTTAAAGGGGACGGAAGATAATCGACAACGGCATCCAGCACTAATTGAATTCCTTTGTTTCTCAAGGCAGTGCCGCACACAATAGGAACTATCCTATTGGCAACTGTCAGCCGCCTGATGGCAGCTTTTATGTCCTCTATATCGATATCCTGGTTATCTACATATTTAAGCATAAGCTGGTCATCGTTTTCCGCCAGCTTCTCTATCATTTTGTGCCTTTCTTTGGCTGCTTCCTCTTTTAAATCGTCAGGAACCTGCATTTCCTGCGGTTCCTCGGTAACTTCATCGGGGAACGTCCAGGCTTTGTCGGCAACCAGGTCCACCACCCCGATAAACGCACTCTCTCTCCCGATCGGAAGCTGTATGGAAACCGTTCTGGCCTTGAGCCTCTCCTCTATCATCTCGATAGTGCGCAGATAGTCGGCGCCCACCCTATCCATTTTATTAATGAAACATATACGCGGAACACCGTATTTGTCGGCCTGGCGCCATACAGTCTCGGACTGTGCTTCGACACCCGCTACCGCATCCAGGACAACCACTCCACCATCGAGGACGCGCAGGCTGCGCTCAACTTCAGCCGTAAAATCAACGTGGCCCGGCGTATCAATAATGTTTATGCGGTGCTCCCGCCAGTGGCATGTAGTTGCAGCGGAGGTTATGGTGATGCCTCGTTCCCTTTCCTGAACCATCCAGTCCATGACGGCCGTGCCATCATGCACTTCACCGACTTTATAGGTCCTGCCGGTATAGAATAAAATACGTTCGGTTGTAGTGGTCTTGCCGGCATCGATATGTGCGATAATACCTATATTCCGAACTTTATCAAGCGGAAATGATCTTGTCATTGTTTTAGCACCCTGGCCGGATTTAGGCCGGGATTCCCTGATTCCTGAAGTTACCATCTGTAATGTGCGAACGCCTTGTTGGCCTCAGCCATCTTGTGCGTATCCTGCTTCTTTTTAATGGAGTTACCCTGACCCTGCGCAGCATCCATCAACTCTGCGGCCAGCTTCTCAGCCATCGACCTTCCGCTGCGATCCCGGGCAAAGGTTATAATCCACTTTGTAGCAAGGAATTCACCACGCTCCGGTGTAACCTCGATTGGGACCTGATATGTGGCACCGCCAACGCGCCTCGATTTGACCTGAAGCATGGGCGCCGTATTTTTCATGGCCTGCTCAAACACGCCCAACGGGTCGCTCTTCATCTGCTTGTTGATCCGATCGAAAGCATCATAAACAATACCCTGGGCTGTGGCCTTTTTGCCCTTATACATTATTTTATTAATAAACCGCGCAACAACCGGGCTCCCATATTTGGGATCCGGGCTGACTATTTTGTTGACAAATTTGGCTCGCCTTGACATATCATCTCCCCGTTATAATTAGCTTGCGGCGACAGTAGCTGCCTTTGCACGTTTGGCGCCGTATTTACTGCGGCCCTGCCTGCGCTTATCTACTCCCGCAGCATCGAGTGTGCCCCTGATAATATGATAGCGGACACCGGGCAGGTCTTTAACCCTGCCTCCGCGGATAAGTACTACAGAGTGTTCCTGAAGGTTATGGCCTTCGCCCGGAATGTAGGCCGTGACCTCAATGTGATTGGTCAGCCTGACACGGGCGATCTTGCGCAGAGCCGAGTTAGGCTTTTTGGGGGTCATAGTTTTGACCTGCACACATACGCCGCGTTTCTGGGGTGAGCAGACGCCTTTCCTGCTGCGGTTTTTCAGCGAGTTATATATGACCTGCAGCGCAGGAGCTTTGGTCTTCCTGCCTATTCTGTGGCGTCCCTTTCTTACCAGTTGGTTTATCGTCGGCATACTATTCTATTCCTTCAGTTTTACTCTCTATTTTTCGGCAAATTAAAAAGCCACCCAGTTGCTCCCGGACTTCTCCCCGATCTGGCCCACATCCCGGGTCAACCAGCCGGCTTATTTAATATCCAGGTCCTGCAAACGAAGCGCTAAAACCAATAAATATTAGCGCAAGTTTGCAACAAATGAAAATGTTATCATAGGGTTTAGATTCCTGTCAACAATGGACACAATGGGGCCAATACCCAATTTACCTTACCGGCAACTCGATGGTCAAGGTCGCCCCCTGCCCCGGCACACTTTCTGCCAAGATCGTTCCCCCGTGTTCCATCACAATGCCATGGCATATGCTGAGGCCCAGCCCCGTCCCTTCTCCAACTTCTTTGGTAGTATAAAACGGGTCGAAGATACGGCTTATGGCCTCGGGCGCTATGCCGGGTCCGTCATCTGCAATAACCACGATTACCTTCCCATCGACAAGTTTTGTATTTACAATGAGAGTTCCCCTCCTGTTGGTCCGGTACATAAAATACTCTGCGTTTAAAATAATATTCAGGAACACTTGCTGAAGCTGAGAAATATGCCCAACAAATCAATCAGCCCGTTGGCTGACGGCAGTTGAGCGGATTTACTCCGGCCCTTTTCGTCCGTCGATGCTTTTGGCCTCTTGCTTTTGGGGGAGACCTGTGGGGGGCAGGAGCCTTTGATTTGGATTTCTTACTATCCTTCTTATTACTTTTCCGCACCATGTCCCTGTCCCCGCCAAAATTAAAAAATCGATCGGTTTTGGATACTACATTATTTTATACTCTTTTAAGCGATCGTGTGTCAACGACTTCCGGCCAAAAAACGTGAGATTAATAGCCCAATTTTTTGAATGTTTTGTGCATGCCTGAAGCGACAGCTATAATTGAACCGGTCTATTATGCCAACTAATACCCATGATGCATTCTTACGCAACGTCGTGAAACCGGCCAGGTACATAGGCGGTGAATGGAACTCTATGCCTAAAGACTGGGGCGACGTTCGGGTACATGTGGCGCTGGCCTTCCCCGATATCTACGAAGTTGGCATGTCAAATATGGCGATCCCAATTCTTTACGAGATATTAAACAACGCAAATGGAGTACTGGCGGAGAGGGTTTATGCTCCCTGGCCTGACATGGAAGAGCAACTTCGCCTGCAGGGTTTGCCCCTTTACAGCCTTGAGACCCGTCGCCCTCTGCAGGAGTTCGACATCATAGGATTTTCTATGGGCTACGAGCTTAGTTGCACTACTGTACTGAACATGCTCGACCTGGCAGGTCTTCCAGTATTCAGCCGCGATAGGAGCGGCCGGCACCCGCTTATAGTAGCCGGAGGAAGTTGTGCTATGAATCCGGAGCCGATGTCCGACTTTATCGACATCTTTTTCATCGGTGAAGCCGAAGATGCCGTATTAAGCCTGACAGACGCTTATCAAACTTATGGAACGGACCGTGACGAGTTGCTGCGACGGCTGGCTGAATTGCCTGGGGTTTATGTGCCGCGTTTCTATAAGACGTCCTATAAGGTTGACGGCACGATCTCTTCCCTGGCGCCTATCCATATTAATGCGCCACCTGTCATCGAACGATCGGTAGCCAGGCAGCTCAGGCCGGTATCCAGGCCGGTGGTACCCTTTATAGAAGTTATACATGATCGAGGAGCAGTAGAGATCCAGCGCGGATGCAGCCGTGGCTGCCGCTTCTGCCAGGCTGGCGTTCTCTACCGCCCTGTCAGGGAGCTGCCGGAAAATGAGATCCTTGACGCCATCGAGTGCCTTGCGCATAACTGTGGTTATAATACATTTTCCCTCGTATCCTTAAGCTCCGGCGATTACAGCAACATAAATCATCTCGTGAATAGCATCACGCATAAATACTCAGGTGACGGAATTAGCTTATCCCTGCCCAGTCTCAGGCTGGATAAATCCTCCATTGAGCTCATCGACTCGTTACCGGCGGGCCGTAAAACTACCCTGACTTTCGCCCCCGAAGCCGGCAGCGATCGTTTGAGGAAAGCCATCAACAAGTGGATTCCCCAGGAATCCATGATGGAGGCCTTTGCCTCAGCCTTTGAAAAAAACTGGATGAACTTGAAGCTGTATTTCATGATAGGGCTGCCTACCGAGACCCTGGATGACATTGTAGCTATAGCCGACCTGGTGGAGTCGGTGGGCAAGCTGGGAAAAGGCATCCGTGGAAGACCTCCCAGGGTCAGGATCTCCGTTTCGTCATTTATCCCCAAGCCGCATACGCCCTGCCAGTGGGAAGCCCAGGAGTCTGAAGACCTGCTAAATAAAAAGCATCTAATTCTGCAGGCCCGGTTGCGCCGTAGCGGCGTTCAGCTTTCCTGGCACGATACCAGGACCAGCCTTTTAGAAGCCACTCTGTCAAGGGGCGACAGCCGACTGGGGGCTGTCATATATACAGCCTGGAAAAAGGGGTGCAGGCTGGATACCTGGAGCGAATTCTTAGACTTCGATAAGTGGAAGCAGTCATTCTCCGAATGTGGAATAGATCCTTCCTTTTATGCCCATCGCAGGCGTGACTCTGATGAGATTATGCCCTGGCAACATATATCGTCCGGCGTTAGCACAGCTTTCTTGAAAGCCGAACAGCATAAAATATCTACGGGAGATTTGACATCAGATTGCCGCTACGCTGACTGCAACCTTTGCGGCATGCAGGGAAAACAGCCTTCATGCAGGGCCAGGGCACAGTTGTTAAAAAGCTGATTAAATTTGACTTTACGTCTCAAACAGGATAACCTTTATGCTTTGTTACTAACTCTGGAGAAATGCAATGAGAAGACTCGAGCTTGAAGTATTAAAAAGGGAAATAAAAGGTAAGAAAGTCAGATTTCTCCGCAGGGGCGGCCTGATACCGTGCAACATATACGGCTACGGGATGGAATCCATGCCCGTCCAGGTAGACGTTCGCGGCTTAAGCCACTTGCTATCAAGGGCCGGCGGAACCGACCTTATCTCGATCAAGATGGACGGCGCCGAATCGCCGGCAAAAGTGCTCATCCGGGATGTGCAGCGCAATCCCCTTACCGGCGACCCCATCCATGTAGACTTCTACCAGGTAAGGATGACCGAGAAATTGAAGGCTGAGGTCCCCCTGGTATTTATCGGCGAAGCACCCGCTATGAAGCTTAAGAACGTTTCCCTTCTGCACTCGCTTACTTCTTTACAGATCGAAGCCTTGCCCGATGATTTGCCACATAATATCGAGGTTGATATTTCGGGTTTGGCCGAAGCCGAACAGGCACTTCACGTTAAAGACATAAAAGTTGGCGGCAAAATTACCGTTCTCACCGACCCCGACCAGATGGTTATCAAGGTCGCAGAGATGCGCAAGGTGGTTGAGGAAGTGCCGGCAGTGGCGGTTGCTGCCGAGGGTGAAGAAGTTGTTGGCGAGGAAAAGGAAGGGGAAGAGGCTGTGGAAGAGAAAGCCGAGAAATAGAGCCTGGATTATATCAAGCCCCCTCTTTTCGGAGGGGGCTTTCTTTTTGCCTATTTTAGCCTGTCTACGAAGTCCGACAACTCTTTCAAGTATAATTCCATGCCTTCAGCGAAAATGGTGTTATGGTCAGCACCCGGGATAACCAGCATCTTTTTATCCCTTGAGCCCGCATTGCGATAGATCTTTTCACCCTCCGCCAGGGGTATTATGGAGTCGTACTGGCCGTGGATAACCAGGATGGGCATGGAGATTTTCGTAACGCTTTCCAATCCGGGCGATACAAAATCACTCTGTTCCGGCTGCAGCTCAATACCCATCCTTGCCAATAAATCCGTAACATCGCAAAAACCGCTCTCCAGGATAATGCCCTTGAACTGGTCCGGGCAGCTGGCGGCCAGTTCTATGGCAGAAGCACTTCCCAACGAACGGCCCATGATAAAGTGGCTGCCCGTGAACCCGCGATTTATTAACGTTTCCCTGAAGCCCTCAGACACCCCATGGCAATCCTTTATCATGCTGCTGACCGATGGTTTGCCGCCGCTCCTGCCGTAACCCCGGTAATCCGCCACAAAAAGGCTAATGCCGTTATGGTTAAAGGCAGAGCCGATATCAAAGTATTCTGCCGCCAGTTCACCATTCCCATGAAAGAACAGAATGCATGGATCCGTTTTATTTACAAAAAATAGGCTGCAAGATATTTTTATATTGTCATCTACCAACAGGTCCAGGTTCAGAACAGTTTCGGAGTCGACGGCCTTAAACTCGTCCCGCCGCGGGTAAAAAAGGAAGCGCTGGATATCAGGATGATCGAAGACCTTATATTTCTCCCAATTTCCCGGCATGTTAATACCTACTGATAGTCCTGGTGTATCGTTCCGCTTATTTCCTCGCCTATCTCCAGTATCCCGTAGGAATCGCTGGCCCTGCCCGGATTGAAAAACAGGATACGACCCACAATCTTATTGAAAGCCCTATGGCTGTGGCCGAATATGATGACATCTACATCGGTGAACTGCTCGCCCACGCGTTGCGCCAGATCCCACGGTCCGCCGCTGCCGTGTATGATAGCAATCTTTTTGCCCTCGATATCAAGCACCTCTTTCTGCGGGAAAATAGTGCGTATCTCCGGCAGGTCCATATTGCCATAAACACCCTTGACGGGCGCCAGGTTTTCTAGTCCCCTGATTACATCCAGCGCTACGATATCCCCGGCGTGGATGATCAGGTCAACCCCTGATAGGGCTCGAATAAGGTTTGGGGGTAACTCGGCAAAATGCCTAACGTGTGTGTCTGAGATTACACCGATATTCATCTTTGGCCATGATCCTTTGGTATGCGATTAGTATATTACCCGCGAACGAATTGGGCAACGGCCAGATAAGACTGTTACCGCCTTCCAATGGAATGTCCCCGGGTAATACATAATTTCGGCTGTAAGGGTAGATTTATTCGGCCTGCTTGAATATACTGTATTTGATACTTAATTTGCAGCTACGGACCCGACAGAAGGAGGTGCCCCTTGCAATGTAACTACCACCTCGACCGCGAGGCGGTAGGTGTATGTGTTGAATGCAGCAGCGCCGTCTGCCCTGAATGTAAGGCTGAATACGAAGGGAGGATTTTCTGCAACTCCTGCATCGAGAAAAAGGTGGCGGCAGGGACACCTGCTATAGGCCAGGCGGCAGCAATTGAAAATACTTCAGGCATGGGCAGCAAAGCGACTGTTCCCGCCGGGCTGGGGGAATGGAATTGGGGCGGATTCCTGCTGACATGGATATGGGGCATAGGCAACAACGTATGGTGGTCCTTCCTGTTCTTTATACCTTTTTTGGGTTGGACCGTAATTCCACTTTTACTGGCCTTCAAAGGAAACGAATGGGCCTGGCAAAACAAGAGGTGGGAGAGCGTGGAGCACTTTAAAAGAGTGCAGCATATCTGGACAATGTGGGGCTGGGGCTTGACCATTGCTACGACAGTTTTCATTGTAATCATTGCCGTTATAATAGTGATCCTGTTGGTTCTGGCCATGCAACAACAGGGGACCACTTGGTATTAAGATGACAGGCCTAACTATAGTTTTAAATTCGGGAGAACGTTCGTAATGAAATGTGCTGTACACACCGACCGCGATGCCGTGGCAGCTTGCAGCAGTTGCGGCAGGTTTGTCTGCCCGGAATGCAAGGTATCCATAGGCGGCCGCCAGTATTGCAACACGTGCCTGCAGACCCGCTTAAAAACAGGCGCCTGGCCCGGACAACCTGCGGCCACTTCCAATAATTCAGGCATGGGGCCCAACACGCCCGTGCCTGCTGAAATAAGGGGCTGGAATTGGGGCGGGTTCCTGCTAACCTGGGTCTGGGGGATCGGCAATAACGTTTGGATATCTCTTATCGCCTTGGGTAGCCTTATACCCTGGATCGGCTGGGTCATCGGGCTTGTAATGGGTATCATCCTGGGCATCCGTGGCAATGAATGGGCCTGGCAGCGAAAGAAATGGGAAAGTATCGAACACTTCCAAAAGATTCAGCGCACCTGGTTGTGGTGGGGAGTGAGCCTGCTCGTTGCTCAAGTAATCTTTGCTTTAGCACTCCTGGTACTGGGGGTTGCCCTGTATAAGATCGGGAACTCCCTGGGCATAGATAAAAATCTCCCTGGAAACATGATTCCGTGGCTATAATAATGTTATGCTGCTGAGAAGTCTTCAATTAATTTACAAGGCGGTGAATAAATGAGCGATTTGGTGATCTACGGGCTGATATTCCTGGTCGGACTTATCCTGGGTATTGTCATAACTTTTATCGTGACTCGCCTTTATAAGCCTTATTATAAACAGGATATGCTGGCTATGACCGGCGAAATACAGAAGAACATGGCCGCATTTACGGATACGGCCATGCAGGCCTCCGTCCAGCATTTGGTTAATATGTCTGACCAGGTCATTTCCAAGAACACGGAACTCGGTGAAAAGAACCTCGATACCAAGAAACAACTCATAGACCAGTCCATCAAAGAGGTGAGAGACAACCTCAAAAGCGTTGAGGAGCTGGTAACCAGTCTTGAAAAGGACCGGGCACAGGTATTCGGGCAGCTTGCACAGCAGCTGCAGTCGGCATCCGAGCAAACCCTGAAGCTTCAGGAGACTACCGGTAAGCTGCAACTGGCGCTGGGCAATGCCAAGGTGAGGGGACAGTGGGGTGAACGGATGGCCGATGATATCTTACAGAAAATCGGCTTTGTAGAAGGCATCAACTACCTCAAACAGCAGGCCACCGATTCCGCGGGCAACAGGCCGGACTACACATTCATGATGCCCAACAAGTTGAAATTGAACATGGATGTAAAATTCCCCTGGGACAACTATAAGAAATATATCGACACCGATTCTGACACTGACCGCGAGGCCTTTAAGGACGATTTCCTCAAGGATGTCCGTCAGCGGATCAAAGAAGTTAGCAATCGTAACTATATCAATCCCGAAACCGTGGACTATGTCCTGGTCCTGATCCCCAACGAGCAGGTCTACCGGTTTATCAACGAAAATGATCCTTCTTTTCTGGACTATGCCCTGCAGAACAAAGCGGTGCCTTGCTCCCCAGTTACACTGTACGCGGTCCTGGCTCTGATCAACCAGACTGTCAGGACCTTTAAGACCGAGAAGGCTATCGACGAGATCATCCAGCAGGTCAAATTATTCCTTATACAGTGGCAGAGCTACGTTGACAGCATGGACAAAATGGGCAAGAGGCTGTCCGACGCTCAAAAGGAATACGACAGCCTTGTTACCACCCGCAGGAATAAGCTTGAACGGCCGCTCAAAAAGATCGACGATATCAGGAAGGAGCGAGGTTTGGAGGAATTGGAGCCCATAGAGGGCGAGGCTACTCTGATCGAGGGTGGCGAGAGCGGCGACGCCTGTAATACGGATAATTCCTGAGGCCGGAATTCCCCACGGACCGTAAACTACTGCTCGCCCAACTCGCGCAACACTTCCTTAGCTTTGCTAATCTCGGCAGGATCGGAGGTCATACTTATCGCCTTACGGAAATCTTTGACAGCTTGCTCCCTTTGCTGATTTCCGATATAGGCCCTGCCCCTGCTGCTGTAAACGCGTGGGTCACTGGGATCAAGCTCGATCGACCGCGTAATGTCGACGATGGCCTTATCATATTGTCCTTTCATAATGTAGGCACAGCCGCGATTGTGATATGCGCCGGGGTCACTGTCATCGAGGGCCAGGGCATGCGAGAAATCAGAGATGGCTTTATCAAACATTTTTTTGTAGTAATAGATACTGCCCCGGTTATAATAGGCAGCGGCGATATCCGGATCGAGCTCAATAGCTTTATCCAGGTCGGGCAAGGCCAGGTCGTGGTCGCCCTTCCTATAATAAGCGCCTCCCCTCATCAGATAAACGATGGCCTTGCTGGGATCGAATTCAATGGCCTTAGTGAGCTCTTCTATGGCCAGGGTATAGTGGCCGTCCTTAAGTAAAGTGAAGCTCCTCTCCTGGTGCGCCTCCGCTCTTTCCCTGGGCGTCGGCTCGCTGGGAGCAGTCTGGGCTTCAACGGCCGGTGCTTGAGGCCTGAATTCAGTGGATGGAGGTGGAGGAGGGGGCGTGGGAGCGGCCGGTTGCGTCGTACTTTCCACCCACTCGACTTTAGTGCCGCAACTGCCGCAGAAACTACAACCGGGTATTATCTCGTATCCACATACCGGGCAGGTGTAGAGGAAGGCAAGGTCGCAATAGCCGCAAAAACGCTGTCCCAGATAGGATGAACTGTTGCAACGCGGACAGAGAAAACTCTGTTGCATTTATATGCGTTTAAACCTGCTATATTTCTTCGATTATACATCAGCGAAGTCAAAAAATATATACGGCAACCTCTTGACAACCCTGGTAAGGTGATGTAAATATAATCATTGAAGTAACATGATAACTGCAGACGGAGGCTTACGGCGGTACTGGTGACGGTTCAATTTGCGTAAAAGTCTTCTGCGGTAGGGGAACTTAGAAATGCTGCCAATTAAAAACATCGTCTGCCCAACCGATTTCAGTGAACCTTCTTTCGAGGCTCTTAAGGTTGCCGAAGAACTTGCTGCTCATTTTAAAGCAACCCTGCATATTGTTAATGTGGTACCCCTGGTGCCGATAGTTGAAGCCCCCATAGGTGTTGAGTCCGCCAGCTTCAACGTGGCCTCCTATCAACAGGAGCTTGAAATGCAGGCCAATAAATCCCTCAAGGCGCTCGTCGATGAAAAGCTTAACGGCGGGTCTAACATCGTCACGCAGGTCTTGATAGGAAACGCCGCAGGAGAAGTCCTGCGCTATGCGAGCGAAAAAGCGGCGGGTATGATTGTGATAGCCACGCACGGACTGTCCGGCTGGCGCAGATTCATATCCGGCTCAACCACAGAGCAAATTGTTCGCCAGGCTTCCTGCCCGGTGCTCACCATAAGAAAACCACACATTAAATAGGCCTACCGTTTCCCCAGTTCATAATGCACCTGGACATATCTAATGATATCAGCCCGGCATAACATGCCAACAATCGTGTCCCCCACGATCACCGGAAGCTGATTGAGCCCGTGTTCGGCCATCATTTGCACGGCAACACTCATATTATCATCCGGCTTGATGGTTTGGAGCGGCATTCGGGCCATGACTGCAGAAACGGGTGTGTTCCGCCATTCATTAGCCGGCACCTTCTTTACATCGGACAGAGTGACTATGCCCTGCAGGCGTCCTTCCACCGACACGGGGACGACGCGTATGCCTTTCTTTATATAAACCTCGTTAACCAGCGTTTCAATTGGCAAGTTGGGGCCCACAGTCTCCATTCTTTCATTCATCACGGTGGATACCCTTACGTTAAGCCACATCGTACGCATTTCCAATTCTCGCCTGGAGGCCTCGGCTGAGCCATTTAGGAACCATCCAATAAAGGCCAGCCAGATACCGCTTATCAGGTTGCCCGTTAGAGCCATAAATATGCCGCCTGCTATCATCAACCAGCCGAATACCTGACCTACGGTAGAGGCAATATTGGTTGCCTGCTTTAAATTGTTGGTGGCGCCCCAGATGATGGAACGCAACACACGGCCGCCGTCAAGCGGGAAACCGGGTAATATATTAAAGGCGGCCAACAAGATATTTATGGTCACAAGGTAATCTGTCGTAGCTTTCACCGGTCCGACGGGAGCCCAGCCCAGGAAATCGACGACCCAGAATATTCCTGCCAGGGCAACGCTGCACAGGGGCCCAACGATGGCCACAGCAAACTCTACCCCGGGCTTTTCGGGCTCACTCTCCAAGTTGCTAACACCGCCCAGCAGGAACAGAGTGATACTCTTAACAGGCAAACCGCGTGATTTAGCGACCAGCGAGTGCGCGAGCTCGTGCAGCAGCACCGAAACGAACAGCAGCAGAGATGCAACCACGGCCGTCACCCAGTAGATCAAAGTGGTCCAGCCCGGATATTGTACTGGGAAATATACTGCCAGCGACCAGGTTACGAGGACGAATATCAGAATCCACGTATAGTGAATCCCGATATCGATTCCCGCCACTCGGGCCAGGCGAAACGATCCTTTCATCATAATTTCTTCAACCTAAGTAGCAATCTGTTTTAAAAATCCTTCGATAGTGTTGTTGACCTGATCCGGTTTTTCCATGAAAACAAGATGGCCGGCGTCCTCGATAATTGACATCCTGCACTCCGGCAGGTGAGCCGCCAGGTATTGAGTATATTTGGGCGGGGTCATATTATCTTTATCGCCGACTATGGCCAGCGCCGGCAATTTTATCTCGCCCAACCTATCCATAATGTCAAATTTATCACAGCACAAAAAATCGTTAAGCTGGACCGCGGGGCCGACATCTCTTAGCTTTGGCAGCAATATCTTTTGCAGGTTTTCGTCCACGGTCGAGTGCAGGGGAATGATCATCTCATTCATCCATCCCTGTGTGTCATCCAGTTTATTCCTGAGGAAATCCAAGATTGAAGGTAAAACCCTCAGCCTGGCCCCGGACGCAACCGAGATTATGCCTTTAAGGTCCCGGGAATATTTGAGCGCATGCATGAGGACAATGCCCCCGCCCAGCGAGTGCCCGGCCAATACTACGTCCTTATATGCCCTTTCCTGAAAATAACCGTGAAGCCAGTCAACATATTCCTCGACGCTTGTGCACAGGCTTCCCTCAGGATGACCGGGCAGGTCAAGGGTATCCGCATCGACAAAATGCTGCTTTTGGAAATACCAGACGGCACCCACAGCACCCGACCCATGAATGAAAACAAGCTTCATCTTTTAATCCCAACCGGATTTGCCGGAGTCCCGATTTTACCTGGCAGTACCTTCGCCGTCATAAATACCCGGTTACGCTGCAAAGGGTAGTTCGGACTGTCCTGTAACCAGGGGCTTGGGAGGCACCTTGGCAACAGCCCTGGTCTCTTTGGCAGCCTGTTCTTCCGCGTTCTCCGTCTCTACCAGCGCAATCGAGACCACTCTGTCGCCCTCATCGAGTCTGGAAAGCATGACACCCTGGGTTATCCTGCCCTTCACCGGCACGCCCTCGCGTCTTTTCTTCTTTCCTTCATCCTGCCTGGTTTCTTTCTCGGCATTTACATTAATCCTGAGCTGGACGCCATTGGCGGTGGTTATAAACAGCTCGTATCCCCGCGGAACAAACTTGGCGGCGATGACTTTGCCGGTCTTATCGTTAACGCGGTGCGCCATCACACCCTTCCCACCCCTGCCGTGCAGCGGGAATTTATCAACTTTGGTGCGCTTGCCGTAGCCGTTTTCAGTAACTGTTATCAGGTCGGCAGCCGGCTGTACCATCCCCATGCTGACCACTAGGTCACCCTTATTGAGGTTAATGCCGCGCACGCCTCCGCTGGTGCGCGAAGCGTTGCGCAGTGGCTCAACCTGAAACTTAACGGCCTGCCCATTGCGGCTGACCAGCATGACCTTATCGGAATTCGCTACGACGTCCACACCGATCAACTCCTCATCCGGACGCAACTTCATGGCGATCAGGCCGCTACGGCGGACGTCCTTGAAGTTATCCAGGCTGGTCTTTTTCACGATTCCCTTGGAGGTCGCCAGCAGCATAAACAGGCCGGGATCGGTCTTCTCCGGCACAAACATGGCGGTAACCTTTTCCCTAGCCTCAATAGGGATAAGATTTACGATATTGATGCCCTTGGTTGTCCTGGCAATATCCTGCGGTATCTCGTAGCATTTCATCTTAAAGACACGTCCCCTGTTGGTGAAGAACAGCAGGTTATCGTGGGTATCCGCCGACATTGAGCTCATTACATCGTCGCTCTCGCGGGTAACCATGCCCTTTACGCCTCTGCCGCCCCGTAATTGCTTGCGGAATACGTCGGCGGGTATGCGTTTAATATATCCCTCCTCGCTCAGGGTTACGATTACGTCCATGTGCGGGATGAGGTCCTGCACCTGGAACTGACCGACTTCGTCTGTCGTGATTACACTTCGCCGCTTGTCTCCGAACTTGGTCTTAAGTTCCTGCAAATCCTCCTGAATCAGCTTCAGTATCTTTTCGGGATTGGCCAGCAGGTTTTCGAGGTTTGCTATCGTTTTGAGAATATCTTTATATTCATCCAGTATCTTCTTGCGTTCAAGGTTAGCCAGCCTGCGCAGCTGCATGTCCAGTATGGCCTGCGCTTGAATCTGGCTGAGCGAAAATTCGGTCATCAGGTTGGCACGTGCAGATTCCGCCGTATCCGATTCCCTGATAGTCTTGATGACCTGGTCCAGGTGATCGAGGGCGATCTTGAAGCCCTCTAAAACATGGGCACGTTCCTTGGCCTTCTGCAAATCGAACTTGGTGCGGCGTGTGATTACTTCAGTGCGGAACGCTACGTAGCACTGCAGCGCTTCCTTGAGATTGATCACCCTGGGCTGGCCGTCCACCAGTGCGATCATGTTTATGAAGAAGGCGGACTGCATGGAAGTGCTCTTAAAAAGATTATTCTGCACCTTGGCCGGATGCGCGTCTTTGCGCAAACCTATTACCAGCCGCATGCCCTGTCTGTCCGATTCATCACGCACGTCGCTGATGCCTTCTATACGCTTGTCCCTGGCCAGCTCGGCGATCTTTTTAACCAGTTCCGCCTTATTGGTCTGGTAAGGCAATTCTGTAACCACAAGTTGCATTTTCCCGCCCTTGGTGGATTCCTCCACGACCCTGGCGCGCAGTACCACCTTGCCCTGGCCGGCGGCATAGGCATTCTTAATGCCTTCTACACCGCAGATAATGCCGGCCGTGGGGAAATCGGGCCCTTTAACGAACTGCATAAGGTCGTCGACCGTGGCTTCCGGGTTTTCTATCAAATAATGTATAGCGTCGCATACCTCGCTCAGGTTATGGGGCGGTATATTGGTAGCCATGCCGACTGCGATTCCCGACGAGCCATTGACCAGCAGATTGGGAAGCCGGGACGGCAGGACGGAAGGCTCCTTGAGACTGTCATCGAAATTGGGAACGAAATCAATCGTCTCTTTATCGATATCAACCAGCATCTCATCGGCGATCCTGGATAGGCGCGCCTCGGTGTAACGCATAGCCGCAGGCGGGTCGTCGTCAATGCTTCCAAAGTTGCCCTGGCCGTCCACCAGGCGGTATCGCATAGAAAAGTCCTGCGCCATCCTGACCATAGCATCGTAGACCGATGAGTCGCCGTGTGGATGATATTTACCCAAGACCTCACCTACTATGCGCGCACTTTTCTTATACGGCGCGTTATATCTCATATTGAGATCATGCATGGCATAGAGGATGCGGCGGTGCACCGGTTTAAGGCCGTCGCGTACATCCGGCAGAGCACGGGACACGATAACACTCATGGCATAATCCAGGTATGAGCGCTTCATCTCCTCTTCAATGCCAATCGGCTTAATCGAAAGTCCTAACTCCATATTTACTCCTCGTCTCCGAAATTGCCGTTCATGTGCTGCAGATCGTCAGGAGCGGTATATCCCTCATATATGGAAAATCCTTCAGGAACAGTCTCTGTATCCTCGGATTCGCCGTAATCTGCTTCTTCCAGGCCTTCATCCTCACCCGCCCTGTGCCTGAGTAAGCTGTCTTTAACATGCGCCGGGTAGGCTTCAGTTACCCTGATGGGGAAGGAGAGCTTACCTGTCTGGCTGGGATGCTGCAAGGTTTCACGAATTATTACCTTCACCCTGTCATTATCCAGGCTGACGATAGCTGCAATATACTGGTTGCCTCCCTTAATCAATTTGGCCAGTCTGAGTCCATGTTCCGGTTCAACCAGTCCCAGAAATTCATTCTTATAGTTTTCAACCGCCACATCCTGCTCTTTGATCTTCAAGAAAACCTGCTCACCCGGGGTCAATTTGACCAGGACGGCCTGGGGCGCCAGCTCCAGCAGGTTAACCACGCCGGCCTTGCCGATTTCCGCAATAAAGGCGCTTGGGGGTAATTTGCGCCGTTGTTCGTTCTTGGAGACCTGAACGCCCTTTAGTAAAGCCAGCCTATCAAGGTTTTTCTTGGCAATGCTATTGGTTGGCGAGAGCTCCAGGGCCCTGCTATACGCTTCTTTGGCCTTTTTATATTCGCCCAGCTCCATTTGAGCCCGGCCCAGGCGGTTTAAAGCATCAACGTCGGTAGGGAATACATCGATTATGCCTTCATTGGCGGCCACAGCTTCCTGCCAGCGGTTTTCCGTCGCCAGCTTGATCGCTTCCTGTATTTTATGACGCCATATCCTGGCTTTCTCTTCTTCACGTTCCGGCATGTATCTGAACCTCTGTTATTATCATAACAACTAATATGTTTTGTGCAAACATTTTATATAATACAAAAACAAACGCAAGGTAAAAATGTCCCTTCACTGGCAGGTGTGATTTAAGTCGTTTATTATGAATCCTTTGCCTGATATACTTTCATAGTTACGTTAATTTGACAATGCTTTTCAGGCGGTGCTAAATTACCACGTAACTTAAATTTAGTCAACAAGAAGGTACACTGATGAAAGAACAAGTACAGGAAGCTCTTAACGTTATCCGGCCCAGCTTACAGGCGGACGGCGGCGATGTCGAACTCGTCGATGTGAAGGAAGGCATTGTAAGCGTCAAATTGAAAGGAGCCTGCGCGGGATGCCCGATGTCCACTATGACCTTGAAAAAAGGCATCGAACGTTTTCTTAAAGAGAAAGTTCCCGGCGTTAAAGAAGTCGTTGCTGTTTAATAAACAGCTCTAGCCTTTGTTGAGCTCAAAAGCTTTATGTAGCGCCCGGACAGCGTCCTTTACCTTGTCTTCAGCTATTATGCAGGTGATGCGTATCTCCGACGTGGTAATAAGCTGTATGTTTATGCCATGTTCGAAAAGGGTCTCAAACATTTTGGCTGCATAGCCAGGCGTATTTTGCATGCCCGTCCCGATAATCGATACTTTCCCCAGCTTTGAATCGCTGAGGCATTCCCTGGCGCCGATTTCTTTGGCCACAGGCGCGATAATATCCATGGCTTTGCCCAAATCATTCCTGGTTACGGTAAAGGTAAGATCCGTGATATTGTTGGCGCCGGCATTCTGAACGATTGTATCTACGCTGATACCGGCTTTGGCCAACGGAAGGAAAATGGCTGCGGCGATGCCGGGACGGTCCGGCACATTAGTAACGGTTATCTTCGCCACGTCCATATCGTGAGCTATACCTCTGACCTTATTTCTGGCTTCCATATCTTTTCCTCCGTGAATGACAGTGCCCCGTTTTTCTACCATGCTGGATGCCACCATGATCGGCATGTTATATACCTGTCCCAATTCGACCGACCGGTGGTGCATAACCCGCGCTCCTGAAGTTGCCATCTCCAGCATTTCTTCATAGCCTATCTCATCGAGTTTTACAGCTTCCGGCTCGATACGCGGATCAGCCGTGTAAACGCCCTCTACATCCGTGTATATTTCGCAGATCCTGGCTTTCAGGCTGGCGGCCAACGCCACTGCAGTGGTATCGGAACCGCCGCGACCAAGCGTGGCGATATCATTGTCAGCGGTCAGCCCCTGAAAGCCGGCAACAATTACGATATTGCCCTTATCCAACTCTTTGATGATTCGCCTTGGCTCAATGCCCGTTATCCTGGCACGGCTGAAGCTTGAATCCGTCAAGATACCCGCCTGCGGGCCACTCAGGGCAACTGACTTATAGCCCATAGCATGAAGCGCCATGGCCAGCAGCGTGCTGGACACAATCTCGCCAGTGGATAAAAGCAGGTCCATTTCCCGTGGTTCGGGGTTCGGTGTAATACGACTGGCCAGTTCAATCAGGTCGTCCGTGGTATCACCCATGGCCGAGACTACGGCCACAACCTGATTACCTTTATTAAAGGCTTCCGAAATCTTGCGCGCCACGTTGCGGATCTTATCCGCATCCGCTACTGAGCTGCCGCCGTATTTTTGGACTACGATAGCCATACCTTTTACTACCCGTACCTTTATTTAATTCTGTGTGAAAATGGACATTATCTTGTATCCGGGCTCTATGGAAACCCCGGTTTTGCCCGCTTCGCCCTCGGTGAACCTGGTACCATGATTATGGGTGATCCCTTTTCCCCAGATCAGAAAGGGGACAGGCTCAGCATAGTGTGTCCTGATCTTAATGGGAGTAGGATGGTCAGGCATTACCAGTACCCTCAAATCATCGCCCTCACGTGCTATAAGCTTGCTCATGATGGCCGAATCTATCTGTTCGATGGCCTTTACTTTATCATTGACAGATCCCCTGTGTCCCATCTCGTCCGGCGCTTCGACATGTATAATCGTCAGGTCATTTTTCTTCAATGAGCTTAGGGCTCCCTTTACCTGCGCATTATAGTCGTTATCCAGGCCGTCGGTCACCCCTTTAATCTTGAGGACCTTCATGCCGGCCATACCGGCCAGGCCCCGCAACAAATCGACGCCGGAAGTCAAAGAAGCCTTCAGTCCGTATTCCTGTTCGAAGGCCGGCACCTCAGGTATCTGACCGCTGCCCCAGAAAAGCCATATAGTGGTGGCCGGCAGTTTGCCTACAAGCTTCCTGTCCCTGTTTACCGGGTGGTTGGCCAGCACGGCTTCCGATCTTTTCATTAATTCCCGCAATAAGGCGCTGCCTTCGCCCTTGGGCAGATAGTCTGCCACGGGCCTATCTGAGATATCGTGCGGGGGAGTACACACAGCCTTCAACGTATCTTCGCCGCCCTTTATTTTACATATATGGCGGTAATTTACCCCGGGGTAGAATCCTACCTGCTCAGACCCCAACTTTTCGTTCAGGGACTCTATTATGGCAGCCGCTTCCCCGGTGGTAATCTCGCCGGCATTGTAACTCGTCATTCTGCCTTCGGTTACTGTAACCAGGTTGCAGCGGAAGGTTACTTCACCAGGCCCGACCGGCACTCCTGCGCTGCGGGCTTCGATTGCGCTCCTGCCGCGGTAATATTTTACGGGGTCATACCCCATAACGGACATGCAAGCGGGCGCACTTCCCGGTTCCATACCCGGAGGTACCGTAAGGGCCACGCCCATATAGCCGCTTCCGGCCATTTTGTCGAGATTGGGAGTGGCGGCCAGTTCCAGGCAGGTCTTATCACCGTGCTCAGGCAACGGCCATCCTGACGCGCCGTCCATAATGACCACGCAAAATTTCATAATCAACAAGTTTACAATTGTTGCCCCAAAAGTTAAAGCCGACTATAATAATTAGCTCGTGCGGGGAGTAGCGCAGTTGGTTAGCGCGCAGCGTTCGGGACGCTGAGGCCGGAGGTTCGAATCCTCTCTCCCCGACCAGTAGCTGTCTTATCCTACAACCTTCTTGGCTTCGTCCCAGAGTTTATCCATCTCTGCCAGTGTAAGTCCTTTCAGGTCTGTGCCAGCTTCACGGCATGCATCCTCTATAAATTGAAAACGGCGGGTGAAACGCGCATTGGCCTGCCGTAAGGCAGACTCGAGATCGATATCCATGCGGCGGGCAACGTTGGCTAGAGTTAATAAGATATCCCCGAATTCACGGGCCTTGTGCTCCTGGCCGTCCGCTTTTTTCAATTCATCCACTTCTTCCGTTAACTTCTCAATAATATCGTCCACCTTCTCCCAATCGAATCCCACTGAGGCCGCCCGGCGCTGAACGGACTGACTGTAGGCAAGCGCCGGCATCTCGCGCGGGACACCTGCCAGCAGGGAGAAGTTGCCTGGCTTCTCACGTTCTTTAAGCTCCTCCCAGGTAGCCGTTACCTCTTCGGCATCTTTGGCCTTTTTATCCCCGAATACATGAGGATGCCGGTATATGAGCTTGCTATTGATCTTGCGCAAAACGTCTTCCAGGGTGAACTCGCCTGATTCCCTCGCAATCTGAGTGTGCAGCATGATTTGCAGCCAGAGGTCACCCAACTCCTCACTTAGTGAGGGCATGCGCTGCTCATCAATAGTTTCCAATACTTCGTAACATTCTTCGACCAGGTAGCGTTTCAGCGAAACATGCGTCTGCTTCCTGTCCCACGGGCAGCCGCCGGGCCCCCTCAGGCGCTCTATGATTCTCTTGAAAGTTTCAAAATTGCCCAGTTCTTCTTTGCTGAATTCAGGTTTGCTCTTACTCATATCAATATTCCTTAATTAATGCTAATCGCCGGTTCCCGCACCTATTATAAATAAACTAAGGCCAACCGGCATATCGCCGGTTGACCTCAGGTCATTGCTAATCCAGCACTAGTATCAGGCGTTCCGGGGATTAGTTCCTTCTTCCGCCGAAGACTATAAGAACGAAGTAGAGCAGCTGTGCTACCGCCTGCAGCATGGCCGCAACATAAGTAAGTGCTGCCGCCGACAGAACGGCGCTGGCTCCGTCATACTCTGGCCCGACCAGCAGGCCGGTTTCCTTAATCATCTGCCTGGCACGCGTGCTAGCGTTGAATTCTACGGGCAGCGTAACCAGCGTAAAGAGGACCGCCATAGCAAAGAGAGCGATGCCTGCTGTGGCCATGAAGCCGCCCAGCACGCGGGATGCCCCCATCAGCAGCACGCCCAGGAAAATCAGCACCCAACCCAGTGTGCTTCCGATGTTGGCGGCGGGCACCAATGTGGAGCGGATGCCCATCATGCCATATTTGGTTTTATGCTGAATGGCGTGTCCGACCTCGTGAGCCGCGATCCCTATGGCGGCAACCGAAGACGTACCGGCCACTTCGGGCGACAGCCTCAGCACCCTTTTAGACGGGTCGTAATGGTCGGTTAATTTGCCCTGGACCGTCTCAACAGGCACATCGCCCAGTCCGTTACTCCTTAATAGTTGGGATGCGGCCTGTGCGCCGGTCATCCCTTTCTGGTTGTAGACTTTGGAAAATTTCTTGTAGGTGGAGCTCACCTTCATCTGTGCGTAAATCATGAATATGAAGGCGGGTGCCATTATTATTAACCAAAGCGGGTCGAAGAAGAACATTTTGAAACTCCTGAAAAAGACTGAATTGTACTTTACTAGTTTATTTCCGGGTTAGGTTTAAGTCAAAAAGCTTCCAATAAAATCCCGGTGACCTGCGATAAAGTCGGCAGCGGCCATTTCACGTTTCCCCTCGGGCTGAATGGTGACAAGGCCAAGCAGTCCGTCGCCGGTTTGCACTGCAGCCCTGGCTGCCTGCATACGAGAAAGAGCGATGATCTGACCAATCTGGCCTTTGCCGCCGTCATCCACCGGCATAGCTTTGATAATTTTTAACCTTGTTTTGTTCCAGTGCGCATAGCAGCCCGGCCACGGATGATAGGCTTTTATTTTGCGCCATAGCTGTACGGCTGGAAGGTTAAAGTCCAGCCGGCCGTCTTCCTTGGTCTCCATCCTTGTATAGCTGGCCAGGCTCTCATCCTGGGCCAGGGGTTGAATTCTGCCGGCAACCCAATCAGGCAGGGTATCGATCAGCAAGCGTGCGCCCAGGCCGGCCAGCTTGTCTGATAGAGACTCGGTATCGTCCTCGCCGGTAATTTCCATATATCGCTGACCCAGAATGGGGCCGCTGTCTACTTTTTTCTCGGTTAACATAATCGTGACTCCGGTTTGTGCATCGCCATCGAGGATGGCCGCTGCAATGGGAGACGGTCCCCGGTATTTGGGCAGCAGTGACGGGTGGATATTAATACATTTATATTTCGGGATGCGCAATACGGCGTCCGGCAAGATCTGTCCATAGGCCGCCACAACTATTAAATCGGGTTGTATGGCTGATAGCTTCTCCACTGCACCGTGTTCTTTAAATGTCTCCGGCTGCATGACAGAAAGGCCGCTTTCGATAGCAAATTGCTTTACCGCACACTGCATCACCTGCTGTCCACGTCCGGTGCGCTTATCGGGCTGAGTATAGACCATGCTTATGTCGTATTTGTTTGACATAAGTGACTGCAAAGCCGGAAGGGCAAAAGGCGGCGATCCCATAAATACAACTTTCATCCTAACAGTAAAATTTATTGTTTTTTAACCATTATGTCAAAATAACCATTGACAGCCCTAAAGAACCCTGTGGTAATCTATGGATGTTTTTCGGGGGGGGCACCACGGAAGAAACAGGCAGATAGATCCAGAAGTCACAACCCTTACTAATTAAATTAAAAAGTCTGCATTTTACCTGCACTGGGGGAATTTTTTGCCCAAATTCCGGCGTCCACGAATACAATATAGTACGGATTAGATATAGATGCAAGCTGATAAAATCTGGCAGGCGGCTCTTGGCGAGTTGCAGCTTCAGGTAAGTAAAGCAAACTATAATACTTGGTTAAAGGATACCAGAGGCCTAGACTATTCTAACGGAGAGTTTACGGTAGCTGTCCCATCCACTTTTATTGCAGAGTGGTTGAAAAGCAGGCTTTATTCCCTCGTCTGCAGGATCGTTTCAGGAATAACCGGACAAAACACCTCGGTATGTTTCCAGGTCCAGGCAGTCAATGCCACCCCGCCGCCGTTTAAGGCTGGCTTAATGGCTGATGGGGGCGTCAGCCTCAAGGTGCGTGAATCCGGCCTGAAATCAGCCTTCCTTAATCCCAGGTATACCTTTAGCAACTTCATTACGGGGGACTGTAACCGTTTTCCCTATACCGCCGCTATTGAAATTGCCAGCAACCCCGGGGAAGTATTTAATCCTTTCTTTATATATGGAGGGACGGGCACAGGAAAGACTCATCTGCTGCACGCCATAGGCCACTCGGCTAAATTGCTGAACATGTCAACGTGTTACACAAGCGCCGAACAATTCACAAATGAATTTATCGTTGCCATCCGTAGTAAAAAGGCCGAGGAATTCAGGGGCAAATTCAGCAATGTCGACGTGCTTTTGCTGGATGACATTCAATTTCTGAGCGGTAAGACGGGAACCCAAGAATGCATTTTTCATATTTTAAATGATTTTCTAGCTGATAACCGCCAGGTCGTAATATCGTCCGACCGGCCTCCTAAAGAGATCGAGTGCTTCAATCTGCGCCTTCGCTCAAGATTAGAAGGGGGACTGGTAGTGGACATTTTCCCGCCCGACCATAAGACCAGGCTGGCCATACTTGAGTCGAAAGCCAGGGTGTTGAGATCAACTTTTGATGCTCCCATCATGGATTTCCTGGCCACGAATTTTCACCATAGCGTTCGGGAGCTGGAGGGAGCGCTCATCCGGCTGGCAACTTACGCCCGCCTCAATAATTCCGATCCGGACCTTGACTCAGTCAAATACATACTGAACGACCTCATCTCGATTTCCAAGCAGAACAACGGCGGCTATCAGCCATCGACCATAATAGAGGCTGTGGCTAATTATTACGCTATTTCCCCCGAAGATATCCCCAGCAAGAAAAGGGATTTAAAGACGTCGCGCGCCCGGCATGTAGTCATGTACCTTCTCCGGCAGCAAAACCATTGCAGCCTTTCCGACATCGGCAGGGCCCTCGGCAACCGCGATCACTCCACCGTAATTCATGGATGCGTAAAGATAGCTTCTCAGATCAGTGTGGATTCACAGCTCAGCAAGTCTATAGAAGATATCCGCATTCTGTTGAAATCCTACAAAACTTCCTGACTCCCCAACATTCAATGTGGAAAAATCGTTCTTGATTGTGGATAACTTATGCATTTTTTCCACACCTTTTTCCTCTCTTTAACTACGTTCCCTGATCTCCACAGCTATCATCCACAACATCAACCAGCTTATAATTGGTATGATTATATATATAGACCATATAGACTTAGAAAATTAGCTACTATACAAGATATGTTTGTTGATAAAGTAGAAATAGAACTTATAGCCGGCCATGGAGGCAGCGGACTGGCAAGCTTCAACCGTGAAAAGTTCAAACCCTTCGGCGGACCGGATGGTGGAGATGGCGGCAAAGGCGGGGATATTTTCATGTTAGCGAGCGATAATGCAGAAGACCTGAAGTATTTTAAACATAAATCATTATTTAGGGCTGAAAATGGTGGCAGAGGCGGAAAGAATAAGATGCACGGAATCAATGCCCCAGACCTGATTATAATGGTGCCAGTGGGAACTTCTGCTTATGTCAAGCAGGATGGCGCGGAGGTTTTGATAGCTGATTTGAACAATGGGGGAAAGAAGGTTTTATTGGCCAGGGGAGGCAAGGGAGGAAAAGGCAACATTCATTATGCTACGGCAACGCGTAAAGCACCAAGGATATTCCAACCAGGCGAGGAAGGCCAACAACTCGACATAGTGCTGCGTTTAACGCTGGCAACAGATGTTTGTATAATCGGATACCCGAACAGCGGTAAGTCCACCTTGCTCGTTGCAATTTCAGGGGCCAGGCCTCAAGTTGCCAAATATCCCTTTACAACTACAGAGCCGGCCCTGGGCACAGTTGATGACGGTGTTGATAAACTGGCCTGGTGTGAAATGCCTGCCTTAATCGAAGGCTCTCATCAAGGGAAAGGCCTGGGTAACCGATTTTTGTGCCATGCCGAAAGAGCCAAGGTACTGGTACTTTTGCTCGATGGCGCAGCAGCGGACCCCGCTGTCGATTTGCGTCATTTAAAACAGGAGATCGCGGCCTTCGATGATAAGATGACGGGAAAAAACCTGGTCGTTGCCGTCAATAAAATCGATTTGATTGAGAGTGCCGGCAAATTGGATGAAATACGGGATTTGGCGGACTTAAATGGCGTGCCGCTGGTTTTCATATCGGCCAAATTGGGGCAAGGGCTGAGTGAGCTGGTTACAACCGTGCATAAAATAACGGCGGAGAAAAAAGTTACGGATGTCAGCGAGATTAAGCCGGAGGTAGTCTTCCGGCCTAAGCCGGTTGACAGGCGGGATTGATATGAAGATTGGTATTATGGGCGGCACATTCGACCCTATGCACCTGGGACACCTTATCATTGCTGAGGAGGCCAGGACCAGCCTGGGGCTGGATAAAGTAATGTTCATCCCGGCCGGCAACCCCTGGATGAAATCCGGCCACGAGATAACGCCTGCTAACCACCGGGTGGAGATGGTCAAGCTTGCTATACAATCCAATCCCTTTTTCAGCCTTGTAACCGTGGAGATAGACAGGCCCGGCTCTACATTCACAGTGGATACATTGGAACAGCTCTGGAAGGATGTGGGTTACGATTCCCAACTGTATTTGTTGATGAGCTGGGACAGCTTGGCGGATATGCCGAACTGGAAAGCTCCCTACCGCATCTCCAAAATGGCCACGGTAGTGGCATTTCCCAGACCCGGATTGAACCGGCCCGACCCGGCCGTTATGGAAAGTGTTATTCCAGGATTCTCCGAGAGAAGCCTGATGCCGGAAGAGCCGTGCATAGGCATAAGTTCAACCGCTATCAGGGCCAGGGTTGCAGCAGGCAAATCTATCCGATATCTGGTGCCCGATGCTGTTGAGAAGTATATAGCCGATAACGGGCTTTACAAGAAATAATCCTTTGAACTGATCAGATGGTCCGGAGCGGGCTTAGATATCCAGATTCTTAACGCTACGGGCATGTGCCTGTATAAAGGACTTTCGCGGCGGCACCTCACTGCCCATAAGCACGTGGAATATGTCATCGGCTTTCATGGCGTCATCAACTTGCACCTTGAGCAATGTCCGGGTGGCAGGGTTCATGGTCGTATCCCATAGCTGTTCGGGGCTCATTTCACCCAGGCCTTTATAGCGTTGAATATCCACTTTGCTGGCTTTCAGAGAAGCCAGTTTGGCATCTTTTTCCATGTCTGAATAAACCCAATATTGCTGTTTGCCGGCTGCCAGGCGGTACAGCGGCGGCTGAGCGATGAACAGGTGACCGTTCTGGATGAGGTCCGCCATATTGCGGTAGAAGAAAGTGAGGAGCAGGGTGCGGATGTGTGCGCCATCGACATCGGCATCTGTCATGATAATGATCTGGTGATAGCGTAGCTTGCCCAGCTCGAAGGCGTCGCCAATTCCCGTGCCCAGGGCAGTGATCAGGGCACGGATCTCCTCGTGATCAAAAATCTTATCCTTGGCTGCTTTCTCTACATTCAGGATCTTGCCCCGCAGCGGGAGTATGGCCTGGAAATTACGGTCCCGACCCTGCTTGGCCGAGCCGCCCGCCGAGTCACCCTCTACCAGGTAAAGCTCGCACTCCTTGGGGTTATTGCTGGAGCAATCCGCCAGTTTGCCGGGAAGTGTGCCGAACTCGAGGCCGGTCTTCTTCAGGATCAGGTCACGCGCTTTGCGGGCCGCCTCCCTGGCTTTGGCCGCCAGAAGGCATTTATCGATGATGGATTTACCTTCATCGGGATGCTTCTCCAGGTACTCGTTAAGGCCGTCGCTGGCCACCGATTCAACCTGGCCCTTTACTTCGGGGTTACCCAGCTTGGCCTTGGTCTGCCCTTCGAATTGGGGTGACCCCACCTTTACGCTGACGACGGCAGTCAGGCCGTCGCGGATATCGTCGCCGGTCAGGTTGGCGTCATTGTCCTTGAGGAATTTGTTCTTGCGTGCGTAGTCGTTAAGCACGCGGGTGAGCGCCGCGCGGAACCCGGTCATGTGGGTCCCGCCTTCCCGGGTATTGACGCAGTTGGCAAAGGCGGTCACGTTCTCAGAGTAGCCGTCGTTGTACTGTATGGCGATCTCCACAGCCGTGCTATTGATCTTGCCGGCAATGTAGATAGATTTATCCAGGACCTGGCGTGTTTTATTAATACGTCTGACTAAGCTGGCGATGCCGCCTTCGAAGAAATAGGTGACCTCGTCATCCATCCTCTCGTCTTTGAGGCTTATCTCAACTCCCTTATTAAGGAAAGCCAGCTCCCTGAGACGCTCGGCCAATGCGGCAAAATCGTAGTGGATTTCTCCGAATATCTCAGTGTCTGCCATAAAAGTAATAGTGGTGCCGGTTTCATCGGTCTTGCCCACTGATTTAACGTCGGCTTGCCGGATACCGATCTTATAGTCCTGGCGCCAGATCTTGCCGTCCCGTCTGACCTCGGCCCGCATCGAGGAAGACAGCGCGCTGACTACCGATGCGCCCACGCCGTGGAGACCGCTCGAGACGCTGTAGGCGCCGTCGCCGAATTTGCCTCCGGCATGCAAGGTGGTCATGACGACTTCCAGTGCGGAAATGCCTTTTTCGGGATGCAGGTCTACGGGTATGCCTCGGCCGTTGTCTATAACCGTTATTGAGTTGTCAGGGTGGATGATTACCTGTATACGGTCGCAGTAGCCCGCCATGGCTTCGTCTATGCTGTTATAGACGATTTCATAGACCAGGTGATGGAGGCCGTCCTTGCCGGTATCGCCGATGTACATGCCGGGACGCATGCGGACCGCTTCCAGCCCGTCCAGAACGCGGATATTTTCAGCAGTATATTCGCCGTTGTGTGAATTATTAACCTGTTCAGAAGCCATAGTTCATCTCTTATGATGGATTTTGTGTGCTAAGGCCCGCAACATGGCGGGTTATAGAAATAAGCATCACAATATGTTGTGTTTGCTCAGACGAAGCCTACCAGGACTTGCAATTTCGTAATTTATTATAGCATATTTAAGTTTAAAATGCATCAGTTCAGGCCGATCTTTTTTACGTGTGAAATGCCCTTTCTGGCCAGCTCGTCCGCCCTTTCATTCAGCTCATCGCCGGAATGCCCCTCCACCTTATGGAAATGCACTTTATATTGGGACAGAAGCTTCAGAAGCCACTCCCAGAGATCGCGGTTTTCCACCGGCTGCTTTTTGGCGTTCTGCCAGCCATTTTTCTGCCAGGTCAGGTACCATTTCCGCTGCATGCAGTTTGCCAGGTAAGCGCTATCTGTATATACCTCTATAATGTGGCCTGCGGACTTGATCTGTTCAAGGGCTTTAATGCAGGCGGTCAACTCCATCCGTTGATTGGTGGTATTCAGCTCCCCGCCGTAGGTCTCCTTAATCCTGCCGCGATGGCTCAGTATAGCGCCCCATCCCCCCGCATTAACCTGGTACTGGTTGCCCGAACAGGCGCCGTCACAGTAAATAACGATTTTATCCGTGCCGGGCATGGGCTAATTATACGCTATTTTCATGTGAAATGGTCCGGGTTCCCCAAGGCTTTATAAGATGGAAATTGAAGCTAAACTTGACAAGAGATTTTTAATAGTTCTATACTTCGTAATATGTCGAAGTATGATACAGCTAGGGCTGAGAAATATGCGGAGATATTCAAGGCATTGTCCAATCCGCACCGCCTGAAGATATTCCTTCGGCTGGCATGTTGCGGCGCCGAAGGGGTGGCATGCAAGGACGATAATATTTGTGAGTGTGTAGGCGATCTAAGCGGCAACCTGGGGATAGCGCAGTCAACCATCTCACACCATCTCAAGGAGCTGCACCGTGCCGGTCTGATCAGCACCAGGCGCAACGGGCAGCGCATCGAATGCTGGGTCGACAAGGGGATACTTGAAAGGCTGGCGGACTTCTTCAAAACCCCTGCACCAGACTAAAAATTTTTACACTTTGATATCGATATATTTCGAATAATAGTAATAAAGGTTATAGGGCGGGATATAGGAAATGAGCAATCTTGTATATGTGAATGCCGGCAGCTTCGCTGAGCTGTTCGACAGGCGAATAACAGATCTACTGGGTTCCGATGACAATCGCGAGCTAGTCGGCCAACAGGCCTACGAAAACTTCAAACAGAACTATGGCTGCGCCCAGTCCCTGATGCGAGCCTTTATGGACGTTCTGGGGCTGCAGGATGAGTTCTGGTTCCGGGCTGTAGGTGGCTTACAGGGTGGAGGGGGCTGCGGGTTGACCTGCGGCGCACTAAATACGGGTTTCATGCTGATCAGCGCCAGATCGGGGCGCAAGAAAATTGAGGAGGGATTTGACGGGTTAATGCCGATGATGGCCCCTTGCCACAAATTGGCGCAGTGGTTCAAACTCCAGTATAAAAGCACGGTATGCGCCGAGATATCGGGTTACGACTGGTTTAATACCGCAGAAGTAATTGAGCAGCATTTAACCGCAAAAGGAAAGGAGCGACTGGAAAACTGCGCCAGGCTGACCAGCGGCACGGCATACAAGGTGTCGGAGATATTGTATGAACTATAAATAGGATACTTTTCATTAATAATCAAATAAAAGGAGGCAATTATGGAAAAAGAAAACACTACAAAAACGGGTGGGGAAGTAAATGAAGACTATAGCTGGGAAGGCTGCGGCTGCGGCGATATTCCCGTCCAGGAGGAAAAGAGCAGTGCTTTTATGGGTAGCGGCTGCGGTTGCATGCCTGAGGATATGAGCAAAATGTGGAAGGACTGCTGCGGCAACATGTCTATACCTGAGGACATGAAAGAGAAGATGAAAGGTTTTTTGCAGGGCAAAGGCCAAAAAGCGTAATTAAAAGGAGTTAAACCATGAAAGAACAGGAGATCAAGAAAACGGTCAGGGAGCGATATGGGAAGCTGGCCAGGCTGGGAGGTTCCTGCTATGCACCGCAGGCCCAGAGTTGTTGCGGCGGGACGGACCTTGCCAAGACGCTCAGCAAAAGTGCTGGCTACACGGACGAGGACCTGAATGCCGCCCCCGAGGGCGCCAACCTGGGGTTGGGCTGCGGCAATCCCGTGGCGCTAGCTTCGCTGAAGGAAGGGGAGGTAGTGGTGGACCTCGGTTCGGGAGCAGGCTTCGACTGCTTCCTGGCATCCCGAATTGTGGGAGAAAAGGGCAAAGTCATAGGCGTGGACATGACGGCCGAAATGCTGGAAAAGGCCAGGGAAAATGCAGCTAAAGGCGGTTACAAGAATGTGGAGTTCAGGCTGGGCGAAATAGAGAACCTGCCGGTGGCAAACAGTTTCGCCGATATTATAATCTCAAACTGCGTGATTAACCTGTCGCCGGATAAGAAGAGGGTATTCAGCGAAGCCTACCGCGTACTAAAGCCGGGCGGAAGGCTGATGGTATCGGACATCGTGCTGCTGGAGGAGCTGCCTCAAGCCGTTCAGAAATCGGTATCGGCTTATATTGGCTGTGTGGCCGGCGCATTACTCAAGGAGAGATACCTTGAAACTATAAAAAGCGCCGGTTTCTCAGAAGTCAAAGTCATAGGCGAGACGAGCTTCGGTGAACAGGTGCTGGAGGCCGAGCCAGCCTTGAAAGCAATCGCCAATAGCGAAAGCATACCCGAAAGCGACATGACAAAGGCCGGGAAAGCCGTCAGGAGCATAAAGGTTAGCGCCATCAAACGGCGTAAATAAAGAGGAGTACTAGATGAGTAAAGCTGAGGATGCACGAGCCACGTTCATAAAGGGGTTTAACTGCACCCAGGCAGTGTTAGCCGAGTTCGCCGAAGATTTCGGGCTGGACCGTGTCATGGCCTATAAAGTCGCCGCCGGTTTTGGCGGCGGCATGGGGCATATGGGCAAGACCTGCGGGGCGGTAACTGGGGCGTTCATGGTCATCGGGCTTAAATACGGCATGACGGCAGCGGACGGCTCGCAGTCGCACAGGGCGGCCTTCGGCAAGGTCCGGGAATTTACTGAGAAGTTCAGGGCTAAGCATGGCTCGATTACCTGCAGCAAACTGCTGGGCGCCGACTTTAGCAAACCCGGGGAATTCCGTGAGGCCGTGAAGAAAGGCATCCCGCAGAAGATCTGCCCGCAACTTGTCCAGGATGCTGCCGAGATTGTTGAAAGTTTGATTAAATCATGATGTAAACGGTCAAGATTAACCCTTGCCCATTGCAGGTACGAGATGATAGAATTCCACTGATTTAACCGTCTTTCCGCATATCATGATCTTAATTGGCGAAAATATCCACATCATCTCGAAGGTTGTTAGCGAGGCGGTCAGGAACCGGGATGCTGCCCCTATCCAATCGTTTGCCAGGGAACAGTCCAGAGCAGGAGCAGATTACCTCGATTTAAACCTTGGCCCGGCCCGCAAAGACCCCGAGGAGGTTGGCGCTTGGTTAGTAAACACCGTCCAGGAGGTGGCCGACCTGCCCATCTCACTGGACACCATGAACCCCCTTGCCATGGAAGCCGGTTTGAAGATATGTAAGAAGCGGCCGCTGTTGAACTCGGCCTCGGGGAAATCCGAAAGCAAATTAAACATGATGCCGCTGGCCGTTAAATACCATACACAGGTTATAATCTCCGTGATAACAGACCAGGGCTGCCCCCCGGACGTTGATTCCCGCGTGGAAAGCATTATGGATACGGTGGCCTATGCCAATGGGCTTGGCATCCCTAATGAGGATGTGTGGGTGGACCCCATTATCCTGCCGGTGAGCGCCGATCAGAAACAGGTACACGAGGCACTGGAGTTCATCAAGATTCTGCCGGACCTGCTTCCCGGCATTAAGTCGGTGGTTGGCCTTTCCAATGTATCCAACGGAACGCCCCCCCAGCTACGCGGCATCCTCAACCGCACCTATATGGTGATGCTGGAGAAGAACGGGATTTATTCGGCCATCGCCGATGTGCTTGACCCGGAGCTGATCGAGCTGAATCGTGGCGGCCAGGCGGCCGTTCGCAGCCTTATTTATAAGGTTATGGACGGGGAACCGGTTGATGCCGCCGGGTTGCCGGAGTTGGAGAGGAACTATATCAAAACGGCCAGGGTGCTGATGGGGGAAGCCCTCTACTCGCACGCCTGGCTGGAATCCTAGTTGAGGTATAAATATGGAATATAAAGCGCCTCTTGAGACGTACACCGGAAGGGTCAAGGAAGTCACGCTAGGCAAAGGCGCTGGCGCACTGAAGATCGGCGGTGGAAATATCCTTCCCCTGCATTATTTTGAAGGAAGTACAGTCCACAGGCCACTTGTGGCCCTGGAAGTCAACGATAACGGCGCAGACCGCTGGGCGGAGTGGGTGGTGCAGCCGTACAAAGATGTGGTCTCGGACCCGGTCAAATGGGCTAAAAGGTGCCTCGACCTGGGCGCTGATCTAATCTGCCTGCACCTGGATGGCACAGACCCGCAGGGGGCCAACCGCTCCGCAGCGGAGGCGGCTGCTATAGTGGAAAAGGTACTCTCTGAGGTGGACGTTCCGCTGATTGTTTACGGCTGCGAAGATGATAAAAAAGACGTTGAGGTGCTCACCGCAGTGGCTGAGGCCTGCAAGGGGGAGAATCTTTTGCTGGGGCCTGCCGTCAAGGAGAACTACGAAGCCGTGGCGCGGGCGGTAGCCGACAACGGACACTGCGTCATAGCCCAGACGCCTATCGACCTCAACCTGGAGAAGGAGCTGAACGTTAAATTATTGAAACAGCTGCCGCCGGAGAGGATTGTGATAGACCCTTTGAGCTCGGCGCTGGGTTATGGCATGGAATACAGCTTTACCATCATGGAGCGCACGCGACAGATAGGGGTTGTATTCGGCGATGTGGCCATGCAGATGCCCATAATTGCCGACCTGGGCGGCGAATGCTGGAAAACCAACCAGGCCAGGGCCGACCGGGAACAGGGCATGCATTGGGAAAGTGTTACTGCTATGAGCCTGCTGCTGGCCGGGGCGGACATACTGGTACTGCGCCATCCGGATAATTGCAGGCTATTAAAAGAAGCCATAGAAGGAAAAATTTAGGAGGCTGGTGCTGTGGCTAAAACAGAGCGGCAAGGCAGGGAAGCCCGGGAATTTATTCGTGCCGAGGATAGCTGGGAGCCGGTAGGGCACACCCCTCTGCCCGGCGTTCTCGATCTCAGGAACTGGGACCGCCGGCTGCTGCAAACTTGGAAACCCCTCTACGTTCCCGTCACCGACAGATGTAACCTGTGTACTTACGGCCAATGCGATCTCTCAGAAGGCAAGAAAGGTTCCTGCGGCATAGACGGCGCCCTCATGCAGGCGCGCCTCAATTTGCAGTCCTGCTGCGAGGGCCTGGCGCTTTCCACGGCCAGGGCCAGGAGGATCGTCGGTTATTTGATCGATGTTAAAGGCAGGGAGATGGCCCTTGAGCTGGGAGATAAGGTCAGTATCAAAGCCCCCCATATCAGGACGGTTATTGGGCTCAAGCCCGCCGACCTGGGTGACCTGGACAGGGTGCTGTCGTATTTGGAGCATCAGGCCACCTTGCTGCTTGCCGCAGCCAATACGGGAATTGAAGGATCCAACCTGGATTTTGAGTCTAAAGCGCTTCAGGCCTCCATGCTCTGCCATGTGGCTATAGAGGCTGCGGAAATCGCCCAGATATCCGGGTTTGGCTTCCCGACTTCCAGCGCCGATACGCCCCTGGTTGAGGTGGGCTGGGCCTCGATTCCATTGGATAAGCCGGTAATACTGGTTATAGGCAACGATACGGTCTCGGCTATCTGCCTGGTAGATTACCTCAGAAGCAGCAGGCTTGAGGATAAAATCCTGGTGGCCGGGATGGGGCCGGTAGGGCATGAGCTCGTTCGCTATAGCTCCAGGGCCAGGATTGCAGGCCCGCTATCCAGGCTGCTCTATACCCTGCGGCTGGGGGCTGCCGATGTGGTTTTATGCGGAGGCGGCAATTTGTTGACGGATATAGCCGCCGAGACGGCTGCCAGCGGGGCCGTCTTTATTGCTACTGATGCGCGGGCGGCATATGGATTTGAGGACGTCACAGCCAGGGATACCGAGGAGATACTGGTCGACCTTCACCAGGGGAAGGGCGCCCTGGTGCTCGATCCCAGGAAGGCGGCAGCGGTCGCCGTGGAAGCTGCGCTTAAACTCTCATCTTCAAGAAAGAAATCGATTTTAAAACAGGAAGAGGTGGCTGAAATGGCCTCCCGGTACAAGTCCTGTAAGCCGTGCGACGAAGCCTGCCCCAACAAGCTGCCCATCGCCGGCGCCATCGAGGCCGCAGCGCATAACGAGTTCGACCTGATGGCAGAAGTGTTCGATAAATGCATCGGCTGTGGCAAGTGCGAATCTGCTGTAAAGGGGGAGGTGCCGGTACTGCGCATGATGCAGGGGGCGGCTCGCAAAGAGTCCGCCAAGATGCGTGTGGGGCGTGGCCCGGTCATGGATACGGAGATCCGGAAAGTGGGAGCTCCGCTGGTGCTGGGCACCATCCCGGGTGTGATAGCCATCGTCGGCGGCTCGAACTATCCGGGGTCGCCCGACGACATAGCCGAGATAGCCGAGGAATTTGCCAAACGTAAATACGTGGTGGTGCTGGCAGGGGAATCGGCAATTGCCGCAGCATTAAAGAAAGACGCCGACGGCAAATCCATTTATGAAAAATACCCGCCTGATTTCGAAGCGGGCGGCATCGTCAATATCGGGTCCGACACAGCGGCCTCCCATATATCCGGGGCCGCCATTAAGATTGCCAGCATCTTCGCCGCCCTGCCGTTGAGGGCCAATTACGAAGTGGTCGCTGATTACATACTCAACCGCGTGGGCGCCTGCGGGCTGGCCTGGGGCGCCTGCGGTGAGGAAGAACTGGCCCTGGCCACGGGATGCAACCGACTGGGCATACCGGTCATCGTTGGACCGCACTGCATCAAATACGGCCGGCTTTATCTTAGCAGGCCGGTAGAAACCGACTGGAGCGTGATGGACGGCCGTGAGAAGAAGCTCGTCGACACCGGCGAACCTTCGCCGGAGCACCTGATCAACCTGCTGGCCGACAAAGGCGCCGTTATGGTAGCGCTGGCCAGGCTCTGCATGCGCAAGAACGATACCCCTCAGGGGCGCTCGACCAAGCTCACCCATTATATCGGACTTCACAAGCAGTATTTCGGCAAGTTGCCGGAAGATGCAGGCCTCTTCGTAAGAAAAGCCTCGGATATACCCATCTTCTATAAGAAGGACCTGCAGGCAAAATTAAACGAGTCCGGTTGGAAGGAGAAGCCGGTGCTGTCGCTGCCTACTCTGATCGGCACCTATCCTTCAGCTGTGACCCTGGACGAGGTCGTCCACTGAAAACCAGTCCATCGCTATTAGGATAAGCCCGATCAGTACGGATATAATATATAGTCAATATTGTTATGCAAGAGCGTCTACTAATTAAAAGGCGGGTGCGGAATGTCTGACGGAGTATTCCCGGTTGACATAGGGCCTCAGTATGAGGGCGAGGTCATCAGGAAGGCCGATATGCTGGTCGAGTTCGGCGGGCCCAACGTCAAGTCCAAATTCGAGCTGGTCACGATCAAGAAGCCCGAAGAGGTCATACATGAAAAGGTGGAGGTGATCGGCCCGGATATCCCGGATATCCCCGAAGGCAGCAGCCAGCCTATCGCTTTGCTGGTTGATGTGGCAGGCGCCCGGCTGGAAAAGGACATAGAGCCGGTCCTGGAGCGCCGGCTCCATCTCTATTTGAATTACATAGAGGGTTTCTATCACATGAACCAGCGGCAGGACGTCTGGATGCGCTTGAAAAAGGAGTCCTTTCAAAAGGGGCTTAAATCGCTGAAAACGCTGGGCGAAATTCTAATTTTCCTCTACACATCCGAAATCGATATCATCGAAAAGATACAGATCACGATCGTAACAGACGCCGCCAAAGTCGAAGAGCTTTTGCAGAAGGCCATGGAGGTCTACCGTGCCCGTGACGAAAAGATACGCGGCCTGCGCGAGGCCGATGTGGACGAATTTTATAGCTGCGCCCTCTGCCAGAGCTTTGCGCCTACCCATATCTGCTGCATTACACCCGAGCGCATCGCTAACTGCGGCGCTATCAACTGGTTCGACGGCAAGGCGGCCTATCAGCTCGATAACGAGGGCCCGATCCAACGGGTAAAGAAGGGCTTCATCATCGATCCAATCCGGGGAGAATATGAGGGGGCCGATAAGCTGGCCTTTGAGAAATCGATGGGCGCCTATGACAAAGTATATTTGCACAGCGCCTTTGGCTATCCCCATACCTCCTGCGGCTGCTTCCAGGCCATCTGCTTCTATATACCCGAAGCGGACGCCTTCGGTATCGTGAACCGTGATTTTGAGGGTGACACCGTCATAGGCGTACCTTTCACGGAGCTGGCCGGCGATACCAGCGGGGGCCGCCAGGTGGAGGGCTTCCTTGGCATGGCTCTCGAATATCTTCGTTCGCCCAGCTTCCTCAAAGCCGACGGCGGGTGGTATAGGATCGTCTGGATGCCGCAGGCCGTCAAAGAACTATACCGGGATGCCTGCCCGATGGATTTATACGGCAAGATAGCCACTGAGAATGATGTCAGGAATGTAGAGGAGCTTGTAGAGTTCCTGGACCGCGTGGGCCACCCGTGGGTCAAGGGCGAGGTCAAACTGCCTGTCTAAGTAGGAGAGACACTTGGCAATCAAAGGTACAGATATAGTTAAGAAGCTGCCCGAAGGCGGCAAGAAAAACTGTAGAGAGTGCGGACTTCCCACCTGCTTCGCATTTGCCATGAAACTGGCCTCAGGCGGAATTGCCATAGATAAATGCCCCTATATCTCGCCGGAAGTGAGGATCGAGTTGGAGGACGCCCTTTCTCCGCCCATCAAACCCGTTACTATCGGTGCAGGCGCCAATATCCTGACCGTGGGCGATGAGCAGGTGCTTTACCGCCATGAAAAGACCTTTATCCACCAGCCGGGCATGGCAGTGCTGATCTCGGATGATGAGCCTGCGGAAGCGGTAGATGCCAAAATTAAGAAGCTAAAGGAACTGCAGTTTCACTGGGTGGGCAAAGTGCTGAAGGCTGATATGCTGGCACTGCGGCACGTATCGAGCGGCCGTACTGCATTTGAAGCCCTGATCAAAAAAGTATTGCCTGTTACCGACTGTCCCTTGATGCTGATCTCGGATGATACGGAAGCCCTGTTGGATGCACACAGGTTGTGCGCTGACAGGAAGCCGCTGCTTTATCCGGCCACAGCCCAGAACCTGGGAAAAATCATCGCCGCTATCCAGAACAGGCCCGCGGCGGTGGCCGTAAAGGCCGCCGGCGTGGAATCGCTGGTACCGCTTACCAGCCGCCTCAAAGAAGCCGGCCTGGAAGATATTTTACTGGACCCGGGATCCAGGAATTTACAGTCGGCCATCAGGGACCAGACATTAATACGCCGTGCGGCTCTCAAACAGGTCTTCAGGCCGCTGGGATACCCCACCGTGGCCTTCCCCTGCTTTATGACCGGAGACAGGCAGCGCGAGATACTGCTTGCCTCTACATTCATAATCAAGTACGCCGGGATCATCGTCCTCTCCGATATCGATGAGCATTCCCTTCTGCCGCTGCTGGTGCAGAGAATGAATATTTACACCGACCCGCGTATCCCGATGTCTATGGAGGAAAAGGTCTACCCCATCAATAACCCCGATGCCAGCTCCCCTGTGTTGATAACTACCAACTGGGCTCTGACCTACTTCATTGTCTCGTCGGAGATAGAGAGCAGCAAGGTGCCTTCCTGGTTGTGCGTCAAGGAGGCGGGCGGTCTGGGGGTCCTGACGGCTTGGGCGGCCGGCAAGTTCAGCGGCGACAACATAGCTCCCTTCATCAAGAAGTGCAGCATAGAGAGCAAGGTCAACCATCGGCGGCTGATCATCCCCGGCAAGGTGGCGCGCATCCGTCACGAATTGACCGAAGCGCTCCCCGACTGGGACATCATAGTGGGCCCGCGGGAGGCTAACGAGATACCCTCCTATCTCCCCGATCTGGTCAAAAGCTGGAAGAACTAACCTGAATCACTCGTCAGTACGATGATTTGGCGTCCGTCAATCCGGGTGAATCCCATAATCTGTTGAACTCGTCCTGGCAGCTTTTAACGAAAGCGGGCTGTGTCACGACTGCCATGATCTCGTCGTTCTGCTGGCTGGCGCTCAGCGTATAGTTATAGCTCCCAATGGTGGCTATTTTGCCGTCGATTACGCTCATTTTCAGGTGCATGAGGCCGGAGTGAAGGTTGACCTTCACAGGTATGCCCAGGGTCAGCAGGTCGTCCACCGCATGTTTCTGAGTATTGCCGGCGGCCTGCTCATTGTCCGTGATTACACGTACCTGGACACCGCGCTGCCTGGCGTCGCCGATGGCCTTAACGATATCGGGATGCGTCAGGCTGTAGATGGCTATATCCAGGCTGGTTGAGGCGCCGCTATAAAGCTTTACCAGGACCGGCGCAGGGTCCTGTCCCGCCCTCGGGAAGAAAGCCTGGATTTCGGGTTCACCGGCCTGAACTGTAGGCGGCGATTGTATTGCGGATGATAAGGGAGGCTGGCAGGCGGACAAAACTAACAGCCCGGTAAATGCCAGCAGCAGGGCTGCGCATCTTACATTCATCTTCCGCAAGTTCCTCCGTATTTCATATATTCAGCATTTCTTTTAAAATACAGAGTATATATATTTTGACCACTTTTACAAGGGTGATATGGAAAACGATTCGAAAAGTAACTATTTATCGGGGATACTGCGGCCTGAACGACGCGAGCGACGGCACCTGATCGATATCCTGCAGGATATACAGGCGGCGGAGGGTTACCTTTCGCGGGCGGCTATGCTGGAGGTCTCCAAATTCCTGGATATGCCCGGGAGCACGGTGTGGGGCGTGGCGACTTTCTATAATCAGTTCCGTTTCACGCCGCCCGGCAGGAAGCCGGTCAAGGTCTGCCTGGGAACAGCTTGCCACCTGGCGGGAGGCCAGTTGGTACTGGAAGCTACGGCACGCGAGTTGGCGATTGAGATCGGTGGTACAACCGAAGACAGGGAATTCAGCCTGGAGCGTGTTGCTTGCATCGGCTGCTGCGCCCTCGCCCCGGTGCTGACCATTGGCGAAGAGGTCCATCCCAGGATGACGCCGCCTGCAGTCGAGGAAGCATTTGTAAACATCAAGGCAGCTGCTCCAGGTGCACCGGGGACAGAAAGTCAGCCATGAGCTTTGAGCAATTATTCCGGCAGGCGGTATCGAGGTGGGAATCTCTTTATAAAGGCCGGAATGTCCATATTTTAGTAGGCACCGCCACCTGCGGCCGCGCCGCCGGGGCAATGGCCGTTCTGGAGGCTTTCCGGCGCGAAATAGAAGGCCTGGGTGCGGCGGCCGCCATCTCCGAGGTAGGCTGCATGGGCCTTTGCTCGCACGAGCCGCTGGTGACCATCATTAAGCCGGACGAATTTGCCATATGCTACCACAATGTAACGCCGCAGATGGTACCCCGTCTGGTGCAGGGCTATGTGATAGGCGATGACCCATGCCTGGACCTGGCCCTCGGAACCGTGACGGGAGGCGGACACGAGCCGGCCGTAATTCCCGAACTGGAGCGCTTTAATAACGAAAAGAGACTCCTGCTGCGCAACAGCGGTTACAGCTCTCCCCTTGAGATCGACCATTACCTGGCCTGCAATGGCTATAAAGCCCTGGCGAAAGCCCTGACAATGGAGCCCGGGGCACTGATAAAAGAAGTGGAAAGATCGGGACTGCGCGGGCGCGGTGGAGCCGGATTCCCCACCTCGGCCAAATGGCGCTCATGTCATTCAGCAAAAAGCAATATCAAGTATGTCGTCTGTAATGCCGATGAAGGCGACCCCGGCGCTTTTATGGACCGGATACTTCTCGAGAGCGATCCTCATGCGGTGATCGAAGGCATGGCTGTTGCAGGCTACGCGGTAGGAGCGAAAAAGGGATTTGTCTATATACGGGAAGAGTATCCCCTGGCCATATCCCGGCTTCAAACTGCATTGATGCAGGCAGAGGATAAGGGCTTACTGGGCAAAAACATATTGCGATCTGATTTCAATTTCGATATTGAGATAGTTAAAGGCGCAGGGGCCTTTGTGTCGGGTGAGGAGACGGCCATGATGGCGGCCATGGAGGGGAAGCGCTCCTGGCCGGAACACAGGCCGCCCTATCCGGCAACAACCGGCTTGTGGGGAAAACCCACGCTGGTAAATAACGTAAAGACACTGGCCTATATCCCCCTGATAGTAAATAACGGAGCCGAATGGTTTAAAGGGATAGGGACTAAGGGAAGCCCGGGTACAGCCCTATTCGCCCTGGCCGGCAAGCTGACCAATACCGGGCTGGCCGAGGTGCCTATGGGCACGACCCTGCGGACGCTGGTTTACGATATCGGCGGAGGCACACGCGGGAACAGACAGTTCAAGGGAGTTCAGATCGGCGGCCCCTCAGGCGGCTGCCTTCCGGAGGCTCTGCTGGACACGCCCGTGGAATTCGACTCTTTGACGGAAGCCGGGGCCATTATGGGCTCGGGTGGCATCATTGTGATGGATGAGGACAATTGCATGGTGGATACTGCCAAATTCTTCATTGATTTCAGTCAGCAGGAGTCCTGTGGCAAATGCACCCCTTGCCGCATCGGCACCTTCCAAATGCTGGATATCCTGCAGGACATAACCAGAGGCATGGGTACTCTCACAGGGCTTAATATGCTGGAAGAGATTGCCGGTGATATCAAAGCTGGCTCGCTCTGCGGACTGGGCAAGATGGCTCCCAACCCGGTTTTGACCACGCTGCGATACTATAAAGAGGAGTATAAAGCCCATATCATGGAGAAACGCTGCCCGGCTAGAGTCTGCAAGGACCTGACCGCCTATTATATATTGCCCGAAAAGTGCGAAAGGGGCTGCGATCACTGCGTTCTGGCCTGCCCGGCGGAGGCGGTTTTCAGCGATGAGAACGGCTTGAAGGTCGTGGACCAGTCCAAATGCACCAAGTGCGGCAGTTGTGAGCTGGTCTGCCCCGTGGAGTATAATGCTGTGATAAGACTATCACCGGTCAGTCTCGTCCCGGAAAACCGTCGGACCAGGCCGGAAACGCCTTCGAAGGAGCCTTGAGAAAATGACTGTTACCATCGCTGTAGCCGGTAAGGGAGGCGTGGGCAAGACTGCAATATCGGCCATCCTGATCGATTTTCTATCTAATCTGGGAGCGGTGCTGGCCGTGGATGCCGATCCCAGCACCAACCTGAATGACGCCCTGGGCGTAGACTTACAGAGCACGGTGGGCAAGACCCGCGAGAAGATGACCGACGAGATCAAGGGCGGGCGGCTGACCATGGCTGTCTCCAAACAGGAGATACTGGACAGCCGTATACATGAATCGCTGGTGGAGACCAGCCGGTTCGACCTGCTGGCCATGGGACGGCCGGAAGGCCCGGGATGCTACTGCGCCGCAAATCATATGATTCGTTTCTCCATAGACAAGCTGGCTAAAAGCTATGACTATGTCGTTATGGACTGTGAGGCCGGCCTGGAGCATATCAGCCGCCAGACCACGCAGGATATAGACTACCTGCTGGCGGTCACCGACCCTACCATGCGCGGCCTTAACACCTGCATCCGGCTGGAGCAGCTCAGCGGAGAAATTCGGACCAATATCAAGGGCGGCGTGCTGCTGGTGATCAACAGGCTCAAGAACGGGCTGCCGCTGGAAATGAGGGAAGCTATTACCAAGTCGGGGCTAATGCTCTTCGCCACTATTCCGGAGGACCCTGCTATCGCGGAGCTGGATGCGAAGGGCAAGCCCTTAACGCTACTGCCCCTGGACTCCACATTCCGCAGGTCGGTACAGGAGATACTCTACAAACTCAGGATTCGCTAATTTCCCGTAGTCCCGGAAAGACGGAAAATACGGCTGCTTACTTGGATAAAAGAGTGCGGAAATTGCTCAATCTGGCCGATATCGAGGGTAAGGTCAGCCCTCACCAGTTGCAGGTAAAGGGGGCGCTCAAAATGAGGGCTGCCGCACTCGAGTATGCCAGGGACGTTGAGGCGATGGCAAGATACCTGGGGGGCAGAGTCGAAAACCTTGGGCTGGACGAAGATTGGGCGGTAAGTAAAGAGTTGTATCCAGGTATCATAGTATATTTTGCCTTTAATAAAGCTGATGACGAGTTCCCGGCCAGGCTGCGCACACTCTACGCCGGTGAAAAGGTCAGCATGATCAAGGGAGACGAGTTGGCCAACGTGACTATATCGCTGGCCAACCAGCTTTTACGCTACGTAAGGGAGAGCAATCCGGGAGTTAAGCTTCCGGAGGTCTGTTATAAAGTATAATTTGACCGGGTAAGCGATATGGAAGACGAATTAAAAGCGTTCATCGACTCGAAGTTCCATATCGCGCCCATAGAGGGGGAAGACAAAGTCTGCCCCATGGCCGAGGCCATCAGGAAGCATGTCCACGCCGGCAGTTCGATTCATATAGCCAATAAAGGCGGGGCACTTTTTTTTCAGCTTGTCCGTGAGTTCTGGGGCAAAAAGCCCGACTTTACTCTGATCAGCCCTTCCACGTCATCCTATCTGCTGGCTCTGATACGGGGGGAGATGATCAAAAAGGCTGTCACAAGTTTCCTTGGCAACTCCTATCCGACGCCCGGCCCTAACCCGCATGTGCAGAAGGCCTACATTTCGGGGTCAATCGAGTTCGAGAACTGGACCATGCTGACCATTACCCAGCGGCTGCTGGCAGGGGCCCTGGGATGGGAGTTCATTCCGACCAGATCGTTAATCGGCAGTAGCATGGCAGAGGAAAATAAAGAGAATTTCAGTGTAATCGATTCTCCCTTCGGGACGGGGGAAAAGACCGGGCTGCTGAGGGCGCTGCGGCCGGATATCACGCTGGTCCACGGCCTTGCAGCCGATAGGGCCGGGAATACTATTCTGCCCTATCCACTGGGCACCGATGCCTTCGGTGCCTGGGCATCTAAAGAAGGCGTTATCGTCAGCGTGGAGCATATAGTGCCCACGGATTATATACGGAGCCACGCGCACTTGGTGCGCATACCCTCATACATGGTCAGGGCCGTCTGCGAGGTGCCCTTCGGTGCGCACCCGGGTGGACTTTCCAACAGCGGCATACCCCAGTTCGAAGGCTACTTCGACGATTATGAGTTCGCTACCCTGATACATGATGCCTCCATGGATGAGGGCAGGTTCCTGAGCTTCATCCAGGAATGGATACTGGGCTGCCGGAGTCATGAACAGTACCTTGACAAGATCGGCAAGGAAAGGCTGCGCTACCTTAAGGATAAAGCCAAGCCCCACTCGTGGGTAGTTGAGACCCTGGCGGCGGTCCCCAAAGTTGACTTCAATAAGGAATCCAACCAGATCGAGAGGATGATAATCGCCGGCAGCAGGTATATCTCAGACCTGTGCGTATCAAAGGGATATAAGACCATATTGGCCGGTGTGGGAGTATCCAACCTGGCCGCCTGGCTGGCCGCTTATAAATTGAAAGAGCAGAATCACGATGTTGAACTGATCGCCGAGATCGGCATGTTTGGCTATTTGCCCAGGCCCTCCGACCCCACCGTCTTCAGCATGGATAACATTCCCTCCTGCAAGATGCTGACCAATATCGAGACGGCACTGGGAGTCATGGTAGGCGGTTCATCCGGCTCCTGCCTGGGGGTCCTCGGCGTGGCACAGGTGGACAGTCACGGAAACGGCAACTCGACCAAGATACCCAATGTGTTCTTCCTAGTCGGCTCGGGCGGCGCCAACGACGTGGCCAGCACCTGCCGGGAAGCTATTGTTTTCGCCACTTCGGGGAAAGAACGCTTGCCGGCCCAGGTGCCTTACATAACCTTTCCGGGGACCAGGGTAAGGACACTCATAACCGATGTGGGCATTTTCGAAAAGCAGGAGGGCGGGGATACCCTGACCCTGACTTCATACATTCCCTATGGCACAGCCATCAGGGAGGAAGAGGCCATAAAGGGCATTAAGCGGCTGGTCGGCTGGGAACTGGAAGTAGCGCCCCACCTTAAGAAGATCGACTTGCCTTCCTATGAAGAAAAGATGCTTCTGCGCCTTTTTGACCCGCAGGGCTTTTATACCAAAGCATAGTTGCTGTAATTGCGAGGGAGCCGAAGGCGACCGGCAGCAGTACAACGGCTTATGTCATTGCCAGCAACCCCCATCACGTCATTGCGAGCAAAGCGAAGCAATCCTTTGATCGAAGGATAGGAGATTGCCACAGGGCCACGCTCCTCGCAATGACATCTTACTTTCTCACCCCGTCCTGCCGAACTCTTTCTTGAGCTGCTGGGAGCTCAGGTGTATCATGGTCGGCCTGCCGTGCGGGCAGGTGCGCGGTTGGGAAGTATGCTCGAGCTGTTTGATCAGATTCTGCATTTCTTGCGAGTTCAACTGCTGTCCCGCCCGGATGGCCCCGTGACAGGCCAGCGACTGAGCGGCTTTGAGCTCCCTTTGGCCTGCATCCTGCTCCGCCCCGATCTCATCCAGGAGCTCCTTTACGGTCTCGACCAGGTTGCTGCCGTCGAGCATGGCGGGCACCGCCCTGACCAGGTAGGTCCTGCTGCCGAAGGGCTCTATGGTGAACCCGAATTCGGCCAGCAGCCCCTGATAATGCTTCATCACCTCTTCCTGTGAAGGCGAAAGCTCAATAGAGAGGGGCTCCAGCATTCCTTGTATATCGGGCTGCTTCCGGGCACGCTGGGCCATTATCTGATCGAAAAGAATACGCTCATGGGCCGCATGTTGGTCTATAAGATAGAGGCCGCCCTCGCCCTCGGCCAGGATATAGCTTGCCGACAGTTGCCCCAGGGTCTGAAGCGAGGGCAAAGCTACGGATGCATGCGGGAAGCGTTCCCACAATGATTGTGCATCGGCATTTTCGGACTCCAACCGCACGCCCGGGAGCGGTGATTTTGCCAGTGTGTTCCTGAGGACTTTCAAAGCCGCTGTGAATACAGAGCTGTTATTGCGGAATTTGACCTCCAGCTTGCTGGGATGCACGTTGACATCCACCTCTTCGGGGGGGATGGCTACGTTCAGAATAACCACCGGGTGCCGGCCGGTCATCAGCAGTCCTTCAAAGGCGGTTTCGACGGCCTTGGCAAGGATGCTGTTGCGCACATATCTCCTGTTCACAAAAAAGCTGAGGTAGCTGCGGCTTGAGCGCTGCACAGATGGGGGGCTGGCCAGCCCCTGAATGTACATGAAGCCGTCGGTGCCCTGGACCTCCAGCATCTTTTGGGCGGTCTCCAGCCCATAGACTGCTGAAACTGCCGTGCGAAGGTCACCGTCACCCGGCGTCTGAAGACTATTGCGCCCGTCTATGGTGAGCTGGAATTTGACCTCCGGGAAGGCCAGTGCGTACTGGCTGACCAGCGAGGCTATGTGACTGGACTCGGTATTGGAGGATTTCAGGAATTTGAGCCTGGCCGGCAAGCTGCGGAAAAGGTGCCGCACCGTTATGGAGGTGCCCTGCGGCCGGCTTTTCTTCTCCCTGGATACGATTTTCCCGTTCTCAAGATGAAGGTAGGTGGCTGCGCTGCTGCCCATATCCCTGGTCAGTATCTCGACCTCCGCTACAGCAGATATGCTGGGCAGGGCCTCGCCGCGGAATCCCAATGTGCTGATATGTTCCAGGTCGTCCAGTTTGGTTATCTTGCTGGTGGCGTGCCGCCGGACGGCGACTTCCACGTCAGCAGCAGATAGGCCGCAGCCGTTGTCTGCAACCCTCAGATAGCTGACGCCGCCGTTATGCGCTTCGATAACAATTTCCCTGGCGCCTGCGTCCAGGGAATTCTCGATCAGTTCCTTGGCAACTGAAGATGGCCGCTCGATCACCTCGCCGGCGGCGATTTTGGAGGTTACCTCCGGCGGAAGGACTTTGATGGGCATAGGGCTATTGTAGCATTATCTCCCACTTTCAATTTCAGCGTTGGATTGAGAAGACGTAAGATCGTTATAATATGTTCGTTAATGTTTGTATGATGGGAGGCTGAAAATGACTGTTAAAGGGACAAAAAGCAAATCCATAAAAATTACAGAGTCCTGGTATTCGTTAAATGACGAGGATATATTGACAGTCGCAGAGGAACTGGAAATTAAATTGAGTGAGGAACAAATAAAGAAGATAAAAGACATTGTCCCTGACTATATTGATTGGTTTGGCGCAATTGAATCTGCGATAAATGATATTTGCAGCCAAACTCGAATTTCTGCCAGTCGATGACTCTTTTAGGACGTCCGGTAGGGCGACCTGTTGGTTTTCTGGCCATGATGCGACTCCTTGGGTTATTTCTTTAACAATAATAAATTGGGCCTGAAGCTAAATCCGGAAATCTCAGAGTATAATTAGTATATGAAAATAATGAACATCGAAAATGTTACCAACGAACGTAATCAGGCAAATTCAACAAGCGACCAAGGTATAGAAAAATTTGCGATCTGCCTTGAGGAGGCACATACCTGCTATGAAAAACAAGACTATGCCAACTGTATTAAATATGCTGAAATGTGTCAGCCCCTTTACAATGAAGACCCCGAACCATACTATCTTAAATCGCTGGCCTACGATAAATTGGGCAGATGGCTCAAAGCCAAACTTAGCTATAGGCAGTTCGTTAAAAAAGTGAATGGGTTTGCGGACTATGGTAACCTTTTGGAGTGGTGGCGGGAACAGGCTCATCTTGAAGGTGGTAATGTTTCGGTGTATTGGTTGGAACTGGCTCATCAATATTACAAGCTAGGGCAATTGAACCGAGAAATCTTCTGCTATGATGCCTTACTTAAGATAAATCCGAAAGACCATGTATCTTAAAACATTTTTCACAGTAGAGAGGGGGTCCTTATTATGCCATCTGAAAACGACAAGGCCATATCTGGCTACACCAGAGCCATAAAGTTAAATCCGAAAGATGCCGACTCTTACTATAACCGTGGGGTTTACCATGGGGAGAAAGGTGACTATAACAAAGCCATAACTGACTATACCAAGGCTATAATGCTTAATCCGAAGGATGCCACGGCGTACTACAACCGTGGGGTTTCCTATGGGAGAACAGGTGAACAAGAAAAAGCCATGTCGGATTTCACCATGGCAATAAAGCTACGCCCGAAGTATGCTAAGGCTTACTATAACCGTGGGGTTATCTATGATGAGAAAGGTCAACGTAAAAAAGCCGAGTCGGATTTCAGGAATGCTCGGGAGTTGGGACTGGAGTAAATTCCGCAGTTTACTTGGTATCAATAATTTGAAGTGGAGATTGGAATGACGTGCAATTTATACGATGGGAAAATAAATCAAAGTCTTAAGCAACAATATTCTAAATGGGGAAAAGTCCACCCGGGACTGAAACTGGTCAGGCATGGATTGGTTGATGAGCAGGCCTTTGAATCCGCCAAAGTACGCATTGTATTGTTAGGCAAAGAAGTTAATTCAATGGAGTATTCTGACTTTGACCTGCTTAAATTCCTAAAAGGTGAGCTTGAAAAAGGTGATGAAGGAAAAAACATCAAAAGGGCAGATATACAAGCAGGTTTGTGGGCATATGGGATACTGACTGATTTCAATGAAGACTTTAGCAGCTTAAATATTAATAAATGTGCTGCTTTCGGTTTGAGACGCATTGGTTGGACAAATCTCTCGAAAATAGCCGGAGGTGGAAAGGCAGACAGCAAAAGTATTAGTGAACGCGCTAAAAGCGAGAAAGCCCTTTGGAGCGAAGAGCTAAGGATTATGAAACCGCGAGTAATCCTGTGCTCAGGAGAACATACGTATAATCTCATGACTAAGTTGCTTGATCTTAAACGTAAACCACTTTTAGATAAGACTAGTCAGCACCGAAAATTTAGCTACTCTATTTGGCGATATAAGTGCCTTTGCATTGATTATTATCATCATGCAGCTCGTGGAGATTACAAGAAATTGTATGAAATTTTGAAGGAAGTCTTTATTGAGTGCAAGAGGTGTGAACCAACCCTCAGACTATAAGATCCGCAGTAATCGTAGACCTATAATTTTTATCATGGTTGAATATACATACCAATGTTTGTTTAATGGTAAATCAATGGCACAGGTCTGAAACCTATTGTCTCAATTCCCTCATTAATAACCGCATCTTCTCATCCCTACTCTATCCCTATGCCCAATCCATCGCATCCCCTAATCTTTCCTCAGTTATCTCTTTAGTTACCGACGAATCTCAGCGGTTCTGGCACGTCTCCCTACTTAGCCAGCCAATCAGCAGCAAGATACTCGAGGATTTGCCAGCGGTTCTTATCGGTGATGTCCTTGCGGTCTTTCATCTTCTTGACGGCATCGGCGAACATGGCAGGGTCGTCTTTGCCTGATATGGCGCAATGGCTAAATCACTTAAAGACATCAGGACAGAGCAGAACTTGCACTTTAGCTTGGGGTGAAAAATCTTTTTAACTTCATTGATATATCCTGGGACAACTCAATTTTAATCGTTCAGTGCCTTTCGAACATCCCTATATAATTCTTTATATTGCCCTCATTTAATCAATTGATTACTATGTAAGTAGTGATAAAAAGTCCAGGTTGGGGGAAAAACATATGAAATACAGCGAAGGTAAAATAGGGCGGGTCTTTATTATCAGGCTGGAGGACGGCGATAAGCTGCCGGCATGCATAGAGAAGTTCGCCCTGGAGCATAATATTAAGGCCGGATTGGCATTGTTGATAGGCGGTATAGGAAGTGGAGACCTGGTGGTCGGGCCGCGCAAGAATACCATGATGCCTCCCGATCCCATGGTGTTACCCATCGATGGTGTTCACGAGGTGGTAGGAGTGGGCGTGCTGGCATTGGACAAGAAGGGCAAACCCTCCCTGCATATTCATGCTGCTCTCGGCAGGGCGGGCCGCACAATGACCGGCTGTTTGCGCCTGGGCGTAAAAACCTGGCTGGTGGGCGAGGTCGTGCTTTACGAGATACTGGGCGCCGATGTTGCCAGGCTGCCGGATGCGGAAAGCGGGTTCGAGCTTCTTCAGCCCAAACGTAAGAGGAAGGGATAACATAGAGAGGATGGGAAGCCATGGGCACGGGATTTGAGGGCGAAGTGCGCTATGAGATGGCATTGAGCCCGGAGGAAGCCGGATCAGGTACCAAAAAACTGTTAAACCGACTGGGGAAGAAGCTGGAGGTGACCATCCCTCCCGGTTCCAGGGAAGGTACTGCAGTCAGGCTGACCAATGCCTTGCTGGTAACGGATGGGCGGCCGGGCGATATTTTGATCACAGTAAGGATAAAGGACGGCGGAACGGGGGTTATAGAAATAGACGAATCCTCATTTGAGCGGGAAGTTATCGGCAGCAACCTCCCGGTAGTGGTGGACTTCTGGGCACCCTGGTGCGGGCCATGCCGTATGCTCTCGCCCATTATGGAGAAGCTGTCGGGGCGCTATGCCGGGCGGTTGAAATTCTGCAAGATCAATGTCGACGAGAACCCAGGCCCGGCTGCCAGATACCAGGCCATGAGCATCCCCCTGCTGGTCTTCTTTAAAGGCGGGAAGGAAGTCGACAGGAGCCTGGGAGCATTGCCGGAGGGAGCTCTACGCCAGAAGATAGATTCCATCCTGGGATAGCTAATCTTTAAGGAGGTTTCAGATCGTGGAAAACAAGCGGATGGTCATTCCGATAACAACACCCATGGTCAATTCCTATATTATCCGGGGGGATAAGCACATTCTGGTAGATACAGGCCTGCCCGGCTACGACATCCGCATATTGCAGGCAATGGAAGAGAACGGGATCAAACCCGGCGAGGTCTCACTGATCGTCATCACGCATTGCCACCAGGACCATATTGGGAGCGTAGCTGCGCTCAAACAGAAAACGGGTGCGCCTGTAGCAATACATAAAGCCGATGCCGAATACCTCAAAACAGGCGGCAGTCCACCCCTGCATCCGGTGGGCTCTAAAGGCAAGATCATGGAAGCGGTATCGAAGATGATGAAAAAGCCCGTGGTGACCGGCCTGGAGCCGGATATTTTGATAGAAGGTGAGATGGATCTTGCAAGGTATGGAGTCAATGGGAAGATAATCATGACCCCCGGCCACACACCGGGCGGCATATCCATCACACTTGAAAGCGGCGAGATCCTGGTAGGCGACCTTATCTTCGGCGGGCTTGTCAGGCCCGCGGCGCCGGGTTTCCCCTATTTCGCAGAGAGCGTGGAGCAGCTTTTGCAAAGTATACAAAAGGTGCTCGGCCTGCAGCCGTCAATAATCTATGCCGGGCACGGCGGGCCCTTCACGGCCGAGTCGGTCCGGCGCAGGTTCTTCAAATGATCGTTTTGGAGTTTATTTAAGCTGGTCTCGTGTAAAGTCGAGCAAGCGGCGGGCCACCACCAGGGTGTTGATCTGGCCGGTGCCTTCGAAGATATCGTTGATCTTGGCATCCCGCATGAACTTCTCGAACAGCAGCTTGCGTGAGTAGCCCAGCGGACCCATTAGCTCGACAGCTCTCTGTGTAATCAATGTAGCCGCGCGACCTGCTTTGGCTTTGGCCATCGATGCTTCCAGTGCGTTGGGGGTTCCGCCCTGCAGTTGCCACATAGCGCGTATCACCAGCAGGTGGGCGGCCCTCCAGTTGGACTCCATCTCCATGAAATCCCGCTCGATGGCCGTCTGCTTGCTGCGCGGGACGTCGTAGCGGACCTTGATACCCCGCTTGGTCAGCTCATCCCTGAGCATATCCAGTGCTGCCCTGGTCACACCCAGCGCCTGGGCAGCTACCAGCGGACGTGTCACATCGAAGGTGGCCATGGCGCCCTTGAAACCTTCGGTCTTGGTCTTAATTTCGGCTTTGCCCAGGATGTTGTTGAACGGTATGCGGCAGTTCTCGAAAATCACCGTAGCCGTATCGCTGGCCTTGATGCCCAGCTTTTTCTCCAGCTTCTCGACCTTCATGCCGGGCGTCCCGGCCTCGACCACAAAGGACTTCATGCCGGCCCTGCCGGCCGATTTATCCACGGTGGCCCAGACAACTATGATGCCTTCGGACAGATCGAGCGCACGATGGCCCATGGTCACAAAAATCTTCTCGCCGTTCAGCACCCAGTAATCGCCGTCGCGAACTGCGGTGGCCTGGATAGCGGACGTATCCGAGCCGCATCCCGGTTCAGTCATTGCCATAGCGCCCCATTTCGGTTTTCCCTGGCCGTAACGGGCCAGGAAACGGCCCCACTGCTCCTGGGTGCCGGCTGCGAATACCGCTGCACCGCCCAGGCCCGGCCCCGGACTGGCAAGGTAGAGGCCTGCATCTCCCCAGCACAGCTCTTCCACCATCAACGCTCCCGTTATCCCCAGCCCCGTCAGGAACCCCTTGCCACGCATTTCCCACATGGTGTCTATCAGGTCCCAGGGGTCTTCGTGTTCATGCTCGTCGTAATAGCGGCTGATGGGACGGAAAAGGTTTTGCGCTATATCGTGCGCCTCGGCAACTTTGGCTTTATCTTCGGCTGAAAGTTCAAAATCTATCATAGCTGCATTTCTCCTTATACAATGGCCATGCCGGTGAAGGTGGTGAAACCGCGGGCGTTTCTAAACCAGAGCTCTACAGGATTGTCCCTGACATAGCCGTGTCCGCCCATCACCTGTACTCCATAATCGGTCACCAGCATCACCATGTTATCGGCATAGGACTTGGCAAGGCAGGCCTCGCGGGTGGCGTCCTCTTTTCTGTCCAGCTTCCAGGCGGCTTCCCAGGTAAGCAGCCTGGCGGCGTCGACCTCGATGGCCATGTCGGCCAGCATGAAGGCGATAGCCTGGCGGGAGGCGATGGGTTCACCGAAAGCATGGCGTTCCTTGGCATAATCACGTGAAAACTCGAATGACGCGCGTGCGACGCCTACGGCCATGGAGGCCAGCGCTACGCGTGACAGGTTGGCCAGCCGGTTGAAGTCACAGCCCTTGTCTCCGCCCAGGCGGTTCCCAGCGGCTATCTTGCAATCCTTCAGATTCAACTCGTAGGTGGCCAGGGCTTTTACGCCCATATTCTGCTCACGTTCTCCGATCTCAAGACCCTTGGCGCCCCTTTCTACAATGAAGCATTGCCTGTCCTTTCCCTCCCTGGCATAAACCAGAATAAAATCGGCGCCCGCGGCCAGCGGGACGAAGCATTTCTCGCCATTGAGTACATAGCCGCCTTTGCGCCCGGCCGTCGTGCCGAATTCGTTGGGGTCGAAATCGTAGCGCGGCTCGATGAAGGCAGCAGTGACGGCGGTGAACTTATTGCCGCACAGGGCAGGCAGGTATTTCTTCTTCTGTTCCTCGGTGCCCATCTCGACGATGGGAAGGATGGCCAGGGACGGGGCCAAAATGTGCATGGCCATCGCCAGGTCTCCCCAGGCCAGTTCCTCCGCCAGCAGAGAGCCGGTTAAGGCCGAATGCTCCCAGCCGGCCCCGCCGAACTGTTCCGGGATGCAGCTCGCAACCAGTCCCAGCTCCCAGGCGCCGTCGATTATTTCCGCCGGGATCTCACCGGACTCATCGCAATCCCGGAACTTCTTGCGCATGACGTCGGTGGCGAACTGCTTGACCGTGTTGACGATCATCTTTTGCTCTTCGGAAGGACTGAAACCTATCATATGAACCCCCTAGTTAAAATCGATCTCATAATGCCTGTTGCAAACGTGATTCATCTCAATAATAACAATTTGTCATATCGGCTGTCAATAGAGTCTGCTGGCGGTTATTTCTGGTCTTTGTCCTTGGGGAAAATCTCGTCTATGGCCTCCGGGACATATTTCCTGACCATGGCCGGGGTGAGTGCGTTGGCTTTGGCGATCTCGGAAAAGAAGGCTGCGGAGGGGCGCGGCTTTCTTTGCTGAGTCATCGGGTCCATCTCCACCAGGCCGAACTTCATGGAGTAGCCCAGCGCCCACTCGAAGTTGTCCACCAGCGTCCAGTGATGATAGCCGATGATGTCGTAGCCCTTCTGTATAAGGTCGTACATGGTGCGAACGGCTTTGGCTATGACCCAGGGCCTCAGCTTATCCTCTCTATCGGGCACACCGTTTTCCAGTATGAAAAAGGGCTTGTTATATTTGGCCAGCTTATCGACAACTATGCTTATGCCCTGCGGGTATATCTCGCCGAACATGGCTTTGCCGCCGGGGTCCGGGTCGCCGGTAGGCTTGCCCTTCGGATCGCTGCGCCGCACAAAGGCCATGCCGGGCTGCGTGGTATCGAAGCTGACATCAGTGCCGCCGTAGATATTCACCCCCACGAAGTCCCAGGTATCCCTGACATGGTCGCAGTTTCCGAGCAGGCTGCTCAAAAGGGGCACTTTTTTGCCTGTGATCATGTTGATAAAAACGTTGTTAAAGGAGTCGCTGGCGATACGGGCGGCCAGCCTGTCGAACATATGATTTTTCACCTCTGTGAAGATGATAAAATGGTTGGCGAAGCTCACCATGGCATCATGCTGGAGTTTGTGTATGGTATAGTAGGCGGCAGCGTGGCAGCGGCCCATATTGCCCAGCACCCTGAAGTACAACACTGGGCGGCCGGTTTTAGCCGGCGGATGGTCGCCTTCCAGGTAGCCCTCCAGCGCATAAACGTTGGGCTCGTTAAAGGTAATCCAATCACTGCACAGGTCGTAGAGCTCCGTTACCGTGAATTTTACAAAGCGCCCGAAGTCCTCAACGCAACTTTTGGAGAGGAATGCGCCTTTTTTCTCGAACCATACAGGATGAGAGAAGTGATGCAGGCAGACTATGGGCCGGATATTGCGCTCGATCAATGCTGCCAGCATCTGGCGATAACGCTCGATGGCCTCGGTATTGAAGACGCCCTCTTCGGGCTCGATCCTGGCCCAGCTTACCGAAAGCCGCAGGGAATTTAACCCCATGTTCTGTGCGATATCGAAATCCTGCTCGGCATTGTTCCACCAGTCGGCTGCCTTGCCGCTGCGGTCGCCGGTTTTTATTCCACCGCCGTTCTCGAACTCATACCACTGTGTGTTGACGCTGTCCCCTTCCACCTGGTAGGCTGACGTGCCGACCCCCCAAAAGAAGCCATCGGGGAATTGCAGTGAACCGGTGCCGTTATTCATGCATAGCGTTCCTCAATTTAATAGCGGGTGGAAGTTGCATTGCCCAACTTTGAGCTACTATTATAAATTATTCTCAGGTTAAATTTCTGCGCAGTGAATGTACAAAGCTACGCTGAATTGGATATAATTCATCGCACAGATAACAACCCCATCATTTACGCAATAGCATCAATGAGGTGACGAGATGGAGATACCCTTATACCAGATCGATGCGTTCACAGGCCGGACTTTCGGCGGCAATCCTGCTGCTATATGCCCGCTTGATACGTGGATTGATGACGGCCTGATGCAAAAGATCGCCGAAGAGAATAACCTGTCTGAAACCGCCTTTTTTGTAAAAAGCGGGACAGTTTATGAGATACGTTGGTTTACACCAAAAATCGAGATTGAGCTGGCCGGTCACCTTACGCTGGCTGCTGCCTATGTTATCTTTAACTTTATAAATCAGAAAGAAGACTGCATTACATTTTCATCAAAAAGCGGCGAACTGGTCGTTACTAAAGAGGGTGATTTAATTAAGATGAATTTCCCATCGATGGCAGCGGTTTCAGTGCAGGAAAACGAAATAATTAACCAGGGGCTTAGAAAAAGACCCTTGGAGCTCTATAAAACCAGGGACTATCTAGCTGTGTACGCCAACGAGGAAGAAATATTATCTATAAAGCCGGATTTCGAGCTTCTGAAGAAGCTCGACTGCCTGGGAATAATTATCACTGCGCCTGGGAGTACAGCGGACTTCGTCTCCAGGTTTTTTGCCCCTTCCGCGGGGATAAACGAGGACCCGGTCACCGGCTCCGCTCACTCTACCTTGGTCCCCTACTGGGCAAAGAGGTTAAAGAAAGATAGCTTGCATGCCTATCAGTTATCCACACGACGTGGAGAGCTGTTTTGCCGGTACCTGGGCGATAGGGTGGAGATCAGCGGTAGGGCTGTACCCTACTCAAAGGGGACAATCACCATATAATGCACATTCTATCCATCAGCCGGCCTGGCCGGCGTTGTCATATCAAGGTGTGCAGTAAGATTAGGCGGTATCTCGCGAATAAAGCGTGACGGCACCCGGTAGCTGATTTCGCCGAAAGAGCGGCGTTTTTCCACGTATGTCAGGTAGACTGTGTCCATAGCCCGGGTTATGCCCACGTAACAGAGGCGGCGCTCCTCTTCCAGCCTCTCAGGGTCATCCAGTGACTTGTTGTGGGGAAGCAGCCCTTCCTCTGTACCTGCGATAAAGATCACCGGGAACTCGGTACCTTTAGAGCCATGCAGCGTATTGAAGGTGACCGTTTCTTTGCCGTTACCCTTCTCAGCGGCATCCGAAGCGGCGTTGATCTTCTGCAGCAAGGATGACAGCGCCTCGATGGGGTTGAGATGCTCATAGGCCCCCGCCAGCGAAATAAGCTCCAGCACATTTTCCCAGCGCTCCTCCGGGTCGTCCTCGCCTTTGAGGTGTTCCAGGTAAGCGGTCTTTTCCAGGATGCGGTTCATGAGGGCCACCAGGCTTAGGTGCCTTGCTTCAGCCTGCAAATCGTGTACAAGGACTAAAAAAAGGGCCGCCGAGCGCTGCGTCCTGACGGAAAGGGAAAGGATGGTACCGGCCGCGGCCTGCTCGAGCACCTGGAAAAGGTGGCCTCCGGACTTGTCAACGCGGGACTGTAGTGCCGCCATCGATTGTGCCCCGATGCCTTTGCCTGCAAGCCGTATCACGCGTGCCAGGGCCGTGTCATCGGCAGGGTTGCGAATGATGCGCAGCCAGGCTGCCATATCCATAATCTCCCTTCTTTTATAGAAGGGTGTGCCTGTAGCCAGCTTATAGTGCAAGCCTTCCACGTTGAACCCATCCTCCAGGGCCCGCGATTGGGCGTTGACCCGGTAGAGTACGGCGAAATCGCTGTTTTTAAGGCCGCTCTGCGCTTCCAGTGACCTTACAGTTCGGGCAATGAAGCGTGCTTCCGCATCCTCGTCATCGAGTTTTACCACGATCACCTGGTTTCCCTCTTCACGGTTCGTTGTGAGCTGCTTTTCCCTGCGCCGGCTATTGTGAGAAATCAGGGCATTAGCGGCGTCCACAATAGTTTTGGTGGAGCGATAGTTCTCATCCATACCGATAATCCGTGTACCGGGGAAATCTTTGCGGAAGTGGTCGATATTGCGTATTTCTGCCTGTCTCCAGGAATAAATCGTTTGGTCGGGGTCGCCCACCACGCAGAGATTGCGGTGCTCCGATCCCAGCAGCTTGATGATCTGGTACTGAAGGCTGCTGGTATCCTGGAACTCGTCCACCAGAATATATCTATAAAGCTGCTGATATTTCTTCAGCACAGGTTCATTTTCTTTGAGAAGCCTGTGGGTGGAGATGAGCATATCATCATAGTCCAATGCCCGCTGCTTTTTAAGGGCCTTCTGATAGCTGCGGTAGACGGCAGCCGAAGCATCGTCGAAGCGGCCGCCTGAGCCGGGGACTATGGAGTCCGGGCCGATCATATTGATCTTGGCGTAACTTATGATTCCCTTGAACCTGCGCAGGTCATTTTCCTCGATGCTGAGCCCTGCCATTTCCATGCATTGCCTGATGAGCTTATTTTGCTCCTCTTCGTCGTAGACCTCGAAAGTTGTTCCCAGGCCGGGTATCCCCTCCCGGCGCAAAATGCGCAGGCAGGCAGAATGTATTGTACTTACGGTAAGCAATGCAGCCATATCTCCCAGCAACTCTTCCAGACGTTTCTGCATCTCGCCGGCCGCTTTCTTGGAAAAGGTGACGGCCAGTATGTGGCGGGGCTTGATTCCCGCCTCCAGCACCATGTAGGCGATGCGGTGGACTATCACGCGTGTCTTGCCGCTGCCGGGGCCGGCGTGGACCAGCAGGGGTCCTTCCAGGGTTTTTACCGCTTCTATCTGCTCGGAGTTGAGGCCTTCTAAAAGGTCCATATCGGTTAACTTAAATTTAGCAGGCTAGGGTATTTTTTCCAGAGGCGCCATGCTGAGCAAAAGCTTTTTCACACCGACGCCTTCGAAGGCCACTATGATCTCCTTATCCTGTCCGGTAGGCTTGATGCCGATTACCTGGCCCTCGCCGAATTTGGTGTGACGGACGCGGTCGCCGGGATTCAAAGCGATCAGCTCCCTCGGCTGCTGCTGGGCTTGCCTCTTTTGAGCCAGCAGGTCGGCGATATTAATCCCGCTATCGTCATCGTATCTTTGCCTTGTGCGGCTTTCCATGCGCCCGGGGAAGCTTTCCCTTACTCCCGACAGACCCTTGCGTTCAATCAGATGGTCGGGTAGATCATCGAAAAATCTGGATGGAATGCTCTCGGAACTGGCGCCGTAGATGCTGCGCCGCGCGGTATGCAGCAGGTAGACGTGTTTCTCCGCCCGTGTGATACCTACATAGCAAAGCCTGCGCTCTTCTTCCAGCTCGTCTCCGCCTTCCTCCATCGACCTGCGGTGAGGCAGTAGACCCTCTTCCATGCCCACGATAAAAACCACCGGGAACTCCAGGCCTTTGGCCTGGTGCAGTGTTATCAACGTGGTGGTGTCTTCCTTGTTCTCGATCTCATCGGTGTCGGCTACCAGGCTAACTTGCTCCAGAAACGGGGAGAGCCCTTCGCCCGGCGGCAATCCGTCATAGTCCATGGCGACGGTGCGCAGTTCCAGGATGTTCTCCCAGCGCTCTTCGCCGTCGTCCTCTTCCCTGATCGTATTGCGATAGCCGGACTTATCCAGCACCGCGTCCATGAGGTTGACGATGCTTAATTGCTGGCTCTCTACGATCAGATCGTTGAGCATTTTGTAGAACCCGGTAACTGCCGTGCTTATGCGGGAGCCGAAACCCGGCCCCCCGCCCTCGCTGACTGCTTTCATGGCGGCAAATAGCGAGAGGTTATTATCCCGCGCCCAGTTGGTCAGGTCGGAGAGGGTCTTGGGGCCTATGCCGCGGCCCGGCACCTTGATAATGCGCGCTAGGCTGATATTGTCGAAGGGGTTATGGATAACCCTCAAATAAGCGATGAAGTCTTTTATCTCACGCCTCTGGTAAAAACGGGTGCCTCCCACCAACCTGTACTTGATGCCGTAACGCATGAAAGCCTCTTCCACGGCGCGTGACTGTGCATTGGTGCGGTACATCACGGCGCAGTCACCTGGCTTGATGCCGTCGCTGCTGGTGAGGCGCAATATCTCGTTGACCACAAATTGCGCCTCGCTCTGTTCATCGTATTCCTTGACCATGAAGATCGGCGTCCCTTCAGTATTGGCAGTCCAGAGCTTCTTCTGTTTGCGTTTCTTATTGGCTGAAATGATGCCCGAGGCGGCTTCCAGGATATTTTTAGTGGAGCGGTAGTTCTGCTCAAGCACTATGACCCTGGCATCGGGGTAATCCTTTTCAAAGCTGAGGATATTGCGTATATCGGCGAAGCGCCAGGAATAGATGGACTGGTCGGGGTCGCCAACCACGCAGACATTGCGGTGCTTGCCGCCCAGCATGCGGATAAGCTTGTATTGCGTGATGTTGGTGTCCTGAAACTCATCCACCAGCAAATGCAGGTAGCGGGACTGGTATTTCTCAAGTACCTCGGGATGCTTCTCGAATAGCTGCACCACCTTCATAAGAAGGTCGTCGAAGTCGACGGCGTTGCTCTGGCCGAGCTGCTCCTGGTAGCGCTCATAAACCCGTGAGATCACCTCATCCCAGTGCCCGGCGTTCTGGCTTGCCAGCCCGGCAGGAGTGAGATGCTGGCTTTTGGCGTAGCTGATGGCGTTGCGGATCTTCTGCGGGTTATATTGCCGTGGATCGAGGTCCAGGTCCTGAAGGCATTGCTTGACCAGGCTCTGCTGGTCATCTTCATCATAGATTACGAAATTGGTATCGAGCCCTACCGGCTTGCCGTCCTGCCGCAAGATGCGTGCGCAGATAGCGTGAAAAGTGCCGGCGGTGATATTTTCCGCAACCTTCCCCAGCAGCTTCTGCAGTCTTTCTTTCATCTCCCGTGCGGCCTTATTGGTGAAAGTAACGGCCATAATACGGCGCGGGCTTACTCCCGTAGTCTTTACCAGGTAAGCTATGCGGTGCGTGATAACGCGAGTTTTGCCGCTGCCCGGTCCGGCCAGGATCAGGATCGGCCCATCTATGTGTTGCACAGCCTCTTTCTGCGCCGGGTTCAGCCCCTCCAGTATGTCCATAAAGTTATTTTGTTGTCCCCTGCCACATGATTTCAACTTGGCTGGAGTCTACCCCGGTGAAGGATATGCCGTCGGGGCCGCTAGTGACTACGGCGCCTGAGGGCTGAAGCTCCAAGGTAGTCTTGCCGTTGGACTGGCTGACCATGACCTTGCTTGAATTGGTCTTAAGCACGATATCGACGTTTTCGGTGGGAAGCCCGGTTATAGGCTTGCCCTCCATGGAAACGGAGCCAATATTGACGTTCTCGAGGTATATGTCGGCGCCACCATAGCTGCCGCAGCCAATCCCTGTCATCACGAGAACCAGGATCGCTGTAGCGGCGGCCAGCTTAGCTGCAAATCTATATTTCAAATGCTTTAACCTCCTTATATAGAGAAACGATGGGGAGACTGCCAGAGATTATGGTGGGGACATTCATGGGGCCTTTTAATTATAGCATCGGCTTGAAGCGGGCTTCAAAGATAGAGCTTGTTGCGAAACTCCCCCAACATTCATCTCAATGTAGGTTAATACAATGAATATCTTTTATCAGCTACGGAAAGAAGCGCACAAATTCTGGAAACACTGTGTTACGGATAAACTTGTGTATTGCTTCGACAACGTCAATGCGCCATTTGACACCGCCCTTGTCGGCTATAACAAGGCAATCGCAAGAAATCTTAGGGGGCAGTGGTGGGAGATTCTTATCCAACATCGGAACGGTAACTTCATCTGTGTAATAGTTGATCCTGTGCAGAGTCATGCCAGCTCGCATATCATATCTCAGTCGCTCTCCTATAAGAGTGAGAGTACGATGCTTGTCACAATCGGAGAGTTCATGCAAAGCCCACAAAGCGTGGGCAGTGGGCTTAGGTACAACGTATGGTTGAAGCCACTCAATGACCTCTCGGGCATCATTGGGGACATTTTGCAAGACTCTATTGATGCCTTTCATTGCTCTCGGAGTATTTTTCAAATAAATAGGGAATGCAGTTTTATCAAATGGCCTAGGGGTTGTAAGGAGAGCCAATTGCCATACGATATTGTCAAGAGCAGAGTGGAGATTGTGAAGGATATCGCCAATCACAACCCCAGTATCAAGATAAATACCTTGTGTCTCGACAGTATAGACATAACTAGACTGATTCGGATGGGTATGTCCAGTACAGAGGAATGGTTTAGTGTTTTGCCAGGAGCGGATCATGTTATTGAGCGTTTGCAGGTGTTCCGCCGCCCGTTCGATCTTCAGCCGTGGCCCATCGAGTGGGTGCATATGTTACAGTCTTCCAAAGGAAATCGAGTATGACCATTATACTCCACCATTGCAAGGTACTTATTGAATATTCAGACAGATACACATATAGACTGTCTAACAGAAGCCATTTGATTATTAGTTGAAGCATAAAGAGCGTGAGCCTGAGTAACGATTAACGAAAGGAAGCAATGAACGGTTACTTTACGAATACCATGCACAGTAATGTTATTAAGTCGCCGATATGTCTTAAGGCGGCTGAACATGCGCTCAATGGCGCTTGATAAGCCAAAGCTGTGGAGCAATCCTAGAAAACCAAAGACTAGTAGTCTGGACTCTTGACAAATGCTATTATAATAGTAATGGCATTAATAGCCAGTTGGCGGCCCTGGGGGGAATTGAACCCCCGACTATTGGATTCGAAGCCAACTTTCTATCCACTGAATTACAGGGCCGCAAGCTAGAGTGGGGAGTAGTTGATAGACTACTCCCCCTCACCAATCATCACTCTTTCCCTTTTATAAATACCTCCTTATATCCCGAACATTTAAACCCATCGTGGGAAGTCTTCCTCATTAGCCTTTTTACCATCGTACATCAGAGATTTAATTTCCACCTCTATGGTTGGGGCGGCTTCACTCATGTTTACCTTGATACCACCCATACAAATGACTACTTTACGCAACTTATTAGTATTAAGTCTCAGTATAAAAGTGTATGCATTGCCCTCGTGGCCCTTGAACTCTATATCCAGCACTTCATCGAACCAATGGTATTGTTCAGCTTCATGCCGAAGCTTCCTGACAATATTTTTCCGAATCAAATCAACGAGCCTTGCATCTTCCAAGCCGTAGAGCGTTTCTTTTCCAATGAGAATTTCCTTGCCCACTCTTACTATCGGCAATTTACCAGCATTAATCCAACGATATATAGTTTGCCTAGTTACATCAATTTCCTTAGCAGCTTGCGGTACATCATAATAAAATTCAGTCAAATTATTGGGCTGGATATTTTCCGTAGTATTTTTCTCCATTTTACATATGTCCTTATAGTGAATTCCCAGTTCAGTTATATTAATTGTAACACCTCGTTACTAATAATACAATATGTTAACAGGAAGGCATAATGAAAATATCAGATCATTTCTTTACAGAGTCTCAAGTGGCTAGTATATTTGGTGTAAACCGAATCACTATTTGGAGATGGATAAAAGAGGGAAAATTCGACACCCAAAAAATAGGTCAGGAGGTTCTTATCCCTAAATGGCAAGTCGAATTAATCAAGGAAGATAAAGCGAAGCGGGAAAGGACTAGATTATGACTTTTGAGGCAACTACCCGACTTTTAGGGCAACTGGCACTTATGAGGCAAAGCCTGTTCTATCGGGATTAGCGTAATATCTTTGTAATGGGGGTGCAGCAGAAGTTATCGATCAGACAGCGGTTCCTGCCGGCTTTCTTACACTGGTACATGTAGTCGTCTATCCGGTTGAGGATGCTTTTCTCGCTGTCATCGGTTTTCACCAGCGTGCCGCCGATGGATACGGTTACCCTGATAGTTTTGGATCCCAAACGAAACCCGGCGTTCTGCACCATAATGCGCAGCCTTTCCGCCGAGGTCCGCAACTGCAGTTCGTCCACGTTGGCAATTATTATGAGGAATTCCTCACCTCCCCAGCGAAAAATAAAATCGAATGACCTTAAATTGTTGAGCATGGTGCGGGCCACTATTTTGAGAACCTCGTCACCCACCTCGTGACTGAAGGTGTCGTTTACACGCTTGAAATCGTCCAGGTCGGCAAAGAGCACTCCGAAGGGCCAGCCATAGCGCTTGAGCTCCGAAAGCTTGTTTTGCAGGCTCATATCAGCGTAGCGACGGTTGCCCACCCCGGTCAAGGGGTCGATAAGCGTCATTTTTTCCAGGTCGGCGGCCCTTTCTCTGATGGCGATTATGGCCGAGTTGTCGGCAAAGCTCTGTATGCCGCCGATGATGGCCCCTTTGGAATTACGAATGGCACTCACTTTTACAAGGGCCGGGAGCATATGGCCGTCCTTATGCCGCAGATAGGTGTTGACTTCCCGTCGCCGGCCATTCTTCATGGTTGCCAAAAGGGGGCAGCCCGATTTGCACAGGGAATTGCCAATTTCATCAACATGGGCCAGTAAATTGTCGCAGCACCCTTTTCCCAGCACCTCATCTTCACTATATCCGGTAATACGCTCGGCAGACCTGTTCCAGAAGGTGATGATCCTGTTCAGGTCTACGAAATAAACACCGTCGTAGAGGTTATCCAGCAGTTCCCTGTAAACAAGATTGTCCACTAATATCCCTATCATTAAAACAGCGGCCGTATGCCACTGTTTCTGTCGCTGCCTCTCCTGAAGTTACATACTAAAACGCAATTCCCGCGTCCGCGGTTTAGGTGTGGCTTTCAAGCCAGGCATCCAGGTCGGCGAAGACCTTGGCTCTGTCCGGTTCATTGAAAATCTCATGGTAAAAAGCGTCGTAGATTTTAAGTGTCTTGTCCTGTGAGCCGACTTTGGCATAGAGGAGTTTGCTGCCTTCATGATTTACCAACCTGTCTTCCGACCCCTGCATAATCAGGATCGGAAGGGTGATGGTCGGCATCAGTTGCCCCAGTTTGGACATGGCAGTGAAAAGCTCAGATCCCAGACGAGCGGTTATCTTGCCGCGATAGACCAGAGGGTCTTTATCGTAGGCTTCAACAACGGCCTTATCGTGGCTGAGGGTGGACGAATCGAGAGCCTGCACTCCAAGTCTGGGCGCTATAGCTGAGAGGACTTTAGCCAGCGTTATGGTGGAAGAAGTAATGCTTTCTCCCGGTATAACTGCTGGAGCCGAGACGATAAGCCCGGCCAGGTCTTTCTGGTGTTCAACCGTGTAGGCTGTGGCTATTAGACCTCCCATACTGTGTCCCAGGAGAAAGATCTTTAGGCTGGGGTTGTCTTTTTTAACAATGTCATAGAAGGTCTTAAGATCATCAAGGTAAACCTGGAAACGCGGAACAAAGACCCGTGTGCCCTCAGATTTGCCGTGGCCGAAGTGGTCGAGGCCGTAGACCGCATACCCCCTGGGCACAACGTTGTTTACAAGGTTAGTATAGCGGGAAATGTGTTCGCCCAGGCCGTGAACTGCGACTATGATGGCTTTAGGTTGACTGTCGGGAAGCCAGCATCTCCAATATAGTTTGGTATTTCCCGTGCCTGTGAAATAACCCTCGTTCTGCCTCATGGAAACCTCCCCGTTATGTTATTTTTGGGGCGATAGCAAGTATATCCGGTAAAATAGTCGAGCTCACATTTTAGCAAGCCGCGCCACGGATTACAAGAGCTATTTATAAAGCTGGTTTAGCTATGGCTCCACGATGTAAAAAACTTTTACAAAAGGCAATATTATGATCGTAAAAGATTCGCGGGGACGTCCGGCACCCGGTGAAAAGTTGTGCAACCCGCGGTAAACGCCGTAAAATTAACCTTTGGTTTTTTGATATGCTTAAAGCAGTATTATTTGATATCGATAACACGCTGATCCTCTACGATGAGGCCAGGTTCCTGCAGAGCTATTTCCCCATGCTGGCGGCCAGGTTTAAGGACATTATCCCCGCAGACAGGTTCGCCGACAAGCTAATGCAGGCAACGCTGGTCATGCATCAAAATGACGGCTCCATGACCAACAGGGAGCGGTTCCTGGGCGCTTTCTGTCAGGGCGCGGATTGGAGCCGGGATGATATCTGGTCGCGCTTCGAGAACTTTTACCTGGAGGACTGGGACAAACTAAAAAATGCGGTCAAAATCCCCGATCATGCGCGGGAAGTTTTCGGTGATATCAGCCGCAAAGGCCTGAAAATCGTGATAGCCACCAATCCCATCTTTCCACTGGTCGCACAAATCAAGAAACTGGAATGGGCAGGGCTGGGGGATATCGATGCCGCGCTGGTAACCAATATCGATAATATGAGTTTCTGCAAGCCGCAGCTGGGCTACTTCCAGCAGATATGCGGGATCATCGGCGAAAAACCGCAGGGCTGCCTGATGGTTGGCGACGACCCGGCCAATGACATGGTGGCGGCCAAAATAGGCATGAAGACCTACCAGACTGTCGATAGCCTCGATCATCAGGAGATACCCCTGGAAATTAGCAGGGAGGTAATAGGCAAAAATACCGAGGGCATCCCCTCTGCCGATTTCAAGGGGCCGCTGGCCTGCGTGCCGCAAGCCGTGGATATCCTGCTCAAATAAAATTACGCGCCGAAACCCATTGATGCTCACCCGCTTTTACTGTATAGTAATATTACTCTGTGTTTGGAGCGAAATTGAAATCGGGTTTAGGAGGCAGGATGACTGAAGATTATGCAGAGAAGAGCTTCTGGCTGGGTAACTCGGGCAGCTATCAGGAAAATCTACCGTTGGAAGGCGATCTGAAGTGCGATGTTGCCATAGTGGGAGGCGGGTTTGCCGGGATAGCCACCGCCTACTACCTCAAGAAAGCGCAACCATCGCTTAACGTGGCGGTGCTTGAGAGCAATGTGATCGGCTATGGGGCATCGGGCCGCAACGCCGGCTTTGCCATGACTACCTTCGGCCTGATGATGTCCATCACCAAGATGCTGTTCGGCGTCGAAAGGACCAAGCAGGCGCACCGCTATATGGAAAGGGCGGTAGACCTGGTCGGTGAGCTGGTCAAGGAACACAAACTGGATTGCGACTATGAGCTTCCCGGCTTTTTGCGCATCGCCACCACCCCTGCTTATGTTAAGCGCATTAAGGAAGAGGTGGATCTGGTGAAGGAACTAGGGCTCACGGGCGTGGACTGGATAGAAGCTGCCGAGGTACAGAAACGTGTTCGATCCCCACAGTATATGGGAGCCTGGTGGGAACCCAGGTGCGCCCTGGTAAACCCGGCCAAACTGGCGCGTGAGATGAAGAGGGTAGCTGTGCAGTACGGGGCTAAAGTCTATGAGATGACTCCCGTAGCAGAGATCAAGCGTACGCCGCAGAATTTCACGCTCAAAACGCCCAAGGGGACAGTGACTGCGGATAAGATAGCCTTGGCCACCAATGGGTACTCGCTGGCCATCTCAGAGCTGAAGGCCATGCAGCAGCCGGTTTGGACATATATCATACTGAGCGAGCCCCTCAAAAAAGAGCAACTGGACGAAATCGGCTGGCAGGGGCGTGAAGGCATAGAGGACTACCGCAACCTGGTACACTATTACCGGCTAACGCCGGACAACCGCCTGCTGATGGGCGGCCGTGATATCATCGTAAAATACGGTGCCAATATGGATAATGACATGAACCCCCAGATATTCTCCCAACTCGAGCAGGACATTGTTGATTTTTATCCCTGTCTCAAGGGGTTGCAGATAACACACCGCTGGGGCGGCCCCGTATCCGTCCCCATGGATATGGTTCCGGCCCTGGGATACCTGGATGATAAACGTGCTGTATACAGCCTGGGATGTATGGGCCATGGGGTTTCGCTAACCCATCTTAACGGTGAAGTAATGGCTGACCTGCTGCTGGAACGCAAATCGGAATGGACAGAGTGCTTCCCTGTGAACCGCAAGGTCTTCAAATGGCCCCCGGAGCCGATCAGGTTCGTAAGTGAGATGGCCATCCTCAGCTATCTGCATGCTGAAGATGCCTGGCTGGAAAGGAAGGGGCTTGGCCCCGCCGGGAAATAGGTTTTTCCATGTAACCTGGGGCTTCGATTGTATGACAGCGCCGGGGTGAAGTGATAAAATCGTTCAGCCTTTGTGCGGGTGTCCGAAAGGCTGTATATACTTTTAAAACATGGTAAATCCGATTCTGGTCAAGCTGTTCCTGCTGGTACTGGTGCTGGTATTGTCCCACACGGTCGAGACCGTGCTGGGGTTCGGAGCAACAACCATTGCGCTGGCCTTGGGCATCTTTATCTTGCCCTTCAACGCGCTATTACCTGTACTGGTCATATTGGGTCTACTGCAGAGCTCCTGGCTGGTGGCGCGCTGGGTCCGCCACATTCAATGGCGTGTATTGCTGCTTAAGATTTTGCCGGGGGCGGTTATAGGCCTGGCCATAGGTATCTATTACCGCACGCAGGTGGCCAGCTATACACAGCTTCTTATTCTGTTGGGCATTTTCATAATGGCTGTCTCTATCATGGAGATAGTGCTTATCTACAAGACTAAAGCCGCAGGAGGGAGCCTGCCTTGGTATATAGGCTGGCCGATCCTAATAGTCGGCGGTATATTTCACGGTATCTACGCTACCGGCAGCCCGCTGATCATATACTATTCCAGCCGTGAATTTAAGGAGCCGGCCGATGTTCGCGCCACGCTATCCACCCTGTGGCTGATTTTAAATATAGGCCTTGTTCTGAGCCTGCATTCCACAGGACAAATAAATATCGATACCCTGACTACCACGGGCATCCTGCTGCCGGGACTTATCGCCGGCATAGTGCTGGGCAGCTATATGAAATTCAGAGCCTTGGTTTTCAAAGTGCTTTTATATGCAATCCTGTTTGTTGCCGGACTGCTGCTCTTCATCCAGCAGGTTACGAGTTTATGATTTAATTTGGACTTGGACCTGTTAAAATACGTAAGTATTTTTGGTTATATAGGTTTAACGGAAAATGGCGAAGAGAAATGTGATAAGGCCCATTCCAGCCGGACTCGCCTATATAGCTGATAATATAAACTCCGGCGACAATATCCTGGGCCTGCACAAAGCGAACAAATCTCGGTGGGCTGGAGGCATTGATTTTTCGAACGATACATCTACGGTGTTTTTTGCGGGATGTGGCTACCAGTATTCGGCCATGCTTGAGCCGCTGGTGACAGCGTTAATCCAGGCGGACCGCGTATCAAACAACCCGGACCTGCCCATTAAGCTGGGCGGCATTTCCAGAAAACTGGGTGTGGACGCGGCCGGCCTTTTTTCAAAAGCTGCTTCCAGGGATGGCGGCGGCGATTCCTCCGTGCTGCGAGACGCCGTAAAAGTCTTAAAGGCTGTCGGCCACGATCTAGGCTATTTGGGTGAAGACGAACCCTGCTGCGGCGCCCCTCTTTACCATATGGGACTTCAAAACGAGTTCGCCGCCAATGCCGTTAAGGCATATGAACGGTTGAAGTCGGCCGGAGTGCGGAAGATCATCGGCATAGTGCCGTCCTGCACCTATGCCCTTAGCAGCCTGTTCCCCAAAGCGGCGCCGGGCTTCGATATTGTAGTAAGGCATTTCATAGAGGCTGTGGCCGAAAACATGGGGAATGCGAGGTTTAAATATCCGGACCCGGTAAAGGTAGCTTATCACGATCCCTGCCAGCTCGGCAGGTATATGGGACTAATCGAACAGCCGCGTGCCGTACTGAGGGCGGTCGAGAACGTGGAGCTGGTTGAGCCGGAATGGACAGCGGGGGAGTGGTCCACCTGCTGCGGCGGGGGTGGCGGGTTTGAGGTCGTATTCCCGGATATGAGCCGCACGCTGGCCGTAAACCGCGTGGCGGAACTCGCTGAAACGGGAGCGGATATAATCGTTACCCAATGCCCCGGCTGCCTTATGCAGTTAAAGGCGGGTCTCAAAGACCTTAAAAATGATGCTATCGAAGTTGTGGATCTGGCCACCCTGCTGGCGCGTTCTTTGCCCTAAATGAACATAAAGTAAGTGCGATGACCATATCTAAAGAGTACAGAAGAGAGTTAAAAGAGGCCCATGCCAACGACAGGATTCGCCTGGCAGTCTCCCGCGCTGTGAAAAGTTATCGGACGAACACAAATAATGCACTTAAGAAATTTCCGCAAACTTTGAAGATGGCCGAAGAGGTCAGGAAGATCAAAGAGCACTCCATCCAACATATGTGGGACTTGGCCGGGCAGGCAGGCCAATGCATAGAAGAGAACCATGGCAAGGCTTATATGGCCAGGACGGCCGGGGACGCGTTGGCCATCATCGAGGGACTGGTCGGCAAAGGCAAATTGATCGTCAAAGCCAAGAGCATGACGGCCGATGAGATCGACCTGCGCGAGCACCTGGAAAAGGCCGGCAACGAAGTTTTCGAGACCGACCTCGGCGAATTTATCATTCAGAAGATGGGTCACCGTCCCATGCATATCCTGTCTCCCGCCATCCATGTGCCGCGTGAGGATGTGGCAAAGCTTTTTTCCGAGATAACGGGAAAGGAACTGCCTCCGGACATTCCCCAACTTGTGGCTACAGCCAGGGAGCTTCTGCGCGAGAAATTCTTCAGAGCCGATATTGGCATAAGCGGGGCCAACGTCGTGGCAGCTGACACAGGCACATTAGTTATCATTGAGAACGAGGGCAATATCCGCCTGACTACTGGAGCCCCTCCGGTACATATCGCCCTGGTGGGGATGGAGAAGCTGGTGCCGGCTCTGGACGAAGCTTTCAAGGTTGCCCAGGTCACCTGGCGCTACGCCAACTACACTGTCCCTTCGTACGTCAATATGATATCCGGACCCAGTAAGACCGGCGATATCGAAAAGGTGACCACATATGGTGCACACGGCCCCAAAGAGCTTCACGTTATATTTATGGACGATGGAAGGACTCGCCTCGCTGCAAACCCCATTTTGAGACAGGCCCTCTACTGTCTGCGCTGCGGCGGCTGCCTTTATGAGTGCCCTGTCTTCGGACTGACGGCCGGCTTTTTCGGCGATAAATACTTCGCCGGGATCGGAGCTATTTGGGCCAAGGAAGTCACCGGGAACCTCGAAAAAGCTTCCTCCATGGCTTATACTTGCCTTACATGCGGCAGGTGCCGGGTCAGGTGCCCGATGAAGATCGACGTGCCGGAGATGATACTGGCGCTACGCAAATCGATTGCCGAGCCAGAATAACTTCTAAAAATTCAGGCTAACATCGGCATCCAGTCAGTAATTACCTTAGCATTATATATCGTGTGTTCGATTACAGGTAAATGCGCATAACTGGTACAAAAGTTACAGAAAAATCGGCAATGAGGGACTGACATAAGAGTATAAGAAAGAGGAAGAGGCAGAGGAGGTAGAAGGAAGGAGGTGAAAGACATGATGAAGATACTAAGTATGTTAGGTCGGCGTAACCTGATTGCCGTCCGCTCCTCCAGAGTTGACTAAAGCCGGCCCGGGAGGAGGGAGGAAGGTTCCCGAGCTCCTTGATTAGATTGGGGAAAAGGGCCCAACAGGTAATCTGACAACATTAGCTCGGGAGAGCTAAAGGAAGGAGTAGTGGAACGAAGCAGAGAATAGGCGCCGGAGCAAAATCCGGAACCTGTTCTTTTTTTATGCGCCAGTCCAAAGCACGGCGGTCCGGTTCAGCCGGGATGGCTAATGCAGGACCAGGCTACAGGTAGCGATAAATTTGTTTACAGTTACCAGAGAATCGAATTGGATTTTGAAAACCCCTTTTAAAGATATAAATTATATTTATAATCGGTGGTATAAATTCGACATCAGGGGCAAGTTAGCGGAGGACGGGATGAACAAAATTCGACGGGTTAAAAAGGCGTACAGGAGCAGATCGACCCTGGAGGGGGCGGGGGTGCATCTCAGACGGGCCTTAGGCTTCGACCGGACAAATTTGTTGGATCCCTTCCTTCTCCTGGATGACTTCCATTCCAGCAATCCGCGGGACTATATAAGGGGTTTTCCCTGGCACCCGCACAGGGGCATTGAGACTATAACTTATATGCTCCAGGGTAGGGTAGAGCATGGCGACAGTATGGGGAATTCCGGCGTGATAAGCCCCGGGGATGTACAGTGGATGACGGCCGGCAGCGGCATTATCCACCAGGAAATGCCTAAAGGACAAAAGGACGGTTTGATGTGGGGTTTTCAGCTGTGGGCCAATCTGCCTGCCTCGCATAAAATGATGCCTCCGCGCTACCGTGGAATCACAGCGGAGCAGATCCCCGAGGTCACTACTTCCGGCGGCGCAAGGATAAAAATAATCTGCGGCGAGGTTGATAAAGTGGCCGGCCCTGTGAAGGATATTGTCACCAGCCCGGAATACCTGGACGTCACCGTTCCGCCTAATACAGATTTTAAACGGACAATACAGGGCCGACATACTGCCTTTGCTTATGTAGTTGAAGGGGAAGGCTACTTCGATGACCGGCGGGACCCTTATCACTATGAGGTGGTCAGCGACAGGTATTTCGACTATGAAGGCGATATCATGTTTGGACCAGAATATCTGGTGGCGTTCGGAGATGGTGATGAAATAGCCGTGACCACCGGGGACAAACCGGTGAGATTCCTGCTGATATCGGGGAAACCGCTTCACGAGCCTGTTGCCTGGTACGGGCCCATCGTGATGAACACAGAGGAAGAATTAAGGACGGCCTTCGAAGAGTACAGGCTGGGGACGTTTATTAAGAAGCAGGCTTGACCGTGCCTACTGCCGCCCGGGCCAGCGCTGGATGATGCCTTCTTTATTGGTCCTGACATATTCGCAGCTCGGCGTAGCGCCGCATTTGCGGCAGGCTTTATCGTAAGCCGAGTTTATCGTCCCGCATTCGGGGCAGGAATAATGATCGACCATCTCCCCGTACCACTTCTCCCAGCCGACTTCTCCAATGCGCTCAAAAGACTGCCATAGCTCCAGCCGGTGCGGGAGGATGGACTGGAAGGCTTTTAGTTCATCGCAGGGATATTCGCTGCACTGCCCGCAGAAATCCAGACCCTTTCCTGAAGCACATTGAACCAATTTACACGAACTGCAAAACATGTTTCTACGCTCTGCACGACAGCCGTCGCATTTTAATGATTCCACCGGCTGGTTAAAGGCTGCCGCCCTGGTCTCCAATCTACGAGGGTCCTCATGGGTGCCGATAAACAGGGTGCAGGATGGGCAGAAAAGGCCGCAAACGGCGGCCTCCTTTTTATCCGGTTTTCGATGTTTGTTCTTTCCGCTCATATGGCCTCAAGGTATTATATCCTACTATTCCTGGCTTCTTCAGTTTTTAATTTCGCCCCGGATGCCGATAATAGTTTCTTTGAAGGGGATGTCCTTGTCGCTTGAAAGTATGGCCTGCATGGCCATGCGTGTAAGGCCGGCGCAGCACGGGACTTCCATGCGCAGGACACTCAGGCTCTTTATGTCCGATTGACGCAGCATATCTGTCAGCTTTGCCAGGTGCGCTTCATAGTTGTCGAGCTTGGGACAGGCCACCACCAGGGCATGATCCGTTAAAAAGTCCGTATGAAAACCTCCATAGGAGAAAGCAGTGCAGTCGGCGGCCAGCAGAACATCAGCGCCCTGCAGGAATGGCGCTTTAGGCGGTACCAGTGTTAACTGCACCGGCCAGTGTCCCAACGCAGAGGGCTGATGGCCTGTAACGGCCGGCTTGGCCCTGGCGGCAGTTTCTCTGAACTGCGTAACGCTGGATGAGGGGCAGCCGCAGGGCAGGGAATCCTTTTTCTCGAACTCCTGGACCATGGCCGAAGGGCATCCACATGCCGGCTCCGCCTTCAACCCGGGCTTTTTCTCCAGGTGCTGTTTGACTGCTTCTTCATTGAAAGGTTCAGCCACGCGTTCCTCGATGCTGATGGCTCCCTGAGGACACTCCGAGAGGCAGGCGCCCAGGCTGTCGCAGTATTTATCCGATACCAGCCTGGCTTTGCCGTTCACTATCTGTAAGGCGCCTTCGGCGCAGGAGGGAATGCATATTCCGCAGCCGTTGCATTTATCCTCGTCGATTTTGACTATCTTTCTCTTGATTCTAGTTGCTGTATTTTCCATTTCAATCCTCCTGGAGTTGCTTTTGCTGTTTCTTCAGTCTTTGATAGGTCTCCGCTCCCAGACACTGCTCAGCGTATCGACAGTAATCGGCGCATGAATTTATATTGTTGAAAATAGGCTGACCGCATGAAGGACACTCCACCCTCATATCGGAGGAGAAAAACTCCACCTCGCTTCCACACTGCGGGCATTTCTTTGTCTTGATAGTAGGGGTCCCCTGCGCCATATTCCCGGGACAACGGATAATCATCTCATCTGCTCCATTTATTATGAGGTAATTATAGATGCCGGCAAAAGAAGCTTATATGATTTACATCATATAGAAGGGCAAATACCGAACCGGGGAGACATTACCCCGAGGGTCTTTCGCTTATGGCAGAGAGGCCGTTTTTATCGAGAACAGTTATCCTGCCGCGGGCTGATTTGATGATGCTGTTTTCTTTAAACCTGGTCATGACACGGATAGTGGTTTCGATGGTTGTGCCGGCCATGTCGGCAATCTCCTGGCGGGTGAAGGGCAGCTCGGGGCCGAATTTGGATGAAAGCATGACCAGGATGCCGGCTATGCGCTGCTCCACGCGCTCCCCTGCCAGGTCGCGCAGGCGTCCCATAGCATCGCGCAGCCTGCTTCCCAGCATGTTGATGATCTTGAGAGCCACGGCCGGATATCGGGATAGGAATTTTGTGAAACTATCCTTGCTGACCACCAGCACGGTGGTCGATTCGGTGGCCTGAGCGGAAGCGGGGTATGGCTTGTCCTCGAAGACGGCTACTTCGCCGAAAATGTCCCCCGGCCCGAAGAAGGCCATCACGAACTCCCGGCCCGAGGGCGATAATTTGGAGATTTTGATTCGGCCTGCCGCCAGAACATAAAAATATCCAGCCCGATCGCCTTCCCAGAACACATGGTCTCCCTGCCTGAATTTTTTCTCGGAAACAATTTCGGACAGTTCGGCAAGCTCACTTTCATCCAGGCTGGAGAAAATCGAGGACCTTTTTAGGATTTTGGTCTTACCGATCTTATCCAGTTGTCCGGCCCCCATCCTTAATCACCGAACCTGCGCAAGAGAGTGTAAAGCGCATCGGCGCCGAACTCAAGGGCGGCAACCGGCACGCGTTCGTCGGCTGCGTGGAAAAGCCCTTCGAAATTGAGCTCCGGCGGCAGATTGAGCGGCGTAAAGCCGTAGGTCTGGATGCCCAGCCTGGAAAAGAGACGCGCATCCGTAACGGCCGGGAATAGCATAGGTGTGGGCGTGCTGCCCGGATCAGCCTCGCGCAGAATGACGGCCAGTGTTTCATATAACCCCATGTCCGGCTGTGGAGGACCTGGGTGAAAAACGATGGTCTCATACTCCACATCCTTGCCTCCCAGGGCCTTCAGTTCGGGTATAAAGTCGTCGGGAGTAAAGCCGGGCAACAGGCGGCAATCCAGCGTTATGCAGACCTGGCTGGGGACCATATTGAAGCTCTCGCCGCCCTGGATGGCTGTTATTACCGCTGTGTTATGCAAAATGGGGTCGAACATTCGTACCTGCGCCCCCAGTGTATCCAGGATGGAGCCCGTCAGGGAGGGGATAAGGAGCTGCATGACGGCCTGTTTCAGGGGGGAGGGTAATCCCTCGGCGGTTAGCCGTACCTGCTCCTTGGCGATCGGGGTCACGTGCACCGGTAAGCGGTGCTCCAGACTCTGAAGATAACGGGCCACCCGGGCCATGATTCCTCCTCGTGCCGGCCAGGCCCCGTGGCCGCCCTTGCCGCGGATATAAGCAAGAATGCCGCACCCCTGTTTTTCCCCCACCATGATGGGATAAAAGCGGCGCTTGCCTATATAGCTGGTATAGCCTCCGAACTCGCCGATGGCGTACCTGACCCCCTGAAAGAGTTGCGGGTGGTTATTGACCAAAAATTCGGCGCCGAGGGCGCTGGTATTTTCCTCGTCACTCAGGATGGCCAGGATCACGTCACCCGGCGGCACCGGGCCTTCAAGCTTGGACTTCATAACAGCCGACAGCATCATGGCGACGGCCCCCTTCATATCCAGAGCACCCCTGCCCCAGATATAGCCGTCCAACTCCTCACCCAGGAAAGGGTTTACCTTCCATTGCTGATTGGTTGTGGTGACCACATCGATATGGCCATAGAGCAAAAGTGGTGGCGCCGCGCCCATACCTTGCAGCCTTGCAATCAGGTTGGGGCGCGCCGGATCGGAAGCCACGATCTGGTTGGGTATGCCGGCCCAATCCAGTAGTCCCTTAATGAAGCTGATGCAGCCCGCTTCATTACCCGGTGGATTGGTCGTGTTGTATTGAATTAGATGTTTTAGTATTTCAGCCGGCTGCGCATAGATCGGCAACTGGGCATCTCCGGATAAGCCGTTCATCAGGCACCCTCCGTAAAATCTCAGCGTCCCTTGCGAGTGTAAACCAAGTTAGAACATTTTAGTCGTTGAGAAAGACCATGTCCAGAATTGCGATTACCACAACACCTATTTCTTTTTGAGGGTGGAAATCTTTAGCAGAGAGACCACACGCTACATATCATTTGACCGAAAGGCGAAATATCAATAAAATAATTATGAGCATATGCTCATAACAAAGGGTTTATAAGAAGGTGCCTAGACCAAGAAAATGTTGTAGAGTCGCTTTTGTTCCCGGCGTTAGTTACTATAAGCCGGCGGGAGTCCCGCTGCGGTTTCTGGATGAAGTAAGCCTTTCGATTGAAGAGATTGAGGCAATACGTCTGAAAGATTGCGAAGACTTTGACCAGGAACAAGCTGCCGGGTGTATGCATATTTCGAGGGCCACTTTTCAGAGGATCCTTGAATCGGCACATAAAAAGGTGGCTGAAGCACTGATCAGGGGAAAGGCTATAAAGATCCAGGGAGGCAATTTCGAAGTGGCACTAGTTCGCCATAGATGTGAGAATGGCCATGAATGGGAAGAACCCCTGAGGACCTCAGAAGGACCCTCTAAAAGTTGTCCGGTCTGCGGAACGGCATTCGCCGGACCGCTCGGTAATTTTAATACAATTTGGAGGAGTAACATGAAAATCGCAGTTATATCAGATGACGAGGTAACCATCAGCCAGCATTTCGGGCGTGCCTCGCTTTACATGGTTTTCAATGTGGAAAACGGCAAAATAACAGGCAAAGAGAAGAGGCCCAAGATGGGACATAGCCATTTTACCGCCGCCGGTTCGCATGAGGGCCATGGCGGTCAGGGTGGCCCCCATGGTTTTGATGCAGCATCGCAGGGAAGGCATGCCAGCATGGCTGAAGCCATTTCGGACTGCCAGGTCCTGATAGCCGGTGGTATGGGCATGGGGGCTTTCGAAAGTATGAAAAGCTACAACATCGAACCGGTAATAACCGATAAGATAAATATCGAAGAGGCGGTTAAGCTTTATGCAGAAGGCAAGTTGCCCAACCTTATGAACAGGCTTCACTAAAGCTAAGATAAGCCGGCCGTAATATGAAATAGTCCAAACACTTTATTTTGCTAGCTCAGGGTCCTGGTCAGGTCCGCTTCCAGTAACTTCTTGGGCAGGGCCCCTACCTTGCGGTCGGCCAGCTTGCCGTCCTTGAAGATTAGCAGCGTGGGAATAGCCTGTATAAGGTACTTTTCGGCTATCTCACGGTTTTCATCGGTGTTAAGTTTGCCGAAAGTGATCTTGCCTTTATAGTCAGAGGCAAGTTCGTCAATAATTGGCGACATCATGCGGCAAGGGCCGCACCAGGGGGCCCAGCAGTCAACTACCAGCGCCGGATTATTCTTTATCGTGTCATCAAAGTTCTTTTCATTTACTTCCAGCACTAGCCCATTCTCTTTTTCCATGTTATTCCTCCAGTTAACGGTAACAAATTTAATAGATTATAGGCCAGTGGCCAGGCAATGGAAGTGATTTTAGTCACGGGGAGGCGGGAAGATACGGTCTATTTCGGCGGCCAGCAGCGTTGCCAGCCTGTCCTCATTTTGAGCCGTGCCGGACAGGCTCTCCCCCGCGATAATGATATGCCGTCCGGCCAGACCCTTTATTTCTTCTTTATCAGCGCAGGCGCGCAGGCATCCGCAGAGTATGATAAGCAGGTCCAGGCCGGCCGCATCGGGAGGTACGAACTCAAAATCGGCCCGGCTGGAAGCGTGCTGCTTTATCTGTCCGACCAGCGCCGACAGGTCTATTTCAGGGTTACAGGACCCGCAAAATTTCAGCGCTATTTTAATCTTATGGTCGCCTCGCAGGAATTTTTCAGCAGATCAAAACAGGCTGGTCGCCGATCTTGGCAAGTTTCTCAGCCAGTTTCTTTTTGCGGTCAAGGCTGCCTCGCCTCTCGATCATGATCATCTGTGCCTGGGGTGAACCGGCGCCATGCATTGATTCGGCCAGGGCCGTTCCGCAGGTCATGGCATCGATCAGCCGTATCAGGCGCATCCTGGTCTCGGCTGGCACACTGGACGAGCCTTTCATATATTTGTCGACCCACTTACCGACCGTTGGATCATGCAGGTCGAACTCGGAAGGCATGGTGGCCAGAAGGCCGCCGGTGATATCGTGTGCCAGGCGGGCGATTTCATAGACATTGCGGGTAACATTCAACTTGGTAACGTTGGCCATCAGGGGGTCTGCCTGGAAGGACCCCGCCGGTTGTGCAAAGCCCTGGCAGGAGCAGGCGATCGAACAGCAGTAAATAGTTTCTGCCAGATGGATCATCTCCGCCAGCTTCTCCCTGACGTGCGATGCTTTGGCGGTACCTTGCGCCTGTGCCAGGGAATAAACGGCGCCTACCAGTACGTCCGCCAGGCCGCCCTTGCAGCCGCCATAATTCTGCCTGTGGAAAGTGGCAAACCTTTCGACTAACTCTCCGGCGTATTCCCACTCACCACACATAAAAACATGTTCGTTCGGGACGAATACTTTATCGAAGACGATCAGGGCCTCGCCGCCCACGCAACCGTATTCACAGTTGCCCTGGTCCATGGAACAGTCACATTTGCGGGTATCGTTGGACTGTCGGCCGAAGACATGCAGAACGCCGGGAGCGTCGATGGGTACGTAGAAGCAGACTGCGTAGTCTTTGTCTTCCTCTCTCATGGCTGTTGTCGGCATAACCAGGTGACCGTGCGAGTTGACGGCGCCTGTGATATGCGCCTTAGCGCCGCTGACGACTATGCCATCCTTCCTTTTCTCGATCACATGAACGTACATATCCGGGTCTTTCTGCTGGCTGGGGGAAAGGCTGCGGTCGCCTTTGGGATCGGTCATGGCGCCGGATGGCATGAGGTCCTTGGTCTGGATCATTTTAACGAAATTCTTAAAGCGCTCGTGGTAACCTGTGCCTAACTTCTTGTCGATATCATAGGTGATCGAGTAGGTGGCATTCATGCCGTCAAAACCCACGCACCTCTGGAAGCAGCTACCCGTCTGCTGGCCGATGGCGCGCAGCATTTTGACTTTCTTGATAAGGTCGTCGTGGTTCTGATGAATGTGGGTGAAACGGTTGATCTTCTCGCCGGTCAAATGAGATTTGGCCGAGCACAATTCTTCAAACTCGGGCGCCAGCGCCATATCATAAGTCAGAGCCGCGGCGTTGATATGCGGGATAAAAGCCGGATGCTTGGTAATATCGTCGACTTTTTCGCCCATATAGTAGATTACGGGCTTTAATTTCTTAAGGCTTTCTTTATATTCTTTGCCGGTCATCTGTGCCATGTGAGATACCTCCAGTATTTTTAAAAATGTGCAGCTTAAAGGATGCCGCCAGAGAAGTAATTATACAACAAATAAGAGGCTGCTTATTAAATGGTTCCCGTATGAAAGATGTTCGTATAGCTTTCGTGTTCGATATTATGATGAACGGAAGGCGCCCTTTAGCTCTTTTGCTTGCGGGCCAGGTCGGCCAGAGCCTGGACGAGTTGTTTGACCACTTCGCGGGTGGGCTCGTCCGTCAATTTGCCACTCTCATCGAACTTTTGAGCGGCGAAGGTCACGAAGACTTCCGGTCTGATGACTGCTGTAACACCAAGGAAGAGGAAGGTCTGCCGTAGATGATACTGCGCCCTCGATCCTCCCAGCATACCCGTAGAGGCGCTCATAACAGCCACCGCTTTACCCGGCCAGGCGCTGTCCCCGTAAGGCCTTGAGGCGCAGTCTATGGCGTTCTTCAACACCCCCGGCACCGAATAGTTATATTCAGGTGATGCGATCAGCACAGCATCGGCGGCTTTTATCCTGTTTTTAAATTCACTGACCCGTTCGGGCGGCGTTTTTTCAAGGTCCGGGTTGAAAGGCGGGATACCTTCCAGGTCGAAGGTCTCCAGGGTAACCCCCTCAGGCAATAGCTCCCCGGCGGCACAGAGAAGGGACCTATTAAAAGACCCCTTCCTGAGGCTGCCTGCAAATCCAAGTATTTTTATTCCGCTATCCATTTTGCGTCTCCGGCTTTCATAGTTTTCAGTTAACTATGAGTAAAAATTGGCTACTTTTTCCAGGGGTTCCCGTTCAGTGCGGAACTGGTTGACGGGATCGTCCGTGGCCGGGTATCCGATAGGTATGCCCATGACCATCAGCTTGGAATCGGGCAGGCCCAATATCTTGCGTATAACGTCGGGATAAAGCACGGGCTGAATAGCCGGGATAGTGCCCAGCCCGGACTCGGTCGCTAACAGCATAATGTTCTGTGCTACGAGGCCGCAATCGAACAGGTTCCACAAGTTGGGGGCATCAGCGGCCATGTAGAAAGAGCGTTCGATCATGACATAGATGCAACACGGGGCCCCCCACAGGTTGAAGCCGCGCAGGCCCCATTCCATTCTTTTCTGCTTATCTTCGCGGGCAACGCCCAATTTATCGAGGACACCGGCCATCACCGCGCTACGGCGGCTGGCCCAGGGCTCGGGGTATTTCATCGGTATGGATATATCAAGAACAGGCAACTTGCTTGAGTTGTCTATGAAGGCCTTCTTTATCTCCTCCAGCTTGGCACCGGATACAACGGCGAACTCCCACGGCTGGCTGTTGGATGCAGAGGGCGAACGCAAAGCCGCGGCAACGATTTTCTTAAGCGCTTCCGGGGGTACCGGGTCTGGTTTAAAACTGCGTATTGACCTGCGTTTATTGATGGCTTCAGCTACATCCATATCACCTGCTCCTCCTGCTTTTTCTTATAGGACTACTAATAACTAAAATAATAACTCTAACCGGGTTTGCAGTAAAATCATTTGGGTAAATATGCCGGGTCAATGTAATATTAATGGCGAGGCTATTTATTTGTGAGGTGACGACATGGAGAAACTCAGGCTGGGCAAGACCAATTTGATGGTTACCAGGATCGGCTTCGGAGGAATCCCGATACAGAGGCTCAATGAAGATGACGCCGTAGCTGTAGTCAAAAGATGCCTGGACCTGGGCATAAATTTCATTGATACAGCCAACGCCTACTCGACTAGTGAGGAACGCATAGGCAAGGCCATCGCCGGGAAGAGGGAGGGCCTGATACTGGCCACCAAGACAACATCGAGATCTGGCAAAGGAGTTAAGGCCCATATTGAGCAGAGCCTCAAGCAGCTTGGAGTGGACTCGCTCGATCTGTACCAGTTTCACAGCGTAAGCGACTTCGGGTCACTGGACATGGTGCTGGCCCCCGACGGCCCCATGGCGGCCGTGGAAGAGGCCAAAAAAGCAGGGAAAATCAAGCATGTCGGCATAACCAGCCACCAGATTGACGTGGCCAAAAAAGCGGTGGCGACAGGCCGCTTCGAAACCATCATGTTCCCCTTTAACTTTGTTACCGACGAAGCAGAGCATGAGCTGCTGCCATTGGCCCGGGAACACGATGTTGGTTTCATCGATATGAAGCCTTTGGCCGGCGGGATGATAACCACTGCGAAAATAGCCTTTAAATACCTTTTCCAGTTCCCGGATGTGGCCACCATCCCCGGTATTGAAAAATTGCACGAGATAGATGAGATCGTAGATATATTAAACAGGCCTCTGAAGTTAACGGCGGCGGAAAAGAAAGAGATGCAGAAGCTCAAGCAGCAGCTCGGCACCCGCTTCTGCCACCGCTGCGACTACTGTCAGCCCTGCAAGGAAGGGATCGCCATATCGACCGTCATGATCTATCCCAGCCTGGCGGCGCGACTGCCGTCAAACCAGCTCTATTCAGGCTTCTGGTCGGCGGTCATGGACAAGGCCGCCGCGTGCAGCCTGTGCGGCGAATGTGAAGAGCGATGTCCCTACCACCTCCCCATACGGGACATGATAGCTGAGCATTATGAGCAGTACGAAAGGGATAAGACCAATTATGAGAGGTCCGCGTCTTCGAAGTAACTTATACTGTTGAAGATGCCCGCCTGCGGGCAAAGATAACAGTGAGGATTCCCAGGATGGTCACCACGGACGTAAATGCCAGCACAGGCCATGTCTCGGGCTGGTCGAGCTGCATGATCAATAGGACATCCATAATCATCATGCCAAAGAAAAAGGCCAGGTAACGCGGCCAGACCCTGCCTTCTTTACCCGCCAACGCCTCGATCAACAGTATGGCTATGAAAGGTATAAGCAGTGCATCAAAGGCTTGCACGTCCGCATCTGTTTCGGTGGTCCCGGCGGGCAGGCGGATCAGGTAATATATCAAGGCCAGCGACCCCAGCATGATATAAGAGACGCAGGGCAGCCATTTTTTCAGCTGATCGGCCTGCCGAGCAGAGGAAACGAATAAATCGTCCGTACGGTTCCTTTCCGCAATGATATCAATCACAATCAGGATCACCAGAACCGCGCTTATGGCCGCCGTGTCCGGATGTGGCAGCCATTCGAGAGAGATGGGGACGATTAAAATGGTTGCCGCAAGGGCCAAGACCCAGGAAACGGTCCTGCGGTTGAAAAAGGCCAGCCCCACCGCCAGGAAGGCCATGGACTCGCCATAGTTATGTCCCCAGTGCGGATTCTGTAGAAAGGATTGGTACCAGGGAAAAAGCCACAGCCCCAGCCACAGGAATCCCATGAGCAGCAGCGGCAAACCGCCATTGATATAAGTCTCGTCGATGACCCTGGCCAGTCTCTTCATGATTCTCCTTTGCCTCCCTTTTTAAGCCGGCATTGCCGTCCTGAACCATTTTATAGCATGTGGAGCGGCGTGTTAAATTTCGTGCGAATATTCTTAGCGGATGAAAGGGAATGCTATACTATCCCCATATAAATTGCCAGCAGGCAGCGGTGGGAAAAGGTGACAGATTCTGTACTCATAATGGTGCGCTACCCGGTCGCCGGCAAGGCAAAGACTAGGCTCGCTGCAGCCATGGGGCCGGACAAAGCAGCCCAGTTTTACCGAATATGTGCCCGGCAGATTTTACTGGAATTAGGCAGCCTGCCCACTCAAGTAAACAAGTATATTTTTTTTACGGATAGCGGGGACAGTCAGAACGTTGAGAAGTGGGCGGGGCCCGGCTTTAAGTTTAAAGCACAGGCCGGGGAAGACCTGGGCGAGCGCCTCATAAACGCTTTCAAGGAAGTCTTCTCGGAGGGAGCCGGGAAAGCAGTGATAATTGCCAGCGACGTGCCGGATATCTCTACCGATATCATTATCCGGGCTATGGAGGCCCTTGATTTCTGCGATATAGTGCTGGGACCCTCCCATGACGGCGGTTACTATCTGCTGGGCATGAACAGGCCGCATCAGGAGATTTTCCGGGATATTCCGTGGAGTTCCCCGAAGGTGACGGAGAAAACGCTGGCTAGGGCGGGCGAGATGGGGTTGACCGCCTGCCTCTTGCCCACTCTCATCGACATTGACAACTTCGAGGACTTCAAAATGTGGCTGTCGCTATGTAACGTTAGGGATAAAGACATGGCCGGTTTCATCAGCCGCCTTAACCTGCGCTAACCGGTTTTGGGGGGACGGCCGCTATAATTATTTAAGGTAACATTTTGGAGGAGAATAATATGAGCTATTACGAGCCCGAAGACCTGAAGCGGTTCGGCGAGATAGGGGATTTCAGGAAGGACCTGGCAGACAAATTTTTTACCTACTATGGGGCCAGCACGTCCACAGAAGGCGCATTAACACTGCGCGAGAAGGCACTGATAGGGCTGGCCGTTGCTCATGCTAAGGAATGCCCTTACTGCATAGATGCCTTCACAACCAAATGCCTGGAAGCAGGGGCCGATCCCGAGCAGATGACCGAGGCGGTGCACGTGGCATCGGCCGTCGGCGCAGCTGCCATACTGGTGATGGGCGTCCAGATGCGCAACGCCATGAAACGCAGCGGGGTTTGACAGTATAAAGATGAGCGAAAAGATTAAAGACCTGCCTGAGGATATAACGGCCGGAAATGACAGGATCGGGTTAGATTTCCGGGAGGTACTGGAACAGCATGGGCTGGAAATAAACCCGATATCTGTTGATACACTGCAATTGAATATCACCAGGCAATGCAATCAGGCGTGCACCCACTGCCATGTGCAGGCCTCTCCTGACAGGACCGAGCGGATGGAGCGGCCTGTGATCGAGCGATGTTTGGAGATCCTGACCGGCGAAAATCGGATAAAGATACTTGATATCACCGGCGGCGCCCCCGAGTTGCACCCTGCATTCCGGGAGATAGTGGAAAGGGCGGCTAAATCAGGTAAAAAAATAATGGTAAGGCATAACCTTACCGTGATGTTCGAAGATAAAACGGATTTGAAGGAAACGAACGAGGACCTGCCGGAGTTTTTCGCCCGCAACCGGGTGGAGGTCATTGCTTCCCTTCCACATTACCAGGAGTTTTTAACGGATAGACAGCGTGGCGCGGGGGTCTTTAAGAAAAGTGTGGCTGCCCTTAAACTGCTGAACAGGGCCGGCTACGGAAGTGATGGCAGTAGCCTGGTGCTGGATCTAGTTTACAATCCTGCCGGCTTTTTCCTGCCTGTCTCACAGGCATCTCTGGAGGCCGATTTTAGACAAGAGCTCCTCAACCGGCACGGTATAGTTTTCAACCACCTGTTCGCCCTTACCAATATGCCTATCAACCGTTATAAAGGCCATTTGGAACGCTCCGGGGCTTACCAGGACTATATGCGCAAACTGAAGGACGCCTTCAATCCGGCGGCTGCCCTGAATGCTATGTGCCGCAGTCAGATGAGCGTGGACTGTGAGGGCAGGGTATATGACTGCGATTTTAATCAGGCGGTGGAGCTTCAGTCGGACCTTTCCGGCCCTGTAACCGTCTTCAATTTCAACTACACGGAATTCTTGAAAAGGCGCATCGTTTTCGGAGCACATTGTTTCGGCTGTACAGCAGGAGCAGGGAGCAGTTGCGGCGGGACCACCACATAATTAAACCGGGCTATGTCCTTGCAGTACAGACCGGGGCCTTTAAGTCCTTTTTGAACCACAGCTCCCACACTATCCAAGCAGCCAGCCCCACATATTCTATGGCCACAAGCCACAGGTCCTCCGAATAGGGTAAGGCCTGATAGGCGGAATAGCTAAGTACAACCAATGCTGACCATACAATGGCAAATCTATAACGGGTAAATACTGAGAACATGACGAGAGGCGTTAAATACCAGGGGTGAACGATAGTGGCGCAAAGCAGATAGATCGTCAGGCAGAAGAGCATGCCTGTGAATATGCTCTGCCAGCCAGCCACTTTCTGTCTCCAGGCAACAGCGATGATAGCCAGGAGCGATATAAAAGACAGCGCAATTCCCATAACTGCAATGGTGTCATAGCCTTTGATAATGTACCCCACCCATCTGACAATATAATAGAGGCCGGCGTTGAATTCGAAGACATTGAAATAAAGGGACAGGCCCGCCAGGAAATTTGAGGCGGATTGAAAATTAAGAAAAGGAGCAAAAAGGAGCAATACGGCAGCTCCTAGGACAGCAAAATACACAAGGCTTTTACGCAAGCCCAACCGCTTGATCAACAGCGGCAGGAAGATAAGAGGTATCAGCTTGGAGCCGGCAGCCAAAGCGAAGCTTAAGGCCGAATAGATTTGACGTTCCCGGATTAGAAGATAGACCGACAGCAATAAAAAGAAGATCATAAACGCTTCCGGATGAAGGTTGCCGGTGAGCTCCATAATGACAAGTGGATTAAAGGCGTAGAGCAGTGCCGAAGACGTCCGCAAATCGAGGAGTTTGGCGGTCTTGCCAAGGAGAGTTAGAGTGCCGACCTCGGCGGCCAGTATAAAAATGCGAAGGGTAATTATATTTGCCAGGAGATTGCCGCCCCAAATTTTGGCACTCAGACCGAAAATGAACTGGCAGACCGGCGGATAGACCGTATAGTAGTTCTGGGAGTTCAGATGTGCGTAAAGAGCGGGGTCCATCCACTGTACGGCCTGCCCGCTTTGCATGAATGCCGAAGGCAATACCAGGTAGGGATTGTAGCTGTGGGCAAGAAACAGGCCGTCCCAGATAAACCTGAAATAATCGTCTGACAGATTGGGCGTCATAAGCAGCAGGGAGATACGAAAGATAAGTGCAGCCCCGATAGCGATCTTCCAGTTATTTGAGAACACCCTGCTGAGGACTATCAGCAGGTACAGAGCAAAGAGGAAAGCATAGAGCAGCAGGACCTGGATAAAGCTGGTCCTAACGGTAAGATAGCCCAGCCAGATATAACCTGCTAGGGAAAATATGACAAAGGCTGCTTGCAGCGCTCTTTGCTTGGTCATCAGCCTATTTCCGCGTTAGAGCAGACTGCGAGATCGTATAACCGGCCACCACACCGAAGCCCGCGGCTAGCATGATGTGGAAGGGCAGGAGCGCGTATTCCCGCAGGTAGAAGGCCAGAAACACACCAGTCAGAAAATACAGGGAAAGCAGTATCTCGATCACGGTGATGACATCCGTGCTGTCGACCAGGTATTTTTTTCCTTTCCAGCTATCTGCGCTGCTGTGGATATTATATTTGGGCGTCCTTATAAATGGGATTTTTTTCCCTGCGTAGCCTTCGACGACTGCTACCGTATTGTGTAGCGAAAATCCCATGGAGAATGACAGGAACATCAGGAAGTCCTTTAAAAAGGAGAAAAAGGGTACGGCTTTGCTGGAGCCTCGGGAAGCGTGGAAAAAGAAGCCGAGTGCAATAAGGCTTAGAAGGGAGAATGAAGCGTACAGATAGATACCGGCATATTGAGGATAGCTGTTCTTGATAAACAGGAAGGGGATGCTGAGCAATGATGAGATCAGGATACAAGGAAAAACCGTGCTATTGGTCAAATGGAAAAATGCGTGGATTTTAGTTAGAGTGGGGATTTTAGGTGAGTTGAATACCGCGGGCAGGTTTTTCCTGGCGCATTCGGCGGCCCCCTTGTTCCAGCGGAACTGCTGGGTCTTGAGTGCGCTCATGGTAACAGGCAGTTCGGCGGGCGTTCCCACTCTTTCCAGGTATTTGAACTTCCAGCCCCTGATTTGTGCCCGGTAACTGAGGTCGAGATCCTCGGTCAAGGTGTCATTATGCCAGTTGCCGGCATCGAGGATACAGGTCTTGCGCCATACCCCGCCCGTCCCGTTAAAATTGATGAAGTACCCGCCGGCAAAACGCCCCTGTTGCTCGACGTTGAAGTGTGCATCCAGCCCGAAGGCCTGCAAGTACGTCAGCAAAGAGTAATTTTCATTAACATGTTCCCACTTTGTCTGCACTACGCCGATCCGGGGGTCCATAAAATGAGGGATGGTCGATATAAGAAAATCGGGCGGGGGCAAGAAATCGGCATCGAAGATGGCTATAAACTCGCCCTTTGCCAGTGAAAGGCCATAGGCCAGAGCACCCGCCTTAAAGCCTGTACGGTCGCTTCTTCGAACATGTGAGATGTCCAGCCCTCGTTCTCGCAGCGCCTTACATTTGGCTTCAGCCAGGGCAGAGGTCTCGTCGGTCGAATCGTCCAGGACCTGGATTTCGAGCCTGTCTGCCGGGTAGTCAAAGGCGCTAACCGCGTCGATCAATCTTTCAACCACATATAGCTCATTAAAAACGGGCAGTTGCACCGTCACACGAGGCAGGCTATCTCTGTCGGGCAATTGGGTAGCGTCGTTTTGCGAGCCTGGTGGGGCATTCTTGCGATGCCTGGAACAGCGGTAGACCAGGTTAACCTGTGTCAGGCTGTATAAAAAGATAAACAACAGTGGTACGGCGTAAACTGCGAATACAACTACCATCCAGGCTGGTATATTGGTCATAACTGCCAGTCCTGGCTACCTGTACCTCAAAATGGCGCTGAGTATTTTGTAACCGGCCATAATTGTTCCTTTAATTGTACCCGATATTTTGGATTTGCCTATGCGGGGACGATAGCTGACGGGGACCTCGCAGATTCTCCAATGCTGCCTGACTGCCTTCAATTGCATTTCGATAGGCCACCCATAAGTCCTGTCACATAAATCCAGTGATAGCAGTTTATCGAATTTTACAGCCCTGAACGGCCCTAAATCCGTGAACTGCACTCCGTACAAGGTCTTTATAAGAAAGGTTGCCAGCCGGTTGCCGACAATCTGCTGCGCTGGCATTGCCCCCTTTTGCATTTTACCCCGGGACCTGGAGCCCAGGACCAGGTCGAAGTTCTGTTCGAAGACCGGTTCAATCAAGGCTATCATCTCCTCCGGATAATCGGAGTAGTCGGCATCGAGGAAGACCACGATATCCGGCTTGTGGGGTCGTGACTTAAGGTATTCGACCCCTTTCATGCAGGCAGACCCATAGCCCTGGTCCGGCTCGTCCACCACTAGGGCTCCCTTTTCACGGGCTATGCGAGCGGTGTCATCGATGGAATTATTGTTTACTACCACTATCTCGGCGGCCAGCCCCTTTGGAATGTCCGACAGAACCTTTGCTATGGATGCCGCTTCGTTGCAGGCAGGTATAATGACTGCAATGTCAGGAGGCTTCGTGCTTCTATTCAATTCTACCCCTAAAAACTAGCCCAGCCATATACATGCCGGGATACATTATCGAAATTTTATAACTTTTTACTTCCAGCGTCTCGTTTTGCGAGTATAGGAATACCAGTAAAAATTGATCGTCTATTGAAACAGGTCGGTCTCCTTTACCTGTGCCGACGGATTGGCCAGGTAAAGGAATTCTTTGCTGGTAAAAACGGCCGTTTTGTCCTGACGTAGCATTTCTACGAATTCGCGTGCATCTTGCTGAGACCTATGGCAAGAGAGAGCCTGAATTTTAAGGTCGAGAAAACCTGTTATATCTATGGTCGTGGTGACCTCATTGTCCGGACGGGTAACAATACCTAATTCATCAGCGTTAGGCACGAGGCTCGCCGGTAGCGTTACATAGTATAGCTTGGGCGGATGGCCGTCGCCCTCAGCCAGTTTTTTATAAGCTTTGGTTGCAGCCTTGCCGAGAGCGATGTGGTCGGGGTGCCGGCTAACTCCGTCAGGGCCAAAGGTTATGACCACCGCAGGCCGCACCTTTTGCATTATGCCCAGCACTTTATTGGCGATCTCGTTGATGGGGGTCTTATTTACATCGGCGTCTATATAGCCCAGGAAATAAATGTCCCGTATGCCCAGGATGGCGGCAGCACAACGCAACTCAGCTTCACGTGCTGTGCCCGTATCGACATCAGCAGGCACATCCAGGCGTAGACCCCGTTCACCTTTGGTAGCGCAGATCAAATCCACGGGGATGCCCCGGCGCGTGTATTTGAGTATGGTTCCTGACAGGCCGAAACTCTCGTCATCAGGATGGGCAAAAACCAGGAGAATGCTTCGTTTCACAGGGAACCTCTTACATTATGAATTAGCGATCGCCTCGAAAGAAGCCAGGCTAAGGCTTGAGCGCGCTGACAATGGCGGGGTCGAGTCCACTGAACTGCGAAAGCCATTCAATCCTTTCCTTCTTTAACACCTGGCAGAGCTTTTTAATCTGATATTCCGAGTAGTAGTTATTTAAATCAAAACGTGACATATCCAGCCCGGGTATCTCGGCCGGCACTTCATATCCCCAGAAGTCATCCCTTTTCCAGACGATCTTATCCCTGGCTATCATCTCCAGTATTTTTACGGAGTCGAACACAGTTATCTTCTGGCCCCGCACGGTTCCGCCTACTGTACCTGTATTTAAAAGGTAGCACTGCATGTGGGGATTATCTCTCAATATCTTGAGGAAAAGGTTTCCTTCCTCTTCCTCCGAGCCTACTATGAATGGATTGGTGCCCACGACTCGGCGCGGTTTACCGGCTTGGCTTGGATCGCCGGCTGAGGTCTCGACCGATTCGCCCAGCATGAAGGCTGCGGCTCCCCACTCCCTGGAGAGCCTGACCACCGGGGGGATGATCTCGTTATGCCTGGTAATAAAAACTAGGTTATCCACCCGCTCCAGATCGATAGTATTATCGGTGAAGGCGATGTCACGCCTTTTTACCATGGCCCGGCCATTGGAGGTGAGGGTGGAATCGAAGAAATCCACTTTGCCCGTGGCCGCATCGACATGTACGTTCTCAAGTATGGCCCGCGGGCTGATAGCAGCCGCGTACAAAAGTGGCTGCGCCCCGGGCTCCAGAGCATCGGTCTTCATATAGAAGGACTCCTCGGTCCCTACTGCACTGCTGTCCGATTTCAATATAACTACGTCATCCTGGCGGATTATTACCCTCTCCGGCGGGCGCAGCCAGTGGGAATGGCAGGCCAGAGACGTTTTTCCGGTGCCGCTAAGACCGAATAACAGGAAGCCCTTATCCACCAGCTTACCATCTCTCATCACGCGCAATATCTTGCTGGCTGCGTGTAGACCTAGGTTGCCGTCTTTTTTAGCCCAGTACATGACCTGCCGCAACATGGCCTTCTTGTTTTCGCCCTTGTAATCGGTGCCCATAATCAATGTCATGCCGGACTCAGGGAAGACCAGCACTTTCTTTTCCGGCCAATCGGGGACCGTGATTGTAATAAAGTCGGGCTCTCCAGGCTCTGCCGGGAAGAGCGTATTGCCCCACATGAGGGGGATGCGCGGGTAGCTGGAAACCACATAAACCCGGCATTTTCTTTTGTAGCCTTGTTTCTGACACATCACGCGGTCCAGCATGATGACATCCTTATCCTCCAGATATGCCATAACATCCGATACAAGTTTCGTGTATTCTTCTTCGGGTTCGCCCATGACAACCTCAGTAAATTTGGCGATGCGGTTGCGCACCCGGGTGGTAACGGCCAGGTTGCCGAATTCGGTAATGACGCCTCCCTGCTCCAATGCCCACTCTCTGAGCTCCTCTTCAGAGGGATTCTCTATGATTTTTTTAGGCCGAAACTGTTGAAAAATATCGCGCATGCGGTTTTCCGTATTAAGCAACTTTTGCGTTTATTATACTATATTTATCGTATTGGAGATTTCAAAAAACCAGCTTGCTAAGCAACTGATCCATCCCGGTTCTTTCCTCCCGCATATTGTATTAAAATAATACGTTATGGTTTCTTCCAATGGATTGCAGGGCAACCAGATCTCCGGTGAGCCTACCGGGCTTGCGCATACATTCAGAGCACTGCGCGGGCACAACTACCGGCTGTTTTTCATAGGGCAGGGGATATCACTGATCGGCACCTGGATGCAGCAGGTGGCCATGAGCTGGCTGGTCTACAGCCTGACTAATTCCGCCTTTTTACTGGGCGTGGTAGCGTTCTCCTCGACCATTTTCAGCTTTATCCTGGCGCCATTTACGGGGGTACTTGTCGACAGGCTTAACCGGCATCGCATCGTGGTTATAACGCAAAGCCTGTCCATGGTGCAGGCGCTGGCCCTGACCGCCGTGGTGATGACAGGCAACGCGGCAGTGTGGAACCTGATACTTTTGAGTGCTGTTTTGGGCATCATCAATGCTGTCGACATGCCGACGCGGCAGTCCTTTGTGGTTGAGATGGTGGATAATAAGGAGGACCTGAGCAATGCCATAGCCCTTAACTCATCATTGTTTAACAGTGCCAGGCTGATTGGTCCGTCGGTTGCAGGCATACTGGTTGCTACTATAGGTGAAGGGCTGTGCTTCCTCTTGAACGGTTTGAGTTTTATTGCGGTTATCGCCTGCCTGCTGGCCATGAGAATCGCGCCTAAGCCGGCTGGGATCGAACAGCCGCATTTCTTCAAAGGCATGAAAGAAGGATTGAATTACGCCTTCGGATTTGCACCGATCAGATACATTATCCTGCTATTGAGCTTCGCCAGCCTGGTTATCATGCCTTATACAGTCCTCTTGCCGGTCTTTGCCAGCGAAATACTTAAGGGCGGCGCCAGTATACTTGGATTCCTGACCACAGCCGCGGGGGTTGGGGCATTGGTGGGGGCTATCTACATGGCTACCCGCAAGAGCGTAGTCGGTATTGTCAAAATACTGGTGATAGCGTCCCTTGTTTTCGGCGTGGGCCTGATAATGCTGTCTTTCACCAGCGTGCTGTGGTTCTCGTTGATGGCCATGTCGTTGGCCGGATTCGGCATGGTAGTAACCATGGCCAGCTGCAATACTTTTTTACAGAGCATTGCCGATGACGATAAACGCGGCAGGGTTATGGGCTTTTATGTCATGGCATTCATGGGTTTGGCCCCATTCGGCAGCCTGCTTTACGGTGGTCTGGCCAGCTCCATAGGCACACCTGCAACGCTCATGTCCGGAGGAGGGCTTTACCTAGCAGGTGCCCTGATATTCGCCTGGAAGTTTTCCTCAGTGCGCGGCGCGGTACGCGACGCATATCTGAAAAAGGGAATCATATCTGAATAGCCCTCGACCTGCTGGATATAATTACTGAGCCTAAGGTATTCCAAAAAATAGACAGAACAAAGACGGTTTAGTGGACCGTCTTTGTTCTGTAAATGTTAGCTTATAATGATATTAGGCTTTGCCGATGCGGAACATTTTGGTACCGCATTTTGCGCAGACACCCTGGGTTGCCGGTTTGCCATTCTTCATCTTGATGGCCTTGGCATTTCTCATTTCCCTCTTGGCCCTGCATTTCATGCAATAAGCTTCCATTAATTTAACCTCCTACGTATTTACGATTAGAATAGTGGATTGTTTGAAGCTTGTCAAGTAGGGCACCGTACCTGCGGCAGATATGATTGATAAAATTTATAAAAAATGAACGTAAAAAAATATAAAAAATTCGTAAAATTTTATGCAGGCGACCTTCGTAAAAAATGATAAGGATCCCCGGCAGGACTGTCCACGAGAAGATTTTTCGTGGTAGGCCGGCCTTTTGCCAGGGCAGTCCTTTTTTTCTATAATTGGCAATTGCCGAAGGGTATATTTAATCAATTGAGTGCAGCTATGAAATTAGTAGCGTTAGTCGGAATGCCCGGCTCGGGTAAATCGGAGGTAGCCAGGGTCTTTGAATCCAAGGGGTACAAAAAGATTAGGTTTGGCGATATTACGGATGAGGAAGTGGGCAAGCGTGGCCTTGAGTTGAATGAACAGAACGAGCGGTGTGTGAGGGAAGACCTGCGAAAACAATACGGCATGCCGGCATACGCCGTTCTAAGCTTGCCCAAAATCGAAGAAACCTTGAAAAGCTCCGACGTAGTGGTGGACGGCCTTTACTCTTGGGAAGAATACAGGTATCTCAAAGATAAGATCAGGGGTAAACTGAATCTGGTAGCAGTGTGGTCCCCGCCCTCTTTACGCTATAAGAGGTTGGAGAATAGAAAGGTAAGGCCCTTGACGGAGCAACAGGCCAGGGCACGAGATTTTGCCGAGATCGAAAACGTCAACAAGGGCGGCCCCATCGCCATGGCGGATTTTACTCTGCGCAACGATTCGACGCTGCGAGAGCTCACAGATCAGGCCAATAAAATATTAAAGGTTATAAAATGAGAGAAGTCAGAAGGCCCGGACTGGACGAATATTTTTTGAAAATAGCCTCGGTGGTGGCCGAGAGGGCCACCTGCCGCAGGCATAACGTAGGGGCCGTAGCTGTCAGAGACAAACATATATTGTCGACGGGCTATAACGGCGCCGCAGCGGGGGTAAAAGATTGCCTGGAGTTGGGCTGTCTCAGGGATAAGCTTAAGATAGAGTCGGGTACCCGGCACGAAATCTGTCGTGGGATTCATGCCGAGCAGAATGCTATTATCCAGGCTTCCCTTCACGGGGTCAGCCTGGAGGGCGCTACCCTCTATTGTACGCACACTCCCTGTATACTCTGCGCTAAAATGCTGGCCAATGCCAGGATCAAGCGCTTTGTCACATTCGGGAAATATGCTGACGATGCCTTTCTGGAGCTCTTTAAAGAGACCGGAATTAAATTTGAGCTGAAGCCAAGGCCGGCATCCAACATAACCTCGCTCGATTAGTATGATACGGTACCGGTGAACTTAGATGAGAGAATGCAAGCTGAACGAAAACAAGTCCCAATGCAATTGCACATATGAGCCGTGCCCGCGCAAAGGCATTTGCTGCGAATGTATAAAGTATCATCAGGGGTTCGGCGAATTGCCAGCCTGTTACTTCCCCCCGGAAATCGAACGCACCTACGACCGTTCGATAGACAGGTTCATTTCTTTCTGCCAGAAAAAACAGCGCTAGTGGTTTTTTCGGCTCGAGCGGATTAACAATCACTTTCCCGCATGCTGTAGAGGCAGCCGCAGTAATTCTGCCTGTACAGTTCCCAGCCTTTGGCCAACTGGGTGGCTTTTTTGAAACCGTCCTTCTTTTTAAAGTCACGGGCCAGAAATCTTCCGCCGCCGATCTCCTCACCTATAGCATTGATAATTTTTGCAGATTTATGGGGACTTATGGTCAGTGTGGATGTGAAAGCATCGTTTGCCGTCTCAACCATAAATTTAAGTGACCTTTCAAGACGTAATCGGTAGCAGACGGAACAACGCAGACCCCCTTCCGGCTCATGCTTGAGGGCTTCGGTTGCCGACTCCCAGGCCGATGGATCGTACGGTCTTTCGACCAGCGGAAAACCCAGCCGTTCGGCAGTTGTCCTAGCTGATGCCAGCCTCCGGTGATATTCGCTTTCAGGGTAGATGTTCGGATTATAGAAATAGCCGGTAATGGTATGGCCTTCGGAGATGAGCACGCTGGCGGCGCCTGCTGCGCAGACCCCGCAGCAGATGTGCAGAACAATCTTCATCAGGATATATTTTAACGGTCTTCAGCCTTTTTTGCCTTTGACCTTATCCATAAAGCGCTGTTCAATCCTCTTCAGGAAGCTTGGATCGGAGAAGGCCAGGCTTTGGGCCATGCCCGCGCATTCCAGGGCATCGTCCATACCCATGTTCATACTCATATCCATATTGCGCTTGGATAGGCCTACGCCTACCACGCTATTGGCCATAATTTCCTTAGCCCAGGCAATCCCGGTCTTTTCCAGGTCTTCCGGCTTCACAATCTCGTTTACCAGTCCCCATTTTTCGGCCTTTTGCGCATCGATGACCTTGCCGGTCAGAATAAGCTCCTTGGCGCGGCCCATACCCACCACGCGCGGGAGCCTCTGGCTGCCTCCGCCGTCAGGTACGATGCCCATATTTACCTCAGGTATGTTGAAAATGGCCTCCGGCGTGCATATCCTCATATCGCAGGCAAGGGCCAGTTCGAGGGCGGCCCCGAAGCAAAAGCCATGTATGAGTGCGATGACTGCTTTTTCAAGCAACTCGATTTCGCGGAAGGCGCTCTGATAGTATCTGACAAACCTGCGGATATCCTGCTGGTCGGCGCCGGCCTGGAAAGAAGTGAGGTCTGTACCGGCACAGAACCCTTTTCCTTCACCGGAGAAAAGCACCACTTGCACACTGGGCCTGGTGGCCACCTCGGTGAAGCACTGGCGTATATCGGTGATAACCTGGTGGTTAACGGCGTTTCTTTTTTCAGGCCGGTTGAGTTTTACATGAAGGATGCCTTCTTTTTCAGCGTAAGAGAGTGTTTGAAATTGCATTGAACCGCTCCTTTAACATTATTGAGGGATGGATTCCATATCATAGCCGCGAGTGAACTGTATAAAATTACGTCGGGTCAGCCCATATGTCAAGCGCCAAGATTAACAGGTTTGGGCGGCGCACAGAAGAGTATCAGCAACATGCCGATGAATGCGCCCGAGCAGCCGATGATAACGGCGGTAGCGTAGCTACCATTAATGTCATAAATAAAACCGGCAATGGCAGGCGCTGAATATTGAAAAATCGATCCTACAGGGCTGCTGATCCTGCTGATAATAGGAAACGACCCAACTCCGAAGTAATTGCCGATTATGAGCGGTTGACAAACGTAGGTTGCCCCGAACCCAAAGCCGGTGAAGAGCGGGTACAAGTAGACTGCCCATAGATTTTCCTTGGAGGCTAGCCAGAAGAGGACGCCGCCAATTAAAAGAGACAGGCCGGCAATCGATATGATATACCGAGGCTCGACACGTTCTCCTAAGAAGGAAACGCTTAGCCTGCCGATTATGCTGAAAGCCAGTATTAGCCCGTAGACAAATGCCGGCTGGAAGACCAATACCGGGTCTGAAGGGGAAAAACCGCGGTCGTGCAAATGCGCCGGCGTCTGAGTCAGGATGGTTTGCCACAAATAATATATAAAGGCTATAGCTATAACGATTGCCCAGAGAGTGCGAGTTTTGATGGCGTCACGGAACCGCCAGTTCCCAGGAGAGCGGTAGGTTTTAATCAGCTCCTGTTTGGGATGTTTAATAGCTTCCTGTAGCTGGTCCGGCGACAGTCCGTCAGGGTGTTGACCAAGGTCCTCCGGCCGGTTGCGGACAGCCAGCATGGCTATAGCCGCTCCTGCGAAACAGGCCAGGGCGATTATATACCATCCAACGTGCCAGTCGCCCCCTGAATTGACGATGGCGGCGCTTATGATCTGAGGGTAGATGAAGCCGCCTATGGCGCCTCCGCCCAGCACCAGTCCCATGGCAAGCGCCCGGCGCACATTGAACCACAGCATGACCAGGGCTTGAACGGGGACCACCGTCCCGAACGAGACGCCCAAACCCACAAAAAGGCATATTACCCAATAGGCAATGGGGTAGATATGCCCGTTGAACGTCACTGATATATGCCCGAGTAAGGCAACCAGAATGCTGGATAGTGCCGCGATGACGGCGCCGATGGCCAGCGTTTTTCGGGGCCCGAAGCGGTCCATCATCCATGGGATCAGCAGGGCCCCGACACCCAGCATGAGACCGATGATGGAATAGCCCAAGTTTATCTCGCCACGTGGCCATTTCAGGCTGTCTGCCATGAAGGTATTGATTACCGGCGGCCCGTAAAGGGCAAAACCGATAGGTATGGAATATACAAGGCAGAGGACCGGCAGCAGCCACCACCCGTAGAAGCCACCGCCCTGCGTTTTCCCGGTCATAGATTGATTTCCCGTGCAACTATTGGATTGCTCATGAGTTTTAGCTGGATATTATAACATTGCCCGAAATAATTGGATAACACATCAAATACAAAAAGCGGGGCGTTTAACACGGTAAAGATTTGCCGACATGCATCTTCGCTAATATGCAATTGCGCTTTTGCGCAACTGCTTACTAAGCATTAAGGCGGATGCTCGTTAAATGGCGCGATGTTAAAGTATAGTTAACCTAAGATGAAGGTAGACAGGAGGTAAAGAAAATGGCTAAGACAGTAGAAAGGATTGAAACCAAGGTGGAACCGAAGGAAGATAGGGGGTTCAATTTCTGGACGGATAAAACCCCATGCTGGGAGACCTCACACTGCACGAACATGATCAAGGCGGAATGCCCGTCGTTCAAGTATCAATTTCTGCCGTGCTGGGAGATAGAAGGCACCTACTGCAAACTGGATGATTATGGGACCGACGGCAAAGACACCAGCATCTGCGAGGTCTGCCGGGTGTACAAGACCTATGGCGAAGGCAAACCGATCCAGCTCAAGCTGATGGGTCGCGGCATTAATACCTCTTTGCAGATGCTCGAAAAAACAACAGTTGCTTAGCCTCCTGAAATATAATTAAGCGCTTTTAATCCCTCCCCTGAAAAGGGGAGGGATTTTTATTTCCCGGCTGCATAAGGCGGACTGACACGTGCGCTTTTGCGCAAACGCAAGTTAAGCGTTAAAACGGATGGCGCTAAGTAAAGCGTGTGCTAAATTGGTAACGTAAAGAAAAACAAACAGCATAAGTATAGGAGGCAAATCAAATGGCTGAGACTAAAGTAAATGTGAAGAAAGCTGCCGGGGTAAAGGAAGAGAGCGTCGTTAATTTCTGGACGGGTAAGGCACCCTGTTTCGAACTGTGCAATTGCCCGGAGATGATCAAGAGTGAATGCCCGGTCGAAAAATATCAGTTCTTACCGTGCTGGGAGATCGAGGGGACTTATTGCAAACTAGATGACAAAGGCGCAACCGGCCGCGATACCAGCATCTGCGAGACATGCAGGGTTTACAAGAAATACGGCAACGGCGAGCCCATTGTGCTGAAGCTCTTTGGCAAGGGAATAGACACACACCTCAGGGAACTCGATAAAGTAACACAGTAGACAACGACTTAGATTTAATTGAGAGAGGCGGCCAGCGTTAAGCTGGCCGCCTCTCTATTTTGACGGTTATTCCCGGGCAGATGCTGCCCGGTCCAATAAATCCAGTTTCTCCCGAAGGTCCCGCAAATTGACCACATCATCCCTGTTATAGCGCAGGAGGAGATCCAGGGCCTCCCGGTCGCCTGAGGCAACATATTTGTTCCACAGCAATACGGCATGCCAGCCCGTCAGGCCTTCGGTCTCACGGGATATGCCCAACCGGTTGAGAACAATCTTTAAACCACCCTTTAACATATGTCGGTGGCACCTGTGCATCAAGTCGCTGTGAAGGTGCATGCCGCTCAGGTCCGGGCCAAGCCGATGGCGGATAAAGGGTAGATCGAAGCGCTCGCCATTATAAGTGAAAAGATGATCCGACCCTTCCAGAGCTTCTAAAAGATGCCGCCGCGTTAGGTTCTCGTTATAAAGTTGTACCAGGCTGGTTTCATAGGCATTGCAGAAATATATGCCGATAACCGTGATCCTGCAGTTGTAGCTGTAAAGCCCGGTAGTCTCAATATCCAGGTAAGCGTCGGGGAATCCTAGCATGATCTATCCTTACTTTGATTATACCGCATTAATATTGATATCCGGGTAACGGGAAGGCGTGCGGAGGCCATCGGATACTTACATTTCGCCGGATTTGAGCGAGCGTTTACAGCGCTCAGTTTGGCGCAGAACAGCAGCACCCAGGCGGCGATGTCGATAAAGGCCAGCAGGGCAAAGACTGCTCCAAGGGAGTCGTAGACCAGGTTCTAATGGTCGGAATTCTTTATATACCAGATAAAGGCGAACCGTACGATCTCAAAGCCCGCTGTAGCTATAAGAGCCCCCGGCCATATATCTCGCCAACGGGGCCTCTCGCTGGGAATAAATTTATAGAGCAGCAGGATGATAAGGAAAGCCAGTACGGCGCTTACAATCGTGAAAACAGTGGCGGAAAGCGTGGTGCTGTTGAGGAATTCGAACGAATCGCTGTGAAAATTACTGGTGTGCAGGATCCTGATCCCCGTAGTGAGCCAGATATAGAAGGTTAGAAGCATAAAGGCGCATATCAGATGTATAATCCGTTTTTTTTCAACCTCTCCAGTGTTTTCATATTCCAAGCCTTTTAAGGTGTACGCTTGCTGCGTGGGAACCGCACATTCCATGCACACCGGCGCCGGGCGGTGTCGAAGCTGAGCAAAGATAAACATTCCTGAGTGGAGTTGTGTAAGGCGTTAAGCTGCAAGCTGGACGGCACAAAATCTGCTTTAAAGTCTGGGCGCCGCCGACTATATCGCCCCCGACAAGGTTGGGGTTTCCGGCTTCCAGGTCGGCCGGAGCCGATGCGTGCCTTTGAAGGATCAGGGACTTAAACCCCGGCGCGAAACGTTCAATCTGGGACTCAATAGCCTCCGTCATATCATAGGAACAACCATTGGGTACGTGACAGTAAGCCCAGGCCGTGTGCCTCCCGGATGGTGCGCGGGAGCTGTCAAACAGGCTGGGCTGTGCCAGGATCACAAATGGCCTGGAATGGAGTCTCCCATGCCAGGCTGAAAATTCAGCCTCTGCTATTTCGGAAAAGGTCCCGCCGATGTGCACGGCGCCTGCTTGATTACAACCTTCCGCCTTCCATGGTATGGGGCCGGACAATGCCCAATCTAATTTAAATACCCCGGGTCCATACCGATAATTTCGCAGGGACCTTTTATATCCTGTGGGCAGCCGTTCACCATATATTCTCAGTAAGTGCCTGGGAGCTGTGTCAAAAAATAAAGCTGTAGCGTCAGGCAGGTCTGTGAAGGAGTTAACTTTATGCCCGGTAATCAGGGTTCCCCCCAGCGAGGCGAAGTGCCTTGATAATGACAGGGAGATGCTCCCTGCGCCCCCCACTGGAATTGGCCAGCCAACAGCATGTCCGGTTGTACAGAGTACGAGGCCGAAAGCGGCGGACGGTGTTTTATTCAGGGGTAAGATGGAGTGTGCGGCGGCTCCGGCGAAGAACCCCCTGGCCGATGCACCTTTGAAATGGCTCATCGACAGGTATTCGGCGGAGCTCAGAGCCTTGAGTCCGAAATTGGTTAAGGGCAACGGGTTTTGAGGAAAGCGCCTGGCTCCGAGGAGGTAATCTCTCAATCCGTTAAATCTATCTACCATGGGCTGGATCAATTTCGCGTAGGCTTTCTCATCGCCCTCGAGGGTCAGGGATGAGTCTGTCACCGAGGTTTTGAGGAGGGCGGCGCGCCCGTCATCGAAGGGGTGTGCCATCTGGACTGGGGGTTTAATCCACTCCAGCCCGAAACGGGAGAGTGGCAATGAAGAGAAAAAAGGGGATGCTGCCGCCATTGGGAAGACTGCCGACCCGATATCGTGCCGGAATCCAGACAGTGTCAATTCCTCCGTTCGGGCGGCCCCTCCTGCAGTACTGGCGGCCTCGACAACGACTACCTTGAGGCCGCGCCCGGCCAGTGTTATAGCTGCGGCCAGGCCGTTGGGCCCCGAGCCGATAACTGCGGCATCGTACTCGCAGGATCTTTTCATATTGTAAGATTTATCTTTTGCGGAAGGGATGTGTGGCGCTGTGAAGCATGCTCAGTATCTGGGCATTCTGAAAGAAGTTGAAAAGCCGGGACCACTGCAGGGATGGATCCAGGCATCTTTTTTCAAGCTGTACCTGGGCGGCGCTGCCGGTAAGCTTGGCCGTGGACTCAAGCACGTGTGTCCATATTTTTTCCTGAATTCGTGAGCCGGCATAGCGGAAAGCCAATTCGTATATGGGATCGCTGGCACGGGCAAGGCCCCGTATCTGCAAGATAGTATGCCCGTCTTCCTCGAATGAGTCGAATGTTACCCAACCGGCTTCGGGATGTCCCTGCGGTGTTATGAAGGTGAAAGTGTGTTCATCTGCATAAAGTACCAGCACACCGGTGGCTACCAAGCCGCCGGGGGTCAGGGCATTGATAATCACTATCTCACCGGGAGCAATACCCCTTTCAGACGGGTAGAACCGGTTCTCGGGAGGCTGAAGCTCAGGGAATTTACCTTTAACCGTTCCAATGATCTGGGCTGGTTTCAGCCTGGTATCCGTGAGGTCGATCCTATAGGTCTTTTCCCATAGTTGTCCGAAGCCTTGCATCGGGCCCGCTGTCCTGCGGCCGTTCACATTCAGGTTAATAGCCCGCCCGTGTGCGGCAGACGCTTTGAGTTTCCCGACGGTCGTGGCCCAGCGGCTGTCGGCCTGGTATTCGGTTCTCGATACTTCCCTGCTGCCGGTAAGGCTGGCCGTTTTGAACATATCGGAAGCCCTGGTGTTGATGTTAAATACTTTATCCAGCCCGGTTATGGTAAATACATTGCGGTATGGTGAACTCAATCCAATGGCAAATAACTGGATGTGTGTTTTCCTGGCGCGCACGTATAGCTTAATCAGGACGTTAATGCCGGTATTATCCAGGACCTCGACTCCGGTAAAATCCATGATCAGTGCTTTACCCCGGGCCACCCCCGATTGTTCAAGCGTATCGAATAGAGCTCTTTCAGATTTTGAAGTGAATTCTTGATCCAACACTATTACTACTGCCCCGGAACCTGCCTGGACAAGCTTCATAATCCCTCCTTCCAAGTGGGGATCTGCCAAATTCCTTCAATATATTATCAGATTTTACCCGGTTAATAATTATTCTGAAAACCGGAGTAAATTTTTTAAGGTAAAATATGGGGTAGTTGAGCGCGACGAGGAGTTTTATTATGGAGCAGCAAAAAGATCCAAAGGCCAAAAGTGCGGCAGACAATCTGGGCGAGATGTTTGAGGCGCTTGGCAATGCCATGGGCCAGATATTCAATGATCCCAAGGTCAAGGAAAAGGCGGCGGACCTGGGCAAAGCTATAAAAGAGTCCGCACTGACACTGGGGGAAAGGTTTAAGGATGAAGAGGTAAAAGCTAAATTCAGAGATGCGGGGAAAGCTGCCCAGGCCTTCGGGAAAAGTGTCACCGATATGTTGAATGATGATAAGACCGACGACCCGAAGAAGACCTGAGTGTTAAGGCCCGGTACCAACGCCCGGGTTTTTGTTCAGCATTTGCGAGTAAGCCACTGCCGCGGCAATGGCCGCCGTTTGCTTACTGTCATCGAATACCTGCGATAGCTTCTCCTCAAGGGGTTGCTCACGAGCCATAATCGCCTTCATAGCTTCAATGAGAGTTGTCTCCTGCGTGATGAAATGGGTGCCAAGCTCACCGCTCTGGAAGCGTTTGTTCTCCATCACAGCCTTATGGAATGGTATATTGGTCTTAACTCCCACGATAACGTATTCGTATAGTGCGCGCCTCATCCTCTGGATGGCCTCGTCCCTGGTGCGCCCCCAGGCGACCAGCTTCGAAATCATAGGGTCATACATCGGCGATATCACGTAGCGCGTATGCACGCCGCTATCCACACGGATTCCTACTCCTCCGGGAGAGCGGTAGCCGCGCAGCTTTCCCGGTGAAGGTACAAAATTGTTGAGCGGGTCCTCAGCGTTAATACGGCATTCTATGGCCCAGCCGTTCATATGCACGTCATCCTGTTTGAAGCTCAGCCTTTCTCCTGAGGCGATTAGCAATTGTTCCTTCAGAATGTCGATGCCGGTTACCATCTCCGTGACCGGGTGCTCTACCTGGATACGGGTATTCATTTCCATGAAATAGAACTCGCCTTTGGAGAAAATAAACTCAATAGTACCGGCGTTCTCATAGCGGATTTGCCTGGCGGCTTTTACCGCTATCTCTCCCATACGTCTGCGCAGCTCGGGGGTCAATGCAGGCGAGGGCGCCTCTTCTATCAGCTTCTGGTGCCGGCGCTGTATGGAACATTCGCGTTCGCCGAGGTGAACCACGTTGCCGTGCGTGTCTGCAAGCACCTGGAACTCTATGTGACGCGGATGTTCGATATATTTCTCTATGTATATTTCGGGCAAGCCGAACGTGCTGGCGGCGATCTTACTCGACATCTCCAGCCCCTTCTTCAGGTTGGCTTCATCCTGCACTATCGTCATGCCGATACCGCCACCTCCCCCTGATGGTTTTACAATCACGGGATAGCCGATCTGCCGGGCGATCTCTCGTGCCTCTTCGAATTCGCTGACAGAATCCTTTGCGCCGGGCGTGATGGGCACCCCGGCCCTGGCCATCTCCTGACGGGCTGCTATTTTGTTGCCCATCAGCTCTATGACCTTGCTGGACGGGCCGACGAATTTTATCCCTTCAAGCTCGCAGGCATAGGCAAAGCTCGGGTTTTCAGCCAGGAAACCATAGCCGGGATGTATCGCGTCGCACATGCTTTCTTTGGCCACTCCGATAATATTTTTGATATTCAGGTAGCTTTCGGAGGCAGGCGATGCGCCGATATAGTAGGCCTCGTCCGCGTATTTGGCAAAAAGGGCATCCCTGTCCGCCTCGGAATAAATGGCAACCGTGCGAATTCCCAGTTCGCGGCAGGCGCGCATCACGCGTATGGCGATTTCGCCGCGGTTGGCGACCAACAACTTCTTAATCATCAGTCGATGACCATCAATACATCGTCTTTATTAATGATTTCACCGTTGAAGGCAAATATCTCTTGCACAGTTCCCGTGAAAGGGCTGTGAACATCGTTCTGCATTTTCATGGCTTCGGTGATGACTACCGTGTCACCCTCGTTGACCTTGTCTCCCACCTTCACCTTGACACTTAATACCATGCCCTGCATAGGCGCCAGCACCGACCCCTTGACCATTTCTCTGGGTTTGCTTTTTTTCTGCACCTCCACGGTTTTACCCAGAACCGGCGTGATTTTGATATTGAAGACCTCGCCGTCAACGTCCACGCTAAACTCAGTGGGGATATCGCCCCCGCGCGGAGCGGAGCCGGCAGCGGGCACAGGGCTGGCAAGGACCTCTTCCTTGGCTTCGCCGCGCAGAAATTTGACGGCTACCTGGGGGTAAAGGGCATAGGTTATCAGGTCTTCTTCCTTATGCAGTATGCCGAGCTTGTGGGTTTCATCTTTTAATTTAGGCAGTTCGGCTTCGATGTGAGCTCCGGGACGGCCGTCTATGGTAGGGGAATCTGCAACTACAGATTTGCGAACCTCTTCGTTCAACTTCCCCGGCGGCCTGCCGTAATAGCCCTGGAAGTAGTCCCTAACTTCCTTGGTAACTTTTTTATATCTTTCGCCATTAAGGACGTTGAGCACTGCCTGTATTCCCACAATCTGGCTGGTCGGGGTTACGAGCGGCGGGTATCCCAGGTCGGCTCGCACCTTTGGTATCTCTTCCAGCACTGCCCCTATCTTATCGAGCGCATTTTGTTCCCGGAGCTGGCTTATGAGGTTGGAATACATACCGCCGGGTATTTGATGCAGAAGGACATTGATGCTGGGCCGGGTGGCTTCGGAGGTAAGCAGCATATGGTACTTGACCGCCATGGAGGCGAAATCTTCACCGATCTCATATAAAAGTTCCAGGTCCAGTCCAGTTTCGTAGGGAGTGTCCTGAAAGGCCGCGGCAACGCTTTCCGTGGGCGGCTGGGAAGTACCCCATGCGAAGGGTGAAAAAGCTGTATCAAGTATATCCACGCCTGCCTCGGCTGCCGCCTGGTAGCTCATGGGAGCCATCCCGCTGGAGCAGTGGGAGTGCAGGTCGATGGGGAGCTTAACCCGGGACTTGATGGCTTTCATCAGTGCAGTTGTTTGCGGCGGAGATATAAGCCCTGCCATGTCCTTGATACAGATCGAATCACAGCCGAGGTTCTCCAGCTCCTTGGCCATGGAGGCAAAACCTTCCACGCTATGCACCGGGCTTTGCGTATAGCAGATCGTCCCCTGCACATGGCACTTGTATTTCTTACATTCATGGATGGCCAGTTCCATATTTCGTATATCATTGAGGGCATCGAAAACACGGAATACGTCCACGCCGTTTTTGTGGGCAAAGCGGATGAATTCCTTAACTACATCGTCGGAATAGTGCCTGTAACCAACTAAATTCTGGCCGCGCAATAGCATCTGAAGCCGGGTATTTTTAACCCTGGAGCGAATATCTTTGAGGCGTTCCCAGGGATCTTCATTTAAATAACGGATACACGTATCGAAGGTGGCGCCGCCCCACATTTCAAGCGAGAAAAAGCCCACCCTGTCCATCTTTTCTACAATCGGCAGCATATCCCGCGTCCTCATCCTGGTAGCTATGAGCGACTGATGCGCATCGCGCAAGGTGGTGTCAGTTATTTTTATAGCCATTATGTTCCTCAAAGATTCTACTTTATGCCGGCCAGACCCATGCCGAAGGCCTAACCCGCTTATGATATAAATTGTCGGCTTTTTCGTCAATTTGTCGAAAATGAGTGATGCAAAGGTTGTGCTGAGACAATATCGTGATATATAATCCCGAATTAAATAGAGGTTCGAATGAAGCATGGCTGAGTTTGGATTCGGAGCGCCGTTGCCTGAGGAGGACCACGTATATGGAGCCCGGAGACCGGGCTATCCTGGCAAGTTCGTCCAGACGCAACTTGTAGACGAATGGCTGGCATTCATGAAAAAGCAGGGTATCGGCCGTCTGATTTGCATGCTTTCGGACGAAGAGCTCAGCTATTATCCAATGTTGCCTGGCGGGTTGCTGGGCGTATATACCGAGACTTTCGGCCGGGACAATGTGCTCTGGGCACCCACACAGGATAAGCACCTGTGCAGCGGGGAGGCCGTAAAGCACATTTGCTATTTCTTACAGCGGGGGGTGTCCGAGGGACAAAAAACGGTGATACACTGCTCAGCAGGCCTCGGCAGGACGGGGCAGGCGCTGGCGGCGTGGCTGATTTATAACTATGACATGACCGAACGCAAAGCACTTAAAACGCTGGAGGCATTGAACCGCAGCCCGCGGGAAGCGGTTTTTTACGGCGCTGCCGACGAAGCCGACTTGCTGCAATTGCTGGCCGTAGCCAGGGAACTGGACAAACCTACATGGGAAGCCGGGCCGACAGGTTAGTCCTCAAACTCTTTTCTGTATTTTTCCCAAACGGCGCCCGCTTTGAAAGCCTCGATACAGGCGCGCATGACGTCGTACTGGGACAGATTGGTTTCCATCACAGCGGTTATGATCTTGATCCAGTCTTCGGAGGGCGAGATCTCCTCCGCGCTTTTTTCGTACCGCTTTACGAATTTCTCGAACTTGTCCTGCATACGCAGTTCACGCATCTTTTTATGGTAAATCGATGCATCCTTTTTCAGGATGTCCTCGATCTGCTTTCGCCACAGCGGTTGCTCCGATTTAAGGCCCTTAATTTCACCGGGTTCCTCGCTCTTGGTATAGATGTACCGGGGGAACCTGTAACGCGTCAGCAGGACGTCCCACGAGAGCTTAATCTTCTCGGTTTTTTCCATATTCAACAGGGCAGGCAGGATTTTCTTAAATATAATCGTTTCCTTCTCGTTGCCCGACACATCGTGGGTAAAGTGGGCGATCAGCTCGGTCAGCCTGACCTTATCTGTATTTAGTTTGGATATAAACCTGACTATTTTGTCTTCCATTATAATCACCTCCGGTGCAAAGGTCTTTACAGAGGTTCCTTCCATAATTGTAGCAAACTTGGACACCCGCCGGTCAAACGCTTACAATAATTCTTTGTTAATTTTGAAGTGGATATTTTATTGCACAAATTCGAAATAGTCCAGCAAGGCAAGGCCAACGGCGAGGGACTAATCCTGTTTTACCGTACCGGCAATGGGACGGAGATATACTGCCTGGGAGTCCCTCTCCATTATGCATCAGGCGAGGATTGGGACCTGGGGCCTTCCTGGTGTTATGTCATCCCGGGCAAGAAACTGACGTTGGTGGATACCGGCCAATTCGACAAATACGACCTGTTGAAGCCGATGTTGAAACGGGCGGGCTTCGAGGTGAAGGATATCGGCCGGATAATCGTCACCCACGGGCACGAGGACCATGACGGCAACCTTACAGACATTATTAAAGCCAGCGGAGCAGAGATTTGGGCGCATTTCGCATATCAAAATATGGTAGCCTACTATCCCGGGATCGATGATGGAGCCAACCGGCCTGATTTTCCCGGTTCGTGCCGCAACTGCCTCATGCCCGACGAATTCAATAAAAATTGCCGGCGTTATCAGAGCGAGAGGAGTTTGATAAAAATCGATCACCCGGTTAAGGACGGTGAACTTTTACCCGATTTAAAGGTGCGTTTTATGCAGACGCCGGGGCACTCACCAGATTCTATTTGCGCTGTGTTGGACGAAGAAATTGTCTTCGGAGGGGATACTTTGCTGCCGACTATAACACCCCATCCCTCGTTGATGCTTGAGTACCTGGTCAACAGGCGTGTTCTGCCCGAGGGCTACGGCGGCCGGAATGATGCCTACGGGCTGGCAGCCTATATAAATTCGCTCCATAGGATCGAGGTCGAATGTGCCAATGTCGACCTGCTATTGCCCGGCCACAGGCTTTACGAGCACGAAAGCATAAACTATCTCAAGCCAGCGGAGAGGGCCAGGGAGGTGATATATTTTCATCGCGAGCGTTGTGAGAATATACTAAAAATATTGGGGGGCCGGGTCCTTAATCTGGAGGAGATATCTGTGGAGCTCTTCCCGCCCAGGCTTCGCAAGGGGTGGGGAAAATATATGGCCCGGCGGGAAGTCATGAGCCACCTGGAATTGCTGGCCGAGTTAGGTGATATAGCGTGGACTGACGGCAATAATTTTGTTTCCCGGGCGACCGGGGCACGGGAATATAATAAGTACTTCGACAAGTTCAGATTGAAGGAGGGAATATGATCGTAATAACTGCTATGATGAGGGCCAAAGAAGGCCAGGGGGATGAGCTGGCCAAAGTTATAAAGGCCTTCGCTCCAAAGTTCCTCAAAGATCCAGGATGCATCGATTACAGAGTGCACCGCCGCACCGATAATCCCAACATATTTTTCTTCTATGAGAAATATGAGGATGATAAGGCGCTAACCTTTCATTCGACAGCGCCCCATTTCAAAGAAATGTTTACGGCCATGAGGCCGTTCCTCGAAGGCAAAGCCGAAATTTCCATGTATGAAGAAATCTAGCCGGGAAACATTTTGAAAGGCGACGGCAGCCACACGTATACGAGCAGGAGCACCGCCATATACAGCAGCCAGCCCGGCAAACAGGTGGCCGCCGCCCGGGCCGATGGAAATTCCAGTGATTGCCTGACAGCTACTATACCCGACGCCAGCGTCCAGATGCCCGTTAGAAGAATGACCAGCCAGCCCAGCACAGGGATAAACGCCAGAATCCTTAAAGTGCCCGGTGAGTTGGCGAAGCCCAGCGTCCGGCCGAGTTCGGCCAGGCTTACCTTCTCCGGTCCCTTGAGGAAGGTTGAGCCGAGAAAGTAGGTTATTAATACCCAGGCAACCCATCCGGCCAGCGATGCGAAGAAACCACTGAAAAGGCCCCATACCGGCCATAAAAGCCCGGCCCCTCCGATCACGCCGGCGAGGGCCATGCCTACACCTGTAGCTGCGCTGGCCAGCAGGGCGATCATCACCGCCTGTCCGAGCGCATCATCATCGGTCTCCGTCTCCTCGTAAAGGCTGGAGTCCATCCTGGACGCCCGCATCATGCGGTTGAGAAGCTTATTCCAGATCTCCATTTAAATCTTTACCATGGGGCTCTTGCCGCTATTATAACAGGTACACTTGCCCGTCCATCGCATGCTGTTTCACGTTCCATTTCCTTACGGCCATAGGGTGAAATGTCGATCATTTGCTCTGGATTAACTTATCCGAAAGCAGGTCCCATAGACTATCACATGTTGCAGATATGATTTTGCAGTTGGACAGGGTTACCTGTGCGGAATGCTCGGTAATCACCTGCGCCAACACCTGTCCCTGCCTGTTGCCATAACCGGGATGGGCTGTTTCAAATGTATAGAGCAGCTTCCAGGTCTGCCCGTTATCGGGCGAATCCGCGCTTACCTGCTTGATGCTGCCGCCGATGCCATCAAAGGAAAAAGTCGAGCTGTTTTTTAGCATGTTTACAGCGAGGGAATCAGCCATGCCCTGCGTACATGGGACGGCTCTGGCAGGGCCGGCCAAAAATGACGGCCCCCTGACCACCAGCACTATGATGCCGAAAACTGCACTGACCGACAAAAAGCTCAGGAAAACCAGGATTACTGCCGTTTTTAAGTATTTGCTTTCCATAGCCGGGTTACCGGCCTATATTATATGTTGACCATACTCGGCTGGCAACGGAAAAAAGCTTTTCAGGACAGATACGCTGGTTTATAATACGTTTAAATTTATAATGGGAGGTAAGTATGCTGGAGACGTTGGTCCGCAACTGGTGGGTGGTATCTCTACGCGGCCTGGTGGCGCTGGTCCTGGGTATAATCCTGTTGGTCATGCCGCGGGAGATGGCGGCCGGGTTCCTGATACTTTTTATTGGAGCCTATGCCCTGGTTGACGGCTGTTTTGCACTGGCTATTGGCATCATCAACAGGCCTGCTCATAAGGACAGGTTATGGCTTATAATCGAGGGCATAATAGGGATCGTAGCAGGCATCGTGATTTTTACTTCACCCCTGCTTGCGGGTGTGATCCTCCTGTTCGCCGTTGCCTTCTGGGCCCTTTTAACAGGCATATTCGAGATTGTATTTGCGGTGGCGCAATGGAAGACACTGCCAGATAAATGGCTGCTGCTGCTGGGCGGTATTTTCTCAGTGCTTCTGGGTATCCTGATATTCTCAAACATGGCTTTCGGTGCTGCGCTGATAATAGTAATGATCGCCGTGTATATGGTGCTTTTCGGTGTGATGCTGATAGCTCTAGGATTCTCGCTCAAGAATTCGAATATTCAGCCGGGGGCGATGGCATAAACAGGGGTAGTCTAAAAGCAAGGGAAAAGCTGGCGGAGGGGGCGGGATTCGAACCCGCGTTAGCGCGAAGCTAAAACGGTTTTCAAGACCGTCACCATCGGCCGCTCGGTCACCCCTCCGCGAGGACACATTAGTATATTTAATCGGGGTGATGGCAGCAAATTGAATGCGAATGATATAAGGGCGGCGCTTAATAGGAGTTTAGCATGGTCTCAATCTCGCTGATCCCGCCGAACTCGCCGTCCTGTATCTTTTGGATAGCACCGGTCGAATCCAGGAAGAATGTACGCGGTATCGTGGTTATATTGTAGAGGGATCCGGCCTGGCCTACCTTGTCGATGGGTACCGTGAGCGTTATGGCATTATCGGTGAGATAGCCGCCTATCTGAGCGTCTTCGGGTGAGCCAAGTATATTGGCATGCACTGCGATTATCGGCAGGTTAGGATACCTCTCATGCATTTGCTGGAGGGCGGGCATCTCATCCCTGCAGGGTGCGCAGTTGATTGACCAGAAATTAAGTATGGCTTTGCTTCCGTGTAGACTGGACAGCGTGAAGCTGCTGCCGTCAGTACAGGTCAGGGTGAAATCAGGTGCGAGCTGGCCAATACCTGTCCCGGAGGCCGCCGGGGTCAGGAAGGTGGTATCCACCGAATCTGCCTCGTTGCCGGCGGCATCCCTGGATACAACTTTATAATGGATGGTGGCCGTCAGCGGCAGCATATTAAGCGTTACGCTGTGATCCCTTACCAGAGTGGTATCGGTCTGCGCCGGTTGAACAGTACCGTAGGTTGCAGATGTACCGTAGCTGACCTGGCTGGTGGCAGGTTTGTCGGTCTGCCATTCGACGGTGGCGGTGGCAGCGGCGGAGCTGCTCACAAGGTTCGTTACAGTGGGACCTGTAATCTTGGGAGGGGTAGTATCTACTATAGCGGAAGTTTGGAGATTATCGGTTGCATCCAGGGTGCCCTCGGCTGCATCCGGGTCAGAGCCAAGTTTGGATACTACCGTGATGTGATAGGCCGTTCCCGGCTGGAGATCGGACAGCTTTACACTATGGTCCGTTACCAGTGCGTCATCCCTGGCGGTTTCGCATTGAGTGCCCCCGTTAAGGCAATATTGGACCAGGCTATTTGACCTCAAGTCTGTTTTCCAGGCTACGACAGCGCTGGTCTGGCCGACATCGCTATATTGGATGGCCGATATCACAGGGTTCTGGGGAGTGGCAACTGTGGCTTTAGTGGCAGTAGGTGGAGGAACAACCGGCTGCTGAGGGGTCTGGAGCTGGTCCATAACCAGGACCACGGAGATGATTATTACACCGGTCACTGCCAGCAGAGCCAGCAGAATGGGCAAAGGCGATTTTTTTTGCCGGTGCGCCCTTTCAGAAGGCTCGGCTTCCTTGTGTGCTTTGTGTTTTGCTTTCTTATGTTCAGGATGAGGCCGGGCAACCATCTCAGGATATGGAGCCGGCTGGGCCATTTCAAAGGGCTGTACAGCAGGCCGCCCGTAGTATTGCTCCGCTGGTTGTGAGTATGGTTGTGAGTAAGAGGGTACGGGCTGTGGGGCGGTTGCTACCCTGCTCTTATAATACTCTTCGGCCTTAAGCATGGGGCTGCTTCTCTGGTGGGGCAGCCTGTTGTTCCCGCAATTGGGGCATATTTTGCTGCGGTCGGGAACCTGTGCACCACAGTTGGGACATGTGCGCAGTTCAGCCGATTCAGGTTGCATCATATCTTCCCTGGGAGCAGGCTGAGACACGCCCATTTGGGGATATATCTGTTCCGGAGGTGTATACCCGGCCGGTGCCCTGTTCTGCTGCGTCGGAGCAGAACTGCGCTCCATCATACGTCTGTAGACTTCTCCCTCAAACCTCTTATCTTTCTGCGGCGTGAAGCCCTCGGTAAGTTTGGCCCCCCCGCCGAATTTTCCATGGATCGGGCAAAGGCTGGAACCGGGAGGTATGGGAGTGCCGCATTTCATGCATACCTTCTGTGCGGCGGGTGCTTCCGGCTCGGGACGGGAATATCTGGAAACGGGTTCCCCATGCGCCGGTTTCATAACACCGTAGCCCTGCTGAGGTGTCTGGGTTACCAGATCGCCCAACCGGCCGCAATAGGGGCATTTCTTCATGCCCGGGTCAATCTTGGAGCCGCAGTTGGAGCAATAGGTCTGATTAAAAGCGGTGCTTTGTGCGCTTGGCGGAATATAGCTTGTGGCGGCAAATTTACCGGGTCTGAAGCCCAAGTCTTTCTTCCCGCAGTGCTGGCAAATGCTGGCGCTGGGTGAATCAATTACCAGGTGACAACTGGGACAGAACCTTGCGCCGCATTTCTGGCAGGTAATGGCGTTAGATTCATTGATATCGTGACACCGCTGACATATTATGCTCGGCATGAATTAAATTCCATGGTTGAAAACTTAAAATTTAATATTAAAGTTAAGGCAGAATATTTCATATGTCAAGTTTGAAGAAGGCGGCCATGCCTGAAAGCGGGCAAATTTCATTGAGTATTGCAGTATAGCATAACTACGGGGAATGGTGAATCAATAAGAGTCGAGCATAAACTCAACTTCACCCGAGCTGGTGAACATGCTCTGCTGTATCTTACATATGACCCCATTTTTATCCAGGAAATAGGTCCTGGGGATGCTGGTAATGCCATAAGTATTGAATACACCGTCGTTTTCATCGATGCAAACCGTAAAATCGAAATTATTTTGTGCCATGAAGTCCTTAATGGCATCCATATCCGATTGGCTGCCGGCCACGGTCAACAGCATGACATCGGAACTATCACGGTGCTTGCTCCATATAGCCTGCAAATCAGGGAGTTCCATTTTGCAGGGGTTGCACCAGCTTGCCCAGAAATTCAGGATTACTTTCTTGCCCCGGAACTGGCTCAGTGAAATTTCATTGTTCTGGAGGTTATTGAGAGTAAAATCGGGAGCCACACTTCCAGAGTAAGGGGCAGAATTGGTTGTCGGTTGGGTTGTAAATGTCCTGTCGTCCCCTGTCGAGGCTGCATTTCCTGCCGCATCGGTGGAAAATATTTTATAGTGGTAGCGTGTATTGGGCGTAAGGCCATTTACGTAAATGCTGTGATCCAGGGTCAATTGCGGTACATCCGTCGAGGGAAAAGCTAATGACAGGTCGGTGCCGTATTTTATAAATGACGAGGCTTTTTCATCGGTTTCCCACGAGATGGTCACTGAATAAGCAGTTGCGACATAAGCGATATTGGTTATCTGGGGAGGCTGGATATCCGTAGACACAGGCGTGTTTGAAAGGGTTGAAACGCCTGTATCGGCGGCCGAGGAGATATCGGTTGACACGGTGGTAGTTTTATTCTCACTGTTATTGACAACGACAGGGGTAGTTACCGGGTTTTGGCCTGAAGCCGAATCGTTTTTAACAGAGCCCTGATTGATATCAACGGGCGGTTGAACGGCAACAGTGACAGTTTTATTTTCGACGGGAATATGTATGCCGCTGACCATCTGGCCCAGGTTGCTGCGCAGAGCCCCGAGGGTGTCTCTATACAAATAGATGATGCCTATCAAAAATACGGAGGCTAAAATTGCGGCTGCGTTTCGCCAGAAAGCTGTGCTTAGATTGCGTTTGTGCGGCTTTGCGGCGTACAGGCTACGTATATCCTTGTCATCATCCGCAGATGCGGGGGTCGGTTTTTTCAGTTCTGTAGGGGCTTGTTTTCTGCGAGCGGGGGTTTCCTTATCTGAAGCGGAACGAGCTCGCCATTCGGGCTTTCTAGCTGAGGATTTCCTGGAGCCCGCCTGCGATCTGGGTATGTGAGGGCCGGTAGATTCACAGGTGTCGCAATACTGGTTTATATAGCTTCTGGGCTTTCCGCAGCCTTCGCAAATAAATGGAGAGTTCAAGTAAATCGGACCTCAAATTCGAGTGTAAACATGGGAGACTTAGTTTATGGGGATGGCTTCAAGGTCTCGGGTATGGTTGGCGATGCCAGCCACGTGCTGAGCGTATCGAAATTAAAAATTACATAAACGGCCGCTGCGATCAATAAAACGACTAAAATAACGCTAACTACAATGGCTGTAGTTCCGCCCCCGCCTTTCTTGGGTTCTCCTTCGTCCTGTTCCTCATCGATATACTCGTCATCTACATCATCTTCCGAAACATCTTCATAATCCGAGTCCCTATCCTTGTCCCGGCGCTTTTTAGACTGCTTCTCATCGTAATCATCCCCGATATCCTCGATCACATCGAGGATGGGGCTCCTGGAGCGCATGCCGGCAGGAAACCTGATGTCATCATCGTCACCGCCGCCACCCCCGCCCCGCACGCGAGGAGACGCATCCGTAGAGATATCCATTGCTTCACCGCCTCCCGAGCTTTCGAAACGGGCAGGCGGCTCCCGCCTTTCAACTCGCTCTGCAGGGTAGCTCTCTTTCCGGGGGGCGAACTGATTTCCGTGTGACGGCTGAGCAGAATCTCCGCTCTTGCCGGTAAATGAATGTGGACCCAGGCTGCCGCATTCCGAGCACAACTGGTTGATTGAGGAAACGGGATTTCCGCATTTACACCTGAACTGGCTTTCCAATGGCATCTCTCCTCGATAGAATTTGCGGACATCTATTGGCAGCGATCGACCCGCAGTTAGCGAAGTACGTGTATACAATTACTAAGATCATTTAATATCTACACTACAACGGGATGAAGCTGCTGTCAAGGAATCTCAGCGTTAACAATTAAAGGCCGTTAAGTATCTGTTCGATCTGATCGCTATTGAAGGTACCGTACTCGATATCCCGGACTATCATATCCCCGTCTATAAAGAAGGTGCAGGGTACCTTTTCCACATTATAGACATGGGCGGTCGTCTTGTACATATCCACACAAATGGGGATGGTCAGGTCACCGTTCTGGGTCTTGTACTGTGAGACTGTCTTCTCAATATCACCGGGTTGGCTATCGATAAAGACGGCGATTATATTCACATCCGGCATGTCTTTCTTTAATGTTTGCAGCAGCGACAGCTCCCGGTCGCACTCGGGGCAGGATACAGACCAGAAGGCCACCAATACTTTTTGTCCCTTATAATTGCGGAGCGATACGCTATCTTGAGTTCCGAATATATTCACCGTGAAATCAGGCGCCCGGTCGCCGATAACAGGAGCTACCGGTACCGTTACCAGAGTGATAAATACATCGGGAGGATCCATGGTAGCTGTATCACCGTCGGCATCGGCCGATTTGATGCGGTAGTAATATGTAGAGTTGGGCTGTAATCCGTTGACGCGCACACTGTGGCTGGTAATGAGCTTCGAATCCGCAGGAGTAGAATTCGATGTGGATTTATCGAGTCCATAAAGTACCTGGCTGGTTGCAGGTTTATCGGTAGTCCAGGTAACAATGGCGCTGACATCAGTGGGCAGCGCTTTAAATTGCGAGACCACGGGAGGTTTAGCTATCGGTGGGGTAAGCGTATCGAAGGTGGCATCATCGCTGCGTGAAAGCTCTTTGCCGCTCGCATCGGTTGCCAGTAACGTGAAGTGGTAAGTGCTACCTGGCTGTAATCCCGATAGAGTTACGCTATGTGAAGCAGAGATATTGTCCACCGGAGACTCGGATCCGTAAGCAATGCTGGTCCCATAAAGTATTTTGCCAAAGGCAGGTATATCTGTGCTCCAGCCGAAGGCTGCACTGTCCAAAGTAATGCCTGAAACCGATATGTTAGAGATTACAGGTTTGGCCGGCGGAGTGGTAGACGTCTGGGAAGGCACAACGGGTTTGGAGGACGGGAACAAGGAGGATAAGCCGTACTGACGGGCCAGTAAAAAGCACATGCCGGCTATTATGACTACTATGGCGCAAATGATGATGATGTCAAGGGTTTTTAGCTTTTTCCGGAGGCGCAGTTTGCCGGCGCGCTTGGAAGCACCCTTAATAGAAGCCAAACCCTTGACAAACTCAGGCACTTTGGGCGAACTTTCGGTCGCGACCTTGGATTTTTCGATATCTTCCGAATCGCGGTCCTGAGGAACAATTTTCGCTTTGACAGTGCTGTTTCCGCAGTGAGGGCAGACTTCAACCGGCTCCTTCAATACGGCCATGCAGTTAGGGCAACGGTATTCCGTTTGCTCCGGTGTCGTAGTTTCTCCCGGCCCGGCCGAAGATCTTTTTTCTAGGATCTTTTGCCAGAGCTCTACCCCCTGCTGCTCAACACGGTCCATATACCAGCGCTTGCCGCAACGCGGGCAGACTGCTGTACCTTCGGGTACTACGGCGCCGCACTGGCGGCAGAATCTTGGGCCTGTTTGTGATTCAGCTTCAGGCATAATAGAGATAATCTGATATTGAAATTAAGCTAATTATATATATAGTTAAATTGAATTTAAAGGGGATGTCAAGGCCGGGCATATTAGGGAAGTATGCGCATAGGATCAATAAATTAATAAAGAAGCTGCTTTAATCTGGATCAGTCAACATAAAGGATTTATTTGATGATGGCCGTGCTCATATAGGGCTTAAGAGCTTCAGGCACCGATATGCTTCCGTCCGCTTGCTGGTAGTTCTCCATAATAGCAATCATGACACGTGGAAGAGCAAGTCCCGAGCCGTTCAGCGTATGCACCAGACGGGGCTTGGCTTCAGGATCGGGACGGTAGCGGACATTGGCCCTCCTCGCCTGGAAATCACCACAGTTGCTGCAGGAGCTAACCTCGAGCCACTCCTTGCATCCGGGAGCCCACATCTCAATATCGAATGTTTTGACGGCGGCGAAACCCAGGTCGCCGGTGCACAATTGGATGACGCGGTAAGACAGCCCCAGTTTTTGGCAAATATCCTCGGCATCACCCACCAATTTGATGAGTTCGCCGTCCGAGGTCTCCGGTTCGACAAACTTATACATTTCAACTTTTTCGAACTGGTGTCCTCGCTTGATGCCGCGGGTATCCTTTCCGGCAGCCATTTTTTCCCGGCGGAAGCAAGACGTGTGGGATACATAGTAAATGGGAAGGGTGGCGGGCGGAATAATCTCATCGCGGTGCATATTGGTCAGGGGTACCTCGGCAGTGGGGATGAACCAGTAATCTTCTTCCGCGTCATGGTACAGGTTGTCGGCAAACTTGGGCAGGTTGCCGGATCCTATCAGGCAGTCACGCTTAACCATAAAGGGAGGATATATTTCAGTATATCCGTGCTGCTTGCTGTGGGTGTCCAGCATGAAATTGATTAATGCCCGCTGCAATTGGGAACCGAGGCCGCTCAGTATATAAAACCGGGTGCCTGATAGCTTTACGCCACGTTGAAAATCGATAATACCCAGCTTTTCCCCCAGTTCCCAGTGCGGTAAAGGCTCGAAATTAAAGTCTTTAGGCTTGCCCCAGGACCTTACTTCTTTGTTGTCCGCTGCATCTTTCCCAACCGGAACATCCTCTGCCGGCAAATTGGGCAGGCGCAGGGATTTGTCCTCCAGCTTATCCGCAACCTGGTTGGCTTCGGATTCAATCTGGGTGATGCGATCGCCGACCTGGCGCATCTCGGCTATCAGGTCAGCCGGCTTATCTTTCATGCGGCTGATCTGTTTACTGACATCGTTACGCCTGGCACGCAGAGATTCGGCTTCCTTCAGCAACTGGCGATAGGTGTTGTCCAGGTCGATTATTTCCCTGACCTGGTTCAGGTCTTCCCCGCGTTTTTCCATAGCCTTGAATACAACTTCGGGGTTATCACGCATCAGCTTAATATCCAGCATATTTTTTGCGCCCTATTTGGTTTTGAGTTGCGGGAAGAGGATTACCTCGCGAATGGACTGCTTGTCCGTGAGCAGCATGACCAGCCGATCAATTCCCATACCTAGGCCTCCGGTAGGCGGCATACCGTGTTCCATAGCTGTAATAAAATCGTCATCGATCTGCTCAATCTCCGGCATCTCACTGGCCAATTTGGACAACATAATAAGTTTAGCATTTTCCGATTTTTGACTGGCAAACCTTTCACGCTGCTCCCGCGGATCGTTCAACTCGGAAAAAGAGTTGGCTAATTCCATTGCGCCGATGAAAGCTTCGAAGCGTTCAACCAGCCGCGGGTCATCTCGATGCTTCTTGGCCAGCGGCGACATCTCGATAGGATAGTCGATGATAAAGGTGGGCTGCTTGAGTTCGGGCTCTACATAGGTGGAAAGCAGCTCGTCTATCAGCCGCCCCCTATCCTTGAGGGGGTCCACTTTCATGCCCATTGATTCCATGCGGGCACGAAGTGTATCCGCGGACGGATAGTCCATGAAATCGATTCCGCATTTCTCCATCAGGGCCTGCCTGAGAGGGAGCCGCCTCCAGGGCGGCTCAAGCTTGATGATCTCTCCGCCGAAATTTATCTCGCTGGCGCCCAGCACCTCTGCGGCTACGGTACTGACCATGTCTTCGGTCATCTGCATAACATCATTATAATCGGCGTAAGCCTCGTAACTTTCCATCATAGTAAATTCGGGGTTGTGCTTGACTGAGATCCCTTCATTGCGGAAGACCCGGCTAATTTCATAAACCTTGTCGAATCCGCCAATAATCAATCTCTTTAAATATAACTCCAAGGCGATCCTGAGGTAGAGGTTCTGGTCGAGTGAGTGATGATATGTTGTGAAAGGCCTGGCCAGAGCACCTCCGAAGGTGGGCTGGAGGACGGGCGTCTCAACTTCGATAAAACCCCGGTCATCCATAAACCTGCGGATAGCGGTGATAATCTGGCTTCTCGTTAGGAAAATACGTTTGACTTCATCATTGGAAATCAAGTCGAGGTACCTTTGGCGATACCTTTTTTCGACATCAACCAGGCCATGCCATTTTTCAGGTAGGGGCAATATGGACTTGGAGAGTACGGTAAAATCAGCAACTTCGAGTGTAATCTCGCCACTACGGGTTTTGAAGAGCTTTCCCAAGGCGCCCAGGAAATCGCCAAGGTCCAGGTCGTGAAGAAGTTCGTACTTTTCATCGCCCAGGTCATCACGGCGTAAGAATAGCTGTATCTTGCCGGATCCGTCGCGGATATCGAAAAATGCAGCTTTGCCCATAAACCGGGCAGCGGTTATCCTGCCGGCCAGGCTTATATCAGGCAAGGTTGCAGCCGGGTCGGTTTCGGTCAATTTCCGGAAAAGCTCTACAGCCTCCAGGTTGGTGTGAGTACGGTAAAATTTGTATGGGTAAGGGTTGATGCCGCGTTTGATGAGATCGTCTAGTTTTTCCAGGCGCGGTTTTTCTATACGTTCCTGCCCGGCCATTTTATTAACTTACTTCGATCACGTGTAGTTTCATTATCCCCGCGGGTGTCCGTACCTCCAGTTTGTCCCCCTTCTTCTTGCCCAACAATGCCTTACCTACCGGGGATTCGCTGGATATTTTACCATCAACAGGGTTCGCTTCTGTAGTGCCCACGATGGTGTAACGGTCAATTTTACCATCCTGATTCTGTATTAAAACCGTGTCGCCCAGTTCTACCAATCCAAGGTGATGTGGAGCTTCAATGATACGTGCATTAAGGATTATGTTTTCCAACGAGCTGATTCTTCCCTCAATAAAAGCCTGTTCGTTCTTGGCGTCCTCGTATTCGGCATTGTTTTCAGTGCCGCCCATCTCACGAGCGCGTTTGATTTTATCGGCTACTTCCTGGCGGCGAACTGATATAAGCTGTTCATACTCTGTCTTAAGCTTCTCCAATCCTTCCCCGGTAATATCAAACCTTTTCTGTGTCATGGGTTCACCTCCCGGTGTGCCAAATAGTAAAAAACTGAGAGTCGAAATAACTCTCAGCTTTTAACAACTTTCAAAACATTATATTCCGATGCAACCGAGAAGTAAAGAGTGGTATAATACCTGCCGGCTAAAAGTCAGGAGGAACCATGACTACACTGCAGATTTTATCTTATGAACCCTGTGGCAAAACCGCTTTATGCGCCGGAATAGGGAAAAAGCTGGCTGGCACCGGTAAGAAAATAGCCTATATCCGGCCCATCAATATTACGGACCTGAAGCCATCCGACTGTTCCGACGCCGCTTTTGTCAATGAGGCCCTCGAACTCGGTGAAAACAACGAACAGATGTGCCCCATCAATATTTCACAGGAGGAATTGTGGCACAGCCTGTCAGAAGATGCCGACAACTTCGCCGGTAAAATAAAGGCAGCCTGCCAAAGGGCCGCTGGCGGAGCGGATATCCTTATCCTCGAAAGCCCTGGTAGCCTGAAACATGATCAGGTTTCAGCATTGGCCTGTTACACAATAAACGAAAAAATGAGTACCAGAGTTATTATGCTGGTATGTTACTCTGCTGAATTAAAGGATCCCGGGATTCTCCAGGCCGCTGCCAAACTGGGCGACCGGCTGATTGGAATTGTAATCAATGAGGTACCTGAGTCCAAGCTAAGCAAAGTTCAGGCGGAATATACTGAGTACTTTAAGTCCAAGGGGATAAATGTGCTGGGTGTCCTGCCCGAGTCAAGGGCCCTTCTCGGCGTCAGCGTTGCTGAGATTGCCGCGGCAGTCGGTGGAGTGATCATTTCTTCGAAAGATAAATCGAATGACCTGGTAGAGAATTTCATGCTGGGCGCAATGACTCCCGACCTGGTGAGGGAATATTACGCAAGCAAGAAGAATAAGGCTGTTATAACCAGGACCGAGAGGCCCGATATGCAACTGGCAGCCCTTGATACATCGACCAAATGCCTGATTGTTTCCGGGACCAGGCCGCACTCTACGGTGATGGTCAAGGCGGAAGATAAAAAAGTGCCCGTCATGTTAGTCGATAAAGATATCCCGGACATCGTTTTGGGCATTGAAAAGGCCATTGAGGGCGCTAGATTTCAAAACCTGGGGAAATTGCAGGCTATATCGGCCATACTCGATAGCCGCTTTGATTATAAAGTCCTGAATGCAGCCCTGGGCCTTAAATAGCGCTCAGTTTGGCTCTTCCAGTTCGCCGGAATCTGCAATAACTTCTCTGGCTGTGCTTTCGTATTTGGCGGGGACCTGTACATCCACCTGACCTAGGCCATCCATGGTCAGCCCGTAAACACTGCCCACGCTCTCATATTTAAGGACGGCCGGTATTCCCTCTATCGTAAGCCTGCCTTTTATTACTTCAGCTTCGGGTTGCCCGCAGGCTTTATATATTGTAACCAGCCTATTGTCCTGTTGCATAGATATAAACCTGCGCTATAAATAAATAAGCGCGACCCAGATCGGTCGCGCTTATTTATTTTCCTTAGCTGAATTTACTTACTGAAGAGGATGGGAAAGCAAGTTGTTCTGCAGACACCAGGTCGAAGATACGCACTCCGGATGCTGGCAGCCGGTAATGCCCCAGTCACCACCTTGTGCTGTAACGCCATGGTTCAGATTAGAGTCGACGACGAGCGGGTTGCTGCCGAGCTCAGCCGGAGCCCAGCTCTTGTTGGCAAAATTCACGCTCTTGCCCCAGCAGCCGGAGGTGCATACGGAGACATTGTCCGTTGAACTGTTGCCAGCGGGCGCCGCACATTTGGAGATGTCGCATACGACACAAAGTTTACCCGGACCGCAAAGGCCCGCCAGCGTGGACATGGCAGTTACAGGTGTCCTTCCCCAGTGCTGAAGATATAGATTCCAGGAGGTCGGGTTATCTTCCCATTTAACTTTGTCCCAACCTGTGCATTTACCAAGATCGGCTGAGACGGTGGCAGGTATCAACACAAATGATATTGCTACAACGAGTGCAACGAGGGTACCCAAAATTCTCCTCACGGCATACGCCTCCTTATGATGAATTTTGCCAGCATTTTACAAGGTCAAATAGACTTTGTCAATAGCCAAAAGGGTACATTTTCTTGAAATTGCTCAACATAAAATATAAAATTACGGCCTGTTTGAAAAGTTTATGAAAATGTAACATTAGCTTCCGGAACATATTAGGAGGATAACTAATTGGCCGCCCTGGGGAAACAAATCTTAATCGAACTAAAAGACTGCAATGCGGAGTTGCTGAACGATACCGAATACCTGCGTACATTGTTGAGCGATGTGGCCAGGCAGATAGGTGCCACCGTTATCAAGGACTCCTTCTATCAGTTCACGCCTCAGGGCATCAGCGGCGTTGTCATAATCGCCGAATCGCATATTTCCATACATACCTGGCCGGAATATAGTTACGCTGCCGTAGACGTTTTCACCTGTGGTGATGTAATCGAGCCGAAGAACGCGGTTAAGCCGATGGCAGAAAGGTTGAAGGCCAAAACAACAACCTACATTGAATTGAAGCGGGGAGTGCTTATCGAGAGCAGAGTGATGGTAAGTCAATGAAGGCCAGGCCCGATTACTTCAATAAGAACAAATGGTTTATCGATGAGCTCTCACGTGACCTGGTGCAAATACACGGAATCAAACGTATTTTACATGACACCACTACGAAATTTCAGCATGCTCAAATAGCAGAAACACGTACCTTCGGTATTTGTCTCATTCTCGACGGGAAGATACAGTCGGGAGCCAAGGACGAGTTCATATTCCATGAATCACTGGTTCACCCGGCCATGCTGGCACATCCGGATCCCCAGGATGTATTTATAGCTGGCGGAGGCGAGGGGGCAACTTTACGGGATGTGCTGATGCACAGCACGGTCAAAAAGGCGGTGATGGTGGATATCGACGAAGAAGTGGTCAGGCTCTGCCGCAAATACCTTCCCACTTTTCACCGTGGCTCCTTTGACGACCCCCGGTCGCAAGTTCTTTACGAGGATGCCAGGAAATACATCGCTGAGACCAAGACTCGTTTCGATGTTGCTGTTATCGACCTGGCCGACCCGGTGGAAGAAGGTCCGGCGCGCATGTTGTACACCCGCGAATTCTATCAACTGGTGAAGAATAAGTTGAAGCCGGGCGGGATAATGGTGGTACAGTCAGGGCAATCAGGATGGATAAATCTCTCAAATTTCTGCGCTATTAACAGGACGCTAAAAGGGATATTCAAGATCGTACGTCCATATCAGGTATACGTCCCGTCTTTCGTTGATATGTGGGGTTTTCATACCGCATCCGACAATCTGGACCCAACACGTTTGTCTCCAAGGGAAATAAACAACAGAATTGCCGTGAGATTGTCCGGTAATCTGAAGTCATATGACGGTATTGCTCAAAGAGGACTTTTTTCTTTGCCGAAAAGGCTGCGACAGAGGCTGAGCCGGGCACGGCGAGTTATAACGGACGAATCACCTATATTTGTCTACTGATTGTTCTAAGCATATTCCGCCGTTTGATATCCATCAACATAAAGTCATATCCACCTTTGGACAGGTTGCCGAAGGCTTGAAAGCCACATTTCTCAAAGCACCTTTGCGCACGGCTGTTCCAGTTGAGAGTCCTCAAAATGATCCTGTTTATTTCTGAGGTTTCAAAAATATGGGTTACGAAAGTTTTGACTGCATCGGTACCATAACCTTGTGACCAATATGTTTTCTCGCCAATCAGGATTCCTATCTCCCCCACAGAGTTGAGGAAATCGAAGTTGAAAAGACTGCAATTTCCTAGATGTTTCTGTTCAAGGGCGTCAATGGCAAGCGTATAAGTCAGTCCCGGATACTCAAGCTCCAGAGCATAGCGCTCCCGGAAATCATTGAAGGGCAGGGCGATGGGCGTAGCGGCATCAAGTCGGCACAACTCCTCATCGACGCGCCACCGGTATTCGTCGGGAGCGTCCTCCGGACGCCTCGAACGCAGCCTTACTTTTTCTCCGGTCAGATCAGGCTGTCTGTTTAGAAATTCAAAGATAGTGGATCTTCGCAAGCTGAGAGCTCTGTTAAAGCGGCATTGGCCGCGTCTTTGATCCGTGCATCCTTGGATTTGCTGAGCCTCTGCAAAGCCTGTTTCGCCTCTTTGCCGCCAATTTTGCCGAGGGACATGATGGCAGCGTCCTGTACCTCGCGGTCATCGTCGTTCAATAAGTTCAGCAGGTAGGGAACGGCTTGCTCGTCCTCGATTTCGCCACTGGCTTTGGCCGCCTCATATCTGAACTCCGGCGTTTTACTCTGCATCTCTTCAATCAGAACATCGAGCCAGCGCGAACTGCAGTTGAGCCCCATGGCGAATATTGCGCTGGCTTTAACCTTGGCATCTTCGCTATGGTAGTAGTCCTCTATATAATCTTCCACAAGTTCTTGACGGAACGGCGCAACAGCCTCCAGGGCACGTCGCCTTACAACAAGTGGTTCTTTGGTGTTTTCCAGGGTGTCCAGCAATGCACTGAAAATATCCCGGCTTAAGCTTTCGGGCACGTCGCCGAGCTCTGCCATAAGCGCGAACTTACTAAGAGCACGCGCCGCCACTGCCCTGACTACCTCTGATTCATCGGATTTCAGAACTTTAATGATAGGCCGGGCGTAAATATATTTGTCCTCCAGTTCCAGCCCTTCAAGCGATTTTATGCGTATGTTTTCATCGGGGTCATCCAGCCCCAGCTTGTAAATCCTGGTAAAATCAAGGATCAGATGGTCCTCACTGATACCTACCATTTTGGAAATTAAGCTTGATCTTTTCTGAATATCAACATTTCGCCAGGCTGTTCTGAATTTAGCAAGGTCGTTGTCGTTGAGGTCGGACAGCACGGCAATCTCGGAATTCAGTACTTCCTTATCCGAATTCAAAATTTTATCTATGACCTCGCCAACCTGTTGTTGTTTAGAATCCATTTATTCCTCCTCGTCCTCGTCTTCTTCGTCTTCCTCGAATTCCTCTTCATCCTCAGGCGGCGGCCATATAGGCCTGGTATAGCGGTCGATATATTCACCCATAGCCTGTGCAGCCAGGCGTTTCATTTGCTGATCCGATTCTTCGGCTATTTTAGCCAATTCTGCAAGATCGACGGAGACATCGAGAATTTTCAGAAGCACCTTTATGACGGCCAGAGCTGCTTTGGGATTGGGTATGCGGGTAGTATAGGACGGCACTTCCCCCAGCAGGCAAATGCCTTCCATGCCGCGTTCTCTGGCGACGCCCAGAAGCAGGCCGTTGAGGCCGGCTATCTGTAACCGCCCGCGCAGAACCACCTCGTATTTCTTGAGAAAGTCGATAAGCTTGCTATCTGTCGCCACGCCCCATACCTTGGGCTGTTCCGTATGATGAATTTTGGCTATGGCCGCAGCGAAGGTATAAATCCTCTGGACCTTGAATTTGCGGGCTATATCCAGGATGAAGTTGGCCAGGTCGTACCCTTTGAAAGTGGGCTGTTCATCGCTGATGAAGAAAATGATATCTTTTTTGCCGTTAGGATTATGCCAGTAATAGAACTTGCCCTCGGGGAATTGTGGGGCCTCAACTATATTATCCTTAACCATGACGCCGATGGGATCGAAGAAGGAAAAGGGCTCGATTTCCCCGATCTCCTCGGCCTGTAGCTTTTCCCGTAGGTACCTGGTCAGTATAAGGGAAAGATTTCCGATGCCGGGCCACGCGGCCAGCAAGTCACACGATTTCGGTCTAGGCTCCTTGTGGAAGTTAACCAGTTTTTTCATAGCCTTTATTTTGACGCAACCGATATTTGCGGAAAGCAGATGCTGGGGGTATTTACGTAGCCCGCTATCCAACGGGAGTCATTGCCGATTGCGGTGACGTCTTTAAGCAGTTCATAGACATTCCCGTAGACCATGGTGTCCTTGACCCGGCCGGCAATGCCGCCATTTTCAACCTTGTAGCCCAGTAATACGTTGCCGCTAAAATCGCCGTTAAGAATATTGCCCTGTTCCGCCCCCATCAACTGTTCTATAATCAGACCTTCCCTGATATTTTTAATCATCTCGTCAACCGGGGTGTTGCCCGGATCAATAACCAGCGCGTGTGGTGAAGGGGACGGCATACCACCGTTGCGGTTGCCGTTGCCGGTGCTTATTGTTCCGGCCAGGGCCGCTGTGTGCAGATCGTAGTAGAATTGATGCACAACCCCTGCATTTACAAACGTATTTTTACGGGTTGGTACCCCTTCATCGTCAAACGGTGTACTGCCCGGCTGGAAATCGAGGGTGGGATCATCATAGAAGGAGAAGCGCTTATCGAATAACCGCTTCCCTATTTTATCCTTCAGCGGTGAAGCTCCGTCCAGTACAGTCTTGCCGTTAAAGGCCGAGATAAGGGGGGCCATCAAAGCACCCGCAATTCCGAAGGGTGTGAAGATTACGGGGAATGTACCTGTGCCGATAGAAGCATTTTTTCTGGCCAGGCCCAACTGCCGGATAATCTCGCCCGAGACGGGGGTATGGTCTATTATGGGCCGGCACGAGCTCCGGATATCGCCAACATACAGCATATCTCCATCACGAATCAGCATCCCGTCTATGCTCACACTGAAACTGCTGCGCATACAGTTTGCATGCTCGCCGCTGCTGTTATCGATGGTCAGGGTAGCAGTGCCGCGTGAGAGGCTGCCCTCGCACAAGATTCCCGGCGTGTTGGCGCAAACATCTCGGATAATATTTTCACCCAGGCTTACCATGTCCTTGACGGCAACGCGCTCAACCCGGGGGTCGAATACTTCTACCTTAGGGAACGATTGGAAGGAGGGGAAGAGGAAATCCATCTGGTAGCCGAAAGGGCTGGTTTCCAGCGCCATTTTTAACAGCTCTTCGCTTTTGATATTACCGCTTACCTGGGCGAAGCCCACCCTGCCGTTTTTTACGATACGTAGAGCCGTTGCAATGCCATCCCGGGTCAGTATCTGTTTCAAGCGGTTTGCTTCAAATTGAGCCGTGGTCCTGCAGGAAACCATATGAAAGACCTCGGCGCTTTCCACGGATTTACGTGCGATTTTTAGGAGCTCTTCCACTTACTTTCCCCCGATCAGGCAATTCTTTATCCGTATATGCGGGCTGCCGTTGGAAACGGGCAGGGGTGATTGGCCGGCTTTACCACATCCGCCGCCCTGATTCATATCCACGTCGTTCCCGATTGCATCAATATTATCAAGTGTTGTGAAAACATTGCCAGTGAGCACTATGGGTTTAATCATCTCGGCAACCTTGCCGTCCCTGATCATATAAGCTTCGCCTGCCGAGAATGTAAACATCTCCAGGCTGGTAGTCCCGCCATACCATTCCTTGGCATAGATGCCCTCTTTTATATCGCTGATCATATCGTCGAAAGAAGTCCGGCCCGGTTCAATATAGGTATTGGTCATGCGAACTATGGGCGGGAACTGATAGTTTATGGCCCGGGCATTTCCTGTGGGATTTTCACTCATCCTGGCGGCTGTCTCCCGGGAATGGAGCCGGCTGTTAAGGATACCCTCCCGGATGAGGTATGTCTTAGTGGCCGGTGTCCCCTCATCATCGTATTTAAAGCTGCCCCGTAGTCCGGGTACGGCCGCCCCGTCGATGATATTCAAATGCTTGCCTCCGAACTTGCGTCCCAGCACCATTATATCGCGCAGTTGCGGGTTCTCATAAACATGGTCAGCCTCGGAAAGGTGCCCGAAGGCTTCATGCACAAATACGCCTGCCAGGATCGGGTCCAGCACTACGGTATAAGTCCCCCCTTTCACGTGGGGAGCTGAGAGGAGAGCAACGGCGCGGCGGGCGATATCTTTGACCTCATCATGCAAATTTTCTACTACGGCGAAATCGCCTTTGCTGCCAATGCTGAGTCCAACCTGCTGCACATCCCCATCCCTGCTGGCAATCGCAGCAAGACGCAGGCTGACGTCGATGCGGCTCTGTTCTATATACGCTCCCTCCGAGGTGGCCAGCGTTACCTTTTTCTGAGTATCGGCATAACCGATGCTGGTAGTCTGCACTTCCGGCACAGCCAGCATCAGGCGGTTATACTCATCCAATATATCTTTCTTGTCTGAAAGCGTTATGGCAACAGGGTTTTTCTTGAATTCGGCTACTACAACGTCCGTTGCAGGAGCGACAGGGCTGAATTTGCTGTCTTCCTTACCGATAAGCGCCGCCTGTTCAATTGCCAATGCTACCTTATCCGCCAGCTTATCCAGGCTGTTAAAGGTTACAAATCCCCAGCCGCCGCGCACGAGCGCCCTTACATTGCCCCCTGTGCTGGCGCTTCTCCCCGCCTCCTCCAGCCTGTCCCCACGGAAAGCTAGCCTGCTTGAGCTGCTTTCGTCGAGGCGAATCTCAATATAGTCGGCCTTTTGTCCCGCGATTGCAGAAAAAAGTACATCCTTCATGTGTAAACCTGGCAATTCATTTTATCAAATTAATTCGGCCTTCGTGAAAAACAGGCTGTTTGGCCATCGGCATAACGGGAATTACTTATTGACAATGTCGCTGATGTGAAGATATGATTGCAGCGTAGACTTTTTTAAGCGACAACCGGGAACCGGGTGGGGTAACAGCTATGATATTTCAGATTATTATATTTGCAATACTGTTGCTTTTCGCGCTTAACCTCGCTTTAAATCTACTCTTCCTAAAACGGCCTTCCAAGGCCGATGAAAAACTGGACAAGGCGCCCTTTGTGTCAATCCTGGTCCCCGCCAGGAACGAAGAAGCCAATATCGAGCGTTGTCTGGATTCGCTTAAGAATCAGGACTATCCTACGTATGAGATACTGGTTCTGGATGATAATTCTTTAGATAAGACAGCCGAAATAGTATCGCGAATTCAAAAAGACAACCCTGCCATCAAGTTGTTGCACGGTAAGCCGCTGCCCGAAGGATGGGCTGGCAAACCGTTTGCTTGCTACCAATTAGCGCAGCAGGCAGAAGGCTCTTGGATATTATTTGTCGATGCCGATACAGTGCATGCGCCCTATATGCTGCGAAGCGTCATGAAGGTTGCTGTGGACCAGAAGGTGTCCCTGTTGTCCGGTTTACCTCGACAGCTAACGTCGGGCCTGCCGCAGATGATCGTTATGCCTTTCATGTATTTTCTGGTTTTGAGCTGGTTTCCCATCTGGTTTCTAAACCATACCACCAAACGTTGGCCGACACTTGCCATCGGGCAATTTATGCTTTTCCCCAGGGACCAATACTGGAAAGTAGGCGGGCATCAGGCTGTTAAAACCAGGATCATCGAGGATGTATGGTTCGGCGTGGAAATAAAGAAAGCCGGCGGCAGATTTATGTCTGTAGACCTTTCGCAGGTTATGTTCACCAATATGTATAAATCCATGGGGCCCATGGTAGAGGGCTGGGCCAAATGGTTTTATTCCATTATTGCCCTTTCTCCCCTGGCCCTCTTCGGGCTGTTTGCCATTGCCTACCTGGTTTTTCTTGCTCCCTTCTTCTGGTTGGTTAACGGCTTGATGCTTGATAAGCAGCCGGTCGACTGGATAATTATTGTTCTGGCACAGGTCCTGACGATCATTGTGATGCGCTGTGTTGTGGACTACCGCTTCCAGGGGCCTCTTTTCTCGTTTCTCCTTCATCCCCTGGGGATCATTTTCCTGATTTGTGTAGCACTATATTCTACGGCCCGGCATGCTATGGGAGTGGGAATTGCGTGGAAAGGCCGCCTGTATGAGAGCCGCTTTAACATAAAATAGAGTAAAAACGGGTTTCGTTGACGTAAACTAAGATCAAATCTGGATGGACTTTTTAACCGCGCCTAGTATATACTTTCAAGGGAGGTAGGCTATGCAGTCCAGCCTCATTGGGAAAATCGAAAAAGCCAAGCGCTACGCCGAAGAGCCGGAACGTGTCGCCATCTCTGATTTTACCGCCGAGTTCCGCGGTGAAAACGACAGCCATATTCTGGGGCTCAAAGAAGGGAAATGGCATTGCAATTGTCATTTCTTCACGCAGTGGGGAGAATGCGTGCATATCATGACACTGCAGCGGCTGCTTGGCAAAATGCTTCCTCAGGTAGACACCGGCAAATCGATCTAGTCTTGGACCCTTTGTCTGGAGCGCCGTTTAGCAGCGCTCGGAGGACGCATACCAACTTTCCGTTCTTTCTTGAATTCTTTCAGTATGTCCGCGGCTAAAAACAGTGAGCCTGTAGCCAGTATCAGATCTCCCGGACCCGCCATAGATAGCGCCGTGGAAAGCGCTTTTGCCGGGTTGGGTGCTATTTTAACTGCCAGCCCTGCCTTCTCGAAAACGGGTTTGAGTTGGCCAATCCCGGCAGCCCGCGGATGGCTGGAGCCGGTGATGATCACACAATAGGCAAATCCGGATAACCCTACGGCCATACCCCGGACATCCTTGTCCCTGGAGCAGCCGAAAATTACCACTGCCTTTTTGTAGGACATGTGATCATTAATGGATCCAGTGATTTTGCCGATTGAATACGAATTGTGTGCGCCATCAACGATCAATAAAGGGGATGTTTTAAGAATTTGCATACGGGCTGGCCATTTTACCCGCCAAAAACCGCGCACAATATCTGTACATTTAATATTGGAACCCCGTTTTTGCAGTACTTCCGCGGCCGCAACCGCCATTGCGGCGTTTTCCATCTGAAAGTCTCCCAGCAGCGGCATCTTTAAGTCATAGGTTTGCTGCTTGCCTTGAACCCGGATATGCTGCATTTTCAGGTCGCTTTCAAGAAACTCCCAGGTAATATCGGCTCCTGCCCTTATCAATTCAACACCCGACCGCATGCATTTATCCTTTATAACCCTCATGGCTTCAGGCCTTTGGGGAGCGCTAACGACAACGCAGCCGGGTTTGATAATTCCTGCTTTTTCACCGGCTATCTTAGCAAGGGTATCGCCCAGCACCTGCGTGTGGTCCAGGCTCACCGAGGTGATTATGCATATATCAGGGTCAACGGCATTGGTAGCATCAAGCCGTCCTCCCATGCCTGTTTCGATTACTTGGAATTCGGCATTTTTCTCACAGAAATATAAAAATGCCAGGGCGGTCACAACTTCGAAGGTTGTAAGCTTGCCGAAACGTGGCTCCCGGTTAACGGCATTTACATGCGGAGCTATTAGGGCCATCAGCCGTGCAAAGTTTTTTTGAGATAGCGGCTGCCCGTTGATCGCTATCCTCTCCTGCCAGGAAACCAGGTGAGGCGAGGTGAATAGGCCTGTACGGTAGCCGGCGGAGAAAAGAACACTGGAAATCATGGCTGCTGTGCTTCCCTTGCCTTTGGTACCGGCGATATGGATAGTTTTCCTGCCCTTATGCGGGTTGCCAAGTCTATCCAGAAGGATCTCCATGCGCCTCAGGTCGTAGTTGGCGGCATTGTAAGCCACGCCCGGTGATTTTTCATAATCTTCCAGGCTCTGGAGATACTTGACAGCCTGAGTGTAGTTCATGGCGAACTGCATTATAGCACCACCTTCCAGCGTAGGTATAAGCAGCAGTTAGTGTGAAAAGACCTACAACAGCTGGACCCCTTCAGGGCTTGACGTTCTTGGGTATATTGCGCCCTTTCCATTGGGCTTTGCCCTGCATGGTCAGTACCATCGAGCCAACGGCTATAACGATCATGGCGATGGCGCTAAGGGGGTAAAAGACTATTAAATATAGAGGGAAATGAAAACGCTGCTGGTTGACCCACCAGAGTACAAGCGTGATAAAGATGGCCAGAAGTGCTGCCGCGGTGAGATCGATGTGGGGCTGTGGTTGGGCCAGGTTGATGCCCAATATGACCAGCGGCCCGATGAAGACTGCGAGAACTAACAGATACATAGAGACCAGCAGGAAGGGGTCGAAATTGAAGGTAGCGAAGTTGCTCTTGGTCAAGCCTTTCCAGACCTCTGAGGAACTATGATACATGCGGCAGGTGACATGCCTGTTGCCGTCAAGCAACCGGTAACGCAGCCCCATAGAATGTATGCGCCTGCCAATTGCTACGTCATCAACCACGTTTTGCCGTACCGCGGCGTATCCTCCGGAAGCGTCATAGGCTTCCCTGGTGAACAATAGGAACTGGCCAACGCAGGCAAACAGGAGGGGATTGCGTTGAATCCGGGTAAGCCCGATCGGTATGCCGCAAAGCGTGCCCAGATAAAAAGCGGGTATGGTCAACTGCTCCGACCAGGTAACCACGATCTGAGTGGGCAAGGCGGAGATTAAAGCAGCGTCCTCCCCGGCCATGGCTGATGCCGCGCAACGCAGCATTTCAGGTGCATGCATGGTATCCGCATCAACGAAGAGCAGCAATTCACCGTCGGATGCATCCGCCAGCTGGCTGCAGGCCCAATGTTTACCCAACCAGTCGGGGGGCAGGGGCTTGCCCTTTAACAGCTTTAAAGCTGCATTCTTCTTAGCAAAATCCTGCAGTATTTCCCATGTGCGATCCGTCGAGTTGTCGTCAAGGACTATGACCTGGTAGTCAGGGTAATCCTGTGCTAGCAGTCCGTTCAAACAGTTGGCTATATTGAGCTCTTCATTACGCGCCGGTACCAGGACCGAAAAACGCGGCCATCTTTGGGGGGGGGGATAGCTGTGTAGCCTGCGCAGATAGCGCAGGTTGGTCAATGAAATTAATAAAAGTACGCAGAGGCCGATGATGATAGCCGTTTGCAGGTAAAACAGTATGTCGAAAAACAAGTTCTGTTGCGGCAAATCCCCTCCCGTCGGGAGCTCAATACATTTTATGTTTCGGCAGTTTACGGGCTTTCCATGTAGCGCGGCCGGAAAGAGTCAGCACCATCGATGAGGCTGAAATAGCCGCCATCATAAGAGCGGCAACCGGGTAAAATATAATCATGTATATGGGAAATTTAAAGCGCTGATAATAAATGCACCAGATTAAAAGAGTGCCGATAATGGATATGGCGGACAGGCCAAGCGAAAGGGTCGGGGGGTATTGCGGCATTTTGAAAATGGCCAGCACTATTATAGGTTCCCACATAGCGAAAAGAACCCAGAGCCATGTGATGGCGAAAAGGGGAACATTGTAATCGTAGGCTGCAAACATATTCTTGGCCAGGCCCTGGTGAATTTCTTTGAAATTATGGTACATCCTGCATGCAACGTTGTTCGTCCCGTCGAAAACACGATAGCGCAAGCCCGCAGCCATTATGCGTTGCGGCAATTGCAGGTCGTCAAGCACGTTTTGACGGATGGCTTCAAATCCCCCGCAAATCTCGTAGGATCTCCTGCGGAACATCATGAGTTTGCCGCTTGAAGATAGCACTGAGATCTTCTTAGGCCTGAAACGCGCCCGCAGCGGAACGACGGCAAATACACCAAGTGCGAAAATCGGCATGATCAGCTTTTCCGCCCACGAAATCAATATGTGCCGTGGCATGATCGAAATCATGTCCGCTTTTTCTTCAAGCATGGCCGAGACTGAGCGCCGAAGCGTATCAGCAGAATGTACGGTATCCGCATCAGTGAAAAGAATTAGATCTCCGTCGGATGCCAGGTAGAGCTGATGACACGCCCAGTGCTTACCCAGCCAGTCCGGCGGTAAAGGTTTCCCTCGGATGACCTTTAGCCGGCTATCCGACCGGCCCAGCTCTTCCAGTATCTCCCCGGTCCTGTCCTCGGAATTATCATCCAGCACAATGACCTGGAAATCAGGATAATCCTGAGCCAAAAGCGATTTTACACAGGGACTTATCTGTTTTTCCTCGTCCCTGGCAGGTATCAACAACGATATCCGAGGAAAGATGCACAGCTTTTTATAATCATTGAGGTTTTTCAGGTTGAGCATGTTAATGACGGCCATGACCAGCATTGCCAGTATAAAAAACATGACCAGCAGATTTGGCAAGAGCAACGGGTCCGGGGGCATCATAACTTCCTCCACATATTGCTTAACCAAGGCTGCAATTCAGGCCAGGTGGTTAAATAAGTATACCGTTTAAACGCAAGAATTGCAGTATGGCCGATGCAAATCACTAAGAAGTAGAGCGGGAATTGCAATACCAGCAGGAAAATTAAAAATCCCAGCATCCCGCCGAGGGCGGCCCAAACCCAGTTTTTCTGGATGGCGAACATCAGTGCCATGAAAACTGCAATTACCACAGGACCCACCCATCCCGTCAGACCGAGCCAGACGCCATAGGTAGTGGCCACCCCCATGCCCCCTCTGAATTTTAAAAACGGCGTAAAGGCATGGGCCAGCACAGGTGCGATAGCCACCGCTGCCAGTTCCCATCCGCTAACTCCTGACCATAGTTGGGCGAGCCAGACGGGTACGCTGCCTTTAAAGGCGTCGAGTAATGCGGCTACTACGTAGGGGACTTTGCCGCCGGCCCTTGCCACATTGGAGGCGCCGGGTGCACCGTCTCCATATGTCCTGATATCTGTATGCAGGAAAAGACGACCGATCCAGTAAGAGAAGGGAAATGAGCCAAGAACCAGACCTACACACACCCATACTAAGCTAAACATCGGCCAATTATTATATAATTATTCTGTGAAATTTGTTAACAAGCTTTTGGAGGCTGCACGCAGGAACCGCAGCCTGCTCTGCGTAGGTTTGGACCCAGACCCTCAGAAACTGCCGGTCAAAGATGTTTTTGAATTTAATAAAGCTATAATCGATGCCACGTCCGACCTGGTATGTGCGTATAAACCCAACCTGGCATTCTATGAAGCTCTGGGCATAAGGGGACTGCAGGCCTTGAAGAAAACCATTGCCTATATACCGGCTGACATCCCGATCATAGGAGATGCTAAAAGAGGCGATATCGGAAACACGGCCAGCGCCTATGCTAAAAGCCTTTTTGGCTATTTCAAATTCGATGCCGTGACTGTCAACCCTTATCTGGGGTACGATTCGATAGAGCCTTTCCTTCAATATAAAGACAAAGGTGTCTTTGTGCTTTGCCGCACTTCCAACCATAGCGCCGCTGATTTCCAGGACCTGATGGACAATTCCGGCATGAGGTTTTACCAGTCCGTGGCCATACGTGCCAGGGAATGGAACAAGGAGAATAATATAGGCCTGATAGTGGGGGCCACCTATCCCGGGGAGCTTAAGGAAATAAGGAAGATGTGCCCTGATATGGTACTTTTGATGCCGGGCATAGGAGCGCAGGGCGGCGACCTGGAGCTTTCGGTTAAATACGGTGTCGACGCGAGTTCTGAGAAAGCTGTGATCGTAGCTGCGCGGCAGGTGCTGTATGCTTCCCAGGGGCCGGACTATGCGCAGGCAGCCAGAAAGGCAGCTAAAGACCTTCGGGACAGGATCAACCAGTTCCGCGGCCTCTAAAAAACCGACTCACTACCCATGAATTTTGATCCGGGGTTATTGGTATGGCTGAGACAAAGGGGACCGCCCGAACCATTTTTCACATCGACCTGGATGCTTTTTTTGTGACTGTGGAGCGAGTGCTCAACCCGGCGTTGTCCGGCAAGCCTGTTATCGTAGGAGGAAGGCCGGAGGGCCGGGGTGTGGTAGCTTCCGCATCGTACGAAGCCAGGAAATGCGGAGTACATGCCGCTATGCCCCTCGCCAGGGCCAAGCGATTGTGCCCGCAGGCCATTTTTCTGACCGGCAACTACCACCGCTATGTTGATTTCTCCCACAAATTTATGGATATCCTGGCCGATTACTCACCGAGTTTTCAACCGGGTGGATTGGACGAAGCCTACCTCGATGTTACCGGATGTCAGAACTTCGGCTCATGGCACAATCTGGCCATAAAAATTAAGGAGCGTATAAAAAGGGAGACCAGCCTGGTAGCTTCGATCGGCATTGCACCTAGCAAAGTAGTTGCCAAAATAGCCTCCGATTTGAGTAAACCGGACGGGCTTATCGAAGTAGCATCTGGAGAGGAAAAGGCATTTCTGTCCCCTTTGCCCGTGCAGAAAATGCCGGGTGTAGGCGAAAAAACAAACCAGGTGATGAAGTCTATGAATATCCTGACCATCGGCCAACTTGCCCGGATGCCGGAGTCGCTATTCAAAAACCGCTTCGGAGAAGGCATGCTGTGGCTGCGAGAGCACGCCAATGGAATAGACAACAGCGCTGTTGAGGCCTACGGAGAAGCCAAGTCTTCCAGCCGTGAAACCACCTTTGAGAAGGATACTTCGGACACCGGCCTGCTAAAGGCCACACTGAGGTATTTTTCCGAAAAATTGGGAGCGGACTTGAGGGACTCGGATAAGAAGGCGCGCACGGTGACTTTAAAGCTGCGCTACGCTGATTTCGAAACGATTAACCGCAGTAAGACGTCTCGGGAAGCCACCAACCTTGATGACAAGATTTTCCAGTCGGCTGTTCGATTGCTGGAATCTGCTCTGGCGAAAAAATACAGGGCCGTCAGGCTTATCGGCCTGGAAGTGTCCAATTTTATAAATAGTGAAACCCAGTTGGGGCTGTTCGATGCCGAATCAAAGAAGCTGGAGCAGGTGGATCGTGCCGTCGACGGTATACGCGATAAATACGGCTTCGATTCCATACAGACCGGTTACACGATGGAGTTGAAGCAGAAATACAGCGGTAAAACCAGGGATGCTTAGAGATCATGAAGGGGCAATATTTTCGGAAGGTGGCGGCTAATTGTACAAGGGGAGTTAGGTGAAAATCGACTATTCGTCTATATCGGGGACTTATGACAGATACCGCTCTTACCCGCAGACCCTGATAAAAAAGATTATCCGGTTCGGGGAAATCCGTGAGGGAAATAGGGTGCTGGATGTGGGTTGTGGTACGGGAAATATATCTTCGGGATTACAGAAGCTGGTAAATATAGAAGTTATCGGCGCTGATAAATCCATCACTATGTTGGAAGCAGCCGCAGCTAAAGGCCTGGAAGTTATTTGTGCGGATGCTGACTATGTTAACATGCCTTTCCGCCAGTATTCCTTTGATATGATTATCGTCGCCTATGTCATTCAACATATAAACAATCTCGAGTCACTGTTTGCTGAATGCCATCGCGTCCTGCGGGAAGGATCTCTGGTCCTTCTGACATCGAGCCATAAACAGATAGAAAGCCAGCACCCGGTCATCAGTGAGTTTTTCCCGGGCACTATCGAGATCGAGAAAGCCCGGTTTATGGATATACCTCAGATTGATAAGCTGCTTAGAGCGGTTGGGTTTATGGATATATGCCATGAAGAGATGCGTGTCGAGGGTATTCCCATTGACCAGCGGTATCTTATGCAGGTTAAGAATAAGTATGTATCAACCTATCACCTTCTTCCACAGAGTGAGTTTGAGGAGGGGATAAAACGGCTGGAAACTTTCATAAAAAACAAAGACGGGATTGAACATAGGGAGTGGCGAGGTACTCTGGTACGGGGACGTAAGGCCGTTTAACTAATTTTGGCTTGTGTTTTAGATATTCGAGAAAAACGATCTACAATTTGTGATGGGGAATGAGCCAGGAGGGAAAAGGCAGATGGAACAGAGAGCTTATGGCAAGACGGGCGAAAAGTTTCCCATACTGAGTTTCGGCGCGCAGCGCATAGTTGACTCACACGGATGTTCTGAGAAAGAGGCCATCGACATGGTTAACTATGCCCTGGACCACGGCATCCGCGGTTCTAGACCATTTCGTACTTAGTTTTGCGGAGGAGTTTATACCTGTGGCCAAGGCCAAGGGAGTAGCGGTAGCGGGTATGAAGGTAATCGGCCTGGGGGTTCTGGCTCATCTTTACGAAAAAGCCATGCGCTACGCATTCGGGCTGCCCATCGACACTGCCGTAATAGGTATGGACAACATCGAACAGCTAAAAAACAACCTGGCGGTTGCTGAGAAGTATAAACCGCTTACTGAGGAAGAGAGGCTGGAGCTTTTCAAAGAAGTCCTACCTCTGGTTTCACCTAAAAACGCCCCATGGAAGGCTGAAAACTGGACCAATCTGGTGATGTGGAAGAAGCGGTAAATAACTGCAGCCGCTTTAGCGTTTCATGGCTTCCAGCATATAGAGGATGCGGCAACTTATCTCGAGAAGCTCAGTTATCACATAAGCTTCTTCCAGCGTTCTGCCCCTGGCAAAGCTGCCGTGCTTATGTACCAGCACCACAGCGTTGGTTTTAAGGGCTTCCGCTACCTCAGCGGCAAATCCACCGGGGACGGGTTCGCTGCCAAACCCTATTACAGGTACAGTGGGGATAAAGATCTTACCTGCTTCATCCTGCGGAAAGATTTTATCGCTACGGAAGGATAAGGCTGTGGCATGGATCGGGTGGGAGTGTACTATGGCAGTGGAAAGGGTTTTATTATATATGGCACGATGGACGCCCAATTCCGAAGACGCTTTGCGTGTGTTTTCGTCGTCCTTATCTACGCCGGTCACAATCATGTCGGGTTCTTCCAGATATCCCAACCTGCTGCCGCTGCGCGTAATGCACAGGTTGGTTCCCTGCTTTAAGCTGAGATTCCCTCCGTGTACTGAAACCATGCCCCGTGTATAGAGATCGTTTCCAACGGTTTTAAAGTGCGGCAACATATCTTTAAGCGCTAAGTCCAATTTACTTTACCTCCTGCGACTGAATAATTTGATCTTGCAAAAAATATGGCTCCCGTATTTAAGCATCAGCTCCCTGATGAGTATCGCGTATCGTCATAGTCTATACTATCCAATTTTGCCACTGCTCGAACACGCGCCATCATGCAAATTATTGTATCTGGAATCAACAACTTATCTGCCTAAGCCCCGATATAAACGCGCTTAACCCTATCATCATTAAGCAGCGCTTTAGCTTCACCTGTTATACTTACTTCGCCGGTTTCCAGAACATAACCCCTGTGAGCTATGCTTAGTGCCATGGCGGCATTCTGCTCAGCCACGACGATGGTCATGCCTCTGTTATTTAGGTCTTTTATGATGTTAAAGATGTGAGCCACAATCTGAGGAGCCAGACCAACGGACGGTTCATCCAACATCAGCAGTTTGGGCCTTGCCATCAATGCCCGACCGATAGCCAGCATCTGAGCTTCACCGCCGCTCAGAGTTCCGGCAGCCTGGTGTTGTCTTTCTTTCAAAATTGGGAATAGCTCAAATACATTGTCCATCATTTCTTTGTTTCCCAGCTTGTCGTCGCGGTGCACATAAGCACCCAGTAAGAGGTTCTTTAATACCGACATCTCGGCAAAGAGGCCCCTGCCCTCCGGGGCCAGGGAAACTCCTGCAGCCACGATGTCGTAGGTGCTCATGCGCTCTATATTTATTTCATAGAATTTAATTGTGCCCGCCTTCGGTTTTAGCAACCCGGTAATTGTTTTGAGGAGGGTTGTTTTGCCCATTCCGTTAGCGCCCAGGATAGTGACCAACTCACTATTAGCAACGTTAAACGATACCCCTTTCAATGCCTGGGCATCACCGTAGTATGTGTCAATGTTCACGACTTCAAGCAGCATCTTTCACCCCCAGGTAAGCATCTATTACTTGCTGATTGCTGCTGACTTCTTTAACGGTGCCCTCAGCGATCTTTTTCCCGTAGTTAATGGCTAATATGCGGTCGGATATGCCCATCACAACTCTCATTTTGTGCTCAATAAGGCAGACCGTGATGCCTGCATCCCGTATCTTTCTGATCAAATCGATAATGCCATCCATCTCCTGCATGTTAACGCCGCTCACCGGTTCATCCAGCAGGATCAGCTTGGGATCGGTTGCCAGCGCCAGGCCGATGGAAAGCCTTTTCCGCTCCTCCTGGGTTGTATTGGCTATCGGTTTATCGCTGATATCGGTGAGGCCGGTAAACTCAAGTATTTTCTCGGATTTCTCCCTGCTCTCCCTAGCATCCTTATGTGCTTGGCCCGTGCCGAATACGGCGCCAAACATGCCGGATTTGGCATGTAATTGGTGGCCTATTACGATATTTTCAAACACGGTAAACTGTGAAAAGACTGCTGTGACCTGGAAGGTCCGGGCAATCCCTCTGCGGGCAATGTTATATGGCTTGAGACCCGTTATATCTTTGCCCTCGAAAGTTATCTTGCCGCTGCTAGGTCTGTACTTTCCGCTGATGACATTAAACAGGGTTGTTTTACCGGCACCGTTCGGCCCTATTATGCTGAATATCTCGCCTTTATTTACCTGGAGGTCAAGGGCGTCTATAGCCACCAGGCCGCCGAAGCTTTTGACCAGATTGTCAACCTTAAGCAGCATGTACTTTACCTCGCTTCATTTTTTGCCAGATCTGTGGCCAGAACATTTGGTACGCCCCGACTAAACCCATGGGTAAGTAAATTATCGACAGGACAACCAGCACTCCGTATATTATCAGATGAAGGGTACCGAAGGCCGTTAGTTGCTCACCAATTACCGTCAATAGAAAAGAGCCAACGATCGGGCCGGCAACGGTAGCTGCGCCGCCAACGACGACATATAGTATGGCAGTGAAGGTTATGCCATAGGATGTAATTGCAGGCGCAATGAAGCCCAGATAGACCGCATACAGGCCACCGGCCAGGCCGGCGATGAAAGCGCTCACAGTGAAGGATAACAGCTTGGCTCTAAATGTATTGATGCCTATGGCCTCGGCCAGATCCTCATCCTGACGCACAGCCAAAAAGCTTTTGCCCGTCAATGAATTTACTATCCTGTAAATCACAACAATGGTCAAGATGAGAAAAATAAGAACCAGGTAATAATTAGCCGCCAGCGACTCATGAAAGTCAATCTGGCCCCCAAAAGGCAGTGGAATTGCGGGTACATTAGGTATATTCATTAATCCCGTTTGACCCTTCGTTAAAGCGTCCCACTGAATGACTACGGTCGTAAATATTATGTTAAAACACAGGGTGGCGATGGCAAAATAAGCGCCTTTGGTCCTTAGGGTAGGAAGGCCAATGAGGACTGCGAGAATTACCGTCAGGGCAAGGGCGATTATGAGAGCCAGCCAGAAATTGAGCCCCAGCTTGACCATCAGCAACCCGGTAGTATAGGCGCCCATCCCAAAGAATGCACCCAGCCCCAGGTTGCCCTGCCCGGTGTATCCCACGATCAGGTTTAAGGCTATGGCCAGCATTGACCAGATACAGCACATGGTAATGATACGCAGAGTGTAGGTTGAGGCAACTAGCGGGAAAACAAGCGCCGCAACGATCAGCAGGGCAAATAGCAGGTGTTTGGTAGTATAGAGCTTAAGTAAATTTTCCATTACTTTGCTCCGAACAGGCCGGTAGGCTTGATTGCCAGTATTAGGATCAGCACCCCAAAGACGATTACCTCGTAATAGTTGGCGGTTAGATAAGTGGCGCTAAGGCTACTGATCAATCCCAGGATAAAGCCCCCGATAATGGCACCAGGTATACTGCCCATGCCTCCCAGGATGATAATCACAAAGCCATACGTAGTCATATGGTCGCCCATGCCGATATTTATATTGGTCAAGGGCGCCATCAGTCCCGCGGCTATGGCAGCCAGGCTAACGCCCATAGCAAATACTATCGATCCCACCCGGCTGGTATTTATTCCCATTAACCTGGCGCTCTCCGCATTTTGCGCCGTGGCTTCTATGGACATGCCCAGCGTCGTCCGCTTCAGGAAAAATTGCAGTAGTGCGATCAGGATCACCGCAGCTACAACAATCAGGACCCTTTGCAGGGTGACTGTCACATTCAGGAAATGAAATTCCTGGATATTAATTGCGCCCAGGGTTTCAGGCCTTGCACCCCATATTGCCAGCACACTGTTATTGAAGATCATGATCAAACCGATAGAAACTATAAGGCTGCTTAAAGGTGTGCTGAAGGGGCCTTCCGCCGGCCTGAACGTTAACCTCTCAACAATAGCACCGAAGATTGCCATAACGACAGCGGTGATGAGTATAGCAAGCCAGAAGTCAACCCCCAGCAACGTTATAATCGTCCATATAACGTAGCCGCCGATCATGTAGAAGGAGCCATGTGCAAAGTTGGATATATGCATAATGCCCCATATCATGGTTAGGCCCAGGGCCACCAGGGAAAAGGCACTTCCTATCACTATCCCATTTATAGTAGTCTGAAGTAACATCGACATTGTTTTTTCCTTATATGCATAAAATTAACCTTCCTTTTGGGGTTGACTCAATGCAATAACTTACCTGATCATAGTTAAAAAACCCCCTTTCATGGGGTGTCTTCTACCAGGCGGTAGAAGACACCCTGTTGATCTTTTCTTTAGCTTTATGGTCTTTAGTTAAATTTTATTCACTGGTTTTGGGCGCTATGCTTGGATCTCCATATAAAACCATTGAATTGCCCATTACACCGTTCGTACAAATATTGGCAAACTCACAATATTCTCCCGAACCATCGGGATTGATCTTATAAAAGGGGTAAACACCCTCCGGGACCGGTACCGCATCCGCCATTGCGGCCCTGATTGCGTAAGCGTCCGTGGTAGTGCCCGTTTTTTCCATGGCGTATTTGAATGCATAACATAATTCATATGGGTTGGTTACAATGGAACCCCATAGCTTGTCGGCACCGTACTTGTCATGGAACTTTTTAATATGAGCCCTAAACCTAGTCTGCTGCCCCTCCGGCAGGGTGGCGGTTTCATATGCCGCAACTCCACAGAAGGTCCCCATGGTCTGCATTGCCTTCGCTGGGATCAAGTGGAGAACTTCGCCTACCTCTGTGACATCGCCGAACACCCACTTGCCCTTGTATCCGAGCTGTTGGGCTTGCGTCATCATAAGCACCAGTGAATCAGCCGAGGCAAAGGTACTTATGACATCGGGGTTTTCAGCTATGGCCTTGGTCAGAAATGGATAGAAATCGGTGGTCGAAAACAGATCGACATCTATGCTGTCCAGAAGCTGCCCTCCCTTGGATTTGTAGGTTTCAATCCACTGATCACGATAAAGACCGGATGCTGAATCATCGCCGCACAGCATTATTGCCTTCTTACAGCCCATGTCATCGTAAGTTATGTTGGCAAAACCTTTAGCCACATCACGAGTATCGGATTCCAGCCTGATAAGCAGTTTGTTCCCCGTAGACACCACCGCCTTGTCCGAACTCACGATTTCCATGATAAGATTTTCCTTTTCATTTTCATCCATGATAACCTTGCCCACTACATCGCTGCCACACCAGTAGAAAACCGGCTTGGGGGTCAATTTTTCCAGCATCATATCGACCTCATCCTCACCCTTGGAAGCATCAAATTCGTCATCCATGACGGTCAGTTTAATGAGATAGTTCTTCCCGGCAACTTTGACGCCGCCGGCGGCATTTATTTCGTCTACAGCCATCTGCATGCCTTCCTGCTGCTCCTGGCCGAAGCTCGCCAGCATTCCGCTCAGCGGAACTGTCATAATAATGTTTACCACACCCGGCTGCTCGGCCGTTGAAGTGGTTGTTCCGCCACTCGGGGCACAGCCTGCCAGAAACGTGATAGCCACTACCAGGGTAAGCGCTGTCATCCATAAACCTTTGTCCAGCTTTTTCATGTTTCCTCCTTCTTCCCGTTTTATTTTTCTTTTACCCTTGCCGACTCTAGACTCCTTCTACATTGGAAAAAACCGAGTCGAATCTGCGCAACGCCTCATCAATAACCGCATCAGTATCGGCCATGCTGGTATAAACGCGTGATCCGGCCAGGGTGATGATCCCGTTAGCCATATAGGCTGCTCCCATCTCCTCTATCATGTGCTTGCGGGGGTTCATTTCCTTCAACAGGCGATCCACGTTATTGAAATCCAGCAGCATTACACCGGAAGTTTCCAGGTGTACGATCGAACCCTGGCTATAGACCACGAACGGTAGTTTAAGCCGCTGGATGATGTCCTGCAGGCCTTTGGTAAGCCTGTCGCCCGCCCGCCCGGCAATGACCGGGGCATTCGTGCGCTCCATCTCCAGCAGGGCATAGTATCCCGCCACGCAAGAGAGCGGGTTGGCGGACAGCGTCCCGCCGATGTAGGCGCGTTCACCTGCCTTACCGCCAATGCCGGCCGCGAAACACTGGATGATATCGGCGCGGCCGCCCACGCCACCTGCCATGGGGTAGCCCCCGGTTACGCACTTGCCAAAAATCGTAATGTCCGGTTTGACTCCGAAGTAGCCCTGGGCACCCCCCATGCCCAGCCGGAAACCGGTAACGACTTCATCGAAGATGAGCAGTGCACCGAACTCGTCACACAGCTTGCGCACCTCGCCATTAAATTCAAAAGGTACGGGGCGCGTGCCGCTTTCGGGTCCCACCGGCTCCACTATGACCGCCGCCGTCCCGCCTGCTCGGCGGTTGGCTATTAGTCTCTTTTTCAAGGCTTCGAGATCGTTTGGGTAGAACTCCTGTGTATTGGCGTTAGCACCATTCGGGATGCCGGTGGCTTCCATCCGTCCCGTGCCGGGTATGTGCATTCCGAATACCATCGAATCGCTCCAGCCGTGGTACGCGCCGCCGACCTTGATAACCTTCTTCTTTTGAGTAAATACACGCGCCGCCCGGATGGCTGCCATCACACTTTCTGTACCGGAGCCCAGCATGCGGAACATCTCAACAGCAGGCATATAGCGATTGATCAGTTCCGCCAATTTTAACTCGTATTCATGGAACAGGCCGGTTACAGGCCCGCAGGAATGAAGCAGTTCAATGACCTTA